>Ga0207748_1000007_pt1 | contig 245216 bp, 164 predicted proteins | sample HigsolmetaGSP13D_FD_184841 | JGI IMG/M metagenome (GOLD analysis project Ga0207748, IMG submission 184841) | High solid enriched microbial communities from the Joint BioEnergy Institute, USA - SP1-3-D (SPAdes) | ecosystem: Engineered > Bioreactor > SSF (Solid state fermentation) > Aerobic >...
CTAGTGGTATACCAAGAGACCTATCAGCCTATTCAGCACACGCCGATCCAGGCATCTCGAAGGTTATAATCCCTGCAATAAAGGGATCATACTGTCTATACCCGAAACACCTATTTTCCTTTGTTATTTCACGAAAATGTCTCGGGATCATTAAACAAAGAAGTATTCGGAAGGTCTTAACCCCTAAGTCCATAAATAGTGGTCAGATAGTTAGGTAGATTGGAATGATCAGAGCTTTCATCATCGTATCTTCGGATTACTAGGTTCGCGCAGTCCGACACCTGGCTACTAAGCAACAACAAATCACGCCCCCTGCGCTTAGAGAAGCCTAGTAGTTATTTCCATATTCGCCGTGGAAAATTGGTAGCAGTAGGAACCAGATCCGCCGCTGCGATTGGAGGACTACGCAGTGTTAATCGACTGTTCCATCGAAGTATATAGGGAAGAATACGCCTGTATGGGACTCACTCCATTGCTATCATTTCCAGACTCTTCGGTGGATTGGTTCGGATAAACTGTCAGTGACTTGGAAAGGGATCTACGATAGATCTCATTGTCTTCCAGTGTCACAAGCATACCTAGTCAGAGTCCCCGCCAAAGCCAGAAGACTGGGAGCAATGTTAGCTACCATTGAGTATATCTCTGACCTCCGAAAGGCATTATTAGCTGTCTTTGTCATTGTCCCGGGGTGAAGACTACTCGAAAGAGATATCAGCATGGATAAATAGCATCGTATAGGAAGCACTTATGCAGTACACTGTTGTTGTCGCTTCCGCCAGAGCCACCGGGACACCGGGGCTCTGGAGAGAAGTCAGTGTGCTTGTCTAGCTGATATCCATAACAAATTGAACGTTTATACTCGCTATTGTTGTTGTCACACGGTTGTAGGACATTGTTTATACGGAACAATTGCTCAATCAGGAATCAATTCGAATCAGATTAACTGAACCTGGATTTCAAAGGACAAATGCTGACATGCTATTGGCTCTAAATACAGGAAAAGAAAAGGGGCTGAGGCCTATCCGGGGTCTGCCGTCTTGCCGACTCAATTAAGAGGATTCTAGCAGCTCGTGAAGCGGGGGCATCACGCCAGACCGGAACCTCTCACGAACCGTGGAGTTGATAGATCATAGCGGCACGATCGAAGATCTCCAGACAAGCCTCAGCAGTAGATAGTGGCGCATGTGGTTGCGTCGATCGAAGCAATCACGATGGAATTGGCTAGAGAGGGTCTCCCCGCAACAGATCAGCTGGCGTCGGGGCCGTATTCTGGCCAATCAAGTGGGCCAACCCCCACCGTCTCCATCCCTAATTTGACCCGAACAGCCACCGAACCCACAGCCACTAAACCAGAGTATTGGTTCTCTTTTGCTCTAGTGTGATATTGACCTTGGATAGTAATATTATTGCATGCGCAGAATGAGCAGGTGGTTGGACAGGTTGGTGGCGACCTGGCTCCGAAAGCTGAATGAAGTATCCAATAGTGATCACATCTCAACAAGCCACCTTTCAGCTGTCGCCAACGGTCCGCTTGGGTATTCCGTGCAATAGATATGTAACCGCCTAAGGAGCACCACTAGAAACAAGAGGAAGCTCCGAAGCTCGGTAATTGCGTAATTGAACAGCATGCTTGGGGGAGCTCGTCCGTCTCCTCAGCCTCGGGGGCGAGGCTTTGCAGGTAATGCAGCGCACGATATCACTTGACATATTTCGCCTAGACATTGGTGTTAGCTGGAGCAAGGCAATGTAGGGAGTTCACGCCATACCATAAACCGTTTGTGGAAGTCTGACCGCAGCAAGTCCTGTTGTCCGTCAGTCTCCGATGCTACAGGTCGAAGTCAGGGTTGACCTTACGTTGACAAACTGCTTCTCCTTCTTCTCTTCCGTGCCGCGAGCTTGGTTCTTGAATACCACATCATCATCCCATCGTCGTTTGATGTTGAAGGCCTCAGGATTCAGCAACGGATTGCCCCTGGCAATCTCGTACTCCCGCTTCTCCTGTTCCTTCGCAGCCCTTTCACGTTCCTGTAGACGGCATCAGTAGCCGGTCGTACGAAGAAGCAAAATACTCCAAACTGACCTCTTTCTCTTTCTGTTCCATCCTTTCCCTCTTTATCTTCTCAAGTTCCCTCATGAGCTCGGCGGCCTCATCCTCTTCATCGTCGCTAAGACGCTGTCAGCCCCGTTCGCACCTTCGGAAGGATATTAAAGCTCACCTATCCTCCTCACTGCTCTCGCTCAGCGAGCCGACGGAATCTGCATCTATATCTCGTGTTTCCTCTAATATTCGCCGCCGTTTGGCTTCCGGATCCTCTTCTTCTTCTTTCGGTTCACCGCCACCCAGACCCCCTTCCAGCAGGCGCTTAGGAGGCGGAGGTTTGGCGGCCACAGATTCCTCTTGCTTAATACCATTCTTCTTTGCGAAATGCGCGGCTTCTGCCTGCAAGAGCTCGGCCCGGAGGTCACGGGCTTGAGTCTCGGCTTCGGTGCCTTGGCCGGGTTGCCTGGCAAGAGTGTCAGATACTAACAACCCACAAGACGTAGAAATTCCTATACATACCGGACCTTCAAATGCATATGTGCAGGAAGCAGCCTCTGGTGATAGGCTGGCCCCCGTAGAGGCTCCTTTCCCCGAGCCTACCGCCATGTAAGTCACTTGGTCCAACTGAGGCGTGTAAGGATTGCAACATACCGGGTCAAATGTAGGCCTGTGAGCTGTTTAGTGTTAGAAAAGAGCTCTAGAGATTAGAAATAGGCTGGAGGGGCATACCTGTTGTCATCTTGAAGCACTGCCTGGATGAAAGAGTATCCTAGGTGCTGTGCTGTGTCTGCTTGCGGGTTTGCTATCACTACTCTCCCTGTGAGCCAGGCCCAGGCGTGGGAGCAGACGCGCCTTCACCGCCTTCTGGTAATTGGTTCGGAGCGATCCTTTCTGCTGTCCCTCCGCCACTCTGAAAAGCAAGTTTTTCCGATCGGAAGAACTCTGTTCCTCGCCCGCCGCGACAACCTTTCTCCGAGCCAATAGAATGACGTCTTCGCCAAATATTCAGTCTGCAAATGGGCCTGCGTTGTTGCGCCCGCTGGGGCCAGCAGCACAAGCTTCCCCTCCGCGCGAGCCCTCTCGAAGGATGTCCAAAGAAGCACCGCTCTCGGCTGCAGAGCGCGACTTCATCCTCGAGGCTCTGCAGCAAGGTGTGCGCCTGGACGGACGTGCGCTCGACGAGCTCCGTCCGTTAAGCATCTCCTTTGGGGATGAGTATGGGCACGTGAAGGTCCAGCTCGGTAAGACCCAGTGAGTTCACTTATCCCTATGAGAAATCTACCCCGGACTGGGCCATTGCTCATTGTTGCGATCTTCCAGTGTCGTTGTCCGCATTTCTGCTGAGACGGCCAAGCCCCGCGATGACCGTCCCTGCGATGGCATCTTTACTATCGCCCTCGAACTGACTGCGATGGGCTCTCCTGCTTGGGAAAATGGACGGTATGTCGAATTGCGCATGATCTGCCATTGCGAAATGCAAGCTGACGGACTCAATTGCAGTCAGGTCGACCTTGAACCTTACGTCACTCGCATCCTCGACAAGGTCATCCGTCGCTCGAATGCGCTTGACACCGAATCGCTCTGCATCGTGAGGGGAGTCAGCTGCTGGAGCATTCGTGCGGACGTCCATGTGCTCGACTACGACGGCAATCTCATCGACTCTGCCTGCATCGGTATCATGGCAGGTCTTCAGCACTTCCGGCGCCCAGACGCCGTGGTCAAGGACGGGCAGGTTACTGTCTACGGTCTCGATGAGCGCGTCCCGGTTCCGCTCCACATCACCCACAAGCCAATCGCAATCACCTTCCACACCTTCAACGAAGGGAAGCTGTTCGTGCTAGATGCGAACAGGAAGGAAGAGCAGGCCGCAGAGGGAGACATTGTGATCGCTCTTAACAACGCTGGAACCGTCTGCCATTTCTCCAAGGTCTCAGGACACCCTGTCAGTGCCATGGAGCTTGTGTCCAAGTCGACTGTCGCCCTAGACAAGGTCAAGGAGATCAACAGCATAATCGACAAGGCCCTGGAGGCTGACCTGGCCAAGCGGGCTAAGAGCGGCCTTGGAGTCGAGTCGAGTGCGCAGAATGACAGATGATATGTCGCTTCACGATGGCCACGTGCATGGATACCAGGTGCTCTACAAATGTAACATAGATTTACATGGGAATTGGGATAGCGGTTCTTAGCCGTAGAGATCCATGATGTGACGACTTGCGACATCGCCTTGGTTGGTCGCTGGTGTGGCCAGCACCAGATACTCGCCTCTAGGCCGTTTCAATATGGTCCTGTACGAAGTATACAGTACTCCATATAATACGACTTGTGTGGGGGCGATGTATGGAGTAAAGAAGAGATTATTACGAGGTCCTTTCGGTAAAAAATGCCCAGGTGCCAAGAGCTCGCTGTAACGCCCGCTCTGCTCGGCGCTGGGCCAGCCGGGAGAAACAGCTCGCGGGCATCGTCGCGCCGGGTGGACTGGCTGTGCCTCAGGCTCCTCCCCGAGTCCCCGGCCTGCCTCAGGATGTCGCTAAATATAAAGAAAAATTACCCATTACGTGGCCGTTACGCGGCGACGCTGCGACAGAGGCTGCGACAGCGGCAGAGTGGCGTCTCGGGGCCCGTATCGCGGCGGTGTCTCGTGCCTGGCGCCCCGTGCGGGATTGGTGTGCAGCACCAACCCGCTGCCCCGTCCTGCCAGCTCGCCGAACTCCCTCTCTGGAGTCCGCCTGGCAGTAATTATTATCCCTCCGCTGACGCCCTCTCTCCCTCGTTTCGCTCCGAGTCGTTCTTTTACGCGCCTCGTTTCTCTTTCAATGCCTCTCGGGCTCCCCCTCGACTGCAGCTCCAGGCAAGTCAGGGTGTCCGCCCGCCCGCAACATCATGGCCAGCGGTAGGCCTCCAGGAAGCCATCCGTCCGCTGGCCGCGATGACGATCTGCTACAGATGGAGGAGACGACGCCCGTGTACGGTAGCGGCCAGCGGCCGCCGGTGAGCGACGAGCACCTGCTGCAGCGGTACAACATCGACGATTCCGACCAGCCCAACCCGAGACAGTCCGTTTCGTACGATGACTTCGTCGGAGGAAGACGGCCGCCAGCGCCGGAAGCTCATGCTGGCGCAGCGCATCCTGCTCCCCGGCAGGTGAATCATCCATATGGCGGAGCGGCCGCAACCAGAACCTACTCCCAGACCTCCGGCCTGGACAACTACCAACGGTATTCCGACGTGGACGACTTTGACGATGACCACGGTTACTACAACCTGGATACGGAGGACGAGCACATTCCTTCGGGGTCCCCGGTTAGGAAACCAAGTCAAAGGAACAGCATCATGGCTCTGGGCGGAGGGATCGTGGGACGGGCAAAGAACATGCTTGGGATGGCTCCGCAGTACTCGGAGATGGACCTCCCACTGACTGAAGCGGGTGCCAGGAATGCAAGGATGGATAGCGACGAGGCGCCTACGCCCAAGGAGAAGAAGAGAAGCTTCAAGTTTGGCTTTGGACGGAAGAAGGTGGACCCATCAACTCTTGGACCGCGGATTATCATGCTCAACAACCCGCCAGCGAATGCGGCCCAGAAGTACGTGGATAACCATGTCTCGACAGCCAAGTACAACATCTTCACATTCATACCGAAGTTCCTCTTTGAGCAGTTCTCGAAATATGCCAACCTTTTCTTCTTGTTCACCGCCATCCTTCAGCAGATTCCCAATATCTCCCCGACAAACCGATATACCACTATCGGTCCCCTGATGGTTGTGCTTTTTGTCTCGGCAATCAAGGAATTGGTCGAGGACTACAAACGGAAGATGTCAGACAGGTCGCTCAATATGTCCAAGACCAGGGTTTTGAGGGGTTCGACCTTCCAGGAGGCGAGATGGATAGACGTCGCCGTTGGGGACATTGTCCGTGTTGAATCGGAAGAGCCCTTTCCGGCAGACTTGGTTTTACTTGCCAGTTCGGAACCAGAGGGTTTGTGCTATATCGAGACTGCTAATCTGGATGGTGAGACGAACCTCAAGGTCAAGCAGGCAATCCCCGAAACGGCACACCTCGTCAATCCCAGTGATCTTGGTAGGCTGAGCGGGCGGCTCAGGTCGGAACAGCCAAACAGCAGCCTGTACACCTACGAAGCGACATTGACGATGCATGCCGGAGGAGGTGAGAAAGAGCTTCCTTTGGCTCCCGATCAGCTCCTCCTTCGAGGAGCCACCCTCCGTAATACCCCCTGGATCCATGGTGTAGTCGTCTTCACCGGTCATGAGACTAAACTGATGAGGAACGCTACTGCGACGCCCATAAAGAGAACCGCTGTCGAGCGTATGGTCAACATGCAGATCCTGATGCTTGTCAGTATCCTTGTGGCGCTCAGTGTCGTTAGCTCTGTCGGCGACTTAATCGTCCGCCAGACGGCTTCCAAGAAACTTTCTTACCTCGGCTATGGCTCCTACAACGCAGTGAAGCAGTTCATCTCTGATATCTTTACTTACTGGGTCCTGTATTCCAACCTCGTCCCCATATCCCTTTTCGTGACGATAGAAATTGTCAAGTACTTCCAGGCTTTTCTTATCAATTCCGACCTCGACATCTACTACGACAAAACGGACACCCCTGCCACTTGCAGGACATCTTCTCTGGTTGAAGAGCTGGGGCAGATCGAGTACATTTTCTCTGACAAGACAGGGACCTTGACCTGCAACATGATGGAGTTCAAGCAGTGCTCCATTAGCGGTATCCAGTACGCGGAGGAAGTACCGGAAGATCGAAGGGCCACGGTCGAAGATGGCGTTGAGGTCGGCATCCATGACTTCAAGAAGCTCCGGGAGAATTTGAAGTCTCATCCCACTCGAGATGCGATTCATCATTTTCTTACGCTTCTTGCTACCTGCCACACTGTCATTCCGGAGAGATCCAATGACAAGCCAGGCAAGATCAAGTATCAAGCCTCGTCTCCTGACGAAGGCGCATTGGTTGAAGGCGCGGTCACATTGGGCTATCAGTTCACAAATCGGAAGCCCAGGGCGGTCATCATTAGCGTGGACGGACAAGAGTACGAGTACGAGCTGCTGGCAGTTTGCGAATTCAATTCCACTCGAAAAAGAATGTCAACGATCTTTAGATGTCCGGACGGTAAGATCAGAATCTATTGCAAAGGTGCAGATACTGTTATCCTGGAACGCCTCCACCCGGACAATCCGACTGTGGACGCTACGCTCCAGCATCTTGAGGAATATGCCTCTGAAGGTCTGCGGACACTCTGTCTGGCAATGCGGGAGATTTCGGAGGAGGAATTCCAGCAATGGTGGCAGATCTATGACAAGGCCGCTACGACCGTCGGTGGAAATCGTGCGGAGGAACTGGACAAGGCCTCTGAGCTTATCGAGAAAGATTTCTACCTCCTTGGGGCCACTGCAATCGAGGATAGATTACAGGATGGTGTCCCCGACACTATTCACACCTTGCAGACAGCCGGGATTAAGATCTGGGTCTTGACTGGCGACCGACAGGAGACTGCGATCAACATTGGAATGTCATGCAAACTCATCTCGGAGGATATGACTCTGCTGATTGTCAACGAGGAATCCGCTGGTGCAACGAGAGAGAACCTGTCAAAGAAGCTGCAAGCTGTCCAGAATCAGGCTGCTAGTGGTGAACCGGAGCCTATGGCCCTCATCATCGACGGCAAGTCTTTGACATATGCCCTGGAGAGGGACATGGAAAAGCTATTCTTGGACTTGGCTGTTCAGTGCAAGGCTGTCGTTTGCTGGTAAGTCCCGTCATGCACGGTCCTTGTCTCAGCGGTACTGACTGGTCTCTAGCCGTGTTTCACCTCTTCAGAAGGCTCTTGTCGTCAAGCTTGTTAAACGCCATCTGAACTCTCTGCTCCTTGCGATTGGCGATGGGGCAAACGATGTCTCGATGATCCAAGCCGCCCACGTCGGCGTCGGAATTAGCGGCGTGGAGGGTCTCCAGGCTGCCCGGTCCGCTGACGTATCAATCGCTCAATTCCGCTTTCTGCGAAAACTCCTTCTTGTCCATGGGGCTTGGAGTTATCAGCGGATCAGCAAGGTCATCCTGTATTCCTTTTACAAGAACATTGCCCTCTATATGACGCAGTTCTGGGTGAGTGACTTGTCAAAGCTCTCGTCTCCGGTTCCTGCGTCTTTGCTAATATTAATTGTTCAGTATGCCTTCCAAAATGCATTCTCTGGTCAGGTCATTTACGAGTCATGGACCCTCTCCTTTTACAACGTTTTCTTTACTGTGCTTCCCCCGTTTGCTATGGGTATCTTCGACCAGTTCATCTCCGCACGGTTGTTAGATCGGTATCCTCAACTTTACCAGCTCGGCCAAAAGGGTGTGTTCTTTAGAATGCACAGCTTCTGGTCCTGGATTGCAAACGGATTCTACCATTCCCTCCTCACCTACTTTGTCTCGCAGCTTCTCTGGCTCTATGATGGTCCACAAGAAGATGGCAAGGTAGCCGGCCATTGGGTGTGGGGCACCGCACTATACACTTCTGTTTTAGCTACGGTCCTTGGCAAAGCGGCATTGGTCACAAACATATGGACCAAATATACATTCATCGCCATCCCAGGGTCGATGATTATCTGGCTGGCGTTTCTTCCCGCTTATGGATTTGCGGCGCCAGCCATCGGCTTCTCCATGGAATACCACGGAGTTATCCCCGTTCTCTTCACATCCCCGGTCTTCTGGTTGATGACAACCGTCCTGCCGGTTCTTTGTCTCCTCCGCGACTTCGCCTGGAAGTATGCTAAGCGGATGTACTATCCTCAGGCCTACCACCACGTCCAAGAGATCCAGAAGTATAACATCCAGGACTACCGGCCACGGATGGAGCAGTTCCAGAAAGCGATCCGGAAGGTCAGACAGGTGCAGCGTATGCGCAAGCAGCGCGGTTACGCCTTTAGCCAGGCCGATGAAGGTGGACAGATGAGGATTGTTAATGCTTATGATACCACGAGGAGTCGAGGAAGATACGGTGAAATGGCCAGCTCGCTGAGATCGGGCATATGAAGATACCTTCCTTTCTCTTTCCGTCTCTTTGACACTCTTGACTTGAAAAAAAAAAGGAAAGGCAACTGTTGTTCTCCCAGTCGAACGGCGCTTGGTGCTATATTATTATTTATCTCTTGGAGTTAGATTCGAAGCATCCGATTTTTCTTTCCTCTCATGGTGCGATGTTGACGGTTGACTTGTGATGAATTGTTTTTTAATGATTGATCCATGGGTATACAGTGGTTGTGTATGTGTTCGGATCCGTATTGAAGATAAAAAAACAAAGAAAAATCTTGGGGATTGAAATAAGGGGAAGGACAGTCGCTTACCCAAGTCAGTCAAGTCCTCTGGAGAAGAGGGGAGTGGAGGGAACCGAATGACAAGATGTAACGTGGCTTGCGTGTGACTTTATAGCGTGGCTTGACTTCTTTGACTGTTGACCTTTTTTTCTTTGGTCGGCCTGTATCCTTGTCACGCCTTGTTCGCGGAGTTGCCTGTTGCGTTGGTTTTCCTTTGTTTGCTTCGTGATTTTTGCTTTATCTCTTCTGACTCTTTACTTCTTTGACATTGGACTTGGAACTCTTCGCATCCGGGGGCGCTTCTCCTCTCTTTGTCCCCTTTCTTTATCAGCGCAGCGCCTTTCAGCGGAGATGTAACATCCAGTCCAGCGCGTCATATGTGTATGTATGTACGATATACGTAAAAGATAAGTTTGATGCAGTCCCACTTCCACTCTTCTGACCAGCGCTTCCTTTATTTATGCGGCGTCATGTGCTGTAGAGGCTCAAGCTAGCCAGTAAGCTTTGCTGAGTAGATCCCGAGCCTGAGCTGAAGCAGAAAGATGGTAAACTAGGTTAGTGTCCACTCCGTGCTTATTTTTTTTCTTTATCCATTGTTGACTGATAATGATTTAAGAATTACAAGAAATAGGAAGTCACATCCGCCCTGTTCACATGCAGTGTTTATAATATTTGCTCAAGATACTTATACTAAACTGGGGGATGATTATAGTAGTTCTAGATCTCTTCCCCAGCTGTGAAATCCAAAACCTCAAAATTATGCTAAAAAATGACTACAAATGCTCATCTAGGGTCTAGTCTCGCTGTACATGGACACTTGGCTTGAAGCGCTTCGACCTCCTACTGACCAATCGCCGCACTGAGGAAATGAAAGACTCCTGAACGGCACTATTAATAATAATCTTATTATTATTACCGCCGGGCGGCTTCGCCGTCTTGACCCCGAACCGTTGCCCGAGAACGACAAACTGCGCCACGGTCATGGCGTACCTGAAAGCCGCAGGATCCTTATCCGCGAACGCCTTGTCGACCACGCCCTCCGTCCGACTCCAGTCCACGAATCCCAGCTGCGCGACGTTCTCCCTCGTCACCAATTTCCTCAGCACCCGGTGCAACGGTCCGTTCTCGGAGAACCGCACCGGTCCCAGATACGGGTGTTTCACGCGATTATAGATCTCCTCCGTGATGAACGGCTTCATGGCTTCGCGGAGGATGTGTTTCTCGCGGAATGCCTTTTTGACCGGGTCGTACTTCATCTTGAGGCTCGGGGGCAGGCCGTTGGTGTACTCGGTGACGTGGTGGTCCAGGAACGGCGTCCGGCTCTCGACGTGGTACACCATGTCGATGTTGTCGCCGACGTAGCGGAGCAGGATGGTCGGGAAGGTCGTTCGGGTCCAGATGTACTCGGCCGTGTGGAGCGGGTGCCACTTGTTTGCCATCGCGTCGCGGACGCGGCCGTCGAAGCTCTCCGCGATGGCGGTCTCCGGGTTGACGTCGGTGTAGCAGTCTGTCCAGGGGGCGAAGTAGAGCGGCGCGTGGGTGGTAAGAGGAATGGCGACGCTGGAGTGGTTGAGCATGCGTGCAGTCGACGCCGGTGTAGGGGGGAAGCCTTCCCGTCCCGAAGAAAAGTTCATGACCTCCATCTTCGCGAGGGCATCTCTCCAGGCCTCTTTGCGCTCGGAGTCGGCGAAGATGGAGGGAGGCCACGAGTGATCGGGTTCAGCGAGAGCCTCGGCGTTGAAGATGGCGTATCCGCCAAAATGTTCGTCGGATCCCTCCCCTGTATATATGTATACGCGCAGACCCAATTCAGCACAGGTTCTTCCTTTTTCTGGTGAATTTCAGAGGTGACGTACCCGTAAGGACAACTTTCAGTCCTTTCGAATGAACCATTTCGGCCATGGCCAACTTGCCCATGGCATTGACATCCGGGAGGGGCGTTTCGCTATACCAGGTAGCATCCTCGAATCTGGCCGCGATCGCCGCCTCGTCCATATGTACTGGATTGAACTCCACGCCCAGCCATTCTGCCGTGCGCTGCGCGATGTCTTTCTGCAGTCAGCCACCAGATCGATCATAGAGAGAGGGAGGAGGAGGAGGAGGAGGAGGAGGAAGAAGAAGAAGAAGAAAGGACAACATCAAACCCACCTGACTCGTCGGCCCCGCTGTCTTTGTCAAACTGGACGGTGAAACACTTCAACCGCGACAAGTCCCGACTCGCATCGTTTCCCAGCTTCTCTCCACTCTGCTTAATCAGATGAGCAACCATGCCCGCGACCGCCGACGAGTCGAGCCCTCCGCTGAGGTAGACCCCTACGGGGACATCTGCGCGGAGTCGCAGCCGCACGGCTTCGAGCAGGCGTTCCCGAATCCCGGCAATCATCTCTTCTTCAGTTCGTGTCTCCAGGACCCGCTACAGGTTGATCAGTAATGACATAGCACGAGACTCGCTGGTTTCGGGCACGACTTCTCCTGACCTTGTCGGGGTAGTCGAGATCCCAGTACAGCTTGTGTTCCACATCGCCGAAATGTTTGCAGATCAAATAGTAGCCAGGAAGAATCTAGAACACAGTGGTCAATGACGGATATGTCTACTGTTTTGATCGTCTACTTAAGGAACTTGAGTAACTTACCTTGCGAACGCCCTTGAAAAGAGTCCTCGAATCGAACCGCCAGCCATTATCCCGGAGAGTCTGAACGCACCACTCCGGCTGCCACCCGAACGCCAGAAACGACTTCATCTCCGTCGCGACCAGGAGGCGACCGTCGAGGAACGTATAGTAGAGTGACTTGATGCCGTACCGGTCCCGGGCGGCAAAGAAGAGCTGGCGCCTCGCGTCCCAGAGGACTAGAGCAAACTCCCCCCTCAGGTGGGAAAGGAATGACAGTCCATAATGCTGGTACAGCGCGAGAACGATCTCGCAGTCGCTGTGGCCCTTGAAGTCGTACTCCTGGGCCAGCTCGGCGCGGTAGCGTTCATGGTCGTAGAGCTCCCCGTTCACGATCGCATGGACGTCGTTCTTGGTATCATGGAATGGTTGGTTACCGTCCGGGCTGAGATCGATTATTGAGAGTCGGACGTGGCCGAGACCTTTGATTTTTTTTTCCCTCCAGGTTAGTTCCCCAAGTCTGCAAATAGATGCGCATTTAAGGTAAGCCATGGAAACTTTACCCACGCGGCGGTCCGGGCTGATCCATTGGCCGCGAGCATCCGGACCGCGATGTTTGACGATTTCCAAACTGTTGTCAATCTCTTCCTCAAGGGTAGCTGCGCCAGTAGTCGCTGGCTCATCTGGCCGCTGCAAAGCAAGGACGGCGGTGAGTCCACACATGGAGAAGTCTCTTTTGAACTCAGTTCAAACTCTTGGTATATGTCGGGTCCTAGGGGGGTGGAGGGTAGAGCCTGAGAGGCTTTGGGAGAACAAACGTCTCATATAATAATATATCTGCCTACGTTTACCTGAGCTACAGTGAGAGGGGCTAGAATTAACTATTACCTAACAGTTGTTCCTAAAGACAAGTATCACTCCCCTGTGGGTAGGATTCAGGACATGCATAAGGTTGTAGTTGCTAAAAGGACTGAGCAGCCTTTCTAAGGGTACGGTACCCCGCACACCCTTGTGAATGTTACTCCACAGTTCTGCAGCACAGCACGGTTAATCGGCAATTGGGTAGAGATATATATATATATAGCTAGATGCGGACACACCTGGATTCTACATATGAATGGGAGATTGAACGTTAGGTAAATTGGGGGCCAAAAAGCCGACTTCCGGGTTTATGCAGACGGCAGAGCCGCACAATATGTGACTGCACCCGGCGTATGTAGACCCTCAATGATTGTATTCTTACTAGCTCGCTAGACATAGATGCCCAGCGACGAATTGTTCTCAGTTTTGTCGAGTTAAAACGCTCAAGCTATCGCAATACAAAGGGAGGTAGTGGTAGTAGTAGTAGTTAATAGTGATCACTTTGTCAAGATGACCAATATTCCCCTCCCAGTCATACACCGAGTCTAAGCACATGTACAGTACATAATGTATGTAATGGCACTACCTGCCTATGCAGGTCACTAGTCCATTCGCATAATATGGCATCATTTATTCACGAAACTCAGTGACGTGGTATGACCGATTGCTACTGCATAAGTTACTGTACCTGTAAGACGACTATATGATTGGAACGAAGGGCTCTCGAAGAAGATAGGTGTATGACCTATCTACCTGCCTACCTAGCTAAGTCCTTACTTAGCTACAGTACATACATAGGTAGCTACCAAACCTTCCCTATCTATCCACTACTAACTGCAAGGCTATATATATACTACCTACCTATACTAGGTGCAAGTTAAAATCCTATATTTTCTGTCTTCTAGCCAGTCGCATGACATTATACACCAACCAAGCCAACTACTATACCCCACCTTCCGGAATTCCGCGGGGAATGGAGGGCAAACAAACGGCGGGGCGGCATCCAACGTTGGACAAGTATGCGGGGTGAAAATAGTAATGATCATGAAATGTGCATACATACTATAGCAATAATAGCATAAGGTTGCACAATAGGTACACAGCGGAGTGCACTTTTAACTCCCTCGGTCAGGTGACTGACTGGGCAAGCCAACAGTTGAATTACTACTGGTTTGCATTGGAAGAGGTCCGTTGTGCGAATCCTTTTCGACCACCTCATCGACCACCTCATTCATTTCTGAAACAGGGGGGGGGGGGGGGGAGGGATGAGTCCCAGGGACTATTATCATTATAGACACTGGCATAGGCATTAGTTAAAATTGAGAAGTCTGAGCCGCTCAAGAAGCTTACGGATTTAAGTAGCTCAGCATAGTCCCCACAACCACTAACAACAACAAAGGCACATACATACAGAAGTACTGTACTGTACAATCCTGGCATCATTGCTGATGGAGAATGACCAGGATTGAATCGGAAAGAAACATACGGATTCCTAATTGTGGATAGAACATCACCGAGCATGGTAAATAGGGCAGCGCCACTCAAACCCTAAGAAACAGAAAAAAAGTGATTCCGAAGTGAGGCTTTCCCTTGGAGACATCTTTACTCTTTTATATCTCCAGGTATATATATATATATGTATGTATGTATGTATTTAAGTAGTTATTTACCTATCTACCTAGGTACGTACTTACCTAACACGCCCTACTTTCTTTCTGACCTGTTCTGTCCGTGCCCGTGTCCACGGCACAATTGATTTCGGGATATGAGATGGTTTAAAACCTGGGTGCAAGCACAGGTAAAATCCAACCAGATTTAAGATAAGAATAACCATAGCCAATGGCATGTCATGTCGTGCATTCGTGATTTATATCGTGTATCTGTATTCTATGCATATACGCATTTATATCTATCATGTAACATCATATTACTGTACATACAACATAATAATACATATACAGCATAATATCATATACATAGTCCTCCTCCTGTCAGAGTAGATGGAATCTCCATCTACCGCGAACACCGCTCCTCCGGCGGCCTCCAGCCCACCCCCAGCCCCTCCATGACCAGCCGCTCCCGCTCCTCCCACGTCTCCCCGCCGCGCTCCAGGTCGACCAGCTGCCCGCCGCCGGTGCGCTCGTGCACCCCGCTCGAGTCGAACTTCCACCCGTGCGCCTTCTTCGCCCACCGCCGCAGGTCGCGCTGGAAGGTGAGATCGCCGGACCAGCCGAGAACGGCGCACCCGACGGTGCGCCAGGGGGAGATGATGATGTCGACGCGGCGGTGCGGGTTCGGGTTGCGCTTGCGGCGGAGGCGGAGGCGCTCCTCTTCTGTCAGTTCTTCCCCAGCCTCGGCCTCATTTTCGGGAGGGGGAACAGGATCGTCGAAATGCGGATCCTGCCACACGACGAGCGCCTTGTCCAGTGTGTCAAAGTGCGACCGGTGGTCGTCCTCGTCGCCGCCAAACGGCACGGGCTGCTGGTCGCGGTTGGAAGTCGTCATGTGTAGCGCCAGCGTGTGTGTCACCCACCCTTCCTCTTCGAGACTGCGGACGATGTCGACGACCAGGTTCTTCGTCACGGCCTCGTCGCGATGGCTCAGGACGAGGTCCACGTCGCCGCTGATCTCCTTTCCGCGGCGGTACCCGCCCACGATGACGCACTCGATCCCTCGACTGTCGTAGTCCGAGCCCGGACGAACGAGCTGCGCGTGCCGTTTGACTGTGCTCGCGACGCGTTCGGTCTCCGCACGGGGGATGCCCTGCTGAAACTCGTCGTAGTATTTCAGCCCGATCTGTTGTACCCGGGAAAGGCTGTTCCAGCCGTGCTCGATGATGTCGTCCAGGTCGCGCCACCCTCGGGCGTAGTAGAACTCGCGTGCGGTTTTGGCACCCACGCCCCAGATGTTGTAGAACTCGTTCAGTGTTCGGAGAGTGGGATCCTTGTCCAGTGCCTCCGCGGCGCTCAAGGTGCCGTTGGGACTGTCCCTGAATTCCGCGAAGAGGTTCGCGATCTTCATGTCGCAGCCGGGCAGGCGCAGGACCTCCATGGGCGTCCGGAATTCGTACGGATACGCCGCGATCGCTGCGATGGAGGTGCTGTAGGCGCGGACCCCGACCTCGTCCAGCGTGAGCTCTCTCGCTCTTCGGATCTTCTGGAGCTGGGCGATGAATCGCTCGTTGGGCGGGTGGAGCGGAGCGGAGCGCATGCAGGCGTACATGACGTTGTCCTTGACCCAGTCCGGGGCCGGAGGCAGTGGGATGGCCTCATCGTGCTCGGACGTCGTCTGTCGATACAGTTTTGGCGGATGGCCGTGGGCACCGCCTGGTGGTTCTTTCGGTCGACGGGATGCGAATCTCGAGGTTGCGACTGCGGATCCAGGAGGCGGCTGCGACGCCGCATCTTCCCTCGCGCGCTCGAGTATGCTTTTTGCAGTCTGGCTTTGTTTGGCAGAGCTTTGTACATTTTGGGGACGAGGAACCACCCGAGCATGGTAGATGACGTAGGGATCGAGGGGCACCAATTCCCCCGTTTCCAGGCACTTGTCCAGCCATTCCAACTTGACGACCTTGATCAGACTCTCTTGCTCTTTCGAGAATGAAGATGAATCCGTCGTCGCTGACGACGCCACGGAGCCCGCACTCGGAGACCGTGACTTGCTCCTCACATGTTTCCGCGGATCGTGACGGGTTCTCTCCCCGTCTACCTCGCTCTCTGACTCCGTGCTCAGCTCCGCCTCCGCCTCACGCTCCTTAACTACCTCAGGCGTAGTCCGTTGCCGTTCCTCAGAAAGACGCCTGCGCTTCACAGGCGGCCCCGGTCCCTGCTCCGGTCCCGTCGTAGTAGTCGTCATTAAAGGCACCTCCTCCGTCCACAGGCCTCGGGACCTCAACTCGAGCGCCGCGCGTTTCTTCTGCGCAACCTTCCCCAGCACGAGTCGCGCCTCCGAGACGTCGTACGTCAGGGGCGCGCCGCGCTCCGCGAGCTCCTCTTCCACGCCATGCAGTTCCTCGAGCGTGAGGTGCGTGGGGAGGACGAAGACAGGTGGGAAGGTCGCGAAACTGGGGCCGGCGCCGGGAGCTCTCTGCGCTGCGAGGACGTCGGGGGTTCCTTCGCGGGAGGAAGTAGAGGAAGTGGGGGGTGTCGAAGACGTAGAAGATGTGGATGATGTCATGGGTATTTATATATGATGATTCCGAATATCTCCAATATGAAACTCAGGACCCGGAGGGAGAGGGTATGGAATTAAATAAAAAAAATCAAATAAGACGCTAAATAATCCAAAAGACCGCCATGCAAAACCAGTAGAATCAACGAATTAATCAATCAATTCATGAAACTCATTTCAAACATAGAACCAAAGCCCAGACGCTCAATTGCTGGCGTAGAAGTTCCGTTCTCAGAATCAGAATCGCAGAGTGGAGGAAACCAGGACCCAGGGTGTCGTCGCCCACGGGCATCGTGTTCGAGGCGTCGTGCACACACATACACACGCAATGAATATTTAAGTGCTTTGATAATATATAAACGAAGTATGGCTCCTCCTGAACAAATGAATGCATGCACACAGTCGCCCGGATCGAGGGGCTGCGATGCGATGCGAGGCAATGCAATGCGCGTCGGCGCGGGGCGCGTCAGTTGGGTCTGATGGCGAGGCGAGGGTTCGCTAGACGACGTCATGTCATCTGACCCCGCACTCTCCCCACTCAGAGGTCCAGATCAAGTATACCAATATAAAGCAAATCCTACAGAAACGTGAGAATTATTTACTAGTCTATGGAGTGACGGGAGAAGGAGAAAAGAAGAGAGAAAAAAATCCACGTCTGTCAAAGTGGATAATGTGGTGGGAAGGGGGCGTTTTTTTAAAACATCACCGCACTGAACCCGCATGTATATACAACCGTTAAAAACCATGCTACAACTCTCTTGGGGCTGTTTACAAAACTATTTCTTTCCTTTCTCTTTTTATTTTCCCTACCACAGCGCCCTCTATATTCAAGCGAAAAAAAAGAGAGGTTCTAATAAATGCCGCTCGAGCACGAAATACTTACCATTCTAGATTCTCCAGCGAAATATTTACGCCTTGGAAAAAGGCCTTCGATAGCTTCGCTCTAATATATAGTTCTAGCTGTAAATTGGTAAGAAATGCAGGAATTACTCCTCTATCACATGCCCCTCCTTTCCGGTAACCTCACACGTTTATCCTCAGAGTATCAGGTTATTGTCCTGATCATCCTTGGTCGGCTTGACACCATCCTGTGCTACACCGCCCTTGTCGGCAACTCCAGCCTCAGCACCCTGTACCACACTCCTGTCTCCTTCTTGTTGAACAACGGTAGTGGTACCCCTCTCAACCGCATCGTAGACATCATCCGCGTCTCCATCGCGGTATCTTCCTTCTTCATCATCCAGGACTCTGTCGCTGCTACGGCCATGCCTCTTCTCCACCCATCTCCTCCACGGCCGGTACAGGAACACACTCAGTATACCAAAGACGATAAACAACCCGCAGATCGACCCGCCAATGACATCGTAGTACTCGCCCGCCGTCTCCACGCCGTCCCAGAACTTGCCCTTTGGCTCCGCCGCGTTGAGGATCAGCGTGAGCAGCTGCAGGACGCCGATCACGATGGCCACGATGACGGTCAGGGTGGTCAAGACGATGGAGTAGTACAGGAATGCGACGGGATCGCGCGGGTTGCGCGACGGTCGGGAGCGAGGCGGTTCAGATGCGGGAATGTCGCTGGTCGTCAATACGCTGCTGCTGTCGGCTTTGGGGAGGAAGTGTGCGGCGGGTTGGATGTAGAGGGAGAGCATGAGGGCGCCGTCGAGGGTGTCGATGAGGCACATCCCGGCTAGGACTTACTGTTAACAGGAAAGAGAAAAAGGAATCTGAAAGGGTACATTGACCCACCGGTAAAAAGAGCAGGGAAGATCAGAATCACCCAAAAGCTGGTGCCACGAGCGGCCTGGATAGAGGATATTCCGAGGAGAGCAATCTCAGAGGACGTATCAAAACCCAGGCCAAACAGAACTCCGAGTGGATACATCTTCCACGGTCTGTTCCAGTTTAGCTTTCTATACATTCATTTTCAAATAGACATAACTGAACCGCCTACCTATCAATAAGCTTGAACATCGCCTTCAGCACCGTAAACAAAAATCCTCCGCCCTCGATCTTCCACGCCTCTTCTTCCTCGCCCTCCTGCAGATTCAGGACCTTCTGCATCTGCTTGACGAGCTTGTAGAGGATGTATCCATTCATAATTCCCAAGAGAATCAAAAAGGCAGAGCTAACCGAGCTGCCAATGATGCCACCAACGGTGCTGAAGCGGTCGAATCGCGAGGACACCGCTGCAGCAGTCGCAGCTACGACGATGGAGGTTATGATGACGATGCTGGTTGCTGTCAGAAAATACATGAAATAGTATAACAATATCAGATTCTTACGTTGAATGGCCCAGAGAAAAGAAAGTTCCCACCGTCACGGGCTTCTGTCCCGTTGCTAATAAGCGTCGAGTCATCAGGTCAATAGCCTGCAATGGTTGGAATCTGTCAGCCTAGGTTGAGTGCTTGTCAACTTGTTTTCGGGGACCGTACAGATATATGATCGGCGTCGAGAGCATGTCTTAGACCTAGCGAGTAGGAGAGCGCTGCGGTTGAAACGAGCGAGCTGAGAACAACGTCAGTCTACATAACTCGTACTCTGAGGGCACCCCTTTATGCATTCTCTGACGAAGTCCCTTTGTCCCGGGAGTTATTTTGTACTCTCCGGGAGCATTTGCGCAGTCTTGAAGTTGAAGAGCGTTGAAAGGCTAGGAGAGGTCACTTACGGATAGAAGCGCTAAGATAGTATCAATCGTTAGTATATTTCCGAGGACGAGCATTGAAATCGATCGAAATGTTGCGACACATAAAAATCCCAGTATACGGCAATATACTATGATCATAAGACAAAATTCGAGATTAAAAAATCCCTTAACGCCAGCCAAAAAAAGGCCACAGATATAGACACAGTCAAGCATTCAGGAAATATACAAAAAATGAACCAAACAATCCACATATACATCCACATAATGTATAATGAAAAAACAACAAAACAAACCTACCAGCACAACCCCCGCCACAACCCACACGACCACATTAACCGCCGCAATCAGCAGGATGATGCCGATCGCCGGCAGGGGAATCTTCCTGATGCCCGGCAGGCGGCGATGGGAGCGCTCCGCCCGACGCAGGAGGGATATCTTGAGCGATTCTTTCCCCCCGTCTTCCGCTGGGTACGAGGGGATCGGATCGTCAGGATGGGATAGAGAGGAAGAAGAGGAGAGGCCGTGGGCCATATTTCAGGCTCTTTTTTGTTCCCTCTTTCTTTTTGAAGTCAATTCGTCTTTTTTTGTTGATATTATTCCCTCCTACCTAGGTGTGTATCTGATCTCTTCCCCATCCAGAGAGGAGAGAAGAGACTCTAGATAGGTAGGTAGGGTCCTCGGAAGACGGTCCCACGGGTTTTCTCTGCCTCTGCTCTACGAGCTTCCTCTGGAGTGGGACGAATGTGTGACGATGAAGATGACGAAGAAAAATGCGAACGGTGCGGAGGTAGACGATAGGGCTGAAGGCAGAAGGGAAAAGACAATTCAGCAGGAACCGCCCACGCAGACAGACATCATTAGATAGGATATCGCCCCAGTGGTTAATTGTTATATATACATCGGAGGAAAAAAAGAGACCCAGCCAGGGCTTCTTCTCTGTGGAGGAGCCCGTGCCTCACGGTCTTCAGTGCCCCGCGGATCCCGCACGGCCATGGCCATGGCGAGCTCCGATAGCTGGACTATAAGCTGGATAAAGGAGCTCCACAATTGGGCGGGAGATAGTTGAGATCGCGAGAGCAGGCGGGGCAGATTGTTCAGCACTGTGTGGTGGCCGCGGTTCGGTCAGTTGTGGGCGACGGTCCATTCGCTCGTCTCGCTATCGATGCTTATCTCCCGACGGGTGCTTATCGGGCGCGGCCGACTCGCCAGGCACGGGCTTGGCGTGACTAAGTTGGATTGGATATCAGAACCTCACGCTGTACAGGATTATTGTCTGGATAGTTTGGACTCGGGTTTTCCCTGTTTATTATCTATTCTATTCTATATCCTAGCTAGTGGTGTGTAGCTCGCATAACCATATATACAACGGGATGTCTAGTACTTATCCATGATATATAGGAGATCTCTCTTTCCTGCCACCCAATCAGTTGTCGATTGATCCTGCTTATTCCAGGCCACTTTGGCCACTCCGGTCTTGAGGCTCCTTGCCTCAAGGGTTCTGTTCGGCGAACAAAATGTCGGGACGATCTTGATATGACCGACAGAATTCAGAATCTAACCGTCGGCACTCGGTCAAAACAGTTCCGTCACCGAACCGCTGGAAAATGGGCTATTTATCACTGCTCATGACTCCGACTAGGTCATGCCTGACACAATTTTCATGTGCCGACCGCTGCATGTTGTGCCTGCATCATGTTAGTTTCCCATACCCTCCAGGATGGAATTTGAAGGGGGAAAAATAGAGACGACCGGCCTACCTTCGTTCCATGAAGGAACAGGTACGGCTGCTGAGGCTCAGGCTTGGTCTGAACCCTCCCGTTTCTGAAAGGGACCTGTCTGAAGCCGGAAGCGATATGTGAGATCCAGTCTCGGTGAGGACCGCCTGGCTCTTGTAGGCAAGCTTTGTGCCAATGAAGAACTGAGAATTTTATCATAAACGGATAGAAACCATTCCACCTCAACCCGCGACGGGAACCGGCGACGGAGTCCACGTCATCACCTGCGCCTTATTCTGCCGGAACTCAGGCCCGATCAGTATGTTCCACTCGTTCCTCGTGATGGGAGTGACGTCCGACGCAGACAGCGGCGTCTTCGGCCCGCGCTTGAACGGGGTGCCTGCCCGTCCAGGCGGCGTCCCTTGCCGCGAAGGTGGAGTGGCCTGCCTGCGGACCCGGACGCCTCGTGTGGGCGACCTACGACCGACATGGTAGTCATACCTCCCGCGAGACTGGGCCTGGGGCTGTGTCTGTGTCTGGGGCAGGACGATCCCGTCCTGTCCGTACTTGGCCCTGTAGGCGTTGGCGGCCTTGACCAGGAGATCGTCCCGGACGTCGAGCTGCTCATAGACGCGGTGGAAAAAGGCCTTGCTGAACGGCCGGCCCTGCAAGTCCAGGATGGTCTGCCGCAGCAGGTGCACGCAGGAGCTGATGTACGCGTCCTCGGGGATGTTGCTGCTGTTGTTGCCGCCGCGCGACAGGATGCACAGCCGGCGCTTGAAGGTGTAGATGCGGTCGATGTTCAGCACCGTCAGCCCTTCCTGGCTGAAGAGGATCTCGTTCTGCAGGATCGACTGCTGCACCAGGTACTCGTTGGCTGTGCGCTCGTACTGGCTGCGGGACAGGGCGTCCGTCCAGCCCTGGCCGAGGGAGAACTTGCGGACGGCCTTCTCGACGATGCGGTAGAAGGTCCGCCACGACTGCGGGTCGAGCGGCGTGATGGGGATGATGATCAGGTCGGAGCCCTGGGTCCCCTGGCCCGTGGGGAGCGGCTTGCCGCGGCCGGCCGTCAGGGTAACGTGCATCATCCGCTGCTGGAGCTTGGTCGAGATGTACTCGAGGGCCGGGAGGACTGATGGGGTCAGCGTGTCCGCATCGAAGTTGAAGTTGGGCGACAGGGGCGGCGAGATCATGTCTGTCGTGACGGTTCGCGTGGGAGAGCTGGGGATGTAGATGCCCGTTGGGCGGGGGAGACGCAGAACACCCATTCCGTAGATATTATGGCAAAAATATATAACAAGAATAGAATATAGACAAGAGAAATATATATCAAAAAAGACAGGACGAGGTTCAAACAAATCTCAATGCTGCGCGGCAGCGGTGGATCCTCGATGGGGGTGAGGTACCGAGTTAGGTACCCGGTAGCAAACTAACAGACTGTCGAGAAGACACCGTCTGCTGAGGTATTAACAATCGACAAGACTGCCGAAGGTTGAGCAACCTGGAGAGAGAAGAAGAACCATCCTGGAGAGGCGTGTTGTGATAGAAATAATCCTCTTCATGGATAGACCAGCATCTCCATCGATCAGCGTACCCCTCACCAACCCCACGGCAGCCGCATAGCGACCTCTTTCTAATGATAGAAAAAACGAGATCCAATTCAGCCAGTGACAGCATGGCGCTCTGTTATCTCACTGTCAAGCAACGCTAAGACCAACGTATAACGCGGGGCACGAAGAGCGCCTTGGTCTCGACTCTCGACTTTCGTTGGTCGAGGCTGTGGTTGGCTAATTAGTGATAAAAATAACCACATCCTGACTTTTTTTCCGATACAAAACTCGTAATTAGCCGCCCAGCTATCCTCCTTGGCCAACCACAGGCAGAATCTCACTTGACCGTTAGTTAACTAGTATCATATAACAGTTGACTAGTATCATGCATGCCCAGCCCGCGCGACCGTGCGGGGTCAAAGAGGTAAAAATAGCAATATGCCTGCAGCGCCCTTTCTGACTGCCAGCAGCCTATCTGGTTGGCTAGAGCCCTGCAGGCGTCGCGCATAAATGATGTTAATTTAGGACACTTTTTCCATCCCTCCACGGGGAAATTGGAGTTAACAACCAACGGATGATAATAATGATGCCATACCGAATAACAGTACTTATGCTCTCTTATCTCGTAACTGATCCGGTCCAATCGATCGGAATCTTCTTGCCGCTCTCCACGCGGTGCTTAGGTCTTAGTAATGCTAGCTGCCTGTGCTGTACCACGCGGTACATGCCATGTTAGTTCGTGATGGGTCATCGAAGAAATAAACGTGATAGAAAGAATAATGCGACGCAGAGTATAGATCATAGTTTCACTAGGGCGTAGACGGATGGCAAACGGTGGAGAGTGGTATTTCGTCTGCCAATTGACGAGGTACCTAGGTATGCAGCTCTATACCATACTAGTGTGCAGTTGTTAATAGCGGGTATCTAACTATCCTTGTCTATCTATGTGAAGTACAACACAAATTAGGTCTGTTAGGTTGGTAGCATAAATGATAACTCTTCGATATTTACCTACCTCCGCTCTCATTCTGCAGCAGGGAGTCTAGAACTCTTGATCGCTCGTGCTCATGCTCATTTTCCTCTATCGAGAGAGGGAGAGAGAGAAAAAGGAAAATATCGGGAAAGATCAAATGACAAGTTACATGGATAGGCCATCCAAAAGCGCAGTAAATCGTACCAAGATAGATTGATTATATGCCGTGTTTTCTGTCGACTGAGTATTGTGCTGTAACCTCGTCTTGTCACGTTCAATGGAAATGTTTTGAAGTCCGCGACCGGACCCCCGACAGTATACCCAAATGGTGTATATAATACACGTAGAGAAGAGAAACGAAGGAAAGGAAGAAGTAAAGAAAATGCACAAAAGGGGGAGGCTAGGAGAGGCTGACACGGTATCAATCATGGCGAGGACCGTGTAAACTCTCGCGACTATGTAGATGGGTTCCTTTCCTTGTAGCCTGGTTATGGAGGACCGAAAGAAAACACTTTGGCTAGTTTCTTTGCTGGGGTTTCTTCCGTGACCTCTTCTTCCACAAAGCTGACCCTTCTTCCCGAAGTCGTCCTGGGTTTATTTCGGGCTGACGATGATGACGGAGGGGCCGCATTGCCTTGTGGGACTCGTGGTGGTCGCGGAACCGGCTTAAGTAGGTACTGTTTATCTCCCTGAGCTTTATCCAAGTATTCATGTAGCCTGTTGGACAAATGGTTCGCCTTGTAGCGCTCCTTCGAATCGACGAGCAGAAGTCGGTCCATTATCAAGTCCAGCAGGTCGTGAATGAGCGCGGAGCACTTTGGGTGACTGTGCAGGTCCTCTACCCAGGTGATGACTCCTTCTCGGACTGTCGCATTCTCTCCAATGGTGTAGAAGTAGTCATCATTGATACCTGTACTTGATAATCTTCCCCGGCAATCACCGAAAGCCTCTATCTCTGCGAAGCCCTTGAGAAGCAAGGTAATAAACTCCAGATACACACATCCGCGACTCCAAACGTCGTATTCGCGTGACACAGGTCTCCGGAGTCTGCATTCCGGTGGTTCGTAGGTTGGGGAGGAAATAACATTGTCCGGGTTGACATGCGATTTCGAATCTCGACCGTGGAATCTACCTAAGCCGAAATCCGCGATCTTTAAGATGCCGTTTTTGTCTTCGACTCCCGTGAAGTTCTTGAACCACAGGATATTTTCTGGCTTGATATCGCCGTGGAGTCCAAAGAGCTCTTCTTTCTCAACCACCTTCAGCGTGGCATCATCCTGCACACGGTTTGCTGTTAACGGAGTGGTCACCTGAAAGTTTGTGGATTTGCGATAGACCGGTCGCGATCCCAGTCATCTGCCTCAAAGTCCAGAGGACCGTTTCTTCGTCAAAGTTAGGATATGGTCTATCCTCCAGTACTTTCTGAGGTTGGCATTGGCAAAGGGAAAAATCAAGTGATATTTCCCTTCCATTCGCTAGGTGCCAAGGAGATGTATGAGATGCGGGCGCTTTTTGGTATCTGCACCGAGCTTGTTGAGGATGCTAACTTCCTTTTTGAATTCGTCCTCGTCCGTCGAAAACAACCTTTTAATTGCCACGAAGCGCTCTTTTCCCTATACCATACTCGTCAGTTACTATTGCCATTGAGAACAAATGACTCTCCTGTACCTCTGACTCAGAAAGCTCCCAGAAGCGATGGTGTGCAGGATGAATGCATACTCGAAAGACGTCACTATAACCACCTTGCTTTTGCTCCCAGTGTCCATCGTCAATGAACGGCAGAACGGTGTTTTCGTCCAGCTCGTAAAGCTTTTCCCTCTGCTCGAAGACAGGAGCAGTCATCCACCATTGTATGCGATCGAACTTCTCTAAATAGCGGTCTTCCCATTTCTTGAAAGCATCGACGGGCTCTCCGTTTTTCCGTTCCAGAACGAAGGCGGAACCTTCTTTTAAGGGGCAGATCTCCGTCAGAAAGTCCTTCCCTCAATATAGAACGAATGTCAGGCCCCTTCTTCATATAGGCAAGAATGGCAAAGAACTGTCTCGCACAGCGGCAAGTTTCCTCGGCAATCTTCCTGGCACTCTCGGGACTAACGAAACTGCACCCCTCGTTACCCTCCAGGATAATCTGAGTGACAGCTTGTACAGTAATCAACTCTTCTTGCTTCCCGTTCGGCACGAAGAACCTGCGGGAACATTTGGGATATTCCAGTCGCGCCTCACACAGCTGCTTCGCCAGCATTTTACTTATCGTGGACCCTGTATCAGCGCACCACTGGGTCGGCTGGACTATGTTCCCATTGTGGCATTCCGATGAGCTGCATCCCAGGAATTGGGATCGAACCGCCTCATTAAGTGTAGTGGGAGAGATATCGGCCTCGTTCGAGCCGCGGGGGCTCTCGACAAGATAGACTGATCCTTGATTAGGAGATAGTAATTGTTGCCGTTCAGCCTGCGTCAAGTTAGTACTTGGCGGCGTCGGTGTCTTTCCATCCTTAGGGATAGTCAATATACATTGAACCCCCATGGGATGCAGCCTTTGAATTGCCTACCGGAAGCTGTGCCTCAATCACCTGCACTTCTCTGGATTCATCCGCAGTGAAAAGGTGAATATGTTGGCGAGTGGCCTAATGCACTCAAACAACTTCATCGCCAATAGGAATGCACAAGAAGGTCAATGGTCACTAGAAGCTACTTCCCATTCAGCAGGGCATAAAACTCTAGCGGGGTAATGTTGAACAGGTTTGAACAAATTGCGGTCCCGCGACGGACTGTGTCTTGCTTTTGTATGGAGGGATGGCAGAGGGCAAGTTCTATTGGTGCGAGACTGAACTGAGAAGTACATTGGCCATACATCCAGGGATGGTTCGATGTATTAAAGTCAAGCACCGGACTGAGAACCAAGTAGATGCTTCGGAAGGCGAGGCCTGGGGGAACTTGGCGCAATGGACTATATTGCACAGATTTTGGATGAGACCACTGCTGATTTTCGGATGCCTTGCTCCCAGACGGACAGGGGACAGGAAACATCCAAGTCATTAGATGGCCTCCACATCCCTTCATTGCCTTAGAGCCGCGGGTTGTCAGGTACTTTGCTTCGCCATGACAGTTAGCCATAGTCATGGGGATCATGTTAGCAGAAGATTCAGCCTCGCATGTGCCTTGAAGGGTGGAAAGCTGCAGGACAAGGTGCAAGGCACACCAGCCTCCATGAGCACACGGGGCAGAAAGTTTCAATTGCTTGCTCAGCCTCTAATGTCTGTCAGCGCGGGTAAAGACCTGGGTAAAAAGCTGATATTAGGATGGAGTTGCCTACGCTTCATGGAGACAAACTAAAGAGTAGGAAACCAAGCTCCCACAGGCTATTGTGCCCAGCTTTGCAGCGCCATGTTCCATATATTGTTCAGATAGCTGTGCAGATGAGCGGGCTGCAGATGGCAAAGATGTCACCTCATTATTTTCAGCATCGCATTATTTTCGTTTCGCTGATGGCCTCCGACAGAAAAAAAGGACCACTTGCATCAATCGGCCCTTTTGTGGCAGCTAGTAGGTAGTACAGCATAGCTGAACCAGCCCAGGACCCCAGTCACCGGTTGTAAATGTGCAGGGGCAGTTTGCTGGGGCTTACTGCATGTGGCTTGATGCTGCCCAGATCAAAAGGAAACTTCCCAAAATCTGGAAATCTCTCCTCTATATGCTTTATTTTCTCGCAGTACATCTACCCTCCTTTGAAAACGCAAATTGAAGATCTTGAGGAGTGCATTATAAGTATTGCTATAAAATCTGCTAATGGACTGTGTGAACTGTCCCAAGGGAAGTCTTCAGGTAACCTGAAGGACACAACATCATTGACTCTTGCTTGAGAGGAAAGGGCATTTGATGGATATGTATATACATGTGTTTTGAAGCTTCCGCAAATTGGAAAGTCATTCCATGGAGTGTTTAATGTTTTATCTTCTGGTAGTCATGTGCTACCGAAAATTTGGAAGGTGCTCTAGAGCCATAATGGGTTGTTGTCAACCAGTCTTTAATACACAGAGATGGAGCTGCATTTCCATTATATAGACACAAAAGAAAGGGCGCTAAAACTCAAATCTTCAGGATGATCTCAGATGAAGTTCAAGTTCACTCTACCTCTCAAATCATAGTCATGCCCAACAGTACAACCCAGAAGTAGTGAATGACAAAAGAAGATAAACAGGAAGGTAGCTAGCCTAGTAGGATCAAGATGGGAGCAAAATTCTGTGATATATAAAGTGCTCTGAAATAACATATAGGAAGGCAATTCTGGCTATCCAGTTTTCAGTGTCAAAGTTGGTGCTGTTGAAGACCATGTTGCAGTGCCAGTACCGCTGACAGGTTTGGGTGGATCATCCGACTGAGTCAACCTGCTTTGTGGGGTGGAAGCCACGCCAGTTTCAATATCACTGGATTGTAGGGTTTTCCTCTGGGAGAGCAAGGAAAAGAAACTGTTGCGCCGCAGGGTAGTTGGGAAACCAGACTCTTGTGACATGCTTGGAAAGGAGTTCAAGTTCATGCGCAGCACGCATATCCACCATGTAGCCAGTGTAAGAGCAGTTAGAGGGACTGAGATTGCAGCAAGGATCCAGACTTGAGTGGACACCTTCATGTTGCCACCATTGTTCACATGCACAAACTTGGTTGAAAAGAAATTCTAGTTATTGTTAACATATGCTTGCTTATACAGAGGACACAGAGGACTCATTGCCACTAATTGTGGTTGGAAGGTATACCAGACTGATAATGGTCAAGACCTTGACAAGCCGCTGCATCTCTGGCGCTTCTCTCCTAGGAAGGAACTCTCAAAATCACTGGAAATAATAGTCCACTGAAGTCTCTTGCTGTCAAAGATGGCACTGACTTACTCTCCACATGTGAAGCTTGCACAAGGTCTTTCAATGCATGTGCTTCTTCAGAACTCAGTAGATCTGATAGCTGCATGTATTTTACACATTAACCATAATCCCCCTCCGGGTATAATAGGGAACAGATCTTACCAGCCACATTGTAAAATTTACTCTTTCTTTCAATACTCCCACCTGCCTGACACATATCTCAACTCCTTTTGCACACTCATCAAACTCCTTGACAGTTAAATGGCAGCAACATTCGTCCTGTTTTACCTCACAGTACATTCTACAGAGTTTTTGGCACTGGTCACGGATCCGAATGATAGTGTTCAGCATAGTGGGAAGAATTACTTGCAGCTCCAGTATAGAGTCTTCGAGCTGCTTGAGGATCTGTCGAATCATCAGAACTGACGTCCACTGAAGACTGAGAAGATCCATAGTCGGCTCTGAAAAGAACTATGCAATTGGACTGCCAGACGAATTTCCTCTCAGCCAACATATCCTGTTTTGCAGCGGCTTTGCGCGAATAGGGGGATATAGATGAAATATGACGATAGAGCCCACCTGATCTCTCCATTGCTCCTCTAACCAAGCCATATAGTCCAGCCAGCTACTCAGACTGTTTGCAACAAGCAATTGATGCACGATGCAAGGCGCTATTTCACATTCATCTGATTTTCCAGCTTTGAGAGACTTGGAAACCTCGTCCTCAAATGCGTGGGAGGGGGAAATAAGGAGAAATATTGATTTGGGCCTTTTTGGAGGGAAGCTAGAAAAGTCAAAGGGGGACGAAAAAGACACTGGATTGAATGTAAATCTGTGGTATACAGCCGTCTGCCGGATCGACCACGGGGATTGTCCTTCTGTTAAAGTTCGATGGTTGAGTTTGACGCGGTGAAGGATGTAAGCTGATTTTACTCAACAAGCAGCTTGTCAACTCTCACTCACTGTTTGCTCAATCAACTCATAAATTAATCAAATACGGAATTGTCCACAAACTGTAAACTTCACCAAGATTGGTGTCTGAATAATGTGAATGCTGTGCTCTAAACGCTGGAAACAAAAACTTGTTCTCCTCCATTTTCCTTCCAAATGTAAACACAAACTTCCAAATATGCAAGAAAAGATTATAGACCCTGAGAAACTCCTCAAAGAGTTTGTGTGAAATGTTCAGAGTTGTCCAAGAGCAGTCCTGTCAGACAACATATATCTGAGAGCAGTTCTTGGATTCCTAGCTGGCGAGAAGAGATGAAGAGATCAGGAGTCATGTCACTTCAGTGAGATTAGAATGTCTGCAAGGGAATCTGCAATGTGAGGTATACAAGCAAGCTTTAAAAAATAAAATAAATAAAAGAAGAGGATGATGAGCTCTCACATGATTCAATGCTTTGATCCATGAGGCATTCTCAACGTCCTGATATTTCAAAGTATGCAGGGGGCTTCCTGCGTTTGCGGTGTTTGTCTTGAAAAGCCAAACCACTTGTAATTGCGGACGCTCCTTATTTGCCTTGAAAAGATCATACGCCTTCTTGTTAATTTTTGCCTTGAGATACTCCATATCGCCGATATTCGGATATGGTACATGCATAGCAGATCTTCAATTGATCTCAATATGATTGCTGTCTGGAATAGGGAGCCTGCTAAGAAAGCTATAATGTTCAGTTTTTCTACAACTAAACATTCAAATCCAGCAAGGCTTGTATGCAATGATCTTACATTTACCCTGGACAAGGGTGAGGTGTCCATGTGGATGAGCCTTGTTGTGTAGGTCTCTCAGTAGTGCTGTACAAATCATTGTTCAACTGCAGCAGCCTGCATGGGCCAATTCAGCCTCGAACAATGCATGTAATGCATCCCCTCGCCTTCCCCGCAACTAGCATATGAGGCTCAAACAGGTGATGCCAAGGATGTCAGCCTGGCACATGCTGCAGTAGCAAGGCAAAGTGGAGAAGAAGCTCTAGCAAAAAGCCTGCCTTGTAGTTAGGCTCCTAGCCTAGTCATGTACTGTGCAATATAGGTAGTATCTTCCAGAATGAGGCTAGATAGTCGACTTCCTTCAGACTGGTGTATCTGGAGGGCAGACAAACTGATAGTCCTCTACACAGAGAGCACTAGCAATCTAATCTGAGGGCAAGTTCTTTAGGTAAGAGGTGTGTAAGATTTACTCCTCAGCATGCAGGATACTCAAACTACCTCGACAAAGTACCTAAAAACGGACCTGGTATTCGTATTTTCCTCATTAGGTGTTGTTACAATATTCAAACAAACAAAAAACAAAATCAATGCTAAAGCGGCCTAGTGACCGCTGGATTTTTCTTGTTATAATCGCAAATACTTGAGATTCGAACAATCCCCTCTTCCTACTTATCGATTTCTATATTGATAACAGTCCCATATCTGCTCCTAAAGGAGAAACACAGCTTCCGCCTTTCTCGCCTAGAATCTTCAGTCATCAAAGCTACGTACCTCAGTGAGAGGCGTAATGCTAGTAGCATTATTCGCAGGATAAATCTTATAGCGATTTAGCCGAAGCTTGCGCGACTTCTGTCAGCACTGACAAGGTCGACAACGCTGAGCAAAGAAAGGAGTGCGCACTTCAACACGGAAATTATTTTCCCCTTCTTCTGAAGTGTCATAAATGTTTTTGAGGAGTCTCATAAGTTTCCTCTGGTCGATGTATTTTCCCTCTATTATTTGAGGTGTAGCACTGTAGGGCGACGCCATTGGATTAGGGCAGTGAGTTTTGATTTGAAACTCTGCAACTGATCTGGAAGGGGTAGAGACTATTCCAGAGAAGAATAATGGAGAGACTGAGTGAAAAATTTTATAATGTATGTTGTCATAAACGATTGTGAATGCACTGTCTACAACTGAATATATAGCATTTCAATCCGCGGGAATCCGCCAACCCTCCAGGTTGCCGCCGGAAATCGCCCGTTATCCAATATAGCAGGCCAACACCAGGAAGTCCAGGGAGCCTACATGCAGGCGCGTCTCAGCTGTACTACAAACCCGCATCAGTTCCCGCACAGGATTATGTGGCAGGTTCAGCCCACCACTTCACCTGCACTCGCCATCTGGGGCGCAGGAATCCAGTTGTTCCTGCAAGCACATGCAGAGTCATAACCAATTAGAAATCAAGCTGACAGACTGTCAACGTGACTTGGAGACGAACCAGTGTCAGAGAGACTGGCGTTGTTATAATCCACTTTCTGAGTCTGATCTGCCCTCTGGGTCAGCACTGCCACTGTCATCGTTCTGTGCTCACAGGCAAGGTCCTGACCTGAGCCTTGTAATTTGCCGCCCGAACAGATTATCCAGAAGGGCTATCAGCTTATCCCGATCGATGTACCAAGTGTTGTAAGTTTCCGTCGGCATCTCTGTTATTTGGAGATAAAAGAGAAGAAAACGTGTGTTGGAACTCAAAATAGCCGGAAAGTAAAACACCTTCTTGAACTGAACCTGTCTGTAGATAAACCTTTTTAGATGATTCAAGAGAATATGGGAGAGAACAGAGTCTTGTAACATTTATAATGCAACCGAATCTGCAAACTGAGAAGGAGAACGTGTCGATGCATGCCCAACTGATACATGGCGTACCTCCTAAAGCAGGAAGTGTCACGGCCTGGCACCTAGGGTGCATTCTAAGAGCTAAACCGCTGCGCTAAGGGCAAAAAGACCAGGATTCTAGGACAGAGTCCTAGAATTGCACTCACTATATAAGGAGCACTGTGCCGTCACAGGAAGATCCAGAAGCATGATGGATGTAGACACAGAGCCGCATCATCTAAGTACGAGGCTGACGAATAAGGGGATAACAGCTTGCTTTGGAATTGACAGGGCATTTTGCCTTCCCTCTTATGGTTCCATGTGAACATGTCTGTCTCTGCTAACTGCAGAGCCAAACCACCAATGGATTCATCACCAGACATCACAAAAACTGCAAACGTAGCGTTCAAATAAATTAGAACTCCGATCAAAAAAACCACTAGTACAGACTGCTGCAGCTGTCTGCAAGTGATGCAGAATAAGACTGAAAAAAAGCGATAAATATAGCTAAATATAATTTACGTTGTATATTCATTCTTGCATCCTGTTTACTAACTGCCTAGGCAAGCAGGAAAGTAGAGTTGACAATCTTCTGTTTATCCCCTCTTGAAAGACTGGCACGTTCCAATACTCGTCCAAAAAGGCTCTGAACCCCAATTTGAAGCTTCTTCTCCGAGGGGCGATCCAGGAGGTTGGAAAAAGGTCTGGTTCGTCAGGTTGATTTTCAACCGCTGTACAGTATAACGTGGTAGCTAGCAATACCCATCAAGTTCTGTGCTGCTTTCTTGCCGTTCGTATATCGGAGCAGAAACTGTGCGTCCTTGTACAAGGCCGCAAGAGATGGCCATTGCATGTATCTATCGAGTCTTTCTCGGAGGTGTCTATCGAGGGACCCGTATCATTTTTCCTATATCGAGAAGACCACATGTGTTAGACTAGGATATGGATGTGATTGCATCCTAGGAGAACATTTTTCTGTCATGGACATCGACCACGAACGCCTTCAATGACTTGGTGCTCGTTCGTTTGTGCAACGGACCCTTCCGTCCTTATTATCTTCGCCAGAATGTCGAAAAGCCTCAAGGACGGAGACCTTACAGATGTGATATAATCATATCGGTTGACTCCAGAGGCATTGGAAAAGGAAGGAACACCAAGCTCTCCAGAACCTGGCTAAGTTTATCCCACATAGTTATCCCAATGTTTCACCAAAACAGGGACGGATTGTGTCAGAGGACGAGGTTTTGGCGGAGTTGGTTGACAGGTGAGCGGGCGAGAGGTCCTGCGCTATGTCTCTGCGCAACTTTTGGCGACGCCACCAAAGCCCATAGGACCTAATTTCTACGGACTGCTTTGGTCAACAAGCCTCTCTGTGCTACGTTGATACCTGTCTTCTGTCTTCGTTTCGAAAAGCTTCGGAGTCTGCGGGGTACCTGTTTATATATATCATTGTTCCCCCCATCGCCATGGATCGTCCTCTGGTCGTCCTGGATCCTTGTTGCTTTGAATCCTGCGCTGTTCCAGCTGCTTCCGGATGGCCGGAGGGGGAACATTCTAAAGAATCCCTTACAAGGAGCTGAAATTTTTTGGCCTGGGATGCAATTCAAATAGAGCGTTGGATAACTAGTAGGTATTATTTACATCAAGTTCAGCATACTGAACGTCGCTCTGCTAAAACACAACCTCTCGGGATCCTACAATTAGATCATCTAGCTCATCTCAGGCTCATTTCCTCGTTGATTCCCGCAGTCACGTTCACCATCGTTTTCATTATTTTTTCGTGAAACCATAATCATAACACCATTCCCAGGAGACTTTGCATGATGAAAAACCGCAACTCTGAGAACAGTAAACATGAATAATGTTTACTTCCTGCCTTCACGGGCACTAGGAGCCGTCTGACTGCTCTGGCGCTTCTTCGCAACCGCAGCCATCTTGACCTCGAGCAGCTCCTTGGAAAGCTTGCGATTCTCATGCTGCAGAATATCGATCTTCCTGTTCTCCATCTTCAACGCCTCGATCCGAGACTCGAGCTCTGCGATATCGACCTCGAGGCCACGCCTCGCGATGCGGCCCTTCTCCACGACCCGGCGCAGCACCTCGGTGCTCAGCTCGCCAAAGTCGCGGAGCAGGTCCACGAACTCGTCCTTCATGAACAGCTCGTCCGCGCGGGCGACCATGGCGCGCACCGCGGCGTCGCGGAGCTCGACGTAGTTGCCCGTCTCGTTCTCGTAGATCTCGCGCACGGCGAGCAGGAAGCTGGGCGAGGACCAGTTCTCGCAGGCCCACGCGGCGAAGCGATCGCGGGCGGCGCTCCTCAGGCTCGGGATCATGTACTTGTCGGCAGCGGCGAAGAGCCTGAGGCAGCTGGGGACGCGCGCGGGCTCCTTCTTGTCGGCGCCCTGCGGCTTGAGCGTGTCGGAGAAGTCCCAGTCGTCGTCTTCGTCCTCCTTGTCCCGGTACGAGTGCGTGTACAGGTAGTCGATCATGAGCGCGACGATCGCGGGATCCTCCTGGACCAGAGTCATCTTCTTGGTGGATGCTTCCTGTCAAACCGTCAGTCAAGACGTGTAACAGCAAACGACTCACGTCTCATAAACCCACGCGCCACATAATCAGGTAAATGAAAAAAAAAAAGAAAGAAAAACACATACCACAAACTGCCCCGTACACGCCGCCTCGAAGATCTTCGACTGCGGGCACACGATGGCCTGGTGGACGCGGAACTCGCGGTCGCCGCAGACGATGGTGAAGTCGGAGTACTGCCCGGACTCGCGCAGCTGGGCGACGAGCTTGCTGAAGTAGCACAGCGAATAGAGCATGCGGTGCCGCTGCTCGAAGCGCTTGAGCAGCGGGAGGCTGCTGGCCTCCTTGACGTTGCGCTCGAGCTCCTCGTACTTGCGGTCGATGTCCATGGTGTTCTTTCGGCCCGCTGACGGACTCCTTCCTCGACCTCCGAATTGAATATTGAGCAGTTAAAGCCAGAGAGCCAGCTAGAGCACAGCCTTTCCCACAACGCAGAGAAGTAGCAAGGCAGCAGGAGATCTTTGCACAAGGAAGACAGATAGACAGATCTCACTGTCGCCGCATGGTGCGAAAGTGTTGCTCCTACAGTACGAGCACAACAGTCATCTCCATTGCACGGATCCAGGTGTCGAAAAACAGACAGCGTTGGGTTCCGCACGCTGTGTGTGGACGTAACGCTAGGTCGCGCGCCATTCGCTAGGGACGATGCGATCTTTAGTTTTCACTTCACTTTCACTTCATGTCAAAGAAAACAAAGGAAAAGCGTGGTGCATTGTGCGCGAGATGGCTTTAATGGCATGTGTGTGGTATACATGGCGTGGGGATGTATATCTAGATCCAGATCCCCGCATCCTTCTGGAAGATTAGGTATGTGATGGCACCGGGGCCCACCTCCGCACTTTTCTGCGAAGCAGAAGCACCATATTGGCATCTGTCGGACTCCTGAACAGCTAGTCAAAAAGGGGGTAAAATAATTAACAGATGCTCACTGGCATATTGTATGAAGTACAGAACCTAATCATGACTTGGGGGCCCGCCTCCACACACTTCTCCAGACATGAACAACGCCACATCACCCCAGAATTTTGAGCAAAAAAAGCAATAGGGAAAAAAATACAAATCCCTTTCCATACTGTCACATGCTCTATATTCTATAAAGGCTATTTCAACTGAATAAAAAAAACATCTCAGGAGTCCCCCCCCATTCATTCATTCATTCATTCATTTACTCATCAAAGCCCCTCCTATCTACCTACCACCTACCTATCAAATCTAAGATAGGCCTGAGAACCTCTTACTCAATACTACACAGTATATATGGGGTAGGGGCCGGCCTAACCTCCATTAGCACCAGCACCAGCACTAGCACTAGCACTTAGCAAGCAATGATCATCATAATCATAATCACGATCGATCATCCCACAATGTGCTCAACCTGGTCTGTCCTGTCCGAGGAAAAGGAAAGGAAAAGAAGAAGGAAAGAGAGAAAAGAGAGACGCTTTCCTGCACATATGACTAGGTATAGTACAGTACCTAGCTAGGTAGGTAGGTATATATACAGATACTTTTAGCATCCACCATGTTACACTCGCGCATTTTTTTTATCGATTGATTTAACGTGAAACTCGACCGAATTAGATAGATGTAATATAAACGGACTTCATCTAAGCCAATAATATGATACCTCACTCGACAAAGCGACCACAAAAGCAAAGTACAGTACATTAGACACCCAGGATATCGCGCCCTGTTTGTTCATTCATTCATTTCTCTCCGAGCTGAACCAAGACAAGGCAAGACAGGACATGTATTTTATCAATGTATATAGCAAGCCCAGAAGAAGAAGGAGGAGAAAGTTTTGATCATACTAGGTAGTCATTAGCTGAGTAAAGTCCAACACCGTGCTCCCCCGCGAATCATGAGACAGAGAAGAGAGCAAGGAGGAGCATTAAATCCAACTCGTAATAGTCGTCGCAACGAAAACTGGGGATATTGAACGGGGTATGGAGAGAAAGAAAGCATCGAAGATGTACAGTATAACATGGACGTCATCGAAAAGGCACTAAAATAATCAAAATCATCACCGTCATCGTCATCATCTCCTCCGTCGTTGCCAAAGTTCCGATCCGTGCTCTTCATCGTCTAGATTATCCTCGTCTAAAGAGCTAGACCCATCTTCAGATTGGACGTCAGCGTCTGAATCCTGCATGAGGTGTTGGTCGTGCTGGTACGAAGCACTGTTGTGCCCGTCCGTGGGATGTTCGGGTACCGGCGCATCCTCCGTCACTGGATACTGCAACGCAGCATCCCAGTCTAAACCGTTGGCCTTTGGCCCGAGGAGAAACTTCCCGAACACAAGGACGGCATTGAAGATCTCCTTGCCGGTGGGCACGATATTCTCAGGCGGCAGAAGGAATCCGTAGCTTCCCCTGTCTCGCAATTTGATCTGATAGGAATACTTGGCGTGGAGCTGGTGGTAGAACCAATCCAGGGCGCTTCCTCCAGAGCTCTCCACCTTGGGGAAGATCTCTTTCTTGGTCTTTCGTTTACTTGGGGAGACGACGCTCCCCTCACAGGCGGAACTCACGTCGTATCGCTCGTAGCTGGTCAGCCGGATCGCCTTCGCGATGCCCATGGCCAGCTCCTCCAGATTCTCGAGCGTTGGCGGGACGGAGGAACACGAGTACGAGTACGGGTACAGGATCTGCTGCGAGTAGGAGTGGAGGTCGAGGAAACCGACAATGTCGACGTTGTTGTTTTCGGTCTCGTTCTTCGCCCACTCCGCCAACATGTGCGACTCGACGCCCTGAAACGGGCTGTCCCCAGCGTAGCTTTCGGAACATGGGTTCGACCGAGTCTCCTCACCATCCCATTCAAAGTCCCAAGCGCGGTCGAGGTCTATCCCGCGGCAGAAATGCAGGCTGGTCTGTTGCCTGTTCTTTCGCCAGAGACGATCCGTCTCCCACGTGTAGACGTACCCATCGGGGTTCAGGGTCGGCACGAAGACCCAGTCGAACTCTTCCAGGAGTCTCGTGACCGGGCCGGATCTGCCGTACCCGGTGGTCAAGGAGTACGCGATGTAGTTCGCAGTCGAGGTGCTGATCCACTCACGGGCGTGAGAACCCCCGACAACCACTATCGTCTTGCGCGGTTCAGCCTGGCGTTCGGGGTCGGTCGGACGAACACCGAGCCGGAGAGCCGGAATGTCTCGACCTTCGTATGACATCCCGACGCTGATCATCCGAACGTGTGTTGCAAACATGGAGGCTAGGAGCCGCATCCACGGCACAATTACAGATAATGGCTGATAGTCGCGGAAGAATAGATTGGTTACATCGGGCGATTGTCGCACTGTCGGCTCAAACGCGGGCGCGTCACCCAGGACAGCCGACCGTCGCGATGGGTACGTGGCGGAGATCTTCTCCGCAAGATCTTCGATCAACGGCGTATGGGCCGTCTGGAGTGATCGCGGCAAGAGACCCAACAACGAGGGGATCTACGAACGGCGGGCAGTCAGCCAAACGCCATTGTTCCATCGACGAATGGAGGTTGAGCACTCACCACTTCCCGCGCGAGTCTGATATCCACAAACTCGTCGGTTGAAGCCCACACATCCAGGAAGAGGACATTGGCAGCCTCCTCCAACGCTTTGGCTTCCGCAGCGCTGTGAATCTTGAAGCGCAGGACGACATCACTGCCGTACCGCGTGAGGGACTTGGCAGGCGGAGAGCGGTCGCGCGACGGGTCTCTGATCAGGGCCGAGAGATCGGACGGCCCTTTTCGGATCCCCCATATCGTCTCGATGACCAGATCTCGAAATCGAATCCACGGCCGCCGGGGATTCTGTGAGTGGGAAAGGAGCTGGACGGGTTCGAGAGGGGGAGGAGGAGCGATGCTGGAGCCTGCGGGCACCGCAGGCGCCAGACTGGCGAGCAGCAGGCCGCAGAACACGACGACACAGTAATGGAGCAGATGCATCTTGCGCGCACCGCAGACGCGGATCCGTGATCAAAGAGGCTGGTGCACAGCTGCGTGGTTGCTCACAGCATCCAGGTCATCGTACGGAGTGCTACTACTGTAGTATCGGGGCTGAGCAGCCGGCCAGACCCACGGCCAATGACGATCAGGACGAAGCCTAACAAGCTAGCGACTTAGTCCTAGTACGGCCCGCGGCGGCGGTGGAGCAGAGAGCAGTGGGAACATGCACCGCTGCCTGCGCGCCTCCTGTGCACGTCGAGTCTCCTCCTGGATGCGCCCGTCCAGGTGGGCAAAGATGCACCGGTGCCAGGAGAGCCGTGAGGACAAGGTGTGGCTGTCATGGGGTGCACCGCAGAGGGTCTGCTGCAGACGTCATCGAGGCTCCCCACGCCCTTAGCCTGGAGAACCATGCCTCCCGATAGTTTTTTTTTCCTAGTTAGCCGCCCCATACTCTTAATTAAATATAGACACCAGGAACCCGAGATCTCGCGACCTCCAACGCCACACCCGCTGCTCGAGATCGACGTCACTGTCACTGTAGACCCGACTGTCTAACATACGCAGTCCACCGTACTAATTTCGACATGATCATGTATGGCCCTTGCATGGATTCCTGGCTGCACGCAGGCAGTACTCTACTACGTGTATACCTAGGTAGCTGCTTGTCGCGCCCAAGTACTATATATATATATATGTAGTCTTCCAGCTCCCTAGAGTCTGGACCATCATCCGGTCAACTGGCATTTGGATTCAATGCACGGAGATTTGCTGCGTGTGATCCGCTCGAGCCATGCGGCCTCGGAGCGTCCCCAGCATGGACCTGTCCTGGCATGTCGACGGCCGGATCCATCTCCATGCTGGAGTGATCTCACTGGGAGAACCTGCAGCTGTGGCTGGGTTGGGCATCCGTCATAGCCGATCGTCCTGTGAGGTGCAGGATGCAGTCCAGAGAGACGACGGAAGATGCTTCTGGAAAACCGCAGCGAGAAGGGCAGGCTGCACGTGCGGGCGCCCTGCCAGGGACCGCTGGAGGCTCCGCCGCGGCCAGCGTCCGTCCTTGGCGCCGTCCGCCCCAGCCAGAGCTCCTCCTGGTCAGCTCTCTGCTCACATCCAGCCCCTCGTCTCCTCCTTTCTTCCCCCCGTTCCGCTCAGACGCTGGCTTCTCTGCGTCGTGCTCCCTGCTGAGATCCCCTACGCTCCTTCTCCAATGACCTGTTCGTGACAACCCTGCCATGTGAGGCTTCGTCTCCGCCGCCCTCTCCCCCCTGCTCTATCTAGCGACGCCGTGTCCTCACGAGTCCTCCCCACCCTTCCCGTCTCTCCACGCTTCGACAGCTACCTCTCTGTGAGATCGTCAGACAGGGCATATCTCACGTCCTGCTCTCCGCCAGCATTGCGTGCCATGTCCCTCTCTTGATCGTCGGTGCGACGCGTGTTCCGGCCGACATATCGTGATCCATACCTGAAACTGGTCATCCCGGGGCGATATTCTGGATATCACGCTGGTGGCTTCTGATGGGCCTGTCTTCTCAGGGGCGGAGGAGTGCTTGATTCTACCAGACTCCCGCCTGAGCCATGCATTGGAGAGGACTCCGTCTCGGCGCTGTTGACGGCAACGAGTCCAAACGACGGAGCGCCCTCGACCCAGACGCTCCATTCCATCACAGCGAGCATGTCCCTCGTGAGCGGCCGGCAACGGGCGAGCCGTCGCCCAGACGCTCGGAGTCTCCGCTTCGCGCCCCTGTTGCGACGGCATCCAACCGGCTACGGCCTCGTACCCCTGACGGACGCTCCAGAGGGGTCCCGGCAGGAGCGGCAGAGACCGACAAGGCAATGACTTCGCCCGTTGAGCGACAGCCCTCGCGGAGGAACAGATTTAACATGATGCGGTTCCGTTTTGCCTCGGACCCCCAGCTCTCCACGTCGTATGCCCAGGCTCACGGAGACGTCCCTCCGGTGCCTCCGATGCCTCCACGTAAGTCGATCCGACCAGCCATTCCAATGACTTAGGAAAGGGAGTTTGTTCTTCCAGTTAGAAGTGACTGCTGATCATCGTCTCTCTCTCTCTGACGTGTATAGCCCCGACCATCATCACCACGGCCCCGACGAGCAGCGACCTGGAGCGCCCAGCGAAACGGAAGAACACCAAGGTTAAGCTCCTTCCCCGACCCAAGAAGCCGTCTCTGGAAGAACTGGCCGCAGATGACCGCGATCGAAGTGACGCCCGAGACGAGGGGCCCGCTCGCTCGGTCCAAGGTTCACCCGACTCCCACGCGGCTGATTCGAGCCTTGGGACATCGCACGCCAGCGGCGAAGAGCCAGGACGACTGTCAGTAACGTCGTGTCGAAGTAGCGGTGGGGGTCAGACCGGTGATGGCAGCAATTCCCAGATGCTGGATACGAGGCTCTCGGAGTCCTCGCGATCGGATAGGAGTTCCTGGGAGCAGGGGATCTCTCGTACCCCCTCTCGGAACGACGACACCAGTCCCAGTAGTAACAAGCTGTTCCGCTTACCGCGTCTCATGAAGAGCCGCGGTCCGCTCTTTCCGCTGCCTGTTAAAATTCCTCCGCCGGAATCTCCCAATTCGCATCCCGCAAATGAAAAGGGAGCGGATTCGAAACCCAACCCTGCGGATGCCACGCCGAGACGAACCGGTGCGACAAACTCCGACCAGGACCAGCTTTCTCCTCTTCCATCTCCCACCCATTCCTCCACGGGACTGTCACCTTCGAGGGCCGCAGCTCCACCGCTGTTCAGAAAAGATTCTACGACCTCTGCACGCTCTGGAAAGTCAGCTTCGTCCGTCACCAAGGGCCAAGGCCTTTTCGGGCGCCGGGGGAGATCCTCGACCCTGGGATCGGTAGCGGACATCCGAGAAGACCAGCGGCGAACACCCCCTTTCCTTCTCTCCGGTCGAAACTCGACGTCTGCGAGTGGACGGAAAAGTTTTGGGGACTTGTTCAACCTGCCACAACGACTCCGACAGAACTCTGAAGCGTCTTGCTCGCGTAACGGGTCCCCTAGCCTTGGGGGCCCTGCGACCCCCGGCTCCGCTTCCAAGCCCGGGTCGTTCTCGCTCACTCGCGAAGCGATTTCGTATCCCGAGCGCGAAGAAGGCGAAACCCCGGCCCAGTATCTCTCTCGGTTGGAGGCGGCCGTTCCCAGAGGAGCGATCGCGAGCATCCTGGCGAAATCGGACGATGACTTTTTCAAGACGGCACTGAGGAAGTACATGAGAAGTTTCGCTTTCTTTGGTGACCCCATCGACATGGCAATTCGAAAACTCCTGATGGAGGTGGAACTGCCCAAAGAAACGCAGCAAATCGACCGAGTGCTCCAGAGCTTCGCCGATCGCTATCATGAATGCAACCCCGGGATATTTGCGTCGACAGGTACGTTGCAATTGCACCCGCAGGCAACTAATTCAGTGCTGACTGGACCTGCTATCAGACCAGGCGTATTTCATCGCATTTTCGATCTTGATCTTACATACAGATGTCTTCAACAAAAACAACAAGCGAAAGATGCAGAAACAAGACTACGTCAGGAACACTCGAGGGGAAGGGGTATCGGAAGATATCCTGGAATGCTTTTACGAAAATATCTCCTACACGCCATTTATTCGCCTGGAGGACGAAGTGAATCTCAGCGGACGACATCTCCCCAAGCCTCGGAGAGGTCTCCTCAAGGCTGCTAGTTCAGACCATCTATCACGAGCCACCAAAGAACCCGTGGATCCTTACGCGCTCATACTCGACGGCAAGCTGCATACCTTGAGGCCGACTCTCAAGGATGTGATGAATCTGGAGGATCCGTACAGCTCTACAGGAACCGCGGGGTCCCCGGACATGAATAGTCTGCATCAGGCATTCTCCAGGTCGGCCATACTGCAGATCGTTTCCGCTCGATCACGTCCAGATGCATTTATGACGCAGTCCAGCATCGACAACCCAGCCGAGTCGCATCCCGGACTTGTTGACATCAAAGTGGCCAAGGTCGGGCTGCTCTGGCGGAAGGACTCGAAGAAGAAGAAGACAAGGTCACCATGGCAAGAATGGGGCGCTCTTCTCACCTTTTCGCAGCTCTATCTGTTCAAGGACGTAAACTGGGTGAAATCGTTGATGTCTCAATACGATTCCCAGAACAGAGATGGACGCCGACGACCGGTGGTCTTTACGCCTCCCCTCACCGAGTTCAAACCTGACGCGATAATGTCAACGGATGACGCGGTTGCTCTGTTAGATGCAAGTTACAAGAAACATAAACATGCGTTTCTCCTCGTCCGACATAATGCCCTGGAGGAGATTTTCCTGGCCAACAGTGAAGCGGACATGAATGATTGGTTGGCGAAGCTCAATTATGCCGCCACGTTTAGGACTACTGGCGTACGGATAAAAGGGATGATAGGCGCCGATTACGAAGGTCAGCGGCACCGAGGGGACTCGGTCGCGTCGGACAGTTCCCTCCACTCTGCTGATGCGGACGCCGCTCCCGCGACGACGAACATGGATCCTCGTCTCGCAGAGGAAGTTTCTGCAGCGCGCAGACAGCTCATGGCCCAGAGGATCCAGGAAGCCAACGAGAAGTTGTCTGCCTGCGAAAAGGAGCTTGATGACCTTCTCAGGAACGCCCGCCATCTGCAGGTCTTGACACCCATACATGCGAGGGCAAGAGAGCAGGTCATCCTGGCTGCCGGGCGTATGGCAGCAAAGGTCAAATGGGTCAGACTGGATATCTGGCGCACCAAGTGTTACAAAGAGGTTCTCACACTCGACTTGGTGGAGGAGGAAAAGAATGGATCTGGGGCCGAGAGACCAGTCACAGTCAGCTCGTCGACCAAGGCTACCATCTCCACCCAAAGCCAGCCATCTCTTGCGAAGATAGACTCGACTTCAACAAGCTTCGCTCCCGGTTCTCCCAGGAACGACCCTTCCTGTCCACTTACGCCAACGTCACCGGATGGCCCTGCAGTGCCGGAAAATCTGCCGTCTCGGAGAGCAAGTGTTCCGACATCCATCGTCTCCTCTGAGCTTGCTTCTGCGGTCAGACAGCCGTCGTCCGCTGATGGTAGGGACCGAGCCTCGTCTTCCTCTCGAGCTGCTTCGAGGAAGCTAGAGCGAGCGGCATCGATTATGAGCGCTGGGAGTAAGGTTGATGGGTCTAGCGTGGGATCTCCAGGTTCTAAAGCTGCCCCTCCGGTAACAGGCGATTATGATGGTGAAGAGCGTATCCTCAGGGAGGCAGGCTTGTTGCCAGTCGACGGACCTTCCCACACGCCAAACCAACCTGATGCAGATACCGATAAGAAGCGAGATGAATCCACCGATCCTCCTTCTGGCGAACACCGCGGTCGAGCGCGTCGGAGTCTGCATCGCACTCTCAGAGATTCGAACCATGTCCCACGCCATCAACGAAGCAAAAAAGGACGGGATTCAGTCTCCAGTGTCCCGACTCTTGATGACAGTCAAGCTACCGGGGAGACTGAAGGCCTGTCAAGAAAGGAGCCCAATTTCACTGTTCATGGGAAGAAAGCTTCTGTCATCACCTTCGGATCAGAGTGGCAGAACATGTCTCCGGAACAGCGTCTGAAACTGCGGAAACCTACTCCGACCGAAGAGTCAAGGGCCACCGATATTCATACGACGGATGATACAGATTCCATCGTCACCGGGCCTGTGAATGGTCGGCGCTCACAGTCGGTGCGGAGTGCAAGCTCGACGACAGCGAGGAGCTTCCGTAACCATGATGACCTCCCAGTGGCTAGTGAGGTTCCTGAGCTTCCTTTAGTGGATGAGCTGAAACAGGAGCAGGCCACGAGCAGTGATGTCGGAGTAAGGGACACTCAGCCTTTGCAAGACGCTATGACTCAATCGGATTCTTCTCCGGCTGCTATCAGTAATGGGAAGGGAGATCATGGCAGTCATGGCAACATCACAAAGTCAGAAACAGAGAGCAACCTGCTGTCAGGGGAAGAAAACCCACTTCATCATGCCGTCTCACAAGAAAAGATGAGACATAGCCCTCACGAGCAGGCTGTGAGTGCATGATTTGCAGATTGCATATCAGCGCTTTACTCCTGCCTCGCCGTTCATTCTCAGCCGTCCGTTGTTACAACGCATCTTCCACAGATACATTTCCACGTTGTCTTTTGATACCCACCATTATCTGTTGTCTACATTTTTCCTATTGTACTCTGTTCAGAGCTCTTCAAGAAAGCTATGTGAAACTTTTTCCTTTTGCACCTTTACCACTCCTGTTGGGAACACCAGAGCTTGGGTTGGGAACCTTGTCAGCATCTGTCACTGGGTTGTGGAACATGAGTTTCTGATGTCCAAACCCCCCGGTTTACATCTCTGAGTTGGTTACGACTCTCGGTGCCACGCGCTTTTTTTTCTTTTGTCTCTTACTTCTGCCTTGCCACCCTTTCGCTTTTCTATATGGGGGTTTTCGCTCAAAGTTGGAACGGACACAATATTAGGTCATGGATGGTGAACCGGAATGGTTTTGATGTTTGGAATGTGTGTTTATGTTTATCATTCCAAGCTCGCTTTTTCTTTCTGACATTTTTCTCGCCTTTTATTTTTCTTGTGTGTACAGAATCGCGCCGCAAGGGGGAAAACGTGGTCAGCAATGGGTCATCGACTTTGACAAAGGGCACTTGGCACTTAGCGGAAGGGCTGATATAATGGGATGGGTAAGGTGAGTGGACCGGGGGACAATGGTCCACAGACACACAAAGATGTACATTCAGGGAGCCGGTCAAAAGTTGTGTGGTTCAAATCAAAAGATGTTGATAATCTTTTCTACGTCTGCTCTGTAGGTCTTGGTCCGGTATCAGTGTCATTGAGACCTTAAATCTCACTTTCTCTGTCTACTTCATGTCGTAGCCCGCAAGCGATTCAAATCTTCACCCTTTGTCTCGGTCCTGTCTGTCGGGGTTCCCTTGAGCCTCGAGAGTGGCGTCATGTCAGATGGTTGTGAAGAGCTTGAAATCTATATAGAACCATGAATGCTCCCAAAGACAGGGAAGGACAGTAGAAGATCCCGCCCGCCCGCATGCTGCGGACTGCCTGTTTTCCCTTTCCTGTTATGATAAATAAACAGCTAGAGCCGTTCCTTCGTTTTGCTTTTTTTTCCTTTCTTCTCTTGATGTATATATGTGCTGTATATAAATAATAAACTGCGGATGGGACGGGATAAATACCATCAACTTCCTTTCTTCCCCGCTCGAGAAAAAGAAAAGGGAACTCTACTGTACTGCACTGTACTCATTCACACTCTTTTCTTTTCTTTTCTTCTTTCAATAAATAAATTAAAAGACTCCCTTTTTCTTTTTTATTTCTTTTCTTTGTTTCCTTCTACCGATCAATTAATCGATAAATTGATTGACTGACCAGGCAGGTAAGTACTTACTCGCCTTTTAACTCTACGCTACGCTACTAAACCATGCTCTACTTGGTCCACACAAACCAAAACAGAACAGAACAGAACAGAGTGGACTTTTTTTTAAAAAAGAAAAGAAAGACTTTGACATTGACTACGATAATTATGTCAATATCGCCATATCGACGATGGATTGATTGGATTATTGGATTCAGGTGGTTTGGATTTGGATTATTTCTGACCTGGATCGGGATTTGTTTGGCTATCTATCTGTGTATGTATCTATCTAGCTGATAATCTACCTATTCTATCTATCTATCTATCTATCTATTCCAACTATCTATCACATGTTGGATCCATTGATTGGTTGACTGGTTGATCGATCGATTTATTGATCGATTAGGACAGGTGGTTCTCCGCGCTTTGTCTCGCTTGCCGCAGATCTTGTCTGTCTGTCTGTCTCTCTTAACTCCATTCGTCTGTGTCGGAGTGTCTCTGTCGGGTGTGGACATTTATTTTTCGAAGCTTTGGATGGATGGATGGATGGATGGCTTACATACAGTACAATATATAGCCGGCCCTTTGGGGGCGGTTTTGTTTGGTCGACGAGGGGTGATGATGATGAAATGAAGCAAGGAGAGGGGGCGGGACCTCAGGGGGTCTTTCTGCGTGATTCGAGCTTAAATCGAACCGTTCCGATGTTTGCTTTTTTTATAATCTTATCTATTGAAGAAAAGAAGATTGCCTGCTTCTTCGTCTGATGATGATACTGATACTCATGATAATGGTGCTACCAGACCGGTTCAGTTCGGAGAGGGTACTGGGATGGGATGTGTGTGTTTCTGAGGGTTCAGAGTCCTTCTGCTGGAAGGTAGTGGGTGAGTGCTTTTGTGCTTTTTGCGCCTTTTTTTTCGTATGTGGATGTACTGTACAGTATCTGCGAAGGAGGTTGGATTTATTCATTCTTCTGTGATACATAAATTCAGGAAGCCATATGACAATGATGAACCTCAAATAATGCCCCCATAAAATATTTAACTATTTATTGTTCCACCGCCGTTCCACACCATTCCGCCGTGCCTTCCTTCCTTCCAGCGGAGCCTTTCCCAGCCGCAGGAGTCATGTCGCCGCGACAGGCAGGGCACGACGACTGAGCGGAACCCACACATAAAAAGCCCAAAATTTCACTTCCCCTCTCTCCTGTCACTTTTCATCATCCTTTCTTCCTCCTGTCTCGGCATTCCATTCTTTCCTTCCTTGTGTGCTGCTGTGAGGATCTTATCAAAGCTACAGGCTGCTGGGGGAACAGAAGGAGTTGGATCTTTGTCCTGTGTATCCTTCTTCTAGCATAAGTACCTATCTGATATCCTCTGTCCTGGCAGACGCCACACATCCTGTGGGGGCTTGTTGATCTTGCGGCTTCCTAGCCTCAAGAAAATCAACATCAGGAGGTGAACTGCTAGATCTTCCATCCCTAGGAGCTCATAGCTCTTGACGAGAAGACTGTATGTCTGCTGACCATCGGATCCTCCAGTATAGGCTGTAAAGGTCACAGAATCTGTCAACCAAGCATTGTACTAGCTCGCAACTGTCAGAGCCTGCAGAACGCGCATTTTTTGCATCTTTATCGACTCCTTTCTAGATGGTTGTGGTCAACTCCGGTGTTCTAGAGAAAGACTGGTGTCGCCAAACTTCGAGGCAGCTTCTGTCTTAGGTTTCAGAATGTCACGTGAGTTTATACCTTAGTCAAGACTATTCACCCATTCCAGCAAAAAAGATGGAAAGGAAGAGAAACATGTTTGAACCTTGCTAATTTGATGATTATTCTCCAGGGACTGCAGACGTTCCAAATATTCTCCCGCTGGCGCATGAAGAGCTGGTGGCAGACAAGGGATTGCAGACCCCGGCGCGAAAGCTGTGTGAAGTGGCTTACATAAATGATAAAAAAGGATACGGTCTAATAGCAACAGAATGCATCCCTGCTGGGACGAGAATCTTCGTGGAGCAGATCATTGTGGTCACCCGCACCATGAGGAGGGCCTGTGGAAGTCCAGCCGAATACAACAAATTAATCGGCAACAGGGCCAAGGCCCTCGGCAGAGACTTTGTTCGTGGGTTCCTCAGCCTTCCGAGCAAGTCCAAGGCCGAACTCGGTGTTTTTGGTGGCATCGTCGAGGCTTCCCATCATCCAGCTAAGCTAGCCAACGAGCCGGCTGCAATTGTTGGTCTCCAAACTGCCTATTTGAACCACGCGTGCATCCCAAACTCATGCGTTAGTTTCATCACAGCTGAAGATATCTACAGCACCGAAGCGCCCACATTCGAGGGTAAACAATGGCTGACTCTGTACGCGTGCGCGGAAATCCATCAGGGTGACGAGATAACGGCCTCATACATGCACATAAACAGGCCGGCTGCGGAGAGAAAGAAACAACTAAGTCACTTCTTTGGCTTTGATTGCGTGTGTAATGCGTGCGGGAAGCAGGAACCCGAAGTAGAAAAGTTTATGGAGAGGTATGATAGCCTTGAGACGACGATGACACACCCGCGGATAGTCGAGAACGAGCCTGCTTTGGCCCTTCAGACAGCGTACCATATGAGTGTCGGCATGGCATTCTCCAAGATCTTCGATCTGAGATATGGATCGCTGTGGGAGCAATGCGCAAGGATCGCGGCATTTCACTCAGACCACGCCAGAGCGGCAATATTTGTGGGTAAAGCACTGTCAGCATACAAGAGGCTTGAAGGTCACCATGGCTGCAATTACGCAAGGATGAAGCTCTGGCAAGAAGACGGCACGGACATACCCAGATATGGTAGCACCAACAGAGGTCTCTTTGATCGTACTGATATACTTATTTTCAACCAAAACTGGAGGATCAAGTCTGATATGGTATTCATGCTGGACACCAACTCGTCGGACCACATCCGCCCCTGCGAGTACCGCCGTCGTTCGGTCGTACCTGAGGACCACGTCTCTGAGGAGGAAGGGCCAAAAGACCAAGATTTGTCTGCGCTGATCGAAGAGCTGACGCGAGAGAAGACCGAACTCGACAAGGAGAGGCTGGACAAGGGAAATGCAAAGAACAAGAAAAACAAGAGCAGAAAGAAGAGGAGAAAGGGCAAGGGCAACGCTCGAAAGCCATCGCAGGTCCAGGATGAGGTCTTTCTTCCTGACTCTGACCAGGAGGACGACCAGGGAGCCATCCAAGATACGATAGAGGATGCCGTCTGGGAGACCACCGAGCATAATCCAGCTGCTGCAGAGACCGCATATGGTCTGAACGAGGAGACCTACTCTCATGACGAGGAAGGTTATGATCCGCCTGACGGAGCTTATGATCCAGATGATGAAGCATATAATCCGAACCGTGAAGCGTATGAGGTGGATGAGGAAGCATATGGTCCAAACGAAGAGGCCTATAGTCCGAACGATGAAGCTCATTATCCGGGTGAGGAAGGGTATGATCCTAACGAGGTCGATGGTCCCAACGAGGAAGCCTATCCGAATGAGGAAAACTATGATCCAAATGAGGAGGCCTATGAGCCGGACAACGAAGCATACGATCCGAATGGAGACGCCCAGGATCCGAAAGAGGCTTATTATCCCAGCGCGGAAGCCTATGATGAAGCTGAAGCCTATGGGCCGAATAAGGAAGTTTATGATTCGAACGACAAGGCCCATGATCCTAACGAGGAGGAGCCTATTACGCGAATCTTCGGACAACGACGAGCGACGATTTGACAAGATCAGGGTGACCCGTCGCTGTTTGGTAGGAACTCGTCGTCTGCTCCTACCTCACAGCCTCCGCTGCCCCGCTCAGTACAACACTGAGCGGGATGTATTTGAGCAGTTGACATTCTCGAGATGAGAATGATGGAAAAGACAGAGTGGTTGATATAAGGAGGGCGTCAAGGCCCAACGCTGGCATCGGAAAAAATCAAGAACATACTTAATTCAATAACTAAGTCCTCTGCCAAGCTTGATGGTTTCACGATTGGCTTCGTGGGCGGAGGAGAAGATGCTAGTGGGATGTTTGCGCGCAACAAGCTCATTATGCCGGCCCCTCTAACCACAATCGATGGCTGCCGTGTCTCAACTCTTTGAAGGCAAAGTCCAGATTAGAGCCAGACCTTCTCGGTCTGAGTCACTCCCTGTTATGTGAAAAAGAGTGGACATTGTGTCTTGTTTGAATATGTCCAAAGCTAAACTTTTGATTGTTTACTTCGCAGCCTCCGCTGCCCGCTCAGGGAGATCAAACGTGCACGAGATGGGATAGATCATAATAAGCATATTAACACTCACTTGAAGGGGACATGTTGAATTTGGGAAGTGGATTGGGCTATGTGTACACATAATGGTTGGATAACTTGAAAATTGATTGGTGAAGTTGGATCTGAAGGTTTCATTTTGGTCGTGTGTGGACAACAGAGCGGAGGATGAAGCGGGCGGAGCGGAGAGATGAGCGGAAGGCGGCGCTTATGTCATGCGGTCGGCGGGATCGACGTCTTCGTCGCGACTTCGATCTCGCGCTCTCACAGCTCTGCCTCGCCTCTCCTGGTCTTCTATTCTGGTTCTCTTTGGGTATTGCCTCCAGGTTTTCTCTCTGAAATGCCAGCTAGGTAGTTACAGAATTCAGTCTTTTTCCTCCCTTACCAACAGTCCCACTCCGAGCTCCGAACGCCACATTACGCCTCCGATCCTGCTTCTCCGCACTCCCCAAACCGTACCTCCAGAGCACCTCCATCTGCCCCCGTAACATCTTCAGCGCCAGCTACGATACGTCCAGCGTAGCAATGGCGCACTCGAAACGCAACACCTCCCTCCCCCACTTCACATATTACGAACGGTCCCTCCTTCGTAACACCTGGGGCACGCAACGCGCCCGCCTCACGCGAGAGTCCTTCCTCCCCTTCGGCGCATGTCGACTCTGCCTACAACCCGCACGCGCCCCCGTCGTCGCCTGCGCCACGAATGGCGACCTCTTCTGCCGCGAATGCGCCATTAACGACCTGCTCGCGCAGCACAAGGAGATCAAGCGTTTGGAACGGGAACGCGAGGAAGCGCGAAGGCGACTCGAAGAAGAGGAGGAGAGGACGCTGGAGGAGGCGCGGATGCGGGAGCTCCGGGAGTTTGAGCTCGTCAGCATGGGGCTAGAAGCGACGAGTAATAATCGAAAAAGAAGGGCGGAGGAGGTGGAGGCTATAGGGGCGTTCAAGAAGCGCGAAGTCGAGGTGGACGGGAAGCGGAGGAAGGTGTTTGAGCTGAGCGAGGAGGAGATGAGGCGGGCTGCGCTGCAGGAGCAGGAGAGGTTGAAGAGGGCGTTGAAGCAGGAGAAGGTTGGTTTGTTCATCTATCTACATTCTCTGATGTCTTCGTCCTCTTCGACGTTATGCCAGTATTTTCAAAAGCATGCCGCTGACAGTTGTGTACAGTCTGAATCCAGCAAATCGGCCATCCGCTCCTTCTGGATCCCTACCCTCACGCCCTCGACAGATACCACGGAAGCAACAGCCACCAAACCAGTCAAGCTGACCCCGATCTGCCCGGGCTCGACGGACTCCAATCGCCACACATACTCGCTCAAGGCGCTCGTCGACGTGCACTTTACGGAGGAGAAACCCGAGGATGGGAGCGAGGGCGTCCAGCGCATATGTCCGAGCTGCAAGAAGGTGTTGAATAACGGGCTTAAGGCGATGTGTATGTCCCCTCTTTCATAATGCAACATCTCAGTCCAAACCGGTCCGAGAGCGGGACTGCTATGCACTTGATATTCCAGAAACTGACACCTAGGGATCTAGTGACCAAACCCTGCGGCCACGTCATCTGTTCGCCCTGCGTCTCGAAATTCATGACGCCGCAAATGACCCCCGATCCCCATGCCTCCAAGGAAGAACAGGCTGCCGCGCGCCGGGTGCTGTGCTATGTCTGCGAGACGGACATCACGCCCCCCGAATGCGAGCCCGACGCCAATGGCAAATCCAAATCGAAGTCGAAAGAGAACGGAAAGGAAGGGAAGATCAAACCCGGGCTGGTCGAGATCAGCGCTGAGGGGACGGGGTTTGCTGCCGGAGGGGAGATGGTGGCGGTAAAGCAGGGGGTGGCGTTTCAGTGCTAGCTCCTTTTCATTTTCATTTTCATTTCTTTTTTTTCATGACTTCTATTGTTTATATTTCTATACGGTAATGTTTTCTTCTTCTGTTCAAGTTTATGTGAATGGGTATTGACGGTATAGATTCACGGATGATTTGATGTCGACATTGATGTTGATAGCCTAATTATAGACGGTGGTAAGGTAGAACAGGGAAAGAGAAAGTATTGCTAGGCACTGTCTGTACTTACCATTGAAGCATACCATAGATTCCTATATAGACAAAAGGCAAATCGGCATTTACGTTTCTTGCGAGCTCTGGTGCCATGCAGCGTTGCGTAGAAATATAGAGCCATGCGTCTCACGAGTACTACCTAGTATTTGCAGCACTCTCTTCCACACAACGGCCTCAACATGGACCTATGCTCCTTCAAACCAGCCTTTCTTCTGCTTTTCCCTCCAATGGGTCGTGGTCAGGTATAGGATGTTGTCAGACTGGGCGAACCTAGTAATCCGAAGGTATGATGACGAAGCTCTGATTTTCTTAATCTACCTATCTGACTAGCTATTTATCTCATGAATTATGTGGCCATAAACAAAGGAAAATGCGCGATTATAAGCGAATATAGACCAGGGAAGTATGATATTGCAGGGATCATGGCCTGTGAGAGTCCGGATCGGCTGGTGCTGACTAGGCTGATAAAATTCTTGGCATACCGATAGGTCATAGTGGTAATATTCGGCTGACAGATGTACGATGCTTAGTTAGTTAGTTAAGACTTTAATATCAGATCGGACGGTCTCCGAGAACGTCGGTCGACGTCCGTCTGTCTGCTCCCCATTGCCAGACCCCGCCGCCGATCCGGGGCCGAGCGACCGGCCCGCCGCGGGGCAAGAGGGGCAGGAACGACGACAGACGTCACCGAGGGGGGATTGCACAGAACCCTAGTTTCTTCTCCCTTGCGGTCCTCTACCGATCGAGCAGAGCATCATACACCACCTTTTACAGCACTTCTCGAAATGGTCCTTCCAAAGCCAGCAAACAAGCATGTGCTCAAGGCCTTCGACCTCACGGGCAAGGTCGCGGCCGTGACAGGTAGGTAACCCCGCGTCGGAAGCATACAAGGCAATCCAATAATGGCAGAAGCTCACCATTCTTTCAGGCGGTGCCCGTGGCATTGGTCTCGAGGTCTCTAAGGCCCTTGCGGAAGCCGGTGCGGATGTATGTTTTAAATAGCTAACTCATTTGTTTGCCTGGCATCTGTCGACTAATTATCGTGGCGAACGACCAGGTCGCCCTCATCTACAACACGACCAGGAATGCAGATGCCCTCGCCGCAGAGATTGCATCTGAAAACAAGGTCAAGGCGAGAGCATACAAGGCGGACGTCAGCGACCAGCAGGAAATCGAGCGCACCGTCCAGCAGATCGCAAAAGACTACGGAAGGCTGGATATCATTGTCGTCAACTCGGGGATTACGTCACACAAACCCGCCGAGGACTACACGACTGAGGAGTGGAGCAAGATCATGAAGGTCAACCTCGACGGAGCCTTCTACACTGCGCAGGCCGCAGCGAAGATCTTCAAGGAGCAGGGATACGGGAACGTCATCTTCACCGCTTCTGTCAGCGCGAGCCTCGTGAATCTCCCTCAGAAGCAGGCTGCGGTGAGTCTTATGTTGGATCGAATGCACATGGATGTGCGCTGACTTTTACAGTACAATGCCTCCAAGGCTGGAGTCGTCCAGCTAGCGAAGTGCTTGGCTGTCGAATGGGTCGACTTTTGTCGAGTCAATTGTATCTCGCCAGGCTTCATTGCCACTGACATCCTGGACGTTCATCCCAAGGAGTGGAGACAGACGTGGCATAACATGGTTCCGGCCCGGAGGTTTGCTGACGCTTACGAGCTCAAGGGGGTCAGTGATGCCCTTTCGTTGCATGGGAGACTGATTCCAATTTGCTGACACCCATAGGCGTATGTATTCTGCGCGTCCGACGCATCAAGCTACATGACTGGTGCAAATCTCGTCATCGACGGCGGATATACGCTGCCTTAGAGTTGAAGTAGCAAATACACTTCTGATAGAGCATCGTCCTGGTAGACGTCTTTCGCGTTCGAGAATTGCCATCGTATTATGTCCCGTAATCATAATGTGGGGTATGATTGAGTTTACCTTCATCTGTGACTTAAGAGACTCTCCTAGAAGTAGGGACGCCTTCATACCAAAAAAGTCGATTTATGTGAAAGTTCATGATAGCCCAGACTCCTATTTACGTGAAAAGATGTTGACTTCCTCTGAACCTACTATTCACTAGCAAGAAGTGGAGAGGTCTGATTTCCAATCTGTCTGGGGGTTCTAACAATTTATATATACATTCAGAAGTCGTGTGAGCAGGACTAATCAGATAATATAGACAAATATCAGTAAGAATAAGCAAATATAGCACATGGATATCATTTTTTTACATCATATATCCTTATTTAGTGCTGCAACATTCCTAGTAGAGTCATGGTCTCCAGGCATATAATGAGGGGATGTAATTAATCAGGTCCAGGGAGAATTCAACGGTATGATCCTGGTCCTAGGCGGCGGTAATATATGGCTGACAAAAGAGAGTGACTCGTTAGAAATAGCACAGAGATAAAATATAAATCACAGCTTACAGCATCAAAAGAGAAAGATGCGTGTGGATTTCACAAGGCACTAAAGACAACGCAAAACATATTATTCATTCATTCACTCAATCCATTCCTGGTCGAACCCGTTGCAAATCACGGCAACTTCGCCATTCCTCGGACATAACAGTGCGGAGTCGCTCCTCACGGTTGCCAACTCGAGACACTCCATATTCAGCCAGTCCTGTGGCAAGAAGTAATGACGCTTGACTCGTCCCTTGTAGACGTCGCTCCCGCTCCAGGTCCATGTGCATACCCAGAACTCTCGATCGAGAAAAGCCAGGGTCGACTCGCTGCTGGCATACGAAATGTCAGGTGGAGTGCTGGGTCTCCTTTGAGTAGAGAACGACTTGTGACGTTGCCGGGTCGCATCGCTTATCAAGAAGCCGAGTGGTATCTCGATTCGGGAAAGGATATCGGGCTGCAACAGTGTGAGCGATGTGGGGGCAGCTTCAGCAGTATTCTTCGGGGTTGACTGTATCTCGAATCTCAAAAGATCGGCCATAGGAAGCAACATTAACTGCTTGTTCTTTCTCCTGTTTGTTTTTGTTGTCACTGGTGCTGCTATCTCGAATAATGCATGTCTTGCGTCTGGCGCCATGAAAACTTTGGTGACAGAGTAACCATTTTGCGATATATCCATAGCAGATGGGTATGTAGGGTCACTCCTTGCGGAACTCAGCGATAGAACTTGAAGCGCTTTGTCGAGGGTTGTTCGGTCGAACCGCTGATGGGTGACAGTCTTCATATCGCTCCACTGACATATTCGGATGTGGTCAGTTGCGAATCCAACTACTGAAGTTTTCTCCAATGGATGATTTATCCAGTAATATGAGGCACTTCCTTCAAAAGGAGCCGCGATCCTTTTCGTTGTTTTCACAGACCAGATACTAGTGCCTTTCGTTGTCGACACTAGAAGGAGATCACTTTCAAGGTTCCAGAGCAACTGGCAAATGGAGTCATCTTCCTTGATAACAAGAAGCTCTTTTAGGTGATCTTTTGTCTCTTTCTGGTGAAAACTCATGACGCTGATACGTCGGGTCAGATCGGCAGTCGCGAGGAGAGCTCCATCTTCGCTCCAAGCGATGTTTTCGATAGCCATTAAGGTGGGTGGAGTTTTCATGAGTTGTGTCCCGTCGCTAGTGAATAGTTTGAAAACACCATCTTGGTCGCCTGTGCAATAATAGAGGCTGTTATTGTCCACAGCTAATGCAGTGATCGGCTCTTGCATCTCCGCTGAGGATTCTGAAGCCAACGATACGAGTGTCGAACTCTCCTTTCCACTCAATGTGTCGCTGGCCTTTTCGTCCTCTTCAGCGAGCCGGAGAAGGATATTGGGTTCCCACACGCTGCAGAAGTTATCTCTGAGGTCAAGGATTCGTCCGGTATTTAGACCGATTGCCAGGTCTGTAATTGGAGTGCTGCAGTAAAGCTGATAGATGAGTGCAAAGTGATCAAAATCCCAGATTCTTAAAGTTCCATCACCACTGCCTGTCACGAAAAAATCTCCTTCTGGGCTACATCTAATGTGTACTGCGAGCGATGTTGAAACCTGAATACTGGTCTCAGACGGATGCCACTTAAAGACGCACCCATCGTTGAAAATACCAAGGATGTGCCCCGTAGCAGGATTCCAGCATATTTTCTGTACATCGGTGTAGTTTGCCTGGAGACTTTGTCGGCTTTTGCCTTTGTCTCCTTCCCGCTCGCATCTGCCGAGGAGGCGTGGCTTAGGGTCATCGAGCGCCCATACAGACAATGGAAGTCCTCTGTATGCGAGGGCAACTTGTGTGCCATCGGGGCTGAAATCCACGGCACGAGGGGAATTATTTCGTTGAAATTCGGATGGATCGTGGCGCAGGACACCTTGAAAGGGTTTCCAGCCATTCTCCGGATAGGCGAGAGACATCTTCCTAAATTCAGAATTGTCTAAGCATGCTATAAGTGTATCGTCAGAATTGCCTCGAAATGAAATAGCAAGAGCCCTTGCTTTTCTCTGGTTGTCAACTGAGCATGTGGCCTTTGCCGTAGTGAGGCTCCAAATAATCGTCTTTGAGAGGCTATATGTAGCCATCTTATCCCCGTCATTGCTGAAGCACATTGCAATCACACGCTCCTTGTGTTGGAATATGTTCGCCTCTTCGCAAGTCTCTGAATGGTAAAGGATAACCGAACCATTCGTTGTCAGTACAGCAAAATATCGGTTTACGCACATAATTCTCAGTGGTTCAATGCCGGAGCCGACTGAGAACCTGGCAAGACAGTCGTCCCAGTCATCGTTCGAGAGACCCCTTATTTGGGGGGCCGAATGAAGCTTCGAACCGACCTGTTGGTAAAGGATTGATTTGGGAGGGCAGAAAGCTGGAATCGAGACGAACAAGGCTTTTGGATGCTTGATTAGATGCGCGCCAAATTTCCCGACAATCTTGACTAGATCTGCAGTCCAAGAAGAAAGCATATCCTTTTCTCTCAATCGATGGGTCAATGGGTTCTTGTCAGCGTCGAGCCTGTCACTGTCCTTGAGAAAATCTTTGAGAACTTTTGCTGCTTGAACCACGATACGGAGTTCACCGGCAGCAGACAATATATAAATCCAAGTCAAGCCGGAACCCCCATGAAAGAATTCGCTCAATAGCATAAGTGATTCCTCATTGGATAGCGTGGAGCTCTCCTTCAGGTGATATGGCCATGACATAGCCGCGTAACGTAAAAACGGGTCTGTTAAGGCTTTGTCTACATGAGATCTCGGGATGTCCAGTAAGGAAGATACACACTTTCTGAATATAAAATTATGTGCCTTATGTGGTGAGACGAAAAAATGGAGATCCTCTTTTTTAGTAAGGTACTCCCGGGCGGTCGAGTGAACCATTGAGACTCCTGTTTTTCCAACAACTATGAAGTCTCCGCACAGCCGGCTAATCGTGCTTTTCAAATCAAGCAAATATGAATATTCAGGCTGTAATGCCCTTGACAGCTCTTCAAAGCTCAGGGGTCGCTTTGAGCAAGTGGCCCAGATGAAGATCGTTTTTGCCATCTCTTGGTCTCCGCGCCTCAAACTCTTTGCTAGAGTAGCATCCATACGCCGGTACAGTTCCTCGAGATCGGCAGGGACCTCGTTAATGGCTTCTTCGACGGCATCCTGTGTGTGACATTGCAAAATTTCCTCGAGCACCAAACTCGCCCATAGGAAATTTCCTTCTGCCTTCTCGAGGATTCTCGTCTTCATCCGCTCTTTGAAGGTCGGGTCTCCTAGCATTGATTCCATCTCCTCATTCACATACCTTTGGATGTCGGAATCAGAATTGTCCATTGAAAATAAATCCAATCGCACGGAGTCCCTAATTTTCTCAAATTCCAGAGAAAGCAATTGTGTTGGTCGACTAACCAGGAGTAATCGGATGGGCATCTTTGCAGCAGGTAGATCTGCAAGGAGCCTAACGAACGATTTTGCCTGTTCACACTCATCCAGAGCATCAACAACACAGAAGACAGGTTGGTTATGGTCGATCTTGAACAGATTGTTTGTAAAGACCTTCTGCCATATCAAGCGACTTTCGGCTCTTTGTATATTGAATCCACTGTCAAGCGTGTGCAGTAGACTTTTGCGAAACATAGGCAGATGATTCGCTATTTGGTATGAGAGCGATTTCAAGAGTGTGCTGAGAGATTTCTTTAATTGGTCTCCATACTGAAAGAAGAAGTATGAGCACGGTAAGTCATGCTCCTTGAGGTAATTGATGACAAAAGAAGCTAACACTGACTTCCCGGTGCCGGGTCGACCGGTACACAATAGGACGCGAGATTGTTGGTCACTGCCAGAAATCCAGTTGGTCACGAGTGGGATTTTGAGGAACCATTCACAAGAACCTTCCATCCGGCGCGCAGACAAGGATTCACAATCATCGACTGGTGCATCAGTTATTCCTAGAAAGGTTCCCAGTTTGCGAAGCTCTTCAACGATATCCGAACCGTCAATCTGATGAGTGGTGCCACTAAATTGCTGAACGAGTTCCTGGATGGCATTCTTCACGCTAACATATCCCGGGTCTTCTTGGCTGGAAAATTTGCAGACATTGTGGTGATCTGCATTTAAAGGTTTGATTACTTCGCCAGGATACCCCAAGGTTGAAGAGACTTTGTCAAGCACCATTATCTTCACTGGTCCTACTGCAGTTTCAAGTGTTTCGTAGAAGGAGAAAATTGCAATTTTAGGTGCTATATGTCGGAATTGCTCGTTGATCTCTTCTAGAGTGGTCGAACCCTTTGTCAGTTCAGCAATGTATTGCTTCCGTGAGTGTTTCACGGACACCCTCAGGATCCTGTTTAAGAGTTCCGCGTAGTGCGCAGTGCCGCCGTGTGGAGTCGAAAGGAATATTATGGCACGGATTGAACTTGTGATGCTGTTGTATTGGCTGTCGTTCTGGCCAAGTATACAAGCCTTCTTCACAATAAGACCACCCATTGAATGAGCGACAAATATGATTGGTACCTGGCCAACTTTCATTTTTGAATTCCCATCTCGAACGCTAAATTTCATATCATATAATAGAGTTCTGGCGAAATCCATAATGCGCAGGATGTCTCTATTCGACGAGAACTGGGAATTGTATCCAAATGACCAGATTCGGGCGGTGTTGATATCGGTCTCTTTTGGAAGCCATTCTTTAGGCCAGAATAGGCTGAGGTCTCTATTCCACGACCAACTCCGACGACTGGTTCCACCAAGTCCATGGATGAAGATAATATCCGCTTTGGGGGCAAGCCTGGGCTCGTAGAGTACTCGAAGACCCAAAGGATCCTCTGAATCGCTTGATTGATCCTTAAGATACGCCTGGATATCAGTATCGCCCTTGGCGCCTTCACGACTATCCGATGCTGGTAATGTGCTGGCGTTGGTTCCCGAATCCCCGAGTGTTGAATCACGAGGGGAGTTGATATTCTTGTGGAAGATTCTCTTGTTGTCAGTGTTGCCAGCGTCACCCCGCGAAGCTTCAGCTTGTGCATCTCTTCTCTTCTTTAGGCAAAGTCCACAAAACTGTTGACAATCAGCTTTCTGTAACAAGGACCAAAGATGTATAAATGGTATTAGAAAAGTATACCATGGTGATTCTCTCTCGCTGGAATGTAAGTCATTTCGCATTAGTTCAGCTCAGCCGAGAATGAGGATGAAATGGACCGGACGGCCCACGCCTGATGTGAGAAAGTTCCCTCAGAAAAGCGGCAACCTGACGAGCATGGGTTTCGACAGCCTCATTTTAGCAACAGTGGCCGTCAGGTGTGCGGCTCCCCGCTTCCCCGGCCAGCGTTGCATCTGGCCCGAAGTCAGCTGCCATAGCCCGGAAAGCCCAGCGATGAAAGCTGCAGAAACAGAACTAGCGCAATGCTAGCTGACAGAACATCGACGAGTATATGTGGAAGCTGATGACATGGCCCGCCAATAACTGGACGCCTCGTATTCGGTATATTCGGCATCACCGCGTTCTTCTGTCATGAGCCTCCCTCTGTTAGGTTGTGGCACCGCTGGCTTGCTTTGGTGGCCCGGCTGAGCATCTAGCAGAAGCATTTTCCTTTCTTGGAAGGGTTTATCTGGTTCTATCACGCCAGGATGTTGGGTAGCACTTGGATGCTGATCCCTGTCAGGAATGGCTGCATCGAGATTAGCAATCTTTAGTGCCAAAGAGAACGACATGGACTTCTTGAGTCTGGATTTTTTCAACCTCGTCGCAGTACTTTTGTCCTTGAGTCATTCGAGAGATAAGAGATAGATCTGAGGACAGTCTCCGCCTCTTTGGCACCTTTCTCTCTTTCAAACTCGAGGCGCTATTCCACCTCTTTACGAATAGGATCGGAACGTACGCTAGGTATCTCGCGCGCCGCGAGTTCTGACACGCCAAAATGGAGACAGAATCTACGGTAAAGGATGTAATTCCTGAAGTGGGGGGTAACTGGACTCTTGATGAGAACGTCATCCTCGGTAAAAGAAGAATCCTTTCTTCATGGTGATAAACTTTACATGAACTGATCAAGTACAGCACTTCCCCGAGGCACAAAGATATTGGAAGCTACCACACATGGAACCTCTGCGTGGACTCGCACCGCACGCGTTTCTACAGAAATGGAGGATAGAACGATTAAAGACTACTTTTTAAAGGTCCTTCTCTTCAAGTGCCCCTTAGTCATTGTTGCTGCTGACGGCAGCGATGTGCAGTGTGCCACCGAGGATATTGGAAGAAAAATGATAGAAGGGGAGTTCCACTCTTTGTCAGAGATCCACACGTTGATGCCGACTTTCGCGCCAAAACCATACGCGTGGGGGAAATTCAAAAAGTCGCCGCCTGACACTTATTTTATCCTCATGGATTTTATCGATTTAGAAACGGCAGCAGTTGATGCGATGGAATTTTGCTCCCGTCTTGCACAACTCCACAAAAACAGCACCTCTCCAACGGGAAAATTTGGCTTTCATATTACCACATGCCACGGTCCAAACTGGCAAAACACTGAATGGGAAAGCAGCTGGTGCGTTTATTTTACCAGGCTCTTGAGGCAGTTCTTCAAAAGAGAGATCCAACAGAATGGGCCTTGGCCTGAATATGAAGCGGCCTTCGAAGAGTTTGCGAAGACGGTGATCCCGCAGTTGCTTGAGCCTCTGCAGTCGGACGGGCGTTTCCTCAAGCCATGCCTTGTCCACGGAGATCTCTGGGAAGAGAACACTGGAACCGACCTTGCAACTGGGAGGTCTGTCATTTTCGACCCATCCGTCATGTATGCACACAATGAGTACGAGTTCGAAATGTGGCGACGAGAAATCGTCCGCTTCTCAAAGGTGCATCTACGGAGATACTTTGCTCACATTCCTCCAAGTGAGCCAGTTCATCAATGGGATGACAGGAACAGATTATATTCAATGAAATTTAATCTCGCACATTCGATCGCGCTGCCGGCGACAAAGGATGTGTGTCGGGATATGTGAGTCAAAGTTGCCCTTGTACCTCTATGAATCCACAAACTGATTGCATGGTTAGCGTATTCAAAGACATACGGTACTTTCTTGAGAAGTACGGTAGCAAGACTTATGTCAAAGTCGTGGACATGCCGACAAATAAATTGAGCGACCAACTTCCCAGATGAGGTCACACGAGTGACTGTGACCTAGGATCGGATACTCATATATAGGTATAGTATTCATCCCTTAACATGATGATGAGCCGCTCATGTGGGATGTTTAAGAATTATATAGGGCCACATCTGGTCCGGGAAGGTCACCTCTAGTGTCATAGGCAAAGATACATGTAATGCGGTCGTTTTGTTATGTCTCTTAGTGACGCTTTACGTTTGATCTGGCTTCCTTTTCACTACCTTGCTTACTTCCATCCCCGAGCCACGAAGATAAAGGATGTACTGTGCGAACAGTACATAGTAGTAGACATTATTGAATGCTTCTGTAGGAACCGAGGATAACTAGGAATCAACTTACAAACATCATATTGCAAAAGTACTAATTAGCCCCAATAAGTGAGTCAGGTGGACATATTTGTTTGACGGTCTTGAAGCGGCGGCTAGTCAGGCCCAGGGGATCCCTGTTAGCTATAGTAGTAGTTCAAAAGCTTGTGCTACCCCGCTTTAAATGTAGTATTTTCAAATTCCCAGGCTAATAATGGCCATTTGCGGCTCTTACGAAAATAGAAGCTCTGCCCCATTCACAGAAGGTCCACGTGCTAAAGGACGATTCTTCTTCTATCCTTCTATCGTTCCATTACGGCTGCCTTTTTTTTGTTTTAGACTTCAATCGAAGGTTACTGATGAGGGTGCTACGCTTCTCAAACGGTCTTGTCGCTTATCCATCAAGTTAGATCTCGTTAGAGCCTTGCTATGGAGAGAAATCACGACCAGATTACGCACGAAGATAATAAAGACGAATATACGCAGGACTCAACAGAAAAGCCTACAAATGTAGACAGAAAGGGATCAGAATTAGATTCTGGAGAAACCAACGCCGATCAGGCCACCACAGACCCATCTAACAACGTCTACACGGCATTCAGCACTGCAGAAAAGCGTGGGATAATCTTTCTAATCGCCGTGGCAGGCTTCTTCTCTCCATTCACCGCTTTCATCTACTTCCCCGCCCTGGAGTCCATCGCTGCAGATCTCAATGTGTCCATCCAGCTGATCAACATCACCATCACGATGTATCTTGTCGTTCAGGGTATCATACCGTCCATTTTTGGAAACCTGGCAGACGTCATCGGTCGTCGGCCCATTTATCTCCTGGCATTTTCAATCTACTTGTGCGCAAGTCTGGGCCTGGCTTTCCAGAGATCGTACGCGCTTTTGTTGGTGCTGAGGATGCTTCAGAGTGCTGGAAGTTCTGGTCTGTCTTAGCATTCTATTGCCATGCTCATAGGTGAAAAAAAGCCAGCTGACAGAACAGGGACAATTACACTTGCGTACGGAGTGATAGCGGACATTGCCCCTCCACGACAGCGGGGAGGTTATGTTGGAATCGCACATGTTGGGTATGTAAATCCAAGTTGCTTCGAGTCTAGAGACATGTCGAGCTATTCTGACGAACCGAATGCTAATTCTTCAAAGATTCAACTCAGCACCAAGCCTGGGCCCAATTATCGGGGGTATCGTATCCGACAAACTCGGCTGGAGATGGGTGTTCCGCCTCCTGTGCATCCTTTCCGGCGTATGGCTCGCTGTACTCTTCGTTTTCCTGCCGGAGACTGGAAGAAGAATCGTCGGAAATGGAAGCATTCCGGCTCGAGGAATCCACAAGTCCCTGCTGCAGCATCTCTCATCGAAGAAAAACAAGAGCAACGACACTGATTACCTTCAAGGAAGAAGCAAAAGATCCCTATCCGGCCTCGTAAACCCGCTGCGCTCCATCCGGATGATCTTCCACAAAATCGAAGCACTCGTGCTGTTCTCAAACGCCGTCTTCTACATGCAGTACAGCTGCGTCCAGGCATCGCTGTCCACTCTATTCACGCGGATATATGGGCTGAATGAGATGCAAGTTGGTCTGTCGTATTTGGCTTTCGGCATAGCTTGTGCGATTGCGTCGTACGGCGTTGGTATGGACAGTCTACAACTGAGGGAAAGTATACTGATGGCTCATCGCAGGCAGAATCACGGATCGAGATTACCGCATTACAGCAGCGGCCTACGGGTTCACGACTGACGGTGCGAACGGCGAAGTGCTTTCGTCTTTCCCGCTGGAGAAGGCTCGTTTGCGTGCCGTGTGGTATTACATTGCCATATCGTCCGCATCGACCTTGGGGTATGGCTGGGCTTTGCAAGAGAAAGCGGTGAGACGAAAACAGCAGACTTGGGAGAGCCAAGGCTGACTACTTATATACGTAGCACCTTGCAGTGCCGCTCGTTCTCCAAGCACTTATCGGTTTGACGGTCACGGGTATTTTCAATGTAAGTCAAGTTTCCTGGCTGCTAGCGGTTCATACGAGAAAACAGAAATTATGTACGCTTGCGGTGAATGAGGCTGACAGATATTTGGTTTTCTAACCACAGGTCCTAAACACACTAATGGTCGACCTCCACTCCGAAGATTCCGCAACCGCCAGTGCGGCTGTCAGCATCACCCGCTGCGGCGTGGCGGCAGTAGGAGTATCCGTCCTCCAGATTCTGTTCGATCACATGGGCGTCGGATGGACCTTCACTATCATCGGCGGCCTCTGTTTCGCGACGGTACCTTTACTGCTGGTGGAGAGGTCCAGGGGAATGCGTTGGCGGCAGACAAGACAGGCGAGACGAGAAAATGCAGAAAATCTGCATTCGAGCCGTCAAAGTTGAAAAAAGCAGATAGGTAGGTAGTTTGGTTAAATGTTTGCTCTTAAACAGATACTACTACTAATTAGTTACTACGGAGCTACTAGGTAGTGGTGGCGCCCCCACATAATAATCTAAAGTTTATGTACTCCGGATTTTCGGTCCCCACTTCATCGACTATACAGTATCACTGACAGGGATTACTAAAACGCTCTTACGGGTACATTATGGAATATTTGAATTTCTTACTCTATGCGGCCGATCATGTATTGCGTTAAAGAGATCTAGAGGGACGCTGACGAGCGCGTATCTGTCAAATTTAGAATAATCCTATGCAATGCTTTGCTATGTTGTCTCTCTAAACATACACGATAGATGCACAGATATCGTGGCAAGGAAGAGATAATATAATACACGCGCTATGCAAGCGAAATCATGATGCCTATCTGGCCGCCGTCCGCCGTAACATGCCAGTAGATGACGGGTTCCGGATATACAGGTACATATTCTTATCATATCATTCTTCGGAGACAACATCAATCTTTCCCCTATTCTCTTTCTTTATCTCTAGACTCACCCGCCCCGCTCATGGAATGAGAATGGCTGACGGATTACCGTCCACCCGGCGCAGGCAAAGTCTTCTTGTTGGCGTCCTTGAACTCCTTGACGACGATCTCACACTTGACCTCCTGGCAGAGGCGCTTCCGGCGGCTGGGGTCCAGCTTGGACGCGAACTCGAGACCGCTGGCGCGCTCGACCGCCTCCAGCGGGACCTCGAACTCGGAGAGGCGCTTCTCGTTGGGGATGCGCGCGTTGGGCAGGACGAAGGCGCCCAGGGCGACCTTGCCGTCCGGGCCGGTCCCTTCCTCGGCGTAGATGACCTTGTAGAAGTGCGTGGGGACGGCGACGCTGGGCGGGTTGCCGATGACTTCGTAGGTGACACGCCACTTGCCGTCCGGGTCGCGGTGCGGGAGGTACAGGGGCCCCGTGACGATGCGGACGGACGGGTACTTCTTGGTCAGGCTGCGGCAGAACTCCTCAAAGTGCGCCCAGTAGTCGCGGTTGAAGCCGTCGCCGACCTGCGGGCACATGTTGGTCAGGGCGAAGGTCGCGTCCATGGCCTCCTGCGACCACTTGGCGTCCGCGGCGGGCACCTGGTGGCCGCGGTCGTAGCCCGAGCGGAAGTAGTCGGCCAGCTTGGCGCGGAAGAAGGCCGGGATGGTTGCGTCCTCGAAGAAGTTGCTGTTCTTGCGGTCGGCGTTGTTCAGGGAGAGGGAGTAGGGCGTGATGTGCTCGGCCACCCAGGCCGGGTTGCGCATGCGCCGGTCGTAGGCGCCCGTCAGCGGGAGGCTGCTCAGGGTGTCGTTCACGGGGCCGGGGAAGCCATATTGGAAGATGCCCGCGGGGTCGACGGGCGCGCCGGAGGAGGGCTTGGGCGCGAGAGAGGGCGCCGGGGGCTGGGGAGAGGGGGCCTTGGGTAGCTCGGAGGGCGCTGGCGGCGGGAGAGCAGCCGGAGCAGGAACCGGAGCTGCAACGGGAGGAGGAGGAGCCTGCTGACGGGGCGCCTTGGAGGAGTAGAGAAGCGCGGTCAGGCCGGCGCCAGTGGCAGCGCTGGCGGCGGCGATGGCGGCGAGGGTGACCTTGGACATTTTTCTCTTCTTGTATGCAGTGTCGTTGGAGGTGTCAAGCAGGAAGACAAGAAGGAAGCGAGAGGGACCCTAAGGTAGGTAACACAGAAGAATTGAGCAAGAAAGAGCAGCAAGTAAAAGGGTATCTGAACGCAGAGACACGACCCTGCAGTCCCCGCCTGGGTTCTCTCTCTCGTCCCGCCGCTTCTCGTCTCTCTCTTCTCGTCGTCTCGTCGTCGCTGTCGGGCGGAGAAAAATTATGGAGGAGACGCGAGCCGCGATAAGCTCGGCCAATCGGAGGCCGTGCCTGGCGCCGGACAGATGGACGGAAGAGCAGCAGCAGCAAGAAGACAAAAGCACTGAATAAAAAAGAATGCAAAATGGAAAATAAAGAAAACAGATCTCAAGAGAAAAATGGAATAACCGGGATCTCTGTCCGGTGCTCCCCTTCGATGCAGCATGCCGGCGAATCGTGCGCTTCCTCGGACTGCCGCGGCCCAAGCACGGGATACTCCGCAGCGGTATTACTACATTGGGTATATCTGCGCTTTGCGGTCTTCTTTTCCCATTATTTAACAGATGTATTGAAATTCACGACGTTTAAACCATTCTTTAATGACTCCTTTTTCAAAGAGGACTTCTGCACTATCTGTTCCACAGTTTCCGCAAGCGCTCCGTGACGATATTTCCCTTTCTCCTTACCCAGCGAAACCTGCGCTGGCTGTTGAGTTTTAACTCCTCGAGACAGGGAGAGATCCTGCTATGGTCACTTCAGCCAGCTATGATCCTTTTATGGACTTCAGTATAAACAGATAATAGCACCCTCCAACAACGAACCCAGGTAGTAATCAACCAAACTTGGTATGCGGCCGCTCGAGCAGCGCCCCGTCCAGCTCGATATCCACCTTCTCGTTGTAGAAGCACAGGTAGCCCGCGATGGCCGCCGACTCGCGCAGCGGCATGCGGTAGAACCACACGAAGTCCTTGTACCGCTTCCCGTCCGGCAGCACGACGTCGTAGTACTCGGCCTCGCCCTTGTACGGGCACGGCGTGCGCGTCGTCGAGGGCCGCAGCAAAGACCAGTCGACGATCGCCGTGGGCGGAAGGTAGTAGCGGCAGGGGAGCAGGGTCTCGTAGAGGTGGTAGGAGGCGGCCGCGCTGGCGAGGACGGTGCCGTCGAGCGAGACCTTGATGGGCCGCGTCGAGTGGAGGATGTCGATGCGCTTGAAGGGGTCGCGGGGGTGCACGTAGATGGGGTCGTCTTCTTCGTAGTATTGTTCTGGTTTGCTGGTATCAGTATATCACTTTGATTTCATCCAAAAGGGGGTGGGAATTAATCAATTGAGCAATTGTATACACTTGCCAACCACACCCAACTCCACCCTCACCATCCCCGCCAGCTGGCCCGCGGCCTCCGCCCCGCCTCCGGCCTTGATGCCCTCGAGAAACACAAGGACCCGATCCGTCTCCTTCAATCCCGCCTTCACCGTCAAGATGGCCGCTCGACCGTCTTCCAACTTCTCCTTCTCCTCCCACTGGCACGACTTGAGGTGCTTCAGCGGCACGTAGAACTGCGGATAGTACTCGTGCTCCCACACGTACACGGCGGAGGTGGTGTCGACGATGAAGCTGTCCCCGAAGCGGATCCGGATCCGACGCGGCGTGGGGAGCACTCTCTGGGGGCCGCTGGTTACGAGGCGGCGGGCGAGGGCGTAGAGGCTTGTTGAGTTAGCAACGTATTGGTCTCCCGGAATGTAGCCTGATCTGGATGGAATAGCGCTTACTCGTTCATTTTGCTTCAGTGTATATATACTATGAGGTGTATAAGTTATTATGAGACGACCTGGCTTGGTTTATAGCGGCCTTTTTCGCTTCCGGACATGAAATCCGGAGGGACCGCTGGGGTATGTATGATATACGTCACTGCGGGATTGAGCCGGGGATTATTAGGATGATTGCTTATCAAGGTTCAAGCCGAGATCCATGCATTACTATGCAGCGGATGAAGTGCACAAGGGCAAAGGACATTGCTAGTTGCAGTGCATACCTCGAATACCTGCCTTGACCGTGAGTGAAAAGCGTCCCGACGAGGAAGTACTGTCGCAGGGAATACTAAGATTGATTGCAACCAGAACATCAATCATACTATTATCAACACGTCGGTACCCGTTTATTCTATATGACAGTAGCTAGTATGTGCCAATTGTTCTCCATAGGTCCCATCATGAGTATGTTGATTCGTGACTCGATCGTCCTTTCATACAGAATACGTACACAGTGCATGTATCTGTCAAACGAAGCCACTTTGTTGGAAAGCGTCATCATTTGGATTCGGACTTAGGTGCAATCTTGGTCGTATTTGTCTGGAGGCATATGAAAAACATTGCACCGTGAATTGAAATTATCATATGTAAGCACCTACCTAGATAGTATGCTGAGGCTTTGTATGCAGATGCCTATCTTAGCAGTGCAAGTTCTTGGAAGCAAAGGTAATGGCCAGATAAGGCTTCCTGACGTCGAATTTCATTAGTCGTAAAAGGACAGCGCAATAAGCGCAACCCATGATACATGCTGTGGAGAGGCTGGTCATAGAATCTGGATATTTGTATGTCTCATGTCCCCAAGTAGATTGATGGTAGAGACTGACAGACTCCAGTACCTCTGACAGGCGATCGACTGGCAATGTCAGCCACAAGAACATGACGGTCATGCATACGTGCCAGGGTGCGAGCCATTTCGCAGGACCACGAGAGTTGAAAAGACTTGGAGGGCCGATTTTGCGTTAGATAGGTACATATATCTCTGTTTTTCCATCAAAGCAAGCTGAGTAGTTGTCTCGGAGAAGTTGATGCAGGGTACAACACCATCACACTGCCCCAACGCTTATAAACATCTTGCTCATGCCGGAGGACTCCGATATCCACTTCCACATCATCATCATCAGTACTACTCTCCCATGTGAGCGGCTTTCGACGGCGGTTTGATCACGGAGAACCACCAACCCCGGCCTGCTATAACCAAGAACTTGATCTCCGGGGATAGGATTGCCGTCAAAGGTCCACGAATGGCGAGGACATTATCATTGACGTCAAAGAAAAGGATGGGAAGTAGAATTGTGCAAATTGGACTGAGCACTCAAACTGAATGAAAGTACGCGCATTAGATCATGCGTTGCCTGTGGTTAGACAGAGGAGTTGAAATACAAGCGAACCAATCCGTTGCTTATCAAGGCATGTGATGTGGTGCGCTGTCCTCCGCACGCTATATAAAACGCCCCTGCAGAACGATTTGCGCCCCACAGACTGCTCAGAAGCCATCGATAATAATGTCCGAACAGTGAATGGACCCGGATGACGGGCTTGACAGCCCTCGTTGCCCGACTCGCGACCTGTCGCAGGGGCCAACAGGCTGGCTGCTTAGTCATGGCGCTGCGCGTTCACGGCGCGAGGGACCAACATGGACAGGAACAGAACCGCCCGAGAGACGGACGTGATGGCCCGCAAGATGCGTTCCGGACATCCCAGATGCAGGCCTGTTGTCTCTCTGCTTGTGTGACCTTTGCCTCCGAGCCTGCCTGCTGACTCGTGGGCTCGCCCTCTGTCTCTCTTGTCACGCTGCGTCGCGCCTCCGCCTCGCGCGGACCTTGGTGGAAAGCTAGGGCGGCGTCGGTCTGTCCGTCTGCCTGCGAGAGAACGACAAGCCATACATCCCTTCTGCTGGAGCAGAGACACAGGCTGTCGGCCATGAGGCGCCTATACGGTCTGTCTGCTGCGCTGGGCCCTGCTTGTTGAGGTCGTGCAACGCGTTGCTCTTCTTCCGCGTCTTCTCCTCCCGCTTCCTTCCTCTGACATCACCCGCTGCTCGACCACCTCCGCCATGGCGTCCGCCAACGATACCCGGGGATGGATCATGAGCGGCGTCTCAGGCATCGGTACGTCCCGTCTTTTCCCTTGGCTTCGTCTGGTACCCGCTAACCCTCCGCAGCCTGCGTCCTGGGCTCCGCCGTCATCTGCGTCGACCTGATCCTGCGCAAGTGCGGCGCCCGCAAGAACTTCCAGATCACCAGCAGCAATGCCTTCCTGTCCGCATCGCTCAGCCTGAGCTCCGGCATCATGGTTAGAATTCCCAGGACCCTGAAGTGATCTCGCCCGATGCTGATGGCCCCTTCCCTCTCTCAGCTCTTTTCGTCTCTCTACAGCATGCTGCCCACCTCCAAGAAATACCTCACCCGCGCCGGCTTGTCCGCCCAGGCCTCCGCGTATTCGCTCATCGGGCTGTTCCTGGCCGGAGTTGTCGTCATCCGCATCGTCTCCGGCTTCATCCACCGCTACATCCCATCCCACGTCGTCGATTGCGCCCACACCCACGAGCCGGACTCGGACCTGGAGAGCGGGGACGGCGAGATGGAAGAGCACCGCCATGGCCATATCGCAAAGGGGGCCGGCGACGGTAGCACGGAGCGCACTCCTCTACTTCAGAGGGCGCCTATCCGAGCGTCCAAGTCCACCACCGCTGCCATGATCGAACGAACCGCGGAGGATCGGACGCTGCATGGCAAACCGCCCAAGGACCCTGTACGTCGGTGGAGGCGACAGATCAGTGCGTTGGTCGGCGGCTCTAAAGCCTTATGTGACGAGAATGGCCCGTGTTACGGAGTCTCCGAGACTTGCGGCCAGGAATGCACCAAGACCCTTGGGCGGAAGGTGTCCACAACCTCAATTAACTCTACTCATACCCTTTCCCATCCGCAGACCCTCCAGGTCCCAATGGACCCGCGGGGACCGGCTATGAATGACGACCCGGACGCTCCGCAGACGGTCCGTCACATCTCGGACGGCTGGCTCAGCGCCCCTCCCCGCTCCGAGGGACAGGGCGCGGATTACTTCTACCAGCAATCGATACCTGCAGTGTACGAGCGACAGGCGCCGTCACAATCGGATGGGGATGATCTACCTCCCAAGAGCAGTGGTTCCATGTCGTCGACAACCTTCAAGACTTTCCAGCAACCACCCTCCTCGAGCCAACACCACCACCATGTCCCGCAGAATGCCTTCCTCTCCATCGGCCTGCAGACCTCCCTTGCCATAGCCCTGCATAAGCTCCCAGAGGGCTTCATTACCTTTGCGACGAATCATGCCAACCCCACGCTCGGTCTGACTGTTTTCCTGGCGCTCTTCATCCACAACATCACCGAGGGCTTTGCCATGGCACTGCCGCTCTACCTCGCCCTCAATTCCCGTTGGAAGGCCATATGCTGGTCCAGCATATTGGGAGGCGTGAGCCAGCCGGCCGGTGCGGGTATCGCCGCGCTCTGGATCTGGGCAGCCCACAAGGCGGGGGCCGGTGGCCATGCCACATTGGGTACCTCGTGGGGTGTATATGGAGGCATGTTCGCGGCCACTGCGGGTGTCATGACATCGGTCGCGCTGCAGCTGTTCAGTGAAGGCCTGGGGTTGACGCATAACCGGGGCCTCTGCATCGGGTCTGCAATAATGGGCATGGGCATTTTGGGACTAAGTTTCGCCTTGACAGCGTAGCATTGTCTGGATAACTTAACATTAACATGGCCCGAGTTTGGATTGTACTTGGTTGGCGTTCTGCGTGATGCGTCATTGATTGCCTTTTGTTGTCCCCTTCTCATTCTTATCGGTTATACGGGATTATACGGATTGGTCGGTGAAGCTCACGGTCCCTTGCCTTGCATTGCCTTATATCGAGAAAGGGAGCGTTCGGAGTTGACTTGGTCTATAATTGTTTTGGCTTTACTCTCGGGTATCATTATCATCAGTGGCACCGGTACAACTGTCAAGTATACATTCCGTTATGTCAGACCAGAACCAGTCATATTGGCGGTTTGGATGGGATCATTTGTATAGGCCGGTACGGAAAGGGTACAAATATACGGTACAAGGAGTTTTTTTTTTTTGCTCTGCTCGTTTTTGACTTGGAGAGTTTTGATAGAACAAACCAGAATTGCAAAACTGGAAGGGAATGGAATAGAATAAACAATCAGATTGAAAATAATATTGGTTTTGAAAGTGACATGGTTCAATTGAGTGATTGTTCGATTAAACATAATTGCCCAGCCCTAACCCGTACCTATTTACTTTCCAAATTAGGTAAGTATACAATTAGGGCACTGCTCCGACCCCGGACAAAGCTCGACTAGGACACCAATAACCAGCGATTTCGACTTGCCTTACTACTTAGTAACGTATAGCGTCGCGGATGGAGATGGCAAACTTTCAGATTGCTTAATCTATCTATTCCTCTTTGTTCTCGCTGGATATATATGGTTCCCAACCGATAGATAATACAGTATGTACATACAAATGCGAATCCCAACGCCAATATCAAACGCCCGCGCCATGCAATTAACGTAATGCAAATACAACACGATATAGTTCCACGCCGTCCGTCCCGTAACATAGACAGATAGATATCCATAAACATGAAAGAATGGCTTTTGCGCAAAAGGAAAAATAAATGACTAACCCTTCCCTTGCTCGCGCTCCCTCGCGGCCGCCTCCTCCCGCTCCCGCTTCCGCGCCAGATAGCGCTCCCGCGCGCTCGACACCTCGCTCTCCGTCTTGCGGCTGCGCAGGCGCTCCGCGAGCTCGCGCTGCCGCGCCGCCTCGGCCTCCTCCTCGCGCCGGGTGCGCTCCTCCAGCTGCTTGGCGATGAGCTCCGTCTGCCGCGCGCGCTGGGCGTCGCGGGCGGAGTACGCGTCGGACGGTCCTGCACCGGGGCGGGAGGCTGCTGCAGTAGCAGTAGTACTTGTTGTGGAAGGGGTTGTGGCGGAAGGTTTGGGTTTCGGTTTCTGCGGCACGTTGAGACCCGCGGAGAGGAGCTGGCGCTTGTCGACGACCTGGCCCTCGTCGTTGAGGATGATGTTGGCGCCTTTTGCGTTGAGCTCTGCCGCGATTTCCGCCTCTGTCTTTTCCCTTTCTTCTTCTTCTTCTTGTTGTTGTCCCTCGACGATCTCGCCGGCTTTCACCTTCTCCGCCGCCTCCTGCGCCGCGCGCATCGCCTCCCCGTGCTTTTCTTCTCCTCTGGCAAGCATATCCCGGTAGAAACTAACCATGCCCGCCCCGGCGTTCCGCCTTCTCTTTTCCTCCTCTTCCTGCTCCTTCCGCTTCTCCTCCTCCTCGATCCGCCGCATCTCCTCCATCTGCGCCTTGTACGCGGCCGTCACGAACTTCTCCTTGTCCGCGAACTCGTCGCCCTCGGCCTCGCGCTCGCGCTGCAGCTTCCTGTCGCGCGCGCGCAGCTGGTCCCGCTTGCGGATCTCCGCGCTGCGCAGCAGCGAGGCCATGTAGCGCGGGCCGGAGTTTGCATTGTCTGCAGTGTTGGATTTGGATTTCTTGTGGATGCTGTCGTAGATGGCGTCGTAGGAGTAGATGGACGGGTCGAGGTCCTGCGCCTCCTTGGCGTGCTTGGTGCTGCTGTGGAGGACGGAGAGGTTCGCGTAGTCTTTGTTAGTGCCGGTGAAGCGGGGCTTGGATTTGGATTTGCCGTCGGCGTTTTCGCCTTCTTGGTTCTCAGCCGTGTTCTCATCCTCGTCGTCATCGTCCGCGAATATGGAGTTCTTGAGCGGTTTCAGGGCCGGGGCCGGTTTGCCGCCGTTTAGACCCGGTTTGCGCTTCGATGCCGGCTCTTCCTCCTCTTTCCCTTCCGCTTTCTTTGATTCCTTACTTTGTGGTTGCGGTTCTGGAGGTTTCGTCTCTTCGAGTCCGCCTATTTCCGTGATCTCGATCTCGTTGCCCGTGTCTTTGCCGCCCTTCCCCTCGTCCTCGGAGTCCGAATCGAAGATGGTCTTCTTGCGCTTCTGGCCCGCGGCGAGGTTGGGTTTGCCGCCCAAGGATGGCGGCTGCTGCTGCTTCTTGTTCGGCAGGTTCAGGCCGTATTGGAGTGTTGGAGGCGCCATGGTCGATTTTTCGACGGAGAATCAACCGGGGGAGCTTGGATGTCTACCGCGATTGTGTCACGGGAGAGGACAGTGTCGCGGGGGATAAACACAAACGATCAGGGGTATCAGAAACAAGATCGTCTGTGCTCCATGGATGCCTGGGAAGAGGTGTGGTGTCCGGACGCGCGTGTCCCAAAAACGGGTTGTTGTTTGCGCCTTCGTCGCGGCGGAGGTGAGCAGTGTTAGCGGAGCAGTTGATGGTCCTGCCGCCTGCAGCGGAGATCACGTGATATAGCAGCTTCTTCCCGCGCCAAGCCCTGACATAGATGTGGGGGAATGGGCTAACCGGTAAGAGGTTAGCGCCGCGTACTTGGCATCTTCCTGGGCCCCCACTACGGAGCTCCAGCAGCCTCCAGAGTCCAGGCGAGCTGAGCTGGGGACGAAGGTCCGAGAGCTATCTCCTAGTCTAACAATTAAAGATAGATTCTAAGGGCTAGAACGCTCTGTGGCGTGGACAGAATGCGGGGGAAGTGGTCTAGACCGTCAAAGATGCATCACGTACACAGGACCAAGCTGACGGCCCGTCTGAGGGCCGTTTTATCAGTGAGTTCAAACTTGAGCCCATCTTGATATGATGGTGGAAATGTTTTGGAGTGCGCTAGAGCTATGCAATTACCCCGGGTTTTCGCATACTGGGAGCCCGTGCCCGTGGTCAACCTCGGGAATTCAAGGTCGATTTTCAGAAGATCGCCAAGCTTCCGCGTGAATGTGGGGAAGCAGAGTACGCTAGGCCATTGACCTGAAGCCAACGGAGTAGTGATTTCCCTGTTCATGGATAGTCTGATTTGAACGCCTGTAGGAGTTGTGATTTCATTGGTCTGTTCTCGAACAAGATGGTCGAGAATTTGCACAAGTCCGAGATATCTCAATTCAACAGAGATATCCTCGGGTGCTCTCATTCACCTTACAGTGCAGCATTAACACAGGACAGGGTAATACGACGTCACTATTTCCTTGAAAGGCAGAAGTAGTGATAAGATGTAGTGGTGTTGGTTCAACTAATAATCCTGTCCTCCGGTTAGAAATTTGCCTGTTACGACGGTTAACCACCTACCTAGGTAATTACCCCAATTATTCTCCACAGTACTGCACTTTCTGGGACCATAGAGGAACCAGGAAAGAGATCAACCATGAACCTGATTCAACTGAAGTTTGTCAGAGCAGAGTGAAAATTACTCCTAATATTTGAAAGCGATTAGCCGATGTTTTGAGCATGAATACTTGAAAATATGAGTATAACGGCAGATATTGCTCGTATGGTGATACTACAGACATATACGACATGCTGTGTCATAAAGGTCGAGTGGTCGCCTTGTTGCTCCTCGAGCCGACGATTCAAGGGTCGCATATTTTTATATTGTCAACGTTACTGTATTGTACATATTGAAGACTAACCCACAACTGACAGCATATTTACAAAGATATATAAGCAAAGACTAAAGGTTATAGCTTAATGATAACTCAGATATGCAACTCTGATTTCATGATAGAACTTAGCGGTGTTGGATAGAGGGGATGCAGTCGCGGAAATATCTCCGATACGCTTATCACTGTCACGTGCATCTGACGACAAGCTCCGCAAATACGGAGTAGACTTAGCCCCAGCGTCTCGACTCTCAGATGCGCAGCAAGCCTCCCTAAGAATAATAGCTATAAGCAGCGTCTCACCATGTCCTACTACTTTACGATCCTCTCGCCCACGGACGTCCCCCTCTTCAGCCTCACCTTCGGCACGTCCAAGGCCGGCGGGGACGGCGTTGCGCGATTCCGCTTCCCGGACTCGGCGCGGTACATGAACCAGTTCATCGTCCACTCCAGCCTGGATATCATTGAGGAGGCGCAGTGGACGAATGGGAATATGTATGTTCATATATGCCCCCCTCCCCCTCCTTCTCGTCTGGCATCGCTAGCCCTTTCCAACTCATGCAACAGCGACGACTAACTCGAATGTTCGATGAACATAATAGGTACCTCAAACACATCGACACCTACCCGCCCATGTCGGCCTACATCTCCGCCTTCCTGACCGGCTCCGGCGTGCGCTTCATCCTGCTGCACCAGCCGCCCCAGCTGCCCACCGCCTCCTCCTCCTCCGCCTCGGACCGCTCGTCCGTGATGGGCTCGACCTTCTCCGCGTCGGCCCTGGGCGGCGGCTCGTCGCGCGCCTCGTCCACCTCGGTCGCGGCCAACCCGACGTCGCCGCAGACCGAGGAGGCCATCCGGCAGTTCATGCACGAAGTGTACGAGAACTTCGTCAAGACGGTCATGAGCCCGTTCTACCGGCACGGGATGGAGATCAAGAGCCCCGTGTTCCGGTCGCGGGTCGTGGCAGCGGGGAGGAAGTGGTTGTAGACCTTTTTTTCCTCCTTTTTTCCCGATTTTTTTCGCGATAGATAGGAGGGGACAAACGATGTCTCGAAAGTGGTTATCTATGTGTATGGCGTTTAGGGGTAACTTTTTGTTATACTTTTATACATGTGCCTATCATGAAGGTCTAACACGATATAGAAGTACAGATCGGATTTCGGATCTGCTAATATGATACCCACTCAAAGTCGAAGATCAATCATTGCATGTCTGGCTGTCGTGTCTTTCTGGGTGTTGCTACATAACAAATGTTTTGTCAGAGACAATTGCATTGTCAAAGACTGGCGAAACTTCTTGAACTAAAACTCAATATTCTAGGCAGACGAAGCGAAGAGTCCGTGTCTCCCATTCAGACAATTGGGGGAAAAAAGAGAGAGAGAAATTAAGAAATAAAGACTGAAGGAAGATTCATGGCTAGAACATAGACAGGCCGAGCACAAAGTACCCTCCTTACTCAACTCCGTAACGCCAGCCGAAAAAAGGGAAAACCCAGACATCGTATCCGAGAACGCCCAACAAAGGGCGGATTGGCTCTATCGAGGGAAGGAACGGCTTCCTCAAACAGCCATATGGGGCGCGAGCTTCTTCACGGTCACGTTCTTGAAGTTCTCGATCGCATGCACCACATCGTCTAACTTTGCAACCGCACCGAAAATACCGCCTTCCGCCTTGATGGACTCGCATGTACTTGCATGTAGAGACGGATCACTTGCAGCACAGCCATCCTCCACGAGGACGCAATCGAAGCCTCTGTCGTTTGCTTCTCTCATTGTGGTAAACACGCAGACATCAGTGGTCACGCCGCAGAGAACAAGGTTCTTGATGCCCTTATTGCGAAGGAGCAGTTCGAAGTCCGTGTATTGAAAGGCCCCCCGGCCGGGTTTATCGATAATAGGTTCTCCTGGAACAGGATACAGTTCATCAACAATATCATGGCCGGGCTCTCCGCGAATTAGAAGCCGTCCCATAGGACCCTGAGAGCCAATTCCAAGCCCGGAAGTATTGTTACGGGAACGGTAGGCTTCTCGACTGGAGAGTGTTGAGAGATCGGGTCGGTGGCCTAACAGAACATCAGCGTCGGTTTTATCGCGACTACTCATTGCTCAACCCATTATTTACCTTCACGTGTATGGTAAACTGGGAATCCAGCAGCACGGAATGTGTGAAGTAGACGTTGCAGCTTTGGAATGAGAGCCCGGTTGGCAGAGATGTCATAGCCCTGGTATTCCATGTATCCACCTGGTGCGCAGACTGAACTCGGGTCAGCGGCGGATTCCAGCGAAAACGAAAGCAGTATGGCAATAGACATACAATCCTTCTGCATATCGATAATAACAAGCGCTGTCGTAAAAGGTGTCATCGTAGCATCATGGGGCCAATCATACGGCACTGCCGTGATCTGACCCTTCTTGACCTTGTGGTGCGGGACCTGACGAGGCCGGTCAACGACTGGTCCGTGATTGTGCGTCGGGTTCAGGACCGTCAAGGTCCAAATCCCAGGAGTGCCCGCCGCGACCAGCATGAACGGGCAGTCCATCAAACGAGAGGTTCTCTTGCGCTTCCTGGTCTCTTCTGTGAGGCCATTCCTCGGACGGTATTGCCCGCCACGATCGCAGCGTAGCCATATCTTCGCGGTCCGTCCGGGCTTCTTCTCTGTCGGGGTACTCGATGACTTAACAACGACGTTATACCCATGGGCCTTGCCATGCGCTTGGACTGCAGAGAGGAGAGACGCCCTTCACATGTCAAAGCAATTAGCACATGCCTTGCCATTTGCTGGAACCGCAAACATGAACTCGAGGGCGGAGTGTGGCGCGAAGAGGGCAGACACACTTGTCGGGATAAGTTCCCTCGGGCGGCGGGATCATCTCCATGGCCGCATCGGGGATGTCTTGCAGGTCGCTTGGCGCATCGAGATTGAGGTCTGCGGAGTCGGCCATGGAGACGGAACTGGCGGATGTGCAACGGAAAGCCCAAGCTCTCCCCGGAGCGTCAGCACCATCGTCTCCTCATCAGAAGTAGACGCCTGAAAAGATAACTGAACGCACATCGAGACGAGACGGCTCTAGTGCGTGGAAGCAGCAGCGACGAAAACGGACAGCAGGAAAGCATCGTGCGTGGACGTAGACAACAGGTGCATGGCGGCACGGTGGAGCAGAAGTCGAGGCCGGAAACGTCCCGCACCACAGGGCGAGGGCGAATCCAGGAACAGCAACGGGGACGCAGCAAGGCAGGAGAGCAGCGACTTACCGATTGCCCAGGAGCCAGAGTCGAAAGGCCCGGTGATCGCCTGGTCGCGAGACGGGGACGCACGGCGAGATGGCCAGATGCTCTGGCTGCGTAGGGCAGACAGCAGAGACGATGCAGGTGTGAGGCGGAGGGTGCGGCGCATCCCGCGCTAGCCGCCTTGGGACGGGCCGCCTGGGCCCCTGACGACGAAACATCAACATCCCCATCTCACCGACGCTGTCGTCGACTCGTGGGCCGTGGTATGGGATGCCAACATCCCGTCGACCATCTCCGTTCGACATCGACGACGCGACAGCCCCTCGGTGAGGGGTGGTCTCTCGAAAGCTAAGTCCAAGGGCGTCCTGCTCTCCCTGCCTGTGCGTCTATCGGAGCACTGTCGCATCCGGCTTGCGACACTCCCCCCCTCCCCCCGGGGCCTCCTTCATCTCAGGTTATCACGCCGGTCCCACGTGGCCGTGACCGGGCTTAGAAGAGGGGGCCATCGTATTCACCGCGTCGGGACCGCCGTTTTCCATCCTCATCTCCAGTATCGACGGCCATCGTCTCCCGAGTCCGCTTATCTTGCTCGACCATCCTTGGTGCCTGAGACGGTCTCCCATCCAGCTTGGCAACTATGCCTGCCGCCGATGAACATCATTCCCCACCGCGCGCTGCGAACTCCATCGAGGAAGAGCTCGCATACTACAAGTCCCAATATGAGCAGCTCGAGGCCGAGCTGGCGGACTTCCAAGCCTCGAGCCGCGAGCTGGAGGCGGAGCTGGAGAAGGATATCGAGGCCTCTGAGAAGCGAGAGCGGCAGTTAAAGGAGAAAGTCGAGAGTCTTCGCTACGAGGTCGAGGAATGGAAGGTCAGTATTTAGTGGATCCCGTGATGATCCCGCGTGGGTTCTCCAGCATGGAATTTTCTGCTAAACCCCTTTAACAGACCAAATACAAGCAGGCCAAGGCAGAGGCCAACGCGGTCCAGAGTAACCTGCAGAAGGAGATTACCAATTTACGGGAAGCCAATCGTGCTCTGCAGTTGAAGCTGAGAGATATCGAAGTTGCCAATGACGACTACGAGCGCCAAGCTCGGAACACGACATCGTCTCTGGAGGATCTGGAGTCCAAGTACAACATGGCCATAGAAAGAGGGGTATTGCTGGAGGAAGAAATCAGGAATGGAGAGCGGGAACGCGAGGCTCTGCGTATCGAGGCCCAGCGTCTGCGCGACGAACTCTCGGACCTGAAGATTGAAACCGATATAATCCAAGAGAAACTCAGAAGGGCAGAATATCAGGCAAGCAGACGCCGGCGGCCAGCTCCCTTGGACTCTGGCCGTGCAGCTCCCCACACGCCAGACGTGGCAGAGCATTCACCAGTCACTTCAGTGTCTTCTACTATTGCAACTCCTCCGGCAAAATCTTCCGTTACGTCCATTACCCCTCCTTCTCCGCCAGTCTCAGAGTCATCTCGCAAGCCTGGCACCGGCCATGCGAGATCGAGAACGTCAATAACGGATTTGGACGCTCTTCCCCAGCCCGAATACGGCTCACAGGGCCGGCGTCATGCTAGGGCACCGTCTATTCCTAGTAGCAACGGCCGTTCCCCATCGATCAGTTCTCACGCCACTGCTTCCCGGTTTAGTACCTCCTCCCAGTACTCAGGCATGCCGAAATCTGGATCGCTGTACCAAATCCGTGGCCTCATCGGAAAGATGCAGAAACTCGAGGAAAGAGTCCAGTCTGCAAAGTCCAGGCTTCCCCCGCCTGCGGATACCCATTCCCGGGCATCTACACGCACGGAGTCAGTGAGCCAGAGTGCTATTCCTCATACCGTTACTGTCAGGAGCTCCAGGAAGCGGACGAGTGGCAGTAGTCTCAGCTCTTCCGTTCGCGATGGCGACACGACTACGACTCTCTCTTATACCACACAGGGACGACAGTCTATCGGCCATGGTGACAGCCGGCCGAGCAGTCGTACCAGCTATTCCAGCCGCGGCTCGTTCAGCTACAGCACGTATACTAGTGGCATCCCCCAACCTTACACTGAGAGTCGCAACAGGACCTCGACCTCGCACTACTCGACCAACTCAACGAGCGACAACCACAGGCCTAGGTCATCCATGAGTAACTATGGAGCACCCAGCAACAACTACTCTGGCAGCATGGCACACATCCACGAGAATGGCGACGTCACCCTTCCCATCACCACTCCCACGATTCGCAGGGGTAGTACGTTCAGCAGGGAGAGCCCCGGCTCCCGGTCATCCATCCCCACGCCTGGTGGCCTCAAGAAGCGACCCAGTGGTGTAATGTCGACCATCCGCGCCCCCCAGAAGATCAGCTCGGGGTTGGATCGGAGGGACAGCGACATGGGACGCTCGGGGCGCTCGGGACGGTCGGGACGCTCAGAACGCACCAGCACAATTAACTCGTATGGTGATCTTGGCGAGACATGGTAGGCTATGCAGAGTTCCCACTTCCACTCACTTCCGTCCGAAGAATGAGTTTTATGGTTTCTTATGATGTTTACGGCTGGCATCTATGGGTTTCCTTTTTCTACTTTCCTTTGACGCTTTTTCCTTTGTCTTATTTCTGGCGAGGTGCTGTTTGAGCATCGGTGTGCGCCGCAGGAACTTTTCTTCAGGGACCATACGTCTGGGTTTTTTTGGATCCCATTTGAGGATGGACCCGGCGCGTCTTCCTTTCTTGCAGATAATACCACGGGTAGTAAGTATACTCTTGATCAGGCGAAACGGGAAGGGGGCAACGTGTGTTCTTCTTCCCTGTCAGCAGGTGGATTCCCCCCTGCCTCCACGGAGAGCAGGAGGCCCTGCGACGTCCAGGCTGTATCCCAGCGAGAAGCTCAAGGTTCGAGTTTTCCTTTGTGACTTTTTTTTCGTGTTAGGCGTTTTTGATAATACCCACCTGGACAGAATCGAATCTATCGTTGTCTTGAGATGATCCATTCCCGGGGTAGCACTGTAGATGGAATAAAAAAAAATTCTCTCCCTCGTATTCGAGACACAAAGCTGTGGAACTGTCTGACATCAGCGTTCAGCTCTGCTCGGACCAGGTATGCCCGAATCCGGGAATCAACCTCAGCGACGCGAGACGTGCTGAGGCTTTATACCGTGGCGGTAACCGTGCACGCGGCCTGCCCCGTATGTCATGCAGAGACGGAGCAGCACGGGCTTGGGGATCAGCCCTCTGCCCTCCTTCCGCCCGACAGCCCCAGCGAGGGACGATCCTCGGGCCCAACGCCCTCGTCGGCCCTTCTGCTGGCCCGCGCGGGCGCGGCCAGGGCCAACGCCGTCCGCATCGGGTTTAGCGCAGATCACGCGCGGCGGGTGCCATGGTGGCCCCTCGTCCGGAGCATCGGATTCGTTGAGGGAGCTCAACCGAGTCACGGGACGGCACAAAAAGAGCGTGTTGTGCTGACCATCCCCGGAAGACGGTTCCCCAGTGTGGCTTCCGTATATACCGAGTATGTACATGTCAGGGGAAAAAGGCCCGAAGGGTCGTTTGTTGTAGGGAAGAGAGAAATGGCCGAGTGTTCTGTCCGGTATATACGGTGCCATCGTTACTACTGTATCCAGTCTGCACAGTATGTGTTGGCAAGGGCAGCGCGCAGAGCCCGTAGACCGCCTATGCACAATTAATTATTCTGATGGGCCCTGGAAATCTGGTGGGAAGCGGAGCAGCCCTAGACCAGACGTCACGGGCCCAACAAGCTCTGGAGTTGGGGAACGCTGCTGCAGAAAAGGTCCGCGCCGAGAAGGATCTTTGGCCGGCTTTGGGGCGCGGCGACACACACGGCCCGACCTTTGGGGACCAGAGCACTCGACCTGATATTAACGCCTGCGGGCTGCCACGACTGCAACGCCTTTCTGCCTTGTGCACACACACAATTCCTTCTCGTCCCTGTCCCTGTCCACCCTGCTGGAGGTTGGCAAGTAGCGGCTTCCTTGCCCTACCGTTCACTAATCAATCCCCCTTCATCCCATCCCCTTACCGCCTTTCCTCCTCCCCTCCCGTCTACTCAGCTCAGCTCCCCCTCTCTCCTCGCCTTCACGCACACCCCCCGCGGCTGCCAATCCGGACGTGAAGAGGACGTTCTTCTCCTCAATCCTCTCGTCTTCCCTCCTCCTTCATGAAAGGAACGTTTTGACGCCTTTAATTCCCACTCTACGTGCATGATTGCGGCGTCCTGAGGCTCTAGGACACTCCGGTTTCTCTTCTCCCCGATATCCATTCCCACCACCCACCATCCTCACCGCAGAGTGTCTCCTCGATCTTGCCTTCCGCTCGATTCCAGCGCCTCCTGTACAATAATCTGCATGGGAAGAGTCTGAATTCACGGCTGCAACCATGGGTGTCACGAACGGAACCACCGAAGCCAACGGCCACCCCAGCTCCTTCGCTGCGAAGCACAACCTGCCCTCCCACTTCATCGGTGGGAACCACCTGGGCGTGGCCCCGCCGAGCGCGGTCAAGGACTTCGTAGCGAAGCATGACGGCCACTCGGTCATCACTTCGGTTAGTCGACACACGGGCCATTTCGACCGTCAATTGCCTGCAGGGGGATCCGTGCCCCGTGGCATCATGACTTGCGTTAGCACAAATGGAGTACTGAGTACTGACGTCTGTGGTGACTTTGTAGGTGCTCATCGCCAACAACGGTATCGCCGCAGTGAAGGAGATCCGTTCCGTACGAAAATGGGCCTACGAGACCTTTGGCAACGAGCGTGCCATCCAATTCACCGTGATGGCCACGCCGGAGGATCTGCAAGCGAATGCCGATTACATTCGCATGGCGGATCAATATGTTGAGGTACGACCAATTGCACGCCAGGCTTCCAGGCGGGACTATCGTTTATCGCCTACCAAGCTCTTCCCGAGACGGGAAGGAGTTCTCTCCCTATTCTGGACCTGCTGACGGAGCTTTCACAGGTCCCGGGTGGAACGAATAATAACAACTACGCGAACGTGGAACTGATCGTAGATATCGCGGAGAGAATGGATGTCCACGCCGTCTGGGCTGGATGGTAAGCTGCACCGAGCGCCGATAGAGGAGGAATTGTCTGTGCATGTCTCTGACCTGCCGAACAGGGGACATGCTTCGGAGAACCCCCGGCTGCCGGAAGCGCTTGCGGCCTCCCCGAAGAAGATCCTCTTCATCGGGCCCCCAGGCTCAGCCATGCGCTCGCTGGGCGACAAGATCTCGTCGACGATTGTTGCGCAGCACGCAGGGGTTCCCTGCATACCGTGGTCGGGGTCCGGCGTCGACGAGGTGAAAATTGACGAGAACGGCTTCGTCACCGTGGAAGATCACGTGTACGACAAGGCATGCACCCATTCTCCGGAAGAGGGCCTTGAGAAGGCGCGGGAAATCGGATTCCCCGTCATGATCAAAGCCTCCGAAGGAGGAGGTGGTAAAGGTATCCGAAAAGTCGAGAAGGAGGAAGATTTCATCAGCATGTACAATGCTGCGGCAAACGAAATTCCTGGGTCGCCAATCTTCATCATGAAGCTCGCTGGTGACGCGAGACATCTCGAGGTGCAGCTGCTTGCTGACCAGTACGGAAACAACATCTCTCTCTTCGGACGAGACTGCTCGGTACAGCGTCGACACCAGAAGATCATCGAGGAAGCTCCCGTGACCATTGCAAAGCCGAGCACTTTCCAGGAGATGGAACGTGCTGCGGTCAGTCTCGGGAAGCTGGTGGGCTATGTTTCTGCGGGGACGGTCGAGTATCTATACTCTCATGCGGACGACAAGTTCTATTTCCTGGAATTGAACCCTCGTCTGCAGGTCGAACATCCCACCACCGAGATGGTCACTGGGGTCAACCTACCGGCAGCTCAGCTTCAGATTGCCATGGGTATCCCGTTGCATCGTATTCGTGACATCCGTCTGCTGTACGGTGTGGACCCCAACGCGTCTTCGGAGATCGACTTTGACTTCTCCAATGAAGAGAGCTACAAGGTCCAGCGCCGACCGCAGCCAAAGGGCCACACCACTGCCTGCCGAATCACCTCGGAGGACCCCGGTGAAGGCTTCAAGCCATCCAGCGGTACCATACATGACCTGAACTTCCGAAGTTCGTCCAACGTCTGGGGTTACTTCTCGGTTAGTTCCTCGGGTGGAATCCACAGCTACTCGGACAGCCAGTTCGGTCACATCTTTGCCTATGGCGAGAATCGATCGGCGTCTAGAAAGAATATGGTTGTCGCGCTGAAGGAGTTGAGTATCCGTGGCGACTTCAGGACGACCGTCGAATACTTGATCAAGCTGCTGGAAACGCCAGCCTTCGAGGAGAACACGATCACGACCGGATGGCTCGACCAATTGATCTCCAACAAGTTGACCGCGGAGCGGCCGGACCCGATGATTGCGGTCATTTGTGGCGCAGTGACCAAAGCCCATCTAGCCAGTGAGGCGTGCATCGCGGAATACCGAAAGGGACTGGAAAAGGGTCAGGTCCCCTCAAAGGAGGTCCTGAAGACGGTCTTTCCGGTGGATTTCATCTACGAGGGCTTGAGATACAAGTTCACGGCGACCAGAGCGGGTCTGGACACCTACCACCTCTTCATCAACGGGTCGAAATGCTCTGTTGGTGTTCGCGCTTTGGCAGACGGTGGATTGCTCGTTCTGCTGAATGGACGAAGCCACAATGTGTACTGGAAGGAAGAAGCTGCCGCCACCCGTCTGAGCGTCGATGGCAAGACATGTCTGCTCGAGCAGGAAAACGATCCTACTCAACTCCGTACTCCCAGCCCAGGAAAGCTTGTCAAGTTTACCGTCGAGAATGGAGAGCATGTCAAGGCGGGGCAGACTTACGCCGAAGTTGAGGTGATGAAGATGTATATGCCCCTGATTGCTCAGGAGGACGGTATCGTGCAGCTCATCAAGCAACCCGGTGCTACCCTGGAAGCAGGTGACATTCTTGGAATCATTGCCTTGGATGATCCCTCTCGCGTGAAGCATGCTCAGCCATTCACGGGGCAGCTCCCTGATCTCGGTCCTCCTCAGGTCGTTGGTAACAAGCCGCCGCAGAGATTCGTGCTCCTCCACAGCATCCTTGAGAACATTCTCAAGGGGTTCGACAACCAAGTGATTATGGGCACGACTCTGAAGGAATTGGTCGAGGTCCTGCGTGACCCTGAGCTTCCCTACGGAGAGTGGAACGCTCAGTTCTCTGCCCTGCACTCTCGGATGCCTCAAAAGTTGGATGTCCAGCTTACGCAGATCGTTGACCGGGCGAAGGCACGGAAGAGCGAATTCCCCGCGAAGCAGCTCCAGAAGACCATTTCAAGATTTATTGAGGAGAATGTCAACCCTGCCGATGCTGAGATGCTCAAGACCACACTTCTTCCTCTCACTCACGTCATCAACAGATATATGGACGGCTTGAAGACTCACGAGTTGGACGTGTTTGTTGGCCTTATGGAGCAGTACTGGCAGGTTGAGAGTCTTTTCACTGGACGCAATACCCGGGATGAGGATGTCATTCTGAAGCTTAGAGACGAGCACAAGGATGACCTTCTTAAGGTTGTCCACACGGTCCTATCTCACAGCAAGGTTGGCGCCAAGAACAACCTCATCCTGGCCATCCTCGATATGTACCGCCCGAATCAGCCCAACGTTGGCAACGTCGGAAAGCACTTCAAGCCAATCCTGAGGAAGCTTGCGGAGCTCGAGTCGCGAGCTGCTTCCAAGGTCGCTCTCAAGGCACGTGAAGTTCTCATCCAATGCGCTCTTCCATCCTTGGAGGAGAGGGTGTCGCAGATGGAGCATATCCTGCGCTCCTCGGTCGTGGAGTCGAGGTACGGTGAAACCGGGTGGGATCACCGCGAACCTGACTTCAACGTCCTCAAAGAGGTTGTCGATTCGAAGTACACTGTGTTCGATGTGCTCCCGAAGTTCTTCTGCCACCAAGATCCGTGGGTCTCTTTGGCCGCTCTTGAGGTGTATGTGCGCCGGGCTTACAGGGCGTACACCTTGAAGGGCATCGAATACCACAATGATGGCGAACCTCCCTTTGTTTCCTGGGACTTCAGGCTAGGCAAGGTCGGCCAAGGTGACTTTGGCCTGTCCGTCTCCGCCTCCCACCCATCCACGCCTAGCACCCCGACAACCGAGGCAAGTCCATTCAAGAAGATCAGCTCCATCAGTGATATGTCGTATTTGGTGAACGACGGCTCCAACGAACCAACGAGGAAGGGTGTCATTATTCCTGTGCAATATCTGGAGGATGCCGAAGAGTGCCTGGCCAAGGCTCTGGAGGTATTCACGCGTGCGGGTTCCAAGGCGAAGAAGGGCAGTGAGCCCGGTCTTTTGGCTGACCTTTCCGGCAAGCGCAAGCCGGCGCCGCGGATTGAGAGTGAGAGCGAGCTTACGGGAGTCCTCAACATTGCTGTCAGCGATGTTGAAGACCTTGATGATACGCAGATCGTCACTCAGATAAACAATCTCATCGCGGACTACAAGGACGAGTTCCTTGCCCGCCGGATCCGTCGGGTGACATTCATCTGCGGCCACAAGGACGGTACCTACCCGGGATACTTCACCTTCAGAGGCCCCACGTACCAGGAGGACGAAAGTATCCGCCACAGTGAGCCAGCGTTGGCTTTCCAGCTTGAACTGGGTCGACTCTCCAAGTTCCGTATCAAGCCGGTCTTTACGCAGAACCGGAACATCCACGTGTACGAAGCGATCGGCAAGGGCCCAGAGAACGACAAGGCTGTCGATAAGCGATACTTCACGCGTGCTGTGGTGCGTCCTGGCCGGCTGCGCGATGATATCCCGACCGCAGAATATCTCATTTCGGAGGCCGATAGGCTGATGAACGATATTCTCGATGCCCTGGAGATCATTGGAAACAACGGCTCCGACATGAACCACATCTTCATCAACTTCTCGCCGGTCTTCTCGCTGCAGCCCAAGGATGTCGAGGAGGCACTTGCAGGCTTCTTGGAGAGATTTGGCCGCCGTCTCTGGCGACTTCGTGTCACCGGTGCAGAGATCCGTATCCTTTGCACCGACCAGACGACCGGAATGCCTTACCCGCTCCGTGTCATCATCACCAACACCTATGGATACATCATCCAAGTCGAGCTGTACATTGAGAAAAAGTCAGAGAAGGGCGAATGGATCTTCTACAGCATTGGCGGCACGAACAAGATCGGGTCCATGCACCTGCGTCCAGTGTCGACTCCATACCCCACGAAGGAGTGGCTGCAGCCGAAGCGTTACAAGGCTCACCTGATGGGCACGCAGTACGTGTATGACTTCCCCGAGCTGTTCAGACAGGCTTTCCAGAACAGCTGGACAAAGGCCATTGCCAAGATCCCGTCGCTGGCCGACAAGCGACCACCGGTGGGTGAGTGCATGGACTACAGCGAACTTGTCCTGGATGATCGGGACAACCTGGTAGAAGTGTCACGAGAGCCCGGCACGAATACTCACGGAATGGTCGGATGGATTGTCACCGCTCGTACCCCCGAGTACCCCCGTGGTAGACGGTTCATCATCGTCGCCAACGATATCACGTACCAGATTGGTTCCTTTGGGCCAACCGAGGACAAGTTCTTCCACAAGTGTACAGAGCTCGCAAGGAAGCTGGGAATTCCACGCATTTACCTTTCTGCCAACTCTGGTGCCCGTATTGGAATGGCCGAAGAACTGATTCCTTACTTCTCCGTCGCATGGAATGATCCTGAGAAGCCCGAAGCTGGTTTCAAGTACCTCTACTTGACTCCAGAAGTCAAGAAGCAGTTCGATGCCAGCCCGAACAAGACCGTCATCACGGAGCCGATCATCGAAGACGGTGAGGAGAGACACAAGATTGTCACCATCATCGGGGCCCAAGATGGCCTGGGTGTCGAGTGTCTGAAGGGATCCGGTCTTATTGCCGGTGCCACTTCGAGGGCCTATGAGGACATCTTCACCATCACTCTGGTGACGTGTCGCTCTGTCGGTATCGGTGCCTACCTTGTCCGTCTGGGACAGAGAGCGATCCAGGTTGAGGGCCAGCCGATTATTCTGACTGGTGCACCCGCCATCAACAAGCTGCTTGGGAGAGAGGTCTATACCTCCAACCTTCAGCTTGGTGGCACCCAGATCATGTACAGAAACGGTGTTTCTCACATGACTGCCAATGATGACTTTGATGGTGTCCAGAAGATTGTCGAGTGGTTGTCGTTTGTCCCGGACAAGAAGGGCGCTCCTGTCCCCATCCGGCCATGGTCTGATACTTGGGACCGAGACATTGGCTACTACCCGCCAGCGAAGCAGACATACGATGTGAGGTGGCTCATCGCTGGTAAAGAGGATGAAGAAGGCTTCCTTCCTGGTCTGTTCGACAAGGACTCGTTTGAAGAAGCCCTTGGCGGATGGGCTAGGACCGTCGTCGTTGGACGTGCCAGACTCGGTGGCATTCCAATGGGTGTCATTGCTGTCGAGACTCGTTCCGTGGAAAATGTTACTCCAGCGGATCCTGCCAACCCAGATTCGATGGAGATGATCACCACCGAGGCCGGTGGAGTGTGGTACCCCAACTCCGCTTTCAAGACCGCGCAAGCACTTCAGGACTTCAACCATGGCGAGCAGCTTCCGGTTATGATCCTCGCCAACTGGAGAGGTTTCTCTGGCGGTCAGCGTGACATGTACAACGAAGTCCTGAAGTACGGGTCGTACATCGTCGACGCCTTGGTGAAGTATGAACAGCCAATCTTCGTCTACATTCCACCGTTTGGTGAGCTCCGCGGTGGTTCATGGGTTGTCATCGATCCTACCATCAACCCCGATCAGATGGAGATGTACGCGGACGAGGAGGCTCGCGGTGGTGTCCTTGAACCAGAGGGTATTGTCAACATCAAGTACCGTCGTGACAAGCAGCTTGACACCATGGCTCGTCTGGACCCGATTTACGGCGACCTGCGCCGCTCCCTCGAAGACCCGTCTCTCAGCAAGGAGCAGCTCTCAGAGATCAAGAGCAAGATGGCCGCACGTGAGGAACAACTGCTTCCAGTGTACTTGCAGATTGCCTTGCAGTTTGCTGATCTCCATGACCGTGCCGGCCGGATGGAAGCCAAGGGCACCATCCGTCAAACTCTCCGCTGGAAGGAGGCGAGAAGATTCTTCTACTGGCGTCTCCGCCGTCGCCTTAGTGAAGAACTCATCCTCAAGCGCATGATAGCCGCTGCTCCATCGCCGCCTCCCACAAACGGTAGTGGCGCTCTTCCATCCGATGGCTCCGGCGCCACCACTCATGGCAGCCCCGTGTCCGCTCGCGAAACTCACCTCCGCACTCTGCGCTCGTGGACTGGATTCCTTGACAGTGAATTCGAGCGCAACGACCGCAAGGTGGCCACGTGGTACGAGGAGAACAAGAAGATGATCTCTGCCAAGATCGAAGCGCTCAAGGCAGACAACGTGGCGTACGACGTTGCGCAGCTGCTGATGAGCAACAAGGACGCTGGTCTGCGGGGTGTGCAGCAAGTTCTGAGCATGCTCCCTGTTGAAGAGAAAGAGAACGTCCTCAAGTACTTGGCTTCTTCATAATCGTAAGAATAGGATAATCACCTGAGCTAGAGGTTCGTGTGATTTCCGCTTTCTTTTTTTCTTTTCATGCTCTGTGATGTTTACATGACGGTGGGTTTTCTGTCATGGCGAGGCGAGGGTAGATAAAAAAGGTGTGCTTGTCTGATCTCATTTGGGTGGGGGTCTTTGATATATTGATACACAAGATTTTGCGTCATGATTTCGTTGCTTTTTTTTTCTTCTTCAATGTATGTATCTATGTATATAGATATCTGAGTTGATTAGATATCTGCGCAATTAGAGGTGTTCAATCATGAGTGTTGCTCCTGTGATGTCTTTGCACCTAGTTTTGCTAATGCGGAGTGAGCTGAATTTTTCAGTTTTCCTCTTGCATAGGGAGTACTGTGAACTATGTCCTACACCCTACTTTTTTAAGTAGAAAAAAAAGTTCGGTCGATTCTATTCCCTTGAAAAAAAGTTTCCATCTTCATTCGCTCCTAACCTAACATAACATATATATATATATATATATATATATATATCTAATCCCTCTCACTAACTAGAACAAGACATGACCTGACATTGCATTTTCCGTCCATCCATTGAAATATAACACACACACAAACACAAACAAACAAAAAGTAGAAGGGGGGTATATATGGTATATGATGGGTATATATATATATCGTTAATCAATCAATCAATCAGTCAGACAAAGAGTGCCCGCCCCATGATATGATGTGCCATATGTGACATGACATAGAGGTAAGGTATGGTATATGCGTGATACATAACAGACCCGATCCTGATCCTGATCCCGAAGTTCTTTTTGGAGCTGATCCGAGGGATATAAATAAACAGATAAAGAAAGACATCCTCCATATACCTAGGTATATGTATGTACTAACCAGTCCAAGTTCCCAGTCCATTCCATTCCGTTCCATCCAATCCAATTGAAAGCTCTTCATTTTTTTTTTCGTTTCAATGTAAATCGAATTCGTGTTCGTGTTCATCGTTCGTGGTTTCATGTTCAAGCGAGCTGTCTCTCGAGACTCCTCGTCTGGTGATGGTGGTGATGAGTCATGATCGCCGTCGCTGCGGTCCGGTGTGCGTGGCCGTGTCCGCGGGCACCGTACCTGGGTGTGGCGGGGGTAGCCGTGGCCGTAACTGTCGCCGTGGCCGTGGTCGGGTCTCTGAGGGTTAGGTTTCTGAAACCTGCACCACGACCACCGGCAGCACTGCGTGGGGTGCTTGTTCTCGTTCCCGTTCCCGTTCCTGTGCCGGGGCCAGTGCCTGAGCTTGGGCGTGGTCCTGGGCCGGAAACGGGACCTACGCGGCTCAGGCTGGGTTGTTGTTGCTGTTGGCGTTGTTGTTGGTCGTCTCCAAGGTCTAGGTCTATGTCCAGATTGCTGAGGCTGAGCCGGCCGAGGTCAATCTCGACGGGGAATTGGTCGGGTATCGGTCGTAGGTCCCGCCGGGAGAGTGGGGGACGGCCGTGGTTTGCGCCTGGGTTGCCTGGGCGAGCTCTAGTAGCTTCGACTGTTGCTGCTGCCGTCGCCGCGGCGGAGGGCTGCCGTACGGACTCTGAGTGTGTTTGTGCTATTGCTGTTGAAACAGGTTGCTCGTCCGGGGTGCTTTCTGGCAGCGTCACCTTCGTGGCGCCAAGGGTGCGCGCAATGTCCTCGAGGAGGACCTCCATCGGAGCGATGTATGCTGTGCGGCTCTTCTCGGACCAGGCGAGGACGTGTCCGCAGACGCGGCCCGTCGCCATGTCAAAGACCCAGGCGCCTGAGTCACCTGGCACTGAAGGTTCGAAATAGAAATTAGCATGGTGCTCTCCTAGAAGCAGAGCCGCGGTATGAAGCGGTACCAGACTTGGTAGTAACGACGAGGCGAGGTAATAGGTAGGTAACTCCAACGTCCTTATGGGGGACTGGAAAGCTGATGAGTCCAAGGACTTACCTCCAAAGTTGCCATCGACGCAGAAGCTGGTCGAGAAGGACTGCCGGCCCCGCATCTTGACCAGCGTCATCGCCTTCGAGATCTGCCCGCTCTGCAGGCCGCTGGTCCGGCCGCAACAGTGGACTTTCAGCCCACCCAGATCCTCTAGAGGTGCGACCTTGCTGAGATGGATAGCCTTCTTTGTTCTATTTGCTGTATTCCCATGTCTCTGTCTTGGGACTGTCCGACAACCCGCTCCGGTAGCACTAGTGTAAATGATATTGCGGGGATCCATGCGATCCTCATTGATTTTGATCAGAGCCCAGTCTATTTCGTGCTTGATCCCTTTCCGCGTCCAGCGCCTGACACCGGACGACGCGTGGACGTATCCGAGCGAATGAGAGGCTAGATGCTCGTCGTCCTTGTCTTCAGGGCATGGAAAGAAATCGTCATGGACATCATCAATCGCGGGTTGAGTGACAATCAGCCGTGGCTCTTCACCAGGCTCAACGCCGGCAGTATCCCCGATTGAAGCTGCATCATCGTCATCAACAAGGCCATCGTCCGGATCCAGCCCGTCTTCGTCCAAGGAAGAATCGTCAGAGAGAGAGAAGTCATCGTAGGATTCATCTAAGCCGCCGTGCGAGACAGATCTATCATCGCCATCTTCTTCATCGTCCGTTATCTGAAATTCGTAGTTCGTTTCCGGAGGGTCCTCCTCGCACCAAGTGTACGAGAAGTCTGCGCTGGAGGTCTCGATATCTTTCGGCCAATTTGCCGCCGATCGAGGCGGGCAATCCGCATCTTCAGTCTCGGATTCCTCGTCATCGCTGGGTGCGTCAAGCATATGATGCACAGTCATCCCAAACGGCATTCCATCGACCAAGATGGCTCCGCCGTACGAAACAGGTGGTAAATGCTCTTCGTTCCGGAAGGCACCGATAGAGGCACCGCAAAGCGGTCGTTGCTGATAGTGGGGGTTCAACCTGAGCTGGGAGTCTAGTGGCTCACTTGCATTAACCGGCCCAGCTGCCTTTGGCTTGCGTCGCCTTCTCCGAGGCACTTTCGACCGTCTAATATCGTCCCGAAGAACGATCAACTCCCAGCCTTCCTTATCAAGCACGAAGTACTTCTTCAGAGCCGCTCTGACTTTCTTGACATTTGAACAAGTCACGCAGATCGTGGTTTTGGCGGTGTCGACTGTCTCACCGGTCATCATAAGACTAGCGCTGCATGATTCAGACGAGTCTTTCAAGACCTTCTGTAAGAGCTTGCTCAGCCTGGGCATCATGTGGAAGTTCCACTCATTGAGATGCTCTTGCGGTATTTCCACATTAGTCAGCTTCTTAAGCGTCCGTTTCTTTACTTTCTTGTCACGCGTTTGACTCTCCTTGGACGATTTCGCATCGCCAAATGCGGCATCAGGAGCTTGTTGCGATGATGTCGCATCTTGTTCAGACTCGTGGACATGCTCGGTATGAGCGAAGTTTGTAATTCCTATCTCCAGACCAGGGCCAAGAGCCAGTGGAAGACAGTCATCCAGGTCCTCAGCAGGCGGCGCGGAGAAGATGTCTATGCTGCAGCAGCGCCAAATAATCTTGGAGATCGTGAAGAGGAAATTGACTGAAAAAGAGAACGTGCTGTCGGGCTCTGTCAGATCCAGAGCGGGATAGCGGAAAACCTGAGGCACTCGCAGACTCAGGTCTTCCATGGGCTGGGTTGACAGGTGAAAATTCGGAGCGTCAAGGCAGAGCTGGACGGCATGGAGATACGCATTTCCACATTTGGCACCCAATTTCTTAACATAGACATTTTCGATCCTCTGCTTGAACATGGCGTTGTTGTACTTCATCTTCCACAGTCTGCTGATAGGGGTCCACAGTCCGATCTCCAACAAGACCAATCCAAGTGAATAAAGATCATAGGCCCAGGCGGCATCGTCATCAATCTGCCTCTTATCATCAGGATGACGGTACATGCTCGACGAGAGAGGCTCTGGTGACGGTTCGTTGCCGGAGAACTGGGCGAGCGAAGTGAGATAAGGACGCCGGAGATCCTCTGTCAGACTCTCAATTTCGTTCTGGCTAGAACTGTTCAGGCCAGGAAACAACAGAATGTTGTTGCTGTTGATGTTGCCGTGCACCACGTTCTGGCTTCTCAGGTGGAGCACCGCCAGAACAAGGTTGTATGCCAAGCGGAATCGGCTCTCGAGATTAGGGACAGGTATATCATGATGGTCGTCTCCAGAATGAAACAGGGAAACCAGCGGTTTAGGTTTGAGCACTTTCAGATCGTGGCTGGGATTGCGTAGAAGTGGGAAGTAGCCGGTCGGCATCAGGTAGATAAACGCATACCGAGCGTTTGGCATATCGATGTAGTATCCGATGAATCTCAACAGCCCAAGATGGGAGACTCGGGCATTTTCAACAAGCTGATCAAGCGCTTGCTGCACCTTCTCGAGACGATCGCTTGCAGGTATTGTGATCGCAGTGTGAGCCTCGAGTAACATCGGAGTGAACTCAGCCAAGACAGGAACGGTAGACTCTCTTGTTAACCTCTTCAGGAAAGGCGATGCTGCCGTCTTCATACGGCAGATCACCCGGGAATTGGCCGATGCAGCAACCGCCTCGTACGGTGGTGGACTCTTCGCATGAGAGGCACCCGAGAGCTCCAAAGCAGATCGGTCAATGAAGAGATGTCTCGTTGAGTTGAATGATTGTGTGAACAGATCCTCCATACTGGCCATACTGGGGCGTTCCATATATCCTATAGGGACTGCGTGAAAGCTGGTAAAGGGCGAAAACTCGAAGCGTTGCTGCTGCTGCTTCTGCTTCGGACTGCCAGCGGTCCCCTTCAGCTCAGTAGGACCGTCGTGGACCTCCCTCGTTGGAGGTAACTTTGAGTCTTCCGGCGACTTTGCGTGCTTGGAGCGTGACTTGGCCTTGGGCATTGGCTGCCCGCTGGTGGACTTATTCATGGTCATGTTGCGCCGAGACCGTGACAGGTCATACAGCGTATCGATACACGAAGTCAGCTCTTTCAGCAAGGCATTCGACCGGCTGATGTCTTCGTCCGTCCAGTGCGTCTTCAGCGGGAGATGGCTGAGACTGTCCTTGGACGGCAGATCTGAGCTACCCTTGGGAGGCAGGTCTGCCGCCCCGACGTGCTGCAAACGCTCCGCCTCGTTGAGAATCTCCTGGATGGACGACATGACACTGGCGACCACATCACTGAAGCCTGCTTCGGTGAGGGATTCATCGATGTCAGCGCTGGCGTCGCTCCAGTCGAGACCCCACGCGAGAAGCCTGTCCTTCTGGGTCCGAAAATTGCGATGCAGCGCTACCAGTTCGGGGTCATCGTTTGCCTTGGTAGCAGTCGTGACGCTCTCGCAAGACGTCTTTGTATCGGAATACATCTTGGTGAGACGTCTCTGGAGGAATGACCCTCCATGCCGGAGAACGGACATGTTGATGCAGGTCCGCCCCGGACCTCACTAGGCAAAGTTGGAATGGATGTATTCTCAATTCACTGGGAAGTTGGAAAAGACGGACTCATTGCAAACGGCCACGAGCAAACAGCGACAGCCTTAAGACAGGAAAAAAAAGTCAGAGATGGATGGATGAAGGAGGATGGAGGGCTGTCGTCTCGGTGGGATATATCTGTCGAGATGAAATAGCAATGCGGAGGGCGATAATCCTGTTGCCTAACCAATCGGGAGTGGCGACCTGGCGGCCACATCCGCGCCGGGCCCGGCGGCGTGCAGATCCCGCGCGGCAGGCAGCGGCGGTCTCGCCCTGTTAAGAGTTGCATTATTATTGTTATTATTATCATGGAGCAAGCCCAGGACTCCAGGCGGTTGGGCGGTTGGAGGGTCGAGACGCTGCCCGGCGCGATTCGCGAGGCCGCCGTTGCGCGCACGTGACCACAGGACGGCGGCCTTGCCAAGTCATGTACAGAAAAGATGTCATATCTCATGTCATTTATGTGTATGGAAAAAAAAGAATTTATCCATTAATCATTCTAATCTACAAATATACAGGGAATCAATGAAAAAGAAACGCATTCTATCCGCATCCTCACCAGCGCTGCCTACGTGATCATGCGTCGAGGCACGCCGACGTCTCTTGCTCTCTTCTCGCCAAAGTTATGCAGCCGCTCCCCGATCAGGTAGACCTCGTCCCTGATGTTCACCCTCCAGATCTCGATCTGCCGGCGAAGCAGATGGAAGAGCCACACAAGCAACCCCGCAGACAATGTCGCCGGGTAAGCGTAACGGTACACCTTGGCGTGCACGTCGCTGGTCGCGCCGTAGAATACCGTTAAGTTCGTGAGGAATCCCAGGAACAGTGGGACAACGACAGCTACCAGCGCCAGCACCGAGGCAGGAAGGATGAATCCCCTCGTGGCCAGCCTGACGTTGGGTTTCAACCACCCGTCGCGGATGATGGCGTTGAGCGCCCTGGCTGCACGCGACGTCGAGTTCCACAGGATGAACTTCAGTGCCATCTGGACATACAGCACGCCGAGGGTCCAGTCCTGGACAAGGTGGATGACGTGGGCCTGTCCCCCCTCCAGGTAAGTGTGAAGCGGCACCAGCACGTAGAGCTCGGTGAGCAGGGCAAACAGCGACGGGAGCAACAGGGAGAATGCCGAGGAAACGTAGATAAGGCGCATGGCGTTGAGAGCCATATCGTATGCCCCGCGAACAGCCTGCCGCGGTGACTTGAAGGAGGGCCAGTAGCGTTCCTTCAGCAGCGACAATCCGGTTCGGCAGTAGAGCAGAGCGTAGACGGCCCCTCCCACGCTATACAAGCCAGCGGAAAAGGCATAGATATCATTCACGCGGACATGGCTCGGGAAAAGAGAAGCGATCATCCTCCGACCGACGACAAGTGGAACAACGGTAATGCTCACGCCGGTGATTGCTGCAAATATCCAGATCAGGAGAATGAAGAGCGCTATCCGAAGCTTGAAGAAGGGGGGAATATAGACCTTGGTGAACATGTTATTGTTCCTGCCGTGAAGTCCATCGTCAGGATCTGGGGCTCCGTCAACGCGCTTGTTGTCCTCGGTTACTTCCAGAAACACACGCCCGCCTTTTGGTATGCGAACCTGATCAGATGCCGGCGTGCGCACAAACTTTCCATCGCGGAGGAAGTACGCGTCAAGGCCTTGCTTCTCGGCTGCGGCTCGTTGCTCCTCACCGATGACAGGGTGTTCAGGGTCACCCTTCTTCCCTGAAAGGACGTCACGCCACGTACGTCTCACATGGCGACCCTCCTCGTCACGCCGCCTCTCACCAAACAAGAAGTTGGTCAGTCTCAGCATGCGGGCACACTTGCGGAACCACCAGTTATACATATTATGCAACCCATCAGACGGTTTGACCGACTGGATCGCAAACGGCATGACAAAGTTGTAGAAGAGCAGGTCCACCGGGAATTCGAGGACAGGGACACTGGAAGACCAATAGATTGGAAAAACGCCGTCAAACGCGAACGACAGGCCCCATACCACACCCCCGAGACAGATAACGACCAAGGCGCCATAGACCAAAGCGCTGAACGCAATCTTACGCAGCTGAGTAGTGACGTTGCGTTCGAGGACATCACGCACGGGGTGGAAAGTCGGGTCATCAGGGTCCCGGATGAAGTCTAGTTCACGTCGGGTTAGTAGAGAATTAAGATTCTGAGAGATTGATAGAGACTTACATAGGACGCCACTTCGCATGATCTTCCGGCACATGGAGACGAAGAGAGCAAAGTGGAACATGTAGCATGTCCCGATGAACCAATGCACAAAGAGAGAAGTGAGAGGCGACGTAACAGTGAAGTTTATCCGCGATTCCAAAGTGGCATTCTCGAACAATGGCATCAATGCAAGGTCGAGTAGTACACCGCAATATAAGGGAAAGATAATCATCTCAATGCCGATGATGAGGATGACCTTCATGACTCCCCCGGCTTGATGAAGCACATCGGCAACAACACCTTCGATTCTCTGCCCGCGGTTCACTCCGGAGAATAGCCCTATGAGCCGAAGATACAAGACCCCCAACATAGTAGCGAAAATGTATCCAATTATGATGGCGATGATGCGATCTTTTGTGTCCCAACGCGCCAACTCGTAATCGAGGGGAACCTGTGCCGCGCTGATGCCCTTGACTTTCAGAAGATTACCCGAGCTTAGGCTGGCCAAGAAAGAAAAAGTAGAGTTCCCAATACTCTGTAACAGTCCTGGCAAACGTGTGAAAAGGCCCTTTAAGTGCGCAGCGGTTATGTCAAGGGACAGCGTCCCTCGCACTCCTTTGGTGGTAATTCCCAGAGGGAGATCGTGTAGCACAAATTTCCCAACGGCACATAGCATCTTAAATAAACTTGCTATGCGCGCCTCGTGAACGCGTAGCGCTTGATGCGCCAATACAGAGAACACGGGAAGATCCGACTCGTGAAAGGTGAAAAAGCCATGTACTACTTTCTTGAGCCGCTGGCTGCTACTGGAAATGAGATATAGTGATGCGTTCCTCACAGAGATATTGCGTGAAATCCACTCCATCGGCGGAAGAAACTTGCCCATGGGACCGCGTAGGACCTTCAAAACAAGGCTGACCCCGTACAGGACGTACCCCAGACTTCCGATGAGTGTGTCAACTGCAACGTCCGCGATAATTGAGAGAAGAGCAAGAGGAACGCCGATAAACAGCTGGACCGGATTAGTCAAGAACACCAACGCAATCTTGCCCCACAGGTACGGAAGCCAAATGCCGACTGCAATGGTGAAGGCGATCAGGAGAGCGCTGAAGACACCATTCTGCAAAAGGCCGAAGATGGGACCCTGCATTCCGATGAGTTCCATAATACCCTCCAAGTCATCACCTTCTTCAACTGCATCAACATCATTTGCTTCCGGACCTGCGTCCGCTGCGTCCGCGGCGCCCGCAACAGCATCCAGATCCTGCGCGTCACGTTGCCTATTTTGAACAGGAACAAATGGTGCCTCTAACGCAGGATCTTCCACTATACGTTCATCATCACGGGCAACATCTCGCTGACCCCGGTTAGAAGGAGCAACGTCACCCCAGAGCCAATCTAAGATCCGATCCACCAGATTCTGTGGGGGAAGAGCAGCAGGAGCAGGGTCCGACGAGGATGGCTGTCGAGCGGTGTCAGAGGATTGCTCATCCGCGTTTGCCGTATTATACGTCGTTGAACTGCCTTCCTGCGTTTCAGCTGGGCGTGCAGGAGCCTCGCCGGAAGGAGTTCCGGAGACAGGACGGTAAGTTTCCTCTCTTGGACCTTGCTGATTTTCGATCCCCTCGTCACCCTCGGAATCTGAAGAGTCGGACGAGACGATGTGATCGTGCGAGCCAGAACCCTCTCCACCAAGATCTCGGGATGATGGAGAATCACGCGACGCCGGCACATCGTTTGCGTCGGACGTGCTACCTCCAGCTACGGGCGCTCCAGACATCGAAGGAAGCTGCGCACCGCCCTGTCTGCCATCCAAGAAGGAGGAAGCATTGATGATTATAGCGCGGGGACGGGCTGGTCCGGGCATATCATTGACATTCGTACTCTCACCCGAATTTGAGCTATCATTAGGGCTGCGAGTTCCCGGTTCCTGAGAATACAGCACTGCTTCCGCTCTCTTGAGTTTTGTCATTGCAGAGACAACCCAACCAAGCTCCTCTTGACGACCTTCCTCTTCAATTATCCTCAGTATTTCGTCGGGATTCCCTTCACCACGGATCCAGAGGTCCTTGAATGTTTCCAGTCCTGGCAATACGGGATTGCCTATCTCCTGAATAAGGGGATGACTGCTGGATGCTTCACCCGGAGCGTTTCCAGACTGCAAGCTTGGACGTGAGCTGGACGGCTCTGACGGCGGGAACCTGGCCTGCAAGAGCTGTCCCTGTAAGACCTGTCCCTGTAAGACCTGTCCCTGCAAGAGCTGTCCCTGCAGGAGCTGTCCCGGTAAGAGCTGTCCGCGGATAACATGTACTTGAGGACCCGGCTGAAACGGGGTCCCTGCCCGTGATCCCTCTTCTCGGTTGGAAGCATTAGTTTCCTGCTCATTCCCTTGGCGGCCGCCAGCGGGGGGTTCATCGGCTGGTCGCATTACGCCTTCCGGCTCTCGCGGAGGAGCTTGGGCGTCTTGATTCGGCCGATTCTCAGCGATCAACTGAGCTGCTTCCTCCCTCTCTGCCTCGCCAATGTTAACAGCCGGTTGCTGCTGGACAACCCACTCGCGAATCAGAAACACGAGGATGAATGATATTACGACAAGGAGCGTAATCAGCTGCCCTTCCAGAGTGTCTATCAGAATATTGTTGAATGTTGGAGAGGACGTCAACGAATTTAGAAAAGCAACATCCGAGAGCCACGAAGGTTGCCGTTGACGATGCAACGTCGTCGTATTTACCTGACTCGAGTTCGTGGAAGATGAAATAGCAGGCACAAATAGACTAAGGAAAGCCTTCTTGGCAAGGGAGAGTATCATGGGCTCGCCAGCAGTGAAATTCAGCATTGACGAAACGGGAGATAGAACCTGAGGGAGCGCGCCTGCTGCACTTTGAGCTGTGGCCGATGCAGGATAGCCGGAAGCCAGAGGGTTCTCTATCGGAGTAGTACCATTTGCGGCCAATTCAGCAAGACGCTTCTCCGCAGTTTCCATGGCCTGTTGTTGGGAACCTCCGCTAGTTGGCCAACGCCCGTCCGCAAGCCAGAAAAGCGCCCGCCAAATTGCCCTCATGGACCAAGGCAACCACCCAAGCCAAACAAAAGCGACTAGAACGAACCGTAGCCATGTAACGAGGGTGCGAAAGCCATGAATCGCAAGCTCCTTCAGGAACACCGGTGCTGGGAGTTCCTGTGGCATATTCGGATCATATAGCTTCGTGAAACGAAACGGGGTTTTGCAGAGCTCGCAATATTTCTTCTGGGAGTGCGACAGCCACTCCATCAGGCAGGCTTGGTGGACAAACTTGATGCTGCCGCTGCATTTGCACGGGTAGAAGAGCTGCTCCTCTTCTGTGGCTTCTCCACGGCATATTCGACAAGTATCCGGTTCGTCCACACCTTTCCCTTTCGTGTCGGTATCCGTGGCATAGGCCTGGGTCATAGGATCCGGAAGGGGCGTAGAACCCGCCCGCTCGCGGGGTTGATTCCTTTCCCACTCCATGCTCCTTGCAACACGCAAGTCGTCAGATCCGACGTTGTTCCGCTAAAAAGATCAAACACGCATGATCCCGGTTCGTCGAACACGATCGTTGAGCGGCCTCGAACGACTGGTGGGGATAGGATCAACCAACGTTGGTAGACGAGCGAGTGAATCGGAAGGGGCACTGCACTGACCCCTTTGCAGGAGCGCAGAGCAAGACGGTGGAAAATGGTCGATGCCACTCAGCAGATCTCAGATCTCTTCAGCTGTAGACTGGAAATGGAGGGAGCTACCGGTGCGGGGTCGAAGAACGATGCGGATGTGGCAAGGCATAGATAGATGGTGAACTGTGAACAAGTCGAGGGCACCTCGGGGCGCGTCCCTTTCTTGACCGCCCGCGATGACTAAGCGGAGGCCCTCCGCAGCATCGACCATGGCACGTGAGGTACAGCGAGTTACCGCACGCGGCCGTTTTCCCTGCCGCAGGGATGGCGATTGAAATTTCAAAATTTCAAAATTTCATGAATTTTAGGGTCAAATTTCTGTTAAGGCAAATCCTGATTGAAATTTGAAATCATGTGACTGTGCTAACCAGCCCCAAAGTGGCAAAGTTTATTAGCTGCTTGCTTCTACTTTAAATATAATTGGGCAATATCTTACTAATATGGACCCACTGTGGTTTGTGCGTTTTGAAATTCGAAAGGCAAACACCCCTTGCAATTCGAGTTTCATGAAATTTTCTCTCAACTTTTGAAATTCACCATCCCACCCTGCCGAGAACGCTCACGGGGCAGCCGTAATCGTGGAACGGACGGTAAGACAGCCACCGCTGGGCGAGCTATGATTTCATTGCCGAGACCAGCAAAACAAACGCGATGGTGTGACACTCGAGCTGTCTTGGAGTCTGGAGGACGCGCCCCTGCTGCTCCGCGGTCTTCTCTCCTTAAAATCATGCTCTATAGCTTTTGTTTCTCCTGATCCTGCTTTAATCTCCTTCACTGATCCCATCTCCAAGCGTGGTCTGCTGGTTCAGCTGACGCAGGTGAGCTGCTGCTGCGTTCTGTGAACCTCCCCCATACGCCAAGACACCGGGGCCTGTCGCGACTCGCGAGTGTCCCACTTACATTGTCAGCTTGGCAGTCCGGGCTACGGTGTAGGCTTCCGGCCTTGAAATAAATAATACGGAAAGATTATCTGGCATATTCGGTGCTCCGGAGCAGATATCTGGTCGCTTTGCGGCTCTCTGATCTCGGGGCGACTCCCCGACGACCCTCTTTTTTGCTGTTCCTGCATAGACCGCTTGAGGGGCGTATATTCGTCCGGAGAGCGTACGGGCAGTTGCCACTTGTCCTGATCGACAGGGACGGTTTCTAATCTGGACGCGGAAATTGATAATGGCGACTCTGGATAATGGGGGCGTGGCAGATAACGTGAAAGACAGGCCCAATGGACACATTCATCCCGGAGGGAAGCCCAGACGAGGGCGAAGTCCCATACGGTGGGCACTTGGACTCGTTGTGCGGTACGTCCCCCACGGAGATGACCTGACACGCGCTGTTCTCATATAGGCGGAATCTAGCTGACGAGCTCTTATTTCTCTTATAGGCTATGCATCTGGTACGCGGTGCTCACGCCGTTCTTTCACTGTCCGTCGCGCCTCTCAGAATTGACAGATTCCTCTCCACGAGTTTGCAAGCCGTATCTAATCGCTCGGTCTCACATCGAGCCTCGAATTCTCACCTATTACAATTCCTACGCCGCTCCTTATGTTGATCTGGCTCGGCCTTACGCTCAAACCTTCAATGAGCACGTATACTCCCCCGCTGCGAAAATCGTCAGGCACGGGTATGATACATATGGAGCCCCCGCGTTAGATCGGGCCCGGGCATACAGCCAGAAGCAATGGCAGGCAGAGGTTGTGCCACGGTTGAACTCCGCCCAAGACAATGTAAACAAAATCTACACGACCAAGGTTGATCCGTACGTTAAAGGCGCTGTGGCAGCTGTCATGCCACACTATACCACTGTAAGCGACAAGGTGGTGCAAGTCCAGAAGAAGTACATCTTGCCATCATATGTGCAAGTGAGGCCCTATATCGGCAAGACCTATTCCTCAGGACAGAATATCCTTGCGACTACCGTTTTTCCTTTCGCGCAAAGGACGTGGTCTTCAGTGGTGCTTTTTGCCAGCAGCGAGCTATGGCCGAGAGTTACTGGTCTGTATTCGGAGAATGTCGAACCTCAGCTGGTTAAGATTGGTCAGAAATTGGCAAGCTATCGGGAAGGCAGGAAGCTCAGAGCAGTGGTGGATGAGGTTGAGAGGTGAGAAGCCATTATGTAGTTCCTGGTGCCAAAGTGCTGCTCGCTAACACACCCAAAGTTCAATCGAAGAACCGGCCATATCGACTGTGTCTCCATCATCTGAACCTGGTCATTATTTGAGGACAGCAACCCACAGTAGCACTAGTGATGTTGTTTCCACTGCCACCCAGACCAAGTTGACACCGTCTCAGCAGATAGAGCAGGCCCGTGAAATAATCGCATCTGATTTGCGGACATGGCAAGAAAAGTTTGCTGTCGCAGCCGACAAAGGAGTTGAGGATCTGGAAGAACGGATTCAAGAAATCGTTGCTAGTCAGATTAACAGCGGTGCCAAAGAACATGGCGAGAGTCTTGTTACAGCTCTAAAGACAGTAGTGGACCATCAGTTATCAACAGTCAAAGAACGGATCAACTCTATAGTTGAATCTCTGCCAACCGAAGAGGCGCCGCAGGATGAGGAGAATGCGCAAGACGAACTCCTGAAGGAGATTAGGTCGGCCGGTCTCTCCATCAGGGATCGTGCCCATGCCCTTAGAGAATGGTACAATTCTGTCGACAACGAGCTCGTGCGGCGCGTCTCTGCAGCGGTCGACGATACACTTCATATCCTCGATGGAATACGGGATCTAGGACTGCAGGAAATTGGAATGAGATGGGCGTGGATGGATGGTGTTACCTATAAAGACTGGGCGAAATACCATGCTCTGAAGGCGCGATTCGAAGACTGGCGTAGTGAAGTCCGTGACGTCGGGATGCAACACGACAAAGTCGAAGAAGCCAGAAACATAATAAACGATATCTTGTCACAGGGAATGGCGATTGCTGAACACGCTGCAAAAGAACTTACTCGGCTAAAGGAAGTTGGAAAGTGGAAGATCGAGACTCGAGATATCAGCGACAATTTCGACACAAGGACCGACCCTCCTTCTCGCCCGAAGCCTAGAGTCTCGGGTGAAGAGACTTCCACCGAGGAAGCTACGCCTCTGGAGGAAACCGGATTTCACTCAGAGTCGACCGCTGCACACGAGTCTGAGCCTTCCGGGGCGAATACATCGACAGCTAGCACTATATCTAACAGCGACGGTGATGACAACATAGAATCGGATGATTCAGTGTCAGCGCAGGACCAGATATCAGAAAACCAATATGTTTCCCCGTCCGCGGAGGAAGAGCCATCAACTGATCAAAAGCCGGCTGCTACGGACTCCTATACCTCAGAAGAAAACCCGACCATACTAGATGATGCAATTGCAGACGCATCGGAACAAAGCTCCGCTAACGAGGTTTGGGGAGGAGCTTCAGGCCAAATTGTCACTGACAAAGTACCCTTCTTCGACGATGTCCATGACAGTGACGGGAATAATAGCATCTTTGAGCGTGCTTCAAGTCTGGCCAGCCAGGCTGCTGCTGCGTAAGTAGGATATCACCCCTTCCTACAGATTCCTTATGGCTAACTATAATGCAGTGCTTCATCCGCCACAACTATCGCTCAGCAACCTACTGAGGCTTTGCAATCCATTTCATCCATTGCTTCTTCACGACTACAGGAGGCGCTCAGCCGTGCCTCGAAGCAGTATGAAAATGTCAAGGCGACAATAGTGCCAGACCCCACTTCTGGCCAGAATCCGATTGTACTCGACGCTCAACGCCGCTACCATGAAGCCATTGAGCACGCACACGACCGTTACTCTGCTTTTGTAAATTCGGCTTTGCAAGCGGTTTTTGCCTCGCCTTCTCCTACTTCAGCCCCAGAGAGCTCCTATAACCCTCTAGATGTCGCCAAGTCTCAGTATAGTGAAGCGTCTTCATTGGCATTATCTAGCCTTGCGGCTGTTGTGGCTTCCGCAAGTATGGCCTCTGCCGGCAGGGACACTGCGCAGAGCGTCATTGAAGACGCTTCATCGAGATATAGTGCTGCACTTTCGGCCGCCTCTGCATCTCTTTCGTTAGCCTCTGCTTCTGCAAGCTCAGCTGTTCATGAGACGCCGACCGGATCTCCGGAGTCTGTGACCGTTCAAATGCCAGAAAATTGGGATAGCCTTATTTTAAAGGCTAGTGAGCAGGTTTACGGGACTCCTACTCCCTCTGTTCAGCAGATATTGAATCAGCCAGTGGCTCAGTACGAGGCTATTAAGGGCTTAGTTTCTGACCTACTTGCTGGCAAGGATCCCGCTTATACGGAGAGCGTCATGAGCAGACTGCGCGCCGTGTATGAGACGCCCTATCCTGCTTCGGCGTTATCGTCGGCCTCTAGCTATGCAAGTAATGCCTATGAGACTGCGTCTTCGGTCGCTTCGGCCTACGTAACGCCGCTGCCGGCTATCGAAGACATGCTGAATTCTGCAAATGACCAACTCACCTCTGCTGTTCATGCGGCTAGCGTCTACGTCTATGGTTCAAGTGAGGATACTAACGAGCAAGCAACGCCTGCAGCAAGTTCCTATCTCTCTGAATCCTCCCAGATGAGTGAAGCCATCTACGACACTCAGCCAGAGTCCGTTGAAAATGCTAGAGGATCAATGGAAGAAGCATCTTCTTCCACTGCTTCTGCCTCGGAGAACTTTTAAAGCGACGCCACCAGTACTGCCAGTCACACAGGACGAGCTCTAGAGTGGAGACGGCAGTCCACAAATTCCATTTGCTCTAGAATAAGACTCTAAAAGTGGCCCGGTCCAGGCATGGAAAACGGTCGTGGTATTATTAAAACTATACCCTTCTTACTGGGGCCGATTTGTCATGATATCCTTTTTTTTTCTCGCGGCCATTTAAACCGTCACGTCCGTCATCATTTCCCTTGAGATTTACCGTGCTTTTTCATTTTCCCTTTAATGCCCGCAGCACTATTCCCCATACAGCATGCGATGATGAATGATGTTCTTGTTCCTAAAAAAGCCGTTCTGATTGCCTTTTGTCCTTGTGCAGACGATCTAAGGCGATTTCACCCGGTGGCCTATTTGGAAGCTTGTGATATGATCTGCAAAATGTACTGTACATGTTTGTAGTTGTACTAGATCGAGTCACGTACTTATCAAGGGATCGACATCGCTGGGGGCCTGAATATTGTAGCATAAATTGACGCAGAATCACTGTTAAGAGCTCGTAGAAAGAAATTGAGGGACCTCAGCCCCGTGGACACTCGCGGCAGAGGACTTCGTTTCGGCAGAGGCCTCGCGTGTCTACAAGTCAGGTTAGCTATTGGCCCAGGCGTGAATACATATTTTTGAGGATAGGTCTTATACCAAATACTGAAACGACAGCGATCCGTCTTCATCCTTGAGCCAAGGATCCTCCATAGGACACAGAATCCCGTCGTCATCATCATCTAAGTAACGGTTGTCGTAGTCATCAGCTGCACCGCTCAGTGCTGCAACCCTATGCAGAATCCATTGCATTTCTAACAACGCAAAACTCGGTAATGGGTTCATTTCCGGATCATGAGTTTGTGTCAGGATGTCGCCCGAACAAAGCTCCTTTCTTCGAACACAATTGTATAGGACAATGATGTTCTCGAGTCGAGCAAGGTTGTTTGGGAGATGTGGTTGTTCAGAGGGCAAAACTCCTGTTCTGATCCTCTTGAGTTTTTGGAGCCAGAAAAACTAAACCTCAAGACTTTTCTGTCCGCAGACAGTCTCAAGGGTTTTAATGCAAACAATGTGGAGCCCCAGAAGTTGTGAGCTGTTGCAGTCAGAGTGATGAGATTGTAACAGACTTCTTGCAGTGTTTTCGGTAAATATTGCGCTCTTCCATTGTTCAACACGATCATGGGTCCAGAATCTCTCTAGAACCGACCAGAAAGAGTCTTTTGGTGTAACACCATTATGGAGTAAGGGTAAATGTGTGCGACGTTTATGAGTCCGCCAATTCCAGTCACAACACATTGGCGTTGATCTCTCTGCAGGCACTTGAATCTATAAATAAATTTATCATGAAGTTGAGATGAGCTGAACCTACCAAGTCCCTTGCCTTCTGCGACTGCGCTGTCTTTGTAGGTGAGGATTCTTGTGATGAACTTGGAGGCTCCTGAGGGGAGCTTGAGGGTCTCTGAAGTGAGGATACCTGTCTATGTGTTGGTGTTTCAGGGAGAGCAGATGCGACTGATCCGCCATGAGATGGAGAAGGTGGCACAGAAGATGATGCAGAGGGTGGCGCAGAAGGTGGTGCAGAACCACCAACAGAACCTTTCCGCAGGAGAGAATGAGAAATCCCTGTAAATCTGCATTAGCTCACCTCCGTAAGACCAACTAACAGTAACAAAAGCATACACTTTCTGACTAAGTCTGCCTCTTGATCAGGCTTATAAGTAAGATATATATGGGGCAACTCAGCATCTATAGATGGATCTACAAACTCATTGAGCTTGTTGACATCGGACAACCACAAGATCGCCCAACTTGTTGTTGAGATTCTTCCATCTGTCTTTGTTTTCAGGTGCTCCTATAGCTTCTCAATCAATCGGATGCGAACAGGGTCATGAAATTCCTAACTTGGCCCACCTGCATCACGTGACGGTTCTTCAACTGACGCCAATGACGACATGACGGGGCCAGGATGGGGAATGGGGAAAGGAGAACGCGTTCGAGGTTTGACGGTTTGAATAAGTTCCAAGTTATCAAAGCAGGAAGTGATGATAGGTGGTGAAGAATCGATTGAGAGATGAGTGGAAGAAGAGAGGTGCGGGAGGTGTTTGTCAAGTCCAAGGTCACCTGCTGCCTGTCACGGAGAACCGTTGTCCCGGGGAGCGAGTCTGACGCGATTCGATCCAGCATCATCGGTATTGTACCCGTTGCCCGCCTCTCTTCTCCAGTTTCTTCTGTCTTTTGCTCTCCCCCGCTGCATCCCCAGCTCCCCCCATGCCAGCTAGTCCCCTCTTCATGCCCATGAAAGTGGTCCATGCTAACCAGGCAGAGTACAGCGGAACCACGATCCACAACCACCACGCGCGGTCTCCGAAGATGCACACCGCCCCCATGCAGCCCCAGGTCCAGTACAGAACATCCCACATGTACTCTGTCAGGCCGGACGCGCCAAGATCTTCGCCAGGGGAGCGAAGAGAGCCATCAGCGGAGTTGTATCGCGGGCGGCCGAGACGCTCGAGGTAGAACTCGATGGCCAGCGTTGGAAAGGTAAATATGAAATACGGTAAAAGAGAGCGCGGACGGTTGAATATAAAATGAAGGAGCAGGAAGATTGCGTGCAGGGAAAAGGTCGTGATGTGGGTGCGAAGGAGGAGGGAGACGTTGCGGGCGGCGAGGGATTTGGCTGCTTTCTGGGAGAAGAGTTAGCTAAAGGCGATAATTTGCAATTGGCAAGATAACTGGAATTGCGGAAGTTACCTGAGCCATTTTCAGCCCTATTTTTTTTTTTCGATCACAGTGTTCTAGAAGCTGTAACAGTCGGGCGAGGAGTAGGGGGAGCCCGGAGATAGGCCTAACAATTCCGGAGGGCGTAGGCAAAGCACGCTCGAACGGTCACGTTGTGAAGCTGAAATTATTCCAACAGGACTTGGATAGAGGATGAAGCCGCCAAGCTCCTCCCCGAAACCGAACGATCGACCCGGCCCCTGACAGCGGTGCCGTTGTGGCCGCAAGCAGAAGTCTTACGCTCAGATGGAACGTGGAGAGGATGGAAAAGGGAATGGCGTTGCCCACCACGACCGGCGCCTCCACCAGCCACTCCGTGAGCTACTGCTCAAAACATCACGGGTATCCTCACGCAGTCTCGTTGCGCCCAGCACGCCGGCCCCGCACGCTTCTGCCTGAGATCGCATGCCTGGTTTCTGAGCGATATGCGATCCGGCTCTTTCTGACGTTTGTTTGGCTCCAAGGGCGTCGCGGCCGTCCCCGGACGTCATTCACTCCCTCCAACCTGGCTGGATCCACAGTGAAGTACTGACCGATCGCGAAAGGGGGGGGTCGAAGCAGAAGGAAGAGACAACGTCACCGGCGACGCTGCGCTTCTTGAAGACCTGATTCACAGCTCTGCTGCTCTTGCCAGCGAAGAAAACGTGTCGCATCGCCCCTTCCTGTCTAGCCGTCGCTGCGACTTCGTTCATCGCTGCCTCCAGCCCATGTTCTCCCCCTCGTGAAGCGCACCTTAACGCCTCTTATTCCTCAATTTATCGCGCAGCCTTACCTCGATTCCTCTTATTTTGCCGTTTCTTCGGCCCATCAGCTGACATCTAACCGCCACAATGTCGCCGTCGACCCCTCATATATCCAGCCAGTTGAGGCAGCTCATCTATTACCACCTGGATAACAACCTGATTCGCAACGCACTCTTCCTCGCCGGTCGGCTACATGCTTACGAACCCCGGTCGTCGGAAGCTTCATATCTGCTCGCCCTCTGTCATCTGCAGAGTGGCCAACCGAAAGCGGCGTGGGACTACAGCAGGAACTCCGGCTCCAGAGGGACTCACGTCGGCTGCTCATACGTATATGCACAGGCATGCTTGGACCTGGGGAAGTATATCGAAGGAATCACAGCGCTAGAACGAAGCAGAAGCCTTTGGGCCTCGAAGAATCACTGGAGTAAGGAGTCACCGGGAATTTCCAGCAGAATGTTGATTTCAGGCTGCCGATTGCATCGGGGACTAATTTTTCTCAAAAAAAAATGAACAGATAAACATAGTGAAACGCGGAGACAACATTTACCGGATGCAGCGGCAGTGCTCTGTCTGCAGGGCAAGCTCTGGCAGGCCCACAAAGACCTCAACAAAGCTGTAGAATGCTATGTGGAGGCTTTGAAGCTTAACCCCTTCATGTGGGATGCCTTCCTCGGTCTCTGTGAGACTGGTGAGTTGAGGTTTCGATTTCTTTTTCCAATCCAGGAAAGGTTAACTGTTTTCCAAGGTGTAAATATCCGCGTTCCAAACATCTACAAACTGAGCCCCGAGTTGATAGCTATGCTTTCAACATCTCAAGGGGAGGCTATTTCTCCATTAGATAAGACGTCAGCAAATGGACCGTTGCAGGCACAACTGAACGTCAATCCCAGTATTGACCCCTTTACCTCTGCTGCTTTGAAAGGTGATACCGCCCCTACATATGGTTGCTACGCATTGTGGGAGAAGCTTAACGGGAGCACAGTTAGCGTCGCTTCGGTTGGAGGGACCGCGACGCACGAGGGACTAGAAACGCCGATAGCTCACCACGATTCGGACGATTTACGTCTGGCCAATGGGGCAGAATCTTCATTAGAGCCTCCTCTCGCGCCCGCAAGAAAGAACAGGACAATGCAGGCCATGGGTGTGGAGTATGCTGCCGACCCTCCTCCCAAGATGAAAACAGCAAGCATCAAATCCAGGACCAGATCCAGGGCGGAGTCGGAAGAGCAGAATGCGCTTCACGTTGAAACGGCCCCCGCCCCGACGGTGGGTGACCGCAAGAGAACGGTTTCAGGTCAGGTAGCCCATCCACCGCCACCACAGCCGCCCGAACCAGGTGCACCACAACGACGAAGTGTGCGGCTCTTTAATCAAATACGACCGACCACCAGCAAGCTCGCCACTAGCTCTCTGGCGGCCAAAGAAGGCAGGGAGTTGAAGAAAGTGAAAGCCACCGGTACAAAAGGGCGCACAGCGACGACGTCTACCGTCGGTCGCGTCGTGAGCGGCAATCGAAAAGCCATCGCTGAAGCTGGTGACGCTGACGGTAAAGATCAGAAATCGGCTGCCATTTCGCAGACCGTGGCCAGCCACGGCCAATCCAAGAGCGCTGCGGTCGATAAGTCCAAAGAGATCGAAGCTCTCAGCTGGCTATTAGATCTGTTTTCAAAATTGGCTGCTGGGTATTTCGCGTTGAGTCGCTATAGGTGTCCGGAGGCGATCCAGATCTTCAACTCGCTTCCTCAGAGCCAACGGGAGACTCCGTGGGTCCTGGCACAGCTCGGGCGAGCTTATTATGAGCAAGCCATGTACCCCGAAGCTGAAAAGTATTTCATCAGGGTGAAGACGATGGCGCCGTCGAGATTGGAGGACATGGAGATTTACTCCACCGTGCTGTGGCATCTGAAGAACGACGTGGAACTGGCATATTTGGCCCACGAATTGATGGAGATCGATCGCCTATCCCCGCAGGCATGGTGCGCAGTAGGGAATTCCTTCTCCCATCAGCGCGACCACGATCAAGCCATCAAGTGTTTCAAGCGAGCCACCCAGCTGGATCCCAAATTCGCCTATGCATTCACCCTGCAGGGTCACGAATACGTGGCCAATGAGGAGTATGACAAGGCCCTGGATGCTTACCGGCACGGTATAAGTGCAGACCCCCGGCATTATAACGCGTGGTATGGACTGGGTACCGTGTACGAGAAGATGGGCAAACTTGAGTTCGCCGAGCAGCACTTCCGCAATGCGGCAAGCATCAACCCGACTAATGCGGTGTTGATCTGCTGCATCGGCCTGGTGCTGGAGAAGATGAACAACCCGAAAGCTGCCTTGATACAGTACGGACGTGCTTCGTCGTTGGCACCACACTCCGTGTTGGCTCGGTTCAGAAAGGCTCGTGCCTTGATGAAATTGCAGGAACTCAAGCTGGCGCTGGCGGAGCTCAAGATCCTCAAGGACATTGCTCCGGATGAGGCCAACGTGCACTATCTTCTCGGGAAGCTGTACAAGATGTTGCATGACAAGGCCAACGCGATCAAGCATTTCACGACCGCCTTGAATTTAGACCCAAAGGTGAGTTCACTGCTTGCATACCCTAGGTATCTACAGTGCAGTAGCAGAACGCTGACTGCTTCGTGCAGGCGGCACAGTACATCAAGGACGCGATGGAATCCCTGGACGACGAGGAAGATGAAGATGAAGATATGGCTTGAGCAGCGAAAAAGTTTCTTCTTGCATTACCCGATTCTTTGATCCTTCTCTGCTGAAATTCAGCGAGCATCAACTTGGGGTTTGTTTCTGCATTGGCGGTTGGCGTTCTTGGAATGCATGTGCATAAGCATCGGGCGGGAGTTACGGGGAATTGGATAAAAGCGTTGCTCTTACTGGACCTGAGGCATGTGGCCTGGTCGGTCTCGTGGCGTTGTGACTGTATATTAGCGGCTTTGGCTTTTTCTCATGGCCACTTGGATGTACATGAGACGGGGATGGCGGGGCCGTGGTTTCATGAATATAATGTTTATCATGGCCGCGACTGGAATAGAGGATCTATTCTTAATCGGGACATTTTTTAGAGTCGTTCTCGGTAGAGCTGCCGTAAGAGTAAACAGTGGAGCTCAAGTCTTGTCATCTTCCAATGACTTCCCATGGGGAGATTCACGTCACTTCCAACACGCTGATACTACTGCATCATTTTCCCCTAAGGGAATTCCCATCGGATTCAGATCCGCTGCTATATCGTCTCTGTCGGCCAGGTATTTCCCGTTATTTCCAATGGATCTTTTTCCTTCTCCCATTGGGATACCCTTAGGTAGAGGCCCATCCAGCAAGCCCGTCAGAAGGGTGAGCCTCCTGACACGCACATGATCCGTAGCCACGCTGGCACAAACAAGCACCGTGGACTCCCCATAGGCTGCGGGGATGGCCTTATGGCCGCTGACTCGGGGACCTGGCTTTCCGATAGTGAATGGCATGCTCTGCTCGGTGCAAGGTCCAGGCTTTCTTTTCCCCAACCATGGGTGGAGCGATGGGGACACCGTCCAGCTGATCATGTCTGAATCTGATGCGGGAGTGAGGAGTGGATGCGCTGTCCTGTGGGCATGGTTCTGGGCATAGAGAGAAGTGCAGATGTACGGAGCATACGGTGAAGATATCCACCGAGTCTGGAGAGAAGGCGGTGGGGTTTTCTGCCCAACAGCAAAAGCCGCGGGCCGCGCCGGACGTCACCAGCGACATCCTCCATCCTCCTCGCTGCCTCCTCGCTGCTTCGCGGGACCGTGTCGTCTGCCCAGCAGGACGTCCGCGTCTCCTCTGCCCTTGCATCTCGGTTGGGCCCGTTGGTCATGGCGTTCTGAGACTCGGTCCTGCCTCTCAATTGTTTTCTCTTCAGTTGACGGTACCAACTTTCTGCGAGGGTCGCTCGCTTTTACGCCTGGGGCATCCACCGGAAAGAAACAGAGTAAGAGCTCTCTCTTTCTCTCTCTTCTCATTCCTCGTGCTCAAAAATCCTCTTTTGTCCGCCCATTGACGAAATTGGACCTATGTACAAGCCGTCGAAGGTCATCAAATTGCTCCTCTCTGCCGCTGCTACAGCCACAACACCGCTCGTCCGCTCCGCGTCCGCAGTCATGTCCGTCGGCTCGTACATCCTCTCGGGCATCACGTCCTACGTGGTTGTGACCCTCTCGCTCTTCGCCCTCTCGATCAAGGTGCCCCGGGCCGCCTTCGCGGCGCGGTGCCTCTCCGCGTACGGCTCCCTGATCCTCTGCGCGACCTACGGCGTCGTCGCCTCCATCGTCCTCCGCCTCGTCGGCTACGGCCGCGTCTCGCAGTGGGCCACGGCGCGCAGCTTCAAGTGGGTGATGCGCTACACGACCGGCGTGCGCTTCGACGTCGTCGAGGGCGAGGAGTACCTGCGGACCCGGCCCGCCGTCTTCATCGCCAACCACCAGACGGAGCTGGACGTGCTGATGCTGGGCACCATCTTCCCGCCCTACTGCAGCGTCACGGCTAAGAAGTCGCTCAAGCGCGTGCCCTTCCTGGGCTGGTTCATGGCGCTGTCCGGGACGGTGTTCATCGACCGCGCGAACCGCGAGACGGCCGTCAAGGCCTTCGACGGGGCGGCCAGGGAGATGCAGACGCTCAAGCAAAGCGTGTTCATCTTCCCCGAGGGCACGCGCAGCTACTCGACCAAGCCGGAGCTGCTGCCGTTCAAGAAGGGAGCGTTCCATCTGGCGATCAAGGCGGGCGTGGACATCGTGCCTGTCGTCACCGAGAACTATGCGCATGTGCTGAATCCGAAGGAGTTCCGGTTCCATGCTGGTACGATCAAGGTTAAAGGTGAGCATCCTCTCTCCGTGTTTACGTTGATTATATCCCCCTTTCATCCCAACTCGCAAACATCTCTTAAGCGAATATAATAGGATGACGCTAACACAGAATCAGTCCTCCCCCCAATCTCCACCAAGGGCCTGACCGCCGCAGACGTCGACAACCTGACCCGCACCACCCGCGAATCCATGCTCAAGGTCCTCGCCGAGTTGTCGAACAAGGACGAGCGAGAGGTCGACGCGACCGTGCCCAACGGCTCGTCTACGGCCGTTGAGATCTAATACCTAAGATTCTAGCCAAAAAAAAGAGGCAATGGCGAGATAAGATAGGACGAGACGAGACGAAGAGCAAGGAATAATGAACCGAAGCAATGATCGGGGATGAAATAAATAGAGAGATGACTGACCGACCGACGACCAATGACCTGTTAGTTGTACAACATAGAAAATGAAATGATGCATATACCTATTTTTTAACGTCAATGTCATGGGTTATGTTTTACGTAGTTCTGTTCTAGTCAGTCTCAATACTGGTCTTGGAATGAGGATAGAGTCCCCGATGCTGCTCCGGACGGCAAGGTGGTTACAGATGAATAATGAATGGACGAATGACTGGATAGAACTGCACCGGTTGACTCGGTCAACAGTCGTCATGACATTATAGGTGAGCGTGGATGGAAACAAAAGATGAATAAGATGAGTTGCAAATCTAGATAGACGCTCTGGAGTCCCAAGTTTGTTTATTCCCGCTCTCTGTATATAAAATAAGGTATATAGGTACGCTTTTTGGGGCCACTACAATTCATTCATTCATTCGTCAATCATCATTGTTCATCATCGATCATGACTCATGATCTTCAATTGAGAAAAAAAATAAAGCCCCCAAAGCCATCTACCGTACCGCTTGCTCTTTATAAGTCGCCAACTTCCTACCTAAGATAGACACCGACACTCCCCCCTCGCGCACGGCGCAACGTCCCTCTCGATCTCGATCTTCTTGAACTCGCCCCAGGGATCACGATCCCGACCCTGACCCGCCCCGCGAGCATCATCGGGCCGACTCCCAGCCCCTAACCCCCCACCCCTCGCAGCCGTCGCGACGAGGTAATCTCTCTCGAACGCGACGACCTCGATCCGCACGTCCTCGACCCGCTTCCCGCGCAGCCAGGTCTGCGTCCCTGTGTAGGGGGTGCCCCAGAGAGCGGAATCATTATCCTGTTCCCGTTCGGCTCCACCATCACCACCGGTGGCAGTGTTGGTGCTAAGGGGATCGACAGGCTCCGGCGCAACGACATCCGTAAACTCGAGCTCCCTCAACCACGGCGCGAGAAGCGCCTCGCCCGTCATCTTGATGTACGCCTCCTTCAGGGCCCAGTAGGTGTAGAAGAGGCGGAGGCGGGATCGGACCGCTTCCTCCTCTTTCCCTCCGACTGTTGCAGAACCCTGCTGGGTAGTGCTAGAACTAGATGATGATGAGGCAGGGATGGGTTTGATCGCGTCCAGCTCCCGCCGGGAAAACACCTCGGCGAAGATATCGACAAAGTCCGCGAGCTGCTTGTGCGTCGTGGGGACCGAGTCTTTGCGTCCTCGTCTTGAGGGCTCGTCGACGCAGGTGATGTCGATTCCTATCTGGGGGATCGATTGCGTCTGTGCGGAGGAGGACGACGGGTGTGAGAAGATGGCTGTTGCTGTTGATAATGATGAGGATGACGGGATGATACACCCCGCAAGCGCAACCAGCGACGCCTGATGACTGACGTTGAATTCGACATTTGGAATAGATCTTCCATCTTTCCCGCTGCTTCGTGAAGGTGAAGGGACGAAGCACGGCCGCCGGTGCGGCTCCGGCGTCCGGCTGATGGTGACTTCGCTCCAGGGGATGCGACAGGTGCGGTGGATGAAGAGGTACTTGAGCAGGTAGGAGGCCAGGGACATGTGTCGGTCCGCGAGGTGGTAGTATTTCTTGACCGTCTCCTGGTCCGCGAGCTGGAGCGTTTCCAGGAGGGGTAGGGATATGGTTGTTGCGGTCAGTGGTCGGGTGTCCATGTACCATCTGGTCATGGAGGGAGTTTCTGAAGTCGATTGGGACGTCATTTTGGGGTATAATTCGGATGTTGACAAAAAATTTTTTTTTAAAATATACGCTTCTTAGCGACTAGTGATATATATCATGGATATTTATTTTTGCGATGACTTGGGGAGGTATAATTTGAAATGGGTTGCACAGATGGTATAAAAATAAATGCAACAGAACAATCCGCACATGTCACACCATCATCTCACAGGAACAAATTCACGGAGAAACAAACAAACAGCCGTATAAACGGCAGTATATCAATAGATCATCTGCAAATGGACGAGGCACACATCTGATATCGGGTCTTGGCAGCACGTGGTGCCCGGCGCGGGCCGACGTCGACGCCGGCGGTGGCAGAACGGCGAAGATAACCGAGCGGCGTCCGCGCGATGACTCCGCCCATATCTGATCTACTGTAGGTGCAATGGGCAGCATCACGGTGGGTGTTCTCGCCCTGCAGGGCGCTTTCTACGAGCATATACAGCTGCTGAAAAAGGCGGCGGCCGTTTTAGCGGAGTCGCAGGGCCCCTTGGCCTCGCAATGGGAGTTTATCGAGGTGCGGACGCAACAGCAGCTCGATAGCTGCGATGCGCTCATCATACCGGGAGGCGAAAGCACGACTATTTCCCTGGTTGCTGCTCGGTCCAACTTGTTGGAGCCTCTGAGGGACTTTGTTAAGTATGTGGATGCCTTTTCTTGATACCTCTTTGTCATTATGGTATACCATTTGCTGACAGTAGGGTTTCCCAGACGCCATCGCAAGCCAACATGGGGCACCTGTGCCGGCCTCATTCTACTCGCAGAATCCGCTAATCGGACCAAGAAAGGAGGCCAGGACCTCATCGGTGGTCTCGACGTTCGCGTGAACAGAAACCACTTTGGTCGGCAGACTGAAAGTTTCCAAGCCCCGTTGGATCTGCCCTTCTTGGCGACAGAAGGGCAGGGACAGCCCGCTCCTTTCAACGGTGTGTTCATCCGCGCACCGGTCGTGGAGAAGATTCTGCCAAACCAGGAGGGTATTCAGATCGAGGAAAGCAACAAAGAAGAAACGGTGGTAGCACCCTCGAGAGAGGCTAAGGATCAGGTTGCCAAGGAGGCGATGGAAAAGCACGTGGAAATTCTTGCGAGACTTCCGGGAAGAGCAGCAAGATTGGCTACCACTGGAGTAGACATTGACGCGGAGAAGGAAGTCGGTGACATCGTTGCAGTCAGACAGGGAAATGTCTTCGGAACAAGTTTCCACCCAGAACTGACAGAAGATCCTCGAATCCACTGTTGGTGGTTGCGCCAGGTCCAGGAGGCTGTGAACAAGAGACGTAATGCGCAAAGTTTGCCTTTGAGATGATTTTCGGGACACTTAGAGATTTATATCGTGGGTATAAGATAGATAGACTTTTCTTCCACCCGATACAAAAGAAAGACAAATTCCCATCCAACGCCGTTTGTGCGCCAAAGTTAGCCTGTTCCTACTACCTACCTCTTCCATACTCTTCTTCCTCTCTCCGACGCTGCTCGGCGTACGCGCGACCGTAGCCTCCACGACCCGGATCGTACTCGTCTCTATATTCGTCGCGGACCTGGCCACCAGATTTGCCTCGGCTAGGCAGAGTTAGCAAGCTTCCCTCTCGAAGATGGATGCTCAACATACCCATATTGCCGACCCTCCTGGAAGCCTGGATCAAGATCTGTGCGTATTATCCGCTCATCAAGCTTGGTACCCCCGATGTACTTCATACAGTCAAGGGCATCCTGATGAGTGTAGTATTCGACAAAGCAGAACCCACACGGTGTCTTCGCGTACCGGTCCAGTCCCATGACCAGGCGTTTGATTTCACCGCATCTGTTATTGCCGTTAGTTTGTATCTTTGATATTGGAGCGGCGGAGAGCGTACTTTGCGAAAAGCTCATGGATCTGTTCCTCCGTAGTGTAGAAAGAACTAGGCGCCTTGTCAGCTATGTGAAAGCCTTCACAAGTAACTGAGGATGCATGAACATACAGGTTTCCAACATAAAGAGTTGTGGCGTTCTTCAACGCAACCAGAGGATCCTCCATGGGCTTGTCGCTGTCATGGTCGGGGTTCAGCTTGCGCCTCTTGTTCTGCGGGAGACGCTGTCAGTGAACGCACGAACAGACCAACAACTACACATCAAACCACATACCTTTCCCAGGTAGTATGCGCTGGGCCTGTCCAGCCTTTCAACTGTGTTTGTGCTCTGTAGCAAGTCCATGTTGAGTGGTGGCCCGTCGTGAAGTTGTTTGGAGCAAGGGGAGGTTCAGGTCGCCGAGCGCATCGATCGAGACGCGCAGGTCCGGCCAGTGCTTGTTCTTGGCGCGCTTTGGTAGAGCTTCCGCTCCGCAAAACTCCCCCGAAATCTCAAGGCGCGATCCTCAACAACAAGCTGGAGGGCGGCTCTTCCACCCTTTTACAAGGTCTGCGCCGGATCCTACTTTCGGTCTATAATAGGATGCTGTGAATAGAAGCCATTATTTGATCCCCTCCCGAGCTACTTCTTCCGCCCGCCTCCTGCAACTCATACAAAACGCCACAACGATGCCCAAGGTCATTAGCTACACTCCGTCCTGGCTATGCAGACCCTCGCCGGGCGCCGATTTCTTCTCAAGCGTCTCTCCTAAAGGTCCAGCTGCGCAGCCGGAAAACGGGAAGACCGCCGAGTGTGAGGGGCCCACGAGGACTCTGGCGAGGAGAGGCACCGAGGTATTCGCTGTGGTGGACAATCAGATTCGCTGGTCGAACCTGACGCGGTTGAAAGACGAATGGCAGCTACTGTCAAAGTCCAAGGCGAAGGATTCGAAGACGCAAAATGGGAGCCAGAAAGATACGCCTGACGGCGCAGCAGATAGCAGTGGCAGCGAAGTCTACTACAGGGTAATCAGCGAACGCGCATCTTAGATTCTATGATTACTGACGCCGCCAGGTCTTGACTGTTCCAGTGTATGGACAAATTAGACAGTTAATTCCCTCTCCAAATGGCGCCTTCTTGGCCATCGTCACTGCCCATACGGTTCACATCTCCGTCCTTCCGGATTCGTCGCACCTTTCCGGCACTGATACCTCGCCCATTCGCCTCAAGACATATCAACTTGGTCCTACGACTCATGTCATACCCGAGTCGCCTGTGGTATCAGCATTATGGCACCCGCTTGGAGTGTACAGCAATCTTGCGGGCTGCCTGGTGACTGTCACCGCTGATGCTGCTGTCCGCGTGTGGGAGCTGGATAGGAACAACCACTGGTCGTTCGATAGACCAACCCTGGCAATTGATCTGAAAAAGCTTGTCGATGGAACTTCATGTGACGAGGACTTTACGCCGTCAGGGTTTGGGAAGAATAAAGGGTTCTCCGCGGATTCCTTTGATATGGAAGTCGCGTCGGCTTGTTTCGCAGGTACCGGCCATGAAGGGGAAGACGCGTGGGCGCCAATGACTCTTTGGGTCGCTATGAGGCCGGGTGACCTCTATGCGCTTTGTCCTCTGTTGCCGTCGAAATGGCAAGCGCCGTCGACTACTATTCCATCACTGTCTGCGGCTATTATCCCGAAACTAGCTGCTGCTGAAGAGGACCCGGACGAATGGGGGGATGAATTGACCGCTTGCCGACAGCAGTTCGATTGGCTCAAGGAAATCGACAGCCAGGAACCATTGTCCACTGTTTCCGGTGCGGAAAACGCTCCGGACGGAGAGATCTTCACTCGTCCTGCGATTCCGAGTGCGATCCCGAGACTGCAAGGACCATTTCAGTTTGACAATGGTGATCAGATCGATGATCTCGATCTTACCGATCTTCTTGTCATTGCAGCCAAGGTCAAGATGGATGATCTGATGACTGGCGAAGATGACGAATATGCGCTGGAAGAAACCGCCCAGGAGGGCTTATCGGCCACAATCATCTGTCTCTCTACTGCCAGCGGCAGGGTGCATATCTGCCTAGAACTCGACGGCGTCGAGGGTCAGTGGCTTCCGAAAGCGAAGAAGAATGCTTTCAGGGCACCACTCTCCGAGCCTTCGGACCTCCTTTTGATCGAGTCGCTGGATACAGTCAGGAAGGATCTTAGACAACCGAACTCCTGGCCTACTTTCACAAGGGATGTTCATTCTCGCTACAACTTTTTCCTCACTTCTGCCAACAATGTGACATTCTTCTCTCTGTCGTCATGGGCACAGAGACTGGAAGCTGAGCTGCAGTCTGAGGACGCAGCCGGATCGGCTTTCCGCCTGAACATTCTCTGCGAAGGCTCAGTGGCCCTAAGGGAACAGATTCTTCAAGCAAGTGACGATGATCTTGCTACAAACGATGAGCCAAGGCATCTGTCCTCTTCGTTGGTTTTCTACGACTACGACCTTGGTTATTTGCTGTTGACCTACCGCGCGTCCCGTCCATACGCGGCAGTGCTCGACGCGCCCGCCCACGCTGTCTTCGCTTCGATAGCAGATGCGTCACAATTGGAGTCTGATGCTGTTTCCCGTGGACTTCCGATAATACTTCCGCGACGAGCTCCCTATCAAGTCCCCTCGATTCTATATTCTGCCTCTCCCCTGGAGTTCTTCGTTGACAAGCACGTTCCACACCGCCACAGACACACTATCAAAGAGCAAGTCCGCCTTTCTCCGTCAACTCTCGACCTTGTTACCGCCGCACACCGGATTCTATCCGCTCACACGAACGCTCTTGAAAGGGCAGTGTCTGACCTCTTCCGCCGCTGTGAGAGATTGCAAGGGGAGATGCGTGATCAACTCAAGCAACTTGCGGATGTGGCGGAACGAATCAAGGGCGTTTCCACTCAGATCGGTGAGGACGGTCAAAGGAAAGAGGGCGCCAGAAGTGGACAGGCCTTGGATAGGAGATTGGAGGCAGCTAGAAAGAGACAAGAGGAGCTTGTCCAGAGGTACGAAAACTTGAGAAATAGAATATTGAAATCAGGCGGCCGGCCCTTGAGCGAAAAGGAGAAGGCTTGGATGCAGGAAGTGAGCTCGCTGGAGGCCTCTCTCGGGGAGGCGAAAGAGGCCGAAGATGAAAAGCGCCAGACCCTCACTCAGAGACTGGAAACCGTAAGTCGCGTCGCAAGCAGTGTCTATCTCGGTTGGACCTAAATAACTGACAACTATTCCTAGGCTAAATCACTTTCCGCGGAGCTGCTGGCTGAAGTGAAGCGTGTCATTGCGGAAACTCCCGCGGCAGGCGAACCCGGGACTCCAGTCAGTCCAAGCGCCCATCCAAGGGTCCCGCAGAGATTACAGAGGGCGAAGATTGCGGAGGCCATGAGAATGGTTGAGCGAGAGTGAGTTCCCCCTTGTCTCCGATCCGTCATTGATAAGCTCCCTTGCTAACTGGCGTCCTAATTTTCAGAGCTGCCGTTATCGATGCTATCACTGCCAGGCTGGAACGGTTGAACACGAGCATACCATAGACGGGCGATATTTCTTGAGGGCTAGTTATTATTTCAGTAATCTAGCCTTTCATCCAGCAGAATCGAGTTGTCATGTCGAGGCGTCTATTATGTCCTCAATGTCCGAATCGTGGCATGTTATGTTAAAAAGCATTGCAATAGGTAATTATGGTTCATCATGAGCATTCTGTGTATTTTTGCCGAGCTCGTTACCTGTACTGTACAATTGTGATGGCTTTGATTGGAACTTGTTAGCTTAGTATATTAGACTGGCTTGAGGGCCGTGGGTAAATGTCATTGATGGCATCACCATGATACGTGCATGATATTTGATAATCTTTGATTCCGATCTGCCGTGGACAAGCTTCGTACGCTGTAACGCTGATTTGGGGCAATCATATTGGCATTTCGAACGCCCCGAGTGAAAGCGCGTAGCGGCATAAACGACGTTGAAGGAAGGGTCTTTGTAGAGCAGTATACGCCAAACAGATATATTCCTGATGTCATTGGTCATCTCCATGTCCCAATATCATTCTTTTTTTAGTTTCTAAAAAAAGGACCTGCAGCTGGAAATGTGTTCCCTCTCTTGAGTTTCAATCTGGCCATTGGAATTTTGCCCTTCAGCCTCCCTACCATGTAGGCTTGAGACAGCTGCTTGGTTCCGTCAGCAGATTAAGAAGCAAATGGATAGGAGTACATACGCTATAGAAGACCCATATCTTCTCCAAGTTTATTTCTATGAGCACCCATAACCCTTGCTCATTTGTCTGTGTTCTCCGTTCGCCGTCGATTAGGCAGAGCTTTTCGTTGGAATGTGGTCCATAACTTTGTCAACCTAACTGCAACTACGGATTCGTGGTCAATATATCTCGATCCTTGGTAGACTGGATATGGAAACGCTGAACTAAACTCCTGATCTTTCAAGTCATACAGAGTATCCGGACATGGGGTCAACAGAGAGTGGGCGTTACCAAACTGCGGCGGACGTGCAAACATGGAAGTCCACAAACATACGATCCCCTTCCCAGATCTGATACCCTCTCCCACACCCGAGGCCGCCCAACACGACAACAAAGGCCACAAGGAACAACCACATGTACTTCCAGATTCCAAAGTGCATCGAGAGTTCGATCCGTGACCAGCCTATAATCCCTATTGTCCTAAACCACCAAACACAAGGTCAAATCGGGCCAAAAAAAGAGGTCAAAAGAGGTGGTTTGTGAGTACTCACAAACCACAACCCAAAGGCCTAATACAGGGCGCCTTCTCCTGCCTTCGAACTCAGAGTTTGACCTGACCCGTATCAAGCCTACCGAGCTACATGACGGTGCGGGATTTACAGGTGGGAAGGCATGGTGGAGGGCCACCCTTCTCGGCCAGGGGGAACCCGGCTCCTACCAGCTAGACCACCCGAGCTCTTTGGGTGAGAGGTAAACGCTGAGGGTAATACATAAGGGAGCGTCGCAGGCCTCAGGTGTCCTGTTTTTGCTTGTCTGGTCGCGTCAGAGAGGGCTGGATCTGAAGGACTATTCCCTTTCCGCTTCCCTCGCCCATATCACGGATTGAATACCACCCTCGTCTTCACCATCATCTCCAGTCATGTAATAAGAGCAACCAAACAACATACTTTTTTGCACACAAGCTATCTATCTGGATAACCATAACATAAGCAACACCAACGCCAGCATACCTAACTGAATAAGGTACTAAGTTGACTGATCAATTAAACCTCCCAATCTTTGCCGAACCCATCCACCTACCACATCTTCTAAAAAAAACCTTCTCCACATTTTCGGACTAGATTATAGACAACATAACGTTTTCAGTATCCTCTTGAGCAGACAGTCCTTGGTCTTCTTCTGCTCTTCCACCGGCGGAGGCCGCTCAGCCTCCTTCCGCTCCTTCTCCCGAAGACGGCGCTCAACCTCCTGCCGCTCCTCCTTCCCCGGAAGAATGTGCCCAATCTCTATCTGCTTCTCCTCCAGCAGAGAAGGCTCAGCCTTAATCCGCCCCCTCTTCACACAGTTGGAGCAAATCTTGTTTTTGTGAATGACTGTATCAGTCTCGAACCAGCTGACACATTCCATGTCCGCCTGGAAGCAGATAAGCTCATTGAGCATGTGGCCGCAGAGTTGGTACTCGTTGGGCTCTATATAGCACATGGTATTTCCGTTCCGTTTCGTTTTTTTTTTCACACCGGTTTCAAATCACCTTTTCGTTCTTTTTGTTTGTTTGAAGAATAATTTGCTTTGTTTCCCGTTGAGACAGAATAGATAGATGCGTTCGAGTGCCTCTTTGTTCGTGACTTGCTTAGCACATTCTTCAGGTAGAGTTGAAAATAGAATAGAATAGTCTTTGTCTTTGTCTTTGTTTGTAGAGTTTATCTCACAGAGATAAATTATAGTCAAGAAAGATTTTTTTTGGAAGGTCGAAGTAACTATTGCTTAAGTGGCCATGACTCGATGCCTATATATGTCCCACATGGTGAAAGGGATAAGCTTCTACTACACAAGGAAATTCATATCGTGGCTTTATGTCATCAAAGCAGTAATGCATAACAAAGAACCTAGTTTCAATGACATTATCATCCGACGGAGAATCAACAATGACTTTGTGTCCCTCGTTGAGTCAAGGACCATAGTCATGCCGTGACTTTCCATATCCCGAGGGAGATGATAGGGTTTGCGGGTCACGTGACGGAGGCACAATGACCTCGACTGTACAGCCCGACGGGGATTGCCAATAAGATAGAGAGGGTCATTTAGCTTGTTGAAAAGAGACAAGGGGATAATATTGGCGGAGATATCCATTGTGGTTTCAGATTCTGGGGGATACTGGCTTGTTTGATAATGTTGCATCGAGTGATGAGGCACGTTCCGTTAAAGTTGTGGAGAACAGATGTCGGTGATTGTTAGTACGAAATTCTTAGATTAATGTTAAACTTCAGGTATGGCAGTAGACCCTGCACCTAATCCCAACTATCCACGTCTCAGATCAGATAGCCAAATACGTAAACAGAAACAAAAAGCTCAAGCACGGGACTTAGTACAGTACACTTCCCAACTTGCAAATCGCCAACCAACCTAGTCGTAGCCCTACCTACTACCCATGTTACTCAATGCAAGTGAATTGTTTCCCAAGCTTCACTCTACGAGTCTCCTAGATGCGTTTCCTGCAACAGTAACGCCAATATCGACTCAGTAGTACCCCTCAAGATCAACCCTCTCCTCAATCGCGTCATACACCTCCTCGACGATCTTCTCCCAGGGTGGAAGCACCAGCTCGTCGAACCGATCCTCCCACTTCCTCATCTCCCTGAGGAAACTGGTCCACCAGCGGCAGAAGTGGCGCATGTTCATCCCGCTTAGGTCCGACCCCTCCAGCGCCCTGAACACGGCGCTCGTCGCGTCGATCCACGCCCTGTGCGGCCCGTCGAGGTACTGCCTCCGGAGACGCGCGTACTCGGCCGCGTACGCGGCGTACGCCTCTTCCTCGACGTGGAAGTGGAGCAGGTACGGGTTGAGCTTCGCCGCGGGCGCGAGGGTCGGGCAGCAGGGGTCGTGGTCCACCTTCCAGTTCATGAGACGCCGGACGGACTCGACGTGGACGTAGTAGTGGCGCTCGTCGTGCCGCGGGCACATGCGGTAGTAGCGCTTGTTGTACTGCCTCTCGAGGCGCTTCAGGGCGGCGAAGGTTTTGCTGGCGATTATGCGGACGTTGTCCAGGGCATCGAGCAGCTCCTTTGGGCAGATCGAGTACAGGTGGTTTGGGAGGCGGATGTTGTACATGTCGAAGATGTAGCGTCTCGTGTGAGACATTGTCATGCGAAGCTAGCTTTGCAGAGGTGAATGGTTAGTGTCTTTGGAGTTGTTAGTGGATGGAGACGCGCACAAGACACGTAGTATAGAGACAGTGCGTGTCGAGGTTTAAGGAGCGTGCGTTTGTATACGTGATAAGAGACTCTTAAGAAGGGACGAAGGGCACAGTGGATTTCCCCGATGGACATGGGACGTGAAAGTGAAGAAACAGTGTGAATTATCCGTCTTGGGCGGGCGCCTGTGTGTAGAGGGTTGCCATCTGAATTGTTGTCTAACTGGGAACAGCCGCCCGCCCATCAAAAGTGGATGTTGTCTAGAAACAATCGACATAGGTATTTCTCTGTTATGAAACCACTTTGACATTGAAACCAATGGAAATGACACTGTATATGTAGCCTGAGCATCTTACTGTTCTGACTAGCGGCATTCTTGGCCTACTTAATCCAGAGGCATGCAAGTTGAGATCCGGATGTCTGATTGTTTATATGCTATGACGAGCGGCGTACATTGTGCATCCCATGTCATTCATCTCATATATAGCAAATCCATCTATAGATTCAGTGAGCAACATGTCCATGATAAGACATGGCGTGTATACGTTGCGTCACTGGCAATTCATCACCTTGGTTTGAAGACATGTTATTAGCAGTCTAAACCCAACTTACAGATAATCTCTCAGCATTAATGCCCCAAACCCAATAAACCTGGGAATGTGTGGCCATTATCTCTCTGGTTTTGTCCGAGCAGCTTATCTTCGATGGGAGAAACCTAAAACGAGCTTGGGACTTTTGGATGGCAGCCCAGACTCCAGGACGCGCAAACGGCTCATCACTGGCCTGATAAAATATGCGTAGGTTCTGCGTATTCATCAAGTATATGAAGATATGGTTCTGCAAAGAATTAAAAAAATCGACCGGAGGCGATCAAAGCCAGCAGACGAGTCTCAATTACTGTGTAGTGGCCAAAGAGTTTATGCAACAGCCCAAGTTGTGGGCTGACCCAAAATGACATTTTCCGCTTTAAAATACTAAATACATTCGTAAATCTTGTCTATCATTACCCTCACTGGACCCTGCACAGCTTTTCTGTCAGCCTCGCACGGAGAACCCTGCAAAGGATTACATACCGCTCAATGAGGTGGAATCCCGATGCAGTCTCGACAATGCCGCTAATCTGGCCGGGCTGAAGAGCGAAAGCTGCCTCCTCAAATTCCTTCTGCATCTCGCCCCTTCCAAAGAAACCACTGGGTCCAGGTCAGCCGTTGTCTGTGATCAACCCGGGGTTTCCATGTCAACATACAGATCACCCTTCTTCCTGGCGCTGCTGCAGTCGGACTCTGACACGGCAATTTCCCCAAGAGTAACCTCCCCCGATTTGATGCGCCGCTCGTGGGCGCGGAGAATCTCAATTGCCTCCTCCTTTGTCCTCGTGATCTGGGCCTCCCGCCAGCTGCTTGGCCGTCTGCTATCTCTGTGCTTGATGAGGAGGTGACTGCAGCGAATCTTGCCCTCCGGTTGTGCATACATTCCCGGATGTGCTGCGGGGGCCGTGTGGTAGTTGGCCATGTAGATCTTGAGCTTCTCGGTGTCGGTGTTTGGGGGCGGTTCCCAGCGGGATTCCTTTGTCATGGGATTGAAGTAGTAAGGGAGGTTCTTGGAGTTGGAGTGACGGACCTCCCAGCCCGGGGGAAGACCAGTCTCAACCTGATGTTGCCGTGGTTAGATACTACATCATCGAAAAACTGGTGTGTAAACAGCACCCGACGGCCCAGGGAACTACCGTACCATTGTTGCAGCGGGTAAAGAACAGAGATACAGGCGAAGGAAGTGCTGTTCTTGGGGAGAAGCGGAGAGACTAGTTCTAATGGATACTGCAGGGACTGCGTATCGTCAGAGTTGGTAGAATACTAGAATGCTTCCGCTGTGTTTAAACTGCGGGGAGACGAGACGCCGACAGTAGGGCTGAGGCCCGTGCGCTGTCTGGCCCGGACGGGACTAGCGTCTGCGGCGGCGATCTGAGGCCGCCTGCTTCTGCCGCCGTCCTCGAGCTTCGACGACAGGTCTGCTCGTCCTTATCGTCAAACACTACAGATCAAGCATTTAAGCTTGGTCGCCCGTCTGCCCGCTTCTTTCAAGCGCATCCTTCGAAGAGACCACCTTTGCGAGTCCCACCTCAGCTTCTATTATCAAGATGTCCGCCAGTCCTTCTCCGGCCGGTGGCGTTTCTAAGCAGGAAAAGGAAGTCGACCACGTCCACTTCCGATTCTGCCGTGAATGGTAAGTGATGTCTCGCTCGATTCTCTCTTCTGGTCTACAGAAAGCAGCTAACATGGGTGATCCAGCTCCAACCTTCTTTATCCAAAGGAAGACCGCGTCAACAACGCGTTGATGTTCACCTGCCGAACCTGCCAGGTCAGCGAGCCCGCGACCTCGTATTGTGTCTACAAGAACAAACTCAACAACCAAGTCGGAGACACTGCCGGTGTCACTCAGGACGTGGCATCTGATCCAACGGTTGGTATCCCTGGGTTTTGCACCTATTGTGGCGAGGAGATCACCTGTTTTGTCTGTGGCATGGTGCCGGAGGAGCCCCTCATGCCGCAGAGAGGGGGGCTGAGAGCTCCCAAGACGAAGAGTCCGATGCTTGATTCTTGGAATACCCATGGCTAACACGCTCTTTCTCACAACAGCTGCCACGGGCGAACAAGCTTTGCCCGAGCTGCGGCGAGAACGAGGCGGTGTTTTTCCAGTCTCAGCAGCGGTCCGCAGAAACTGGGATGGTAAACTCGCCCTTCCAACCCAAGCTGTGAACCGGACATGGCTGACGTGCTCAGAAACTCTACTATGTCTGCTGCACTTGCGGTAATGTGTATAATTAATATCACACTCTTGTGACGCTTTTCTAGTTTTGATACCCGCATCATATCCGGTGTGATCGGTTTCGGAGTTAGGGCGATTGGGTGAGGAAATCTGTTGGGTGTCAAGAACGATAACGAGGGGATTTGCGTTTGGAGATTGGAACCATGTCGAGAATGTGCATATAGACTATTTTTTGTTTACATTTTCTTTATACTATTCTACACGTGCATGGGTGCTAGTGACAGAATTTTGGACCATTGCTTTCCCCGTAGCTCCGCGCCCACGACGCCTGTACCGTATGTCAGCATTTGCATAGATTAGAAGCCGGTGCACGGCCGGCCAAAGCGGTTGCAGACTGACCGTTTAATCTGGTTCCGATAGGGTCCCCCGACTTGTTGACCAAGACACAGGCATTGTCGCCGAACCTGACGACGCTTCCGTCTGGTCTCTGGATCTCCTTCTTGGCCCTGACGACCACGGCGTGACGGATGTCTCCTCGGCGGACCTTGTTGGCGATACCGCTGCTGTTGGTGCCCTCGGGACCGAAGTTTCGCTGTTTCTGCACGACGACGACGATCCGGTCACCTAGAAAAGGAGGCGGTTAGAAGAGAGATTGGCGTGACAGGACCCTTCTCGGGGATCCTACCGACTGTCGCGGGCCGCTTCTTCCTGAGGACGTTGACGCATTCGACAACCGCGGCACCGGAATTGTCGATGCAATTAAGCATCGTCTGTGGATCCGCGTCAGCGCACAGCTCGGGGATGCCATCCTTCCCACACAGGGCGGCGCACCTTGAGTTGGATCATCTTGATCGCATGGCGTGGTGAACAGCAAGGCGTGGAGATGAGATCCGGTCGGGCGTTTCTGCGCAGCTCCGAAAGATTTGATGCGCCGCAGGAACCGCAGGTTTCGCCGAGCCGACCCCGGACACAGCCTCGCCGCGGCGCGGCGCGTATCGCGCTCTCTCCTTTTCGACGGCAGTCCCGGGCTGTCAGCGACCGCCAGCCGCCTTGTCTTCAGCTCGTGAGAAGGCATCTGATGGTCACTGCGTGTGTTGGGACCCCCATGACCGTCGAATTCACTTAATTATGCGATTGACCTTTCTTTCCCTCTTCCCCGGCGGCTCCGTCGACAACTTTCGCTTTGTTTGCTGTGTTCCCCGTTTCCCGTTTCTGTAGTCCTTCCTCAGACATCTAGTATTATCTTCTACCAATTCTCAAACGACGCAATTCATGTCATAATTTCTGTCATAATTTCCCCTTGTGGGCTTACTGTCTGTCCAAGCACCCAGAATGCCTTCCTCCAAGGCAAGGTCGAGCCCGTCTGTCGACCGTCGCGAGCGCCTGACACTAGCAAAACTGGCTAGCTACGACGATGTCGCGACAGATGCGCTGGTCGATCGCGTCCGTGACCTCTCTGTATTGTCCTCCTCAAAATTGCTCTTGACCGTCTGACAGTGCTCTCTCTAGGCATACTTCTGGACGAGCACCCGCAAGAACCGCACCAAATACATCCCCATGAGAGGCATCAAGGAGGATGATGTGGCGCGCATCCTCCTGCACGATGTCATCGTCGCAAAGGACGTGGCCAAGGCCGAGAAGGAACTTCTCGCGCTGCCAGGGCTGAGCAAATATTTCTCCAGGCTGCCCAACGACCGGGAGAAGGAGTGGTTCCGGCGGCACCTGCGCAAGTATATCGAGATCTATCTTCCGGAGTGCCCGTTCGAAGTGACCACCACCAACCGCTATACCATCTCGACCCATGAAGCAGCGGTCTGCGCCAGGAAGTTCATCAAGAAAGGCGAGGAAATCAAGTATCTCAGCGGAACCCTTGTCGCCATGACCCGCGAAGAAGAGGAGGACCTGGACCTGAACCGGAAGGATTTCAGCATCGTCATGTCCAGCAGGAAGAAGACGCCGTCGTTCTTTCTTGGTCCTGCCCGCTTCGCGAACCACGACTGCGACGCGAACGGGCGACTGGTGGTCCGTGGGTCCGAGGGCATGCAGATCGTTGCGACCCGAGATATCTACATCGGCGAAGAGATCACTGTTTCGTACGGCGATGACTACTTTGGCATCGATAACTGCGAGTGTCTCTGCCTGACCTGTGAACGTGCTGTCCGTAATGGCTGGGCTCCAAGAATCGATTCTGCCTCCCAGAGCACTACATCTACACCAGCGTTGGAAGATGAGACCACTACGTCTGACTCCTCTTCCCGTAAAAAGAGAAAGCATGGGACGGATACTGATTCGGACCATTCAGCATCCTCTACGCCGTGCAAGAGAGGGAAGTTTCAGCGCCAGAATTCCAAACTGAGAGAGCAAATATCAGCTCCCGAGACCTCCGCGTCTGCTGACTCCTCGTTGGTCGCTGGACTAGACAGCTCCCTCTCTTCCGGTGCTGCACAGACTGAAGAGCAGCCCAATAATAACGATGCGAATGAGGTTGACCGTTCACCGTCCAGTGAATCCCACCCGGAAAGCACTTCCCAGCCAGCTCCCGTGGTGGACCATGAATCGCCAAGTTCGTCCGCCGCGGACGAGTCCCAACGGTCTTCAGCATCGACGGCCGCAACTTCCGTGTGCGATGAGGGGGTCCAGATCAAGGTCGAGGCTGCAGACTCTGTAGGTGAATCTGTTTCAACGAACGGTCCAGACCGTGAATTCACAGCTAGAGGTCAGCCAGATCCAGAGTCATGTCTATACGGCAGTGACGTCGGTGAACTTTCAGACTTATCTGATTCGTGGGAATTAGATGACAATCAAGAGACCGTTGTGAAGCGGACGGAGACCAGCAAGAAGAACCAGCGCCGGAAACGCCACGTCGTCCCATCGGTCGAGGACGAGACCCCGGCGGTCCGGGTGCCCGGCGACTACACGAAGACGCCGAAACTACTCGCCCAGCGCTACGACCGATGGGTAGAATGCCACACCTGCGACGCCTGGTTTGTACAGGAGAACTCGTACTTCACGCGGAAGGAATGCCCTCGCTGCGAGCGCCACTCCAAGCTCTATGGATACCAGTGGCCCAAGACCGACAAGGAAGGCCCCCACGACGATGAAGAGAGGGTCATGGACCATCGGACTATCCACCGGTTCATCCCGCCGGACGAAGAGGCTCGCGTTCAGCGCAAGAGCCGCGGCCTCAGCGGCGGTGGCGTCACACCTACCCTGGAGCTGTCTGACGCGCGGAGCGAAACGGAGCCCAGCGAGCTTGGAGAGGATCGACGCACGACAAGGGCGAGCCGCAGAAGGGAGAGAGGGCTCAGGATGATAGTTAATTAATCGATAACGGGTTCATTTCATTTTCCTTTGGTAATGTGTTACGGGAGCACGGTGCGGAGTTGGGCCAGCTACATCTTTGAATTGATTTTGGCAGGAGTGCTTTGGAGTTGGGATTAAGCTTTTAATTGGGGGATTCGATTCAAAATATGCCTTTTGCAGGCATCCACACATTTGGCATTTTGGAGTTTGGCCGGTTTCTACTACCATTCTTGATGCACTGCCGCTACAGCCACCGCAGCCAGCAGTGAGAACATATCATTTGGTTTCTTGTTCACATAGCTTTTGTATACCTAGCTACCTACCTAAGTTACTACTAATGAACAGACAGCATTCAACCCAGAAGTCGTCCCAAACAAACAACCAACCTCCCCCAATCCCCTTCATAGATCAGGTAGGTAGGTGGTAGGTAGTAGACTCCGGAACTAAACAAGCAAAAACATCCCAACCGGCCCCATCTCCCCCGTCGACGGATCCCTCACCACCACCTCCCCGTCCGGCGCCTCGTACACCTCGAACCCGGCCCTCCACAGCCTCTCCACGACCGCCTCCAGCGCCCGCCACTCCCGCACCTCCTCCCGCCACGCCGCGTCGTGCGTCGGCGTGCGCGGCCAGAACGGGCCTTCGGGGTATCTCTGCACGACTCGTGGTTGTGCCTGTGCCTGTGCGTATATCGCGGCTGCCGCCGTTGCTGCTTCGTCGTCGGAATCAACCCTGTTATAGTAGTGGTGTCTGAAACGTCGAGCTGCTTTCCAAAGCTCCCACTCCCGCAGGGCCCGGAGGCGGCGCGAGTCCAGCCAGTCCTTTGGTTTCCAGAACTCCGGGGGTTTTTGGGCGAGGTAAGAGGCGGCGGCGGCGCGGGCAGTGAGGGTGTCTCGGTTGTGAGCGCAGGTGGGCGTGGGCGTGGTGGTGTGGAGGAGGTGGTGGTGAAAGAGATACATTTCGTTCCGTTGTTGTGTTGTGTTTTGTATACTGTTGGCTTGGTTCGAGGAGCGGGAATTTTTTTTGTTGGTCGTTGGGTGTGTTGTTTTCTTCGTCTTGTTTGGTTTGCTTTGCTTTGCTTTGCTTTGTATGTGTATGTTGTATGTGGAGGGTGTAGATGGATAGATGATGTGATGGATGTGAAGGGAGATTGATTTTTAAATCCCCTTTTTGGTTGTCCCAGAGATAGAAGACGAGAAATATGAAAGATTTTAAGAGATTCGAAGCTTTGAATTTATTCAATGTCGTGTCGGGATATGCGGAACAGTAGGAATTGAATAAGTATGGAAAGGAGGGGGGAAGGGGAAGGAAATCCATATCATGTTCTTCCTTTTCTCTCTCCGTTTCTCTCTCTCATCGTGGCAGTACCCTTCCCCTTCCGCGTCCTAATACCTGTGCTACGTGTTACTGTTACTCTCGAAAGTTGTTTGCTACTGATCTGTCATCTATCCTCTCATACAGGAATGGAACGAAACGAGGCTGTGCCAGGCATCCACTCAAGTCAAGATGTCAAACAATTGTAATTCCATTCTATGTCTATGCTTCTATGCTTCGATATATGTGACATGACATGCAGGTAACATCAAGAGCAAAGAAAAAGTCTAGTCTGGATGCAGTGTTCATTTTTATATGTCTAAGGGCCAGCCAATTTGCTTGCTTTCTTGCTTGTCCTCTCACAACGTCCACTGTCTGCTGCTCTTTTTTTATTTTTTCTGGTTTGGTTTTTTGTTTCTGTTGCCTGGCTAGGTTGCAGCAAACAAACCCTTGTACACGGTACTCGGCCTTATACAGCTGAATCTCCAGACAGTCAGTCCGCCACAGCCGCTCCTCTTCCTGCACAACCGGGTGCAGTTCAACTTCGAATCATCTCCGCCTGCTCCTCTCGTACGAATCCCGCCGCGACGACTCCCACCCGGAAGAAGAAGAGGTAGTAGTATACCCTGACCGAGGCCGGGGCCGGACATGAACGCGGAAGGACGACCTGCGTCCACTTCCACTTCCACTCCCACAACTATCTCCGGTTCCCAGGTCGAATTCAACTCGAGATCGGGATCCGGACCTAGCGCGAGATCTAGATCTTGATCTAGATCTAGATCGTGAGCGCGATCGCGACTGCGGGGGCGTCCAGAACGCGGTTGATGGTCGAGTCCGGGTCCAACTTCGACTGCGACTCCGGCTCCGACTCCGAGATCTCAACGTGGGCGATAACGGATTGATGTATGTTCGGGACCAGGCGCGTGAGCGTGTGCTGTAGTTGTGGGAGTCTGTGCTGGAGGAAGAGGAGGTGGCGGTGGTTGTGGTTGTAGTATCGTCATAGTCGTCGGAAGAAGAGAGGCCGTACGTCCAGCTCGACCGTCTCCTCCTACTTCTGCTCCTCCTGCTGCTGATCCCGCTCTCTCGAGTTACGTTTCTCCCCCGAGAAGTCGTCCTCGTAGTACTTCTCCTGCTGCTGCTTCTGCTGCGCAGATGGGACTCGTATTCTCGGCCATACACGTAGTCCCTATCATCATCATCATCACTGTAGTAATACATATGATCATCTGCATCATCATCATCATCCCACTCGCGGTAACGGTCACTCCAACTGCTACCGTAACGACTGCGAATACGGCCGGTGAGCGACCGACCCCCACGCATGTTCCGGATCGCCTCCTTGAGGAAGCGGCCCGCGACGTGCATCAGGTCGGTGAGGGCCTCGCTTTCTCTGTGCAGGTTGGAGCGGGACGAGCGGGACGAGAATGATATCGATGATGGAGTCCATGAGTTGCGCCGCGGGTAGTGATAGTGGTGGTGATCATGATGGTATCGATGATGGCGGCGGTGGTGACGGTGATGACGATGGTGGTGGGAGTAGTATTCGCTGCTTTCGGTTTCGGTTTCGGTTGAGTGGAGGGGCATTGTGTCTTTTTTTTGCTTGTTATATTTTTGCTTTCTTTTTAAAGGCTTTTAGGTTCTGTTCGTTGTCTGGTGAAGGTGGGAAAGTATGAAATGAAGTGATGTAGGTTGTTAAAATGTATGTATGGCTAGTTGGTTGTTGTTGCAGTCGTAACCCTGGACTCTGGACGTATGTACTCCGTCCAGAGGATAGAATAGATAGAAAGGTTGTATTAGATAGATGATGGTTTCTGTGGTCAATTGATCGATTGATATATGGATGGACAGGAAACTAGGCTCGAGGAAAGTTCCCTCGAGATATATATACCTATACATACACGAGTCACGAGACAAGAAAAGAAAGAGGGAGATCTGTTTTGAACGAATCTGCCTGGGACAAAGAGTGACAGCTGTGTTGAGGCACTAAAAGAAAGGCAACCGTTGCCAGTTTGCTTCTCGCGAGTTTTTCGACCTGATGCTCCAACCAGCTGTCGTCGTTGTCGTTGTCATTGTTCTCCGTTTATGACTCCTAGTACACAATGGTGATGAGGCGTTGAACAATAATGAAGCCCACTCATTATCGATCACTACCCCACACTGCATAGGTAGGTCCGCTGCAAGGGGTCTCGAGAAGATGCACACGCATCCGTGGTCTCCTCCTGGGCCGTCAAGGCGTTCTAAGCCCCCGATTCTTTGTTATCAGGACTGTTTGAAGGTCTCGGGTGGCAGTGGAACACCTTTGATGAGTCAAAGGATTAGGTTAGCCGTTTCAAAGCTTCTCAGAAGGAAGGATTCTCGGGGCGAGGTCAAAGGAAGGGAATCAAATCACATGTACAGGAAAATCATGGCTGTGTAGTAAAGACTTCTCGAAATGCTTCTTGGAGCTAATATCCTCACCACACCACTTCTTTATTCACGTCATAGGCAGACAAGATAGATCGATAGATAGATCGATCGAATCAACAGCTTTCCATCAGAGTTTAGATTAGACATACATGCTGCATGCATGATCATTCTTCACGGATATATCGTCCGTACGCTGCTTCTGCATGAACTGCAAGTCTGCAACAAAGCAGCCCCACAAAGACCGAGAAGACAGCAGAGCGCCACCTCGTGCATATGGCTTTTCTTTGTTATCCTCACTGTTCTTTTTCTCTTCTATTTCCGTTCATGACTCACGGTTGTGTGGCGCGGGCTGAAATCATTATTATCGTGATTATTGTCGTCATTATTATCGTTCTCGACTCAACCTCGGTTCTGCCCCGCTCGATGGGACCTTAATCACATAGAGCATTGTTAGTAGGTTCTTTCTTTCTTTTATGAGATTCGTGTTTCATCGCCTCCCCCGGTTGCTGGGCTTAATTGGATATCTGACTAACCAATCTTGTTCTGCTTTGTCTTGTACAGTGCGTGGCTGGTTTCAGGTGTTGAGGTCGAGGTCAAGGTTAGCTAAGTAGGGCGGGATGCAGAAACAAGGGTCTTTGTCTCTCCATGTCTATCGTGGGGTATAGGTAGGTAATCCCGCTGTGGACGGGGGCTGCAGAACTAAACTGCTGCAGAAATCTGGAGCACTTATGCTGTTTCTCGCAGGCGCTTCTGTGGTCACTGTAGGATGTGGTAATTGCTACTTGGTTAATTCAAGCTAACTTGCTTGATCAAATTGCGTATCTCGTGAAAAAGAATATAGAGACGTGAGAGTAGAAAGCATTCATCCGTATCTATGTCCACATACAGTACATGCCAAGGAAATTACATCTCATATTGTACATACATAGAACAAGGTGGGTATTTTTTTTCCCTGCCACACCAGCCCATCACATCCGGAATACATATATGGTACTATACATACATACATCCGAAGTGTCAATCCGCCACCAACGCCTGTCTATACACTGAACCGTACACTATACACCCAATCCAACATGACGAAAAGACCGGCTAAATCAGCGCCTGGCCGCGGTACATGGCCTCGCGGACCTCCTTGACGATGTCCTTGCGGTCCTTCTTCCCGACCAGGACGACGCCGCGGCCGCGCTTGCCCATGCGGCCGACGCGCCCCAGGCGGTGGATGAAGTCGATCGTCGTGTGCGGCACGTCGTACAGGATGACCGTCTTGACGGCCAGGGTGTCGATGCCGCGGGAGCCCAGGTCCGTCGTGACGAGGACCTTGGTGTTGGGCAGTTTGCGCGGGGATTGCTCCTGCTTCTGCTCGGGGAGTACGAAGGGGATCGAGTCCTCGAGACGGCGCTTCTTCTGGGCCATTATGATGTCCTCCGGGCTGGGGGGCGGGGGCACGATGGTGAACTCGGCCAGGATCTCCGCCTGGCGGCGGTCGTCCGAGTCGCGCGAGAGGCAGGCCGCGTCGATGCCCTTGGAGCAGAGGAACTTGGTCACCTCCTCGGCGTCCTCGCGCTCGTTGACGAACACGAGGATCTTCTTCACCTTGGGGCCCAGGATCGACGAGTACGGGCCGGCAGAGGGCTCCGAGGAGTCGCCCGCCTTGCCGATCGACCAGATCACGTCGGCGCAGGCCAGGCTCCGGTTTCCGCGGTAGGGGTCCTTCTCGATGTCCACGACGCCGAGCTGCACTCGACGCGGGATCGCGTGCAGGTTGGGCGTCGTGAGGCGCTTAATGTCCGGGTAGCGCTTGCGGAGGAGGGAGTCGAGGCTGCGGGGGATAGTGGCCGAGCACAGGATGAGTTGCTTCAGCGACGGGGCCGACTTGTCGATGAGCTCCGTGGTCGCGGGTGCGAACGACCGGTCGAGAAGCGAGTCCGCTTCGTCAACCACGAGATGGGTCACCCGACTGAGGATGTTGGGGTCCTTCCTCACGATGGATGCAAGGAGGTGCGGCGTCGCGACGAGGATATCGATCCCGTTGGGGTTGAAGACGATGTTTCTGATCTTGCGGGCGGTAAACCCGGAGTGGATGAAACCGGAACGGTACTTGACCGTGTGAGAAAACGCCTTTACCACCTTGCCAACCTGGCTGACCAGCTCGGAGGTCGGGAGGAGGATGATGGCCCTTGGTCGTCCGGCCGTCTCGTGCGGCGCGGAGAGCTCAGGGGGCTCGATCTCGAAGATCTTGTTCTGCGACTTCTGCTTCTTTTCTCCTTCTGCCTTCTCCTGCTCCAATCTCTCCTTCTCCTCTGCTTCCTTCTCGGCCAGCTCCAAGCGCTTGACCGAGTCGATCACCGGCACGAGATACGCCAGGGTCTTGCCCGACCCGGTCTCCGCGGCCAGCAGGAATTGGTCGTAGCCGGGCTCATCGTCGTCCTTTTTCTTCGGCTTGTCTTTGGTACCCGTCTCCAGCAGCGCGGGGATCGCGAGACGCTGGATGGGGCTGGGTGTGACGTCGACGAGCCCGGGGAGGGCCTGGGTGAAGATGGAGTCGCGCACGACGGGCAGGAGCTGGAACATGTCGAAGCTCGTGATGTCCGCGATCTTGGCCTTGACGGCATTGCGGTGGCGATACGTCACCGGCGCCAGGGCGGTTTGCATCTTCAGGGCCTTGTACAGGGGGCTCTCTTCCTTGTCCGAGTCCTTGGCCTGGGGCCGGTCCTCCTCACGTATGTCTGCGTGGGTGCGGTTCATGCCGGCAAACGGGCCGGCGACGTCTGGAGACTTCTTCTTCTTCTTCGGCTTCAAGGTGTCCTTTGCGACATGGGGCGACAGGGCCATCCTGGAGGGCTTGCGGCGGAGCGCGGAGGCCATGGTGCGCGATGTCTGCTGCCATGCTGGAGCAGCAGGACGCAGCCGGAGCGCAGGAGGCATGCTCCGGCCCAGCAGGCCGACAGGACGGTAGGCCGGCAACCTCATCCTGCTGGTCTGGGGGAGGGTGCGGGGAGGTGTCGACGATTTTGTAGATCGGTCTGATATGAAGACTTTGCACGGATGCGGAGAAACCCGGCCGGCGCTAGGGCTCGGCGGAGGCGGCGGGCCCGCGGCGATCGCGCTGTTTCCATGGATACACATGTCAACAGCTCTCCGCGCCTCTTATCGCGGCCAGGCCCTCTTCTTCTCTGCATCCCCTCACTTCTCTGTTTTCACTCGCTCCTGGTGCCGTCTCTGCACCGCCGTGCTTCCTTCGTTTCGTGTTGCAGCCGTTGTTCGTGTCTTCGTTTCGTGTCCCCGCGACGTGCCGGCGTAGAGTGTCTCGGAATCCTTATCGTCGCCCTTCCTACGCCACTACTTGTCCGGCCGTGCTCGTCGCTAGTAGCGTCCAGGGCTAACCTGCTCTTCTACTCATTCTGTACGCTTGGACCCTGTTCAGTGTCTCCCTCAAGGCACTGTTTTGATCGTCTTCTCCCATCAGCCGTGTAGAAAGGCGTCGCAGCCTTCAAAACCGCTCTGTCCTATGTTGTTTTGTTATGTTGCTGCGTTGAGACCTTGACCGTCAACAAACCATAATTTTGCTGATCTTTTTTTTTGAAGATACACAGTCTCTACATCCCAGAAAGATTACTTTTCTATTCCTCTCACCATGGGGAACACCAAAGCGCCGCGTCCGCTCTCGGAGGTGAGCCCCATGGCTCAGAGGCGGAACTCTCCTAGTTGGAACCAAACAACCAAGGTAGCTGATGTCCTCTTGAAAGGCGGCTTCGAGGCCTCCGCTGACGGTTCATAGATGATGATCAAGGGCGACTCGTCTTCACCATTCGCTTCATCTCCTTTCAACAAGTCTTCTCCCCGGCTCTTCTGGCAGGGCCGCGATTCCGGGTCCTCGTTCGGGGAGAACAGGAATCCCTACGATCCAGAACCTACTTACTCCTCGGCCAAGCGCCCATCCATCGAGAACCTAAAGCGTGCCTCGCGTGTCAAGAACAGTAGCATCTTCGCCCGCGAGCAGAAACAGGGGTACGATCCTGCCGATGTGCGGCCTTTGCAACGGCCATTGGCCAATAGACGGCCGTATAGCATGGTGGAACAAAGCAAGACAAGCACCGCCCAAGAGTCCCCGACGAAGTCGGGAAGCCAGCAGGCTGCTCCGGAAAATAACAGCACTGCTGGACCAGGCATTTCCCAGCCCACACCTCCTAGCAAAGACCAGCCGTCTCCGCCAAAATCGTCGTTGTCAAAGGCCAGCAGGTTTGGCAAATTTGACCCGGCACATGAGATCTGGTCCGATGCGGACGACAGCAATGGAGGCCATCGTCATGCCAAAAGCGTCACATTTGATGCTGCTCCCCCCCAGGTCAATGAGTACGAGATGACAACGCCCGACCCGTCCTCGATCGCCTCCGAATCTCGCGATGGAAGCTATGACTCTGAAGAAGAAGAGGAGGAATTTGAGGACAATACCTTCGACTGCGACTCGTCACTCGACCAGGAGGATAGCTTTGACGCATCGCTGGAAGATACGGAAAAGACGCCGGTAGTGCTGCCGGAAGACTGGCAGTTCATGAGCCCTGCCAGCGCCAACGGTGAGCAGGTGCAGGAACGGGATGACCCGTTCGCCGAGGACCAGCTTGGCAGTCACGATCTGAACGTTCGGCCTTCTTCTCAGGACGGGTCAAACACAACCCAGACGCGGATGGAGTCCTTAGATTCCAATAGCGAACGGCGTCCTCTCCCTCCTATTCCTACCCACGGTGCGTCTCCTGGCGGACTGTCTGCCGCGCTTGAACGTGCCAGCTGCGGACAGCGGTCCTTGCCGGTTCCTCCTGGACCACCGTCTTACTCCAAGGAGGATATCAGCGAGCTCGGACGTGGGTCGATGACGCTGGAAGACAGGGTGCGCTTGATGATGATCCACGAAGATGACGAGGACCCTCACCAGGAGGATGCCGAGAAAGAACGCGAGGACGGCAAGATTGGCGCTCCAGAGCAGGAACCCAGCCGCGAGGACGAGGCTGACGCCCAGCACGCTGACGACCAGCAAGCTGGTGACCAGCAAACCCAGAGGGCTGCGTCACCCGTGGATTTACCGAGCCCTCCTCGCATTTCAAGGGAGTCCATCCTCCGGAATATCAAAAAGCAGGACCTTGGCTCGGAGGATTCGTACGAATATTCCTCACAGCCTGCCTCGAGTCCGTATCGCCCCCTGCCACTCGACCCGGATGTTCCGATTCCATCTGTCGAGCATGATAACGACGAGATGGAGGAGAGTGTTGTAATCAAAGAGGAAGAGACTGAGGATGAGGATATCTACGGTATCCCGGAGTACTATTCGGAGCAGGACCACGAAGATGATACTTTCAATAACAACGAACGTAACTCAGCTGATGATGACAATGAAAGCAAATACTCTCACAACTGTGACGACGAGCTCAAGGTCAAAAAGCGAACCTCCAGTGGCTCTGAAAACGGCCAGGCCACTCCGGTTCCGCCAAACCGACAAGAGGACGCTGCCGACGAGCCATCCGCAGATGATAGTAGAGAATGTTCTGAATTGCCTGATGCGCCCGCTCTCAACATGTCTGCCATCAGGGAGTCTCTGCAGCGCCCAGGAACCCCGGACGGTACCGGTGACGACGAACCCGAAGAAGAGCCGTCGACTCCTGAGTCCGTGATTAGACACCCTGTTTCGGACGATGTGTCTGACAATGACGATGAATACGATGAATACGATGAATCTGTTCCAGACCCAGTTGCGACGGTGAAAGCACCCGGAAGCGGGCTCAAGGCTAGACCTTCCTTGACACCCATGGACACTGAGAGTATGGCTGCCGCTCGCCGCGAGGTGAGCGGTCCGCTGCCACCAATGTCGCCTCTTAGTAAACAATTGTCGAATAGTTCCGGCCGCTCGCAACGTGACGCTGTCCCGGAAGAATCGCAGGAAACTGGCGAAGAAGAAGAAGAACAAGAACAAGAACAAGAAGAAGAAGAAGAAGAGGTGGAGGAAGAAGAGGAGGAGGAGGAGGCAGGGGAAGAGGAAGAGCAGGAAGAGGAAGGAGACGACGTAGAAGTACGCCAGAACGGGCCTGCTCGGACGGAGGTTGCACAGCGCAGGAGTAGCCTTGTAAAGCTCGAAATCCCTGTTACCAGCCAGGACGCGAGTCTCTTCGGACTCGACGAGGAATTCGACCGCGTCATTGAAGCCCAAAAGGTTGCGTTTGAACTTTCTATTTCCCAGAGCACCCTTTCCCGCACCCAGGAGTTTACCCAGGATGGACGAACCCCAAGAACTCAAGCAGCCAACCCTAAGACGCAAGGATTCACCCCACGATATGGAGCCACTGCTAACAGAAGTATCCCGAGACAGAGAGGCTACCTCATGCGACAGAACACGAGGGTCATCGTTGCGAGCAGCGAGAACGATGAGAACCAGCCGTCCACCGCGGATAATCGTGAAGCGAAGCCGGCAAGCGGCGCGCGCAAGACGAGCCAGCCAACGTGGACAACAGTGCCCTGGAACGGCCAGATGCGACGTCCAAGCATCAAGTTAGCTGGCTCTCCTGCCAAGAAGAAGGCTGCGGAAGGGGCCGTTCCCCCCTTGCCAGGCCAGCCGAGTGCGGTTCAGGATGCTATCGCCGAAGACGATGAACCGCTTGACACGTTTGAGGAGGGGGAGGAAAGGGGACGCCTGTTTGTCAAAGTTATTGGAATCAAAGACCTAGATCTGCCCTTGCCACGAGGTGAGTTTACCGGTACCCACAATGTTGACTGTTCCGCTCACATATGCCAGGTGAACGGATGTACTTTTCGTTGACTCTGGATAACGGTATCCATTGTGTTACGACAGCGTGGCTCGAACTGGGAAAGTCGGCACCAATTGGGCAGGAATTCGAACTCATTGTGCAAAACGACCTTGAGTTCCAGTTGACGCTGCAGATGAAGATTGACGAGGCTAAACTACGACCGCAGGAGACTGTAATTCCTTCACCAACAAAACAAAAAGCTTCCACCTTCAGTCGCGTGTTCCAATCTCCAAGGAAGCGCAAGGAATTGGAGATGAAGCAGCAGCTGGAGGCGCAGCAGTTGAAGCAAATGGCTGAGGCAAAGGCGAAAGAGGGGCCTTGGGAGAAATTGAGAACGTTGATTGCCCGCGACGGCAGCTTCGCCCGTGCTTACGTCTCTTTGAGCGACTATGAGAACAATGCCTTCGGCCGGCCATACAGTGTGGAGGTGGCTTGCTTCAACGAGTGGGCAGTCGAGGAACAGCCAAGCAGTCTCAAGAGCAAGAAGAGCACGTCAAGCTCCGGGCCGCAAAAGCGCCCGCCTTACAAGGTTGGCAACCTGGAGCTTCAGCTCCTGTATGTTCCCAAGCCCAAAGGCGCCAAGGACGAAGACATGCCAAAGAGCATGAACGCCTGCATCCGCGAGATGCGCGAAGCAGAGAACGCTGCCGCTCGCACTTGGGAGGGCTTCCTATCCCAGCAAGGCGGTGACTGCCCTGTAAGTCAAGCCCGGACTTTTTTATTTTTTTTTTTTTTTTTAAAAAAAATGTATCCATAACACAGCTAACGTCTCTCCCCTGCAGTACTGGCGCCGACGCTTCTTTAGACTCCAGGGGACGAAGCTCACTGCCTACCACGAGACCACTCGCCAGCCCCGCGCGACCATCAATCTTGCCAAGGCCACGAAGTTGATCGATGACAAATCCGTTCTTACCCAGAAGGAGACATCGACCAAGGGTGGCGGCCGACGCAAGTCAGCTTTCGCTGAAGAAGAAGAGGGCTACATGTTTGTCGAAGAGGGCTTCCGTATCCGCTTCGCCAACGGCGAGGTGATCGACTTCTACGCTGACAGTGCCGCCGAGAAAGAAGGCTGGATGAAGGTGTTGGGCGAGACAGTTGGTAAGGGACATGCCGCGGAAAGTGGACAGGTCAAGGCCTGGACAGAGATCGTCCTGAAGCGCGAGAGAAGTCTCAAGGCAAAGCGAGAGGCTGCTGAGCGTGCCCTGGGCAGCGGTGCTGCTCCCCCAGCGCCAGTTGCCCCGACGAAGGATCGTCCTGGTTCAGCGGCTTCTGCAGAGCAGGCGTCCGTTGCCGCGCAGAAGACGACGCCAAGACATCAGCATTCCTTGTCTCAGCCTGAGGTTCGCAGCCAGGAGTCTCGAAAGCAGAAGACCCGCTCGTTGATCTTCTAAGCCTCGACGAGCTTCTCGTGACGGTTATAGATCTTTGATCCCTTATCCACTATCTCGAACCGTCTTGGCCGCTTTCTGTCGTCATCTTTTTCGGTTCTCAGTTTCGATTCTTTCTGTGGCTAATACTGTCTTTTTGAATTCCTAATTTCCTATCGTATTCTTCCTCCGTCATCCCCGAGTTTTTCCCCTTCTGGATGCCTGGTGTTGGGAACTGCGTATTGTCTCTTTGTTTTCTTTTTCCTTTTCGCATGTGACGTGATGTTATGCGATGCGATGCTACGCGATGCGATGCCAACTCGGTCAATCAAGCAAGCCATGGACGACGTAACGGACAAGCTCAACTGGACGAACTATATGAAACTCGGAAATGATCGGAAAAGGGCAAAAAGGCGTCATGACGGATATGGACGTTCTGGCTTAGGCTTATTAGTAGGCTTTTCTCACTCGTTGGACTGTTCCCTTGATCGTTTTCCAATTTTGTTTTTTTCACCCCCTGCTTGCACTTGGTGTGTGTCTCTTTTTGTTCTTGTGTAGGTAAATGGTGATGTTGGTGTCTTAGCGATCGAGGAGTCAATGAATTTGGTTTTTTTTTTTCTATAGATTTTTTTCCTATAAGGGATTTGGAGTGCTTTGTAGAAGTAGAAAGGAGTAAAAAAGAAAATGCGATTGGATTCATTTTTTGATCAATCAATCTAGCTAGTTACAGTTTATTCGGTTATTTTGCATTTTGAATAGATAGGTGCTTGGTGGTGGTAGTACAGTGCTGTAGATACAATACAACCGTATATATATCCAAACAAATAAAACCGGAGCAAATCGAACCAAATCGATTTTTTTTTTTTCTCTCAACCGCCATCCTCACCATTATCATCGGCGCCGCGCTCGGGCTCCGAGTCGGACTCGACGGCCGCGAGGGCCTCCTGGTCTGTCCTGCGGGGACGGGTAGTAGTAGCCTGCGCCTGGTCTGGCTGGGCCTGTGGCTGGACCTGTGCATCTTCACCTTCTGGCTTCTGCTCCTGGTCCTGGCCCTGGTCCCTTTTCCCCGTCTCCGGCTGGTCCGCTCCGGTTGTTGCGGGTTTGTTTGCGTCCTGTTGGTGCTGTTGCTGCTCGTTCTTTGGTTGTGGTTGTGGTTGCGGTGGAAGTTTCGCGGCCGCGAGTCCGCCCGAGGTCACGTAGAGGAAGGTCTCCTCCTGGAAGTGGTCGATGTGGTTGAAGAAGGAGGAAAATCTATTGTCATATTAGATTAGTATTTTACTTCGTATTTCGTACTATAGTAAAAGGTCTTGGGGAAAGAAAGGGTACTTACGCATTCGTCTGCTCCTCCTCCCTGAAGATCCGGTCGTAAATCTCCCGCTGCTTGAACTCCTCAATCTCCTTGGCGTACTTGTCGAAATCGATCTTCTCCTTGCCAAACTCCTGCGCCTTCTTGTTGTAACTGTCGAAGATCGGCCGCTCCAGCAGCAGACCCAGTCCGGGCGCCCTCGGGATCGCGATCTTCGTGGGCCCGTACGACTCCACGATCCGGTTCGGGTCGCACCCGCACCGCACTATCAGCGCCGCCATGGCCACCATCTTGCGGATCTGGTGCATCATGAAGCTCTGCCCGTGCACCTTGAGGCTGAGCCACTCGGTGCCGTTGACGATGATGGGGTTGGGGTTCACGGTGAAAGACTTGATGACGCGCTTGGCGGACGGGTCGCGGAAGGTCTTTTGGGTGGTGTAGTTGTAGAAGTTGCGCGTGCCGACGTACTTGTTCAGGGTCTCTTGGAGGCGGTTGAGGCGCGTCGGGTGGATCCGGTAGGCGCGTTTGGCCTCGAGGTAGGCGGCCTTGATGGTCTTGATGGTATCGATGATCAGGGCGCGGCGCGATTCAAAGGGAGGGGGGAGCTTGGGTTCTAAGGGGTAGGTCGTCTCTGCTGGAGCCTGTTGCTCCGTGGAGGGCTTGCTTTCTGACTCGGGGGCTGCTTCCGCTGGGGCCTGCTCCGTAGAGGGCGCATTTTCTGCTTGTTCTTTTGCTTCTTCGACACCCGGCTGGGTTGCTGCTGTTGAGCCCTCGCCCTCCGATTGGATATCAGATGAGGCAGCCGCTTCTTGCTCATGTTCATCCAGATAGAGGGCCCTCTGGACGACTCTGCGAATGTCCTCCGGGAGCTGGTTCAAGATCGGCTTGATGCGCTTCTCGTCGACTTCCTCCCAGAACCCAGCAACCTCCTCCTGTCTGGCTTTGTATCCTTCCATGTCACCCGTCTGCTCGGCCAGCTCGACGAGCTTCCGGCCCAGATACGTGCTCGGGTGCGGCGGCAGGAAGCAGTGGCTGGGGATCAGGTACTCGTAGATGCGCGAGTCGCACATCTGGTAGCAGCTGAAGCTCCTGTTCGTGACCTGGATGCCCCAGACGCGGATCTGCGGGCTAAGCTTCTCATTGACCTTCTTCACGAGGTCCGGGTCCTCGACGATCAGCTTCAGCGACACCACATTGCCCGCCGCGTGCACGCCCTTGTCGGTGCGCGCGCACCGCACGAGCGACGACTTCTTCGGGTCAGCCGCATTCGCCTTGGAGATGGCGCCCGCGGCGACGAGTGCGGGGAACAGCTCGCCTTCGATGGTCTTTTCGGTGGGGCTCCTACAATTGGTCAGATAATCATCGCATCATTCAAGAAGCGGGACACACGCACAATTGCATGCCATGGTAGCCGGTCCCCGAGTATCCCATCAGCACGGCAACCTTCTTTTTCGGACGCCTCTGCTCACTGGCAATCTCCTCTGGGGAGAAGTTGGTGGCATAGATCGGGGTGAAGGGCTGCTCGCCCTGTTCGAGCTTGCGTCGTTTCGCCTCCTGCTGCTCTTCATTCCGCGCTCTCCTGTCTAATGATTGACGACTTGCCAAGTTAGCCAATTTCTTCAAGAAAGCAAAGGCGTCGCGGCGAGAAACGCAAAGGGGAAAAAAGGGAAAAAAGGCCCACATACTTCCACTCTTTCCTTCCCAGATCGCGTTTCTTACCCTTTCCACCAGCTCCTCCACCGTCAGAGTCCATTGTGTCTGCTCTGGAGCTGGAGTTGTTCTTGCTGCTGTGGTCTGTCCGGTCCGCAGCGGGGCGCGGACTTGAAGGAATCTCCGGGAGACGAGAGGCGAAACCGCTGGCAGGTGCCTGGAAGGGCTACACAGAGAGTTATACAACAGCGTCTGGCCCCTGCGGAGTGAAGACCAGCCGGGATACCTCAGACTCCGCAGGATGAGGGCGCGCATGGGGAGCTTCCTGGCAGCAGCAGCAGAAAAGAACGTCGTCGGCGTCCGTCTTTTTGCCCGCCGCCGCGCATGTCGAGTGACGCTAGACCGCATCGGCCTAGCTCGGATGCTCCCCGCGCTAGTACGCATACGGCAGGCTCTAGGGCTCAGGGCTCAAGGCTCGGGGCTTAGGGCTTAGGGCACTGCTGCCTCAGGCCCTCAGGCGTCCGTTGCGCGCCTCGTCGCCGCCACGGGGCTCAGCTCCTCGCCGCCTCTGCTTCTCTTGTGCTTCACTGCGAGCAGCCTCTATTGTTCGAGCTCCCCGTCAATAGCAGGCCCTGCCCCCAGTCTGCTTCTGCCCACTCTCGTTTTCCTCATCCCTTCTCTGTCTCAGCTTAGCTGCTGTCAGATCGAGAAGGATGCGCCTGTCACTCCTCCGCTGCTTCTGAGCTCTGGTGTCAGGAAGCTTGCGCTCGATCTCAGCTCCGGTCGAAGCCCCCGGACACAGAGTCAAAGATCATCTTACGGCAAAGAGACAGAGATCATCTTGATCGAAGCAACCTCCGCCTGGATTTTTTGTCTGCTCTGTCATTTCCACAGCCATGGATCTTGCAAGGACCCTCATCAGGAGCGTGGTGCGCGCCTTCTACGAGACCCGCCATATCCTGGTGGTCGATGCGCTCTTCATACACTCGGTGTATGATCCCTCCAGGCTTTTTACTACTAACTAGCACTTGGGGGCTAATTTGATTTTTCTGCAAACAGACTTCACGCAGAAGACCTGGCTTTTCTGCTGGGCATGCAGCAGAAAGACCTGCGCAAGCTCTGCGCGCGACTGCGCGAGGACCGCCTGATTGCAGTGTACGGTCCATCTTCGGTTTGCTCCATCAGATAGAAAGGATGGCAAGGCTGACATGAGCTGTGTGATTTTTACAGTCACACGCGGACTGAGATTCGTGATGGCTCCACCCGGCCCGTCAACCGTGAATACTACTACATTCCTCTGCACCCAGTGATCGATGCGATCAAGTATCGCATCTCCCGCCTGACCTCGACGATCAAGGCGCAGTACACGCCGAGCGAGGAGAGGAAGGAATACATCTGCCTGCGGTGCGGCTACGAATGGACGGAACTGGACGTGCTGAGTCTGGTCAACGAGGAAGGGTTCGAGTGCCAGAACTGCGGCGCCACCCTGGAGCGGACGGAAGATGTCAAGGGGAGCGAGGGTATCGACCGGACCGGACACGAGAAGAACAGCAAGCTCATGGCCCAGCTCGATAAGATGCTCAAGCTGCTGAAGCAGATCGACTCCGTCGAGATCCCGCCCAACGACTTCGATACCGCCTGGGACCACAAAATCGACGTCATCCGCAACCCCCAGACGCACCCGACCAGGGCCGCCGTCGCCGTGGCATCGAACAAGCAGGAGGCCGTGCGGGGGACGACGAGAACCGACGCGAACGCGCTGCAGGTCTCGCTCACGTCCTCTGCGGAGAAGAGCGCCGCGGAGCAGGCCGAGGAAGCCGCGCGGAAGGCCGCTCTTGAGAAACAGAACGCCCTTCCGGTCTGGCACACCCATTCTACCGTGTCGACGACCGCCGGCAACGTCAGCTACATCAAGACGGAGCCGGACGTCCCAGTCAAACCTGAGATCAAGGAGGAAGAGCAGAAACCGGACCTCGAAGCCCTGGACGACAAGGTCGCTGCCTACTACGCCGAGTTGGCGCGCGAGAAGGAACTGCAAGCGCAGGCTGAAGCCAGCAGCGCAGAGGAGGAGGACGGCGAGGACGAGGAGGACGACGAGTTCGAGGACGTCGGGGGCGTCTCCGCGAGCGATTCCGCTACTCCGGCTGTCGCAGGCGCTGCTGCTGGCCCTGGCCTTGCCGCTCCCGCAACCGGCCCTACCAGCGCACCCGCTGCTGCACCCTCTCCTTTGGCTGGCATCAAGAGGGAGTACGACTCCGAGTCGAGTAGCAGTGTCCCTCAGACGGCTGTCGCGACTCCATCCACTCCAGCGGACGAAGGGCCCGCCGCCAAGAAGGTCAAGTTCGAGCCAGAGGTCAAGAAGGAGGAGGAATCCGACGAAGACGACGAGGAGTTTGAGGACGTCTAATCTAATCCAATATAACTAATTGTTTAAAACTAGACACGCTTTGGGCAGGAACAGCCAATACGGCATTTCGGTCATTTCATTCTTTTTCATTCCCTTCCAATGATATCTGTTCCCACACGATGGAACAGTCTCGACCAAGAGGGAAAGAGACTGTCACGGCGCAGGTCATCCCTGGGCATGCTGTGATAAAACCAAAATAAGGAAATATTCGTGTTCGCATTCCATTATACTACGAGAGGGGTGCTGGCGCTGGCGCTGGCCCGAAGGATGGAAGAGACGAGATATTCTGGAACGGAAAGGGGATCCCTTGTTATGCTTTTTTTTCTTTCTAATTGAAAAGCAAAGCACGATTCCCTCGGTTGGTCAGCAGATGACCTACCTCATCTATCCATCCATATATCTGCTTTCCATCCGTCCTTCCCTTCTTGAGTCTGCGCCAGAGCTTTGCTCTCTCCCTTCTCTTTCTCTCTGACCCCAGACGGAGGGAGCGAACGGACAGCGAAAGAGAACAGAGTCCATGTATGTACAGTACCTGTACAGTATGTATGTATGTAATGTAATATACATGTGTTATGATTGAAAGAAGAATAGATAGGAAGGACAGGACAGGACGGGCATGTATTATTTTACGTATAGCATCAGTGTTAGCATTCAAGTTATCGTCCTGGAAGTAAGAAACTTTGTGGGACATGTGCAGGGCTTTGTTTTTCCAGTAGTCATACAGTCTGTTCCTTTACTTACAGAGTCCACTCTGCTGTCTACAGCGTACACTCTACAGAGACCCAGACACAGACCCAGACACAGATGCAGCATTCACAACAGACAGAAAGACAGCAGACAGATATACATACATACAGTACAGTAGATCAGATAAACTAAACAACAAAGAAAAAGGGCCCAATCTGAACAAAACTCCAAACTGACTAGCTGTGTCAGCTACTGTAACCCGGACCAAGTGGACAAGGTAACAAACATCATCTGTTCCAAGAAGGGGGGAAAGATCAAGTCTTTTCGTTTCTTTTCTTTCTTTGCTTCCATCAATACTGTGGAAAAAAAAAGCAACTACATGCCATGCCTGCATAATCAATGAATCAACAAGACAACAATAAGTAAATAGATAGGCTAAATGAAATTAAATACCAACTAAAGAATAAAAATAAAGAAATAAAAACGAGGGAAGAAACACAGTGAAAAAAAACCCAATATGAAGAAAGGCGGAGAGAAAGAAAAAGGGGAAAAAAGAAAAATACCTTCACCATAGCTGCATGGTCCATTTGCGCTTTCTCCTAAACCTACAGCTACAAAACAAGACCAACAGCCCGGGAAAAAGAAGAAACATTGCAATAGTACCAATCACTCCCCATAACCCAGGAAGAATTGCGCCCGCTAACAAAAACCGCTGAGATATCCACTCAAGATCAACATTTGCCTCATACATCGTTCGCCCGTCATGCGTTTGTTTTTTTGCTCATTCGGGAATCAATCCCATCTACATTTCAATGCAACAAGGGGAGCTGTCCCAGGTGGAGAAGAAAAGGCACACGACCGCGCTGGAGAACGCGGGAAAAGGGATCAAACGCCGGCTTTACCAAACCAAAAGGCTGCACAAGCAAAAAAAAGGATGTCGACGGAAAGGAGCCGTGCAGCCGTGAAGAACGCCGATCTATGCAGACAAGCAAACAAACAAGGGTTCGTGACGAAGTCGTCGCTCACATCCGATCAAAATCCACTCCCTCACAGGAAGTATTCGCTGGTTCTCATTCACGGTGATCCGGGTAGCCCCACCTCCGAATCACTGGCCATCATCGAGTTATCTTCCCAATCTTCTGGAGAAGGCAAATCAGATTCTGGGAACCAAGGGTTAGAAGAGAGAACGTGAACATATGAAAATGGAGACCCACCAGAAGCCAACTCCTCGGGTAAATCAACAGATAATTCTTCGATAGCCGTGCTCACAGCTACATAGATGTCAGTAAGGAAACAAAATTTTTTTTTACATGCAAATGGAGATGACCCACAATTTGCTTGGTGAATAAACTCCATGTCCTCTTCATTCTCCTCATCAAAGTAAGTCCCCAGACAGTGGGATATCACCATGTTGATCGTCTCCACAACCCTGGCTTCGACGTTCTGGCCGGCGGTCACGAGGTAAGTCTTCCTCAGCTTGTCTACGCAGGCCTGAGCAAGCTCCTTGGAGATCCTCGTGTAGTACATCCGGCTGTCATCGCCCATCTCCTCCTGTTCTTTGGCAAAGAGCATCTGGCGCAGAACTTCAAAGGTCATGGTTCGGACCGCCTTGTCCACGTAGATAAGCAGTGTCGGGGCCCAGTCTGGAATCCTTTCTAGCACGAGGGCCGAGAACCAAGACTCGTCCTTTGCGATCCGATCGTTGCGGATTGACACGGCATTCGTGAAGAATGCAAGGTGCTCCTTACCCCCACTGTTGTTGATCGACTCGACCCCTTTGGCAACATAATCGATCAGAGCGACAACTCGGTCCTCGTCGGGACTCCGCCTGCAGAAGACCAATGTCGCCTCGAGGAATGGCGCGCAGAGCGCAGCGGGAGCAACTCTCAAGCCGTCTTCCAGGAGCTTACAGATCGGGTCCATGAATCCAGCCTCAGGCTCCGAGTCGAGGAGGAGACCGACGATGTTCCTGCAGGCGGGAGGGTTGCTGTGCTGTTGGAGAATCTTCTTCAGCACCAGCAGTTCCCGGTTCCTGCCAAGAGGTCGAATGTATGAGCTCTCCGTGACAGTGAGGGAGTATCGACCATCACGAACGCTTCGGGGCTCGTCATCTGGAGTCGGTGCAAGAGTGAAATCGATGTACCGCATGAGCATGAAGAGAAGATCCGTCAACTTTCTGTGAGAGAATTTTCGACCCCTCTCGACAAGCCTGTAGTAAGCGAGATACTGCCGCTTCAGCTTCTTGGGGTCATCCCGGTCGAGCCAGACCATCTCCAAGCATTTCTGCAGGAAACCATAGTTGAGCAGCACGCCGGCCTGGTAGGGTCCGAAGTTCGCGAGCATCAAGAGGAACTCAAAATAATCATCCCACGACCGGCTGGCTGTGTGGAGAACGGACCACAGACTTTCCAAGTTGGCCACCACACCCTCAAAGCCATTCAGGAACCGCGTTCGCCACTTCTCTTGCTCGACTTCGCCGAGAGACGCATCCTCCTGCAGCTCTTGAAGTCGCGCAAGGGCTGAGACAATGACCCTGGAAAAGTTGTTCCGAACCGCTGGAAAGGGACTTTTCAGGACCAGGTTGCGAATCCCCGTCGGGCGTTCCTCTATCCACTGGAGGATCCTGAACGCACCTTTCGGAGTCTCGGCAATTGTTCTCGCGAGCTCGGATACAATAGGTTCAAGCTCTGCGAGCTCCTTCGTTCTGGAAATAAGTTGATCCAGCGTATCTAGGGCAATAAAGATGGCAGACTTCTCCAGCCTCGAGGCGTCTGGCCTTCCGGATTTGACAATGTCCCTGGAGCAACCGAGGAGATACCGAACGAAATAGGCATGGTAAGGATCCAAAAGGCAGTAGGTCCGTATGAAGACTTCGTTCTCCATTGCGATATGGTTTCCAAGGGGCACCGGCAAGGGCACGCGCACCGGAACGTCGTTCCTCGTGGGCTTGTAGATCGACTTTGCCGCTTCCATGCTCGAAACGCGCTGGTAAAACAGCATGTAAGCGTTCCACACTTTGTTGAAACGGACCTGACCCATGGATGCGCCATGTAGAGAATCATTCAGGCCACCAAAACACTGGTCGGCGATTTTCGAAGGGTCGAACCTGCTAACGTCAGAGTCGTTGAATTCCACCCATGACGCGCTGGAGTCGACCGTCGGTCGTTCGCGGATGTAGGAGTAGTAATGGCCAGATTCGGCGGTTCCACTGTGCACCAGCACACCAACCAGTTCGAAGATGTCCTCCGGGATCGAGGCATTGGGATCCGAAAGATACTCTACTTTGAACGGGGTCATGTCGATGCGTTCAGGAAACTGGAACTCGTCGTTGATCTTGCTGCGCATCATGGTAGTCATATCGAAGTCAAAGCGCTTCAGATGGAATATGAGATTGTCAGGGAGCTCTTTGAGACAGGCCCTTTTCACCGCGTCGACATGGCGCCCGCAGGAAGTGCACGAGTATTTGTTATCGCCCTGCATGATCTCGCCCTCCACGTAGGCTCGAAGGCTGTCCTCAAGGCTGGCCTTGCCCTTGATCTCACACTGAATGGCAGAGAATGGCTCCAGCCGTTCCGAGATATGGGGACATTCTTTGGACTTGATCTGCTGGACCAACTGGCCCCCATAGAAGGAGCGGAATTTCTTCTTGTCCTCCGCGTCCTGAATCTGGCCTTCCCACCGGTCAAACAAGAGATTGTAGAACTCATCGACATCCATCTGGATGGTGACGTCGATCGGCTCGTTGTCGTAGGTTCGGATCGAATCCACCGCGCCTTGCGTGTCGACGCTCTTCATCCACGTCTCCTGCATGTATCCGAAGATCTTCTTGGTCTCCTCCAGCAGCTTCTGCGACGAGTCCGGGTCGGTGATGTTAACCTGCAACATGAAATCCCGGAACCCGACGTTCATAAAGAGCTGCGTAAACAGCGAGTTGAGGTAGCAGGTGTTGGACAGGTTCTTGAGCCCCGCATAGCCCTCGGGTGACCGAATAGTCTTGCACCTCTCGAAGGACCAGTTCGGTGCGTAGGTGTAGTCCTGAGGGATGATGTCTTCAAGGAGTTCGATGATCCTCGGATAATTGTCGTCGTGTTTGCAGAGCAAAAGTAGAATGTCGTAGAGCTCCTGGCGCGTCTGAGTGTGCATCACAGGGACCTGAGGGGTTATGGGACTAGAGGATTCCACGGACAGATCGGGAAACAGGTAGGTATTAAACAGCTTTTCCATAAGATCAAAGGTGTCGACTGGCGTATTGGTGGACTCTGCGAGTTCCAGGCACAGCCTCAAGAGACGGGCGAAACCCAAGATGATATGATCGACTGGTTCTCGGCCGACAAACTCTTCGGTGTGATGGCTGAGCATTATGTCGCTCCATTGCTTGAGATACTCCCCAAAGATCAGGTCTCCAGGCGACTTCTCGGCGACGGAACGGAACAGGGCGAGAGCAACTTCGAAGAACTCTTGCGACTGATGTGCGTACTCCGGTGTCCGGGGAAATGTCTGTACAAAGGCAGCCCAAAGCGTCGCGAGGATATCGACCGTGGTAGGATTATCAGGTGTCCTTGGCCCTTCGACATCCTCATTACCGGGCTTCGTGGATTGCTTCTGCGACTTTGAGGGACCACAGACGACAGCGATGTTCTCTGCAGTCTCTTTCCTAATGGGCTGCCGGGCCTCATCCAACAACAGCGCAAAGACGAGTTGATCAAACTGGGCATTCCGCTTGATGACGTCCCAGAAATTGTTGTCATGCACCGACGCTTCGATCAAAACGGCAAATGAGTTGCATACGAGCTTCTGAATACCTGCTTCGGAGAGAGTCGCAGATGTCACGTGTCGACCCACGTCCATAAATTTCAGCAGCTGCTTGATCAGATTCGTTGGATCCGAGAGTCTAGACGGGCTATCACCCGTCGAAGGTCTCACAGAGAGAGCCAAAAGGAGACATTCGACGAGATTGCAGGCAAATAGAAGCTTCAAAGGGCTCTCTGCCAGTGACTCCGACATTTCAGGACGCGTCAACGCGGCAACCAGAGCCTGGACGCTGTGAGATACGAAACCTTGGTCGGGATTCGCCTCGAGAGACTCCTCCCTCAGACAGGTCGTCAGCGCGTTGACGGAATACAGCAATTTGTATGGCTTCTCCATGGGGAACATTTCCTGATCGCTCTTGTCCTCCGATCTGACCAAGTCGCGCACACGCTGCTGCGGCGGAAAGACGACGAGGAAGTCGTATATCTCTCGGGCTAGCTTATCTTCGAGATTAAGCAAGTCGTAAAGATCGTCAAAATGTTTCAGGACTTCCGAATCCACGAAAGTAAGGGACTGACGTCTTCCAACGACAGACACCTCGGGACCCTCTGAGACCTTCCTGATAATGAGCAGACCAGATCGTATCTTTAACTCGCGGAGTGTGCTCTGCGGATTGCTGAGCAAGTCGAGCTTCTGTCCGCCGTAGATCGTCGTAAATTTGGAGAAACCGGTCAGGCGGACAAGCCGTTCTACCAACTCAGCGGCTGTGGAAAGGTCACCGATCCGCAGGGTACGGACCTTGGATTGCGTTCCGCCGTTGAAATACTGGTATGGGAGTTCAATGATCTCGCCCTTTCCCGGTCTCTCCGGCAGATCGGGGGGAGGGCCCTGCGGAGGGCTGTACTGCGGTCGAGTCCTGATGCCTTGAAGCAGCTGGCGCAAGAACAGCAGCGATCGACTGAATCTCATCTCCTCTGCCCGTATTTCGCTCTCCGAAGCCACAATGACCATAGGCTCGTCCTCGCCGCTCACGGAACCGTCGCTAAAAGATTTTAATTTGGCTGCCGCGGATCTTAGCTGCTCCACGCAACGGTCGACCAGGGAAATATGTGTGGCATTCGCGGCGGATCGTGGAGCTCTGCGGATTAGCATGTGATCGAGGTAGACTTCGATGGCGAAGCTGGTCGCCTGGGTCTCGATCGTCCCCGGAGGCGCCGTCAGGATGAAGTGCCAAATTCGGTCCATTCCAGGAATCGAAATGACTTCATCTTCGCCTGCGACCGGTGGCGGATTGAACCGGATCTCGTAATTGATCGCCTGCTCGGCAAAGGAAAGTATCTCTGGCGAGAAGTCCTCGGGCGAGAGGCCGGGAAGGTAATCCTGAATACATCTCTCGATGAATGGATTTCGTTTCCCGCATCGGCCGGTCACCTTGCACAGCATATCCCACAGGGCGCTTCTGCCCTGTTCAACGATGTTCTTCGACATGAAGACCTTCCCCCACAGAGTGTCGCTCAGCTCCGGTGTGATTGTGTCTGGAACCGTGTCGATGATGCGGTTCAAGAGTTGGATCCGGGACAGGAGACCATTTTTGGAGAAGGAGTCGGCGAAATCGCACTGCTTGGAATCCAGAGTGTGGGCGAGCTCCGTGATCATCAAGCGCGTCAGATCAAAGTCGAGGGCGAGTTTTTGAATCTCGTGCGGGTCATATGATGGGATCAGAGCGTTCAGCACCTGAATGCTTCCGACGGTGAATTGGTTCATTTCGGCAATGTCCTGGATACACCGCTCGTACACGTCCATCTTGTCGGACTCGCTCAGCCCGAGGTCGAGGAGAGAGCTCAACTGCGTACTGGCAAACTTCTGTAAGAATGCCTTGTGTTCGACAGAGAACTCATTGCACGCCGTGGTTTCACGGATCAGCCGCACGCAGAGACGAAGCGGGATAGCATCCACGTGGAGGAATTCCCTTCTCTCGCTGTGCTTTTCACGGACGTTGAGAAGCAGCTGCTCACAGAAGTCGACCATCCTCGCATCGAAGCGGTTCAGGGGCAGTTCGAGGAGCTTGGAGCACAGGTAGAGCAGGGCGGGGGACGAAGACTGATGCATTGCAAAGGTGCGGGTCAGCATTCCCAGAACTTCGCCCACCGTCCGTTGATCCTGACTCTCGGTCACCGTCTGCCAGATGGTGTCGGTATCCTTATCGGTGTATGTCGAAGTGACGACCAGGAAGCCGACGATGTTGCCGCTGCGGCTGATCAGCTGCGGATGCGAGTCGACGCCGACGATGTATTCGACGATGCGGTTTTCTCTCAGGAACTTCACAAGATACTTGATTATCGGATACTCGATCCCGGCGGGATTCCCTTGAATGTGTTGTCTCCAGACGCTCACGAGCTCCGTCTGCATCCCTTCCATCCCGTGGACCCTCAGCTCCATCCGGCCATCCATGATGTGTTTCTTGAAAACCCCAAACTTCCAGCCACAGAGTATGATCTGCGGACACTCCTCGGGCTTTGTATTCTCCGGGAATTGTATGGATAGGTCGCGTGCGATCCGCACCGCGAAGTTGGGGTCCAGACAGGATAGGTTGTGATAGGTGTAGGAGATGGGGCGGAGTAGCGATTCGCTTGCTTCACTCGTGAGCCACGGCGACTTTTTGGATATGTGCATCTGGTATTTGTCGTCAATGGCCCGGATGACGTTGTAAGCCGCCTTCGCCGTCCGCGCCAACACCGGCGACTCAATGAGCGAGTCGTCGGCACGAAACTTCTTTCGTTCCACTCCCGACTCCACCATGTTGCTGATAACGCCCACCACGGACACGAGCATCGGAGCCAACTGGGGCCACCGGGGAAGCGACATCAGAACCAAGGCCGCGAGGTCGGACAGACGCTGCATCGCATCGACCGGAGGCGAAGCAATCTGGTCGTTGACGCGCGCCACGAGATTTGCCAGTTCGGGGCCATACAGCCTCTCCAAGGTACGGAAGAAGGGGATGTTCGAGATCTGCAGGGTCCATCCCAGCACCGGCACATACAGCCTGGACATCATCTCTGGAGCGTGGATGTCCGTCTCGTTGGCGAATTGGCTCAATGTCAGGGTATCCAGGTGAGCGAGATGAAGCGAGAGCTGGGCAAAACCAAGGATGAACTCTTCCAAGCAACGCCATGTGCCATGTCCCTCGTTTGGCTGGAAATCGATCCTATCGTGGGATTAGCATCATACGAATCTGGCTTCCAGGCATTGACCAATCTTACACTCTCCGCAGTAAGCTCTCCACCAGCGTAGGCAGCTCCTCCCAGAACTCGCGGTCGTCGGCGAAGGTGTCGTAGGTGATCTGGTCGAGATTGCTCACGCAGTAGTCGAGCCAGTTCTTGATGGCAACAAAGGCAGCAGTATCATGGGGATGCCCTATCCGATCAGGTCAGCTATCACATTCGTCACTGTGCCATCCGTCGTACATACCTTTCTCGATCATGTTGGAAATCTCCTCCAACGATTCCCGCAGGTCCAGGTTGCCCCGCAGCTTGGGGAACGAGTCCGTCAGAGACAGCTGCTCGTGCAGCTGCACGACCTCCGCCGCGGCCTGCCCCCGGAGCGCTTCCCCCAGCGGCCTCCAGCTAGACGTACTGGGGTCCTGATCCATGTCTTCCACCTCGGCCACCTCGATCTCCGGGCTCTGCGCGGGCGACGACGACGCTGATATCGCGGCCGACGACTGCGCCCCGACCCCGGACGCGTCTGCAGGCGGAGCAGCTGCGGACTGCTCGGGCGAGCCCGCGGCTGCCCGAGCGGGCCCGGGGGACTTCATGTTGATGGTGACCCTGCTGGCCGCGCGTCGGGCAGCAGGCGCCTTCTGGTCCGCGGCGGCGGGAGCAGCAGCAGCCTGATCGGCGGATGCGTCGTCGGCGGCCATGGACTCGCGGGCCGCGCAGCCGCTGTCGAGACGGGGACGCTTCCGGGTGGCCTGGAGATGCGTATCTTCCATCGGATCGCCGTGGGAGCGCGAGGGTTCGGTCGACACAGCACCAGGCGGGGTGCCAGAGCTCTCTAGCGGGGTCCCGGCCATGACATTTTCCTACCCCGCCTTAACCGGAAGGAGGGAGATGGCGTGCACGTCTGGCACGGGGAGAGACAGAGAGACAGCCCGGGGATGACGGACGACAAAAGGCTGGGGAGTGGGAGGTGGTGTCTGCGGAAAAAGCCAGGCAGCGGCCTTTTTGATCGTCGCGGAAAAAGAAGCTGGAGGGTGACGTCTCGGCGGAGAGGCACCGGGTGACGAATTGGAACGCCCAGAAGGGGCCGCGGGGACGACCACTGTGAACACCAGACCTGAGACGAAGATAGAAGAAGACGAGCTGCAGCTGGAGCTCACTGCCAGGGTGGTTCTGTGCTGTTGGAGCTACGGTGAAAAAAAAAAAAATGGATGAGGGAGGGAGAGGACAAGGCCAGAGTCAGCAGCGCGCGCGCAACACGGCTCCCACCGACGCTCTCAGGGACGGTCGGGGAGAGACGACGAGCCAGCCGCCGCGGAGCGACACGATGCGGTTCTCGCGGAGATCAAGCTGCACCGACACAGCTCTGGATGCAGAACGTCAGCTACTCTATACTTGCTAGAAGCTTGAGGCTGTTTTCGCAGCGGGAGTGGGCCCTGGCGGTCCTTGGCGTCCCCCGCAGCACGACCCTCGCTACACGCTACGGCATGCATCGTCGAGCTCGTTGGAGACGATCTTCTCTGCTCTCCCTGCTCTTCGATGGAGGAGAGAGCTCGTTGACTTCATCCCTTGCACATTGACTTCGGCGTGCCTAGAGAACCCCGCGCTTCCCAAGGGCGCCCCATGCTCCTCTGCAATGCGGCCAACCTACATACAGAGCAGCGCGCTCGTCTTTCTAGACTCTGGACTCTACACGAGGGACGAGGTTCACGGGCTCCCAGAGCCATACGACTCCACATGGTCCCAGGGTTCGCAGTGCCAAAACTCAATCTGTAAAGAAGACGGGAGAGCTTGGTGCGTATCCGTCTGGCGATGTGGTCCTGGTGTCTCGATCTTGATCTTCTCCAGTCTGGAAGCTTTGAAACCCATCATGGCTTTGCTGGTCCCTCTAGGGCTACCATTGCTTCAAATCAGGACTGGTCGTTGTATAGCTGTCCAAATGCCTAAACGGGACGTGTTCATGTCCAGTGGTATAAGATGGTCATCAAAGCGCTCCAGGTGTCTATCCTCATCTGATGGTGCCATCATCTCATCATTCCGTCATTGACGTCTCGATCTTCCGGATAACCCTTGCTGGATTGCCCACCGCGACATGGAAAGGTGGGACATCCTGCGGAGTAAAGATACCTTCATTAGCATGAGTAGATCAAAGCAGCAGCAGCATCACTGTACCTTCGTCACGACACTCCCGGCACCGATGGTGGCTCCCTTCCCGATCGTCACCCCGGGCAGGATGACCACACTCCCGCCGATCCAGCAGTCCTCGCCGATATGGATCTCCTTGCCCAGCTCCGGCCCCTGCATACCGTTGCGCAGGGCAGGATCCAGGGGATGCGTGCCGCTGTACAGGCCCACGTTGGGACCGATCAGGGTGCGCGCCCCGATCGTGACCAGGCACGTGTTGATGATGACGCAGTTGGAGTTGATGTAGACCCCTTCGCCCACCTTGAGGTTGAACCCGTAGTCGACCTGGACGGGCGCCTCGATCCAGGGCTCGCGCTCGAACAGGGCGTCGTCCTTGGCGGGGTCGTCCGCCGGCGGAGGAAGCGGGGTCTTGTCATCGATGATCCTGTGCGGTCAGCTCGAGGATCAACGCGCAGAGGCGGTAAGATCTGGCGACCATCATGACAGCTCTGCACACTTACTCTCTCCAGAGCTCCACCCGCCGCCGACGGGAGACATCGCCTGCGTTGTTGTACCGGTAGCAGGCGTTCCTGGTTCGTGTGCGGGCAGCAACCAGCTCCGGGGTGAAGGCATGGTAGAGCTCCCCGCGGAGCATCTTCTCCTTCTCCGTCGGCTGCGACATGGTCGTAGACTGCTGCCAAAGAAACCAGAATTCAGAAAGAAGTCTTTGGCCCCGCGAGAAATAAGGTCCAGCGGGCGTCCCATATATCCATCGGATGCATCGAGACACGCGACCGGAGGCGGGGTCGGCGAGGCTTGGTTGAGCCGCCGGGCCGCCCGCCAGCGTCCGCGCGCTGATCCACAGGAAGCTTCCCCGACGTCACCGCATCCATTTCGAGCGAAACTCGTTTGCCGGACATCAAGAATCATAGCCAGGGCATTGGCCGGATGGAGGCGTGCAACGCAGCATGAGGGAAATCAGCACACCCCAACTTCCCGCTTCTTTGTCTTTGTCTCCTTTTCTTTGACCTCGAAGAGCCCCCGCGGCTGCCCGCGTCCCTGATCTCTCCTGTGAACTCGTTGATGATCAGCTCTCTCATAACCCGTCGCACGCGTTGATCATGTCTACTGCAGCGAGTGCGTCCGGCGTCAAGGCGCCTTCCAGCAGCCCTGGCGTCTCCGCGCCTGAGATGCAACCCGGCTGGCGGCCAGCTCGACCGGCCAACGGAACCACGGCGAAACCACCTCCCACCGTCGACCCGTCCAACTACCCGGGCGGGAAGAAGTCCCTCTCTGGCATTTCAATTAGGGCTTTCCTGCTGGGCGTCACCCTTGGAGCGTGTCTGATCGTCACCGTCTGCTTCTTGACCGTCATCCCGACCCCGTTGTGGCGCGTGCCCTTCTTCATAGCCTCGCTCTGCCTCTTCCACTTCCTCGAGTACTACATCACAGCCCGATATAACACGCTGCAAGCCAATATCTCCGCGTTCCTGTTGACCCAGAATGGCTGGCAGTACAACGTCGCACACGGCTCCGCGATCGCGGAGTGTATCCTCTTCCGCCTCCTTCTGCCCGATGGCTACTTCAGGTGGACGGCGGCGGTGCTCGGGGGTGTGGAAGTGCAGGCGGCGCTGGGTCTGGCGCTGATGATCGTTGGCCAGACGGTCCGGACGCTTGCAATGGCGCACGCTGGCAGCAACTTCAACCACACGGTGCAGGTGGAGCGCAAGGAGGGCCACACGCTGGTGAAGACCGGTGTGTACAGTGTCCTTCGGCATCCGAGCTACTTCGGGTTCTTCTGGTGGGGCCTGGGGACGCAGCTGGTGCTGGGCAATGTGATCTGCTTCTGGGGTTATGCGTTCGTTCTGTGGATGTTCTTTTCCAAGCGAATCAAGAGTGAGTGCATCCTTTCTTCAAAGATCCTTAGAAGTATGAGGTATTTCTGACGCTGGACTATAGGAGAGGAGAGATTTCTAATCCTCTTCTTTGGGGATGACTATGTGGATTACAGGCGCAAGACCTGGGTCGGGATTCCTGGAATTCGTTGACTGCCATACAGATGTTTGCGATTGCGTTTTGGCGCTTATCTGACTAGTTTCAAAGAGTTGAAGGTGGTTCTCGAAGTCTAATAATGCATCATGTCTCTGAGAGTTGTGTTTCTTTTGCATGCTCATTTGTTGAGTGATCTAAACTTTGTCTTCATACCCTGCTATCAGCGTCCCTTGCTTCCTTGACAGTGAACAGAAGATGATCACCGCCAAAGCGGCAGACGGATAAGAAATGGCATCCTCCAGGTGAATATCCATCCATCCAGTGACGGTGACCTTCTCCGTCCGACCGTATGGTGCCACCTCTCTTATGCTTTTCTCGTTAATTTGCTGTCCTTTGCAGTGTGGAGGCCTGCAACAAGCATTGTCTACAGACATCTCTAGCAAGAGGAGATTGCATGTCTTCTTCTCTTTCTGTCTATTACACCCCTATCTCATCGCCCGCGGCAACCCATACACGTGCGGGCTCCGTGAAGGGAGCTTGTTTACATCTGCTCCGCTCCAGCTTGGCACTGTTTACCGTATTCATGATCTGCTTCCTTCTTGCATGCAGAACCCTGGAGCGGGGAGGACTCCTTCAGCGGAACGATAAACGGGCCAGTTACATTTTTACCAGGTCCTGACACGTCTGCATGCAAGTATCCCTTCGTTTACTATCTTGATACACGCCCATACATACCGGATCAACTCCTCTGACCTCTTGTCATATCTCCAATCCAACCAGACAGTTAAACACTCAATTCAAAAGACTTGGAATCCCATTTACTCACAATTACAATGTGTCGCAGCCGCACCCACCGCCACAAACCCTGCGGCTGCGTCACCGACCACGTCTACATCTGCCCGTCCTTCCCGTTCCGCCCTCCTGCTCTGCCTTCTTCTTCTTCCTCATCTTTGACTACGAGCAGCGACAACAGGCGGTTCACGTCCCACACAGCGCCATCATTCACGCCTGGACTTCTGCGCTCCTGCCCGGAGTCATTTACAGCCTTTCCAGATGTTGTGGACGCTTACCCCTGCCGCCGCCACCAGGCCATGATGGACGATGTGCAGCTCGTGATGGGGCCGCCGAGGGTGTCTGGGGATGATGACGACGAGGAGGTACAGCATGCTGAAGGTGCTGGTGAAGACCAGAACCGGGCACTGCCGGGCCCGGCCACGGTCAATATCAAGGGTTCCTCGAATGGAAAGGGAACTAAACCTGGACCCTCGGGCGAGGTCACAATCTCCCCCGAAAACAGCGAGAGCAGCGAGTCCAGCCCTGGCCCCGGCACCGCTGCGTCATCTGCTCCCAATTCCAATACCAATTCGACTCCAAGCACCGGGCAGACCACCCCTGCTGGGAATTCTTCCGCTTCCAAGCCAGGAAGTATCCACGTGCGCATGAATCCGCAGAAACCAAGTTCAAACCCCAAATCAAAATGCAAATCATCCAAGGAGCACCATTCCCGGCAGACCATCCGCCACGGCGGCGGCCGTCATCGCCGGCAGACCCTAACGACAGCAGACGAGTACGACTCCTTCTCTCGCCTTCTGGCAGAGGACCTCAACCGCAACCGCCGCAGCGTCAGCCTTGGGGTTGGTATGGGTATGGGTATGAACCGCGCCGACGGCAGTTATCCTTCCTCCTCTGGCATCATCGACGACTACTTCCACCGCAACAACGACGACGGAGCGGGCGTCGAGATCGAAGTCATGCGGAGCAGAACTGCATCCGGATCTGGATCCAGCCCTGGGAACGAACGCAGAGGAGACGCGAAGAACAACAGCGACGACAGCGACATGAACAAGAACGAAAGCAGCAACACCCTCGACAGGCGCGTGAGCAGCGGGTCCCGGTTCTTCTGGGCGAGGATTTTTGGCGGGGGAACCACTACTACAACGGTGACAACCATGAATACTACCGAGTCGGTGACGGAGTCAGAGACAGAATAGAGACGGCCAGGGCCGAGGGTCAGGAAAGAACTTCCTGATCTTGATCCCGATATACTTTCGGTCTGTTGATACCAATTTTGAACTCCAATTACAAAATTACGAATTGGAAGAAGAAGCGGAAGGGGAGGGAAAGAAGAAGAGGAAGGAAGGGTATTGTCAGGAGTACAAAATACAATACGAGGAGAAGAAGAAATAATTGGAAAATTAAGGGAAAAAATTGAAACAAAAAATTGCTTTCTTTCTTGGTTGGTTCGTTGATCATTGACCAATTAATTGGTCATTTATTTACATTGGAATCGAATCGACTGCCCTGGCCCTGGTTCTGGCCCTGGCAGGTCCGGGGAGGGCCTCGAGGTACAGTATTTTTTGGGGACCGACCTAGGGTGGTTAGTTAGGTTTACCTAAGTTAATGATCATGAATTGGTGATCATGAATTGGAATTGACTTTTATCTATCTATCTATGCCTATGCGTATCATCAGTAGATCTGACATAAACGTGTATCTGAGATCCCGCCCGAGGATCAAAGGCCGGTATCCAACAAAGGGTTCCATTATCCTATGAAAGATTAAAAGAATCCGTATGTGGCTAGATCACACTAACCTGGATGTTACATCTAACATCATGAGAGGTTTCTTACGGATTGATTCGTCAAAGCGTTACTTATATATAAGGCAAGGCCAGATGGGTGGGTATACAGACAGCTACAGGACCAAAGATCCATCATTAATATTAGATAGATGGATACTCGATATATGTACAGTACAATACAATACATACATACAACCCATACCAATAACGATCAATCCAAACAAACAAAAGATCAGATTCCCAAGCCCGTCCAACATCAGAGCTTACTCTCCCGCGCCGCAACAGCACCGACCGCACCACTCATGTACGGCCCATCACTGGCAGTATTATCTCCTGACGCCGACGCCGACTGACCGTGCGGACGCGGACCGAACAGCACGAGCTCCCGCCCGCCCCTCGTGCTCCACCACGTGACGCAGAAGTGCGCCCGCTCGACGTCCATCTCGCCGCTGCTCAGGGCGTCCCAGAAGCGCTCGACGCAGGCTCTGCGCATCTCCTGGTCCTGGATCGCGTTGATCAGCCTCGCGGTCAGCGGGAGCCACTCCTCCAGGTCGTCGACGCGGAGGAAGCAGAGGCTGTCGATCAGGGCGAGGGTGAGGACGGCTTGTTCGGAGAGGGGAGGGGAAGGTACTGCTGGTTCGGGTGCTCCTTGAGCCGGGGGAGACGGGGGCAGGGGTTCTGGGGATGCATGGTATGCGCGGTCGTGGACGAGTTCGAGGAGGATGGAGGGTAAGAGGGGCTGGCTGTTTGCGAGCGGCGAAGGGGGAGCTGTGATTTTCATGACAGTCTTGAAGGCGACTCGGAATTGGCGGCCAGAGAGGTTCTGCGGGAATACCTGCGAGGATGTCAATAGCCATCATCAATATATGATAGGGAAGACATACTGCAAAAAGGTTATCGATGTAGTATGGCAGATGTTTAGCCGCTATCTCCGCACTTCTCGGCGATGCGAGCACCGCGAGAACGACGCTGTGCGCGGCCTCAAAGATCTCCAGGAGGCGATTGTCCCCTCCTTTCGCAAGGTATGGTAGCGCGGCGGATATTAGAAGCTCCTCATTTGCTTCCGGGGACAGAACAAGAGTGAAATGTTCCGCCGTATTCAAGAAGAAAAGGTCGAGACATCTCTCGAGCGGATGTTCAGGAATCTCACCCATCTTGCTGGGCTTGATGTTCCTCAGGAAAGTCTCCGCAAGGCCCGGATATTGTGACAGGATGTCTATAGCGGTAAGATTCACGAAAGTGTACTGGGTCGAGGCATTCTGGCCGAGCCGGGACGAGACAAAGTAGAGATTTCGAAGCATATTAAGAGCTTGTATCGATATGAATGGCGCGCCTGGAAGTAATCAGAGAACGAACTTGGAGCACTTAAAAATCAAGACAAGACTTACTTCTGCCAGCAGCAAGCACGGGATCGTTAAGAACTCTTCCCAGAACAGCCCGGAGGACGATGATTACGGAAAACATGCATGCTCGGAATAACTTCCACAGAGTAGGAATGGTCCTCTTCAATGACTCTTCATCAAAGAACTCCGCTTCTTCGGATATGTCGACCTCGCATAACTTGTTCTGCCGCCATTGCACGATCAACGTACGGACAAAGTCGGCAACGGAGTCTACAGCGCTAGCGACCAAGTCCGGATCACGGACGTTCTCAATTGCATGCGCGATAAGCCGCGACAGCGGCCCTAGAGAGGTTATGAGGGGTCTGTTGGATATCTCGGTCGTATGGATGTACGTCGGAGATTGCTCTGACCACTTGAACTTCTTGCCTGGCACTTCGACGACGTCGCCGTCGATCGCGCTTATGAAATATCCGCCCTCCAGTCCTTCTTCCGAGAAGTACGTTGCGCGGACCAATACCGGCAGCAGGTGGTCGTAGTCGAGCTGGCTCCGTCGGGAATCTGACAGAAGCTCGAACGTATAGTTCAGGACCAACGTTATGCAATAGGTATCAAGGCCATCAAAATTTTGCAATTCGTTTAGCGCCAGCTGTATAGCGTTCACCAGGGCAGACTCCAGCTTGGACCGGAGACGCGACGGCAGCCCTTGCCTGTCCTGCCCCTCGAATCCGATCAAGACGCCGGCTAGCAGCAGCAGATGCCTCCATCGCGGTGACTTCTCGTCAGCCCCTTTGACAACCGCCTTCACCCACGCTTCCCGGTCAAGCCCCTTCCGTTTGGGATATGGCGTTGGCGGGTCATCTATCGCCTCATTCTGCAGGATCGTGATGGCGGCGGTGTTAAAGACGCTGATAATCCGGCGGCACGTCTCCAGGTCCACCCGGTGAAACCAGATTCCTGGAGAGCTCAACAAGTGGGAAGAAACGAGGGTCACGTTGAGAGGATTCGTGAGCAGCGGTAAGTAGCTGGCTGCTGACGGGAGTAATCTGCGCGCTCCGGTCAGTTGCGGTCAGTGAGTGCATTTGGGGACGGGGGTCACTCACGCGTAGGCATCTTCAAGATTCGTAGCGGTCTGAAGCGCCCGTAGGAACGTAGCTAGGGAACGTTCAGTCGCCATCATGGGCAACAGGCGTCGACGGTGCGCAGCATGCAGGATGACATTATTATTGTCTGTCGACCCCGTTACATCGGATCTACAGCCCGCGGGAAGCTCCAGATCTCCCCAGCCGAGGTAGCGGACGCGCAGGCAAACAGTACAAACAAGCACGACCCCGTATGTCGCCGGCCATCTCGCCTACTCAACCTACTACCACCGATGCCCATGCTCCTTCTTTCGTATTAAAAATAATTTTCCGAGGCATGGGGCTGCGCTACGATTTTCTTTCAAAATTCCGCTTGAACAGAAGTAGCGCCGGACATGTCGAGTAACCGCGTCCCAGTGAACTACCAGGTCCCGTCGTTCCCATCACTCTACGACCCGATCCGGGCAAAGACCAGCGGCGGTCCGGCGTACTATCTCTACTACACGGATGACATATGGCGTTTCACGCTCTACTGGACGTTGATCCTCTACGGCGCCGCGCACCTTGCCGTGGCCGCCTGCGCGGCCGTTATGCAATGGCGCAACTGGCGGGTCATCTGGGTCGTGCCGCTGGTGTATGCCATCGTCGGCGGCCTGGAAGGTCTCCTTGCTGGGAGCGTTGTTGGGCTAGTGTAAGTCTGCGCATCGCCATTCAATCAGTTGAGTAAATGCTAGGTCCGGGTTCTAATGTACGAGAGTAGCTTAGGAGCTGTCTATGAGGCGGGCAACTTCATGATGTCGACCTGGATTCCGTTGATTTGGGCAGGGGTCAACGTCCTGGTGCTGATACTTTCAAGTTTCCCGATGCAAGGCGGTCTCTAAGACCGGATATAAACAAGAGCAAATACAGTTTTGGGGACACCATTCAAATGTCTGCAATTATTATACCCGACCGCGGCACGAAGACTCAACGACTCCACAAGCCTTAGTCCTTGGAAGAAATCAACCCGCGTCCCTAAAAGTCTGGAAGCCAGCTACACAGCAGCAGCTTAATATAGAAGAGCCAAGATACCCTGGCATACGGCCTAAGAAACTGCCCAAGCCATGCTTCATGCAAACAGAAGTCAATACAAAACCTCGAACGCCGGATTTTTGGCACGCCACCATGACACTGTGCGCAGAACATCCCATCTGCAATTGAAGATTCCTCGTACAAATTACTTGCCATTGCGCCAGCTTCCTTTCCGTTGCTCTTCCTTCAGACTATCTGGCTGGCTAGGTAATGGTCCTCGTTTTCGAGGGTCGAAGCTTTCTTCATTGGATCCACTGTCGGGAGCACTACTTTGGAGGCCGGGTATTCCTCCGGACGTGGTCGAAGGTGCCGTACCCCCATTGGAGGTGTTATTTTGAGGGGCAAAGTTCTGTGGCAGTTGAATGCCTTGCGAGAGAAGCTGCTTTTGCAGTTCCGCTAGATTGAGGTTTGGCGCAGACGTACCAGACAAAGCTGGCGGCAAAGAGAAGCCAGGCAGGCCGGCATTTTGCGGGAGACTACCCTGCTGAGATAACGGGTTTGAAAGCATTGCCGCCAAGCGACTGGGATCCATGTTCGGCACAGATGTAGACAATCCCGACGGCGGTGGAGGTTGGGCTGTCCCGATGCCCGGTATCAACCCTTGTGTACCGCTGGTATCCGGCGCGGAAGTGTTTGGAGGTGGAGCACCTTGTATTCCAGGGAGGGTAGGCTGTGCTGCAGTCTTCTTCTGATCAACGAGTCCTTCTGCCTCGTCCTGCAGCTCTTGCTCTTCTTCCTCACGCATCTGGCGTCTTCCGAATCCCCGGTTCCAAGTTCCCTGGGCCTCTGCTGCCTCTTCCCCAATGTGGAATCTGTCTTTCAGGTAGCTTGTTTCTCCTGGTCTGGCTCGAGACCAGAATCGTGTGAAGTTGTCCTTTGAGCCAGATGCCAGAATATGGCCTAGAGGGTGCCAATCTAATGACCATATGGTTGCGCTATGAGCATATGGAATGCGATGAGCCGGGTAAATAACCTGTGCAGGAGTGTTTGCGGGATCAGGGCTGTCATAGGGGGCAATAGTGGGAACGTGTCCCGGTGGTAGATTAGGTTCGTCAAGGAGATAGTGGTACAGCGACCCGTCCTCGCTGCCAGTGGATATCAATTGACAGTGAATGGGATGCCATGTCAGAGTCGAAATAGGCTTCTCATGGCCCCGGAGGATACAGATGTCGCGCATCATTCGAAGATCGAACACCCTCGCGGTCTGATCACGTGAAGATGTTGCAAGGAGGTTGGTGTTTACGCGGGAGAATCGGGTCGTAGTTACGGTATTCTTGTGGCTGTGGAGTGTAGTCAGACATCGTCCTGTTCGAGGATCCCAGAACTTGACCTGATGGTCTTTGGATCCAGAGACCAAGAGTCCTTTGGTTGGGTGCCAATCGCACGATTTTATATCCCAGTTATGGCCGGTGAGAACCGTGTCGCACATGCGGGCTGTAAAGTCAAATATTTTCAACGTCGTATCATCCGATGCGGACAGGAATTTAGTGTCACTGGGAGACCATGCCAGGTCCCGGACCGCGTCGTGGTGTGCGTCATCGACAGTCTCTACGTTGTTGAAATTCGGACGCCAGTATTTGATGTCTCCTTTTTGCCCTCCCGATATCAGCCAGTCGTGGTTATGTGACCATGCTGCTGCGGTGACTCCTGCTTGAATCTGGTCGTAATGGGCCTGGACGTAAAATCAGCAACAGGAAGAAAATAAAGCCGACTTGGACAGACGCACATCCATAACAGTTTCGAAGTTGAACGCAGTCCCATTCCATAACATGAATTCTCCAGTATGACCGCCCGTCAATAATCGCCTGCCTTCCGGAGTCCATCTGACGACGGTAATCGGTTTCTTCGACTTTCCGATCGACTGATGTAGATGTCGCACGGGGATCGTATCGGCCGGAGAGTGGATTCTTGCCAGGGGAGGGAGCATCTGGCAGAAATCAGCACACCTCTTCCGCCAGAAGCTTGCGGCCCTGATAGCTTTCACTCACATCCACTACATAGCTCGCACTAGGCCTTTCCGTCTCCATTCGATGAGCTCCCTTGTACCGTGGCCGTCGTGTGCGTATCCATTGTACCATCGACGAACCGTAGTCGGTGACGGGCCCTGGAAAGTTGTCAGAACCACCCACTATGAGCGCATTGACGAGAGAAGCATACTGGGTCTTCGAGGCCCCACGATGCGGCCTTCGTAGGGCCTCCCAGCGTACTGGGAGTCGGTGGTGGATTCCTCCATAGCAACACTGTCGCAGGAGCGCGCCCCAGACTCGCAGATAAATCACCGAAGGCGTGTCAGCTTGGTAACCATGACACGAGTATCACCATGGGCCGTCCTGTCGCAGAAAAACGAAGCTAAGCGGCCAGTTCACGGCATGCATGCGGCGTTGTCGGCGTTGTGAGAAACCGGACAAAGTCCAAGGTTGTCCGGCGCGGCGACGATCATTGGCCGAGGAGCTGTCGACGCGCCCAGATCCTTGCAGGCTCGATGCCGGAGCTCAGCTCAACGCTGCCAGCCCCGCCATGGCCATGCTGCTCCTTTCTCCTCCCCCTCGTCGAGCCCATGCAGTTCCTCTCACGATGATAAAGCGTCGCGGCGGATTGTCTCTCTTCCTTATTTCCCGTTCCTCGTGCTGGGTTAGCCATTGAGTGATCCCGCAGTTCGGACCGCCCCTTTCTGGTCTTTCTTATCGGCTCGCCTAGCTGCCACGACCTTATCTAGACGGCCTAGAGTTGCTGCTCAGGATGACAACGGTCATAGAGAAAGCAGCCAGCACGGGCAATGATGCTACGCAGCTGGATGAGAGCTCCCCCGGCGGAGCAACGCCCGAGTCCTCCACGTCCCCGTCCCCTGCCGACGGAGCTCCGCAACCTCAAGCAAGAGTAGAAAGAAGCAAATATCGACATGCCCATGCTTACCACACGCAGCTGCGGAACTCCTGTCTCAGTCGAGACTCGACGGTAACTCCCAGTTTTATTGGTTTCCGGAATCTCATGGTTCTTGTTCTAAGTAGGATCCCGGACACTCCTCGGATCGTTCACCGGATACTAACGTGAGGGACAGTTGTGATGAACTTGCGTCTGATTGTCGAGAATTTCATGAAAGTCGGTGCTTCGTCCTACACGTCTGCCGATGATACTGACGATGGCCTAGTACGGTGTCCTTATCTGTATCCGATGCCACGATTACCGAAAGAAAGACCTCGTCCTTGGTGCCATCCTCTACGCTCTCGTGCCATGCCATCTGTTTGTCGCTTATATAATTGAGTGGATTGCTGCGCAGCAAGTGAAAGGAGCTGTTGGGCGCAGGAAGAAAGATATCTCTGCGGAACAGGACGAGCAAGAGCAAAGGACTTTCCGATCAATCTGGCGTTTCACCGCAGTCGCCCATACCGTGAACGCTACGCTCTGCCTTTCCGTCACCAACTTTGTCGTCTACTACTATATTCATCATCCAGGCATTGGGACGCTCTGTGAGCTCCACGCGATCATTGTCTGGCTCAAGAACTGCTCCTATGCATTTACCAACCGCGATCTCCGCCATGCGATACTCGATCCATCCACGCAATCTAAACTACCCGAGATCTATTCATCGTGTCCATACCCGCAGAATATCACTCTTGGGAATCTAACCTATTTCTGGCTAGCACCTACATTGGTTTACCAACCAGTGTATCCCCGGACGTCGCGAATCCGCTGGTCGTTTGTCGCCAAACGTCTCTTCGAGTTTATCGTGTTGTCTGTCGTCATGTGGCTCCTCTCGGCTCAATATGCCACTCCTGTTCTTCGAAATTCTTTGGACAAAATTGCGGTCCTGGATTTCACCTCGATCGTGGAACGGACTATGAAGCTTTCCACAATCTCCCTGGTCATTTGGCTTGCAGGATTCTACGCCTTCTTCCAGTCATTGCTTAATGCGCTAGCCGAAGTGATGCGCTTCGGCGACCGGGAGTTCTACTCAGATTGGTGGAATAGCCCTAGTGTTGGCGTGTACTGGCGATCCTGGAATAGACCTGTATATCTCTTCATGAAGAGACATATCTTCTCCCCATTGATCGCAAGGGGCTGGAGCCCTTTCGCTGCGAATGCGGTGGTATTTACCTTCTCAGCCATTCTCCATGAGATGCTAGTGGGGATCCCAACCCATAACTTGATTGGTATGTGGAACTTCGCCGCCTTCCGTTGAGATCCATACTGACGAGGCTTCTAGGCGTCGCATTTGCGGGTATGATGTTCCAGCTGCCGCTCATCGCAGTCACCCTTCCAATGGAGAAAAGGGACGACCCGACCGGCAGAGTCATTGGAAACTCGATCTTCTGGATCAGTTTCTGTCTTGTAGGCCAGCCTTTGGGCGCATTGCTGTACTTCTTTGCGTGGCAGGCAAAGTACGGCAGCGTCAGCAAGATTCAGACCTAGCCGGAGGTTTATACTAGCGCTGTGAATAGGCTTCAGATACACCTCTAGATATATTCGGCAATGTTGGCCATATATATAATCTTTGCTAAATGCGTCGAAATGCGGCTCAATGTATCTCGCTCTTAGGAGGTTTTCCGGCCTTAAAAATTAGATCACTTGAATGCTTATGCTGGCTGTTTTAATGGTTGCCATCCAATCTATCACTATAGAAAAAATAACAGCATGGCGCGGCTGGGAAGGGGCTCCTATCTCACTCTGCACGTCCAATAGGATGTGTGATCGCTGGCGCAATTTGGAGATAAGGCTGCGTAGAGTACCTAATCAAAACGCCCAGGTTATAACGTGACGTTGGGTAATGTGACACTACAAAAGGTCGTCACCCGCATTCCCTTGCTTCTCATTCCTTGAAAAATCTGTTCGAGGCCAGCACGTCTGCAACGACGTTGCTATATCTGCTCGACTGCGCTTATGGAAATGCAATGCGGGGTTATGACGAAAATGACCAGCCCTGGAGAGCGATCGGGGCTGCCACCACTTTTCTCACACGTTGTGCTGCTGATCTTTCTTCCCAAGATATACCATGTGTACTCCCTATATGGTCCCATTGGCAGGGCAGAATTGTTCGGATCCAAGGCTGTCCCGACTCCGGACTAAGAGAGCGGGTGACACGGCCCCGTTCGGATAGTTTGATAGCTCCGACGTGTTTGGGACATGTCCCGACCTCTGACTGCACGAGAATTGGCCTATGCAAGAATTACATAAGTAGGCAGAGCCTGCTGGTTGTTCTGACTTGAATTACTGTGCTTCACGTTTTTCATCTCCTACGAATTGTTGGTCGTTGTCTACACATAATCCTCGGAGATCCCCTTGGAAGCTTAAAGAAGCTAGACAGCTTGCATCACCGAGTCTTCCGCCGGTCCCCTCTGGTTCACACACAGATCACCCCCTGAAACAGTGCTTTAGCCGGGAGCTTTTCGGTTTCAAGAGACCTCGCAAAATGGCCACTACTATCACCGTCCCTGAGAACTACGGGTGAGTTCTGGCTGGATAAAACAGGAGGCCGCCGTATACTCCTTCGAGCTCGGTTACCGGGGCCTGAATAATGTAATAACGCTCGCATCGTCCGACAGTGCCGTTATCGCTGTCGCCCTTGGGGCGATCCCTGTCCTTGGCTTCGTCCACGGCAGCATCACCACTGGCCTTCGCAAGGACGCCAAGGTTCCTTACCCTCACAGCTATGCGACGGTAGAACAGTGCAAGTCGAACGTGAGTATACTCCTTTCAGCCATTTCAGTGGCAGTGTCTCCTACGAGACGGTTTCCCAATTGAGGTGTCTCGTGCACTGCCCTGCGTATGCTGTTCGAACAGCTACTAACGGAATTGATTCCTTCGCACTGTGCAGCCCAAGGCCGAGCAGTTCAACTGCGCTCAGCGCGCCCATGCCAACTTCCTCGAGAACGCACCCCAGACGATGCTCTTCACCCTCATCGCCGGTCTGAAGTACCCGACCGCCGCGACGGTCGTTGGCGCAGCGTGGCTGATCTCGAGGATCCTGTTCCTGTACGGATACGTGTACTCGGGCAAGCCTCAGGGGAAGGGGAGGATGATTGGGGCGACGTTCTGGCTCTGCCAGGGAGCGCTGTGGGGGATGAGCGTCTTTGGTGTCGGGCTGGATTTGCTGAAGTCGAAGGCCCTGGGCTTTTAAAGTCTAAATGAAACGACATTCTAGACGCAATTCTGAAAAAATCAATTCATGACAGATAACACAACTGTACTCTTACTATAGTGACCAGTAGTGCGGTTTGCCTTTGTGCCTAAGCGGCAGACTACTCCTGCTGGCGGGGTTCTTCGCATTGACTGAAGATCAATCCACCTCGCGAACGCTTTCGTATCCAAGGATTAGGGTATAATATAATAGTAGTGCTCCTAGGATAGAACCTCATGAATCCATAGGAGCCTCTACTATGATGTATTCAGTTCTGGACCACCGGATCTCGCCCTCCCCGCCGGGAGCTACCGTCCAATCTCGGTGGGGCAACATCCCGCATTCATGGGTTCTCGGATTTTTCGACCGGACACTCGAGGAGTTCTTACTACAACTTGGCAACCTTCAATTGCCGCGGGGAGGAGCACTGACAGCGTTCAATCTCATTCTCACAGAGTGCAACAGCTGCCAGTGTGTTCCTGGAGCGGCAATTCTCAATCTCTCCCTACCCCCGTGGTTGCCCCTCCGTCACGGCGACCATGTCTTCTTCGTCGCGGTTGACCTACGGCGCTCGCGCGCAAAAGCATCCGAACAAACTCGTGAAGAGGCTGTTCGAGATTGCCGAAGCGAAGAAGACCAATGTGACCGTCTCTGCCGACGTCACGACGACCAAAGAGCTTCTGGACCTGGCTGACCGTATGTGAAGCCGCGCTTCATTCAATAGTTGAGCTCAACCTGACCGGAGTCTTCCTGCACAGGCCTGGGCCCTCACATCGCCGTGATCAAGACGCACATCGACATCCTCTCCGACTTCAGCGACGCGACCATCACCGGCCTGAAGGAACTCGCCGCGAAGCACAACTTCCTCATCTTCGAGGACCGCAAGTTCATCGACATCGGCAACACCGTGCAGAAGCAGTATCACGGCGGCGCGCTGCGCATCTCGGAATGGGCGCACATCGTCAACTGCTCCATCCTCCCGGGGGAGGGGATCGTCGAGGCCCTCGCGCAGACCGCGTCGGCGCCCGACTTCCCCTACGGGCCCGACAGGGGCCTGCTCATCCTCGCGGAGATGACGTCCAAAGGGTCCCTCGCAACGGGCGAGTACACAAGCCGCTCCGTCGACTACGCGCGGAAGTACCGGGACTTTGTCGTGGGGTTCGTGTCGACGCGGGCGCTGACGGACGTGCGCTCGGAGAACTCGTCCCCGGCCGAGGACGAGGATTTCGTTGTGTTCACGACCGGCGTGAACCTCTCGTCCAAGGGGGACAAGCTGGGCCAGCAGTACCAGACGCCGCAGTCGGCGATCGCGCGGGGGGCGGACTTCATCATCGCCGGGCGCGGGATCTACGCCGCGCCCGATCCCGTCGAGGCTGTGAAGCGGTACCAGCAGGAGGCGTGGGAGGCGTATCTGGCTAGGGTGGGGGAGAAGTCGGAATAAATATATAGATACCTAATTTGACTTCATTTGACGTTTGTAGCGCATGATGAACGCGGGTCATGACAGCTGGACCATCATCGCCGATAGCGGTACTGGACGCCTGCTAGTCGATCGTAATTCTACTCTATCTAAGCGGACTTCTCGGGAACAAATTACAGAAAAAAAATCTAAGGTATAGATCCAATAAGATCTACAGCTGTCAGCAGTCATCTACTAGATTTTAACATTGGCTTATTATCAGTATTCTGCTGGTAATTTGGCTTGTCGGCACAAAATGAATTTTTTTTCTTTTTTTTCTGCATGTGTAGAAACAAAATGAGTGAAGGGAGATAGGGAGTTGTGGTGGTTGTGATTCCATAATACACACATCCGCCAATTCTCCTAGGAGTATACAGAGGACGCATGTGAGCTAATTGTAGGAGAGCATCACCCAGGCACCGCACACCACACCACTCCAACCCCCAGAGCACCAACAGCGAAATTCGTGATGTTGTCATGGGCAACAGAAGACCAGCAGCCTAGACTCTTTCCGGCAGTCATATCATGTTGTGGCTCTGACAACTGTGATGTTCAAGATAAAATCAATCTTTAAATGTCCCTTACCATAGAAATTTATTTGACATGGTACATGGGCCCTGTGCATGTCTCCTCATAACCCAGGATTCCAACTCTGAGGGGCCCAACCGAGATTCGTGATGTTGCCAGGGGCGACAGGACAGGAAATCATCAGGCTAGGCTGTTTTGACAGTCTTGTTGGGAACAGAGATGACTGAAGATGTGAATATTGGTATGTACCCTGTCATAGCAATTTGGTAGGTGTGTGACATGGGCACTGTGCATGCTTCCTCACATCCCAAGCCCCAGGGGGCCAACAGTCAGATTCGTGATGTTGCCAGGGGCGACAGGAATTGGGTTAGGCTGCTTCTGGGAGTCACATTGTGGGCAGGCAAAGCTCATATTTTGTTCCACACTCTACCAAATATATGTACATACGTTTCTAGTAATGGATGTGCCGATTAAAGTCATCATCGGAGCTACTCTCATACCACATCCAGGCGCCGAAAAGGAGCACTATTCGATTTTCACATGGAAATTTGAAGTTTGCTCCTTCGAAGATAAGATTAATTCTTGGAAAAATTCGTCATGACATCCGTAGGTTGGATGCAAACTGTAGTGGTTATCTATCTTGCCAAGAACCTCCACTTCAAAGACAAGGTGCTTATCAGTGATAAGCACCTTAAAGGAGTGGCTTGTGCGAACTCACAGCGCAGCACAAATAGTCATGCCCTCGAGTCATTCATCTGATACATGTTATTTGGCGATAGGCCATCACTGTTAGTTGCCGAAGACTCATTATCATTCTATCTAGCCGCTCAGCCCCCTTTGTTATCAAAAGTGGAGCGTCGGGTCCGGCCGCCAGTACATCTGGGGTTTCTTGTTCCGCACCACGCTGTTGCATACATGTGCGGAATTGTATGACCTGGCCATATGCAGGACAGAGCACACGGACTCTGCCGAATCCGGGGCTTGCAGACTTGATAGGGAAGACGTTCCATAACAGCACCGCGGATTTCTGTTAAATTCGCCTCTCCTTAGGCAGCGCATGCGATTAGAGCAAGAAAGCCGTTTTGGGATATTGGCATTGACGCTTTCCGCGAAGCCGCATTACCTGGCTAAGCCGCTCGGGAAGTTGACAATGCTCACTAGTTCCTAGCTTCTCACAAGCGGAGAAGTTGACATCCCGCATCTCCCACCAGCGGCTTGTGGGACTAACACCTCGTGGTCCGCTCACGTTTGACAGGGTTGGAGACATGACGATCACCGGCATCTCCATGGCAGATCGGGCGTCTACCTGCCTAATCCGTGCTGGGGGAAAGAGATACCCCTCCTCCGCACCCGTATCCCGGTCATCTCGACGATCGCTGTCTCATCGAAGTCGAACGACAATGACAGATCTTGCAGAGCAAAGTGACAAAGATCGATGATGCAATCGCTCTCGTTACAGCCTCCTGGGAGACAGGAGGGCCGCCAGATAAGAAGACTAGGAGGTTGACTATCTCTGCACAAGTACGTCGCACAGGACTGCCAATCCCAGCTACGGGGTTTTATCGCGGAGATTGCCCCTCAAGATCGGCCCATGATAAGGTGGCACAGATCGCTCTAGATAACAGACCCGAGGCTTAGAAAAGGTCCGCATGCGACCTGAAGAAGTCTGAGCCATGCTCAGAGCTGGTGGGATGTCCAGGTTATCCTCACGTCGTCACAGCGCATTGCTGTCGCCTATCCCACCACATCTGCTCATCAGACTGTCTCCGACTTTTCCTATCGTTGCTCTTGATTCTTCTTACTAGTGATGAGACCAGACGACAGAGTGAGCAGAAACTGAAAACAGGAGCTTGAACATGGCGACAGTCGACGAAAAGGCTCCCACGCCCCCCACACAAGATGTGGAAAAGGACAGCTTACCACGCAAGCATGCGGATCCCAAGATCGTCGAGCATTCTCATGATGCGGACGAAGCGATGAAAGCTTTTGCAGGGATCGATGCAGACGCGATCACGATAGATGAGGAGACGAACAAGAGGTTATTGAAGATCATCGACTGGCACATGATGCCGTTGATGTGCGTCGTATATGGAATGAATTATCTAGACAGTACGAATGCACGCATCGCAACCACCAGGGTTTTTGACCCATTCTGACGGATTGCAAATCTAGAGACCACCTTGTCGTACGCGAGCATCATGGGACTGAAGCCTGACATCGGTCTCAAGGGAAACGATTACCAGTGGCTCGGGAGCATGTTCTACTTCGGTAAGCCGAGAATAGTCGAGCTTTCCATAAAGCCTTGGAGTTGACAGAGACGCAGGCTATCTGGCATGGGAGTATCCTACTGGCTACCTTCTCCAGCACATGCCACTCGGGAGATATTCTGCCTTCTGCATCATTGTATGGGGAACCATTCTCGCCTGCTTTGCGGCAGTCCACAATTTCCCCGGTGCAGTCGCTATTCGCTTTTTCCTTGGCATGTTCGAGGCTGCCGTGACGCCTGGTTTTGCTCTCCTTACCTCCCAGGTTAGTTGCCCCATTGATCGTGCATTGTCCACAACTCTTACTTCTGAGCTAATCGCGAACGACGCAGTGGTACACGAAGCGAGAGCAGGGAAGTCGCGTCGGCATTTGGTTCAGTTTCAACGGTTGGGGTCAGATCTTCGGAGGATTTGTTGCGTACGGTATCGCAGTTGGGACGCGGAAACACGGCGCCGCGATCGAGCCCTGGAAGATTATCTTCCTCGTTACCGGTTTGCTGACCGTTGCCCTCGGGGTATATTTCTATTATCTGATCCCGGACAACCAGCTGAATGCGCGTTGGCTCAAGGAAGAAGATCGGGTCCTCGCCGTTGCGCGGGTCCGTGTCAACCAGCAGGGAATCGGAAACAAGCACTTCAAGATGTACCAGCTGAAGGAGGCCTTGACGGATCCAATGACGTGGGCATTCTTTTTCTATGCTCTGCTCGCAGATATTCCCAACGGCGGCATCACCAACTTTTTCAGTCAAATGGTAACCCGTTCCCTTCCTCATTTATTAGACTTTCTACTGACCTAATTGTTGTAGATCGTCAGCTTCGGCTACACTGAAGAGCAGAGCCTGCTGTACGGCACCCCCGGCGGTGCGGTGGAGATCATCGCGCTCGTCTTGAACGGCTACCTCGGAGACCGCTTCGGGCAGCGAATTCTCTTCAGCTCTGGCGGCTTGCTCTCCGCGATGGTTGGGATGATCCTCATCGTCGCCCTGCCCCTGTCCAACAACGTCGGCCGCCTGATCGGATTCTACTTGACGAACGCAAGCCCTTGCCCCTTCGTGGCGCTCCTTTCTCTGATCTCATCCAATGTGGCGGGCTACACGAAGAAGACGACTGTTGCAGCGCTCTACTTGATCGGGTATTGCGCTGGTAACATCATTGGTATGCTTCTAGAGAGCACTTCGCGTGCTGCGATACTGCAGACATTTTACTAATATTGAAAACAGGCCCGCAAATTTTCCGTCCTAAGGATGCACCGCGGTACGTTCCTGCTGAGATCACCATTATTGTCTGCTGGGGAGTGTGTCTGCTGGACATGTACTTCATCTGGTGGTGGTACCGTCGGCAGAACGCGAAGAAGGCCAGAATAAGGGCGGAGCCGGGGTACACGAAACTGGAGAACCAGGAGTATGTCAGCCTGCAAATCTAGGTTGAATACTGAACACCTTGAAACGCTGACTCTGAATAGGTGGCTCGACCTGACCGATATGGAGAATCACGAGTTTGTTTATACGCTATAGACGTATGACTTTCGATGCTACAGTAGTAGGTATGGAAGTGAGTGGAGAAGTTGACTGGGGCCGGCCCGAGGGAAGTAACCTGGCAGTTATCTTTTCATCAGCGATTGAACCGTCTCCACTATTGATAGCAGGGTCTTTGATGACTAACGATGAATGGCATTGTTAAGATAAATATAATTAAGTGCACGCCTTGGTAGAATTCTAGCTTACTCTGTCAACTGACATCCTCCAGCAGAGGATCGGAGATTGTCAATCAAAACCCCCCAGATTTTGTTATATTTTGAAGCCCTGATTCATTATTCATAGTTGTGGTTGCATAGTACTGTACAGCGTTGGATTGGATCAATTACAGAAAGTGAAGTAAATTTTTTTATCTTTTTTTCAATGGATTGGTTCATTCACGTTCCTAGTATTCCAACATACAGGCACTCTGAAGGAAAAACAAGGGACGGACAGAGAGCAGGGTGGACTCAGCGGTGACCATTCATTCCTTCCTAATAAGGTACGCCCCAACGAGGACAGGGCAACCACCTGACGACGCAGAGGTAAGAAATCCGGGCGCCTAACAGTACCTACCTTCTAGTCCATCTAGTCCTATCTACAGACGGTGTAAGCCTTGACCTCAATGGATTAGTATACTACGACTTTGTCTTCTTTAATACCCTATTGAGCGTAGAAGAGTAGCGATTCCTCCACTTCAAAGAATCAAAACACCGCGTCGCGCAGAGGGTGAAAAAATAATGAACCCAAAAAGATAAGACAAAACAAAAGCTACTCCATCTCCACTTGTTCCATAGAATGTTCTATCCATCTTGCAGCTTGAGACCGAGAAGCAAGAGAGACATAATGGAAAAAAAATCCATTAGAGGAAAGACGTTGTAGGAGCAGCATGAGGTCAAGAAAGCAAGCAAGAAATCTAGCTGTTTATGTCTTATTATCCAGCTTGCTTTACTACATGTACTCTATTACTACTACTACCCATACAGGACGAGGATCTGTAATGATTGATTGATTGATTGAGAGATTGAGTGATACTTGGAGAAATTTTGCAATAACCTTAGTTTTTACACTCTACTGCACTACTGCAGATACATTGAAGCAGTTTTTAATTTTTTTTCCTGGTTCCGGCACAAATTCAAGAAGAAAGAAATCCAGTACAATAGTAGTCCAGTCGAGAAGGAAGATTCAGCAACAATCAAGATGAAAGTGCTCCATACAGCGAACACTCTATGCTCTTTGTATCTGCCCTGGATGTCATCACTTTTTTTTTCCCTTCTCTTCTCCCCCTGAGGGCCTGAGAAAGAAAGAGCACAGATTCAGGGGCATGCATGAAGCACGGACAGGACAGGCAGACCAGACTATGTACAGTACAGTATCCACTCTATACTCCATAGTTTCGCTTCAGTTCCAGTCTGTCGGGAATCGCTGCTCAGCTACGGGGTACTTTGAGTTACTAGTACCTGGCTAGACTAGATCAAGGAGGTACAGAGTAAGAAGCACAGAGTCGTCAACTGTCAACAAGATAATCGAGGATTTCGAGTTTTTTTAAACAGTAAATCAGGATTTGGTCAGTTTAATAGGTGCTGGATCTCAGATTGCGCGCTTAAGGTACGGGCCTACCTACCCTCCTATCTCGGAAGGTATTCCTCGGCCGGTACTTGAGTATTTATCTCATCCGCTTGTCGATGCTCTTCAACAATAAAAAAACAAAAACTAGCAACGCCCGATCCGACAACTTCCTCTTGCTCCCTAGGCTTGCACTCCATACAGTGCATTAAGGAGCAGTAAGGCTCCTTCCCACCCCTATCTCACTCAGCCAGATCTTAAAGGACATTATTATTATTATGTGAACGTGCACATTGACTATTTGCTCTATATATGTGGGGTCCTATTATTTTTCTTTTTTTACCTTCCAAGACATTCTAGAAACCGCCTAATTTCTAGAAGCCTTCTAGAGAGTCCTGTACTCCTGGGGAGAGTGAGAGTCAGCAAGGGGGAGGGCACGGACAGTGGACACGGGCGCTGATCTTGGAAGAATCGAGTATATGTAGGGGATAGCCGGCCTCACTTTGCGGCACAGTGCCGGACCGGACCGTCGGATCGGTTTATCAGGAGAAGGAAGGAAATCTGAGCTCGACAGGAGATATCTGTACTGTACGGAGTACTCCCTACAGAGTACAGTGCATGAGGTATCCCGTGAGGTTGACTGCTCGGGTTGGAAAAGGTTCGTCCCGATGACATCGCACGACATGCATCACGAAGACTGAAGAGTGTAAAGATCAACGGGCACGCGGATCCAGAAGGTCTCGATCTGAGAAACGGCGAGGATCGATCGCAGTTTCAAATCTCAATAATTCCTGCTGAGTCTCGACGACGCAAGGTTTTCCAGAACTCGGGTTAATAATTCTAGGGTCCGTCGCTTATCTAGTCCCGTTAGGACGGAGTAGTAGGGGTCCCATCGGGTGAAGCTGTTCAAGGCTCCTCACCGATATTTCCAAGATCGCCGGCCCGTTGGGCTTTCACTGTCGATCGCACAGCGCTCTTGCCCTGGATCGACCCCAGACACAGCAATAAAAGTCAAACCGGCCGTCGACAGGCGTGAGATCGTGGACAGGGAACATCTCATCCGCGTGGACGCTATTCTAGCGCTCTCCTGAGACCTGTCCCGATGTGGCATGGGAGGAGCTCGTCATGACTCAGGGTTCTCGGAAACAGTACGTAGTAGCAACACCAGGATTGCGTGTTGGGTGTGCCGGGGGATGTCTAGATCGCCCAACAATTCTTCAGATCCTCCCTCGGGCGTTCTACCGCTAGTCGTGGGGTTTTAGAAGAACCCGATGAGCTCCTGATTGGGTACGGATGGCCTCCGGGGAGAACTTGAGGGATCCCGGCCAGGCGCCGCGTGCCGGCGGGCGCCCCGCTAGCGGCCCCGCAGCCGCGTCACGGGCGCTTCGGGACGAGTCGCCGGTCTTCTCCATCGGGGCTGACACCGCCACGCGGCGGCGAGGGTGTGGCTGGTGAGTGTGTCGCAAGACGCAAGGGAACAGGGCTGCTGGGACGCTCAGCTGGATCGAGCGCCCGGTGGGACTGCGAGAGCAGGACGAACACCAGGTCATGGCGACAAACCTGCCCAGACTCTAGAGATGCAAAGAAGAAAAAAGGCGGGCATGGCAGACACCGGTGTCGGGGCACGTCCGGACACCCAAGCACGACAGGCGGTGTGCGTGCCGGCGAGGTGCCGAAGAACAGCGTCTCCAGACTCTGGCTGCTAACCGCTGGCCCTTGCGGATGGACTCTGCCAGGCCATCCAGTCACGGTTGGCTGATTCCTTCCGGTCTTCTCTCCGCGGGCCTGTTGACGCTGGACATATGACGATCGAGGACGACGATCCCGCAGACCAAGAACAACGGCTGGGACCGAGACACAAATCACAGCGCTTCAGCCGCCCACGACCCGCCAGGCCGGTCTCCAGGATCGCGGGTGCAGGCCCGCCCTGTCAGAGACGCCTGAGGCCTGCTGCCATCGGCTGGCGAAGAGGGCAGTTGACGTGCCCGGCGTCGAGGATCGAAACGCCCGTGCTTCTGCTAGCAGGTAGAAGCGGTGGTCCTGGCATCGGACCGGCAGAGGATCCTCGACCAGAAACCGCGCTCCTTGCATGGCGCCGGCGGCAACGTGTCTGGACCCTAGGCTTGGAGCAACGGTGATGGATGGACTGGAGACGGAGACGACGCGGGGCGCCCTGACTAACGCTGGCGATCAAGCATGGCTTTGCGGCCTGCGCTCTCAGGCAGCTCGGTATATAGCCCGTGTCTCCCTGGAGCAGGCCTTTTCCTTGCCATCTGCGAGGAGGTCGAGTTTGCCGTCACCAGGCACCATCACGTCTGCCTCTGTTGGCTCGCCACCTGCAGGCGTGAAACAAACACCGCCATTCCATTCCTGTGACCTGTCGAGGCGTTGATCGTCTCCTCCCGCGAGAAAAATTCGGACGACCTCTTCCCCACGTACGTGCTGGTCCCGCGGTCAACCTTATTTCTTGCACCCCGTTCCGCAGCGGCCTCTGACTCTTTATCAACAGTTCTTCCTTTCCATCTTTCCTGTTGACCGAGCCCTTCCCCTGGCGGGTGTCTACCGATTGCGGCGGGCGGCGTGGAGACCGTGGGCCCTGGCGACGTGATCCGCTCCACTAGCGCAGCCCTAATCTTATCGGGACCCTCCTTGTGAGGCTGAGCAGCTGCTGTATACACCGCACTGCCCCGTGCGGTGACAAACGCAGACAAAACCAGCGCATTATCCGGTCATTGAGAATAGGGTTCTGACGGATCGCGCTGCTCGCATTTTGTCAGACTGCCGGGAACAGCCAGGATCTGGGAACAAAAAGAAACGCGTGGCCCTCTCCGTCCAGCTCCGACTGGTCATCCCGGTCAACAAGAACTGATACAACCCTGTGTCTGCTCTTTAACTGGCACATTCAGCAGATCTGGGCATGCGCTTCAGACCAGGATACAGAGGACTGTGATTCCGCTGGCTCCTGCGTCGGACCCTCCCCCGCCTGAGCCAGGCGCGACCCGCGCAGCATGACAGGGACCTTCACATGCAACCCGTGTTTGGACAGCGTCACCTGCAGCATCCAGCATAGGAAGCAAACCGCCCTCTCCTGCTCCTCCATCTATATGCAGACATCCCCATACTCCGATATCGTCTCCAAACCGGGAAGCACAGTGGTCGCAACCTCAGATGGAACATCCACACCCACCACTCCTTGCTTCAGCCTGGTCTCGGATACAAAGGCGATCTGCACCTCCGTCGAAGTGTCTGACATGGCCATGCAAGACGGTATCTCGCCAGGCATGTCGGAGAACGTCCCTGGCAGCCCGTCATCGGTCGTCACGGCCAACAACCAAGATGACCATCAGCAGCTACCTGACCTGACGCACGAATCCTCGCCTTCGGTGAAGGCAAGACAGACGGCATCCAGCCACGGCGAAACCCATCGACCGTCGAAGCGCAAGAGTACGAGATCGCGCGCGTCCTCGACTTCGCGGCGGGGCCCCCGTTCGGCATCTCGGAGCACAGCTGGACGCTCTGATACTGCCAGCCGCCGCAGCTCTCTGCATCTCCAGTCGCCGTCGAATCCACGTAGAACGAGCAACGGCGTCATGTCACGGGAGAGGCGTGAGGAGTTGTTGTCACTGCATCGTGATTGCTGTCGACTTTTCCAGGAAAGTGGATTCGCTCTGGGCGACCCGCAGCTGCGCGGGATAAGTGAGACAACCTCCCTGCGTGACTTTCGAGTCAGACCGGCGGATGATACGCGCCCGCCCCGCTTCTCTTCTGACAATTTCATGCACACGAGCCGGATATCGACGTCTCGCGCAGCAAGGATGAACATGCAACCTGTATCAGAACCCTCTACGCCAATCCTGCCTCAGTTCCCTGTGTCCGCAAACTTCCCTCCCTACTCCCCGAGCGTTGCGTCAGACCGGGCTGTAGATCGCGACGGCTCAGATACCGGCTCCGTCTGCGGCAACGAGGCCCATGGGGCTAGCAATGCCCTGTCAGATGTTGAGCCACCCTACCAGCCGGTGACGGTGATCGACTGGACCTCCCCCTCAACCAGGAGGCGTGAGTATGAGAAGATTGACCGCTCGAGTCGCGGCATACGGGGACTTTGGCGACGGTTTGCGCCAAAATGGTGCCAGCCCGGGCAGGGAAGGGTGCCCTTTTTCGAGGAAGGGAAAGGCGGCAAGGGTAACTACGAAGGCAGCGTCAGGAGATTCAGGATGGATCTGCCGGACGAAGAGGAAGACGAACACGACAGACGACGCGTCGACCTGGGTGGTGACGGAAACAAAGATTTTGCGATTTCCGGCAGCCGGTTGAGGAACGCCAGCAGCAAGCTGAGCGGCTCTACCTATGATCGAGGAAGAACCAAATGGCGCTGCCTGAAGCTCAAGAGACGTTCGAGATCGACGTGGTGAGCTGGCTGACGTGCCTTGGTCACGGTTGGAGCACGACACTGCTCTTTAATCTTTCTTTTCCGCTTTGCTACGTATTTGCCTACGTGCCATGCTTCGGGGTTTTCGAAGGGCCGCAAGCGGCCTTCTGTTGGCATGACGCACTGATCATTACGACGCACAGTGACGAGACGACACGGGCCAGAACAGGATCTTTCCGTCCCTAATTTCTTTCCTTTTCTTGTGTTTGCGTTTCAAAGAAAATACCTATTATTAATCACGACTGCAGCATGGGCGGGAGGCAGCATGTGCATTTGTACAGCATAGAGGCGGAGCCTATGATACCACTGATACCACTTCCTTCTTGTGTGGTTTGAGGGAGGTATTGTGAGATGTTGAGATACCCATCCATTCATGTCGAGTATACATCCATTAACAAAAAATCTTAATTTGAAAGAATTAATAATTCCTGTGTCGATCTCTAGTTTAATTATTTTGAGCCTGAATATGTAGAAATGTCAGGTAAGACTCTTTAGTTTCTCCAATAAGACTTCCACCTCAGTATTGATAGGAAAACTTTTGTAGCACAGCACCGCTGTGACTATGACTGCTCAACCAAAACGCCATGGTAACAATGCAAAGAGATATCCACCTATATCCCTCATCCCGTGACAATCTTGCCTCGACGTGGGTATAGTAAGTACAGTGCCTATAAAAGAAAAAGAAAAAGAAAACAAAACCCTCGAAGACCATCCGGATTCTGCTGCGTCCACAACACACACACACAGAACCCAAGCCCATCGCCTCCGTTTTGTTTTTTGTGTTTCTCTTTTGATCGATTTGACCCTCGCACCGCACCACACCACACCACACCAACCATGATGGGCTCCATGGGAGTCCGGCGGATGATCTGAAATCTGCAGAGATCCGGTAGGGAGGGAGGGAGGGTCACCTCACGCCTGCATCAGATCAAAATCATCCAGCTTGTCGCGGTACTGCATGATGGTGCGCTTGATCTTGCTCGAGTCGACCCACGTCACAAAGTCCTCCATGTTGCGCGTCACCAGGTACGCCGGGTCCGTGACCACCTCCGTGCCGACGCGCACGTGGCCCTGCTCGATGAATGTGACGGCCTAGACATGACCCCCATCAGTATACCTGCTTGGCATTCTTTGCCGAAGGCGAAAAAACGGCGGAAAACAAGAATCAAAAGGGAAGAGAAGGGAGGGGGAGGGACATACAGCCTTAACAGTCTCCACCATCCCATTCCGCACCATCACCACCGCCAGCCGTCGCCGGCAGAACGCGCTGACAGTCACCTCCCTCTCGACCCTCGACAGACCCGCGCCCTGCTCCCGGCTCTGCTTCAGGATGCCCATGCTCCACAGTTTCTCGAGCACCTCGCTCTCGATCTTCTTCCGGATCGGGTCCGAATCCGGGTCCAGCTCGGACAGCCTGTGCGCCAGCTGCCGCAGGGAGCCGCACAGCGTGTTGTACTTCTTGTAGTCGAGCGGGTCCTGGAGGTAGTATCTAGCGCGGATGACCTGCTCGCGGTGGTTGGCGTCGGATTTGTAGGTCGCGAGGTCGACTTTGCGGAGGAGTCTGCGATGCGTTCGCGTTAGCTTCAATTGTCATTTCTTTGGAGGGGAGGATGGGGGTGCGGAATCAAGGGATAAGGTGATCGGGATTGATTGAGCGGGAGTGAGGTAAGGTGACGGTGGCTTACTTTTTCTCGTGGTACTTGAGTTTGCGGACCATCTTTGCGACGAGCTTTGTGAAGTTCTTTCTCTCCCTCCTTTTCTAATGTGGTTATTGGAACAAATGCCGCAGCCGGACTGCTGCGGCGCGGGCAGATTACCCGGAATTCCAAGAAGAAAAAAAGGTCTCCTGAGACACAAGACCGCGATGCGCTTTGAAAAAATGATGTTATGTTGGTTGTTGCTATCGCGACGATAAATCGAAAATTTCGGATGGAGACAGTTATCTCAGGGCGGTGAGCGTAGTTTCTGCCGGTTTTACGAGGTGCCCGCCTGCTCGCCTGCCCGCCTTGGCGCCAAGAAAGGCGCACATCCATCCCGCCCTGCGGACTGCGGAGTTGCATCATCGTCCATCCAGTCCATCGAGGGAGGAGTCGTGGTTTTCTTTGACCTTTCATCCTTCATTACAGATTTTCGGGTTGCAGTTGTCATTGTTGAAGTATATAATTTTCGATGCATTCTTGTTTATGGCTTATGGATCTAGAGAGCTGCAAAGGTTGCAGGTCTACTGTTGAGACGGCGTCAATATTGCTATCTATTGGACAGCCAATTCTTGCATTACGTCTCATTGTGCTCTTCTACTGGCTCTCTATCTATGTTCTAGCACAGCCTCTGAAATCCGGGCGAATGGAGATACAGGTCAAGGCGTCTCCGCAACCCTGTACACCAGCTTCGCCTTGGACACCTTGCCCTCCCGCATCAGCTGCAGCCCGTCCAGCACCCCCTTCAACCCGTCCTTTCCCACCTGCGCCGGGTGCGGCTTGACCTTGCCCTCCGCCAGCAGCTGCGCCGCCAGCGCCAGGAACTCCGCTGTGTACCGGAAATCCTCCTGCGTGCCCTGGCGCAGCGTCCCGTCCCGCAGGACCGGCTCGCCGAAGAGGAGGTACGCCAAGGTCGAGCGCGACTCGACGTCCTTGCGCGGCGACTCCTGCGGCAGGATGGCGTAGTACTTGCCCCCCGGGGCAGAGGAGAGGGCCTCGGCGCAGATCACGGCGCTGCTGGGCAGGCTGACGGTGTCCCAGACCAGCTTGAGGCTGTCGTTGGTGTACTCTCGGATCTTGCGGCCGCATTCCGGGTCGTGGTAGTCGAAAGCGGCGACGGCACCTCGCTCCTTGACGAAGTCGAAGTTGCTGAGGGAGCAGACGGTGATGGGGGTGTATCCAGATCTAACGTCAGGCGTCAGCTCATGTCCATGTATGCGATGTTCGGCTGCGCGTTCTTACAGTTTCGCAAACTGGATTGCCAGAGACCCAGTCGCGGTGCTTCCTCCGTAGATCAGGATAGGGACTGTCTCCTGGATAGGTGCCTCCGGGCGCGCAAGCCCCAACGCCATGTACATGCCCTGGCAGACCGTCATCAGGCCAAGCCCCAGAGTCGCCGCCTCCTCGAAGCTGAGATTGTCCGGGATCTTATTCACCAGGTCCCCCTTCACGACGATGTACTCCGCAAAGGCCCCATCCTCCGTCTGGTACGCATTGTTGCCCTGGGCAGCCCCAAAGACCCTGTCGCCCTTCTTCAGATCCTTGGTGACGCCGTTCCCGACTTCCTCGACGATGCCGGCGTAGTCGCACCCGACGAGGGCGCCCTTGGCCGAGCGGAAATCGATGGATTTCCAGTCGGTCGGGTTCAGCGCGACGGCCACGGTCTTGACGAGGATGAAGCCGTCGCGGAGTTTGGGGATGGGGCGGTCTGGGACGACCGTGGCGGCGCCTGGGCCGGTCATGACGATGGCTTTTTGGGTTGACATCTTTGTTGCTTGGCCTTGGGCGGGATGTTTGAAAATATAGGCTCTTGACTGCTGGTAGGTTCTGTTTTTGGTGTGCTCTTTGGCTAGGGTTTTGAGTCGATATTTCTGTACCTGTTTCTTTCGGTTAGAGCCAATTAGATATTAGATTTCATCAGGATCTGTAGGAATTACCTGGAAGAACCCATATAAGATAAGGACCTCAGTTGCACACCTACAAAGATTAGCACTTTCTCCGCCTTTTCACTGCCCTTCAGGATTTAAATGGACGTTGACCTTTGCAGCGGAAAGGTTAAGTATGCAACATGCAATGGATTACCAAGCATCCACGCGAAGCTTACGAAGCGGGGCACGATGATCGACCCCTCACCGGACGCTAGAGACTAGAGTTGAGCATCTCGACGTTCTGTCAGAAAGACTTCGCATTTAGTCTTCGCATTGGCGATTCGGTTTTGATCCGCAGATGCGTCGCGGACCAGACCTCCTCCTTGTCTCCTTAACAACCATGCACCGTAAACTTGAATGTTCCTCTTGCAGACACAGGCTGCCTTGAACACCGGTCAAGGAGAAAGAAAAGGAGACAGCAGCTGCTGTTTTATTCTGCATCGCGATCGTATTTCTGGGGCCGAAGCTGATAGGTTGACGGGGACTCTGTACACAGTCAGCAAGAGAGCTCCCCCCATTTGTGACGGCACAGTACATACCTGATCATCAGAACTTCTGAAGGAATCCTAGCGGGTGAGAACTCTCGACGGCTTCTGAGTGTCCATTGACGATGGAGGGATGGGGAATGGATCGTGTTGGAGCCAACATGGCTCCGAACTAGGAGCGAGTTCAATAACCTGGCCACTTTGGGAAATCACGTGGAATGATGAGAACGGCATCGACCTGCTCACAGTATCTTCCTGCTAGTACGTGCCTGAAGTCTTATTCATCTGAATGCTGACTTGTCGACTCTGGGAAGGCCTGTACTTGTCATCTTCCTTTAGGGATTATGACCATAAAGACTTGGAAGGAGCATAGAGGGAAGGAGCATAGAGGTCAATTCAATCAGATGTCTATGAATTATGCTGCTGATATCATGCAGAATACCCGGACACGCTTCACCTGCCAAATGAGCACTATTTCAAGCAAAGGGACCCGAAATTCTACGCAATTGATTGCAGGTCAATTGACAGATGACTATCCCGATATCATCATTATGGCATCCGAATGTCACGCACATAGAAAAACTACTCCATCAAGGCCAGGGTCGATAGGATCCTATGGATAAAGGTGCCAGGCTTTCATCAAGTAGACACCACAACCGGCGGAACGGGCACAATTGGCTGTCTGCCGCCGTCATTACCTCCGCTCGGCTGATTGCCGCTCGCAATATCGCACAGAGTCTTCTTGACCGCGGGACCGTCCATACCGACCTTGTTCGCCTGCGCCACGTTGAACATGTCGCAGAGAGCCGTGTCGCTGTCTGGTCGTCGCATGCACCCGGAGCACGTCGTTGTACAGCTGCAGCGAGTTCGCCACCGTGGAGCTCGGGATGGGGATCGACGAACCCGGGATGTCCTGGCAGATGACCTCGTTCAGCTTCAAGGCGTTGAATCCGAGCGGACAGAGATTGTTGATGCTGAATGAGCCGCAGAATAAATCCCGCTGGTTGGCGTTCTGGAGCGCGCTGATGGCCTGGATGCCGAAGATGATGGTTGCGATGTTCTGATAGGTCTCGAGGGGGCTCTGGACCTGGCGTGCTAGGAGATTGGCCATCGGTCAGAATGTTTAGCAGGTTGTTACGGTAAAGAATTCAGAGAATGGGTGATTTTGGCAAAGCTATCACTATGCGCAAGCATGAAAATTAAGTTAATAACTAGAAAGGGCATATGCACTTACAAAAGCTGTCACCCTCATCACTCTTCGTCTCTGCTCCAACAAACTCAACCTTTGTCTGATCAGATTCTACACGCTTAACTGGATGGACTCCGGGACGCTGGGGACCAGAATATGGCTCAGAGTCAGGATAATAGACAATAGCCTCAGCAGGATCATGCTTGGCTGGAGGCTTCTTTGGATGCTTGAAACCTGGGCGCCGGTTATTGGGATAGTAACGCTCAAGCTCATCAACAACGTCCATAGAAGAATCACCCCTGGCTAGTGAGGGTTTGGTATCATCAGCCATGTCCGGCGACTCTGGGAGCTGCTTCCCGATATGAAGAAGGTCAGACGGCTCGAAAGGGTGCCAAGAAGGGCCACACTTGGCCAGGACGACGCTTTCATCATCATGGTTGACAGACTGCAACTTACGGCTCTACAATCTGCCTAAGCTTCTTGTTGAGAATATCGATTATCAACTCCCCAGCTGCTCTGGAGCCTGCTGACTTGAGCACATTCGCAATCAATCTTTATCTGCATTCCCCCTTTATCTTCTGCACTCTCTGCACCAGCGTCATTCTGTGAAAACCTGGATAACTTTCAGTCAGCATCGTAGAAGAACTAAATGAAAAGAAATAGGCCTAAAGCCTGTGCATCGGGCTCCGAATAGCTAGTACTTCATATAGAAATAGTCAGCTCATCACAAACCCGTTCGAAAAGTTCTCTGTCGCTTAGTACTTCTTCCCTCGTGAGGGTAAATGGCACCATGACTCCATCATATGAAGCCATTGGTCTTCGCAATCATTAAACGCTCTCTGTACTAGTAGGCAGTCAGCAGCGCAGGGGCTAGGTCCACAGAGTTCCCCAAGGGCTGTAATTCTCTCAAGCCCAGCTTCTATCTCTGAGGAGTATTATGTGAACAATACTGAATATTAAGCACTGTATGTTCAAATTGGGAGTGGTCCAGGTTTTGATTCTTCGCGTCCACCAGGTTGTGGGCTCGTAGGTATCAAATGAGAAAGGACAGCGTAATCAGGTAAAGCTAAAAGACTCTTAATCACTTTCTGCCGCTGCAAGAACTATGGGCCTGAATGCCTTGGAACTCAGCCCTTCCGAATCTGCTTGCCGTGACGGGGTGGGTGGCTTGTCTGGATCGACTGGAAGTAGACCAGCACGTTCCTGAAGACCTTCTCCAGGATCTCCGGCTGAAGTCTGTCGAGCATTTTTGTGATTTTCCAGTCGCAAAAGAAGCAAAAGGCCATAAACTCCTGTTGTAGAGAATCATTCTGTAAAAAAAAAAATCGTCATATAAAAATAAAGTTGAAGTACAAATACCTTCATGGAGAGGAAGCTCTTCTTCTCTCTGACTGTGATTTCGGATTGAATGGACATGAACGCCTCACCCATAACTCTTCTGTGGCAGGAATTTTGGGCTCTTCACATATACACGATAATACCTTGCGGTAAAATGTGCGGCTACTAGCTTAATGCGAGTGCCGTGTACAGTGAGGAGGAATGCCTCCTGGTCTTTTCAAGCAGGAGAAAAGAGGGAAACGAATTACTCTGTAGTATTAGGCATGAGGCAGGACCTGACAAAGACATTTTTTAAACAGAGGTATGTGATACTGTTGGAATCCTGCTTTCGTGCAGTATACTATCTGCAGCATCTCAAAAAGGCCCTCTCTGGACAACGAATTCGGGCCCGACAGGCTGGCCCATCCAACGCAGCTCCGCTTAGGGAGAATGCGTCGAAGGTGCTAACAAGTCGGCTTCGCATACAAAATGTATTGATAATGGCGTTATCCACGGCAGTAACATCGGGGTCTCCCGCCCCAGAATTCCTTGTGTAGACGAGTTGATAGGCGGCTCCGGTGAGCGGGTTTTGTAATGTCACTTGACTGTGAGTCTTTGGAGATGTGTGATAAGGGTCCCCTACAACTCCATCCTCGCGGGAGTTGAGCGAACCGATTCTTTTTTGTAAAAGAAAAGAGCTTGGGGATTTCCTGTTCGAGTTAACTCATACCAGTGGACACCTTCGTTGATTCTGTTTTCGACGTCATGGATCGACACTTGGAATCAATGATTCTCCATACCGTGGAGTTCATAAAATCAAAACCTTTTACCTCTAGTATTAGCCGTCATGGTCAGCAGGCACAAAGTCCTCATATAATATAATATATCATATAGATAAGAATCAGAGTAGGTAAGTAGTCCTTCGATTGACAAGGTTGTCTGTCCGTCGTTTCTTGCCTCAACCCAATCCATCTTTTTACTTATGTATCTGGATAAAAGTCATTTGGAAAAAAAAACAATTTCAATAGCAAAAGAAGAAGAAAGGAAGTCTAAGGATAAACATTAGCAACTCGCGAGCAACAGCAGACAACTGGGCACACATCCCTTCCTTCCGTTCCGTTTGCCAGGTGGAACTCAGTCCAGCCCGTTTTCCGGGAGGTGCCACAGTCTAGGGTGGCTACCACTGCAGGTCTCAGGCTCGCAAATTCTAACATTCCAGGTCCGGAAAATGGATGTGTTGCAGTCGATTTCGCCGTCAGAAGTACTTTCAAAAGCGCCATCTGAAATCAGAATCGTATGGTAGGATGAAATAAAGAAGGCTGAAAGTATGTATGTATCACACACACAAATATTAGGTGCGGACGAAGAATATCGGGTAAAAAAAATAATAAAAGAAGACCATATTTCTGTTTTTGGGGTTTTCAGGAAAATATATCTTGCCATAAGGAGTTCAGGAGCCGGGAGGATAAGACCCCAATCTCCAACCGCCCTTCCCAGCCAAGTCAAACCTAATCGCTAGTTCGTTCTTGCATGGTTGTCGTTAGGTATGTGCAGTACCTAGGTAAAGATATGTATTTAGGTTTTCATCTTCAGCTTCACTGGGTTCGGATTCACGTTCACCTTCACCATCATCTTCACAGTGACGGAGTATTCACCGCTCTTGCTCAAGTGCGACGCATTTTACTCGCTACAAACAAAGAGCCATGAACGCTGCTTGGTTTGTATGTATTAAGATAAGGTATGCAGTATGTAAAGCAGCTTAGCTCGTTTGCTTATACATGGATGGGGGATATTTATACAAATGAGCAAGAAAGCACAATTTAATTCAATAAAGTTAATATTGACTGGGAGAACTAGACAGGTTATCTGTTGGGTAGCCTAGGGTAGGGACAGCGTGGTTAATTAAACTTGATGATCTTAGATAATAAGGCAGGCAGGCAGGCAATGACGGATATCTAGATGGATGAAATAAGCAGAGGAAAGTAGGATATACTCGATAGTCTCCTCCAGCACAGAAAGAAAGAAGATTCTGATGCGTCGGTAGATGTCTACTAAACTACGTAGAAGAATGAAATAAAGTATGTGGGGGAAAGAGGCAAGACAGTGTGCTAGTGGCGACAGTGAAGAAGGAACAGGGAACAGCCAGGTAAGGGGTGGGCAGGTATTCACCGTGTCTACTATGCGAGCTTCAGGGGAGGAGCCAGGATTTTTAAAACGACGGACCCTGAATTGAGGTAGGTAAGAGACAAATGTGCAAATATTCTGACATTCCAACGGTTCTTTCTTCCTATACAGGCTACATTGAGGAATAACACGATACATATAAACACAGTGACTTCGGAAGTGACCCAGAGAGTTTCAATTGACCTATCTGCCTAGAACAAAGAAACAAAGAGTGGTGAAGGCTAGAAGCACACTAGAAGGGTATCCCGCCATAATCCATAGGTAATTCCACCTCTTTTAGAGCCCTAGGACTTTTCCAGAAGTATTTGCTAATTTTCTCATCTTTATTCATAGGGTTCACTGATTCAGAGACATGCAAAAGAGTCATACTACAGAAGTCTACATACATACTCCTTCGAACGATCTCACTGAGATCCCGGATCGAAGCATTCAAGCATATGAGACTATGAAGCGGATCTGTGCGGGTAGAGATCTATTGCCTCATTCAATAGACATATTGGTAAGATCGGAAAAAGAACGAGGAGTGGGGAGCTCGAGGAAAGAGGAAGAAAACAAAGGGAAAAGGAAGCAGTATCCAATGCTCACAGCGGCTCCAAAGCTCCCCTACCGCTAACCTTGACATCTTCCACCTGCCTAACAAGGCTGTTGGATGATTTCAAAGTCGAGGCTGGTACCCAGTTCCCGTGGACCTGAGCCTTGACGTGGAACGGAAGTTGAACAATTGCAACTGGCCTTTCAAAATTCCTGGTGTCGATGATGGCCAAGTCACATCGATTGGCAACCTTTCTTTCAACCATGGTCATAAGAATGAAATGATGAAGAATAAAGATGATGTCTTCTTCCAGCGAAGCCTGGGGGTTGACGCAGTGCCTTTTATACATGTACCAGAAGAATGATTGAATAAACTCAAGTGAAGGCATTGATTCGATTGTTTGGACCATGCATAATTCTGTTGCCGAGAAGAATTGCCGACAAAAAGATATGAATCTCCCATCTGGTCATTCGGATGCCCTTTTCTTTTCTTCTCTCAGCACCACTTGATAGGTTCACATGTAATCAGTCGCCAGCTGTTGTCAGAACTCTACAAAAAGTCCTATTTGTTGCTCACGCCTCACAGTGACACCGGAGTTGACTCCACCCCCGCAACCCCGCATCACCCCTGGAAATAACCCCACAGAAATTCATTTCTGGAAGATGAAAGCACGGGAGAGGTATTAGCAATCAAAAGAAAAAAGAAAAGTAATGTTTGCAAGTGGTTCTCGCGAGTTGAGCCACTTGATGCCGCGCAAGTCGATTCCGAGATTCCCGAGTGTCCTTCCAATACCAGCTTTTAGTTGCGTTTCAATAGAGGAGCATGATTATCAGTGGACATCGAGAACGTGTATTACACTCAGTATGCGCCGGAATCTCAGATCAATGTCCATGAGGCTGTGTATTGCTGCTATCACCGAAACAATTTGCGACGTCAGGATCCAATCAAGGATAGATTGGTGTACCCAGTGGCAGCACGGCTTCTGTCGAGCATGCTGTTCAGGCAGTGGAAGCTGCTAAAACACCATTTGGAGCCTGAAAGAAGATGACCGTTGTGACATTCTTTGAAAGCTGCCGAAGTTATGCCGGCACACAAGGAGGAGCAGCTTATTCGCTATGAAACAGAGGAAGCAGGAGCGGACAGATTGTCCATGGAGATTACCTTCGGACTTGGTGTGGACTTCTTGAAGGATTCGTCAGGAATCCCAAGCATTGAAGGCCATATGCCCTCTATTGGCCAAGATTGCGAGTCTGCTATGGTCCTCAGTGAAACGTATGCTGTCATTCTAGCAATTTCGCCCTTGGAAGAAAGCTCGAGTTTACGACTTGCATAAATAACGACTGCTGTATCAATTAATCGACGCCGAGAGCTGCGTTCAATGAATTACCCACCAGACCCATTTCCCGAAACCCCTTGATCAAATCAGTCACCTGCCGGATGTCCGTATCGTCGTACTTTTCAGATACGCCTTCATCCGAATTGACGATACCAGGCCGCGAAGAATGCGTAGACTGTGTTCTCTCAATTATTAGATTTGCCAGTGCCCAATAATCTGCAGCGTGTTTCATGAATCCATCCCTCTTCCACATATCTGGAAAGGAAAACGCGTTCATAGAAGTTACGGCGTGCGATCTCTGGTGTTCGTCCCACAACCGTTTCCAATTTCTCAGCCCTTGTTTAATTGGAGAAATCGATTGCTTGAAAGTAAAGGAGGTCTTTGCGTGAAAGATCAACACGTGAAGAGCTATATCTCTTAGTCAAGATAATTCAAGGTAGTTCTTGAGTAGCCCTCTGTGGCTGCAAAAGGAACACATACCACTTATGATCACAAATAAGTTGAGCGTCCCGATTTGGGATAAAGCTCGTCGGCTCTCGGTGCTCATCTCTTTTTCACAAATCGTCTCTACTGCAGAGCCGATGGAGTTGACATCTGATAGTGTAGAGGCCATGCGAAGTTGCAAGAGACATTCATCAGCGGATTGAGCCTGAAAGCAAGGCTCTGGACAAGCCATATTCATCTTCAATTCAGTGATCGCAAGCCTTGGAGGTAGATTATTGAATATAGCGAAGGCTGTATCGAGAAGAAAAACATATAACAGGGTCCTAAGGAAAGTGAGTCGTCCATTTCACCATCTAATAGCTCCTGCCAGCAAACCTTATAAGTTCTTCGTCCCTTACAAACTCGCGCCAATTGAAGTTTGTCAGGTCCAACTTTGAATGAGTTGCGGACCCCAGATCAAGATCTCTTGCGGCCTAGGAATAGTCAACTTCAGTTGATACCGACTGCAAGATTCTGCACATACCGCAACAACCATGCTATACCTAACACGTCGTATTCTCTGCCTACTCCTATCTGAACCCTCCCAATTCTGATATATACACACAAGGTACGCCGCCTGGAGTGCTTGTAGTGACTCATACCTAGAGTAGTTGCGTCTCTGCGAGGATCCTGTGACCGCCTCTTGCAAACGCTCTTCGCTGAACACCAACTCTTCGGCACTGTCGAACCACATATGCACATGTCTTGTATCAACTTCGTCGCCTGATAGACATGCGCCAATGAGAAGCATCGTTATCAGTAAAGGAAGTGGTGTGTCTTGAATACAGAAAGTAGGCTTATGAATAATGGGACAGTTTGGGTACCAAAGACACCAAAATAGATGGATAAACTTTCGAATATTCAATGGGCTGAAAAATTTTGTACACAGATCTTCAGTTACGGGCGACCATTCGATCGTAATACAACTGTCCTTTGGCCGGTGAGATATAGTTTCTTTCAGCCTGCAAACGATTTCATTCGTAATGATTGTCAAAGGATCGAGAATGCAATTGGCCCAAGGAAAGACCACGAACTCTAGAGCAGAAGGCGAATCCGTCGAAGTCAGTCCTGAATTAAATCCGCCAAGGATCATTCCTGGCAGTGACTCGGACATCGTTTGTATGGATTGGTTGCTTTCATGGTGCCAATTCCCTCCAGTGTCGCCAAAGGCTGTGGGAAGTCTGTGCATGGAGTGGTACACGAACCCTGAGGAGGTGAAAGTACGCAGATCCTCCGTGGTTGAGGCTTCTTCTGGAACCCGAGAGGGATCGTATAAGGCAGCTGCCCTCGTAACCTCCGCCCTCTGAGCGGGACTTCCACACTCAAAGCAGTTTGCGAGACCGCGCATCCTCGACAGTGCAGTGCACCGGTTGAGATAGTCCATTCTCTCCGATGGATATTTCACCTTGTCGCATTGGACGTTGTCTGTGGATGGATCGGAAGACGACGTGGGACTCTCACCACAGTTGATTCCAAGTTCCAATGGGATATCAAATGCGATCTCAGAAAAAGACTGCGGCAGGCAGACCGTCGGGTTATCAAAGATACTTCTAGGGGCCATTGTTGAATTCCGAGTCAGATCTAACTGGACGTCCGAACCAGGTACTCCAGTGGAGGGCATTTCTGCGGAGATTTGCTCTCGATTGGCATGCTGGTTGTTTTCTGCGTTTTCTTCAGAGGTGGTGACTTCTGAATAGGAACAATCCTGCTGCCTTGAGGCGCATGCTTCACAGGGTGATCCTAGACTACACGCCCTCTTCAGACGTGCGCAGTTGTCGCAGACTTGCCTTCTCCTTCTTTTGACTGTACTCGAGGCTTGAGGAATGCTTCTGCCGCCTTCAATACGAGCCCTGCAGGTCCTCCAATGGCGCTTCAAAACGTCACTTGTGTTTTGTTCCAGTGGATGAGCTACAACATTGTTGAAGTCATGGTCTTTGAATAATTATTTACCTTCGCTTGAAGGATTTACTGCAGAAGATACAGCTGTAAGGGCGACCATCTGTGTCTGCACAGTACAAATGTCAGCTTGTGATGCTAAACCCGCGCGGACGAATACCATACGAGAGGTCAAATGCCGCTGGAGATGTTCCAGGCGGCGAAAACTGGCAAAGCAGAGTGAGCATTGCAGGTTGTGACTCGAGGGCATTGTACATGTTAGGTAAGAGATAAGAAAAGGATATTGCATCAGCCGTATGTTGGTCTGGCTTAAGCTAGGTCTTCCATCTCGACAGTACAGGGGCAGCCCTACTGGCGCTCTGGTCACATGATAGTGGCTCCTCCGTACTGTGGAGAACAAGACAAATCCGAGGCTGGGCCCGACAGCCGTTCCTGGAAACGAGCCTTGCTTGGGGATCAAGCACCACTACGAACTAAATCCATCCTATTTGGATAGGATAGAAGATAGCCCTGGGAGGGAGGAAGAGTGGGATACATGTGTTTTCTTTTTTTTTTTTCTTTTTTTTCTTGTTTCAATGATTTTTGTTTGCGGATATTATTCAGAGCCCCATCATGTATTTAACACAGTCGTATGCAATTATACCGCTGGTTCTATCAAGATCTCGAACAATCTACACCGGTTAGACAGACAGCCCTAATAATAATACATTCTTTCTCCCCATTCTGGTATTATTATAATCCCGTAAACGCTCACGGCCGTACGCATCGTTATGCACAAGCAATTAAAACAAGACCCCTAGAGTAGATGTTGAAAAGAACAGAAAAAAAAGGCAGAGCTGCGAGAAAAAAAAATAGAATCAGTGAAGCATTACAACTCGTCCTTCGGCTGCGGCGGCGGCGGGACCGGCCGGCCAAGCTCCCGGGCCAGGTCGACGCCGTTCTTCTTGCGCCACTTCTCCCACAGCGCCCAAAAGTCCTTCTCCATGCCGCTCTCCATCTTGTCCGGCAGCACGACGGTGTACTCGACGTACAGGTTGCCAAAGTCGTCGTCGCCGTCGCGGTGCTCGTGCAGGTGGCCCTCGCGGTAGACGGGCATGCCCTCGCCCCTGACCGTCTCGACAGACAGCGGCTGCACGACCTCGCCGCGCCTGCGGCCGAGCCGGACGACGTGGCCGTCGAGGTGCGTGATGTTGCGCGTCCAGTCGCCCATCCAGGCTTCGCGCAGCGAGAGCACCTCCTTGTAGAACAGATCCTTGCCCTTGCGGCGGAAGAAGGTGCCGTCGGTGCGCTCCTCGTCGCTGGCGCCCAGCTCGGGCTCCTTCTCGCCCAGGATGACGACCAGGTCGCCCGCGACCCAGTCTGGGCTCTCGTCGGCCTCGTTCTCGAAGACGATGCGCGTGCCCTTGTCCATGCCGGGCTCGATCGTCGCCGACATGGGCACCTGCTTGCGCACGACCCGGTGGCCGTGGCACACGGGGCACGGCTTCTTGATCGTCTTGCCCTTGCCGCCGCACTTGTCGCAGTGCATCTGCACCTGCTGGAACATGCCGGGCGCGAGCATGTGCTTCTGGATCACCACGCCGCGGCCGCCGCATTTGTCGCACGTGTCGACCTTGCCGTCCGCGGAGCCGGTCCCCTCGCACGCGTCGCAGATGAGCTGCTTCTCGATGGAGAACTCCACCTCCTTGCCCGTGTAGAAGTAGCGCAGCGGCACGCTGAGGCGCACCTCCATGTCCGGGCCTTTGCGGTGGCCGGGGGCGTGCCCGAAGCCGCCGCCACCGAAGAAGCGGGAGAACAGATCGAACGGGTCGTGGGGAGCACGGCCCGCGCCGCCGCCCTGGCGATGCTGTTCGAGGCCCTCGTGGCCATATTGGTCGTAGATCTTGCGCGTGGTGGGCGACGACAGGACCTCGTACGCCTCGGCGATGTCGACGAACTTTTTCTGCGCGGTTTCGTCTCCTCTGGAATATCAGTTAGATACAAGAAGAATTATGATTAAAGCAAGGGAGGCAACCTACGGATTCTTGTCCGGGTGGTACTTCTTGCTCAGCTTGCGATAAGCTCTCTTGATGTCACGCTCGGATGCGGACCTGTCCAGTCCGAGGATCTTGTAGTAATCCTCCGCGCATATCGACAATTGAATAAGCAACAGCAGGCAGATGGCGGCCAGAATGTGAAACGGAGGCATGGCGCATCCACCGGGAGCTGCGACAGCAGCTCAGGGAGTTAGTGTACACCTTCAACGAGCTAGGGCGCGCAGTGCGCTCGGTGAGATTCTCCGCGGGGAGAGCGGAAGTTGGCCGCCGGTTTCAGAGCTGCGGAGTTGATAGGGAAAACATGAAGTAGGGGTCCCTGGCGTGGAATCTGATCAATCACCAAGACGACCGGCTAGGACATGGACAAGTGTCCTGTACTGGAGAACTGCTCGAACCGCACTGATAAACGCCATGCCGTCGGAGCTTTCGATTAGGTGGCCGGAACATCGCTGGAAGAACACCTTTTCCGACAAGCCACGTGATCTAGATCGGACTGATATGATGTCGGCGGTGGTAAGGTCGGCCCGGTCATCTAGATAGGGCTTAGGGCTCAGACCTAGCCTGGTCATAATATCCTCCTCTCATGCCAGCCAGCTTCACACGTCAACGCATAATAATCCATAATATTCTCATATCGCACAGCCTGACATATGACTTCGAAGAATTCTAGAGGTACTAATCCTGAAAAAGCACTTCTATCGGAATATAGAGTCCAATTTAGAGAGATTATGGCATTATGCGAACAATATTCTAACGCCAAGCACGAGAATCTGCGAAGATGACTATGACCTTAAGTTCCAGGATTTTTAGCTAATTCATATTCGAAGAGGGTGAGTCGCGATGTTAAGAATAATAGTCCCAAATGTAGCCCAGTCCCTACTGTGATATCCATGCCAGTCAGTCCAATAAACATCGAGTCGTGAACCCCGAAGGCGACAGATTAGAGAATACCGAGACCGTTGCACTGGAGATGTCATCTTTGATTCGCAACATTGAAGATCCCGTTTCGCCAGCTCCTGCCAACCCCGCTCTCATCTCCACGACCAATGGCTTCCTGCGCGCGCTGCGCCTCTTCATGCCACAGCTTGACTACACTGCCGGGAGCGTACACGCCCCTGAAGACACCGCCGCCAGGCGCATCGACCCCGACTCTTGTGTAGACGCTGGGGTCTGGTCTTGGCCTGATCCGCGCCGTCACCGCTCTGATGAAGGTCGTCAGATCTTGCGGGTCGGCAACCATCGTCGCGCGCAGCCGCTCCCTTGCGAAGACAAGCTCGCGGTTCAGAGCGTTGGCAGCAGAGACAATCTCCTCCGCAATCTTCCTTTCCAGGACCCGGCGGACGAGTTGCTTGAGGAAGGGCTTCATGATCCACAGCAGGAAGCTCAGCTTGCTGCGACGCACCGTGTAGTCCAGCTTGTGGATGTGGACGCGCACGCCACGCAGGGCGAAGATCTGCGCCAGGCGGTCCCTGCCAATCTCAACATCGATGGAGATGTCGATCCCGCGCTGATCCAGATAGAAACCGGCGATGCCCTCGTCTTTGAATCGGAAGAAAGGCCCAGAGTGTGCACGAATCCAGTACCCGAATTCAGACGCACTGACATTCAACCCCGTCAGCGTCATGGTGAACGCAGTCTTCAGATCTGTCGAGGTCCTCTTCGAATGCGTCTTGACGAGTACGATATCATTGCGGGTGCTCAGGTGAGCTCTGTACGGAAGGAATGACGAGTTGTGGATAGTGTGGCCAGGCTCCAGGACCACATTCTCGAGCAGCAGGTCCATCTCCGGCACTGAAATCTCGATCCGTGGAATCGGCACATGCTGGACACTGCGGATCAGAAGAGGGAGGAAAACGTGGACCAGGTCTGCGGCTAGGCGGCAGGTTTTGTTGCAGTAAGCATCGCATAGTTGGTCGGATATCTTTTTCGACACGGCGATCAGTTTAGCCACCTTCGGGTCCTCTGGCACCGTCCTCAACGTCCGCTTCAGCTGCAGCAAAAAGGCGTCTGCATCCTGACGAAGTTTCGACTCGGCGGCTACATCCTTGGTTTTCTCCTTCAATTCCTCTACTTTTTCTCCAGCGGAGTCGAAGAAATTGGGATCGATCAGCATATCCTTAAGCGAGGAGCCAATCTCCGACAACAACTTCTCAAACTCCGGATGTTTGGCATGCTTCAGGACCTCATGGAATTTTTCTTGGAGATTCCTCCACTCTTCTGTATCTCCGAAAGAGCTAAGAAAGGCCCAGAACTGCTGTATTGCCACGCGGAGATCATCGTTGACATCGACTTCGTCCTCCGCGGCCGCAGCAGCGGTCTCTGCAGCACCCGAATAGATCTGCCCGTAACGTCGCACCAGGTTCGAGAGTGTCGAGACGGAGCTTGAATAGTCAGTCCGCTGTCGAAGCCTGAAAACTGTCTGCTTCAGCCGGTGAAATAGTGTCTCCCTGTGTTCCCCCGAGAGGTTCTCCTCCACACTCTTGACAGCGTCATGGGCCGTCTGAGCCGCACCATCTGCAGCGATCTTCGCCATTTCAGCACCCTGCAGGCGGAGCTCCTCTCCCGAGGGCGGCAGCCTCTCGTCGGCACCGGGGCCCTTGACGGTATCCATCTCAGGTCCCGACGGTTTTACCTCCTTCCCGGCCGCCTCGGCAGCTTCAGACAGGGAGAAGCTTGTGTCCGCAAATATCCGACGTCCAATGGTAGCCAGGTCGTCGATAAAGAGGCGGAAATCGGCATTGGTGAGCAGGAGGTCACCCACGGTGCGGAGACTGTCGTACGCTAAAGAACATCAGCGACGGAACAGCCATGGACCCTGCGTTCAATTCTAGACAGACTCACCGGCTTTCGTGTCCGCCTGGGCTTTGGCACGGGAGGCATGGCTGGCGAACCCGGAGGCATCAAGGGAGGCTTTCGACTTGGAGAGATGCCAGACAAACTCCTGCAATTGGTCCCGGTCGTTCTTCTCCTGCAGCAACTCGATGAAGATTCGCAGCCAGAGCTTGCAGTCTCGGACCAGCTGGCGGCCAGCGTCGCTGAGCTCCTCCGTGTCCGGGTTCAGAACATCTGACGCCAGGACGGCGCGCAGGTTGGCCACGGCCTGTTCCGTCGACGGCATATAGCCCTCCTTGAGGGCGCTGAGCATCTCATAGGTGTGCAGCTTCTGCTGCAGCCGGCGCTGGAGGTCCGTCTCAGCGTCATCGCGGGGCAGGAGAGGAGCCGCAACCCCTCCCTGTTGGGACTCGTGGGATCCGCAGCAGAGCGACATGACCGCGGTCCTCGATGTCAGCGACTCGAGCTGGGGAGAGATGGATGCGGTTGAGATGCTGTTGGGATAAGGTTAGCATCGACGACAGCCTGGACGTCTGGCAGTGGCATTGGCATGGGCATGGCATGCAGGATGCCGACGAGGCGCGCGGCAGCCTGGGAGCTTGTCTGCTGAGCGCGGCATGACGTCGCAGCCAACCATGCTCGGCGCGGACGGCCAGGATGTGCGGAGGAGACAGCGCAACATGGAGCACTGGCAGAATGACAGGTCAATTGCAAGGGATCGTGTCCAGAGATGCAGCAACATGATCGGGGCGACGTCCACCATGCTAAGCCTTGGCCTTCTGCACGTCTGATCGATCGCCCGCGATGGAGCCCGGCGCGGCGAAAGTATGGGGCCGATCCGCGCGAGCTATATATACCCCGCGGCCGGGGAGGAGACTAGAGCGTTGGGTGCGGGAGTGTTTTTTTTTTTTTTTTTTTTTTTTGGCATGCTGCACTTATCTGGCGCTCTCGAGCACCGTTGATATTTAATATTTATACACCTAGAGAGAGTCCTTTATGACAACAACTACCCAAACACGAACTCACTGATGGTACAAATATGTGTCTATCTGCTTGTGGAGCATATAAGCTTCGATTATAAAAAAAAGTATGGGATACAGCTTCATTACTTTTCTATCAGGGCGAGAACCATCGGGACTGGGGACTGAGATCATTCGACTTTCCACCTGCAATATAAACGGGGAGGCTTGAAAAGGACCACCAAATCCCCGGTGCAGCAACTGCTACTGCGTAGAGGGGATGGGTGGGCGGTTATTAATAATCACGGGCCGGCTGGCCAGCACCGATGTCTGAGGCACAGTACGACAGGGCCGGCTGGCACTCCGTGCGCCATCGGACAGAAAGACGGCGCAGAAGTCCGGGCCGCTGGACAGGCATCTCGTCGACATTCCCTCCCCGATGACCGTTCCCGTGCTAGAGGGTTCTATGGATATGATGCTGATGCTGTCGCGGTCGGGCAGCTTCCGGTGCACGGGTGGCTGCCGCGGACGGGCCCGCGCTAGAGCCACCCGATTAGGTAATGGGCGCAGGGCTCCCGACGGCGATGTCGCGCAATCGGAATCAAATAACGCCAGGGAGAAATCTCCGCAGCGTCGTGCTCCGTACGGAGAAGGGAGGAGCAGCAGAAAGCGGTGGGAACGCCGTCCCTTTGCTGGGGGAGCATGCGTGTCGCAGGCAGAGAGCATCTAGGCAGGTCTACCCCAGGCCCACGCGGCGGTCGAGGCCACGCGAGAGACACTCGGACCCCAACGTCTCGGCCGGAACGCGCTGCCGACCGGCCAGCCCGGCGGATCAACTGCCGACTAGGGCTCGCTCGCCTTCTCCGCATTCTCTCGGTGCGTCTGGACCAGCTCCACCTGCGCAGAGCTCTCTCGGAGCAGCTCTCCTGACTCACTCCGCTCATTATTTGTCAACGGCGTAGACAGACGGGCGACCTCCGTCCGCATCGCGTGCCATGTCCCACCCCGACCGCCCTCGCGTGTTTCCCTTTTCTTCTGCCCGTTCCACCGCCATGCTCCCGACCTGCCTGGACGGGCCTGCGGGACCCGACTCTTCCCGACTCTCCGCCCCCAGGCGCCTCGTGGACCCCTGCGCCGGTCCATTCACTGTCTTTTTCTAATATGCGGCGCTAGCATCCTCAGCCGAGACGTGTTGGAGATCTGACAGTCGTAGCTGGTCTCTGCGCGCCGGCTACTGCTCCAGGGGCCCTCTTCCCCCTCATTATTATCATGCTCCGCCCGGTACATAACAGGCTTGCGCCGGCCTTCAAGACGTCCGTCCGCGGCCCAAGACCTGCCTCTTCCTCTGCGCAAGCTGTTGTGACCCCGTCTGCCCCCTTCCCGCTCTCTGGAACGATGGCCCATCTCCCCTCTCTCCAAAACCAGCCGCGGAGCAAGGCTGCTCACGCGCCTCCCGTGACTCACACTCATCCTCCGTATGTTTCCAAGGGGCTGAGCTACCTCTGTCGCGTGGGCGTGCTGACAGAATACAGTGAGGCCAACTACGACACCGCCAACCCGCCCTACATCCGCAAGTACCTTCGAACATACGGCCTGACTCCGCCGCGCGCGGAGACCTACGAGGTCCAGAAGAAGAGATGTACGTGTTGACCGTCACCATGTTTGGCGCCTGTTCAATATAATCCGCGGATGCTGATGACCGCAGGTCTTGCGCAGCTCGCTTCGAAGACCACCCCCATCGAGAAATACCTCTACCTGAGCACCCTGCGCAAGAACAACGTGCACCTGTTCTACCGTCTGGTGACGGACCACCTCAAGGTGCGTTGACACCAATCGATCCCATTGTCGACCGGAGCTGACGCGGCGCAGGAGTTGACCCCCTTGATATACACTCCCGTCGTCGGGGAAGCGTGCCTGCGATGGTCTGAGATCTACCAGCAGCCCGAGGGTAATTCACATCCCCCAATTAATTCGCAATCCCAGTGCTGACCGCCCCAGGCATGTACATCAGCTATGAAGACCGCGGCAACATTGCTTCGGTGCTCGCCAACTGGCCGCAGCCCAACGTCGATATCACCGTCATCACGGACGGCTCGCGGATTCTGGGCCTGGGCGATCTGGGAATCAACGGCATGGGCATCCCGATCGGCAAGCTCGCGCTGTACACTGCTTGTGCGGGCATTCGACCCGAGTGCACGCTCCCCATCACGCTGGATCTGGGTACCAGCAACAAGAAATTGAGAGAAGACCCTCTATACATGGGAAGCCGCCGTGACAAGGTTTCCCCAGAAGAGGAGCAGGAGTTCATGGACGAGCTGATGGCTGCCCTGACGGAGCGGTGGCCTGGGTACGTTGCGCCTCCTCCAGTTGAAGATGCACGCTGACAGAAGACAGAGTCGTTATCCAATTCGAAGACTTCAAGAACCCCTTCCCGGCCCTTGAGCGCTACCGGCACAACTACACCTGCTTCAACGATGACATCCAGGGGACTGGCGCCGTCATCCTTGGAGGTGTCATCAACGCCGTGAAGCGCACTGGCATCCCGTGCAGGGACCACCGCGCGGTATTCCTGGGAGCTGGAAGTGCCGGTGTCGGTGTTGCCAAGCAGATCGTCCAGTTCTTCATGCGCGAGGGCATGACGGAGGACGAGGCCCGTGCTTGCTTCTACCTCGTCGACACCAAGGGTCTCGTGACCGCGGACCGCGGCGACAAGCTTGCGGAGCACAAGGTCTACTTTGCCCGCACGGACAACAATGGCCAGCAATTCAAGACCCTGGAGGAGGTGATTGACCACGTCAAGCCCACCATCCTGATGGGTCTGTCGACCATGGGCGGTGTCTTCACCCCGGAGATCCTCAAGAAGATGGCGGAGTGGAACACGCATCCGATCATCTTCCCTCTCTCCAACCCGTCCTCCAAGTCGGAGTGCACCTTTGAGGACGCCGTCACCCACACGGACGGCCGTGCGCTCTTCGCCTCCGGGTCGCCGTTCGACCCGGTCACGTTTACTAACTCGGCCGGTGAGACCAAGACGTACTACGCCGGCCAGGGCAACAACATGTACGTCTTCCCCGGCATCGGCCTGGGCACGATCCTGTCGAAGGCGGTGGAGGTCACGGACAGCATGATCTACGCGTCGGGTGAGGCGCTCTCCAAGACGCTAACCCCGGAGGAAATCGAGATGGGCCTGCTGTATCCCGACGTCACGAGGATCCGCGAGGTTAGCGTCGTCGTCGCCCGACAGGTCATTCGGGCGGCGCAGGAAGCCAAGGTCGACCGGGAGACCTCGATCCGCGACCTGAGCGACGCTGACCTCGACGCCTGGATCAAGGCGCGCATGTACAACCCCCACGGCGAGGTCCAGGCCCTGGAGCGGGAAGTGGGCGCGATCCTCTCGTCGATCGGGCGGACAAACGGGCACGTGAATGGCTTTCACCACCACCACCACGACGATCTGAACGAGAAGAACTCGAAGCTGTGAGCTTCCACCCCCTCGACTTCTCCTCGGTTCCTACATTTGCCATGTGCGAATCATAGATCAGACTGCACCATCCACCTTGCCCCATTGCCTCTCTGCCGCGTCCTATAATACCACCCGTCACGATTCTTTCCCCGTTGCACTTGCCGTCTAATCTTTCGGTATATTTTCCAGTTTTGCTTAAAAAAATACCCCCGTTTCCTATGCTTCCTCGACCATGTACCAGACCTGCGGGCCTCATTTTGGTTAGATTCGGTTACTTTAGATGAGGAATGGCAAGGCAAGACAAGACGTGTCTGGCGGTATCTAATTCTGTCCTTGGTTTCCCTGTCTTGTTTTTATTCTACAGTTGTGGGATTGTGCTGTACCGTACATTCACGCATACGGAGAACAATGTCTTGAGACGAATGTCTGCGATAATAGTTCGGGACCGATATAGAATCACCCTCACGTGCGGATCCGACGGCACTCGGTCGATCTCCGCATGGGGACCGATTACTCATACACCCGAAGATATAGCTTCCCATGCATATGAGCGGGAGCATGCAGCCAGCCAATCACGACTCCGATCTCCTGTCTTCCTTCCGGACCTTCCAGTCAAACGGCTCCGAAGCTTGGCTTGGCTTCACTTTTCATCTCGTCTCAGATTTTCGTGGGTGAAGGTCGAGTTCAACGGTGAACTGGACAGATGCAATAATAATAATAATAATAATAATAATGCATCCATCCATGCGCTCGGTTGGTCCATGACTCACCACGCACGCTCCGTCCCGTCGGGGAGGAGACTTGACTCGAGGCTGGAGCTGTCTACATTGTTATTATCATATTGTTAGGTAGATCCCTGCAGCGACAGCGACAGCGACACGCGCATCCTGTATACACCGGAGCTTGAGGTTGTACTGTACGGAGTAAAGTACAGTACAGACTGTACTGCGTAGTCAGACACGGTCCAGTACTGTCCAGTGTCCAATTGTCCAAGCTCCACATTGGATCTATTATTCTACGCAGTACGTGCGGGCCACGCTCCGTAGTCGCTTCATATCACTATTATTCCCGGACCCGGGACCCCAGACCCCCATATTATTATTGGAACTCCAGAGATACTACTAGCTAGGTCGAATGTCGGGTCGATCAATGGGAAATCTTCCTCCGCGCCGAGTTCCGGCCGGATCTTATAAACCCCCGACCCGACCCCAAACTCCAAGGGCCATGGCCCAGGCTCCGGTCCCGGCCCCCCAGAGAGAGCGTTGAAGGTTCCACTCCGCTCTCCTCTCCACTTTGAGTCACAGACTGGAGTCACTACTGGTCTGAGCAGGTCAATCTCCAATCTCCAATAATAATAATCTCCGTCCGATAGATCCCGACGAAATCAATTGATCGGGACGGGAGACGGGCCTCCGACCGGAGCCAACGGTCATGTTTGCGTCGTGCGGGGAAAGCTTGGGATCCCCCAACCCTCGTGAATCGTGGATACGGTGATAGCTTTCGTGTAGGTTGCTTATGTGAGGTCTTGTCGTCTCCATGTCGAGCTTATTGCTGCTTTGAGTCCCCGGCGATTCCGATCCCCAGAGTTCCATCTCTCCGGGTTATATTCTTGATCCCTGATAATTATTATTCTCGTTTCCGTTTCATCTCACAGGCAATGTCTTGTTGCCTGATTCCTTTCCTTTTCCCCGCACGTCCGGAGTACAGTACTACCTCGGTTCTCAACATGACTTGACTACATGGCTCAATTGTTTGTTTGAACGAACACCTTTCCCCGCGCGAGATGATGTGACATGCACATGCACATACCATACACACTCATACGTGATTCTCTTTACGATTATCTCTCGGAGGTTCTTACCTACCTACCCTGATGACCCCTACCCTACCTGCCTCCACTTATTGACTCACTCACTCACTCAGGCATCGGGATGGGGGACGGAACCGGAGTTAGAGTTATCTTGTTCTCGTCAATTGACCCCTCAAGTGAGGAGTGAGTCAATTCGATTGAATCGATTTGTTCGGTTTCAACCCCTCACTTCACATGCATGCAGTTCAATTGATCCATTAGAGAAATAAAGAATCGAAATGGATAGTACATGTATATCACAGTGCAGAGTATAGTGTAAATCACGAATCTGTACCTTGTCTTCTTAACAGAATAGAACTTCGTGCGGGGGCGGGGGAGGAGATCAGAGAAAAAGCAGAGAAGAGCAGAGGAGAGATGAGAGGAGTTGAATTGGGTTGTTTGTTTCTTTGAGAGAATCTCCATCTGGATCCGGATCAGATCGAGGATCGGATCTTGTCCTCTTTTGCTTTTGGGTTTGGGCTCGTCGCTCCATTTCTTCGCCGTCTATCTATCTATCTATCTATCTATCTATCTGTATATGTGTGTACTGTATGTATATCATCCCCGTCTCTGCTCCTGTTTCTGTTCCAATTAAATGGTTTCCAATCCTCTCCTACGCTTCCCTGCCCCGAGTTGCAAAGTTGCGACACGACAACAAAGGATAGGGGAGAAGGAGAGCTGAGCTGAATGCTCTCATCTCTGCGGCTGCGGAAGCGTATATTCCCTTTATTCCAGGAGCCTGCATTGCAGGATATATGATTGTATGGCAGCACAGATGTTAATTTTGCGTGCACTCTACTCCAATTAATAAGTTCGAAGATGGAATGGAATGGAATAGAGAATCAGCTCGGCTCGCCGTATTTGTGCTCGAAAACAAACAAGGACGTGCAGGGTTCCGAGTTTTCTTTTCGCAAGGGCAATTATCTCTTGCTTTGCATTGCAAGGTGGAGGCCATGTACGGACATACATAAATGGAAGAAGCTGCCTCCATACAGGGAATTTTGGGGATGGGAATCCCGTAGTGTGATTGATGCACGAGGTTGGTCTGTTTGGACTGGGAGTGCAATACGCTGCGTATTCCAGCGGCGCTATGGAGTAGTAGAGGAGCTTGGTAGTGATTGAAACTGTGAGAGATCATGGAACATTGATCCAAAGTTGTTGTTTCATGGTCTTTTTGTTATTTTTGTCTTAATGTTGTTTATGTGGTTGTAGCAATTATTATGGAGCGTTCTTTTTTTTTTCCGCGGTGGTTCGATAGATGCTTGCGATCTGGTTTCCCCCGGATCTATGGGGACATGGTTGTCTGACTAATTCCCCACATCCATCTATTAACTACTGTTGCCCATGAAAACCTAGAGCAGAACAGCAAACAGCGGCTTCGGTGGTATTCACTTTCGGTATGACTCGGTATCTGTGCACGAGCACATGGCTTGAGTCTGTGTGAAGTAGAGCTGACTTGAAGAAACTTCCAGGGTTGAGAGAATCTATCTTATGGCATGAGCGGCTCTGCTTCCGTTTGTTTCATCCTCCCTATGGACAAAAAAAAGGCAGATAGGAACAAAGGTCGGCATCAGAATGCCATGAACCTGACGCTATTTCAATTCCTTGAGGTCGAAGTTTCGAAAGTCATGCATCTCCCACGTAAACTGTCCACCGTGGTGTCTTTAGCAGCAGCAGTGCTCGAGATGCCGCAGTCTACCACTCCGGCCATTCTTAAGCTTCAGCGGGACAATCTCACAATTACACCATCATCCCTGGTTTTGTCGGTGATACATCTCGGGTCCCAGGCATACGATATCGACACAGCTTCTCAGGTAAGAAGTTGAAGACCCGGCCCTCAAAAATCTCAAAGCCTAACTGGTTATTGGACATCCATGTAGTGGACAATCAATCTATCTCTGGCACCACAAATTCAGCCTGCTACTGTTCTTCACTTTCCAGCAGCGCTTACGGGCGATGCCATTGGAACAAAGATTGACCATTTCAGCGGCCACAACGACATTTTTAACCGCGATCTCCTCAGAGTTGTTATAGTTTGTGCCCCCGAAGAGGACGGTTTGATGGATGCAACCAACATACTCTGCCGCCATTCTGAGAGTTTGGAGCCCATGGAGTGCGTTTTATGGAACAGATTGATTGCGTAAATCAACTACCCGAGGGTCCATATTTCGTTCAGTCCAACAGTTTGTACCCGACCTGGCGATTCTATGCGGACACAAATGACGCCTTTGTTCTCCCAACCATCCTATATGAGGGGTCACATAACATGTCAATTGTGCATCCTCAATTTTTATTTGATCTGTAACCGATGATTACTAGGTATGCTCCAGTGAACGCGTCCCTTCCGTCTAGGGGTAGACATCTTGCCGTCGCCGTACCTTCCCGACGGTATCACCCCCCAAATGCAGTCAAACCTCCCAACGGATTGCGGGTTGGAATCGAGGATAAGATCCATCTGCGTGGTGCAAGAACGTCCGGAATATCACAGGCATATTTCGATACCTATCCCCCCGCGGAGTCATCAGCTCCGACTGTTCAGCGTCTGATCGACTTGGGAGCGGTGATAGTAGGGAAAACAGGACTACCTCAGTTTGTTAGCAAAAAACTTCGCCACTGAACCATATGGAGAATATTTCGCCCCTGTTGGTAGATCCTGTAGCAGAAAACGCCTCTGCTGGCGCAGATATTTTGTTCAGGCTTCTTATGGACTACGTTTCCCGGGGTTCTCATCACGAACGGTCCCAATTCCGCTCAGGTTACGACCGAACGCCGATTGTCAATCCAGGAACTCGTTATCGACGGGAGCTGGGATCGGCTAGGAGCGATGCACACTTTGCGTCAGTGCAGAAGAAGAGGCGGATATTCCAGGATTTCATCGAACACATCTTCGGCTCAGATACTATCATGGTCACTCCGTTCAAGTTCGATGAACCTAACGCCCGTGGTAAATATAGACCAAGGTCTACCGTACTGATGCACCTAGTCCCATTGCGACCTTATATGGGTCTGCACGGCAGCGTTGAGGTAGATCAGAAGATTATGGCTCCCGTTTGATCGTACCATGGGGTATGGGGCTGGCGGATAGGATACCAACATCGGGTTCGGTAAGACTAACCAATAAAGATCAAGCTACTTATCTGACATTTAGATGCAGCCTCATTTAGCCCACTCCTTACGAATTCTTCGACTATCTCCAGTTTTCATGACTACGAATGCACAGGGAAAAGCACAGCTTGCTCGCACCCTGTTTCTATTCCTTTTGTTTCCCCAGGAGCATAGGTCAGGAATACAATGCTAAAGATTATTGACAGTTTTCGAGTCTTCCCTACCTGATGATGAGTATGGTATAGGTAGCAATTGCAGCTTCCGACAGCAGGTGGAGATAAGGTGTATTACTAATCCAGCGAGACTAGATTACATAATCAATTACTCCCCGATGAGGAATAGCGCCGGAACATCCCGAGCGGGATTGGCCAGGGGACCGGCCGAGCAGCCAATCAGAGGGCGCTCCGGGCTTCCCCCGGACGACATCGTCCGGAGCTGCATCGGCCTCGGCATCCGATTGCTAAGCAGCGCGGTGGGAACCACTAATACACCCGTTTTACTGAGAAATCTTCGAGACGTTCTTTGACATGTGCTTGGCTGTGTATATGTACTGTCTATAGCCTATAACCCAAGATATCTCTAGCCGGCGATTGACAGAAAAAAAGAGGAGCAGTGTTTGATATATACTTCGGTCTTTTCTTCATTTTGCTTTTGTCTTTTTTGATCTCCGCAGAAGCATGCCCTCACTAGCGGATCCAGTCAAGCTGCCATGCGGCCTGGTCTTGCCCAATCGGATTGTCAAGGTTAGAAGCTCCCAGTTGCATGTTCAAAATGTCATATGGAGCATCTCCGTTCAAAGCTGACGTCTCCTAGGCCGCAATGGCCGAGGGATTGGCCCCGGACCACGTCCCCAATGAGGACATCTTCCAGGCATACAGCCGGTGGGCCGAAGGGGGCTGGGGTGCCCTCTTGACAGGTGGGAAAGCTCTCTATTCCGAGCGCATAAAACCCAGTCCATTGGGGGAGCTGTCGGGCTAAGTGAAAACCGCAGGCAACGTCCAAGTGGACATCACCTATCTCGGAGGCCCCTTCGACCTGGCGGCCCCGGCACCCTCCTCCACCACCACCACCACCAAAAACGGAGAAGGAAGAGGAGGAGGCGACTTCGACGAGAAGACCCTCGCCCTCTGGCGCAAGTACGCTGACGCCTGCCAGAAGCACGGCACGCCCGCCATCGTCCAGATCTGCCACCCGGGCCGGCAGTCGCCCCTGGGCGCGGGCAAGCGGGGGTTCTTCGCCAAGACGATCGCGCCCAGCGCGGTCCCGCTGGACATTGGCCGCGGGCTGCTCGCGCGGTCCCTCCGGGCGCTGCTGTTCGGCACGCCGAGGGAGATGACGGTCCCGGAGATCGAGGCGGTCGTGCGCCAGTTCGTGGACGCGGCGCGGCTCATGGCGGAGAGCGGGTTCGCGGGGATCGAGCTGCATGGGGCGCATGGGTATCTGATCGGTATGTTTCAGTGTGGCCGTGGCAGATTGATCCGCCAAGAGCAAGACGTGCGTTGAGTCTAGCATGCTAATTGAAGATCGACACCAGACCAGTTCCTCTCACCAAAGGCATGGAATCCAGTGCCGTCGAGAGAGACACGCAACATGCAATCTTCTAATGCTAACGCTGGATGCAGACCAACCTCCGCACCGACGCCTACGGCGGCACCCCCGAGAAGCGCGCCAAGCTCGTGCTCGACATCATCGCGCAGACGCGGCAGGCGGTTCCCGCCAACTTCTGCATCGGCATCAAGCTCAACTCGGCCGACCACGACGCGGCCCACTTCGAGGACACGATGAGCCAGATCGGCCTGCTCGTCGAGGCGGGCATCGACTTCCTCGAGATCAGCGGCGGGTCGTATGAGAATCCGGCGGTGAGTCTACTTCTTCTTCTCCCTCTCCCTAAACACAAAAAAAACACACTTCCCGACGGAGCATCAGTTGATAATGATCTGACCTAACCTGGGTTAATCTAGATGTTGGGCTCCTCCCCCCTCAAAACCAATACCAAAACCAAGACCACCACCGCCGCGCGCGAAGCCTACTTCCTCGACTTCGCCCGCGAAGTGCGCCGCCGCTTCCCGACCCAGCTCCTCCTGCTGACGGGCGGCTTCCGGAGCCGACACGGCGCAGCATCCGCCCTCGCGGACGGCGCATGTGATCTGATCGGCATCGGGCGCCCCGCGGCGGTCAACCCGGAGTTCCCGAGACTCCTGCTCGATGAGAGTATTCCGGACGCGGAGGCGCGGATGCCGCTGGCGAAAGTGCCGCTGCCGGTGTGGCTGCGGGTGATTCGGCTGAAGATCCTGGGGGTGGGTGCGGAGACTGTGAGTTGTCCCCTGTCCCCTTCCTTCTTCTTTTCAATCTTGAGTCAATCGTGAAGAGAGTGGCGTGTTGGGATTGCGACTCTGACGTTACGTTTCTTATCTACAGACGTACTACGCGAAGCAGATCTGGCGGCTGGCCAAGGGTCTGGCGACTTTCCCGCCGAAGGCGTAATATCAATGTACCCATTTACCTATAATAATAATGATAATAAATAAACCGAGCAGAGAAGAACAAATCAGCTTAAGACACGAGGTGCGGTTCTAGAATGTCTATCCATGCGGCGTTGTGGCGTTGTCAATACATGATCCCGTTTATTTTACTTACTTGTGATCACTGGGGAGGGTAGATAAATGGATAAGACTGTTTCATAATCTGGAATCTTTTCTTTTCTCCTTACGTCACTCGACAGCTCAGGCACTTTCGACTTCAGAAGGGAAGAAAACGAAAACGGCTATATTCGCGATAAAATGGGGTATTTCACACAGGTATATACCTAGATCGAACCCAACAAGTAGAAGACATGACGAAAAGAATACATTTTGATACTTCTGCAAACGTACCTTCGAATCCCATCGGCATGAGCAGCGGAGTGATGACCCGCCGCGATTACAGGACCAGCTCAACAAAATCATCAACATCAACAACAAGGGGTACACAGAAGAAATTACGGTAGGCGAATAGTGATCATGGCATCATGGAGCATTAATTATTTACCAGCCCCGGATAGCCCCACCTCGGGGCGTTGATGATAATGCCCATGATGCAGCCGGAGATGATGCCCGCCACAGGCAGGGTGATGAACCAGCCAAAGTAGATCCACGCGACCATGCGCCAGTTGATGGAGCGCCAGGTGCCGGCGCAGAAGCCGACCGCGACCGTCGCGCCGGTGATGCACTGGGTGGTCGAGACCGGGATGGCAAACCACGAGGCGAGGATGACGGTGATGGCGGCGCCGAGCTCCATGGAGAAACCGCGGCTAGGGGAGTGCAGGGTGAGACGGTTACCCAGCTGGCGCATGATGTTGTAACCGTAGGTCCACAGACCGATTGCTGTTTGCTGCGTTAGCTGCAGTTCTCCTCATTATGAAAAGCAAGATAGTTGATGGTGTTGACTTACTGATTGCTGCACCACCAAAGACCAGAACCCAGACAGGGACAGGGGCTTTCTTGTCGATAATCCCAGTGCTCCACACAAGGTAGATGGTGGACAGCGGTCCGATGGCGTTGGAAACGTCGTTGGCACCGTGCGCAAACGAGGCAGTAGCAGCGGTGAGGACCTGCAGGAAAGAGTACAGAGCTTCGGTCTTGTTGTCGTAGTGCTTGACCTCGGCATGCGTCTTCTCCAAGTTTCCTCTGAGGAACTTGCCGGCAAACCCTTTGTTCGAATTCTGCTCCGCAATGATGTCACGGTCGACACCCCGGAGGAAGTAGTACTTGGCCTTGATGAAAAGATTCTTCGGCGTGTACCAAGGACCAACGATGGTTCCTTTCTGCGGCTCCACTGCAGGCTCGGGTAGTGCGGCACTCTGCACCGGGTTCTTCTCGACATCATCGGTTAGCGTGCCGTTGGTAGCGGGTGAGGCCTCGAGCTCTTCCTTCGTCTTGTGTCCGCGGTAGTAGTCCTCAACGATCTGAACGCCCGCAGGTGTCGGAGGAACCGTGCCCCGGAACCACAGGAGCGGACCGAGGAGGACATGCCACTTCTTCAGAGTCCAGTCCTCGAGCTGGAGCTTTCGATATAGATACGGCAGGAGGAAGACAGCGTAGAGGACGACCACGCCTCCAGCGACACCGAAAATGCATCCAGCAGTCTGTCCGGCAGTCCAATCGTCTACCTTCAGGATCGGAGCTGCGAGAATAATGAGTATCAAGGCAAAAACGGACAGAATCATGGACGACTAACCTCCCTTCCAGACGATCACCATGGTAAGAATGCCGGCTGTGACAGCAAAGTAGATGGGAATCATCCAGAAGCCAGCGCGAAGCGAGTTCTTTCTCTCGAGCACGCCGTACTTGGTGATCAGGAAAATGACCGCGGCAAACCCGCCAGCAAGTGCGGGGGCAACGAACCAAGCCGCGATAATAGCGGAAACACCATTGGCATCATTCCAGGTCCATTGGACGCCATCCTTGCCAATGGTCGCAATGGCGACTCCGATAATAGCACCAACAATGGAGTGACTAACGCACGATTCAGTCAGACTCGATCCATCTCACTTGCAACGCGCTTGCCCGGCGGCACTTACGTGGTGGAAACAGGCATTCCCATCTTGGTCGCAAACGTCAGCCAAGTTGACGATCCGACCAGAGCACACATCATTCCGAGCATCAAGACGGCAGGGTCCTCCTTGAACTTGTCTATTCCAATGATCCCGTTCTTGATGGTACTCGTTACACGAGCTCTTGAAAGGAAAGTCAGCAATCCTCGCTTGTTGACGACATCGTTCCCACTCACCCCACAAGGACAGCACCGAGGAATTCTGTGCAGGACGCTATCATCATGGCCTGCAGCATGGTCAGGGACCGCGACGAGACGGACGTCGCGAAGGAGTTGGCGACATCGTTGGCACCGATGTTCCACGCATCGAGGAAGGCCAGGATCAGGCCAATGGCGAAAATATAATCGAATTGATGGAGGACCGCCATCTTGGCAGATAAGGCCGAACAGTCTCTGACTGTCGAAGACGAAGGATAGGACCTGGTGCTGAGCTGGGTTTGTCTCTTCGACCCTGGAGCGGCCGTCTCAGGACCTTATATCTCCGTGGGCTCAACACCACCCACACCCTCCCACGCCGGCGGGCAGGGACTGAGCGCACAACGGAGCCAACGGCTGCAGCGCCTGCAGGGGCGTGCTTTCTCACGGCCGGATGCCAAGATCTCCGCCAAGGAGGAGACGTGCCAAGCCCGCCATGGCTCTCGCCAAGAGCGGGTCTTGACGGCCGGGAGGCGGAGGCCTCGTGCTGCAGGAGCGACAACGTGCTCGACATGGGAGATTTGATTTGAGCTTGGCATGGCGTGAGATCTCGAAGGGCTTGGCATGCCGTTCCGCCGAGACTCGACTTCGCGGTTTTCTCTTTTCACGATGGACAGCAGAGAGCCAACGCTTCCGCCGGTCCAGCGCGCAGCTGGCGGCGGGCTGTGTGAGCGTTGCAATGAGACCGTCTAGCCTGCCGCCCTACCAGAGCACATCGTGGGCTGGTTTTTGTCCGTTTCTGACTGCGTGTGTCGCCATCCCACCAGTTCTCGTATCCCCACATCGGGCTGGCTCTTTCGGTCTTTATCTTCCCACATTCTCACTCGGACTGCTTGTCGGTCTGTGAAAACGCAGATAAACGGCTGGGAGCTGTCTGGCGCTTGGGTTTGCGGAGCGTCGTGGTATACAACACTAGACACCTCAATATGACTCTGGTCAACTTGGAGAAATAATACCTCAAGCAGAGTTGTGTTCAGCCGCAGTTGGGGCACCGTAAGATTAGCATCGGGTCTACCGTCAGCACCTGACATAGCAATTTCTCGCATGCATGCAATCCAAATCGGGATATTTCCCAGTCACGTTAGGAGGACGTGCTACCACCATGGAGGGAGCCAGCCGGCACGCAGGTGAACGTCTTTGAGTTGGCCAATGGCCTCTGATGGCGGCTAGTGCTCGTTCATCTCCGTCGAGCTAAGATTGGAGACCGCGTCTTTTGGGAAAAGAAGCTTTTCGAATGTCACCCATGGCTCTAGGCGCGCTGTGCGCTCCCGGTTGCAGGTTGCACGACAGCACACGTGCATCAAGAACCTGCTCCATGTCGATCAGACTTGAATTTATAACGATCGACTGACATCACAGAATTATGGTAGTGGACTTCCAAGACCGAAAAGAGCTTGCTGGTGGGTGGCAACCACGCTGGCAACTACGAGAACAGACTGCTCCCGTGCCTTTTTCGTTCCTCTCTGTCCGTCCTCTTGGCCTGTTGCCCATCCTGTCGTAGGCCAGGCCCGATCCATCGCTGGTAACCCAGCAGAATTCTCCTTCCTTTTCTGTGCACTCTTTTTCATCAACCCCACCGATGGCCGCTCCGATGACCTTTCGAGTCGCTGAAGTCAGGTCGCCGTCGTTTCAGGTCACGGATACACCCGATGGGGAAGGGCGATCTGCAAAACATGCGGCAAGAGCATCCTATCCTTTGCCAACCTGGTTGGGTTGGATGATCGAAGATGGGTTGCTATGTGTACTATATCTCCGGCTCACAGAGAAGTCCCCGACAGTTTCTCCAGGGTCTCGAAATCGGGCATCCACAGGGGTGATCCCTCGTCCTGGTCAATCCACGGTGCGAGCTCCATCACCATGCGCAGCGCATCGTCCCTGTCGTCGACGTACCCCGTTCCTTCTGGTGCCGTCTCCGCGAATGTCCCTGCTGTCCGAGACGCTGCGAGATTTTCAGTGTCGGGCATATCGTGAGTGACCCGGTCGAATCTGACACCACTGTGTTGGGCGTGCGCAGCCATCATCTCAGCCATCCCGGTGGTCCCAGCACCGTTGCCTTGCAGCTTTTCCATGGTCGCGTTGACCAGAAGCTCAAACGCATCCCGATATTTCTTGACCCACGCAGCCCTCTCACCCATGACGAACAGCACCGCCGAGCAGGCTCGGATGTCATTGCTCATCCGCACTGACCAGACCCGGTCCGTGTTGGTCCACAGTGCATAGAGCATGGTGATGCCCGCCACGAAGACGGTCTGCACGGCCAGGAAGGAATGCCCGTACTCAAGCGTCTGGTGCAGCCTCTTGTGGGTCTGACAGATATCTCCCGCGGCTCGGAGACAGATATGGTAGTACGGATCTGTGATCGGGAGTAGGGGCAAGAACGGCTGGATAAGGAGCCGCACGGCCCGGTTATAGTGTAACATCGGATAATCGAGCTCAGAACCGCTGAACAGCGAGGTCACAGATGCTTTCCACTCCTCCAGCTCCCGATACAGCTTGTCCATCTTGGGCCGGAGTGTATGCAATGGCCGGTCTGCACGGTAGATCGAGTGCTGGATCTTCGAGTCAAACCGGCGCAATTGAAAGAGGCAGATAGCGAAGGTAAGAGAGGTCCTGGTCGTCATCGGCTGAGGTGAGGTCAGGATTGCCGGATCGCGCACGTCGTCGTCCACGTTGTATGGCAGCTCGAGGTCGATGTGCCGGTCTGAGATGCTGACCGGCCGTCCTAACGAGATGGCAATCACCCGTTCGAGGTAGTACACGGTCCAGAAGAGCCTCCTGCGCATCTGTGCCGTGAATGGATCGAGATTGGTCGAGTTTGCCTTCCTGTGGAGTCCAAGGTCGATGCAGGTCCGCATCGCAAGACCGATCATATACCACATGCCATGACTGGATGCGGAGCGGAGGTGATAGATAACCAGGAGGGTCATGGCCTCAATATTCTGGATCGACCGTGCCTCACGGGCCGCAGAGACATGCTGGAGCGCGGTCATGTAAAATCGCTTGGTTGAGTCAGCCAATGGAACAATTGACAGCAACATGACCGGACTCACCTCTGGCGGCGTATAGCAATACTTCTCGCTCAGCTGTATCATCGTCGCCCCAATAGCATAAACGAGATACAGCTTGAAGATACCAAATCTTTCCGCCTTGGACAAATCCTCGGGTTTCGTGCTTGCCAACCGCCACCGCTCCTCATGCAGGCGCCATACCTCCGCCCGGTCGAGGAATGGATAGCGTGGATGCAGCCGTGTGAAATACGCATTGAGAATCCGTGCTCCCATCTCGTCGTTTGGCGGTTCCGCACTGTTCGCGAGCAGATCCTCCATTTTGATGGGCCGGTTGTGGATGGCACCGGCTGTACTGGAAGAGTCGCCTCGTTTTGCCGCTGTCCCTAGATTGGCGTTTCCTCCGCACCCGCCACCCGCAGCTTTCGACTGGTCTGGGGATATTGGCAGGATCTTGTTCCACACAGTTGCCTGCACCATCTCGCCCAGATTGGCGGCGAGGGAGAGCCCGGAGCTGGATCCAACGTACGCGGGGGCTTCCGAGGAACCCAGTGTTAGGAACGCCACAATCTCTCCTACAGCATTGCTCCCTATGCCGGCTGTCCCCGTCTGCATGGCCGGTTGGCTCTGCTGCGACAAGAAAGTCGTCGCAGGGTGAGCAGTGCCGGATGCGTGGCTGTCAGCGGCCCTCGACTCGAACTGAGCGATTCTGCCCTCGAGGTAGGCAATGCGCTCTTCGAGGGCGCGGGTGTACCTGTTAATCCATTAGCTTTTCTGCGAGAAGAGAAAATCAGGACCAATCAATTGAAGAGAAACCCTACTCCGGTGGATATTCGCCCTCTCGTCTGATCGAGGACTTGTCACATTCAGCGTTTGCCTTGCGGCAATTGGAGCAGATGGGGTACGCATTGTCGCACTGCCAATGTTAGTGACCGGCCTCGTTTAACAGGATGTTTCAAAGATCGACTCTTGGACTTGACTCTAGAGGTTCGTGGAGTGCTTGCTTACTCTCTGCTTCCGCCTCTTACAGCGGGTACATGCCGTCCGGCCGCGCTTCCGCGGATTACACTCGCTCGAGGCGGGCGACGCGGTCGAGTGCTGAGGCGTGTTCATGCAGGGTACGTCTCTGTCGACTATACCAACAATGAGAGGATTGTGGGAATACCAGCTTCCCACACTCACCACCTCTCCCGAGGGCGCATCGAACGGCGGGAGAGCAGCTCGAGACGTCCCTAGCGATTAAGCTAGCTGACTAAAAGAAACTTCAGGACAGCCAGACCTGGCAGACAGCTGACACAATCTTTTTCAACGGTGAGAGAACGCTAATGACTGCTGACAAACTCCACAACGCTCTCTAGTCCATGCGTGATGGAGAAAGATAGACAAGATGGAGACAGGAACTGCGGATGGCGTGACGGACCACAGCAAGAGGCCCACTGGGGCGACGGGCCCGCTCGCCAGGGCTTAGCGTTCGGCACGCCGTCCCGAGATGTATGTAGATACCTGAATCTCCACGGTATCCAAAACCCACCTGGAGAATTTCCGGATTTCAGATACTTATTCTCCGATCGAGCTCTGTCCCACCGTATGACTGGTACCTTGGGGGTTCTGTGTACTGTACTAACTAATCTCGTAAGGCGACCAATCACATTTTGAGGAACACTAATCACTGGATCTAAAGCGATACAACTTACCTAAAGTACCTATGTGGATAGGGAATGATAAGTGATAAGATAAGTACCTAGGAAGGATGAGTATGATCCGGGTAGGTTTGTGTCTGTCCTATAACTCCTATCCTATCCTATCCTGTCCTGTCCTGTCCTGTCGCCAGGGGTCTGCGGTGATATTCTACGAGAACTGGCAACTATTGGGTTTGGAAGATGATGGAGTTCGGGCACGCTGTCCTATGCGTCTGTTTGCTTTAAGATCTCGGTAGAAGTGTAGATGTGATTATTGGGAAGGTCCAGGAGAAGATAGGATCGGGACTGCGGTCCACATCCTTTGGAAAAGGAAATATAAGGAAATATAAATACCATTAGTCTAGTAGAGGTCTATAATAGATCTATCATATAACAGCACCCATCCATTGCGTACCGTTTTTTAGACGCGTAGCGGTAGCTTGGAAATGAAATGAAAAGAAAAAAAAGCAGCCCGCCCATGCAATATATATCACCCGTCGGAGATGCCTCTAGAACAAGAAGAAAATCCACTTAAAAAAGAAAAGAACTGTATAATCCACCGGAATTCATCATCGTCATCATCATCGAATTCCCGCTCCGTCCGCGTTGTTATCTTCTGATGCAGAGCATTGCTTTGATTCTGCTCGAGACAGCTGCGGCGTCGAATCACTCTCTTCTTCATCTTCCTTTCCTTCCGGTTCCACCTCAAGTTGCTTCTCCTGAACAGCAGCAGCAGCTGCTGCTGCTGCTGCTGCGGACGTCTCCGTCTCCGTCGCCGCATTCGCCGCATTCCCGGCCTCCGCCTGCTCCCCAGGCTCCTTCGGCCTCTCCAGCCCCCGATCCTTGATCAACACACACCCCACCAGACACAGCCCGATCAGCGGCGTCTGCAGGATAAACACCGCCCGCGACGCGCTCATGTACGCGTCCAGGATCCCCTCCCAGTCCGCCGCCGGAATAGAATCTTTCAGATTGGCGGGCACCGCGTACGTCAGGTGCGCCAGCTGCCCGTAGTACCCCGGGGGCAGGTGCGAGCGCAGCGTGGCCTGCAGGACCGCGGCCGAGACGGCCAGCCCGACGGCGCCGCCCATGCAGCGGAAGAAGTTGCGGTTCGAGATGACGACCGCGCGCTGGGACTTGGTGCAGTGGGCCTGGAGCGCGACGAGGGAGGGTTGGAAGGTGAAGCCGACGCCGATGCCGATGAGGAGGAGGAAGATGACGATGACGCCGTGCGGGGTAATGCGGGAGAAGAGGATGGTGAGGCCGGTGCCGCTGTATCAAGTTAGATTCATGAAATGAAGGAAAGGAGAGGAAGGGGGTGTTAGGGTTTGGGATGACTTACAGAGTCCAAAGAGTGAAGCCGGCCCAGATGACTTCGCCGTACCGCTTGCGTCGCGAGATGTACTGCCCCGAGAGGATGGACGCGATGGACTGTATTGCGAGCATGGGGATGGTCATGGCGGCGGATTCGAGGGGTGGCCACTGCCGGACGTTTTGGAAATATAGCGGCAGGTAGTAGAGAAAGGACTGGTAGACGGCGCCGAGCAGGAAGTTCTGCAGGAAGAGCGTCGAGATCACTCGGTTCCGGAAGAGGGTCACTGCGTGATGTCAGTCCCAAGCTACGTCTCGGGGTCATAGGGGCGTTGGGTTACAACTTACTCGGTAGCATAGGCAGAGTCGCAACTTTCCACTCGATCAGGATGAACGCAATCAGCGCGCATCCCCCGATGACCAACATGCTGATCACCATGGGCGAGTCCCAGGGGAAATAAGCCCCGCCACCAGAGATCGGAATCAGCAGGAATATAATGGCCACAGACGACGCCAGTATACCGAGAAAGTCGATCCGACTGGCATTCTTCCGCATCCCTTCCTTGCGCATATTGTTCGGGAGAAGGAAGTACGCGATAACCGCGCAGCATGCCGCGAGAGGCGATATGAGCCAGAAGTACCCGCGCCACGTCGACTTCTGCACGAAAGCCGCCGCGATGAACGGCCCGATGACATTGCCTATTCCGACGCAGGACCCCAATATCCCCTGGTACTTGCCTCGGGCCTTGAGCGTGACGACGTCCGAGACGATGATCATCGTCAACGACGATGCGCCGCCTCCCGCGACGCCCGCCAGACCGCGGAAGACGTAGAACATGGCCGCGTTCTGGGACAGGCCGCACAGCAGATCCGCGATGCAGAGCAGCGCCAACGCCGCCATGAACACGACCTTGCGGCCGAAGATGTCGGACAGCCGGCCGTAGAGCACCGTGAACATGGTGTTCGCGATCAGCGACGACGTCCCCGCCCAGGAGATGGTGCTCTCGGCGTGGAGCTGCCGCCCGATGGTGGGCAGCATGACGCTGATGCCGTTCTGGTCCATGAAGCAGATCAGGACGGACGACGCCAGGCCGGCGAAGACGACGAGCAGTTGCCCGCGCGGGAGGAGGTTGGTCTGGTCGTGCAGGGCTTTCTCCGCATCTTGCTGGCGCTTCATGGTCCAGCGGTCTGGTTCAGATAGGAAATGCTGGTTGGATTAGTTTGTAGAAGATGCAACGCGTTAGGAATTGCGAAGGGCGTTGAGGCTCGAAATTGAAAATAGAATCATAGAGAAAATTTTATGTTCTCAAAGAGGGAAAGGAAGAAACAGACAGAAGCAATATATGAAAAACAAGAAGAAGCCGTCAAGCTCCTTCGAATCCGATAGCCTCAGTGCCTCGCAGTGGTCAGAGCCCCCGCGCTGCAGACCCCCCGATAAAGACACATCAAACGGCAAGGTATTGCCATGCTCATCATCATCGGAAAATTGTTTCCTATCATCTCCGTGGCAATCAGCTCAGATCCAGGCTCGGAATATGTGCCGATAACAAAAGGGGCCGTCGGGGCACAGGCAAGAAGACGCCCCGTGTCGAGTCAAGCTTGATGGCGAGATTGCCGGCGCCGCGTCAGGTTTGGGAGATCGAGCCCGGGATGTGGAGCCCGTCGGTCGGGAAGTGCCGACCGCGTCTTCGGACGTCCGATGGAAATTTCGGAGATGGTCATGGCGAGCACTGGGCAAGAGACGATGGCAAGAATCGTGTTCTGTTGGGAAAAAGGAATATTATTCTTTCCCGCCTGTCGGTTGAGCAGCCGTAATTGGTTCCGCAAGTATGTCATACGTCGTCCTGCCCGCCAAAGCACCATTGCCTTTTTAGGAATTCGGATGGTGCCCCGGCCACCTAGCCCAGTCAGGTTCTCCTAGGCATTGCGAAGATACTGCATGCTGAGATAAGATACATCTTCGATCCACGTGCAATTTGACTTTATCTCCATCTATCAGATGCTAGAGGCTTCCATTGAGAGTTTTTATTGCCAACTCTAACCCGTCGCATGCATGCATAGAACTATATATCGACCCAACAGATTCATCGCAACCTTGTTGTCGAGGGTTCCCCGTTCATTTCATCCATATCGTATTCTGCAGATGCAGTGTATATATTACCTCTAGCAGTTTCTGAGCGTAATCCTCCAGGCTTTTGAGGTTCTCTCAGCTAGAGTCTATAGAACCGTTTTGGAGAGACTTCTCGACAGACTAGAGGACGTGAGAAACAAGTTCCAAACAGAGCAGCAGTAGAGGCGGCCACAGCCTAGAGCTTATATCTAAAAGCAGGCGACCGGTCACCCATCCTGCTCAGCTCCTCCTCGGTATACATGCCCGTCCCCTGCTCCTCCCGCCTCTTGTTGATCCTCTGGTACGAGACTCTCAAGATAACAACCGCAATGAAACCGGCCACCAGGAACCCGAGTTCAAGCGAGTGGCCCAGGATATATTTTGGGCTGTCCTCTGCACGATAGAAGTTCGAGGCCATCGCTGGACGGGAAACCCAAATCAGTATTTACGTTCTCGAGACGGTTTGAATTGACAGGTAAAGTAAGTTAAGTAACTCACCTCCAGCAAGGTTGCCAGCACCGATGTGGACCGCCATTCCGACAGCCCGTTTGTAGCTTCCGGCAAGGTTGTTGCTCAGCCAGGTGATATTCCCGGGGAACGCCGGGTAGATACCTGAGAACACACTCGTGTCAGTGTCAATTATAGATAGAGTTGAAATAGGAGGATACCCACCAACTACGGCAACGAAGACTCCAAAGTACACTACTCCGGGCACACCTCGTCCAGAGGCTGCCAGGCAGATGATAAAACCAACTCCGATGAGGCACATGAACCCCAAGATAAATGGGGAACGCTTGCCCACTCTGTCTGAATACCAGGCGGCGATGACGGACACTGCGGCTGCGGTGACGTAGATGGGTACCTGAGCGAATTAGCAGTACATAAGTAAAACGAGGAACAGTGTATGCTCACAGTCAGAAGCTGCGCCGTCGAGGATGTGTATCCGAGCTCCTTGATAATTGTAGGCAGGAACAGAGACGTTCCATAAAGGGGACAGACAATCCCCCAGAACACTAAGTCCAATGTCAGTCTGCAGTTCATCTCCAGCTGAAGGTCTGGTGGTTAGGTACGTACTAACGACGCCAAGATAGATCTGCCAATCAGTGAAGGCGTCCTTGACGTATTTCCACTTGAATTCGTCGTTCTCCGCGACCTTGCGCTGGCCATCCGACTCCTGGTACCGCAGACGATGGACCACCCAGGCCCTTTCCTCCTCCGTCAGGAACGACGCGGTGTCGGGAAAGTCGTACAGGACGAAGTACGCCCCGACGGCGACGACGACGGTCGCGAGTCCCTCCAGGATAAATATCCACCGCCAACCAGAGTACCCGCCGACACCGTCCATTTTCTACGTGCCAATCAGCCTCCCGGGTATTAAAAGAGCAGGGGTTGAGGAAAACCCACAGCGATACCAAAGGCTAATAAGCCAGAGAAGGCCCCAGCAATACTTGCTGCGCTGAAGAACAACGCTTGTCGGTATTGAGCTTCCTCGCGGCGATACCACATCGTAATATAGTAAGTGACACCCGGGAAAAGGCCGGCCTCTGGTAGGCATTTTATTAGCCTGCAAAATCCCTGCTAAGAGAAGGAGAACTACCTGTTACACCTAGGAAGATCCGAGAAATCAGAAGGCCATGATAGTTCGTGACAATCCCCATGAGCGTCTGTCCTGTTAGACGAGCAGGAAGCAAATGACGTAATCGAAGCAGCTCACCATCACAATGCCCCAGGCGATCATTATAGACGGAAGCCAGATTGAAGGCCTGAACCGTTTCAAAAGCATGTTTGAGGGGACTTCGAACGCGCAATACGTGAAGAAGAACACGGTCACTTGAGATTGTAAGCGCTGTCGGTCCCATACACGGTTCTTGGGCAGATAACCTACAGCACCAGTTGAACTGAGGCCCCGTCAAGTTCAATTCCTCCGTCAGCCCCTCGATTTTGGCATTTCCGATGTTGCCTGCAGTCAGTTAATATCTGCGCACATTTCAGGACTGATCCTGGCTAGGTTATACCTCGATCCAAAAACGAGAGCAAATACAGCACTGATAAAACTGGAATAAGATGTAGATCCATCTTCCGCAGAACTTTCTTCTTGTCGATATGGCTAAAGGCGTCATCCTGACCGCCACGTTCAGGATCTTGACGGACGTCCTGCACATGCACATGGGAAGGGGACGACGATCCCGATCGCTTTTCATCACTCAGATGGATCGATTCAACGGATTCAGCCTGCGCAATGGCAGGCTTCTCAGGACTGTCTGTCTCATGGGCCATTGTGACGCGGCTGAGGGGCGATGAGAGAGATACGGACAGGGACAGCCACGACGCGAGGGCTAGGCAGGATTTCTAGGAGGCCAGCGATTGCAGAATAATTCCAGACCGCTTGCTTGCATAAATAGGCCCAGATGATTCTGTTATCGGCCCCTCTGGACGGGTGGTTGTGTTCTCTATTTCCTCAGGATCTGCCCGGACGAGGATCCACATAGTGGCGAATTGGAAAGCGGTTCAGAGCCGCGAACTCTGGGCGTGTAATCTTGCATCATCGGGAGCTCATCTAAAGAAGCAGCGTCTAGCAGCGTCGAGCGCGGTTCTTGTGCGTTGGAACGTGGATCTGGCAGCATCTCGTGGCCGCATCAGGACTGGTGGGTCGGGACATCGCTTCCCCGGACCACCCGTCGGCAGCGGTCTGGGGAACTCTGGGGTAAGGTCTGGAGAAGGCCCCCGCCAGCACGCGGGGAGGTAGCCGAGGCGTCTCGCCTCTCACAACGCACGCTGCCGTCTGTCTCTCGCCCGAGAGACCTGGCCAAGCCTGACTCGGCGGGGGACACGGCAAGTGAAATGCATCTGGGTAACAGGCACGGCAGTTGTCAGGCGGCGCCTCACCAATGATCTTTCCGCTGTGGACGAAGGGAATAACCAGAGGAGGAAAGGTTCTGAGCGGCAAAGAGAGGCTGGGCAACAGCCACTGAACTTAGACAAGAAAGATATACGAGAATGCGATCCAGTCCTGGGTGGTTTGTATTCGTGCTGAAGACAGACATCGTGAGACAACCCCTCTTCCTGGCGCGAGGCCTGCCACGGCTCAAGGGTATACTCCGGACATAAACTGGCGCCCGCCAAGCCGCCAGATCCTTGGGTTATCAACCGCTGTTTCAATTGGACACTGATCTAGATGCCGATATATCACTGATACCCCGCGACCTCGCGACTTGGCGGAATCCCTCCGACTTCTCTTGGCTCGTGTCCGCCATGGAAACGCCCGTTAGCAGCCGATCCACGTTTCCTCCTGAGTAGAAGACATACCGCCAGGCCATCAGGGAATCTAGAAGGGTCCTCGAACGGTCTGGAGGGGAATTGGATCTTGCATATCATTCGATTTCTATCGACCAATTTCTAGCGCGAGAGCATCTGACGTGTCGGGGTATCCACAAAGTTATTCACGCTCAGCTTGAAAGATCGAACTTCCTCCCCACCAATTCCTCACTCAGGCGGAATAGCCTCTCGGCTGCCTCGAGGTTTACCGCGTGAGGCGCCGCTTCCGCGAGTTGACACTCGTGAAGATACGTCTTCGATGGCTCCGACGGCTCTGCATGGGGAGTCAGATCATGTTAGCCAGCTGCCTCTTCCTCAACGAAGGAGCTAAAGGATCAAGAGTATGATGAGGAGGAATACCGTTCAAAGCAGGATCAAACGCTGCAACGAGCATGGGCGCGGCGCCCTGATCCGTTGACTTCCAGAAGCTTCCCGTCTTCGAGATGGTCTCTGTCCCTCGCTCGTCGAGATGGCGGGACAAGCCAGTCCAGATAGCTGTTCATCATCAGGGATGTTCCAGCTGACAAAAGATGAAGTAACAGAAAGACGTACACCCAGGATGCACACTATACGACACAATCCCCGAATCCTTCAACCTGTGCGTCAAATACACCGAGAACAGGATGTTTGCCGTCTTCGACTGCCCGTACGCCAACCACCCATTATACCCACGTGAACCCGGCGAGAACATGTCCGGCAGGCCAGCGGGCGGCTGCTCCTCCGGCGGCAGGCTCTCTGTCCCTCCTCCCTCCGCGGTGAAATTGTAGTCATGGAACCGGATCGGCGACAGCCTGTGCCCGGCGCTGGTGACGTTGACGATGCGCGTGGCACCGGGCACGCTACCCGGCTTCCTGGCCGCATTCCTGACCCTGTCCAGCAGGAGGTTGGTCAGGAGGAAGTGTCCGATGTGGTTCGTGCCGAACTGCAGCTCGATGTTCTCTTCCGTGAACCGGTGCTCCTGGACCACGACGCCCGCGTTGTTGATGAGGACGTCGATCGTGTCGAGCTGGGCGGCGATGCTCGACGCGGCCCTCTCGACGGACTTTTGCGAGGCGAGGTCGAGCTCGACGAACTCCGCGGAGACGTTGGGAAAGGATCCCTTGATCTTGGTGATGACCTGCTCGACTTTCTCTTTGGTCCGCGAGGCGAGAATCAGTTTGGATTGGTTCTGGGAGGCGATGGCGAGGGCGATCGCTTCGCCCAGGCCGTTTGGTGCGACGCCGGTGATGACCACTGCTCGAAATCATTACTGTTGGTCTCTCTGCTGACGAGTGTGGATAGGATGGAAAGAAAGGTTTCCGTCTACCATTCTTGTTCCTGATTTGATCAGAAAAGGCCCTAGCTACCTCCGTTGCGGTGGTCTTTTCGTTGTACTCGGGATGGGACGTCATTGTCATCGCATTATCTTATCTCTATAGACCAGGTAGGTACGGTACTACTTTGAGAATGAAACGACGCTTCCAGGAAGGAAACAGTACATCTATTTATACACGCAATTCTATAATTCACAGCCATGGAGACATATGATAGAAACAATCCATTCGGGTCCTATACTGTACAGTACCAGCCCAAGGTACTACCCCGAAGTGGAGAAACGCGCCCAGTCCCTCAGCATCCATCTCGAGGGGCAAGTAAGTAAGTAACTAAGTAGCATTACCTAGCCGCGCCCCACAAGCCCCTCAGTCTAATTTTGGACCTGCATCTCGCACTTACGATGGTTGTTAATCAAAATACGGGGAAGAAAAAAAAAAGAACATGTGGGGTGCGGGGCCAGGTGTTCAATAATAGATTCGCCGCGTGGAATTATTGTAGTAGATCTCCCTGGCACCAATGCCATGTTGCGCCCGCACGCAAGCCGTGTCCTTTCTCTGATCGATTGTCAATGGTATCTGCCATCATTATTGGTGGGAGGTAACCAAGCGGGTGCGGGGGGCCCCAACCCATATTCTTCTTCTTTGTATGAACAGTAGATCCATATATGGGTCCTGTTGCCTTGCCTTGGACAGGGGAGAAGGGAGGGGAGAGGAGATGGAAGGGTGGTTGGTCTAGTTACATACATATAGTACTTAAAGGATCCGGGCACTATTGCCAAGGGATACTTGAGATAAGAGAGTTTTCAAGAAAGATCTCCTTTGTTATTTTTTGTGTTGATTTAATCTTCTCTATCTGTTTCGACTCGAATAGAACAAGAACAAGAACGATCACCATGGTGTCGATAAAGGAGTCTCCTCCGAATGGAACGGCGGCGCCTTCTTCGACGGGTATCAAGATTATAGTTGTGGGAGCGGGTATGAGACATGATCTAACCTCCTACCGCTATTGTGTTGTTTAAATTCTATTAACATGGCATGAACAGGCTTTGGAGGATTAACCGCCGCAATCGAATGCCATAGACAGGGACACAGCGTGGAGATCTATGAATCTTTTCCAGGTAAGCGTCTGTCCATTTTAGACAGGAGAGTCGATTATATATATATATTCCCGGATTTCTTATAAATCCCTCATCTGTATCCGCAGAACTCAAACAGCTCGGCGACATCATCTCCTTCGGCCCCAACGCCGGTCGCATCTTCCGCCGCTGGTCCAACGGCGTCGTCGCCGACCGCATGCGGCCCCTCAGCATCGACCTCCGCAACCACGGCTTCAGGATCCACAAGTACACCGGGGAGCTGATCATCACGCAGCCGACCCCGGAGATGGACCCCGACGCGCCCGTCTTCAACGGCCACCGGGGCGAGTTGCACACGGTCGTCTTCAACTACGCCAGGGACGAGCTGGGGATCCCGATCCATCTGGGGCAGAGGGTGACGAGGTATTTTGAGGACGATGAGAAGGCGGGGATTATTCTTGATAGTGGGGAGAAGGTACGTAGTCATTTTTTTTTCTATATTGGGGAGAGTAGGGACATGGCTTATTGGAAGCAAGGTGACGGCTGATGTCGTCGTCGGAGCGGATGGAGTCCGTTCCAAGGCTCGTGAGGTCGTTTTGGGGTACTTCGATAAGCCCAAGTCCAGCGGATATGCTGTGTATCGGGCTTGGTAAGGTTCCCTGATCCAAATCCACATCAGACCGCAGGCCTGACAGAATGCAAAGGTTCCCCAATACAGACATGATCAAGGACCCTCGGACAAAACACTTCTGCGAAAATGGGGACACGTTTAATGGTTGGATCGGACCAGATGTGCACTTTCTTTTCTCAACGATCAAGAATGGGCAAGACTGCTGTTGGGTTCTGACGCACAGGGTAACATCTCAAACCAAGTCCATCTACACTCCTTGACTAACGTAGGACTGAACAGGACGAAGCCGACATTGAAGAATCATGGTCCTTCCCAGGAAAGCTGGAAGACGTGTACAAAGTCATCGAAGGCTGGGACCCGATATGCAAGGCCATCGTAGAAAAGACCCCTTCCCTCGTGGACTGGAAGATTGTATACCGCGACCCGCTCCCACGGTGGGTAAGCGACCACGGTCGAATCGCCCTCCTGGGCGACTCTGCACATCCGTTCCTGCCCACTTCTGCGCAGGGTGCGACGCAGGCTATGGAAGACGGCGTAACGCTGGCGGTCTGTTTGAAGCGTGGCGGGAAGGGAAGGGTCCCGGCGGCTGTGAGGGCGTATCAGGATATTCGGTTAGTAGCGGAATCCTTCTGTCCAAGAGCATCTCTTTTCGAAGCAAGGTGGAAGCGGAAGAAATGCTGATTCCTCCTAGGTACGACCGAGTACGAGCCGTCCAGAAGACCGGCGAGACGACACGCGATATGTGGCACAAGGCAGATTGGGAAAAGGTCAAGAAGAATCCGGAATCAATTCAACTTCCGAGGGAAGACTGGATCTTCAAATTCGATGCCGAAAAGCACGCAGAGGAGGTTTTCGATGAAGTGGCGAAGAAATTCCTGTAGACCTTAAATAGCAATGCTAGAACTCGCGGCCGCTGAGCGGTCCCCTAGCAGTACATATCATTTAGCGGATGTCACATAGTAGTTGGCTTGCAAACTCCTGTAAATTGGAATCTCACACCTGGCTTTCCATTTACTTCTGGCAAGCTGTGGGAAGTGGTTTGGTCTAAACGCGCCCCGGCGTCAGATCCGGGATCCGATACTCCATAGCCAGGTAGAACTCCATTATCTGGATTTGGATAGTTGCCTGCCACCGCGCAGCAATTCCTAGAGTAATCTCGCGGAATGATTATCCAGGAAAATTTGCCTGACGGTATGATACGTATCCAGACACTGCGTATCCAAGAAGTTTGAGAGAAACACAAGCTTCTTATTTCTGCTAACCAAAAGCGACGACAGTGAGAGGCAATGCTGGACGTCGCAAATAGTGGGTGGCTATGACCAACATACTAGCATACACCATGCGCCGGTCCGGGTGTATAGATCATAGATCATTTTCGTCATTTCAAATATGTGAAGTAAAAATGAAAGACGAGGAGGGAGAATCGCAGTGCCCGATTCAGTTTAAGATGTCTCGGGCTTGCGACCATAGACAACCCAGCTGACAAGAAGTCAGATCCTAGGCTCCCGGAGAGCACGGACAGGGTCAACTTACAAATGGAAGATCGCATGGATGTCACGGTCTCTTGCATCTTTCAGAGTGCGAGCCGCTAGGATCTTTACCTCGTTCTCAGTCCAGCCATGGAATCTTGTCAACAACGCCATGGCGCCCGCCTCAAATCCGCTTTCCACCTGCATGAGGTTCCAAGCCCCAATTTTTTTCTGTTCCGCGAAGATTATTCGTTAGTAACAAACCAATCGCTGGAAAGAAGACAAGAGGAAAGATGAGGAGGAGGAGGAGGGACGTACAAAGTGCTTGTCCTTGGGCCATGTTCCCAGTGGGAGTCGGAATTTGTGGGCCTTGACATCCACAAATCCCGCATCACGGAAGTACTGTTCGAACTTCGGTCCAGGGCGAGTATCACACCCCTGTTTTTCAAATCCATCGATGATCAGGTTGTAGAAGTCTTCAAGGGCCGAGCCCTTTGTTGTCCCGTCTTCTGAGCGACAGGTGGCATCCCAATCCTGGAATTCAACCCATCCTCCAGGTTTTGTGCAATTGTAGGCTTGCTTGATGAGTCTTGGGAAGTCTCTGATGGAGAAGGCTAGACAACGGGCGAAGATAAAGTCAAATGGATCTTTCTCGTACATCCATTCATCCTCGACGTCGTCGACAATGAATTTCACATTCGGGGGAACCCTGAGCTTGGTTAATACTGATTCAGCAAACGATGCGTAACCTACTTACAAAGAGGGCTGAGTAGGACTCAGATCGGAACCAATAACCTCGGCAGATGGGAATTGTTCGGCTGGTGAAGAGATGGATGTTAATATTCAGAAATCCTAATCCTTCAGCTTCAACTCTCCGGCTTGAACTTACCAAACTCTATAGCCCAAATGCCCGTGCCCGTACCAACATCATAAACGCGTTGCGGCGAGGGTCCAATAGGTGCAAGGAACAACTTCCGACCCAGCGCGGTCAAAAACATCTCATGGCACATGTCCAACCGATCCAATTCAGTCTCATCATTGGGCAGGAGGTAGGCTCTTGGGTCAGTGAGATGTTTAGGGTTTTAATATCTATCAAGCAAGACTTACTGCCATCACGGTATCCATGATAAGTCCGGCCATTCTCCTTGCGGTAATCAAGGACGGATGAGGTGAGAGAAGCGGTATACGTTGAACTGGCAGAACAGTTAGACAGAGCTAAGATGAAGGTTTCCCTTGCCTACAGCTCTTGTCCGTAAGTGGAATCGTTATCGGTGGCCTATATAGGAGCCGTTAGAGTTGATGCTTGCTGGGCGACAAGAACGTTGTCGGATCATGTACGAACGTTAGCATCGATCTCAATATTATCATCAGGCTGAATAGCTCGAGGACGAGTATTCTGCTGAGAGTCCTCAGGACGGGTATTTTGAGGCCGAGCGTCGTTCTGACCAGAAGTCGATTCCGCCATTCTCCGGATTCTCTGTCACGATATGCAATAGAAGAGACCAGCGATAGACGATACCGCAGCTGTAGATGAATCTAGTCGGTGGGTTGACAAGGAACCCTGCAACTCCCGAAGCGAGAACGAGGGGCCCATGGTGTTTTAGAGACGGACGGTGGGCTTGGTCTGGAGGAGACGGCGTGCTTGTCTGGAGGCTAGAGGCTCGACGGCCCGCTCCTCCCCGCGCGGAAAAAGCATGGTGCATCCGAACGCTCACGCAGCTAATCCGCCATCATAGTAACTGCAGGGCGGCGAATGGTGGAATCTGAACAGGAACGCGTCTGTGCTGTTGCAGAGCACTGCAGAGGTGGCAGCCGACTGGGCAGTTGAGAGCAGCATCAACCGCTTTCAGGTTTAGAGCAGCAGCATGGGCCCCATCGCTAGCAGGTCTGGCAGCCCAGGCCACCTGCACACCGCAACTAGCAAATCCTCGAGGTCGTTTCAGTTCTTCAGACATGAGCTGCCGCGTGCTACAGCCCATAAGAACGGGGCAGGGCTTGCAAATTCAGACCGTGGCATGACTTGCAGACCGCTTGAGGAGTTGGTGACTCCCAATCGACTCCGCCCCAAAACGGACAATACTTCCAGCTTGCAGAACTGTGGATCCTGCCAAGTAATCCACCATAATCTTTTACGCGGCTGGTCCAGTAGCCGTAGTTAGCCAGAGAGATGGGCATGATTGTCAGCAATGGAAAAGCATGATTCTCCTTCCAATCATGCTCCGAAACTAAATACTGTTTGCCCGAGCTCACTAGTCAGCCAGTGCAAATCTCTTCGGTACGAGCATCTTCAGCACTTAGAGGGCATGGAAGAGGAAAGCCGTGAGCTCCATTCCGATGACTTGTACTATGGAGGACACGTCTGCAGGAATGTTTTCTTCTCCGTACAGTAGTAGGAGATACCGAGGATGTGGTCTGCCCAGGCGCCCACAAGGTGTATCCAACTATTACCCCACTGGTTCCTTATTAATCCCTCCCTCCCCCCCTCCCCCCCCCAAAAGTGAGTGATGCAGATCGCTCAATCAACCTTGTCCAGTTTGTTCGTCTGCAGTCCGTTTCGTGACCACTGCTAATCTTTGTCCTGGTCAGTCTCCCTTAAGCAACCTTCTCAATGACATCCGTAGTTGGTTTATCCGTATCCGATGCAGTCGTTTCTTTCTCCTGGCTGCTGCCCTGGTCTTTGTCTTCTTCCCTCGCTGCTCTTCCTACGCACTTGTATGTCGCAAATTTGCGTGCCGGAAGACGTATCTCGAACTGCAATCAATCAGATCAGAAACAATGTCACACTACTCAAGCAAGAACTCCAGTAATACGAACCATTTCGTCAATCTCCTCGAGAGTACGATCTTTCACTTCAGGGAGAAAGAAGTAGACAAATGCAGCAGAGACCATACATGACGGGAACCAGATGTATCCGTATTTTGGTCTGTGACATCATTGTCAGCATATAGATCTAAGCGTCGAGATTAACATGAGTCACATACCCCCAATTGAGTGAATCGGGGTTGATGAAATAAGGTGCGGTAAACGTTGTAAGCCACTGTCTCAAAGTAAGCTTCTGCAATCAAAGCCGAGACTCTAGAAACGTACTGCGCCTAGAAACCCGACCGCAGCGGAGAGGCCGAACGTGTAGGATCGAAGCCGTTGAGACGGCAGCTCTCCTCCACTGAGCCACGCGTAGGTGGAAATCATACCCTAATACCGCACATCGACATCAACTTCTGAAGTATTGTCTTCATGGATTGATGGCAAACTTATTTCTTTAATCAGTAGGAATTGTGCAAAGTATAAACTTACGTTATACCCCAAAATAAAAATAACCGACAGCCCTACAATCGCCTTACCAGTCGACTCCGCCCGAGGATTAGCATCGTAGATGGCGGCTGTCATAATCTGGCTGATCCCGCACAGTATGAGCCCCATCGTGAGGAAGAACCGTCGACGACCAAAACGCGTAATAACGCAGATATTGAGCAGGATCGCAACCACCCCCATGGCTGTCAGGATGCAGCTGTTTTCGAAAGCGTTGCCGACGTGCGCCATTTCGAAAAAGTATGTGCCGTATGCTGCAGTAGTGTTAGGAACAACATTACAACATTTTCAAATGGACTCATCTACCAATCATATACATAGCACCCGAAGCTGCTTGTAAAGTAACAGCTGCGACGGACAGAAAAGTCCGCCGCCGGTCAACTGGGTTCGCAAACATGTCCCAAACGGACACTCCCTGTGAAAGATTGCGCTCGACTTCTATTGATGCCTGGATGTCATCGAGTTCCGACTCCACCGTCTCCGGGTTCGGCCTTAGCCATAGGAGTGCTTTACGAGCGCGATCGCGGTCACCATGCTGGAGCAGCCAGCGAGGTGACTCAGGGATAAATAGCATCCCAAAACAAAGGAATCCCGGAATGATAAATATAAGGCCGAGGGGAATTATGTAGGAGTTCTTGCCAGGAATTTTGGCCGTAAAGTTATCGATGATGGTGCCGATCAGAGAGCCTATGGACGTCCAAAACTGAAAGGCAGCCAACATCAGGCCGCGAAATCTCGCCGGTGCGCTTTCCTTTGAATCTGTTATCAGCGTGCAATCCAAAAAGGTATATCGTCACCAGTACCTGGATATATAGTTGCGAAAACGTCATGAGAAAACCGTTCCCAAGACCAATAATGAGACGGCCCGCGTAGAGCCCGCCCATATTCGTAGTCGTCATCATAACAATGTTTGCGACGTAGCATAGGAGGACGGCAACGTAGAGACTGGTCTTGCGCCCTATGAACACGGCTACCGGGCCTGGGATGGTCAATACAACGAGTCTTGACACAAAATTTCAACTGCATACCGGCGGAACACGATCCAATAAATGCACCGAGAGTCATCAAAGACGAAATCAGTTGCTGCCGCTCATGGGAGATGTTCCAGCCCATTGGAGTAGACGGGTCTCTCTCCCCAAAAACCTGGACAGTTCATCAGTTATGGTAAGCTGCTTCAGTTGCTGTTCAACACACCTCAAGGAAGCCTATCATGGCCTGGAAACCGCCGATCATCGTAAAATCGACTCCATACTGGAATGGAGACATTGAAATAAGCGTACACGCCGCCAAACTCTTCCAATGCTCACGAAACCCATTTTCCGTATTGGATGTCATAGTTCCAAATAATCGAATTCTCTGAAATGACTTGCTGAGGACCTCTCTGAAGGCTTTCGGCATTGCTGGCCATGATGGCCTTTGAAAGGATTATGGAGATCCAAGCTAGCCGGAAAAAAAAAAAAAAAAAAAAAAAAAAAAAAAAAAAAAAAAAAAAAAAAAAAAAAAAAAAAAAAACTGCATATGACAGCTGGACCCCCAGCTTTCCTAAATGTAGTGGCCACACATTCTGAAGAATTCGTGGGGCCTCTGCGGAGACAGGGTCTATTACCCCAGACGACGCGTTTCCCCGTGGGGTTGGGGAAATACACGTATCACATTCGGAACCCCAGAAGGCGGATCAAACCGAGTAACTTTCATCCTAAAAGTTATGCGGGGAAATAAGAGGAAATTAACAAAACTAATAGGCCCGGCGTGCGGTTGGAAGCAGCCACAGGTCCAATCAGTTGATACTGAAAAGCAATAGATGACAGCCGTATGGCTCAGTCACAGCCAAACGTGGAGCCGCCCAATTGACTATCTAGGCTTCTGAATTCTCTGAGAATCGGTGATTAGGCTGCATGTTGCCAGTAGCCTCCCCTCTTCTGCCTTTGAGCAATGATGCTGGGCCTTTTGTGATCACAAAGATAGAAGAAAAGTATGAATTGTATCATCCTTTCGAATGCACGCGAGTGTCAAGAAACAGAGACGGATAGGAATCAGCAAACTGCATGATTCTTCAAAAAACAGAATAGTAATACCATGACAAAAGGAGGAAATGCTCATGGAGTCGAGGTGGGATCATTCTTGATTGACATGGTCCCATGTCAATCAATTCCCGATTAGTATCGGAAAGACCGAAAGGACTATCAAATTCAGGTACATTGACCGACGAGACGGTACCGGAACAAATGCTAACCGCAAAAACACACCAATGACAACAGCAAGCCACAGCTTTATTATGCGGCTAGACGCTCCAAGAGTTTCAGGTACCACATGAAGGACTTAAAGTAGTGGGGAAGGGTCTAAGCGAGATCGCCGCATGGTCAGCAGAACACTGACAAAATGTGGGGAAGGCAGCTATGATTAACAAGAGGATTCTCCGCGGGAGAATCTATAGTCCCGTAATGGGCGTGCAGAAGACCGGCTCCCCATGATCTAGGAGAGGTGAACATCGAGAACGAGAAAGAAATGCGACTAGGCTCTAAAACCAATTATAAGCTGGAGGGTGTTGAAGAATTGGGCAACTTGAGAACAGTGACCCGTTTGCTTCATCAGGATCCGACAAGTGTGTTCGACGGAGCTCCCTCGGCGTATATGTTGTTGCAACAGGCATGATACCTTTCGCTCAATCTTCGTTGCAATACAATTATGGTCTCGTGAAGTTGGTGCTCATAAATGACGGCACCGCCTATATGACATGCAATCTACATACGATGTATGTATTGTGTCAGCCAAGGAGAATTTATGTGGTACAAATACCCTCCTGTCCACTTGCTGTATGAAGAAGCTTGGGCTGTCCATCATATGCTCCAAAATTCGGCACAAAAAGAAATGTATGCAAAGGTTGGCACAGTGAACAATGTAATGTGAACGTCTTCTTGATTCACACTCAAAAATTTCTGTTCATGGCAATCTCTTAGGATAAGAGTTGATATCCCATGGATGACTCAGCAGCACCACAGAATCAGCGAAGCTCCAAATCAGTAGTAACACATGCCCCTTCTCAGGGACAACAAAAAGCAGCTTGTGTGTCTTCATTTCAGCTTTCAGAGCGCGATGTTTCCTCTGATTCCTCGCCGGCTTGATCACTGTTAACTCGACTGATGAGACGGGTAACATGTCGCATCAAAACTCGTAATCATCCTCACCGTTACTTGGGCGTCAGTGGACTTCCACATTCAGGCAGCCTAATTGGCTACAGAGATGAGAGGGAATATCTATCCCAATCAGTCACTGTCGCACATCGCAACAGACACTCGATAGTATAGCACTGGAGACCTGCTCCTGTAGAGAGTGTTTAAAGCTGTCCTGAGTGAAAACATGCAGATATTGTTTCCAACACAGAATTTATGAAAACAAGAATTTCGGGTAGTCGATCTCAGATATAGACTCGACGAACACTGACGACTGACATAATTGACTGGTATAGCAAGATGGCAAAAATATCCAGTGTCTGCAAGATTGCTGACGCGAGCTCACTTGGATTGACTGAAGATGATGACCCTTTGTCCGAGAGGATTGTCGCCTTCTGGCTGTCAACCCAGTAGATCAGTCGCTATTGAAGCACTTTTCGACGTTGTTAGTGCTCTTCCGGGAAAGGATCAACGTCATCATCGTTAGTGTTGCTATTACCCTCGGTCCGGACCGATGAGGCTGTCTGCGCGTGAGTGCTGCTGGGATTAGGTACTGGATGTTGTGGAATATAACTGCCAGTCACGTTTCCGTGGTTTGGAAAGAAACTTTGGTTTAATGCGCCACATGTAGTGCATGTGAATTCGATCTTGAAGTTTGTAAGCACCAATTGAGCAGCCGCATGATGCCCGCCCTGCTGCGGCTGCACCTGTTGATGCTGTTGCTGTTGCTGTCTTTGAGCCTTTGTCCCCGGTCGTGTTGCTGGTTGCTGAGTCTGAGGTGGTCGTGGAATTGTTTGCTGAGAAATATTGATCGGTGAGAGATGGTGGTTACGAGGAGCTCTTTGTTCCTGAGGTTGTCCTTGAGCATGAACCTGCACCTGCTGGTTGTGCGATTGTTGTAGAGAAGTCTGGTTGCGTGGAACTTCATTCTGATGTATGTTCCCACCCTCAATTAGCGCTGACGGCAGTTGATTGTGGAGCCAGTTGTTCCCAGCAAGATTATTATTGTTGTTATATCCAGGACGGTCATCACCCTGTTGTGGTGGTGGCTGCTGGACCGCCTGCTGCTGCTGCGGCACATTTCCATCGCCGTCAGGAGCTTGATCGGGATGCACTCGAGGCCGCCGGGGCTGCAGCTTTGTCAACGCCCGCTGTGCCTGTCTCATCGATATATCGTAGCCATGATACCGTTTGACGGCATCAACTACATCTTGGCCCCTTATTTTATTCTTCATATCGAAGAGTTTCGGTATTTCAGAAAGTAAAAATCGCACATGTGACGCTTCAGAGCGAGCAGGTGTCGACCTGGAAGAGCTAGCATTCCGACGACAACTGTGGCTATCTTGAAGGCTGGTAATGTATGTTGCATTTTTGTTTGCACGGCAGACGACTCGGAAATAGCAATTGGGGGACGATCGACAGCCCAAGACTACACTCTTCTTGTTGCTCCTCACTACCCGGAGGTCCCAATGCTGTCTGACCGAAATACTCCGTATAACTGTCTTGAAATCCTCCAGCGACGCGAACCTCTGGCCCACGTGGAGCCCGGAGTACATCTCCGTCATGATGGATGGGCAGAGAGCTCGTCGGAGGAAGCAGGGCAAATTGAACAGCAGACAGAGCTGTTACGGAAGTTCTATATACAATGTCATCAGCGAGCGAATGGCAATTAGCAAGACAAGGCGCTCCTCATACGCAGCAAGAACAGCCCTTCGGTGTTGTTGACGGACTCAAGGTCGATGGTACAGTACTGAGGGGCTATGTCATGTCAACCAAGGTGACAGATGCGTCGTATGCCAATAACGTTGAGAACTTGGGTACCGCCCGGAGGACGGAAAAGAACCATAAATCACGCGAACACCAAGCAGGTGAAGGATCCAAAGGCAACCAAGGACCCTCCAGGTCTTTGGATTGCCTTCAGGTCCGTGGGCGAGCAGAGGATCGGGCTGAAGTAAGGTTGTCGACTTAGCGCGACCCGCAGTCTTCCATAGTGATGGTTTGCCTCACCAAAGCTCGGAAGCTCAGACCGCCCGGAGCTCTCGCAAACCCAACACCCGCCATCGCGATCGTTCTCTGCCAGCCTCGTGGCCTCCATAGACTAGCGATAAGCATCATGGAGCCGTATACGTTACTGGACCAGGCAGACGAAGGTGAGAATTTTGAGTTTTGCTCTCATCCCTTCTGAACAACAACTCATTTCACCTAGATGTATTGCATAAATCTCGCCTCCTCAACGTCGAAGAGAAACCATTCAAACGCATCACCAAACGCCTCCTCACCCCCGGCTCGTTGTTCTCCACCCCCACGACCCTCCCACCGACTCCTCCCCCGGATAGCGATGCAGACGCAGCCGCAGCAGCAGAGGCTGAAAGACAGAAGAAGCTCGAGGAATGGCGCCAGTTCCGCGAGGACGTAATTCTCGATTTCGCGGCATTCGAGAGCAGCATCGCGCGCATCCAGTTCCTGTTAACAAGCAACGAGAAGGAACGCGAGCGATACGCGGCCGAAAAACTGCGAATCGAGTCCACGATGCAGGAGGTGCGTGATAACAATGCGGAGCTGCGGATCCAGCTGGAGGAAGCGCAGAAGAACCTCGCGTTGCGAAAGACATACGACGAGCTGGCGGAGAAGATCACAAGCAACAGACTGCTCCGACCGCGCGAGGATCAACTGGCGAACCTGGAAAAGCTGCGAGCCGAGATCGCGGAGCTGGAGAAGGAGAGCAGGGAATACGCCAAGACATGGGCAGAGCGACGAGAACAGTTTGGTCGCATCGTGGAGGAAGGAATGCAGTTGCGCCGCCTGATCAGAGACGAGAAGGAGGAAGTGGAGCGCAGAGAGGGTATGCAGGAAGGCGAAGATGGTGACGAAGGAGATGTGCCCTCGAAGGGCAAGACGAGTGGTGCCAACACGCCACGACCAGACCATGACAGCATGACTCCCTCACAGTCAACTCAGGAGCCACCGTCTAGCGGGCTCCAGGTCGAAAAAGCGCCTTCTGCAGCACGAACCGCGTCTCCTCTGCGCCAGGCCACCACTGCAGAAGGGGAAGTGAAGACTGAATCTCGGGAAGGCGAGGATACTACCATGGCCGATGAAGGCGAGGTCACTGGCGAAGAAGCATCGCAGCGGCCAGATGAGCTCGAGGAAGGAGAGGAGGTATCAGACGAACGGGCGGCCGATAAGATGGATACTTCTTGACGACATTCTATGCTTTCTATTTACCTACAGTGGTATGGCGTTCGGTGTGATGGCAATATCCATTGGCATGGATTTCGTGTTCTACTATATCCAATTTCCAGGTGTTTAACGGGTGACCAAATTATGTGCAACAAGCGTGTACACTAGTCATCTAATTCATGATTTCCGCTGGATCTCAGAATTCAAGCAACCTCTCTCAGAGCAGTCTTGGCCTGGGAAACGGCTTCCTTAGCAGCGTTGATCTGCTCAACATTGCTCTGTTCGCCCTTTTGACCCTCCTCAGCCTGCGCATGCGCATTAGTCAAAGTGACATATACAGGTGTAAAGCGATGAAGAATGTGATACTCACCAGTAAGGCCTCCAGTTTCGCGAGCGCATCCGAGATCTTCGTCTTCATCTTTGGGAGGACAGCCTTGGTTTCCTCAAGCGCACGACGCTAGAGTTGGTGGCTATTAGCAAGTAGTTCGACCCATTCCAGGCCCGTTCTATGAGATCTTTCAACTTAAAACATGCAGATAACAGACAATTAAGGACAACACTAAGATGAACAAAGAAAATACAGTGGAAGCTTACCTCCTGCTTCAGCATATACTCCTTGTTCCCATCCTCGTCATCACCGCCGGCCTTGATCTCTTCCTCCAATTTCTGGATCCGCTTCGTCTGCTCCTCCAGCTCGCGGTGGTAGGACTTCTCCTCCTTGACGAGACGGAGAACCGACGAGGTCGCGATTGCCAGTGGCGTGGGAGGAGCCATTATGTATCGCTAGGTGCACTGCGGATGTTTGTCAGAATTCCTGGTAAGGTATCGAGTAAATTGAAAGGTGACACGTGGGGGATTGATGGATGGGGATGATGTAATGCACTAAGTACAGCCAAGGTGTACCTAAGGTAATCAGGGAGCAACAGTCACAGATGAGATGCAGTTCTTTTTCTTTTTTTTCTTTCAGGATCTTGCTATGAGAGGGATAGTAGTAGTGGCAGGAATGATGTAGAATGATTTAGAAGTCACAGGATGTTGCCCAGGATTGGTAAAGGGGGGAAAGAACCGATATCTTATGTTTCGTACCTGAGACTTCACAACCCTTGGACAGGATCCTCCTGAAATAGGTTTAATATATAATATTACAGTCAAGCAAGCTCCAAGTGCCAAAGAAAATTGGCCTATTATTTGTCTTTAACCAATAAGGGATAACGTAATCCACAACCGAGCGAGCCACCCAACCGAGCGAGCCACCTCAGAACCCCTAAACCTTGCATCCATTGGATCATCATCAAACCCAATTTTCCATCCAATATGACATCAAAACAACCAGATT
>Ga0207748_1000011_pt1 | contig 223330 bp, 153 predicted proteins | sample HigsolmetaGSP13D_FD_184841 | JGI IMG/M metagenome (GOLD analysis project Ga0207748, IMG submission 184841) | High solid enriched microbial communities from the Joint BioEnergy Institute, USA - SP1-3-D (SPAdes) | ecosystem: Engineered > Bioreactor > SSF (Solid state fermentation) > Aerobic >...
GGGGGGGGGATAATATAAGTCCAAGGTGTTGATCCGCCGATTAGGTGGTAACAGTAACAAGGGGTGGAGAAAGGAGCGAATATGTACAATTGTAGGACCAGGCGCGGGACAGCAACGGACGGTCGAAGAATTATATAGTACGGGAACACAGAAGGAACGGAATCGGATGGAGAAGCAGCGAGACGGGGAAGGGAGGTTAAAGGCGAAGCGTCAGGCAGACTGCATTATTATTGAGTCGAAGATGGGTGTGCACCCTTTCCTCCTATTTGATGTCGGAGCGCGATAATGATTCGGCTTCGGTTTGCGCCTCTGGCAGATCTCAGAACTGGGGATGCCCCATATGACGTTTTGCCGAATCTTCTGCCTCGGCTGACTCTCGGGCTTTCCCTTCGCTGGCCGGGTCCCTGCACGTGTGCTGAACTCCACATCCGAATGTATGTCGACAGCATATCGCATTTTGAATGGACAATCAAGGACCGTAAGTTAACATAGTTTTTTGAGGGGTCATGCCAGCATATCTCGTCTTGTCAGCATTGACGTTGATATTTCGGACACAGCGGGTGTACCCGTCGCTGTCTTACTTGAAGACACATCAATCTCCTGGCAGTTGATCCGCAATTTCCCTTTTAGAAGGCCGAGGCTGGACCGTTGCTTGCCAAGTTGCTAGAATAGGTCGGTCGTATTAAACTATTTCCTTCTGATTGACCGTTTAAGAGTTACTCATCCAGCAATAATGGACATCTATGATACTGAGGGAGCTCTCCTGTTGCCTGAATGCTGACATGAGAAATTTTTCAATGTCTCCCAGAAAGATGGGCTTACACAAGGTTTTATCCAGTACCCATAACAATACATATCCCTAGTAGCAGTTTTGTAAAGCCTACATTTTTGTAAAGCACAGACATGTGTTGAGCTATGAAACAGTATGATAGTCAAGAAGTCCTCTTAGTACTGTACAACTTGTAGTTAACACTACCAATAATGCCACTTTAATTCTTCTTTTACTATCTTGTGATCTAGGCTGACTTTCCTTAGGATCTATAGTCTCTTGTAATGCTCAATTCTTTTCAGATAGCTCAAAAATCATGTGTTCATACAACAGCAAGCTGTCAAGTTCCTAGCTTGTGGGTCTGTAGTAATGAACTTTGCATCGGAACTGCACTGTCAGTTGTTTCACATGCTCTGCCATCACCTAGAAGAGAGGGTACATGTTCCCTTAATACTGCTAACCCAGGATAAGGATGTGCATGGGGACTAACCGCCTGCTTATTTCAATGTTGCGTTCTCATAGCTCCATGCGATTTGCAGACAAGACAGCAGATACATCTGCTAACACTGATCAGCTATATTTGGATATGAAAATGTATTGATCCAGTCAAATGCATGCATTTTTAGCCTCGCCTGACAAAATAGAATGTCTGCCTAGTTCTGTCTTTGATGTATAGCAACCAAAAGATGAATCATCCCTACCCATTGGGACAGCAAGGCCTTTAAATCAGGAGCATAGAAGGTAATAAAATAGAGGAATAGAAAGATGTTAAAAATCTATCAAAGCCGACACAGAAGTCACATCAATTGAACCTATTTGTTAGTAGGGACAAGGTAATCCTCTCGTGGGGAAAGTCATAGGAAATAATAAACAAGATTCTAAACCAAAACTAGATCTTGATCATTACAGTGCTGGATGAAAGAAACATTGCCGGTCTACATATGGTGCCCCATTAACATATCATCACTTCATGGCCGAGCTCTAACATCTTATATAAGCTTGTGACGACATTTGCCACTCAACTAGAGCGGTGGCACGCAGCTGAAGCCGACACAACGACCCCAGGGTCTACAAAACGTACCTACCTAGGTATCAAATAACAGATAACGATCCTTTGCAGAATCAAAAGCCGGCGCAGAGATGGATTTCCAATTAGTGTAGGAAGAATAAGGTTCAGATTGCTGTTAACGTTTGACTGTGTTCTTGCCATTAACCCATATTCGACAAAATACGCAATGAATCCAACCTACAGACAAGGTGACCTGATGGTGATATGAGAGATCAAAGGGTGGCGTGGAGGATAAATGAAGAGCCCGAGCGGCGCAGAGTAAATAGAAGACGATAGAAGGGACAAACCACAGACCATCTAAAGCACGGGGAAGAGATAAGAAAAAAAGGTGCAAGCGGCAATTTCAAACTAGAGGGGAAACAGTCGTGCAGGTGGTCTTCGTCAGAGCCATCTGGGCCATACTGGAATTCGATGCAGGAAGGTTAAGAAATCTGTCCGACGAGCCTGTTCACCACCAATTACACACAAAGTACCGCTCAAAAGCCTTGTTCATGATGCAAACTTCACGCCAAACTGGGAGACATAGCACAGCACACACACAAATATCATCTCATCTAGCAGCAGCCTCCAGCAGAACCGGATTGGACTCCTTGGCCCTGACCGACCTGCACTGTGGGCTTGTTGTTGACGGTGGCCGTGCCCATCCGTTCCTTGATCTGTCTTGCCATGGTCAAGAAGGCTTGCTCGACATTGGAGGCACTCTTAGCGGACGTCTCAAGGAACGGGATTCCAAGGCTGTCAGCGAATTCCTAGAAGACGACATTATCTTAGCGACTATCCATATGAAAATCACACTTCTATGTCCGTAGGAAGTGAGTGCATAGATAAGAACGGCATACCTTAGCCACAGTGTACTCCACCACCTTCTTGTCTTCCATATCACTCTTGTTGCCGACAAGGAGTTTGTTGACTCCCTCGGTGGCGTAGCGGTCAATTTCCTGCAACCATTGCTTGACGTTGTTGAACGAGTCCATATCTGTCACATCGTAAACGACACAGATGCCATGGGCACCACGATAGTAGGAAGAGGTGATTGTTCGGAATCGTTCCTGGCCGGCAGTATCCCACTGTAACCTCAGTTTAGTCACAGGCAGCAACCAGGACGTTAGCGATGTACGTACGATCTGGAGTTTCACTGTCTTGCCGTCAAGCTCGATAGTCCGGATTTTCTGATGTAAATACAAAGTCAGCTGGGAGTTTCACCGCTTTCAGTCAGACCGAAGGCGAAACGATGATGACATACGAAGTCAACGCCGATGGTAGAGATGTAGCTCTCTGTGTAGGTATCATCCGCAAAACGAAGCAAAAGGCAAGATTTGCCGACGCCGGAATCTCCGATGAGGAGGAGCTTGAACAGATAGTCGTATCTACAACAGTCGTTAGCACCCCAACAGAGGCGGCCTCGAGCCGTGGGATGTCAACTGCAAAGCAAACAGTTTTTTTGGGGAGTCGACGAAGGTACTCTAATAGTCACAAAGTTAGCAAGATGAACTTCCGTTGAGAACAAGATGTGTGAACCGTCCGGCAACTGTCCACGACAGCACTTACCACTCGGGATTCATGATGATCTGAGATCCGCTTAGGAAGCGCTCGAGTGTAAAAAGAGACAGGAAAAGAAGCACTGGAGAGGAACAACAAGAGGCGAGGGTCGTTCGACGTGAGGGCGTGAGTTGAAGATGGGTGTATACTCGGATGTTGGGGGCGACCTGATCGAAGGTGCTGGTTGCGTTGCTGAGTGCAGGAGAGCAGGCGGGCACGGCGTGCAGGTCTAGGGAGTCTAGGTAGGGTTGGGCTGTGCCTAGAGTAGGGTGGACTGGGGCGGACTACGGAGAGCGGACTGCGCGCAAGTTTCAACTGCTCCAGACGACGAAACAAACGCCGCCGCTCCCCCCAGAGCTAGAACCCGATTTGGTTTAGGCGCGTCCTGGGCGATGGTGAATCCAAGATACCTGGTAGCACGAGGTCCAGAGCAGCACCTGTCACCTACTACTACTACTTGTACAATCAGATACAAAGTACAATACTAGGAACAGTCAGTCAGCGCCTGTGGTCCTGTGTATCTGGAGCAGCGCCGGCCGCCCTTGCTACTTCTCCACAGTTACGACCGCAGGGCACTCGACTCGATCAGCTTCTGACGTACGAAAAGTACCGGTCTACGGTGTTCGATGCACACCACCGAGTCTGCTTCTTCCAAGTGATCCATGGAACGACCTCACGCGAGCAATGCCGAGTTCACTCATAGAGAAAAATCCTGGTGGTCCGGAGTACTTCCGACTTAACCTGAGATACGTGTGGATGGAATTCCTGATGGAATACTTGTTACCTCACATCCGTAGCTGACCGTGTCCTGCGGTTTCACCGCTCGCAAGTTGGAATCCGTGTGGCGAGGCGGTGACAGTTCCTTACGCATAGCCATGGGCCTGTAACCATTCCAACACCAGCTTCTCATCCCTTTCCTTGTACTGCGCGTTAGTACGGATGCTATCCGACACAATAACCAACGCGCGATCGTAAGCACTCGTGTCTTTGTCCTTGAAGAAGGCCAAGATGTCCTCTCTGATCGCGTGGTCTGCAAACTTGGACAGGCCCATCCGAATGAATCGCTCGAAGACGACATTGTTTGCAGATAACCTGGCCTCGACCGATTTCCAGTTGTCCTTCAGATACTCCCATAACAAATGCCGCATCCTAGAGTTGGCTGCCAGAGAGACTGCGCCGCTGTGCACGTCCTGGATGGCCACTCTGTCTGAAAAGACAAAGTCCAGGTAGTCTCTCACGAGTTCTGGGTCTTTTGTGCGTCCGAGCGATGCCAGACAGATCTCCTTGCCATCCACAGAGTCAGTCTTGAGGTATTCCTCCTTGACTGCATCATACTCCTTGCGACCACCCTCCGAGATGTTGATACTGAAAATTGCCGACCGAAGGTTAGGATGGATGGTATTCCTGTCCTTGCCGGAAGACCATAGCTCGAAACGTCGTTTTGCCTCCGCGATAATACTATGATCAATAAGTCAAATGGAGCTGGTGCCTGTGCTTTTGTGAAATTAACTTACCCGTCGTGGCCTGCATTGCCCGCCATTGCTATCAGAAGCTTCCGAAGCTGGACAGTGAGGTAGTCCTCATCTGGTTTGAATTCCCAGCCAAGCTTCTCAACGGCAGGAGATGCCAATTTTACAGTGAAATTCTTCAACCCTGCAGCTACAGACTCATTTTGCGAAAACACGGATCGTAGGTTTGCAATAGATGACGAAAGCTGTGACCATACCCTGTAGTCCACGTCAGGAACTAGATACGACGCTGAATAAACCAGACTCAAACTTACAGATAGTTTTCCTCTCCCTTGAAGCCTTCGAGGAATGCCAACAAAGCGGCGGTGGTACCTTCGCCAGACACAGCAAGGGCAGCAGCATCCCCTATCAAGCCAATCTTATCTTCTGTGCTCAAGAGATCAAGGGATTTGCCGAACTTTGCTAGGCGAGCCGGAGGATAGTTTGTCCTGTAGAAACCAGATTGGTCCTTATTGATCTTGTAGAAATCTGGATTAATGTCTCGAATGACATCAGATTTAGAAACGAGAGCGCGAGGACACTCAGTTGCCAAATTTGTGCCTGACTTTATACCAAGAGGAATCCACCACACCGTCTCATCCTCTTCTGGCTTCACATCACCGGTGGAAAGGAATCTGGTCTGACGGATACTGATCTGGCCGGGTTCCTCAGCGACAGTAACCACAGGGAAGCCAATCTTACGAATCCATGGGTCCTGTGTGGCTTTAGTAAGAGGCGTTAGATAAGTTGACAATATCTTTAAACTGACCATAAAGCTGTTCACATCCTGGTTCGAGGCTCTGCTAAGGGCAGACCAGAGGTCATTGGTAGTTGCGTTCCCTGTTATAATAGTAAATAAGAGACTTGTTTGCCACTTTCACGTTGCGCGTGACTGCTTACCGTAAGCATGAGCCTTAAGATAATCAGACACTCCACGAAGAAAGGTCTCTTGTCCAAGATGGCTGCTAAGCATTCGAATCACCGAACTTCCCTTGAGGTAGCTGATATGATCAAAAATCTGATCGACTTCAAGAGCGTTTCTCACAGGTACTTCAATAGGATGAGACGCTCGCAACGAGTCAAGCGAGAATGCTTGTTGTACACCTTCGGCCTGCACAAGTGTCAATCTTTTCTTTACTTCGAACGTATTCAGAATTAGAAGATGCGTACAACAAATTGCGACCAGATATTCCATTCTGCCCGGAAATGTTAGTCAAATAATTAACTTATGAGTCCAGAGAGAAGCTCTACCTGGATAGAAGTGATCGACGGCAAGCCAACCGACCCAGGTTGCAAATCCCTCGTTAAGCCAGAGCTCATTCCACCAATCCATCGTCACCAGGTTGCCGAACCATTGATGGGCCAGCTCTGAATAGTGTCAGATGGCACTAAAAGATTCTTTAAGAAGTTGCAAAACATACCATGCGCCACAACATAAGCGATACGGTTCTTGTACCGGGCATCCGATTTACCCTCGTCGAACAAAACAGCAGTGGTACGATATGTCACGAGACCCCAGTTTTCCATTGCTCCCATAGCCTGTTTCAAAAGTATTAGTTGTTGCAGGTGGAAGAATAGAAAGAAGTGTCATGATGGACACTCCATAATTAAATCAATGACTTACAAATTCGTGAACGGCCAGAAGATCGACTTTGGGAAGAGGATAGTCAATCCCAAACACCTCCGAGAAATAGTCCACAGTGCGATGAGCGCATTCCAAGGCAAACCGAGCTTGGTTCTTCAGACCTCTCGTTGTGTAGACACGGACGGGTATACTCGCTCCATTGTACTTGCGTTGAGTCATGGCCTCAACATATTCGAAGTCACCAACTGCCCACGCCAGGAGCTGAACATGAGTTCCACCATTAGCTTTGGATACAAATAATTGGATTGGAGAAGCTGACATAGGTACTCATGATCGGCGTCCTCTCAAAAGAGACGAACTTAAGTCCAGGCTTGCTTCCATCGCGTTCGGACTTTACAGGCATATTGCTGAGAGCAACCTGCCCTTTGGGTACCTCGATTTCAAAATCAAAAGTGGCCTTCAGATTCGGTTCGTCAAAACATGGAAAGGCCCTACGGGCATCACAGGACTCGAATTGCGTGCTCAGCATGTAGCAGAACTCGCCTTCTTTCGGAGTGTCCGCAGATGGCGTCACAGCCGGCTTGTACTTAGAACGGTAGAAGCCTGCCATGGCATTGTTCATCGTTCCAATGAAATTAATTCTCAGCACGGTGTCGGAAGGCACGATCTCGTTAGGGAACTTGAAGGCGACCCGCTCCGACTTCTTGTCGTAGGATATATCGGATGCCGTCGCCAATAGACGCCCTAAATTAGAGGTTAGTACAGTTCGTCTTTTGGAAATTATTTTCTGATAACATTTTCAGTTACATACCATCTTTTGTAGATATACTAGCGCTCTGTACATCTATCTCCTTGGAATTGAGCACGATATCCTTGGTAGGGCTGAGAATTCTGGTGTCTATTTTCACGACGCCTTTGTAACTCCAGGAGCCACCAAGCTCCAAATCGAAGAGAGACACATGGTAATGAACTGGCTTCGCCCTGTATACTGATCAGATCGGCTGCAGAAGCTTCGATATACCAAGCATGGACTTGGTCATAGATGGCAGGAAGGAGATGGCTTACACATCAGGCAGAGTATCTCTATCTTTCGTACCCATTGCACGAACTTCTGCAGAACAATGTCTTACAATAGATATCGGACTTCCAATTTTAACGGGATAAAAAGAGGTCGCAGAAGAGGGTGAGCAAAAGACAGAAGCGGGGGTGCAAGAAGCGAAGGAGCGGGGAAGGAGACGGAGGGCAGTTGGCGGGACCGTTCGCTGGACTGCGGAATAATGATGACAACGAGCAACATCAGCGCCCAAGCCGCCGACGCACTTGAGTGACGCGATGCGACATCTCCATACCCGAGACCGCCACATCTGCTTCGATTCTTGTGGTTGAGCCCTTACAGGTATTCGTGGGCTTGGTGCTTGTTCTCTTAGGAGGTTCAGAGTAAGAAATCGTCAAAAAAAAGTGAGCTCCGTCGGAGCTTGGACCTCTCTTCGCAAGCCCCGGCCGCCTCAAAACTATTCGCCTAGACCTCAACAGAACCCGGAACTATCAGACCAACTACCATCTTCTACCCCCTCAAGCCGAAATTATGGCTGATTCTGATGAAGAATACATCGGGGAAGTTACAGATGAGGAAGATGAGATCGATACCCATCAGGTCTCGCGCGGGACCGTTCCCGGATCCCGCACGAGAAGGAAAAGACAGCGAGGAGGTGCAGAATGGGAGGTCTCAAGGACTTGGGAGACTCTGGTAGAGGGTGCAGATGGCACAATAAGCTCAACTGTCGAAGGGTTGCTAGAGGCTGGAAAAAGAAAAAGGTGAGCTTTGCCGAACGACATACAAAATGACAGATTCGAAGTGGCACAACGGGAGCTTTACTCGGGGACGAACATGGTGCTGATCTTGAATCCCTTAACAGGCTCCTTAGAGATACGACTCCGCTACAACGGGGTATTATTCGGCATCTTATACTGATTTTGGATCTCTCGCAGTCCATGTCAGAGAAAGATCTCCGACCTACGCGCTACCTTCTCACGCTTCGATACGCGCAGGAGTTTGTGGTTGAATTCTTTGAACAGAATCCCATTTCCCAACTTGGTGTCCTGGGAATGAGGGATGGTCTAGCTGTGAGGATCAGTGACATGAGTGGAAATCCCACGGAGCACATAAGCGCTATAGAGGCGCTGAAGACGCAGGATCCCAAGGGCCTCCCGAGCCTTCAGAACGCACTTGAGATGGCCCGCGGTGCTCTATTGTAAGTTCTCCTCCAAATCACTTCGCGGCCCTTTTGCTGTAAGTGCTAACGTATAAACCGCCAGCCATACTCCTAGTCATGGCACTCGAGAGGTTCTCATTGTTTTTGGGGCGCTCCTTTCTTCTGATCCAGGAGACATTCACGAAACTATAACTGCGCTCGTGAACGATAAAATCCGTGTTGGAATTGTCGGACTCGCAGCCCAGGTTTCCATTTGCCGTGAACTCTGTGCAAAAACAAATGGTGGTGATGATACAGTGTACGGAGTCGCCCTTAATGAGCAACATTTCCGTGAATTGATGATGGATGTGACAACACCACCTGTTACATACTCCCAGAAACAGTCAGTCAGCTCCCTTCTGATGATGGGGTTTCCATCACGCACGGTTGAACCTTTTCCTTCTCTTTGTGCCTGCCACTCCAAACCTTCCTGTGGAGGATATCTTTGTTCACGATGCAGCAGCAAGGTCTGCAGTCTACCTGCAGAGTGTCCTGCGTGTGGTCTCACACTCATCCTCTCAACTCATCTGGCTCGTTCCTACCATCATCTATTCCCTCTTATTAACTGGGTGGAAGTGCCATGGAAGCGTGCTTCAAAGAGTTCAAACTGCTTTGCATGCGGCATATCCTTCCCTCCTGTGCCCCCTGAAGAGCAATGGCAGGCCACAGAAAGCCATGCGAAAGGGATGAGTATAAGTAGTCGCTATGAATGTACAGTGTGTGGAAATCATTTCTGTATTGACTGCGATCTTTTTGCACATGAGGTTGTCCACAACTGTCCTGGGTGTCAAAGCGGGTACATCCATTCCAGGCAGAATCCAGCGGCATCAGTAGCTGGAATGGTTAGCAGCAACACAGATACAGATGCAATGGAGACAACATAGTATGTAATAGAATGTTTTCCGCTTAATTGTGGTATTGGTATTATCTCGAGCTCAGCATCATGACGGGAAAACTTGGCCTTTTTTAGCCAGAACTAGATGTATGTACTGTTACAGTACATCAGACTGTGGTGCTATGGAGTGCAGAGATTTCTCCCGTTCCTATATTTTTGGACCTGGATATCTAGATTAAGTGACTTTGATCAGTTTTTAACAAAAGTTAAAATTATGTGTCTATTGACATCCTGTGGCAAAGTTTTAGCAATAGTGTTATTGATGAATGATTGTTCATAGTGGGGTTGACACTTGGAGAAACGCTCCAAGTCGGTAAAAGCTGGCAGAATAACAAAGGCTGGCCTACATCAGTAGCATCACAAAACTGAGAGCCTTAGAAATTGTTCACTGCAGTTATGTACTCTTCATTCACATGAATTCACTGCATACTAAAGGACACCTTTGCTCTGCAAAAGATGTTCAATCTCGACATTTAAGGAGCCAGTCCACTACATGATGTACTTCATATAAATTGGTCTAAAAACAATGGCATCCTCATCCATACCCCCTGCAGCAACAGACCCTCCCGCTCTGGATTCTGCTTCGCCAGCTACATCACCAGGCAATGACAGCAACACAATAAACCCCCAGCCATGTGAGATCTCTCTTTTTGAGAGAGTAAAGTCATATCCATTTTCCACCGATCCCGAATTCAGGAATGGTCTGGCGGTCATTCTTGGTCACCCAAATACACCTGCAACAGCAGACGAAATTGACTGCGAAGATGACCTGGTGTTGCAAGCCAAATGCTTCTATTTCTCAAGGTCAGTTACTACCAATTATCGCAGATACATTATGGAAGAAACATGTTCATAGCACATCTGCCATTGCCGGTACTGATAATCATGCTCCCTTTGCAGAAAGCAAAACCTCACTCCACCTCTCAATTTTTCAGCCTACAAAGCTTGGTTAAAATCAACGTCAGTGCCTTCGCAGTCACCATCATTATCAGGTACAGCCACAGGCGGCAGCCAGTGGCCACAAGTGGGGTCCGCAGTAGCATCTGCAACAGTGTTCACAACTTCGCAGCCTGGCTTTACTCCTGAGCAACAATCAACAAGAGCTTCGGAACCTGCCTATCCTTCCTCTTTCGCGCACATAGTTGAGCTTATCACGACTGGTCAACCAGTCCCTGGTATCCAAGAGATTCCAGACACGGTATTAACAGGCCAGGCAACACCCAGTATGGCAGCGAGAAGACCGAAGCCATGGGAGAAAGAGAAGAGGGTTGACCAAGAAAGGCGGGAAGGGGGAGGGGGGTAGTATTGAGAAACAATTGGAAATAGAATATTGGACGGAGAGTTCCAAGGTCGATGTTAGATTTTAAACTTGACAATGGTCGACTAGCGGATCATAGGCAATGGCGATTATCGGGATGAGCATTCTCTTACAGGATATCCGGATATCAAAGGCGCTCGATTGAGTATTATTTGGAAAATGATGGAGCTGGCGATGTAGTTGGTGCTGTACAATTCTAGAAGCCATCCATGAGAAATACATCATATTTCTGAAATCTCAACATGCCTCCCACACTGTATCGGAAACGATTGGAAGAGAATTCCTGAAAAACATTTTCATTGTCTAGTTGACACTAATGGACTACTATTTTGATCTCGCTCCAGGTATCATACAAAGTCAAAGTGATCCTTCCTTTTTTTCTTTTTTTTCCTTCAGTAAATTAATAAAACCGATAAACTAAGAGGGACTCGAAGCAGAAGTGCTAGACAATTCACAGCGAGGAAGACATGAAACCAGAGTTTCTTTTTCAGTAAACCAAAGCCCGGGTTGTAGCAGCCCACGCCCACTAGTTCCTAGGTAGGTGGTTTTAGGATATGGTCATCTTCAGAAAATATGACAATTTAAGAGAATGAAATGTGTGCAGGTCACTTTAGCGAAAGAAACTCAGAAAAGAAGGAACAGACTAATCGTTGGCCGTACAACCTCAACAAGCCAACGAAGAGATGAGAGGATAAAGGTTTTCGAACCAAACGCAACATCCACACGTCCCAGAATCCTAGAAAAGGGAAGATAACTCTAAATGTGAATTTGAGCAAGAAGCTGTTCACATTCTATGCTCGAAGTGACGTTGTTGAATTTGCTCTTGGTGCGAATAGAAGGCAGGTGTGTATCGCAAATTCACAGACCAATGGTATTATCAACGAAAGGGTGGGTAGTTAGGATTCCACTGATTGCCACGGTTGAACCGACCTCCAGGTTGGCCAGTCATCTGAAAGCGGTCATCGTTGGGATTACCAAAACGACTAACTTGGACTCCGGCTCCGGGGCCAGGACGAGTTGTATGAGATGGGTTGCAGCAAAGCATCGCCACTCGCGACCCGAACTTGGATCCACGAAGGGAGACCATATGTTTCCTATTAATCCAGGTATTTGTCAGAGATTATATGAATTGTATAACAAAGGGGGCTTTTACCGAATATGAGTCGCGACTATCTCACGCTGATGAGGGCCGGCGTTCATCAGAATCCACTGGATCAAGTAGTTTCCATACTGGTCTCCGGCGACTGAGCGTATTTTAGCGACATAGTAATGTGAAGATCATGAACAAGTTCCACTCACTGTCAATTAGCGGCATGCGCGGTCTATCGGGACGACCGGTACAAACACGAGCAAGGTAACGGTCCAAGAACTCAGAGCCGCCGATCTTCAGGCATTTTTCCACGACCTTCGAGGCGAACTGGTCCATGCTGTAGTCAGTGGCCCAAAGCAAAATGTGCTCAATTGCACGACTCTTGTCGTGAGGAGCGCCATGTTCGCAGATATGCTGAATGCACCAGTTGCCGAATTGGCCATGAGCAAGAAGGTCGATCTTTGCTAAGACCTCCTCAATAGCTGGACGCTTGATCACCGTCAGTTGTTACTATGACAGAAATTGAATAACAAGGGGAATTACCTTCTCTTCCTCAATACAGTTTTCGAAGATATTCTGGACGACTAGGCTCCCAGTTTCTCCCAAGGCAACTTCGTGCCACATTCCGCGGAGAGCTTCGTTAACTTTCGCCATGATCTGCGGGGGCTCATTGCTCCAGCGTAGCTCAAAAAGCTTCTGCCAGACATGGCAGGCATACCGGTGAATAACTGTCTCCGGGATCCGGCGCAAAAGTTCATGAACCATCATAGCTTTGTACTCTTCAGGGACGCAGTCAAAAGCCTTCTGAATTACATGGCAGCCGAATGGATCCATACTGAGACTTAAGGTGTTCCCTCTGATAGCATTAGCAATAGCAACAACCTGCTCTGGAGTTCCGTGTTCAAAGCAACGTTGGATCAAAAAGTTTCCAAACCGGTTGACCATAAGGGGATAAGCCTGGTTTACAATAGCTTCGATAATGTCGAATTTCTGTTCAGCTGTGCCCACTTTGAGCTTTTGCTGGAGAAAAATAGAAGCCTGCTGGTCATTGTTGCACACGATCTTGTCCACAATATATTTCCAGTCGCAGGAGACATTTTTGTCGAGGAGTCGACGATAGTTAAGGGGCTCGAGCGGTGACACGTACGTCTGAGCTGTGTTTGTTCCGACCTAGAAGAAGTAAATTTTAGTCCGAATAGATAGGCTTGGGGCTATAGCATACCGAAGACCCTGCCCAGGGAACAGCACTTGTATTTATAGAGGTGAATTCGGCCGCAGTCGGAGAGAGCGGGGTTCCAATGGGACGGGGCTGATACGGCGGGACCGGAAACATCCCAACTTGCTGGTACGTGGCAAATTGCTGATTCGCTGGAGATCTAACGCCAAGGTTGCTTGGAGGGCCAGCAGCGAATGTACCCCAAGGGGAGTTCTGTGGAGGAAAGCAAGACCCGCCGCGATTCACTTGGGTAATAGAGCGACGTGGAACAAGGCCAGGGCCCTGTAGATACGGGCTCTGTTCACCAGCATACCGTCCGTCAAAGTTATAACCTCCAGAAGAAGGGCCAGAAAGCACTCGATGAGCTTGAAATCCTCCGTGGGCGGGATATCCAGGACTTGCAGCCTGAGCAGTCCAACTACGGCCAGGCTCCTGAACCACAGAATTGCCAGACAGAGATGGAGACTCACGGTAGCCCTTCTCACTAGAGGTGCTCATATTCAGCCCAAATGCCTGATGAGAGGAAGGACCCCAGAGGCCGCGGGCCCTGTTGTAAGCACCGGCTGACAGCGCATCGGAGATGTCAGAGCGAGCATCTTCCTGAGCAACCCATGCGTCCTGGCGTTGACTGAAAACTCGAGTGGAGGCATTGAATGCACTTTGCAGGTTGCTAATTGTCTGTTCCGTGATCTCGCGGCCACCGAAGTCGACTTCTGAGGGCGGCCCAAGTGCCTGATCAAGAGTATGTTTTATGACGCGTGTCTGTGCTAATTCTTGCTCCTGAAGGGCAATCCGGGAGTTGGCGGCAAGTAATTCTTGCTTCAGGCGAAGCATTTCGGCCGCGTCCACCCTGCACCCGTCCTGTTGAGGGTGGTCTGCGGAAGCGGAGACCGCAAGAGACTCGGTTGCAGGAGTTAAAGGGGATGTGCCGGAAGAGTCATCGTCTTCTCCATGGGAAACGGAGGCGGTATTGTTGCTGGAAAGGAGCTGCTTCTGCTTTTCCAGCAGTGCCTGCTGTTCAGAGAGTTTCGTAAGAATATCCTTGGTGACGGAGACTTTGTCGGCAGATGACTGCGGCTTAGGGGAGAGTTTGGCAAGGATTTTTTCCATCTCAGAAGGGTGTTTCTCGACAGATGGAACGGAATGCTCCAGCTTCTGCTTCTAGGATTGTAAGCTAGAGGATCATCCAGGAGAATTGGAAAGTAGTCTGACCTTGTTCGACGGTGTTTCTTCGTCGTCACTGATAGGAGGTTGAATATTCCCAAGTTTAGCGGACAATAAAGGATCTGGCTCGCTTTTAGAGACGTTCGAGTGTTTATGTCCCTATGTCCCGCGAGTGTCAGACCACAGACCATTCAGATATGCGGGAGAATAGCTCCTTATTGTCTGGGGTCGAAGCAGCAGACGTCGACTTACCGATGCCTCGCGTCCTACAGACACGGGCTGCGCTTCAACACTGCTATCATAAGAAATAGAAACGTGATTAGATGCCTTACGGCCAGCTGCAGGGGAGCCAGTAGACGAGAGAGACATGCTGGCTACGCGGATGGTCTTTGGTCACAGCAGAAACCCTGAAAGTGACAACGAAGGCAAGGAGACTGCAGCAAGACACACAGGGAGTTCGGGCGTGTTCACATGAAATAAGAAACTTGTAAGGCAGATGGCCGTGAGATGAGTTGAAGTGTAGACAAGAGCGTCTATAGAAACGGAGTTGGGAGATAGATCACAGAATGTAAAAGGGAAGAGATCCAGAAGAAGGCCAACCTTGGAAATAAATGCTGGGGTCAACTACAGAAAGGGATATAGAGAAGAGCCTGGGGAAGGAGCGACAGATAGAGGAGATAGAGAGAGAAAAGACAAAGAAAGTTCGAGGAGGGGGCAGGAATCACTGAGGAAATGGACGAAATGCAGGCGCGGTGCTCGACAAAGGTTGCTTGCTCTTTCCACTGCTGCTCCCAAAAGGGAAGGACCGTCAACAACCTTGGAACCTATGAACGCGGACCCGTCCTGTTAGGTGTCTCCAGGTGAAGTGGCCTGAGATTGGCACCCATACGAAGGTACCACATAGGTAGATACCTAGCTATGTACCCGTTGCACACCTAAGAGGCATATGGTACGTAGTAATCAACAAGAATAGTCAGGGGAGTGAAGAGAGCAAATTCTGATAAAACGTCCTTCGTAGAGCATTTCAATGGCTGGCCCTTTCCGCTGGTATACCGAACAGGAAGGTGAGGAAAAATATTGGACACGAATCTCCTCTGGTTTACAAAGCCTCCGACTGATATTTCATCAAACGAACGCCAAAAACTGGCCCTCCAACATAGCGATGCACAGTCCTTGCTAATACATATATCTTACACTTCCATATACAAGACACACGGAAATTAAAAGACGGGCACCCACCTGGAAATACCGACGATGACCTCAAGGGACTCGATCCCGCTCGACCTGCTTAACACTTCGACTAATGTATGAAGCAGGTGATATCCGTCACGAATGGTCAAAGAAGCCTGCTGTATATAGTTCAGCATGGCACTTCCAGCGGCAGCTATCACTCAATACCAGAAAATCGAGTTGCCCAATTCCAGTGACTGCAGAAGCCAAACTCTATGTTCCATATCCCAGATTACCTTCGTGTAGCCATGCAGCTCTGGTGACTGCGAATGATTGAAAAAAGATTTCAGCTTTGGAACCCATATCACCAGAAAGAGGGCACAGAAATTGAGAATTTTAAGATATCAGCAACAGGACCCTGCAGTCTGCAAAGGGAACATACTCTCGATGGAGGAATATCCTGACACAGGAGCGGTTGTAATGACCTTGTCGTGATAATGGGTAGAGGGAAACCATGTTCCTTGCCCTCAGCACTCGGCATCCTTTGCAAATGACATTTTAAAGAGAATAAGGCGCCTATTATCCTCATTTTAATGACCAACGACAATCCAATCGTCCAGAGCCGCAACCGGACCATCCAAACCTACCTTTTTCGATCCGGTGAGGTACTGCTGCCACAGCACCTTGCACGTCAGCAGCACTCCATGTATCTATAGATGAATGAGGAGGCTTCCCCAAGAATATTATGTATTGTGGAGACTTACGCCAATCGTCTCCACTCCAAGGAGTGGAACCACTGGAAAATAGCATCCAGGCACATATACCATCTGCACTGTCCAGCATCAGACGCACTTGGTTAAGTTAATGCTGAATGGTTGGGTTATAAATACATCTTCAGCTCTATCAACAACTCCGTATGCAATTTTGACTGAGAATGTTGAAGCTGACTGCTTCCCAATAATGCCATTGAAAATGAGTGGCCGTGCTTCGTACAGAGCCAGGAGTAATGAGCCTCCTTTCATGAAAACGTCATGTTGCGCTGTCTGCACATGTGTCAGTCTTCTGGAGCTTCATTGTAGGTATATTTCAACCCACACCAACTATTCTACCCCAAAGACTTTCTGCGGACTCTGTCATGTCATTTCAAACATTTATTGAGGCCAGGTGACTGCCAAGCTCTCCTTATGTAACCTCTGATATCAAGAGGGTATTGATATCAATGATTAGGCATTCACAAGATGCTTTGCTTCAATTAGAATCTCCATGTGGTTGCTGAATTGCACCAAGCGCTCGAACATCACGGATGAGTCGAAGATAAATCACATGCTGGCCCGAGATTAGATGTAGGACAATTGGGGCTCTGCAATATCAGTAATAGTCCCCCCAAAATACCTTCTTTCCCGTCTACCCGAAGTTCAAACATGCCGTCGGTGAAAGGGTGCAACAGAGTTTGATCAGATCCACCGACTGTAAGATTTCCACGCGCCCAAGCCTGGTATTGCAGAGTGGACCACCCATATATGGACTGCATAAAGTTCCAGTCAATTTCCGGAAAATGTCACATTTAGAGCCACATTTCCATAGCTATTGGAATCACCCAGAACTCTGGAGTTCACTATGTTCCATTTAACGCTACCATGGCAACCAGGGGCGCTGCTGAAAGTTGCATCAAGATCATAAGACAAATTACAGAATCCGCCATAAATCTCCAAAGGATCTGCACCCCAGGGTAGAAATGCGGAAGGTCAATCTACCCATCGCAGCGGACACGAGCTTGTAGGCAGATACCGTTAGAGATAGAAGAACTAACCTCTTGTTCCGGAACGGGAAGGACCTAGAACTTGCTAGACACTCAAAAACATGAGATTTGACATGCCCTGGCCGACCGTCAGTTGGAGATCATTATCCGTGGGCGGTTCCATCCCCCTGGGATCGCATAGCACTCCCGAAAACCGGCATGCCGCTATGAGCACAACCATTAGAATAGAGATGGGCGTCATTACAACCTGGAATTAGGCATCGAGGGATCGATCAGCAAATCTCCATTTAGACAGCTAGTAGTCATGGACAATGGGAATAAAAATGGTATGTTTACTCTATGATAAAGTCTTAGCCACCTTCATATTGTCAATAAGATAAGGCCCAGAGACGGCATCCATGGCTTTCTCACGTGACTCTGTGCAAACAGATGGGGAAGCACTACTGTAACCTGAGCCGCTGTTGGCCTGCAGGCTTTGCGGCGGATGCTTGCATCTGCGGCTAAGCATCTCACTAAAAGAACGCTGACGCCGGCTGCGAGCACTCTCCTGCTTCCCCCGAAACCACAGCATTGCTTGAAGGCGTTGTCGCCGTGAGAGCCCCAACTCCCTGTTTCCCGATCTATGTACGGGGTGAGGCTGCCAATTTCAAGATTTACTGCGTACTTATCTTTCACAAATACAGATTAAAGGTGATTGAGCTTCGACATTCTCTACATCCCATCGATCATATCGATCGATACGTTGGTTCATACCACCACTCTTTGTCCATTCCTTGCCGACGTGTCCCGTTCATTTCGGGCTCTTGTCTTCGGTCCTGATGTTCAACCGCCAGAGACGATTCGTCATCTCGAGCCTGGAAACGGATCTCAGTCTTTCTCACGTTCAACCCTCGACAACGGCTCCATCGTGATAAAAGCGTCTCCTTGAAGGCAGCTGGAGGGCCTGAGCAGTTTCAGATATTTCCTATACTGGTTATTACGGGCTGGTATTGCCTGTCCTCTCGTTGCTAAACCTGTCTACAGAAAGCACTGACGCGCCACATAGTAGCTCAGAACGATCTGAGCCTGGAGCATGAGCACCACCACAGTAATCGGAGCTGGACACTCCTCAATGCGACAATCAAATTGGCAACCGCCGACAAAGACCTCGAGTCCGCAATCAATGACAAGCCCAATAGACAAGTTCCCTCCCTTCAACGACGAATCATATGATACCGCGACAGAGGTAGGGGACTCACCATTGAATCCCGCTGTTAGATATGCACCAAATGATCTTTGGCACCCGCGAAAAGTGGGGCACATTGCCTGGGAGTATGCGAAAGGGCCGAGGGATTCGAAACATAGACCGCGAAAGAGTATCAGCGAAGCAATCAGCACGATAAGGGCACGAAACGCCAGTATGAGTGCCAATGCGCATGAATTGGCAGAAGCCCTGAGGGCTCCCGTGTCATACAAGCTTATAGTGAGATGTTCCATCCCTTGAGTTTTCCATGGCGCTATTACTCATCTCTCGCTAGGTACTCTGCCTAATCTGGTACATGACCTCAGCACTTACGAATACTTCATCCAAGTCTATTTTGAACGCCCTGCCGAAACCCATAACTCTGACGATTGTCCAATTCGCTTTTGTGTCAATATGGTGTCTGTTGCTGTCATACCTTTCGACACTATTTCCCGCTCTCAAGCGAGCTGTCCCAGCTCTCAAGAACGGTATCCGCCACCCATCCCGTGAGGTTATCACAACAGCATTGCCTCTAGCGATATTTCAGTTAGCTGGCCATATCCTGAGCTCTATGGCTACATCTAAAATCCCGGTGTCATTAGTCCACACGATTAAGGGCCTGTCACCTTTGTTTACGGTCCTGGCATACCGTTTCCTGTTCCATATTCGATACGCTAGGGCAACCTATCTTTCATTAATACCTTTGACCGTGGGCGTTATGCTCGCATGTTCAACGGATTTCTCTACTAATTTCTTTGGCATCTTGTGCGCATTCTGCGCTGCGTTGGTGTTTGTCTCCCAAAACATCTTTTCAAAAAAGCTTTTCAATGAGGCATCCCGCGCCGAGTCGGAGGTGCAGTCCGGTGGCCGGCGCAAATTAGACAAACTTAACCTACTCTGCTACTGTTCTGGGCTAGCTTTTCTGTTGACATTTCCAATTTGGGTTTTTTGCGAGGGCTATTCCCTCTTTGCAGATTTCGTTCACGATGGTGTTATCGCTCTCTCAGGAAAGGAAGGGTCGTTGGACCATGGGGCGCTTCTTGTCGAATTTATATTCAACGGCATCTTCCACTTCGCTCAGAACATATTGGCCTTCGTCTTGCTGTCGATGATATCTCCCGTGTCCTACTCGGTGGCCTCGTTGATCAAGCGAGTTTTTGTGATTGTCATTGCGATTGTGTGGTTTGGAAGCTCAACCACGCCTATCCAAGCATTCGGCATTGGGCTTACTTTCCTCGGGCTCTATCTCTACGATCGTAACAGCTATCATGATGTGGCGGATCAAAGGGCGAATGCGGATCACTTCAGATCTAGGGAAACCGTCCTCCCCCTGAATATTGGTACCCCGAGCAAGCCATGGGAATCGAACGGCTATGCCTTTTCTCCTGTGAAAGCTGGTGACGACAAGTCTGCGACAACCGATGAAAGAAAGGAAGACGACGGGCCTGGCCGGGGTCGACCAAGAGGTAGCAGTACATCGCGGATGTGGCTTCCTCCTGGGACAAAGCAAGAGTCCACCTGGCAGCCTGGCGACTTGCAATCCTCAAAATAACCGGAGGTGGTGTTCTTTCTTGTAAAATTATTCGGGATTTGCGGCGTTCAAGGGGTCAGGTGTCATATGGCTTTGTTATTCGGAATTGGCAGATGCCGCTTCATTCCGCGCATCTGCTATGGTGGATAATCGCCCGCTTCTGGAAGTGGCCATCTGGGGGAAGGTTCACAGGGTTAGGTACTCATGTAGATATGCATACAGATCGCAGAAAACACCTAAGTCGAAGCATGCCGCCGACCAGTCATTGTTCTCTGCATAGAAAGGGCAGTGTATATAATGTATAAATATAAATGAGCGCTCCCTTCATCAAGTATGAAGAAAGAGGCATACTCGCAGCTGGACATGGAGCGGTGAGATTGGCTACCTTGAGTGACCCTAAGGTCCAAAGGGTTTATTGCAGTGACGAAATTACAAGTAAAGCTATCCTTCTGCGATGTTAATAGCTGCCAGAAATTGATTCTCACAGCAGCTCTACAGATCAATACTAAAGGAATGTAGCCACCGTCAGTAAAGAACTAAACCATCATTAGGCACCATTGTCGCGAGAGACAAGAGTGCCCTAGGTCGCTCCAGCTCGGTGCAGGAAGATTTGTTCTTGGATCATGTAGCAGAGGAGGTAGGGATTTATCCGATATCAGGGATGAGAAAACCCTACCACCTACAATAATCATGTCCGTGGAAATGAGTATGTGTGGAGAAGAAAAGCAACAAGTGTGGTGAATCCGTCAAAAAAAGATTCCTTCAGGAGAAACTGATATTCCGAGAGACCGAGCCAATCCGGGGGCAATGATTTGAGCCTCCATGGGGATGGTCTTGGCACAGAATACCCCAGCAGTGCATCGACCGAGAGACCGTTCTCCAGTCTCCATCCCGTGGATCCTCTTATCTACTTCCTCGACCCCACATCATCCTCCTTCCATCCTATTTCCTCCTCCTGCTCTCTTTTTCACGATGCGGGCGCAGTTGCTTCGATCGGCGGCCCGTTCCAGACGGGTTCCTAGGGTCAACTGCTTCAGAACTTTTGCGACGACAGTTCCTCGCGCGGCAGAGGTAGAACTCACAATTGGTAAGTGAACTCAAGTCCTGACAACGCGTAGATTTTTTTTTAATTAACTTATCCTTTTTTAGACGGCAAGAAGATTTCAATAGAAGGTCTATCCATTGTCATAATCAGTCGATGGGCCTTCGCTTACTGTAATAACAGCCGGTTCCGCCCTTATTCAAGCTTGTGAAAAGGCTGGCGTGACAATTCCAAGGTATGGAAATCGAGGACGTTCTGAGAAAAGAAATCAATTCTAACTCTACTGCAGATATTGTTATCATGAGTACGCTACCCCTCCTTTAGCGGGACCGTTTATTATTATGCTAATGCAATTACCAGAAAGCTGTCGATCGCAGGGAATTGTGAGCACCTTCACTCTGTTTAAACTGCAAATAATTCTGCTAACAGTGGAAAGGTCGTATGTGTCTTGTTGAAGTCGAACGGGCCCCTAAACCCGTGGCATCATGTGCCTGGCCGGTGCAACCAGGAATGGTTGTCAAGACGAACTCACCTCTGACGCACAAAGCAAGAGAGGGTGTCATGGAGTTTCTTCTTGCCAATCATCCCCTAGACTGTCCCATTTGTGATCAAGGAGGAGAATGTGACCTCCAGGATCAGTCGATGCGATACGGCGCCGATCGTGGACGATTCCATGAGGTTGGGGGGAAGCGGGCTGTAGAGGACAAGAACATTGGGCCTCTGATCAAGACCTCCATGAATAGGTGCATTCATTGCACTCGCTGCGTCCGATTCATGAACGACATTGCTGGAGCCCCAGAGCTCGGAACTACGGGCAGAGGAAACGACATGCAGATTGGGACCTATCTGGAGAAGAATCTAGATTCCGAACTATCTGCCAATGTCATTGATCTTTGTCCTGTTGGTGCTCTCACCTCAAAGCCTTACGCCTTCCGTGCGCGTCCCTGGGAACTGAGACACATTGAGTCCATTGATGTCCTTGACGCCCTGGGTTCAAACATCCGGATAGACGCGAGGGGCATGGAGGTTATGCGGATATTACCCAGGATCAATGACGACATCAACGAAGAATGGATCAATGACAAGACTCGATTCGCATGTGACGGGTTGAAAACTCAGAGACTCACGACGCCCTTGATCCGTAGGGAGGGAAAATTTGTTCCGGCAACTTGGGAGCAGGCTCTGACTGAGATTGCATCTGCGTACCATAAATTGAAGCCGAAGGCCAATGAGTTCAAGGCCATCGCTGGGCATCTCGTTGAAACCGAATCTCTTGTTGCCATGAAGGACCTGGCCAACAAGCTGGGATCCGACAACCTTGCTCTTGATCAGCCGGGAGGAAGCTCTCCCATTGCACATGGTATTGATGTGCGCTCTAACTACCTGTTCAACTCTAGGATCACTGGGATTGAAGAGGCTGATGCTCTTCTTTTGGTTGCTACAAACCCTCGTCATGAGGCTGCTGTCCTAAATGCTCGCATCCGCAAACAGTGGCTGCGCTCTGACCTAGAGATCGCACTCGTTGGTGAGGTCTTCGAGAGCACATTTGATTTCGAACACCTGGGCAATGACATCTCCGCCTTGAAAGCTGCTCTCTCCGGGCCATTCGGGAAGAAACTTGCTGCGGCGAAGCGGCCAATGATCATTGTTGGTAGCGCTGCTACCGAACACCCAGATTCTAAAGCAATCTTTGAGGTCGTTGGTAACTTTGTTGACAAGCACTCTTCCAATTTCAACACCCCTGAATGGCAGGGCTACAACGTTCTTCAGCGCGCAGCATCCCGTGCCGGTGCTTATGAGGTTGGCTTCACCACACCATCTCCCGAGGTTGCAAATACGACTCCCAAGATGGTCTGGCTCCTAGGCGCCGATGAAATTAGCAAGAGTGACATCCCAAAGGACGCGTTCGTAATCTACCAGGGCCACCACGGTGACCGCGGTGCACAGCTTGCGGATGTTGTCCTACCAGGCGCCGCCTATACCGAGAAGTCCGGCACGTACGTCAACACTGAGGGTCGTGTCCAGGTGACTCGCGCGGCTACCTCGTTGCCAGGAGCTGCTCGAGACGACTGGAAGATCCTGCGTGCAGCCAGCGAGTTTCTTGGCGTTCCTCTGCCGTATGATGACATTGAGGCGCTCCGGGACCGCATGGAAGAGATCAGCCCTGCGCTTCGCCGATACGACATTGTCGAGCCGACTTCCATGAGTTCTCTGAGCAAGGTCCAGCTGGTAGACCAGAACAAAGGTAGCAAGGCGACCGGTGCGGTGTTCAAGAAGGTCATTGAAGACTTCTACTTCACCGATTCTATCTCCAGAAGGTTTGCACAGTATTTCTTCCCTTTCCCATTACATCTAGGCTGACCTTTACAACAGCTCCCCGACCATGGCGCGCTGCTCAGCGGCGAAGGCTACCGGAAACCCGGAGACGAATTTCATGGCAGCGGGTGAGCTGTCTCCCCATGCGGCATTTGGCTAGATAATTGTTCGGAGCGGTCGATAGATTCGTTTCCCGTGTGTTTCATCTGGTCTAGGCGTTGTCTTCGACCCACCTCACGTTTGATCCATTATGCCTATTGTTGTAGTTATCCTTTGATCCTGTTTTTCTCTGTTCTCACAGGTTCATCACCCCACCCCTCGACCAGATAATCCCAGAATTATCCACCAGAATCGACGGGGTGCATTTGTACATATGAGGATAAAGTCAACTTCTGAACGTGAAAATACCAAAAAAGGTCAATTTAGAGAGGAATATTGCTTGTGATTTCTTCATTATACTTTTTTGCTTCGCGAGTGCAGGGCAAATCCATTACATATCCCCTGAGATTTTACAAAGAAAAAAAATAAAAAAAAACTCAACTTCTCTTCTGGGGATCATAAATTTGTTGAATAGTACTCTGTACAAAAGGGGAGACAAACCCTCACAGGCTGATATTACTTCATTGCTTAAAGCTATGCTGGTTCCTAGCTACCAAAAGGAGAAAGGGAATCGGCCTAAGGTAACGGCGACGGAAGTATTTTTATGAGTACTATGCCTATGTAGATACCAAGGTATATCGTAATCTTGCTAGTATATGAAGATACTAAGTCGAAGATTTGGGCGGCTGCCTGTGCTAGAGCCTCTAGCTAGCTAGCAAGGATCGTGTAAGGAAGGTGTTTGTAGATTTCTACTGACACCTCGAATTGGAAGAACTGTAACATATGCAAATGTTTGAGAGCATTTTGTCCCGCAGTGTTTCTGCTGAACGGTGGCTATATAACAGCCCAATCAACGTGAATTGGACCCTGTGTTCAAGGGCCAAAGTCGGACTACATTATACTTAAACACGGTCGTCGGACCAGTCAATCGCCGCTTGTAATTCAAGAAGGACTAGTATCTGTTGAAATTCAAGTCATCCATGGTCAATGATCCAATTGTCACCTTGCATCGAGAAATATTTGGACCTGATCATCATATTCCAATGGTTCCTGGGTTACAGCTCATCATCATCTGTTTCCCCTGCTGTCTCCTCCGCGTCTTGTGAAAGATGAGCTGGTCTCTGATCCTCTTCGGTGGGTACAAGTTTGGTGTGATTCTTTGCTGTAGTTCTTTTGTTGAAGGGAAGCTCCCTCCTACGCGGAGGGCTAGATGGCTCCGTCATGACCAGACGGCCAGGAAGCTCTCCTGTTTCTTTCCCCTCCTTTTCCCGGATCTTTGCAACTTCTCTGGGTGGTGGAGGACTGAGCTCCTCGTCTGTAGCAGTCTCTTCCTCATTCTCCAGCGGCTGGGGTGTTGAATGTCTCCCGTCATCTGTTGCCTCATCCTCTGGGACATACTGATCCCGCGCTTCGTCAACATCCATCTTCTCGAAACCATAATCACTCTCTGAATCCTCGCTATACTCTTGTATCGCTTTTCGTTTCGACAACCGACTTGCTTCAGCACGTCTACGTCTGCTGCCCGAAGTGGAAGTCTTAACATCGGACACTGGATTGGACCCTATATATCAGCCAGGTGCTTCCATAAATCTTTCTTCCACATAGTAGGAGCGGTCTCAACCTTTGGTGGGGTCCACCTTGGCCGAAGCCAGCAGGCGCTGCTGGTTGCGGATCTTAAGCTTCTTCTCATTCAGCAGCTGCACAAATCTGGAGATCAGCTGGTCCTCATGCTCGCTCTTGGCCTGAATAAGCTTCTCCAGCTGCACATTGAGCTTGTTGATTGTGTCCTCAGCGATGCGGTAGCGTTCTGTTAAGGAGAGAATCTGCTGCTCCAGAGCATCTGCCCTGGCAACACTGAGACCGGTCCAGTCGAAGAGTTGGATGGCCTGTGCATCATCCTGTCTGAGAGTGATGGAGCCGAGCCTTTGCTGCAAAATGTGTGTGAGAGACAGAGGATATACTGTTGGATTCATCCGACAAGGGCGTACCGTGATGGTATCAATCCTCTTCCTCACGGCAATAACCATCTCCTTGTCCTCGTCGTCGGGGCCTTGAATGCTGGCGGTGACTTCCACAGAAGAGCTCCAGCTAGCATGGCTGGTGGAAGGCGAGTCCTGTCCGAAAACATGGGTCAAAACCTGGGCCCACTCCTCCTCGCTACCCTTATAGTTCTTTGCCCGGAGATTCTCCAAGCGAGACTGTCTCACTGCGACGAAACCGTCAGCAGGTAGAAGAAACAGGAACCGCGACTGGGCAGCTGAAACATAAAGCGGCGCACCTGAGCCGACATAAGGGTTTTCCCCCTCGGTACCTACGAGCTTCAGGTCCAACGGAGCAGAGCTGGTGGACGAGACATGGACCAGCACGTACGCGGCGGGATCGTCAGACCTGGGAACGCGCAGGATGCGAGGCAGATGGGACTGGCGGGAAAACATGGTAGGGGAGAATACCAGGAACGTATGGGAGACTGATATCACAATCAGCAATCAATAGAACAGCATGGCTTGCATGGCATAGCACAGTCTGGCATATATATATATACAGCGGACATGGACAAAGAACTCCGTACCGTGTATGATATCAACCTACCATCAACCTACCACCAGACGTGAAGGACTTGTGGGCGGGGGTAACGCGAGAACCCGCGACAGATATCTAGATGTACGGATGCCTGCTTTTGGCCATAGTGCCTGTCATGCCCTACGGGAGGGCATGGGGCACATGGCGCATGGACCTGACGCTACAGGTGACCGGCGACCACATCCGCTAGGCACAGGTCACTGGCCGGGCCCCAAGGCGCCCTCACCGCGCGTCCGTGACCCGCCTCTCGCCCCGGCGTGCGCTCCGCCCGGGCCCGTTGCCTCCATCACCTCCAGCTGCTCCGTACAGAGTACTCCTACCTCACCGGCGCACTGCAACGGTCCCTCCCAGCCGTCTGGCCTACCGATCCATTCCCTCCCTCGCTTTGGGTCTCGACTTCGTACCGGACACCAGATTCCGAACTCGCTCGCCTTCCAATCCTTCTTTCTCTCCTTCCTCCGGATTCCACCCATTCCTTCTAGCCTCTCCCCAGTCTCCTCAACCTCATTGGAGCGTCCGGCGTGAGCCGCATCGCAGTCGTACCCGCTGCTCCCACCTCCGCCCCCCATCCGCTCTCGAGTCCAGTTCCCAACCAGCTCGTGGAAGGTCGGGGCTGTTCAACATTGTTCCAGATCTTCCACCTTGTGATCTATTACTACTTAGCTGCTCCTCTCTGGAGAAAGAAAAAAGTTCTGCGTCTTTCGCGCGTCTAACTACTGGAGTCCTCGCAGATGTCACGGGATGAAGTTCAACCCTCTCACCAGTTCAGTGTCAGCGTCTGATAACTCTTAGCACTCCGTCTAGGTCTTGTCCGTTCCTCTGGACCTGACTCCAGTCCGTTACACTTACATGGTCTCTGCGTTTCTACCATCTCATTTCACGACCCTCCCTCCACCATGGAGGAGTCGACCCCTGGGCTGCGACATGGCAACCAAGAGACGATTGAGTGTTGGGATGATGACGGTGACCTGCAATGTACCGACGACTTTCAATTTCGCACTGCATCTACCGCTACATCCCTGACAAGCTCCTCCGTTCGACGCTCCGGTCACCGCGATTCCATCTCGTCTCGCCGCTCCGCCCGCTCCGATCTCGATTCCAATGTGGGCGGCGATGAAGACTGGCAGGTCTTACTGCAAGACAATGATGAGGTGACCGAGGAGGCTATTGCCTCTGCGAAAAGTGCAGGCATTCCAATCCCCGCCAACGTCCCCAAGTCCGCCCTGCTTGGGGGAACCATCAAACGGCTCGGCCGGAGGAAGATCAAGAAGGCCGTTATTGATGACTGGTCTGAGGATCTGGAACTGCCAGCGAATGGTGGAGAACTGGCGTTGAAGACAAATGGGGAAATAACATTCCCCGATGCCCTTCGCCAGGTCAGCTCGAACCTCGCGAGCCCAGTCAAGTCTCACACCTCGGCGCTCTTGGGTGATGCCGACTTATCGCCGCAGTCGAAGGCTGTCCTGCCAAATCTGGAAAAATTTCGAGACTCCAACGATGGCGCTGATCTCGAGGACCTGTCCACGATAAAGTTCGCCAAGTCACAGTCGAGATCACTACAGGAAGCCATCTCCCTTTCTAGCCCTCAAAGAACTAACGATGACAACGAAGATTTCGAGAAAGATTTTGAGCTACCAGCAGATAATGCCCCGCTGAGACTTTCGACTCGTAAAGACTTTCCGAGAACTTCGAGCCCTAATGCTGACGATTTCGATACGGAATTGTCCGAAGGCAGCATTGGCGTTCGCTTTGGCGGGACTACGAGAGATGGACGATCAAACCGCAGTTCTTCAGTCTCTGGTGTCAGCCCCAGCGTCTCGAGTTGCTTGACTGGCGAGAGTGAGGATGACGGTCTTGATGGCCTTGTTCTTCCGGATGGGCCTTTGAACCTTGAGGAATCACTAAGGAAGCGGCAAGAGGCTCTGCGAGCAGAGGCTGCTAATCGTTCCAAGGAAGCCCAAACGGCGAAACGACTTTCTGGCGAGGATGACTTCTTCTCTGACATTGAGATTGGGGATGGAGACGTCTTCAACTCCACAAAACTGGCATTGAATCAGAACATAAAACGCAAGGAAGCGCGGCCAGCGAGCCCCGCTCGTCGGTATGCAACTACGATCACATTCACGAACAAGGCCGTGTCCCCGAAAAGTCGACTACCACGTCTCTCAGGTCATGATCGCGCCCAGTCCACCCATCTTGAGCCCGTATCTGAGAGCGGGGCCCCCCTCTCTAAGTTCCGAAGACCACAGTCACGAGTCGGCGGCCATTCATCCCATTTATCTCTTCCTAATATTCCTATATCTAATGCTTCACACACACCATCGACTCCCTCGACGCCGAACCGGCGAGCTCTCGGAAGGAGAGCTTCGAGGGAGGCGTTGAGGAGCGAACATAGCACTACCAGCACTCAGTTCCCGAAGACAAAGAGATCGGTGCCGGTCATACAAAGTGTTTCCGCACCTGGACCGATACCATCATCCCAACGGCCACCGTCGCGTCAGGAAGGCACCGGTCGTCGACCGAAGACTCCAGTAGACCGCACAAGTAACTCACGGCTAAATCCGAACCGCAGACCTCAAGTTCCGTTCCTTCCGGCCGGTGCCTCTCAGAGCCAGTCCCACCATGCCAGTGTGAAGAACCTGCGTCATTTCCGCCGTAACGACTCCGATGGTTCTAGCGAGGTGGTCAGCACTCAGAGATCGATGTCTCAGGTTTCCGGCTCCAACCGTCCCGACTCTCCTGGACGCTGCAGTTCCAGTGAACTGAGCCCAGAGACTCTGGCCGCTGCTGCTAAGCGTGCCATTACTAGGCCAACTCGTCGACGAAATTTTGGGGACGGAACCGAATTGGAATCTTTCGACGATTTACCGACATCCGCTTCCGCTGAGAGCAAATTCATGAAGCATCCTGTTGGACGTGGTGCCCCAAGATCGCTACGGAACAGGCTGAGCCAGAGTCAGGCGGCACCCTCATCACGGACGGAAACGCCGATTCCACCGACCACACCTGTTAGTTCCTCCAAATCGCAGGACTTTATTCCCAGATTCGCACGAGATACCAATGCCTCTAGAAATGCGAGACAACAGCGAAACGCCTCAACGACGATAAGCGCAAAGGAGCGCGAAGGATGTCCTCTCGCCCCCGTCAATGCAAATTGGAAAGCTCAAGCTAGGGCTCATGGTGCAGGTAATTCCGCCTCTGTAAAAGGCAAAAAGGCAAAGACCGCAGGAACACCTGGAGCTAGACCTCAATTAATCAGACCAATGGGCACAGGCGTCCACGAAGCGAAATGTAAGTTGATGCTACCCTCCTTGTGCATTCCATCTTCCGCTCACCTCTCGTGATAGCTGTCAAGGGTATGCATTACAATCCCGCTGCGTTTCGTTGGGAGGGGAATGAAAATGCCGTTACCGACTTTGATGACGTAGCTTCTACTAAATCTCTTAAGTCGACTCCCGCCCTCATCACCAATGTGGGAGCTATGCAAGGTGTGCAGGTGGTTGGCGGAATGGTCTTTGACCCTCAACGGATGTGCTGGCTTAAGCTGGCGCCCTCGCAACCGGGAAAAAATGGTGTTGCAGTGATTCACGACGAAGATGATGTGTTTGCTGGTCTGGATGACCTTGAAGATCGCGTCCCGACGACAGTTGGTCTTCGCCGAAGAAGAATGTCTGGCGACGTTAATGAATTCGATGCAGCTACAAGCGGAGATGAGAAGAGCGCCGGTGACTCTTCGGATGATTGGCCCATCACGGAAGAGTTCGATGTCGGTCCCGAATTTATCAGACGACAACGAGCAGAGGAAGAGAAATGGAGACGTAAAGTTGATAAATGGATTACCGCTGATCGCAAAAAAATCGGGGATGACTGGAGATGGGCCATCCGTGACTTGGTGAGATCTGACAGAACTCTGAGTGCTGGACAATTCGACAACACATGATAGTAATGTTTCTGTCTTATATCTACACATGTTTTGAGCAAGGCAAAGGACAAGCTGCGGGAAAGAAACCAGGAACAAAAAATGTTGCGGAGGAAATAGACTGGAGAAAGGAGTACTATCCCTTCAAGTCTCTTTCCCCTCCTCCCCATCAGTTCATGCTGCGTCAGAAGCTCATAAAGGGGCATTTTATGTTTATCAGACCCTATCATTCGGTTCTCTGATGGCGTTTTAATATTTTTTGGCTCAGAAAATTATGATGAAAGGGAATACTGTATTCCTCAACAGCCAGGTCGGAACTAACCTCCTATCCAGGCTGTCACAGATCTTCTATGACTGACGACAAAAAGACAACTTTTGTTTATATTCATTGTGTTGGCAACTTCTTGGATTTTGTTCTTGTATCTTGTTTTCCCATATGTGCCCTGTTTTAAGTTTCTTTTTATCCTCTTGTCTTGTCTGGTTTGAGTGAAGACCTCAAGACAGGGTTTCTCCTGTTATGAAATGTTTGTAATTATATCTTGTTCATGTAATATTAGAGATCTTGTAGTCTGGTTTGACAATATTGCTTTTATATGTTATGTCTCCTATATCAGGCTAGGTGACCATAATAAAGAATGAAACACAAAGAGCACATAAGACTGGAAGAACTCCAGTCTATGTGACAACAGAGTGGGAAACAAGTGCAGCCTGCAGTCATTGGATTCTACATTAGCATCCAGAAATAGAAATTGTCAAACTGGTGGATCCAACAACAGGAAGGAATATATATCTTATGGGGAGAGAGGGCTAAGATTTTCAGTAACTTTGAAAACTGGTGTAATATATTCTATAGAATAGAACTATTAGTTCTGTGAAAGCATTATTTACTCTAGACAACACTTGTACTGCAAGTAAGAATTGATTATTACTTCTGTATGCCTTTGTCCAATGCCATTTGCTATGTTTCACTGTCAGACAGTATACTGGACAATGCTCAGACTCAATTTCAGTTACACCGTACCTGATTGTCCTCTCTGTCTCATAAATCTAGTCTGGCACAAGCAAGTTCAATTCTAGTACCAGGCAAGAATACCGCCACGGAGGCTGCCTTGGAGGCAAATGTTTAAGCTGTCAACTCTCAGGCCATGCCAAATTCTAAAGTCCCTTGAACAGTTCTTATGTGCAACAAGCCAAACTTCTCTTGGGTTAGTCGAGTGTGATGCTTTCACAGAAGATCTGTTAAACTGCAAGACTGAGAACACTGCTGACAAGGGTTACAATGTAGCTGCTAGACTTTCTACTTATTCTCCTAGAAAATGAAAATGCGTAGAATCCAGTAGACAATTATGGTAGACAATAGTGAGCAGTCTGTGGTATGCACAGGTGCTCAGCTAGCATCTGCAGCTGAGTTCCTCTTACAGGGATATATCTTGTTAGAAGCTGGCACATGGTCCTTACAGACAAGGGAATACTTCCATACTCTCCACATGAGGAATATGCACTTTGTAAAGGAGGAAGGACATGGTTCTGTGATGGCAGTCTCCAGGGCATGCCTATATGCTGGAATGGGGAACCAATTCTGCGACATCGGGAAGATGCATGTTACACCAAAGGACAGAATCTTGATTTGCCTATCTGCTTGGATAAATCAGAACTATGATTATTTTCTGACATCTTGAAATGAGAGAACAGAAAAGCAGCAACCTTGGAGGCAGCTAGCCTGAGCTCGAGGCGCAGATACTTGAGGCTCGGAATTGGAAATTTGGAATCCACCATTATTCCACTATGACTAGATCTCCCGAACTGATACCTACGTTCCTCTTATCTACAATATGCTACAGACCCCTTGCTAGGCAGTCAGGAGCTAGCATACTTTGTACCACAGATGGAAACTGAACAGCGCGTCTGTGGCTGATTGCACAGCGAACACAAATCCCACTGTTAATAGCAATAATAAGACCTTTCATCCAGGCTTTCCGACAGATCTTCCTAATGCACCGAGCATGACATTGGTACGAGCAATCCAATACATTCACAGCCTTGTCCCGTCATCCGGAAGGTACTTAGATACATAAGAAAGTCATGATGATGTCGGGTTCTTGCTCACCGGGTAATAGATATTCGACCCTACTTGAGAATCAATACCTTTCTCTCTTTAGGGCTTCCCTGTTTCCTGGAGAGAGAGAGATTGAAAGGAAATGGCAATTTGAGTGTTGAGATGTCCCGCTGGTGAATGGTGCATCAATGCCTGCAAGGTTCTAGACCCCAAGGCTAGTCATGTGTTCTGGAGAATACGCTGTTCCACTCCAGAAATAAAAATAATAGCCCCAAGCCTGTGTGTTGAAGCCAAAGTAAGCTCGATGGCCTGGGAGAGGACCGTCCTAGATACAGTGCAGGCCACTGTGCCAGAAGTAGAATTTTCCGGTACACGATTTCTCGAAACCCCCGCGTAGCGTTAAATTAGTCACTCGTGAACTGATTTAGAGGCTGGAAATTCATTAGAAATATATAACTCTCCAGCGAGTTCATCGCCAATTCTGTAGTCTTGGATGATTTGGGCTAGCCGATGAAGTGCGGAAGTGCTGAAGTTTCTTAAGAGAACACTGGTAAGGGTAACCCATTTGGTAAACACAACACAGATACTCTTCCATTCCTGTGTATGTGACTAAATGGTAATTTATAGGAGACGGGAAGCTGCAGGGTGGCATTGATTAAGGACTGTTGTAGATACCAAGGCATTCTCCCAGGAGTCAAAAATAACGTCATATCCATCCTGAGAGGCGCAACAGAAATATACTTTCGTAATTTACAATGCATACCACCACTATCGCACTGGATTCGATCACCCATAGAATTTCTGGGAGGATAATAAAAATAAAGGATTCCACAGCATGAAATGTATGCTAGTTTAAGACAATGACAAATGCACATTAACGGTATTTAGTTTCTGCTATTACAGTAATGTATCCTGCACCTAGATCAGGCTGTAATCCAGATGCATCCGCCACAGTTCAAAAAATCGTCGGCCAAACAGAGACAATCCTGCTGTTCCGGTTATTTGACTAGGCTCCCGGAGTCGAGTTGAGTGACCATGGAACTCCCCCAGTCGCGTGATCTCTACTCGGCCCTTGACAATTCTAAGAACAGAAATGTGCATGGTTGGCGATACAGGTCTTGTCCTCCGAGCCCGGATGTTCCGAGATGTGACGGACGAAATTTAGAGCAGACAACTATCCCTAGCAGAAGAGCGGGCCCTCGCATTGGGAATTTTGCGATGTCGCCAGCAAATTTTAGAAGACTTCAGAATACTGTAGGTTGCTTTCAGAGCAACGCCTCAGCATCAAAGCAACAGTCCATAATATTACATGCATCTGGTCAATCCACGTCGACTCCATAAGGGACCGAGACATCATAAGTCCCGCGAAGACAGGAAGCAGTACCCACCTAGACAGGTGCCTAAGTAGGTATCGGGTCCGATCACCGGATCACAAAGCGAACTAGGTTAGATAGGAGTATTTACAAATTTGTTTCGGAGCATCCACGGTAACAGGGGAGAAGAAAACAAAGTCAAAAAAAGTGCTATCTAAGAAATCGGACATCATGCTGAGAGAATAGCAGGATTGGCGAGATCCGAGATTTCGTGAATCCGTCTTTGCTAGTGTCAGGCAAACCTGCAGTAAGCTCGTTCATTTCATTATTATTATTATCGAGGTGTTGGGCAACAGTCGGGAGCTCGGAAACGAGTGCATCGCTAGCATGGATCCGGGGACTTGCCTCCCCTGAAGATATTTTAAGGGCTCCTCTAACTGTTTTATTTCTAGCTGCGCAGGCATTCTCGCGTGTTGCTATTCGGAGGGCAGTAAATTGTCAGCAATTACCTACAGCCTGCTAACTAGGTACCTCTTGACTCTTGAACTTCGCACAGTATGTGGAGCTCTCTTTTGTTTTTCTCCTTTCTTTTCCCTTTGTTGGGTTCCTATGGGTTTCCGAATTTTTCATCCATGGATGATAGCATCCATTGTTCCAGGTACCGCGCAATGCGTCAAGGCATCGCATAGCTGCGGGTGATGGCATCATTAGAATCGAATTCATGCCAGTGGATCGTTTCTGTCCGCTGCATCCATGCTCGGATTACTTGCATGGGGATTCCTTTGGCGAATAGATGAAGAAGCGTTTCGCTATCGGCACAGACGCAGATGCCGTGCGGGTCATTGTTGCTGCCTCCCACTAACTTAAATTAGGACATTGACTATTGCGGCAGTTGCGGGAGCTCTGGCTGCCGTTGGAATATCTGTAGCTATGTCGCTTGGCTATATCATTCCTTAACTATTCAGACACACTCCCCTCAGCAATTGACAGCTGCCATGTCAGCAAAGGGTATTGTACTGTACTCAGCAAGTGTAAATGACCTATACAGGGAAAATCTATGCAACGCCGTCTTGAGCGGCGCGCAATGAGTGCCCAAACAGGAGATACTGGGAAGGCGCCTTTTCTGTGCCCGACCATGTCAAATGTTCTAGCGTCGAACTGTGCTACTTGTTCTACGCTCAATGGATCACGCCACACCTCTGTTTCCTTGGAGCATCCATGCAGCAGCCTGCAGGAGGATTCAATCTTTCCACAGCAAACTAGGACCGAATGCCCACGCGGGTGGCGATGATTCAGGTACGAAGCTGAGATCGACCCTGTCGCATTGAGTTTTCAGCCCGCCCATCGCTCAAAGAGGTCAAGAAACGAGGACAAGAAAGACTGAAAATCCCGTGCTCAAAGACGATAGTAGCTGTGAGAGAATCTACTATTGTACAGTACAAAAGTACATAGATACTGGCCGATACAATCAAAGGTTTGTATCACTCTAAAATCACTAGGTACCTAAGTAGCTAGATACAGAGTGTCCTGTTTCCTGGTTATCAATGAGCTGATAACAGATCATGCTGCTATTCTGCAAAGGGGGAAAAGCGGAGAAGCCAAGAGCGGCAGTGGAAGCCGCCTAGCCCGCTTACTCATCCCGGGGAAGACGATGCTGTCAGGATCCTCCAATACGCCTAGACTCTAGGGGGACCCTTGGATACGTTGCACAGGATACGGTGGCTTTTGATGAAGTGTGAAACACTCTGGGGAATTCTCGTGGCCAGACAGGAGTCGACACACACCAGCTTACACGTTGACGCACAGCTCGGACGATCAGGGAAGCATCAGGAGTGGGAAATATGTCTATTACGGATACCCGGTTCTCATCTACAGCCCGCAGAATACGTTGCCTTAGTGGGCCTATATTTCTCTGCATATCAGTCATTGCATGGTGACAAGACAGGCGACCAATGGCTCAAGGAAGAACGAAGTGAAGATTTTGAACCCAAGCATCGACATCATCATCGTCGTCGTCGTCAGAAGCGAAGAACATCTGAACCAGGTCATCCACGAGCCTACATGTCGGTCTCTATTATTGACCAGAGCACCAAGCGTTAAATTGAGGCGCGTCATTGACCTTGTTGACTTCGTTGGCGCTGAAGGTGGAAGAGCGCCACACTCGAGTTCAGTGATTGGTCCTCTCACCTCGGCAGACAACGAACTGCGCCGAAGGACCTCGACGTGGCTCATCGAATGTATTCCTTGACGAGGCGCCTCGATAGATGATGATGATGATGATGACTACCCTCACTGCAGAAGCGCCTTACTCACGGCGGTCAAGATGCTTGAAACTCGCCATCCTGTAGCTGCTGATAACCTGTCCTCGGTTTCTTACCTGATTCAGCCCTGCTTGGATAAAGATGAATTATCAGACTGCACTATCCTCAGCCAAATAATGCTCTGCTCCATTTGGCTGCTTCTGATCCCGCGGTGATAGCCCTCGTCCTTGAATCGAATGAATGGCTTATAGTCCAGTCATCGCTGTTCCGCATCCATGCCAGCTCCACACAGCCTTATTATTTTACTCCAGGCGACTTGGGTAGTACCTACCGTACCTTACAGAGGTACTCTTCCGTTACATACATGCTTCTTCTTCAGGGATCCCCTTCTTTCGCATTCCCTCGTCCACTGGTTCTCCTGTTTCCTGCACGGGTAGGGCGTCAAGGTCTCTTCAAACATATCTAATGCCAGTCATAACGATCCTTGAGGGTATCATACTTCCGTTTTATTTCTTGCATTCCTCTGTCACTAGTGGCATTTTCCTTTTAACGCCATCTTTTCCCCTGACTGTGAATAATCTTGAGTTATCGAGGTTCCTAATCCTCCTTCTATTCCCCTTCGTGGCTGTGCGTCCGGCGTAACTCTTGCTCCAAAGCTCTCATTTCTTCTATATCAATTTGGAATACCCGCTATCAAGATTCAATATCACAAGAAGTCCTCATTATCTCTTTCTCCCCTTCCCTTAGTCTCCTTTTCCTGGCACAGAAGCAAAATCGACCTCCTCGAAGATCGACGACAATTTTATCAGACTGCTGGCCATTTTCGAACTAAATCTTGGACTCGCGTATTCCCAATTGCATTCGGTCCAGTAGAAATTTGTTTTCTTATTCTTCTTCTTTCACACACTCTCTATTTTTCGTCATCATGAGTGGCTATCGGAGACGCAACAACCAAGGACACGAGAGCTACCTCGTCAACCAACAGCTCGGCATGCCCGGAACCTATGTTAATGGCGAGAGCAGTGAATTTGGATATAACGGATCCAGCCCATACAGCTTTTCTCAGCAATCTTTCAGTTCATACACATCTCAGTTCGGCTCACCTTTTGGCCAGCCCTTGAATGTATCCTCGAGTATGCCACAGCTGAATCCACAATATATCTCGCCGGGGCAGTCTATTCCGCAAACATCGTCGCAATCCCATATGCTCACTCAGGAGTTGCAGCACCAATCTCAACGGTACCTATCCCAAGCTCATTATCTCCACTCCCCGAGATATTTACCTCTCCATGAGACCTTTCATGAAGCCGAAATCGAAAGCCAGGAGTCTTGTAACGAGAACACAATGTTATCCGAGCCAGTTGTACCTCCATTGGAGGGCTTTCCAGATGTCAGGGAATTTGACCAACTGATGAAAAGGTGTGTCAGTGTTCCCCAACTTATTCAAGTGATTGTGTTTTCTTTTTGCTCACTAAAGAACCATCCTAGTTATGTTGATGATCTTTCTGTGAAGAAACAAGATAAGGCACTGATTCATGCCAAAAGAGCACGCAACATAAGGACTGTTCTCATAGACCCAAAAGACACAGCCGTCGAATCAGCTCAATTCAGGTATGTGTTTCCGTTCTGAGGAAAGGAGGAATCTGTCTTTTGCGGCCCCTTCGAACAATGCTACCATTGGATTGTCGAAGCTTGTTCTGAAATCAAGCGAATAGGTTCTGGGTCAAAAAGATGTTCAAACTTCAACCAGTCGATAGCCGAGTACCGGATGTTAGTAACTCAATCTTATTTAGTCATGTCATAGTTACCTATTCAAGCTGACTAGGTACTTCGTTTAGAACAAGAAGATGATCTGCCATGAAGGGAAGCCAGTGGCAATCAGAGAGAAACTTTTCAAAATTCTCACAAAAGCGCACCAACAGTGTCAGCATGGAGGCCGAGATAAAACCTCAGCGGAGGTTCGGCGGATCTATTCCTGGTAAGATGAAATTGTCATTTGTTCAGTGGCTTGGCATTTCCTTCTGACTACTTGTTTCGCAGGGTCCCCAAAGAGCTTATTTCTCGTTTCGTCAAGATATGCCCAACCTGTCAAGTCCGTCGTGGTGGAGCACGCTTGACACCTCCTAACTCACGAAGAGGATCCCCTCGACTTGAGTCAACATCTCACTCTCCGATGCTTCTCTCACCGCCCGTATCCAGACGGGAATCAACATTCAGCCGACCAATCCCCGTGGAAAGGTCACAAGCAGATTGTTTTGGTCAGCTTAATGATCATAGTGGCTGGACAGACAACAATCAGCGTGTACATGGACGACTGGGTATCAATACTGGCTCAATACATGCTTTGAATACAGTGACAATGGATACACACACAAGCGCAATCCCGGCTCCATTTAACCATTTGACGGACGAAGTGTCAGGCGTTTCAGCTCAGCTCAATTATAACTCTGGATACATAACCACACATGGGAACTCAGGTCACCATGACTATTAGCCACTGGTGTTTACTTCGGATTGCAAATCCTCACAATGAAAGCATTTGTTACCCATTTCCAGCTTAGAATCGAGAGCCCCTCTATCTGGTGTGGAGTCTTTCATGTCCAATTTTGTCGTAGTATGATAGGCCCGGGCCAATGACTGCTTGGTTACTGTCTTACATTTCTCGGATTGACCTCTTCTTCGCCTGGGTTCATTTGATCTCTTCTTTCTTTTTCATTCAGCTTGGCGAGCCAGGAATTATTTCGACCTTGATGTACGTCAGGTTGAACTCGGAACGATAAGTAGTCTCACCCGGAAAAAGCATTTAGAAAGAGCTATTGATTACTCGGCTGTAAAATGGGTAGAGCTGGAAATCTGTATTCATCCTGATGCTTGAAAGATTAGTCGCAGGTTCTGTTCTGGAATCGTTGATTTTTATTGGAGACAGCTGACGATGTATGAGTTGAAGTCATTAAGTAGGCACTAATCTCTGCATCTCCAAAGAATCTTTGAGTGAAGCTTTTTTTTAGGAAGAGTGAGGCAGAGAATAAGGCCTTATGAAATGGGATGAGGGGAGGAAGGGACCTCAGTCTCATTTTTCACAAAATTTGTAAGTCTTGAACATCTCTTATCCTTTTCAGCACAGAGGCTTCTTTCCAAATTTAATAGACCCGTACGGGCAGCCTCAATCAAGAAGACGCTAAGACTGCCAGAAATAGCTGGCTGATGGGCCGTTGAGCGTCATCCTGATCTTTAAGAGATGTACCCCAATATTGTAATCTTCACAAGAAATACCTACACCAATTTTCTTTCTTCCCACAACATAATTTCACAGGCTCCGGGTTCTGCTACCGCTTCACGGTCTGATTACGGGTATAAAATGTTATTTTATACCGTGTCAGCCTCAAAGCATAATCAAAGCAGGAAAACCACGTAAAGGCGGAAATTCATTGTAGGATGACATCAACAATGGAAAGGGTGTAAGTTGACATCTACTAAGGACCTCATCGTGCGAAGGACAGGTCTTGATACTGTCTATGAGTAGATAAAAATCGTGCCGAGAACAGGACGGTAATATCGTATCCTAGGTATAAGGATCTGTGATCTTTTTTGGTGGTTGACATCCAGCATAATGTATGTATCAATATACACCTTCCTCCAGCACAAACGCAGAGAAGAGGCAACGTTCTCCAATTCAAAACGTCATTCACGCAGATAACCTACCTTTCCATAGCATTACAGCATAACACGGTATATATGAATGCTCCATTTCATTGGGCAGTAGATGCTATATTCTCTATGGTCCTTAAGCATCTCACAAGGAATCAAGAGCAGTAAAAATACACCAGAAGAATGTGAAGTACAAGCTTTTCATAGGTCGCGGTACATAAAAAAGGAATACATTTGTAAAACATCGATCGCAAGATGTGCTAGTGATACCCAATATATTCGACATCTTTTTCAAACAGGAAGGGAAAATTTTTTCCCTTTTAAGACCCTATGGACGGTCAGCGCACGATTCTTTTTTATTGGAAGAGTTGTAAGTAAAAGCACCTACTTTGTATAGTAGATATAAAAGAAATCCGAATAGAGCACCGTCTGAATGATGCCTGCTATAACTGGAACAGCATGGAAGTAATTCTCAGCAAAGTAACGATATATCCAGTTAGGAATGTAAAGGGCTCGGTATAACCCTAGCGCGAATAGATAATGTGTAGTTATAGTATCTGCTTCACCGGTGCGTTGCAGCATAAAGAGTTGGGGCAAAATGGCAACAGACTCGAGCCAGATTGAGAACGTCCACAGTATCTGAAGACTCAAATTCAGTTCTGCTCTCCTCAGCTATGCCTGTCGGAGTAGAGGAAAGACCAACCTCGGAGATGCTGTATTCATAAGGGAAAAGAATCGCTAGCAGCGCGCTAAAGCCAAGAAGGTATTGAACCTTAAAAGTGTCGATATTGGGGTCGTGGGTGGGCTTGTAGTCGTTAAGCATGAGGTAGACAGTGTACGCGGAAGAACCGATGAACAGGATTTTGAATGTGGTGTTGTAGGCAGAGTCCGTGAAAGTCCAAAAGAGGTCTTTTGAGAAGCGAACACAGATCAGTAAGTGCGTTCTGTGACAACTGCAAGGAGACTGCAAGGCTTACCAAGGTACCGTGTCACGAAAACGATCAAATACAACACTTGAGATTTGAATGACAATCCGGAGCAGCTCTTCCATCAAAGTCAAATAAGGCCTACCAGGACCTACCAGGATCAAGGGGTAGACACAGAGCACCTACACTCGAAGACTTCATTTTCTGCAGAAGAATGAGTATTGATGCCAGATGACAGAAGTCAGCTGTCTCAAGCATCTCAGTCAACTTTCTCGACGGAGCATCACCAAGAGTAGCAAGAATGGTTTAACACACCTGATAGCCTAAAGATATTCATGGTGGCGGTCGACGGTCGGAGTAAAACTGTCGTCTGTGCTTTTTGATCAGGAAGAGAGAGGCGAGAGCAAGACGCTGAAGTATGATAGGTATTGATCGAATAGCAAGGGGAAAAAGTGAAGTGCTGGGTAATGTGAAGCAGGAAAGGCCATGAACCAGCCACACAGCCCTAGCCCCTTTGGCGTACAACACTGGGAGGTCGAAAAGCACCACGCTGAAGTAGTAGTATAAGCGGCTGAGTAGTATCAGATCAGCGAGGGCACGAATGTTGACACGCAGCCTCGGAAGGGACGAAACGAGGCAAGCGAGCCGATGCGCGGCGGCGAGCCCCACATCTTAGAGATTGCTTTCAAGGCCAGCCTCGACATGACATGCAGAAGCCAATCTCTACAGCTGTGGTTGCGTAATGCCTGTGGACCTCGCCGCAGGCATGTTCTTCTTCCCCGTAGTGGTTATTATATGGGCATACCAGGAGATGAACGTTGAGTCTCTCTCTATCTCTCTTTATTTCTCATCACCTAGTTCTCCGTACATCGCCGAGTGTCAAAGGTAACGGATTGAGTTCCATATATCATACACGTCATACTTTTTCTATCTTTCCCAGGATGTTGCAGAGGTCGCTACTATTAACCGCATATGCGGGCTAGCAGTAGCAGATATCCGTGCTTCAGAACTCAAATACGTGTTGAAAAGCAGCATTTAAAAGCATCTTAGAATGCTGTGCTTCCTCCAATGCTCTCTCCTTCAGTCATCCGTTGCAGGTGGCCCTCGGCTAATTCACTCTTCAATGCACCAGTTGCGCTTTCCCTGTCTAATCTATCCCAATCTCTCAATCCGGCCCTCTTTACCCTTTGCTTCTCCGCGATCTGCTCTAGCAACTTTTCTTTGTCTGCTTCCAGCTGGGCAAGTCGCTTCTCGGTCGCGGAGTCCAACCCCGAGGGGAGAAGTTTTCCCCCAGGTATAATCGATGGAAGTCCTGAAAGGTGATTCGCGAACCGTTGGTTGCGAGAGTAGGTGGTAGAAGCGCTATTACTGTGTCGATACGAGGCATGCCGATGAGTATCGTGGCCTGACGGCGCAGGCGCAAAGCCACTCCGAGGGCCCGTAGGAGGTCCATGAGGGGCTGGAGGCGCAGGTCCGCGACGCACCGAAGGCGCACCTGCCCAATTTGCATCCCGTGCAGGGTCTCTATGGGTGAAACTTGGGCCGCCTCGGGGGCGGGTTGGGGCAGAGAGCAAGGAGATGTTACTCCCACGAGTTTGCGCATATAGAGACATAGGACCGTTGGAGGGACCCGAAGGCGGAGAGACTCGCTGCGATGTAGCGTAATTTGGGGGGTTGCTCGGTGGATTTCTAGATGGCTGAGCTCCGTTGAATTGCACTGGAGCGCTTGATATTTGCGGCTGCATAGCTCGCGATGCTCCGTTTATATCCGAATCGCGAGTAGTCTCTACCATTGAAACGACAGGTTGTTCTCCTTCATTAGAAGCGATTCTCGTCTCTTCATGACGTGAAGGCCACGATTCCTGTAGGGGTGATTTTTCCTGATGAGAAGATGAAGGAGCTGAAGGCCTGGAATCACGCCGAGGAAGGGTTGATTGACTGACTGGCGATCGATTTTTGGCCTCAGGAGGTGCCAAGTTCAGCCTGTCTGGATGGGTAGATGGTGAGGAGAGTCGAGACGTAGCGGCAGACCCCTGAGAAGAAGTATGTGCAGATGGAGCCGGCCTAGAAGGCGATGGTGAACGCCTTCTGAATGTACCCTCGGGATAAGGCTCCCGACGTCCTCTGTCGACTGGACTTCGGGATCGAGTAGGATACGTTCGCCGCGCACCAGGATCTCGAATGGTAGTACGTCTTGTCGGTGAAACACCTCTTGTATACTTGTCTGAAGCGGGTGATGCAAGACGCTCTCTTTTTGGAGACCTATGATCATACACAGACGATGACGGGTCGCGCGTTCGCTTCGGAGTCCGAGCCCTTGAAGCTCGAGGAGAACGCCCCCTACCACGTGGAGATCTGGAGCGCCACGAAGAACGTAACGGAGATCTTGGTCGTTCGTCTCGTCTCGGCGAAAACTTCCTGGAAGGAGATCGCGTTCTCCCACGGTGTTGAAAGTGTCCAGCTCCGGTATCTCGATCCCTAAACGAGGGACTGCGGGAACGACGCCGAAAAGCAGGGGAGCGGCTTCTTAGTCGGTTGGACTTCGATGGCACCCATGTATCAGCCACAGGGCGAGGGGAACGATTTCGAGGAGGCGATCGAGTTGACCGAATATAACCTCGAGAAGGCGAGCGACCCAATCTGTCCGACGGACGATAGCTCTCCCCACCGCGTCGATCGTCAAACCTGGACACCGGGATTGGGTCAGCTCTTATAATGTGGAACCGCGAGAAGGAACAAATGCAGGCGCTATTGTGAGGAGAAGCAGAGAATCACACCTTCTATCGCGGTCCCGATCCATCCTCCGATTTCCGGTCGGAGACCGTTGGATATGCGGCTCTAGATGGCTGATGAACTAGGACGCCAGTAGGATACGTCCTGCGATTTGTTTAAAAATTCCTGTAGGATGTAAAACTATGAAGCGAAGCATCTATGTTGAAAAATTGGTTGCAGGGCGGGAGCAGCCGAGGCGAGAGGTCCTGACAGTCGTGTCGGAGTGCAGTCCGGAGGTAAAGGCGCTTCTGGACTGAAAGCTCGCGCCCGCGTGGGGACCATCCAGCGCTAAACCCCTTGGAGATCTGTACTGGAGCCCACTACTGTCCACTCAACGGGTCCACGGGTGATTTACCTACAGCGGAGCCTCGACCCGCAAGACCCGCCGGGCGCGCTTCGTCCGCAGCTACTCCGTAGCCCTGTTATGTACTGTACATACCTAAGTCCGCATATACGGAGTAACGGAGTTGAGCGCCACCACTACGTCCACCACGGCAATCGTCTCTAGGAACATAGGATACTCCGTACTAATGTATCTAAAGATATCTTACGGACCTAATCCGTATGCCATTCCCTCTCGGCAGCCAAAGTCCCGGTTTCAAAGATCGTCCTGAAAGATCTAGAAGTCCGATGGGCGGGGATCATCTCAATCTGAACCGTTATCCAAAGAAAGCACTAGCCCCTTTTAATTATATGAAGAAATGCATCTCCAGCGGAAGAACAGACGAAAGGAGTTCCACCATAAACCAGCTGCTAGCCTGTTGATAGTAGTCACCCTGAAGTTGCAATATCCTCGCTTCAGTCCCTCTAGGCTCAACCGTCGTCTCTAAGCGAAAATAGATCAACGCCTACTTCGCCTTTCCTCGTCTTTCTTAAGTCTCTTCCGGCTTTCATTCGCAATCATATCACTGAGATCTTCCTGGAACCCCCAGTTTGGATAGTCCTGCTGCTTCTGCGCATCGTACAGATTCCGCAATTCCTCCTTGCTGATCCCATCGTGAGCTTGCAAGGAGTCTGGATCCACGGAGACATCAACGTCACCTGGCTTCTTGCGTTTCCGGTTCTCGTCCTCAGCTCCAAGGACAGGAATGTTACTCTGAGCAGCTTTGAGATCATACGCTCTGTCACCCCCAAAGAATCCCTGGACTCGAGTCTGACGCTCAGGGATGACTTGATAGGCGGTTTTCGGATGCGTGGACTCCTCCGTTTCCGTACCTCTGTGATGCTTACGCACATCGAACTCTCCAGTGACACTCTCCGTTCCTCCAAACTCCGAGGGTACAGAGGAGGCAATACCACTTGGAGTTTCCAGCCCACTAGGTGTTTGCAATCCTGTTCCAATCTCCTCCTTCTCCTCCTCATCGCCTTCCTCTTCTTCTTCACTCTCCTCTTCTGACTCCTCCTCAGGTGGCTGAAGCTCCCCCCAAAGCTCTTTTTCCACTGGTTCTCCTTGTTGCACGTTTTGCTGTGTTTGTAGAACACCAAAAATGTCACCACCATATAAAGGCCTGTTATGCTCGTCAACTGGAGGTTTCCCATAACCACCAGGGTGATATCCCCACATCGCCCCGGGTGGTAGAGGTGCATTGAGACCAGGAATCTTGAGAGCAGGATATGAGGGGGGCGGTCCATATCGTTGTTGGTTGATAAGCCATGGAGGCGGTGCACCTGGTGGGATATTCAGTGCTTCTTTCAGTTCATCACTGAGTTCACCAGGACGCAGATGTCGGAGGTTTGTTTCATACTCTTTACCCTCATAGTACACCTCGCCATAGCGAGTCAGTTCCGGCTTTGTTTGAAAACGGAAGAAAGCCTCGTATAATTTCTGATAGTCAATGTCCAGCCTTCCCATCTTTGGTTGGACCCTTTCCCTTTGCTTCTGCTTTAGTGTCGCTTGATCCTGTTTCTCCAGGGCCGCATCACGCATTTCCGCGATACCTGTGTCCTGAATGAATTTCGGCAACTTGAACGGCGGTTTCTCCACGCCTCTTTTTGAGGACAAATACTCCCGCTTCAATGACCAGTGAGATGGAACTGGAACGACGTTGCGATATGCCTTGATATGAACAAGAAGCCGTGGGTCGGAAGCTGACGCGTCTGTCCACTCGACTATCTCCGGCTTCTTGACCATCGCCTTGAGTTCAGCCACAGACAACCTATTCATCTCCTTCCTCTTCTTTTTGGAAAGCTTCGGCTGAGCTTCCTGCTCTTCATCCGGTATCTCGTTATCATTATCAAAATACACCTCCGGTTTCTCTGGTTCTTTTGTTGAAGGGTCTTCTCCCTCCGCTTCTTCAAATTTTCCAATCACATCCTTGTACATTTCCCAGAGAGGATCGTCTTGGTTCACAGAAAAGGCACTCAAATTAGTGTCTTCAGTGTCAGTCTTGACCGGCGATTGCACCGCTTCATGTCTGGGCTCGGGTTCTGATGTATCATTCTTAACTTCCGCAGCAGCCTGGACAAAGGTTATGAGCCTCTTGTGACACTCAACACCAGAAAAGAGGAAAACCTACCTCATTTTTCCTTGCCTTCTTCCTTGCTCTTCTCAGCTGATTCTTGCTAAGTTTTGGCGCAGCAGCCGCCATGCCGAAAAGATAGCTATCCTCCCAAGCAATTACCCAAATGTAGGCTTGAGCTCACTGTGGCGTTCAGAGTAATCGGGAGCGTTTCAGCGACACGTGTAGCCCTTCGTATGGTCCTCTGGCTTGGAGAAAAAGAGAAAGAAGCACTTTATCTTTCAGTTCTTAATTGGCGATTTGATACCTTTTCGATGGGAATGGATTCAATAATGCGGTTGCCGGCTCGCTACTATTATGTAACTAGTCGCCTAATACAGGTGGTCACCGACAGTTATGGTTATCACGTGACATATTAAAGGGAGTCCGTACTTATCCGTTTATCCATTTCCCCACTACTACTGTATATGGTAATGATTGAGAGCAGCTAGGAATAGAACTGTTAAGCACATTGTATAGATATACAAATGTATCCAACACCTTGAAGTAATCTTTCAATAAAAATGTTCCCTTAAGTTGTTGCGACTGCCACAGCATAGCCGTCGTCAATAGTACCCTGAGACTGTGAAAGTCCAGGAAATTTATGTTACATTACAAAAAGCCTTCTGAGTTTATCACGATCATTTTCGAGCTGGAATTATTTCTTCTTCTTGGCAGATCTCGATTCTGCGGAAGTAATTAGACAGACGCAGCGCAAAACGCGGATTAGAAATGCTTACCGGCTGCAGTCCTCTTCTTCTTCGGCCTACCCTTTCCACGCAATTTTGCACTGATAATGGGTCAGTAAGAGTCAAATACTATGTATCGCAAACAAAAGCGTACATCTGAATTGCTTCTTCTCGGTCGTCTTCTGCTTCATCGAAAGTTATCAACCCTAGGGGCTCGTATGTGTCTTGCAAATCACGATACGACACCGTTTTTCTGGGATACCATGCTGCAAGCGCTGGTCCGCGCAATCGCTGTCGTAAAACCTTATTTCCCAGTCGAAGCCGCTGGGGGTTGAACGTCATGGAAAAAATCCGACATTGAGTCTGGCCAAAGAGCAATCAGTAAAAAAGTTAGTGAGAAATAGAGGGAGCAAATATTACATGCCTTTAGCAAGTCCAATAACCGGGACTGAGGTACCGCCATAACTGAATGAAAGTGCGCGTGCCCTGGGTCGCTGAATTGTGTATGCAGACGCCAGCCTCCGGCGCTATCAACGGAAGGTGCTGAAAAGAATCGTGATATATCACGTGATGATAAAAAGTAAGGACCACTGACAAGTGCACTACCTTAATCAGGAAAGCCTTCTCCACGGCCCGGGGCTGAGTACGATTATTCAGGCTATATGACGACGACATGGGTTCCAAAAGGAAGTCCGGAGACTCTACTGCGACTGATATTTCGGATAGAATTGGAAAGCGGGTAAAGGTAATGACCGCTTCCACAGATTTCGGGGTCATAGCTCATCACGTTAACTATTGAGTGCGATAATGTAGGCCTCAACGGAACTTGAAAAACCAGATACAATTTCAAATGAATTGCCTCTCCAAGATCGAATAAGATTCCATCTCGCAGAACTAGAGAAGCTCACTGGGCAGATGACGAACAGTCCAGGCTCGATTCAAGATTCTATTACCGAGGCTCGGCATGATATTATCAAGGCAGCAGCAAAACTAGAAAAGGCGTTCTCTCAGACTAGCAATCTACCAGGTTCGCGCAGCAACGATTCCTATGATGGGCAATATTCCCCGGGGTTGCCAGAGCACTCTGAAAGGAACTTGGATATAAACGAAACGCCTGGATTGCCTCCCCTACCTCCCATTAGAGACAAGTCCCTGGAGAGAGCCGTGTTCACGCATCCAGGCGTAGTCAAGGATTGCGACTCAACTTCGAGCGATCTGAGCTATGACAGGCTGGAGATCCTTGGGGATGCTTATGTTGAGCTAATCGCTACCAGGCTTATCTGGGATCGTTTTCCGAATCTTCCTTCCGGCCGAATATCGCAGATTAGAGAGCTTCTGGTGAAGAATGAGACGCTTGCTGAATACGCAACGAGATATGGCTTTGACAGCAGGGCTTCAGTCCCGCGAGATCACTTGAACCAGCCCAAACGGTGGAACAAGACTAAAGGTGATATCTTCGAGGCTTATGTTGCTGCCGTTATACTGTCTGACCGGATAAATGGCTACAATGTCGCTGAAAGATGGTTGTCACGGTTGTGGTTGCCGAAACTTTCCGGCTTGGACGATGTAACACCACACTTTCAGTATAAAGAGGCTCTTGCAAAGAAAATAATGGGGAAGGGTGTTAAACTCAAGTACATTGACGAACGTCCGCCGATCCAACTCAAGGGAGGTATGCAAACCTTCTTTGTTGGAGTATACCTTACTGGTTGGGGCTGGAATAATCAGCACTTGGGCTCCGGTCAAGGTCTTAACAAGACGAGTGCTGGCAACCAAGCAGCATGCCAAGCCCTGTTGAATAAACCTTTAATAGATGAAATTGCCGCCGTTAAAAAGGCCTATGATACAAAAATGAAAATAGAGAGAGAGAAAGCTACCTTAAGTCAGTGTCAATGATAGCTGCACCTGGGAAAATCTGGTTCAATTATTATTTGTTACAGGTTTATTCTAAGATCTAGTTTGTCTATTAGCCTTTTGCTATTCAAATTAATATAATTTTAAATTAATTATGTGATATTATCATTTACTGTAACAATTTACTTAAGATCTAGTTAAGAAATTTTCTAAATTTTAGTTAAAAGTATCTGTCAAGATTTAACTGTTGATTGATAAGTAGAAGTTCTTGTAATCTAGTTAGACACCAAACAAGCCTGGACACCAAGTGAGCTGCATTTGCACCACATCAACACCAATATATTAGAAAACTAGATATCTAACAGCACTATCTAAAATTGAAGCTATATACATTATAAACTATTTTCTAGAATATTTAATTTTAGTATGATTAATCATATTGCAGTTATTGCACTGCAGTAATATCTATTTTTTTAAACTTTAGATTCTGCTATTTAATCATTTTCATCTGTATTTATTTAATTTTCCGAGTATATTTTTAGTTTCAGTATCTGTTTGTTACGAAGGCATCGCCAGACCCTAGTCGGAGGACGGGAAGTACTTATTTCCGGGATAGTCATGTGACTTGATCAGTTCAGAATCCTACTGATCCAATGATTCAAGACTGTGAGCCCATTTCACAAACCTCAGAGACCCAGGAAGACAGCATGTATATAATGACACTCTTTTCAGACAGATTCCGACCCTCGTGGTCGACTCACATAGCAACCTGTCATATAGATATTGCTAGTAACACAGGCTTATTCTCACTATTATATTGCTCACCCCCTTGTTTCTTGTCTTCAAGACAAACCAATGGCCCTTTTTAGTCTATTATCTAGGCCCGTCGTTACACTGTTAAAATATTTTTAATAATAAAATCTAACTAATTATTTTTTCTGATGTTTATTGATTATATAAAGCTTCTGAATTTACTGTTAAAGTATAATAACTTTATATTCTCATCTTATTTTTTTTTGCTAATTGACTAATTATTTAACTTAATAATCTCTAAAAATAACAGTTAATTAGACGTTTGATTAGCTGTATTTAATATTATAGATCCTGAGTTAAGTAATATTTTTGCAATTCAGCTAGCTGGGATATAAAAAAGTTGATAATATTAATATACAGCAGCTCGCTTAGTGTTTAACTATGTTAATCTTATTTACTGCTCAGCTAATAGGTATTATATAATGAGATAATAAATCTATAATTATGCTGGAATATAATTATTTAAGGATATATAAGCACAAAATATGCTAAGAGTTAAACTCAAAAATAAAGTAAGATCAATGAAATAGATTTAGAATCAATATAATCTGCACATCTAAGTATATAATACATTATCATCATGAGTAGAACTATAGAATTTATCCCTTTATTGTCATTGTCAACTAATTTCATGTCAGGTCAAATAGATAAACTATATTGTTTATAAAAACAGTATAATATTACTGTCTACACCCTGTTTTCCGTATTTTGCTGCTAAAAATATTATAAATGCTCAGATTAATTAAAGTTATCAGAGCTTATAGTTATTAATAAATATAATAAGAAGTTGAAGCTATTTTTGTAAAGCATATATATAGAAAGCAGGAGCATTATCTCATTAACTATTATTATTAGAGAATAGTAAGAATCTAAAAATGTAGAAAACTTATATAAAATTATTAATAAATCTAATAAAAATACTACAATAAGTTCTATAATATTCTTTTAAATAGCAATTTAACTGATTTGATAAATTCTACTAATTATCTAATTTTAGTAAGATATTAAATAATCTGATTTAATAGTTTAATTAATCAGTATAAGCATTTATATAAAATCAAAGTTAATATACTAATCTATATTAATTATCTGATGTATTAATGTTAATATCTAAACCAGAATAAAGAAATTCAAGTATATTAAATTTTGCTTATATCAAAAATCATCTAAATAACATAATCTATAAGCAAGTTGGCTACATAAGTGAGCTGACTGCCAAATATATTCAATAACTAATTAGCTAACAATAAAACCTAAAAATTAGAGCTATATATAACTAAAATTAATTATTTATTGGCTAAATATGTTCTAGCAATATGTTCTAATAATTTATAAGCTGTATTATAATGATGTCTGCTTTGCTGACTGTAGATCTGGCTGCTTAATTGTCTTTTTATACATTTGATCAGCTTGCTGAATATATTGTAGTTCTTTTATATCTATTAAAATATTCTCAATGGTTATATAAAATCTAAATACATTTCTTTTTTGATATTAATTGACAGTTTATAGCTCTTTATTTTTCTGTATAAAAAGAACAATATTATATATTGTAATCTGATAGTTCTTAATTAATTAAAAGTTTAATATGCTGAACTTAACCAGCTTTGTAAATAATATTTTAATAGATACTTAAAAGCCCTGATCTGAAGCTTTAATTTCTTAATATTATAAGATGTTTTAAAAGATTTAAAATGCCGATTGATTGCTGTAAGACATAGAAGATAATATAAATGTCTATCTAAATATAAAATTATAAAAGCATTCAATTTAATTGATATAAGATCAATTTAATAGCTGCAAATTCACTGCAGATATTAAATATAGATAAAGCTTTTATTTATATAGATTAATATGCAATAAAAAAGTCTTAACAATATAAATGATATTAAGATATACCCTTTTCTCAATCCTCTATTATATCTTAAAGATAAAAAATAGCTGAATAGCTGACATCAAATATTGAAAAGATAAAAAATGTGACCACATATAATAAAATAATCATATTCTAGTGCAGAATTAATTAAATTTAGATATGATATAACTTTTATAATTATTAAGAATCAACAATTGATATTTTGTCAATTGTATATAATGCTTATAAAATATCTTTTTTATCTAAAGTAAGCTAGATTGATTATTTATTTAGTTATTCTCATTTATATCAATCACCCAATCTAATAATATATCTTTATATTAGAGAGCTCTGATGCTCTTTTCTGCAAAGATGATTATTAACAATAGAGCTCACTTTGCTGAATTAATTAAATTAATATAATTATTTATAATTATTTATTTATGATTTTCTGACTGTATAGATCTAGTACAGTTAATTAATCTAATTTAATAATTATCTTAATAGTTAATATCATATTTAAAAGTCAAAGTCGTAGATATCTTGATCAATCATATTATATTATTGAATAACATATATATTTAAAATTATTCCCAAATGACTTTTAGATCATTATATTAAGCTTATTGATAATTATATTTGCAATTATATTTTGATTAAAGCTACTTGTAATAGTTAATAAATTTTTGAATCTAATATTTTCCAATAGTAAATAAAGTAATTGATACTAAATTCTCAATTACTTAGCTCATAATAGATTTGTTATTTGCTATATAGTATTAGTCTGCAATGATAAATCACATTAATTTATAGATAATATTTATGCTACACAAAACTGTTAAGGTTAGATTTATCAATCTGTTGTTCCCTCACTGTAATAAAATAAATAAAGTATATCAGTGCTGATTAAATATATAATTATATAGAGAACTAAAAAGAGATCATATATATATATAAGAAAAAATTAAAATACCATGAATATAATAAACAAGAATTAAAAGAGCAGATAGCGGCAATTAAATAATAGATAAAAAGCTAAGAGATAAAACTAAGAGATTTATAAACAATTAAAAATATGATAATATATACAATTTTTATTTTATAAATAAAAAATTATAAAAGCAGAGCTTAAATAGTAGATAATATATTTAGTAGTTACTATATTTTAATAAAGTCTTTAAATATTGTGAAACCCCTTACTAAAAGGTCAGTACTAATAAAGGTCTGAAAGTGTGGAGTAGCATAATAGAAAGTATAGAGTTCTATTAGTAGTGAACTAAATACTGAGATTAGTAAGAAGATAAAGATGCAGCAGCTATATATATGTAAATTATATAACTTCATTATCTGATTAGAATAATGCTTTAACTATAGTTTTTTATACTTAGACTGCAGATCCAACTGTTAGATATAATAATATATTTAATATATAATCTCTCTTCTCTAAAAGGTATATATATATGGATTTTTTTAAAAATTATATGATTATGTCAAATAATTTCGATTCAAATTTGATATAAAATTTGTATAAACTTAATTGTCAGAATATACTCCAGATATTATTATATCTACTAGGTAGTGACTCTAGCTCCTTATTATTTTTAATGTCACTAGTAGTTACATCAGAATCTAAAAATCAGAGCATAATGTATTACTATCTAATTATAATATCTTAAAAATATACAAAGTCTATTTAAAATAATATGGGAACACAGAAGCTTTATATTTAACTTATTCTACTAAAATTAATTAAGAAATTATATATGAAGAATTTATTAAATTTACTGCAGTTCACAGACAATTTTATAAGCTAAATTTGAGATTAGTAAAATACAATAAAGATATGATAATATCAGCAGAGCTATGAATATTTCTAGTAGAAGATTATCTAAATCCTAAGATTATTTTAAAAAATTACTGTCAGTTCTTAATTAAGTTTGGTTAAGTTTATCACTTACACTGAGTATTACTGTATAAGATTAGTGATTATTACATGCTCTCTCTTTTAAATCCTTTTCGTAATTGAAGATATTACTTAAAATTTTCCCCAAAAAAATAAATATTTTTTCAGGGCTAATGTGGCCCCCTCCGACAGCTCTAACAGTCTGGCGGCTACCACCAGGAAAAATTTTTTAGATTTTTTTAAAACCAGAGAGAGACAGGGAAATTGAAAAAAATAGATAGTTAAAAGAGTATTGTACACTAATTTTCAAAAAGTTGCAGATATAGTTTTTTATCCTGATATATTAGTTAATATTATGAGATTTAAACAACAGTATTAATAAAAATAATAAGATTTATTAGAACATCTATATTTTTATTATCTTTAATAAATATTACTAGTAGTTTAAACAAAAAATATTAAGTCTAGAATCTAGATATTTGTTAAATATGATATGCTTATACTATAGCTAGCTGATGTATATATTAAGAAAAAATCTAAATGCTAATTTTATTAATATCATTGCTGCTGCCAGGAAGTACAATAAAGTTAATAATTAGCAATAAGTATATCTTGATATTGTAGAGATAAAATATCTGCCTAATAAGTTTATCAATAAAAAAAGAAATCTTATATAAATATTAGAAGTAGAGAGTAAAACCTGTTAACATACTACAGAAAAAGGAGAAAATAAGCTGAAAATCAGTTTATTTAAACCTCTTTAAAGAAGGGGCCATGACATCTTAAAAATAAGATAAAAGCTGGACGAAAATAGCCTCAATTTAGAAGGATCTCTTTAAATAATTAATAATATCTTATAATGTAATCCACCACCGAGCTGGTCACACCACCAAGCTGGTCAGCCACCACACCAACACCAAGTTTTTGACTATTACTACCACCACCACCCACCACCACCACCTAATGGCTGATATATCTAGGGAGGAATGTCTTCAATTGGCTCTTCAGACCTATAAAAAGAGCCAATTTCTATCAATCTGAAAGGCTGCAGATGCATTTGACATGCCTAAAAGCATCTTAATAATATATATCAATGGGACTACTTCTCACAAAGATTCAATCATCAATTGTCAAAAATTGACAGAGACTGAAGAGAATACACTTTCAATATAGATTCTGAATATGGACTGTTATGGTTTATCTCTGCAAATATCAACTGTATATTATCTGATACAGTTATTACTATCTGCTTGACTATCATCCTCCTAAAGAGCCTTCATTGATGAGAACTGGATAAACTAATATATCAAGCATCACAATGAACTTTGCTCTAAATACAGCTGAAAGTATGATTATCAGCAAGCTAAATATGAAGATCCAGAGCTGATCAAGGAATGATTTAAGCAGTTCTATAATACTATTCAAAATTATAGAATCCTTACACAAGATATTTATAACATGGATGAGACTGGCTTTCAAATAAGTGTGATTTCAACTGCTAAAATTGTCTGTGGATCAGAAACACAAGAGAGTCATGCAAGAGCTATACAACCTGAAAATTGTGAATGAGTGACTGCAATTATTGCAGTAAATATAACTAAATAAGCTTTATCTTCTCAGATTATTCTTGCTGCAGAAAATCATTAATCTTATTAGTATCAAGTTGTCCCAAATGACTACAAAATCAGTATTAGCAAGAATGATTGAATAAATGATAAAATAGGCCTCAAATAGCTTCAGAAAATCTTTGAGACATATACAGCTTTATATACAGTTGAGAGATATTATCTTTTAATTCTAGATAAGTACAATAGTCATGCCATTGCAGAATTCAACAAGTTCTGTATAGAAAAAAAGATAATTTTTTTATATATATCACCACATTCTTCTTATCTGCTATAACCACTGGATGTGAGCTGCTTTTCATCATTAAAGTGCTTATATAGTCAGAAGACTTAGGAGATAATATAGAGAGAGATCTATTCTATTGATAAAAAAGATTTTCTATATATCTATCCTGCAGTCTATCAATAAGCTTTATCAGCATCAAACATCTAAAGTAGATTTGCAGTAATTAATCTGATTTTATTGTTCTCTGAAAGAGTTCTTTCAAAGCTTTATATCCAGCTCAAGACACCAACATTATCTTTCACAGCATATAGCAATCAATCTTTTGGCCTAGATAAGATATTAACTGATATATATTAACTGGATCAGCAAAAGAAGTGAATTCAACATCTCTAAAATCATCAATCATTATCTCCTTCCACTATAGAACAGGCAGTGGATAAGATGATTAAATATATAAAGATTATTATGCAGAATGCTATCCTATTGCAGCAAGAGATTTATCAGCTTCATACAGAAAACCAATGCCAAAAAAAAGTGACAAGCATCTAGATATTTTATTCAAGCAGGGGGAAGCTTAACAGGTGCTAAAAAACAGCAAAAAGCTCAAGAGCATAAGCAACTGCAGGAATCATTTTGACAACCACAAAGACCATCAAGATACAGTAATTGCAATCAAGAAGGCTATAATTGACTTAAATATCCTAATAAATAGTATCTTTTCTTTTATATAGGAAAATATAATAGATTTTGTTGCAATAATCTTTAAGATTTTCAGTTGTGTTGGGCTGCAACTCTTGGCAGAGGACTGACCAGCTTGGTGGTGTGACCAGCTCAGTGGTGGATTACATTAAAAGAAGGAAGGTGAGCTGGCAGAGGCAGCAAATAAAGACACTTTTATATTATATTAATCTGTGATTACAATAAAGAGATTATAAGAGAACTATTTATTAACTAATTACAGTTTATTAAGAAGAGGAGATCAGTCCAGACATTAAAAAATCTAGAATCTCTAAATCTTTAAAAATCGGAATATTTACATAAAGACGGATTATATTACAGATTGCAAAGAAAATCTTTTAGATAATATTTTTACATCTTAATATACAAATGGAGTAATTTGTATCTTCCAATATAAATATCTTATTTAAAATCGCAGAAGAATGCTAGAACTAGTATCACTATAATTATCAGCATTTAATTATATTTCTCTTAAAACACTCTGCACTCACTGAAGTTGAAAAAAAGTAATATTGATAGAATTAAAATAAAGATAATAATATAAATATAAGAGAAAGCAGGAGATAATTATAATATAATGATAATGATAATAATAATAATAATATAATAAAAGACTAGAAACATGTTTTAGAGTTAAGAAATATTATAGATTAGCAAGTGAATTATAATAAATTTATAGTAGATCTTTAACAAAAACTATTTATCTTATAGAATGATGTAATATAACTAAAAGCTTGCTAAAGTATTCTTCTCTTATTATAATTCTTAAAATAGTATATGAGTATAGCAATTAATTCTCTAAGCAATATTATAAGCTAGAGCTGTAGAGTATAATAAAGATATATTTATCTTTTGAGAGGTACAATATATTTATAACAACAGTTAAAAACTATAAAAAAAAAAAGAGACTGTTGACCGACAGTAAGAGTTAGACAACTTGAAAAAATTGGAAATAGAGAGATAATAAAGAAATTAATCTGTAGATTAACATAATCCACAAGCGAGCTGTGCACCCAAGCGAGCTGTGCACCTCCTACGCAATTCTAGCCATGACTGAAAGTAGGCCTTTTTTTAACACAAAAAAAAATGTATTTCTATATAAAAACTAATTACTACTGCAATTAGAATATTGCAATCTTTTATATCCTATAACATGACAATCACTGCATCTTGATGGCACTCATACAGGGCACTAAACTGTAGATGATGCTGATTCAACTGATAAAGCCTCTTGGGTCTCTTAGATCTTATTCTTATATTGTATAAGACCTTAACAAAGTTCAGAAGACCACCTATACTGTTATAACAATCTGGCAGAAGACCTCTATTGCTGCTTGCACCACTAAATTCCAGCAAGCTGCAGTATATCTAGGTGACTGATCAGACAAATCCCTCATGAAGCACTATTAACAAGGATTGAAAGACAAAATCAAGAATAAATTAATGATTCATAAGGATCTCAAGGACCTGAATGTGATTATTAATCTGGCTATTAAGATTGATAACTGCCTCTTTGAATGTTGCTACCAAGCCAATCCACCACAATAGAACAACCAGCAGCATACTGAAAATAGAGGTAATGCCATAAAACTAAATAGTATCAATCAAAAGAACTCCCAGAAGAACAAGTCTAAACAGTCTAATAAGAAATCTTAAGGACCTAATCCCAACTGGACTGAAAAGCAAAAGAAGTGTTATAAACAGAAACTTAACATTCATTGCAGAAAGGATAACTATATAGAATGAAAGTGCTCTAACAAGCCCAAGAAGAAAGAGAAGAAGCAAGCTGCTACTACCCAGGAGAAGAAAAAAGATTATACTGCTTACTATTAAACTGCTTGTTATAATGATAACTGCAGTATCCATTGGTCAGAAAAGAATACTATAGGCTGATATTTAAAGCCACCTAAATCAAAAAATTAGTTAGCCCTGCCAGGAAGGGACACTTGCAGAGAGCACAGCTAGAATCTCTATATCTTAACACAAGCACCACTGGAAAAGAACTATATCAGCAGCTTATTATTAACAGCAAGATCAATGGAAAAAAAGCAAGAATTATAATTAATAGTAGAGCAACTGATAACTTTATCACCAATACTTTTATCATCAAAAATCATATTTCTTATTGGGCAAAGGAAAAACCCTACAAGTTGACTATAATAGATAAATTATCTAGCAACTATAGAGATGAATGAGTATAAATAGAAACCAAGGAATCCACTTTAAAGATCAGATAATATTTTGAGCAGATTAACCTGAACATTACTTAAATCTTAAGGCATGATATTATTCTAGAAATACTCTAGTTAAAGACATATAACCCCCATATAAACTGGAGGACTGAAGAGATACAGTTCACAGAAAGACTAAAAAGTGGTATAAGGCCTGAGAGACAGCCTGAGAGGTAACTAAAAACTATGAAAATTCAAGAGATATTGAGAGAAGCACTAAAGCACATATAGTAACAGAGAGAGCAAGTTGGCATGCTATATATCTGCCCTAGGGAGGTCAGGGAAGTGGGAACTCTGATAAAAAAGCAAGAAACAGCCAGACCCTCTACCCAGAAGATGGAGAATATGCCATAAGAATACTAGAACTTTCAGGATGTTTTCCAGGAAAGAGGCAAAGAACAGTTGTCAGAACACCAGCTATAAGACTATAAAATATTAAAATATTATTAAAATCAGGGATATAGCCAGCATTTAAACCAATTTACCCCCTCTCAGAAAAAGAACATGAAGCACTATAAGAATATATTGTCAAGAATCTAGAACAAGAGTATATTAGACTATTAACTTTATCAGCAGAATACTCTATACTGTTTGTCCTCAAGAAGAATGGAAAACTACAACTCTGTGTGAATTATCACCAGCTTAATAACATCATTGTTAAGAATTGCTATCTGCTACTGCTCATTTCAGAGCTTTAGAATAGGCTTAGGAAGGCTAAATACTTCACCAAGCTAGATCTACACAAAGATTATTATCTGGTCTGAATAAAGAAAGGAGAGAAATGAAAGACTACCTTCAAAACTCATCTAAAATACTTTAAATATACAGTTATGCTATTTAGACTTATTAACACATCTGCCACATTTCAGAGCCTAGTCAACAACACATTGCAGAATTATCTAGATATTTTTTGCATGGCCTACCTTGATAATATCCTCATCTATTTGAAAACCCTGGAAGAGCATAAAAAGCATGTAAAGAAGGTTCTAAAAGCTTTACAAAATAAAAAGCTCTCTGTGGCTCTAGAGAAATATGAATGGCATACTCAGAAAGTAGAATTTTTAAGATTTATTATCACCTCAGAACATGTAGAAATGGATAAAAAAAAACTGGCTATTATTAAGAAATAGTCTACTTCTACTTCAATCAAAGAAGTGCAATCCTTTCTTGGATTTGCCAACTTTTACTAAAAATTTATCTGGAACTACTTCAAGATTGCAGAACCCTTGATACAGCTCACCAAGAAGAAGCAGAGCTTTCAATAAGAGAAAGAACAGCAAACAGTATTTAAAAATCTAAAGCAGAAGTTCTGCAAAGAACCTGTTCTAAAGATCTATAACTCAGAGAAGCCAGCTATATTAGAAATAAATGCTTCAGATTATGCCATTGAAGCATGCCTCAGCCAGTCAGATAAAAAAGACATACTACACCTTATTATTTATTACTTCAGGAAGATGACACTCCTGGAGCTAAATTATAATATTCATGACAAAGAGTTATTGGCTATTGTTGCAGCATTGAAGAAATGAAGACATTATCTAAAAGAAGCCAAGCATCAGATCTTGATATATTGTGATCACAAGAACTTGGTCCACTTTATCACTATCAAGAAGCTGACCTAGAGACAAGCCAGATAGGCTAAAGAACTAGCATAGTATAACATTCAGATCATCTATAGAAAGAGAAGAGAGAATGCCAAAGCCAATACCTTTAATTAGAGGCTAGACTATAAGACAGGAAAGCCTGAGATTCAGCCTATAATCTTCAAAACTAAAGCAGATGGCATACTTGTTCTAGCCAAACAGCTAGCACCAGTTTTCTGAATCACTGGCTCATGAGAGGAAGAAATTAAGAGGGCTTATAAAAATAACTCTATAGCTCAAGAATTGATGAAAATCCTTGAAAAGTCTGAGACACAAGAACTTGCAGAAAGAGACTCTAATATAATTATAAAAGAGGGAAGCATCATCCTATATTAAAAACTAATCTATATGCCTGTCAAACTCTGAAAATAGTTGATTAAAGACATTCATAAAGCTCCAGCACATGGCCACCAGAGGATGAATAAAACTATTAAATAAATTATCAGAAATTTCTATTTTCTGGAGCTCAGAAAGATAGTGCAGAAAATAATCTCCCAATATAATCTCTGCATAAGAAGCAAGGCTGCTAGATACACTCTATATAAATATCTACAGTCTCTGGAAGTGTTTAAGAGACCCTGACAGTCTATATCTCTGGACTTTATTACTGATTTGCCAGAATCTGAAGAACCCCTGATCAAAGTAAAATATAACTTAATCCTGATTATTATAAACAGATTAACTAAATATGTGTAACAACAGGCCTAGATAACTAGACCTAGTAGGGCTGTTGGTTTATCTTGGAGACAAGAAACAAGGGGGTGAGCAGTATAATAGTAAGAATAAGCCTGTGTTACTAGCACTGTCTATAGGACAAGTTACTATGTGAGTCAACCACAAGAGTTGGATTCTGTCTGAAAGAAGTGTCTTTATATACATGCTGTCTTCCTGAGTCTTCAAGGCATATGGAATAGCTCATAGTCTTGAATTATTTAAATTAGTAGAACTTTAAGCTGATCTTCTGATCCTTAGATCAGTTGGATCAGTATGCCAAGAATTGATTGCACTAATTCAATTATATAATTATTTCAGAAATAAGTAATTCTGTCCTCTAACTAGAGCTTTATAATATCTTTGTAACATTACCCCTCCTCTAGACAGCTTTTAATCTGAAAGTTTTTAAAAAGGTAAGTTTTTTCTCTTTCTCATTCTTCTCTCTCATTATCTTCCTGGTTCCTGAGATGTGGTTCCACAATGTCTTAAAAATGTCTTTGAGATATAACTGCTGACCACCTTAGCCTGGCTACAGCTGTTCAGTATTTTAGGCTTCAGATTGTTCTTTGCTTTAACTGTGTTTTCTGTGGTCTGGAGTGCTGAGTTGGTCCTCACTCTAATTGCTGTTTCAAGTGTATTTTCTAAGATTTTATCATATGTAATACTTCTTAAGTTTTTATTGCCATTAGTTTGTTGCTCCTCTTCTGTTTTTTGCTGGCTTGTCTAATTGTCTTAGTGAATTATATTTGTCATCAGCAAGAACAGATCTGCACTGAAGAGGCATTAACTTATGCTAAATTCCAATAGGCTTTAAAGAAACTAGAGTGATTGTATAAGAAGATACAGTTCTTTTCTGCCAAATTACTTTATTTTTGGAAACAACAATATCTGTTAGAGGAACAGGGCTATGCAATCTTAAACTAAGAATCTAAGAATACTGAGTCTCTTGAAGAGGAAGATTGTCAACTCCTAAAAAATCTAATATCTGAAATTTCTGAAGAGGACTGTCAATCTAAGAGACTTTATTATAATCTGAGTTTCAATCCTTCTTCCTTCAATGCTCAGATGATAGCATCCAATTCAGCTGTTAATACTGGATTGCTTGATGCTTCTTACTTAGCAGGTGTAACTAATTTGTCTATAGATTTCTCCTGTCTTTTTTTCTGGGATTCTTTCTTGGCTAACCTCTCTTCCTCTGAGGTGGTGGATCCTCTGGCTTTAGATAATTTAGGTTTTGAAGGTGAAACTCTCTAATAAGATCTTTATAGCTTTTATAGTTCTTAGAAGATTCTCAGATATTTTCTGAGTCATCATTCTCTGCTCATTTGATTAAATATTTGAACTGACTATTTATATATCCACTGTCCAGTATTTTCTCAACTTCATATTCTTGATCTGCTTCTGGGTTTTCAGGCAGTATTTCTTTGGTTTCAGTAATGACTGTTGCATGGGTTGGTGCTGGTTCCAGCAAGAAAACATAAAAAACAGGGTGTATTCACATATTCTCTGGCAGTCTGAGTTTATAGTTCATTTTTCCAATCTGTTCTTTAATTTTGAAGGGTTTAATTTTTTTAAAATCCAATTTGTTATTAGACCTCTGTGTTTTAATATTCTTTTTGAGGAGATAGACTTTATCTCTCTTCTTAAACTCAGGTGCCTCCTGGTGCCACTGATTGTAATATATGGCTGCTCAGTAAGCAATAAATTGAATATTCAGGCTCAGTTGCTGGTGTAGCTTCTTTAATTAGTCTGCCTTGAGGATTTCTTTCTGGGCCAAAACTTTGCCAGAGATAGGCTCCTGATATGCTGTAGGCTCAAACCTGTAGTTAGCATAGAATAGTGATTTCTGGATGGCTTCAGTCTTTGTGCTGTTGTATATAAACTGGGCTAGAGGCAGTAGTTCAATCTAATTGTTCTATTAGTAATTAATGTAGCAGCAAAGATATTGTTCTAGGGTTTAATTAGTTTGCTCAGTCTGCTCATCTGTCTATAGATGTGCTGTTGTAGACAACTTGTGCTTAAAGCTCAATTGCTGAGTCAAGAATTGCCAAAACTTAAATGTGACCAGCTTATCTCTGTCTGACACAATTTTGTTTGATAGGCTATAGTTTCCCATAATTATCTATAAAAAAGTATATACCAGATCATCTGTGTTGGCTATTTTCTGGTAGGGTAGAAAGTAGATATATTTAATAAATCTATTTATAATAACTAGAATAAAGTTATATTTTACCTTGGTCAGGGGTTCCTCTGATTCTGGCAAATCAATAATAAAGTCCAGGAATATAGATTGCTAGGGTCTTTTAGATGCTTCTAAAGGCTGCAGATATCTATATAGAGCATGTTTGGCAGCCTTACTTCTTATATAGAGATTATATTAGAAGACCACTTTCTGTACTGTCTTCCTGAGTCCTGGGAAATAGAAATTTCTGATGATTTATTCAATAATTTTATCCATTTTCTGGTGGTCATATGCTGGGGCTTTATGGATATTCTTAATCAACTGTTCTTGGAATTTGGCAGGCATATAGATTAATTCTCAGTATAGGATAATGCCTCTTTCTCTTATAACTATATTGGGGTCCCTCTTTGCAGATTTCTGTATTTTAGACTTTTCAAGGATTTTTATCAGTTCCTGAGCCATGAAGTTATTCTTGTAAGCCTTTTTAATTTCTTCCTTTTATGAGCCAGTAATTTGGAAAACCAGTGCTAGCTATCTGGCTAGAATAAGTATGCCATCTATCTTGATTCTGAAGATTGCAGGCTGAACTTCAGGCTTCCCTGTTTTATAGTCCAGTCTTTAGTTAAGAATACTGGCTCTGGCATTCTCCCTTCCTTTTCTATAAGTGATCTGAATGTTATACTGTGCCAGTTCTTTAGCCTATTTGGCTTGTCTTTGAGTCAGCTTCTTGATAGTGGTAAAGTAAATCAAGTTCTTATAGTTACAATATATTAAGGTTTGGTGCTTGGCTCCCTCTAGATAATGCCTCTATTTCTTCAAGGCTGCAACTATAGCCAGTAATTCTTTGTTGTGGATATCATAGTTCAGCTCCAGGGGTGTCATCTTTCTGGAATAATAAATAATAGAGTGCAATCTATCTTCCTTATCTGACTGGCTGAAGCATACTTCAATGGCATAATCAGAGGCATCTATTTTCAATATAGCTGATTTCTCTAGATTATAGATCTTTAAAACAGATTTTTTATAGAACTTCTGTTTTAACTCTTTAAATATTGTCTGCTGTTTTTTTCCCCATTTGAAGCTTTGCTTCTTTCTGGTGAGCTGTATCAAGGGTTCCACAATCTTGGAGTAGTTCCAGATAAATTTTCAGTAAAAGTTGATAAATTTAAGGAAGAACTGCACTTCTTTGACTAAAGTAAGAATAGACCATTTTCTAATAGTGGTTAATTTTCTTTCATCTATCTCCACATGTTCTGAGGTGATGACAAATTCTAGAAACTCTATTTTTTGAGTGTGCTATTTGCATTTCTCTGAGGCCATAGAGAGCTTTTTATTCTGTAGAGCTTTTAGGACCTTCTTTACATGCTCCTTATATTCTTCCAGAGTTTCTGAATAGATGAGGATGTTGTCAAGATAGGCTATGCAAAAAATATCTAAGTAGTCCTGCAATGTGTTGTTGACTAGGCTCTGAAATGTGGCAGATGTGTTAATAAGTCCAAATAACATGACTGTGTATTCAAAATATTTTAGATAAGTTTTGAAGGCAGTCTTCCATTCCTCTCTTTCCTTTATTTGGACTAAATAATAGCCTTTATGTAAGTTCAGCTTGATAAAATATCTGGCCCTCCTAAGCCTATCCTGAAGCTCTGAGATGAGCAGCAGCAGATAGCAATTCTTGATAATGATGTTATTAAGCTGATGATAATCCACACAGAGCTGTAACTTCTCATTCTTCTTGGGGACAAAGAGTATAGAGTAATCTGCTGATGAAGTTGATGACTTAATATATTCTTGCTTCAGGTTTTTATTAATGTATTCTTATAATGCCTCATGTTTCTTTTCTGAGAGGGGATAGATTGGCTTGAATGCTGACTATATTCTTAATTTTAATGATATTTTATAGTTCTATAACTGATGTTCTGGTAGTTGTCCTTTGCCTCTTTCCTGAAAAACATCTTGGAAGTTCTAGTATTTTTGCAGCACACTCTCCATCTTCTGAATAGGGGGTCTGGCTGTTTTCTGCTCTTTTGTTAGAGTTCCCACTTCTCTGACCTCTCTAGAGCAAATATATAACACATCAACTTGCTTTCTCTGTTATTATATATGTTTTAGTGCCTCCCCTAATATCTTCTGAATCTTAATATCTTCTAGTTGGTTCTGTCCCTCAGGCTGCCTCTTAAGCTTTATGCCACTTTTGAGTATCTCTGCAAACTGTATCTCTTCAGTCCTCCAGTCTATATGGGGGTTGTGTGTCTTTAGCCAGAGTATTTCTAGAATGATGTCATGCCTTGAGATCTGTGTGATATCTAGATTAATTTGCTCAGAATGTTGACTAATTCTTAGAGTGGATTTCTTGGTTTTTATTTATACCCACCTATCTCCATAGTTGCTAGGTGACTTATTTATTATGGTCAGCTTGTAGAGTTTTTCCTTTGTCTAATAAGGGATATAATTCTTGATGATAAAAATATTATTAATGAAGTTTTCAGTGGCTCCACTATTAATTATAATTCTTGCTTTTTTTCTGTTGATCTTGCCATTAATAATAAGCTGCTGATATAGCTCTTTCCTGATAGTGCTTATATTAAGATGTAGAGACTCTAGCTGTGCTCTCTGCAAGTATTCCTTCCTGGCAGGGCCAACTAGTTTTTTGATTTAAGCAGCTTTGAATATCAGCCTGTGGCATTCTTTTCTGATCAGTGGACATTGCAGTCATCATCATAACAGGCAGTTCAGTGATAAGCAGCATAATCTTCTTCTTTTTTCTGAGTGGTGGCAGCTTGCTTCTTTTTCTTTTTCTTGAGCTTGTTGAGACACTTCCATCCCATATGATTATTCTTTCCATAATGAATATATAGCTTCTGCTTATAGTGTTTTTTTATTTCTTAATCCAGTTAAGATTGGGTTCTCAGAGCTTCTTGTCAGATTGTTTGAATTTGTTCTTCTGAGAATTCTTTTAATTGATGCTGTTAAATTTTATGGCATCACCTCCATTCTCAGTATACTGCTGATTGTTCTGTTGTGGAGGGTTGGCTTGATAGCAACATTCAAAGAGGCAGTTGTTAATCTTGATAGTTAGATTGATAAGTGTATTCAGGTTCTTAGAGTTCTTATAGATTATTAGTCTATTTTTGATTTCATCCTTCAGTCCTTGTTGGTAGTGCTCCATGAAAGATTTATCTGACCAATTGCCTAGATATGCTGCAGCTTGCTGGAATTCAGTGGTATAAGCAGCAACAGAGGTCCTCTGCCAGATTATCATAACAATATAGATGGTCTTCCAGACTTCATTAAAATCTCCAAAGTTCTGCTTTATTTTAGCCACAAAAGTAGAGAATTTATTAAATACTTTATTAGTCTCTGGTCAATGTTCTTCAGGTGTCTTTTGCATTTGGTCTTGGAGGTAGAGTTCAAACCATTGAGCTGCTATATCTTAAAGATAGATTGCTGCAAACATGACCTTTCTGTCTTTGTCTGGGAAGTCTGGTGTGTTGAAAAAGAAGTAGAGTTTCAACTGAGAGATAAACATCTGGAGCTTCTTTCTTTCTCTGTAAAAAAGATCTGGTTTAGCCACTTTAGTCTACTGGGCTGAGTTCTGGCTGAGATTGGTTATCTGCCTTATGTTGCTCTCCTGAGTTTGATGATCAAGGTATCTTATTTGCTCTTGCAGCTATATATTCTTGTTGATCTGTTTCTGTAGCTGTTTCTGTAACTGCTGAATCTGTTCCTGTAGGGCTCTTACTGCTTGGGCCAATTTCTGGTTGAAGATATATCCCTCCATGCTTGCTATTTCTTAGACACTCACACACACCTTGCTTCCTGCAAGAATGGTGGTTGAAGTGTAATGACAGGCCTAGATAACTAGACCTAGTAGGGCTGTTGGTTTATCTTGAAGACAAGAAACAAGGGGGTGAGCAGTATAATAGTAAGAATAAGCCTGTGTTACTAGCACTGTCTATAGGACAAGTTGCTATGTGAATCAACCACAAGGGTCAGATTCTGTCTGAAAAAAGCATCTTTATATACATGCTGTCTTTCTGAGTCTCTAAGGTGTGTGGAATGGCTTATAATCTTGAATTATTTAAATTAGTAGGATTTTAAGCTGATCCTCTAATCCCCAGATCAGTTGGATCAGTATGCTAAGAATTGATTGCACTGATCCAGTCACATGATTATCCCAGAAATAAGTAATTCTGTCCTCTAACTAGGGCCTCACAATGTTTTTGTAACAATATGCCTACTTTCTACTCTACCAGAAAACAGCCAACACAGATGACTTAGTATATATCTTTTTACAGATGATTGTGGGAAACCATAGCCTACCAGAAGAAATTGTGTCAGACAGAGACAAGCTGATTACATCCAAGTTTTGGCAATCCTTAACACAGCAATTGAGCTTCAAGTACAAGTTGTCTATAACAGCTTATCTACAGACAGACAGGCAGACTAAACAAATTAATTAAATCCTGAAACAATATCTTTGCTGCTATATCAATTATTAATAAGATAACTGGGTTGAATTGCTGCCTCTAGCTCAGTTTGCATACAATAATGTAAAAACTGAGGTCACCCAAAAATCACCATTTTATGCTAACTATGGGTTTAAGCCTACAGCATATCAGGAGCTTATTTCTGGCAAAATTTTGGCCCAGAAAGAAATCCTCAAGACAGACCAATTAAAGAAACTACATCAACAGCTAAATCTAGATATTCAATTTATTGCTTACTGAGTGGCTATATACTACAATTAGTGGCACCAGGAGGCATCTGAGTTTAAGAAAAGGGATAAGATCTATCTCCTCAGAAAAAACATTAAGATACAGAGATCTAGCAATAAACTAAATTTCAAAAAGATCAGACCCTTTGAAATTAAAGAATAAATTGAAAAAGTGAACTATAAACTTAGACTACCAGAGAATATATAAATACATCCTGTTTTTTATGTTTTTTTGTTGGAACCAGCACCAACTCATGCAATAGTTGTTACTAAAATCAAAGAAATACTGCCTGAGAACCAAGAAGCAGACCAAAAATATAAAATTAAAAAAATATTGGACAGTAAATATGTAGATGGCCAGTTCAGATACTTGATTAAATAGACAGAATATAATGATTCAGAAAATATCTGAAAATCTTCTGAAAATTGTGAAAAATATAAAGACCTTATTAAGGAGTTTCACCTCTGGAACTCAGATCATCTAAAGCCAGAGAATCCACTGCCTCAGAGGGAAAAAAAATTGGCCAAAGAAGAATTCCAGAAGAAGAGGCAGGACAAATCCACAGATAAATTAGCCTTATCAGAAGCATTCAGTGAACTGACACTAATAATTAAGTTGGAAGACACTGTCTGAATATTTGAAGAAGAAGGATCAGCATCAGAACCCTTACAACACAGCCTCTTAAAATGAGAACTCTTGGAACCCTCAGCTTCAGCCTTTAAGCACTCTAACTCCTTCAAATTTTTAACAGCCTGAGCCTTCTTTAACAATATAAGAGCTCTATACTGTTTCAACAATTCTGCCTGCTTTTCAACATATTTTAAACAGGCTGTAGAAGCGCAAAGAGCTTCCATAGAAGCACAAAGAGCTTGATAGGCAGCTTCATAATCAGCACAAACCTTGTCCAGAGTGTTATAGCCGGAGTTGGCATAAAGGAGGGGTATGTCATGCAGGGAGCACGTGACAATGGATCAAAACCCCCCATCCTAATCCAACAAAGCCCTATGATCCAACAAAGCTCCATGATCCAAACACCCAGAATGATCCAAACAAACTCATCGATCCAGGCAGACAGGCATGTATATAAAGACACTCCTTTTAGACAGATTCCGGTCTTGTGGTCGACTCACATAGCAAACCATTATATAGATATTGCTAGTAACACAGGCTTATTCTCACTACTTTATTGCTCACCCCCTTGTTTCTTGTCTTCAAGATAAACCAACAGCCCTTTTAGGTCTAGTTATCTAGGCCTGTTGTTACAGGTAGTAGAAGATGATGAGTAGCCTAGAAAACATGCACTACCACAGTGCAGCAACTGCAATATTCAAGGTCATACTAGGGTCAGCTGCCCAAACAGATAGGCAATTATTTTATGTGTATATAGCTTCAATTTAGAGGTGTTGTGGTGAGATAACTAGATATTTAATATAATAGGTGTTGGTTATGTGGCCCGCTCGGTGTCCGATTATGTTATACTGCTGATTATTAATCGTATTAGAAGATATAATATAACCAAAGAGTTAATTAAAGTAAGTTAACATCTAAATACTAGTGCTGGATTTTTTTCAAGCTTAATAAAAATATAATAATAAGGATTATGCTTATAAAATAGATTTAAAATTTAAATATCTAAGCTTAGAACTAGTAGACTACACTCCCTCACTCAGCTAAATATATTATTTTACTTCTTATTAGTTCTGCTTATAATAATTTTAATAATTCAAATAGCAGTAGCAGATCTGACAATTTATTATTTTTATTATTATCTTTTGTTTTAGCTTTATCAGTATACATATTGATAATTTCATTTTTAGTTTTAATTGAAATCGGAGTTCTGATTTTTATCTTTTTATTTCCTAATCTGAATATTCTAAGTGTTCTATAATGATATCTGAATCCCTGTATATTATATAATTAGGCCCTTTATTAAAGACTACATTACAGGTGAGTGCTGATTCAATTTATATCTGATTCTTAAATTATATATAATTTTAGTCTGGTATAACTGATAAGACAGTATCTTCTAGCTTATAAATTAATCTTCATAACATAATTCACCACCAAGTTGGCCACCTATCTACCATACAAGACATGTTTTTATAAAGCTATATAGAATAAATGAATTAAATCATCTTATGTACTGAAAATCAGTTCTTTAGCAGCTAGAGCATGTTCTAGCAGTATGTTCTAATAAATTGTATAAGCTGCATTATAATGATTGTTCACTTTGCTGGCTATGAATCTGCTGCTAATCATTTTTACACTTGATTAACTTGTTGAGTACGCTGCAGTCTCTCTGTAGCTATTAAAATACTCTTAATAGCTATATAGAATTTAGATTTATTTCCTTTTTTATTATTCATTGGCAGTTTATATCTCTCTATTTTTCTATAAAAACAATATTATGTATTGCAATCTGACAGTTCTTAATTAGTAACTATAATTAAAAACTTAATGTGCTGAACTTGATTTATAAATAATATTTTAATAAGCATTTAAGAGCCCTGATCTAAAGCTTAATTTTAAGATATTATAGGATGTTTTAGAGATTTAAGATGCTGACTGATTGCTATAAAATATTGATAATAATATAGATGTCTTTATCTGAATATAAGATTGCGAAAACACTTAATTTAGTTGATATAGAATCAGTTCAGTAGCTGCAAATCTACTGCAAATATTAAATATATATAAAGTTATTAATATATAATCAGAAAGTTTTATTAATATAATTAATACTCAGCTGCATATGAAATTCAATCCTTTAATTATATGTCCTCTTTAAAGATGAAAAGCAGCTAATATCGACTGATTGAAAAAGATAAGAGAAACATGATAGCATATATAATAAAATAATCATATTCTTTATGCAGAACTGGTCAAATTCAGATATAATATAATTTTATAATTATTAACGATCAAGACTTACTATTTGCCAATTGCACAAACATGAGCATGCTTATAAAATTTTTTATTTAAAGCAAGCCAAGCTTACTAATTTAATTATTCAGTCAGATAATATATTTTTATATTATAAAACTTGATATATCTTTTCTGCAAATATAATCTAATTATAAAAAATTTATTTAAATTAATTACAGTCATTTGTTCATAATTCTCTACGTAAATTATAATCCGAGTTAATGATAATCCTTGATGTTGATATCACACTTATTTAAAAGTCAGTCTCATCAAAGTTGTAGATATCTTGATTGATCATATTATATTGCTAAATAACATTTTGTATATAATGTAATCCACTACTGAGCTGGTTACACCACCAAGCTGGTCAGTCCTCTGCCAAGAGTTGCAGCCCAACACAATCAAAAATCTTAAAGATTATTGCAACAAAATCTATTATATTTTCCTATATAAAAGAAAAGACACTATTTATTAGGACATTTAAGCTGATTATAACCTTCCTGATTGCAATTACTATATCTTGATGGTCTTTATAGTTGTCAAGATGATTCTTGCAGTTGCTTATACTCTTAAGCTTTTTGCTGTTCTTCAGCATCTGTCAAGCTTCCCCCTGCTTGAATAAAATATCTAGATGCTTGTTGCTTTCTTTTTTGGTGTTGGTTTTCTGCATAAAACTGATGAATCTCTTGCTGCAATAGAATAGCATTCTGCATAGTGATCTCTACATATTTAATCATCTTATTGTTATGGACCTTGCCATACAAAGGTCGGATAATTGTAGGACCGAGGGAAGCCACTGATCAGCACATGACTGATCAGATCACCGCGATCACCTTGATCACCGCGATCACCTTAATCATTATGATCACCAAGACTGGGGAAACAGACATGTATATAATGACGCTCCTTTCAGATGGAATCCGACCCTCGTGGTCGACTCACATAGCAACCTGTTATATAGACATTGCTAGTAACACAGGCTTGTTCTTACTATTATATTGCTCACCCCCTTGTTTCTTGTCTTCAAGATAAACCAACGGCCTCTTTCGGTCTAGTCATCTAGGCCTGTTGTTACACTTATCCACTGCCTGTTCTATAGTGGAAGAAGATAATAATTGATGATTTTGGAGATATTGAATTTGCTTCTTTTGCTAGCCCAGTTGATATATATCAGTTGGTATCTTGTCTGGGCCAAAAGATTGATTGCTGTGTGCTGTGGAAGATAGTGTTGATGTCTTGAGCTAGATATAAAGCTTTGAAAGGACTTTTTTAGAGGACAATAAAATCAGGCCAGTTGTTGTAAATCCACTTCAGATGTTTGATGCTGATAAAGCTTGTTTATAGACTGCAGGATAGATATATAGAAAATCTTTTTTATCAATAGAATGATTCCCTCTCTACATCATCTCCTGAGTCTTCTGACTATATAAGCACTTTAATGGTGAAAAGCAGCTCACATCCAGCAATTGTAGCAGATGAGAAGAATATGATGGTATATATAAAGAAATTATCTTCCTTTCTGTACAGAACTTGTCAAATTCTGCAGTGGCATGGCTACTGTGTCTATCTAGAATTAAAAGGCAATATCTTTCAACTGTATATAAAGCTATATATATCTTAAAGGTCTCCTGAAGTCATTTGAGGCCTATTTTATTATTTGTCCAACTATTCTTGCTGATGCTGATTCAGTAGTCATTTGAAACAATTTAATATCAACAAGATTGATGATTTTCTGCAGCAAGAATAATCTGAGGAGATAAAACCTATCTAACTGTATTTACTGCAATAATTGCAGTCACTCATTCACAATTTTCAGGTTGTATAGCTCTTGTATGACTCTCTTGTGTTTCTGATCCACAGACAATTTTAGCAGTTAAAATCATACTTATTTAAAAGCCAGTCTCATCCATGTTATAGATATCTTGTGTAAGGATTCTATAATTTTAAATAGTATTATAGAACTGCTTAAACCATCTCTTGATCAGCTCTAGATCTTTACATTTAGCTCACTAGTAATCATACTTTCAGCTGTATTTAGAGCAAAGTTTATTATGGTACTTGATATACTGATTTACCCAGTTCTCACTGATGAAGGCTCTTTAAGAGGATGATAATCAGACAGATAGCAATAACTGCATCAGATAGTATACAGTTGATATTTATAGAGATAAACCATATCAGTCTATATTCAGAATTTATATTAAAAGTGTATTCTCTTCAGTCTCTATCAATTTTTGACAATTAGTGATTGAATCTTTGTGAGAAGTAGTCCCACTGACATATATTATTAAGATGCTTTTAGGCACATTAAATGCATCTGCAGCCTTTTAGATTGATAGAAATTGGCTCTTTTTATAGGTCTGAAGAGCCAATTGAAGACATTCCTCCCTAGATATATCAGCCATTAGGTGGTGGTGGTGGGTGGTGGTGGTAGTAATAGTCAAAAACTTGGTGTTGGTGTGGTGGCTGACCAGCTTGGTGGTGGATTACGTTATCAAAATCATTATTAAGTCCACTGATAATCATGTTTGTAGTTATATCTGGATTAAAGCTCTTTATAATAATTAACAAACTTATGAATCTAATTCTGACAAACGATATAAAAATGATTTCTTGATTTCGCTTATTCTATAAGAAATAGATTTGTCATTTGCTATATACTGAATATTTATTTCCAAAGAGTAGATTTCTTAGTAGTGGTAAATTTCTAGCAATTTGATATTATAAAGTCAAATTTCTGTTCTCATCATATGTCCTAGCAGCAGCCCTAATGTTAAAAAATTGAACATTTTGAAAAGCTCTAACAGCTAGAATAATTCTCTCTTCTTTAGAGCTATCTTCATTGCTTTGTGACGCTGATATATTGATTTGAAGTTGGTAATTGCATTGATTGTGGTGGGTAGATGGCCAACTCAGTGGTGGATTACATTAATCTCTTTAGCAGTGTAGGCTTTCCCTAAAATATAGAGATATCTTTAATTCTTAATAATATGGAGCTTAAAAAGATTTAATTAAGTTTTTGTAGTGTTTATTTTTGTTATGAGAATTAATATTTCTTAGAAATATAAACTGTTTAAAGAATTTATCTTAGTTTGCAAATAGTTTAGTATTATATAGAATTAACTATACTCTTATTAAGTAGATTTAAGTAACTTATCCAGCTTTGCTATTCTGTATATAAGTATACAAAATGATAAATATCTAAATTGGATTTATATTATCTTATTAATATAGTGCTGTTATTAGAGTAAAAATGCTTTAATTATATAAATTAATGAAATTCTTTATATGACTTCTGACTTATATAAGTTTTGAAAAGTAGACTCATAAGCACTGTAATTTAATATTAATAAGAAATAGTCAGTTAGTTTACTTTAGAGACACACTCAGAAGACATATTTATAATCCTTTTTCAGATTAATGTAAATTTAAAAATATAATCTTAAACTGATATTATCAGCTCTTCTTACTGTATTTTTAAACTTATTTAATATATTAAACAGACTGTTTTAACACTGAAAGTCTCTAACATCTATTCTATTAATGAGCTTCAGAAGCTGCAGGATGAATATATTTAATTAAGATGTGATCTAGTTGTTAATATTATGTTTAGAGATTAATCTGCACTTTATTAATTTTGAAGCTGTTTGGTTTTTTACACTATCTTATTTTATTATTTTTCTTTTCTATCCTATTTTTTAAAACTTATAGCAGCTCAGATTACTGCTTTACTGATTTTAATATAATTATTCTATTAAGAGAATTTCTATAAGTACTAATTTATAATTAACTATATAATTTGCAGCAGGATTTATAAAAGATTAAACTGTACGTTAGCTTTATTAATTTATTTGGAATTATTTTCAAAAGTTGCGGCTAGCTGTGAGAGTTAGTCATATATTATTTAAGCCTTTAGAAGAAGTCCTCTTCTTCATCTTTAAAATCTCTGTAAAGTCTCTCTTTATTTCTAGTCTCTGAAGAGGCTCTGCCTTTATTTTATTTGCCAACTCTATATATAAGATTAAATTAGTCTCTAAAAAGACTCCTTCTCTCAGAGTTCTTGAAAGGGCTCTGTTTTGCATTTGCTAACTCCGTGGCGGAAGTTAAGAATAAGATCCATAGTAAGATCTCATCCTGTATTAAATAAGAGTTAAAGATCTCACTGCTGATGTTTAAACAAGAACAGAGATTCAAAAAATAATAAAGTAATAAGCGATTGCAAAAAAGGTAGAAGGTTTAAGATTCTTTTAGAGAGCTGCTCTGAGTCACATATAATATATGTTGGATTTCAACTATATTAATATAGAGTATATTTGCTCTTCAAATAGATTAACTACTTTATTTAACAGCAAGTTAATCCCTGTACTCTTTCTTCTAGTCTAATTATATCTAGAAGATTAATCTTTAATACAAAGATAAATCGAATATCAGTCATTATAGTGGTCAGCAACTTTGTATTTATTTAGATAAGTTTTATACTTAAGCCATTATAATTTACTTTATTGTATATGTATAAGCTTTTAAATAATCTAATAATTTTAAAAATAAATGAAATTTCAGTTAAGATAAAATATCAGTTAATTTAGAGTTTATAATTCAGTTACCCAATTAAATATAATCTGTAATGCTAAGTTCAGGTTTTATAATACTGATTTCTTTATTATTAATCTCTTTATTTAAGACTGATAAACACAGCTCTTATAATATTTAACTTGCTAGGTTTTTTAACAAATAAAGTTTTTTAGATATTACTATTATTAAATATCAGGAGCTAGAGAAGGAGTCTCTCCAAACAGGAAATCTATAACAATAGTGTGAAGAAGACTGTATTATAGCTAAGATGTAGCAATAATAGTTAGGGATATCTGTTGCAAGACTGATCCTTGTCCTCCTAAACTACTAAAAGGCCAAGATCATATATACAACATATATGCAAGTTATGATGCATAAATATGCAGGTCATAATTTATGACTTCACAGCAAGGATTTATGACCAAGTTATAAATTTTCTTGCAGTGAACCTTCTTGCAGTGAGTTTCACACAAGACCTAGTCCCTTAGTAAGCTCTGGTTCTTGGGCCAGCACTGACTAATATTAAATCTCTTATTCTTATCATTTCTTAAGTTTTTCTTAAAGTTCTTATTTAAGTTTTTTTATCTATTTTAAATAATTTCTTTATATTTATGGCTTTATCAAAGTTAGCTAATATTTAATCTGACTTAAGCATTTTTTCTATGTTATAAGCTGATTAACAGCTTTATTAAATGTTGTCTTATTCTTTAAAAAGATACTGTTTATATGTGCTAGTCTAAATATGTTTCAGCAATTTAAAGTCTATAAAAAGCTACTCAGTAGCGTTTGCAAATAATTAAAAACTAATTTTCAAAGGCATCTCTTATCGCAGAATATTGCCTAATTTATTAAGCTTCTAAGTATACTTCTTTATTTGTTGAAATTCTTTTTGAATTGTTGAAATGAAATAATTAAATACTTATAATGTCTAAAGCTTGTAAAGAACTATATCTTTTAATACGCTTTTATATATTACTTGTATTCATATTTACAATTTTATAAAGAATATTTCTTAACACTGACCTGCATATTATAACACAGGTTTTAGCATTCTTATCTTATTATTTATATACTTCTGATATTTTTATTATACCACTTTTTATTCTTTTTATATTTTGCTTAGTGTCTTCTATCAAGTAATTATCTCATTAATGATCTTAAGAGAATTCAGCTTTACAAGTTTTTAAGCTCTGTATCAAGTGTCTATAATCATATTATAAAATATTTAGTCTAAAGTCTGAGTGATTATATTCTTCTATTTATTCAGAACTGACTAAGTTATATATAATGACATCTGAGGAACTGACATAATGACATATAGTTTTAAACTCTCTCTGATAAAGTTACAGCTCACTTAATTCAGATTATTTTCATTCCTGTATTCAGCATAACCTAATATACTTGCCATTCAAATATACAGGATTGCATACCAGCCTCTAGAGATGCTGCTGCTGCCTTTTTAAGCTTTTAATTCTGGCTGTCTAGCCTGCAGTTATATCTCATACTGCTCTATCTTATCTATAGCCTTCTTAATCTTCTGAATATCAGTAAAGATGATATTTATTATAATCTTTTTTGGTCTTTTCAAAATGTCCCTAGCTGTAATTCTTATATATAATTGCTTTAGGAAGTGCTTGCTATGCTTATTTATTTTTGTAGGAACTGTACAAATCTCTTTATTAAGATTTGACCCCTTTCTAGTAGTTGGATTGCTTTATACACATGTTGTTAATTTTATGAAGTGATATAGAGAAGATCTAAATCCAATCTTGATTGCTTTAGCTTAGAGGGAGTAGTAGATCTAATAATAGATGACTAAATTCAAAGCTAGCTTGAGTTCAATTCTTTAGAGAGGTTATAAAGGATCAATTTAGCTGTCTTTCAACTATTTTTAACTATAGATAAAGTTAATGACTTCTTTCAAATCATACTGTACTATTCTATAAAGCAGTGTTTCTTAATTGAAGCTGCATTATCAAGATATAATATTTCTTAGATTTCATATCAATATTTAGCTTTTACTGTGGCAAATGTGCCTAAATCAAATGATTGCAGTAGATAGCTGATATGTAATGACAAAATAGAACTTGAACTCTATTGATATAGCATTTTTATAGAAATTCAATGCTTGTATAGTTGTTATAATCATCTATATAAGAAGTATTTGATATTTGATATTAATCTGATTTAGGTACTGTCAGAAACAGTGCCTAAATCAGAAAGCCAGTCGTAAGCAATATTTTTTTAAGGTTCAATTATTCTTTGATGTAGTATAAAGCTAATTGGATATCTTATTGTCTTGGAACAATAAACTTTCATGAAGATTTATTCTTAAATATAATTAATGACTAGATTTTAGCATCTAAAGCACATCAATAGTCTTAAGAATAGTCACTTATTTATAACTCTCTGATATTTAAAGATAAGTGTATTTTTTCTAATCTTTATAAGAACTTGAAAGTTTGTATAAATGTCTAATCAAATTTTGTGCTCATTCATATTTCAGATATTCCGTGGTGTAACTTTGTATTTACTTGAGTGGCTTAAAATAATACATGTATAGAACCTCTAAATCTGTTCTGGTTGTGTATTCTAAATTCCTTTGACATCAATTCTTTATTCAATATAAAGAAACACATGGGTTGTATTGAGTGAATTTGAATAGTCATGTCTTCCTTAATGATATAATATTATTATTTATATGAAAGATTTGAGTTGTTATTTTTTATATATAGGTATGAATAATGGAAATCCTTGCCGATCCTGCTCAATTATTCAATTAACTAAAAGTTTCTTTTAGGCAGGAGTCAGCTGTTATTATTGTTTATGACTAACATCAATTTATAGCATCGGTTCTTTAATTATAAAGAATGTTAAAGATATGCTGTATACAGAAGCAGCTGCTTTTATAAAGGTCTGATTTTGCCAGAATCCAAATCAGTAAGAGCTATTTTAATCATATTCATGTATCTATTTTGATGAAGATGTAGCGGAGTAACAGGCATGGATTGTGGGAAGAAGGTGGTGTCATGTGTTCAGATTCAGGGGGTGTTTTGGATCTAGGGTGGTCATCTTAATAGAAATAGAATATGATATTGATAATAGATAGTTGTTTATATATAAGAATTTTCATAGTAGATCTTGATTTCTTTATCTGTTTAATTTAAGTGAGGGTAACTAAGCAATCTATGAATGTGATGTTAAACTTATATATTCTTGCTTACAAGCAAGATCTGAGACTTTCTGGCTCTTCAGCAATGGTTTAAGATTGCTTAAATTCAACAATCTATAATTATTACACTTTCTAATTAGACAATCTTAAAATTATACAGAAGTATTTCTTGCTTTTTATTAGTTAAGCTGAAGCATCTTAACGAATTATCTGAACTTTATCAAGGGGCTTTATAGAACTGCCTACTAGTATGCAATTTATTATTATTTTATAATGATTATTTTATTGCTGATGGCTTCACAAATTCAGTAATATTATATATTAATGTATTTTATATATATATAAATTCTGAATTGTTAAACAACTTTAGAATGAACTGACTATCAGTATAAATTATTATTGATAATATATTCTTAAACTCTGGATTTTACAGTAAATGTATAAGTTGGTATACTTTCTAACATTTATAATCATTGCTTAATTGTTAAGCACTTAGGCACAAGGCCTAGAAAATAGATATGAATAGCACTGTAAAGCTGTAAATTAAATAATAAATGTCTTAATTATATTGAAACTGACTGCTAGTCTTTAAGCCAGTGTAGCTAACAGACTATATATATGCAGCTAGGTTATATAAGATGATCAGCTCTAGAGCTCAACTCTAGAGCTGACTGCACTTAATATCTACTACATACTTATATCCTTGCAGGCTTAAGCTCTTAGATTATATATTTTAGTTATAACTTCTGACTCTCTCTACTTTCTATTATCTCTTTATTTTTCTCGAAGTGCAAAAAGTAATGTTATATTTATTATATTCCTTATATAATTTTTTGCTTTAATGATGTAGGCTTGCTATCCACAGATTTTATATAATGTAATCCACAAGCGAGCTACACACCCAAGCAAGCTGTGCACCTCCTACATGTTCTCTCATACTCAGTTATTTGAATCTATTCAAACTACCACTATACCACCAAAAATGCCTCCTAAGTCAAAAAATTCTATTGAACAAGAAGGAAGGATTTTACTAGCAATTTCTGCATTACAAAAAAAAGAAATTCACTATGTATGACAAGCAGCACATGTTTATATGATACCTGAATCAACTCTAAAAGACTGGCTTCACAGCAGTGTTTATTGGGCTGAGCAATGCACTAACTCACATAAATTAACAAAAAATAAAGAGAAATTGTTATACAATAAATATTATCTTTAGATCAATATAGAGCAGCTCCTTAACTGTCTTATATTTAAGATATGGCCAATATTCTACTATCAAAGTGTGGTTCTACAGATATCCAATCTATTGGCAAGAACTGGGTGTACAACTTTATCAAACAGCATAATAAGCTAAAAACCAGATATTCCTGATAATATAATCAATAGTGTGCTAAATGAAAGGATCCAAAGATTATTAAGAAGTGGTTTGACCATATATAAATCACTATCATGCAATATGGGATTGCATATGAGGATATATATAACTTTAATAAGATAGGATATACAATAGGCCTAGTTACTACTGCTAAAATAGTTATTAGAGCTGAAATGGTTGGCTGACCCTTTCTTATACAGTTAGGCAATTAAGAATGGGTTACTTCTATTAAGTATATCAACTCTAGAGAATAAATTCTATCATCTTATATTATATTTAAGAGAAAAGTCCATATCCAGGGTTGATATAAAGATAAGGCCTTATTACATAACTGGAGGATTGAAGTCAGTGACAATAGATGGACTACTGATGATATTGAGCTATAGTAGCTAAAAAACATCTTTATCTCTGCTACTGGGGCTTATACAACTGGAAAATATCATCTTTTAATTCTTAATGGCCATGGGATTTATTTAACTCCTCAATTTGACTAGATGTGCAGTAAGAACAATATTATACTAATCTGCATGCTAATATATTTATCATATCTTTTGCAATCTCTTGATATTGGCTGTTTCACATCTTTAAAGCATGCATACAGATGCTTGATTGAGAATAAGATGCAGCTTGATTTTAATCATATTAACAAATTTGACTTCCTTGAGGCATATCCACAAGCTCATACAGAGATCTTTAGACCAGATACTATCAAGAATAGCTTTGCAGCTACTGATCTGATTCCATTCAATCCAGAAAGAATGCTTGAGCAGCTTAATATACAGCTTAAGATCTCTACACTATCAGGCAGTTAATCCACCAATTCTGCACCAAAAACTCCTTATAATCTCAACCAACTGCAGAAGCAGGCATCTACAATCAAGAAGCTTTTAAGACATTATATATAGAGTCCTCCAAGCCTAACAAATACTGTATTGAACCAGCTTATAAAGGGGTATGAAATAGCAATGAATAATGCTATTTTTCTTGCTAAAGAAAATCAGGATCTATAGGCTGCACATGAGAAATAATAGCAAAAAGAGAAACAATCTAATCAGCAGATAGCTCATACAGAGAGCCTTTCTATTCAGGAAGCTCAAGAGCTTATACAATATAAGAATGAGACCCAAGAGACCCAAGGGGCTCTACCAGTTGAATCAGCATCATCTACAGTTTAGTGCCCTGTATGAGTGCCATCAAGATGCAGTGATTGTCATGTTATAGGACATAAAAGATTGCAATATTCTAATTGCAGTAGTAATTAGTTTTTATATAGAAATACATTTTTTTTGTGTTAAAAAAAAGGCCTACTTTCAGTCATGGCTAGAATCGCGTAGGAGGTGCGCGGCTCGCTTGTGGATTACGTTATAGTGTGGTTCCAGATTATGTAATCAGAGGATTATTGCAGCAGAATCTTTTAACATAATTGACCACTGAGTAAATTACCCCGCCAAATAGATTACTCACATAACACGTACTGTATTCAATAACTAAATATATAACAACAACCCTGAAAATTGAAGCTATATAGATACAGTAGAAATCAATTGCTTAGCAATTAGGACATTGAACTTTAATATAATCTAGTATATTATATATACTGCATTGTGACAGTGTCTGCTTCACTGACTATAAATCTGACTACTCAATTATCTCTTCATTTGATTAGCTTGCTGTGTGTATTGCAGTCTCTCTGCAGCTATTAAAATATCTTTAATAACTGTATAAAATCTAGATGTATTCCTTTTTAGTATTAACAGCTTATTGCTCTCTTTTTTTATATAAGAAGAACTGCATTATAATCTAACAGCTCTTAGTAAGAGCTTACTTTACTGGATTTGAAAGCTTTATAAAATGATGCTTTAAGAAGTGCTTAAAAGCTCAGACCTAAAGCTTTAGTTTCTTGATATTATAAGATTTTTCAGAGATTTAAAATGCTGATTGACTGCTGATATCTTGATTAATTATATTATATTGTTGAATAACATCTTGTACATGTAACATTAAAATCATTCACAAATGATCTTTAAATCTCCACATTAAATCTGTTAATAGTTATATTTGCAGTTATATCTTGATTGAAGCTTTTTAAAAAAGATAATTAAAAAATTTTATATCTAAGTTTCTTCTAACAATCATTGGGATGGAGCAGATGTTGATTTTGATTATTCAAGTAATAATAGATTTATTATTTATTATACGGTGATAGTCTATAGTGATAGACTTCATTAATTTGTAAATAATATTTATTTTGAGAGTAGATTCCTCAATAAAAATAAGGCTTTATTTAATGTTAGATCTATCTAGCAGTATATTCATAAAGACAGTAAATAAAAAATTAAATAAGATATATTATATATTCGTCAGCTGTTTATATGTTTGACATTTAATCTTTTTGAATATCTTCAATCGCTAGAATTCTGTCTTCTTTATGAGCATTAGAATCTGCTTGTTATGGTGGTATCTCGATAATTGAAGCTGTTGAACACATTGCACGTTAGGGTAGGTGATTCACTTGCTTGTGGATTATGTTAATGTAGTTGGACACCAAACAAGCCTGATCACTGAGTGAGCTGCGTTTGCACCACATCAACGCCAATATATTAAAAAACTAGATATCTAACAGCACTACCCAAAATTGAAGCTATATACATTACAAGCTATTTTCTAGAATATTTAATTTTAATACGATTAATCATATTGCAGTTATTGCACTGTAAATTATAATACTTATTTTTAGATTTTAGATTCTGCTACTCAATCATTTTTATCTGTATTTGTTCAGCTTCCTGAACATGTTTCTGATTTTTAATATTTATTAGAATATCTTTAGTAGCAATATAGAATTTAATTGTATCTTGCTTTTTTTCTAATATTAATTAGCTATATAAAGCTTCTGAATCTGCTGCTAAAGCATAATAGCTTTATATAATATTATCCTATATTCTTTTGCTACTTGATTAATTACTTAGTAAAGCTCTGAGAATAATAATTTACTAGATATTTAATTAGCTATATCTGGTATTCCGCTTCTTAAGTAAAATAAAGTCTTTACAGTTTAGCTAGCTGAAATGTTTTTAGACTACAAAGATTATTTCTCTATTATTACGTTTTTTGTTAAGAAATATAAGATTTGTATTTATTTGCACAATAAATTATAACTATAATAAATATATCTGAGTTATTATTGATTACTATTAAGATAAATATCTGATTAAAATTATTATCTGAAACCTGAATAAAATCTTTAATCGCTTATCTAGATTTATATCCTAGAATCTCATTGTTTAGAAGTTATTTAATCATATTAACTTATTTTTCGTCTAGCACCTTTCTTCTTAAATAATAATATGAGAATTTAAATATTATTGTTAACCAGACTGTAAAACTCGGTTTTTATAGCTTTTTATTGATGTCAAGGTGCTGAAGAGCTTCTTTATAAGTTAATGAATCAATAAATATATTAAGAGTTTTTATAATTGTCACCCCCTCACTCAGCTAAATATATCAACTTAATTATTATCGGTTTCTGTTGTGATTTTTTACCAGTTCAGATGGCAGTAATAGATCTAGTAACTCATCTTTTAGTATTAGTTCGGACTTTAACAGCATGTATATATTAGTGATTTTATCTTTAGTCTTTACAAAAGTTAGAATTTTGATTAATATGATTTTTATTCTATAGTTTAATTGTTCTAGTGTCTTGCAGTCTACAATATCTGAATTTATATATATCATATAGTCAGATTCTTTATTAAAGATAATATTGCATGCAGTTACAATTTAATTTATATCTGACTCTTAAATTATATACATGTATATCTTCAGTCTGATATAATAAGACAGTATCTTCTGATTTATCGAATTATTTTTATGATTTTTTTAGCTATTCAAACTTTTTCTAAGATATAGAAATATTTTTAGCCGTCAACAATATATATGTAGCTTGAAAAATCAGATTATTTACTCTTTATTTTATAATACCTTGTATTTCCTTTATAAGACTAATATTTTAGAGACATTACGGTTTAAAGAATCCGGTCTTATAGTTTATAAGATAGTTCAGTATTACACAGAAATTATACCCTTGTTAAGCAGATCTAAGTAATCTGTTCTGCTTTGCTGTTCTTCACATAAAGTAATAAATTTTTATTATATTATATTTTTTATTTAGTATTATATACTTATGTTATCTTTTTCGGGCTGTTATTAAAACAGAAAATAATAATTTAAAAAATCATAAGCTTCAGTCATATCAATAAAATTCTTTAATAAATAATTTATATGACTTCTGATTTATATTTCGAAAAGTAGATTCATGTGTGAGTACTATGATTATTAATGAAGAAATAATTAATATTTCGCTCAATCAGAAAACATATTCTTATATTCTTCTCCAAGACTAATATTACTCTAGATTTTAAAAGCAGGGTTTTAGTGACAGCATTATTAATTCTTGTTCTTATTATATCATTAAATCACCTATCAAATAGACTAAGCAGATTCATTTTAGCATTAGCAGTTCAATATTAATCTTATTAGCAAGCTTTGAAAGCTGCAGAATATATTTAATAATGATATAATCTAATTATTAATATTATGTGTAAAGGTTAACATGCAATTTATTGATCTTAGTTATTTAATTCTCTAAGAGTATTAATAATCTTATTTTATTATCGTCTTTCTCTGTTTTATTTTTCAGAGCTTATAACAGCCTAAGTTATTATTAAATACATTGTATTGCTCTGCAATAATATTTCTGTCAGTCTCTTAAGAGACTGTATATGCTTTATCTAACTATATTTAAGAGTATAATTGCGTAGCACAGTCATTGCGGGTTCAATGCAGGTTATGTTTTTTCAACCCACACCTGCTGCAGGTTGCCAATCCTTAACCCAACCCAACCCACATGCGGGTGTAACGACAGGCCTAGATAACTAGACCTAAAAGGGCCGTTGGTTTATCTTGAAGACAAGAAACAAGGGGGTGAGCAATATAATAGTGAGAATAAGCCTGTGTTACTAGCAATGCCTATATAGTAGGTTGCTATGTGAGTCGACCACAAGGGCCGGAATCTGTCTGAAAAGAGCGTCATTATATACATGCTTGTCTGCCTGGATCGATGGGTCGTTTGGATCATTCTGGGTGTTGGATCATAGACCTCGATGGATCAAAATGGCAGATTTGATCCATTGTCACGTGACCTCCGTATGTCATACCCCTCCCTTATGCCAACTCCGGCTATAACAGTCATGTAACTGCCATGTTGCATCATGTTGACATGCCCGATATTGGATTATCCTTTTTCCTTTCTTGGCTACTCATTAACCCTTGCATTTATAATTTTGATAAGACTGACTTTACAAATGTGATTGCAACTGCAAAAGTGATCACTAAATCAGAAAATGTTAATTGTCCAGTTTTTATGCAATGTAATAATTATGAATGAGTTACAGTTATTAAAGCAATTAATTTATATAAATAGGCTTTAACATCTGTAATTATCTTTACTAAGAAAACATATTAAGCAGTATGATTTTAAAATAATTAACAAAAAAAAGCAAAAATAAATAAAGCTATCAGCTCAAATATCTTAAGATATTCTTACTATATAAAAAGAGCAATATTCTGTGAAGACTATTTGAAAAGATACATCACAGTTGAGGCTTCATCTTCTCAAGCAAAATCATACATTTATGTGTAATGTAATATATATCAGTCATATAAGCATAATGCTCATACATGTTCTCAGTGTTATAGAACTAAGAAATATGTATATTAGATGTTTTGTTAGAATCTGTAGCTGCTATAGAGAATGAAAGATTGTCTATAAGTGGGAGGTGGGCAGCTTGCTTGAGTGGGTGGCTCACTTGTGGATTATGTTATAGAGATATATTAATAATCTAGTTAAATAATTGATGTCAATAAGAATAACTAGATAAATGATCACCTTAACTTACTTTAAGTATAAAAAATTATATATTTATGCCTGTACAATTGGCAAATATTAATTATTGATCTTTAAGAATTATAAAAGCTATATTACATCATACTTAATCAGTTCTGTATTCAGAACATGATTATTTTATTATTGATGGTAACTGCTTTTTGTTTTTAAAGGAAGACATTTAATTAGAGGTTAAATCTAATATATAGCTAAACATTCATTATATTGATAACCAAAACTTTTGGATTGCATGTCAACATATAAGAAAAAAGGCTTTATTTAAATGAATTTACAACTACTAAATTAATTTTATATCAATTAGATAGGATGCTTTTGTAATTTCATATTTAGATAAAGACATTATTTTCTATATCTCACAGTAATCAATCAGTATTCTAAATTTCTGAGACGTTTCATAATGTTAAAAAATTGGAGCTTCAGATTAGAGCTCTTAAGCATTGTTTAAAGCATTATTCACAAAGCCTATCAAGTTTAGCAAAGCAACCTCTTAATCAATTAATTAAAGACTGTTAGATTATAATACATATATGATATTGTTCTTTTTCGCAGAAAATAAAAGAGCTATAAGTTATTAATCAATATTAAAAAAGAGAAATACATCTAGATTTTATATAGCTACCGAGAGTATTCTAATACATGTGGAGAGACTGCAATACAGCAAGCTGATCAAGTATATAAAAAATGATTGAGCAATTAAATTTATAATCGGCAGAATAAGCATTACTATAATGCAGCATATGCCATATATTAAAGTATATTAGTTTAATATTAATATTTTAACTGCTAAGCAATTGATGTCTAGTGTATACAGTGTTAATTTTGAATTTGTTGTTGCACAATTTATTATTTAATTTAATGTATTTAGTGATGGTTAGGTGGCCCACTTGGTGGTGTGGCCTGCTCAGTGGTTTACATTAAAAGTCTTGCTTTCAATATGATTGATTGTCAAAGGGACCCTGAAAGCGGGGTAACCTGGAAACAATAGGAAGATGGAAATCATGTGATGAGGGACGCAATGAGGGATAACAAGAGACATGACAACATAGGGATAAAACGGCAAGAAGATAGAAGCATAAATAGGCCTGATTACCCAGACATGTATCTAGTCTACTGCATCTTATTCTCAATAAGATCTTAGGATCAATATAGGGAATCTACTAGTTCTTCTGTGGCCCCTACCTACTTCACTCACATTAAGAAACCTTTTATCAACTCTTAGTCAGTTGATACCCCTATATTTTGACATTGATGCCAGAATATATGCTTTTCCTAATTCTCTGTCTATACATCTTCTTTGAAAATGAAAAACAGCTCCCATCAAGTGGCTGAAAAAGATAAAACATATATAATAATATATAATGGTTATATTCTGAACGTAGAATTGATTAAATTTAGATATGACTTTCATAATCATTAAGAATCAATAATTAATATTTGCCAATTGCATAGACATGAGTATGCTTGTAAAATATCTCTTTCATCTAAAGTAAATTAAGTTGATCATATTCAGCTATTCTCACTGACATGAATCACTCAATTTAATAATATATTTAAATATATTATAAAGCTTAATGCATCTTTTCTGTGAAGATAATCATTAATGACAAAGCCCATTCAGTTGAATTAATTAATTTAATAATTATCTTAATAATTGATATCGATCCATTTAAAAGCTAGTTTTATCAAAGTTGTAGATATTTTAATTATATTATATTGTTAAATGACGTCTTACATATGTTAAAATCTTTAGATCTTTATATCGAGTCTATTAATAGTTATATTGTGGCTATATCTTAATTAAAGCTTTACAACAGTTGATAAATTTAACACTGAATAAAGCAGATATTGATTTTGACTGTTCAGCTAATAATAGAATTGTTATTTGGTTTACAGTAACAGCCTGCAGTAATAGACCATATTGATCCATAGATAATATTTATTCTATTAGATTAGATTCTTTAATAGAAATGTGTTTTTGATTATTTAATGTTGAATCTGTTTAAGCAGTACATTCATAAATACAGTAAATGAGTTAAATAAAATATATTATATGCTTGCACGCTTGTATACTTAATATTTGATCTTTTAAAAAGCTTTAATAGCTAGAAGGATTGTACCTTCTTTATGTGAAATAGAATCTGCTTATGTTGGCAGTATCTTGATGATTGAAGCTGTTGAACATGTTGTGTGTTTGGGTGGGTGATCCACTTGCTTGGGTGATCCGCTTTCTTGTAGATTACATTATAAGAGTATATTAACATAATCCACAAGCAAGCTGCTCACCCAAATAAGCTGCCTACTTCCCATCTATATACAATCTTTCATTCTCTATAGCAGCCACAGATTTTGATAAAACATCTAATATATACTATTTCTCAGTTCTATAATGCTGAGGACATATATAAGCATTATGCTTATATGACTGATATATACTACATTATGCATGGGCACATGGTTTTATCTGAGAAGATGAAGCCTTAACTATGATATATCTTTTAAATAGTCTCCGTCTGACATTGTTCTTTCTATATAGTAAGAATGCCTTCTTAAGATATTTAAGCTGATAGTTTTGTTTGTTTCTGCTTTTATTTTTTATTTTGTAGCCCATAATTTTTTATTTTTCTTTATAAGAATGACTATATTATGTATTGCAATTTGACAGTCTTTAATAAGCTAATTTAATGCCTGATCTGTTGAACTTAATGGATTTTGTGTCCAACATGTAAGAAGGGCTTTAATTGTCTCAGATTAAAGCTTTAATATTATAAGATGTCTCGATATTCGGGGCTGATAAATTGCCTTAATTAATATCAGAAGATGTTGAAGTCTTCAATTAAATATAAAGTTAAGAAAGAATCTGATTAAATTATATAATTAATTCTCCGGCTGTGAATCCACTGCAGATATTCTCTGATTTAAATATCTTTATCTAATCTTATTAATATGCAGCTAAAAGTCCATCTTATCAATATAATTAATTTCAAACTGTATGCTCTTCTTAATTAAGCAGCTATAAGATCTTTTTAGGACTGCAAAACGGCCTACATTCAAAGATTATAGAAAATGTGAAGAATGAGCTAGGCGTATAGAGAGATATAAGATTCTTAGTATAAAAACAGTCAGAATTCTGAAGTCCTTAAATAACTTTTATAATTATTAAGAATCAATATTCAATGCTTCTATTTTATATAGTTCTTAATATATTGATTAAAACCCTTCTTTAGTTAGAATAATCTAAGTTAATTATTAGTCCAGTTATTATTACTGTCTAATAATCTAATCAGAAGATAATTGATTATTTTAATCATGCTGCTTAATATATTTTCTCTCCAAGATAATTATAAAAACAGGTTTATATATTACAATCTAATAGTTCTTAATTAATTGATTAAGAGCTTGCTTCGCTGAACTTAATAGACTTTATGAATAATATTTTAATAAATGCTTAAAAGTGCTGACCTGAAGCTCTAATTTTCTAGCATTATAAGATGTTTTAGAGATTTAGAATGCAGATTGATTGCTGTGAAATATAGATGATATAGATATTTTCCAAATATCTTTAAAGTTATGAAGGCACTTGATCTAATTAATATAAAATCAATTCAATAGTTGGAAATCTACTGCAGATATTACATAGAAATAAAGTTTTTATATATTAATACGCAATCAAAAAGTTCTATTTATTAATATAGTTAATGCACTGCATGCTAGATTCAATCCTCTGTTTATATATCCTTTTTTAAAGATAAGAAACAGTCAACATTAAGTCACTCAAAAAGACGAGAGAAATATGATGATATATATAATAAAATGATCATATTCTGAATGCAGAACTGATCAAATTCAGATATGATATAACTTTTGTAATTATTAAAGATCAATAATTAATATTTGTCAATTACAGAGACATAGATATGCTTATAAAATATCTCTTTATTTTATAAAATTAAAGCAAGTTAAGCTAATTATTTATTTAATTATTTTTACTGACATTAATCACTCAGTCAGATTATCGATATATCTTTAGATCATAAAGCTTTATGTATCTTCTTTACAAATATAATTATAAAAGATAACATTTATTTAGATGAGTTAATTGATTTAATCACGATCACTTATTTGCAATTCTTTAATTATATAAATCTTGAACAACAGATTGATTTAAGCTGATGATAATCTTTGATATGAATATTACATCTATTTAAAAGTCAGTGTTATCAAAGTTGTAGATATCTTAATTAATTATATTATATTCTTAAATAGTATCCTGCATCTGTTGAAATGATTCATAAATAGTTTTTAAATCTTTACATTGAGCCTGTTAATAATCACATGATTATATTTGATTGGAGTTCTTCATAACAATTAAATCTATATACTTAGTTCTTGTCAACAGAAGATATAGATGTTGAATGCTTAGATAGCAATAAATTGATTATTTGCTATACGTAGCAGTCTGAGATAGAACGCGATACTTATTTATAGATAATCTATTTCACAAGAGTAGATTTTTCAATGAATGTGAGCTTCCGACAATTTGCTGTTGAATCTATACATATAAAGATAGTAATTAGATATTGAATAATTCACATTAAATGCCTGTGCAGCTGCTCATATGCTTGACATTTAATCTTTTTAAATGGCATCAATAGCTAGAAGAATTCTGCCTTCTTTACAAGGAATTAGAATCTGCTTGTTTTCGTGGTATCTTGGTGGTTGAAGCTGTTGAACACATCACATAGTGGGTGACTGGTCCATTTGGTGGGGTGATCCACTCAGTGGTTGATTATGTTACTAAAAAAGTCTTCATGAAATATTATATAGTGATATGTTTCTAAGCCAATTATTTTTATACATTATAACTCTAACAGAAAGCTTTTCATCAACTTAGGTTTATTAAAAAAGAGATATTATATATAATATTTAATATAAAATACAGTAATCTGAAAAATCTAATAGAAAATCCAGACTGGAACTTCAGCAAGATATAGAGTTTTAGCATAATAAAACTAATACTGCTGTTTTAAGTAGAACTTAAAAAAAAGGAATTACTGGCTTACTGAGTTAAGTTTCTTATCTTATCTAGATACTTTAAAACCTATATTGTAAATTAAATATATATAGTTCCGGATGCTTTATTATATCTAAAGAACTATGCTTATAATAATAAGAATATTCTAAAGATATCTTATATGATAGTTAAGCTACCAATCTTAAAAAACAGAATATCTATAGTTAAAACTATTATATATAATATAAATAATTTATACATAACTATAAACAGAATATATACTAAGATAATAGAAATAATTCTATAAAATAAAAAAGCTGTTATCAGCATTTTCATTATATAAACATTATAACAGATTGCTTTATTTAACAGCAGATAATAACTCTCTACATATACTCTGAAATTAGTAGAATAATTCTTTTAAAATATTAAGTAATCTTTATATCTATAAACATTAAGCTAATAAAAACTATATCTCTATTATTTTAAATATTAGAGAAAAAGTAGTAAAAGATATAAGCTATATAAATTATTATAATATTAATGTCTTCTATCTCTGATAAGATCATTAATGTAATCCACCACCAAGCTGGTCACACCACTGAGCTGGTCAGTCCTCCACCAAGAGTTGCAGCCCAACACAACTGAAAATCTTGAAGATTATTGCAACAAAATCTATTATATTTTCCTATATAAAAGAAAAGACACTATTTATTAGAATATTTAAGCTGATTATGGCCTTCTTGATTGCAATTACTGCATCTTAATGATCTCTGTGATTGTTAAGATGATTTCTGCAGTTGTTTATGCTCTTAAGCTTTTTGCTGTTCTTCAGCATCTGTCAAGCTTCCCCCTGCTTGAATAAAATATCTAGATGCTTGTTGTTTTCTTTTTTGGTGTTGGTTTTCTGTATAAAGCTGATGAATCTCTTGCTGCAATAGAATAGCATTCTGTATGATGATCTCTATATATTTAATCACCTTATTCACTGCCTGTTCTATAGTGGAAGAAGATAATGATTGATGATTTTAAAGATGTTGAATTTGCTTCTTTTACTGGTCCAGTTGATATATATCAGTTGGTGTCTTATCTGGGCCAAAAGATTGATTGCTGTATGCTGTGGAAGGTGGTGTTGGTGTCTTATAAAGCTTTGAAAGAACTTTTTTAGGGAACAATAAAATCAGGTCAGTTACTGCAAATTTATTTTAGATGTTTGATGCTGATAAAGCTTATTTATAGACTGCAGGATAAATATATAGAAAATCTTTTTTATCAATAGAATGGTTCCCTTTCTATATCATCTCCTGAGTCTTCTGGCTATATAAGCACTTTAATAGTGAAAAGCAGCTCACATCCAGCAATTGTAGCAGATGAGAAGAATGTGATAATGCTGCATATATAAAAGAATTATCTTTCTTTCTATACAGAACTTGTTAAATTCTGCAATGGCATGGCTACTGTGCCCATCTAGAATCAAAAGGCAATATCTCCCAACTATATATAAAGCTATATATATCTTAAAGATCTCCTGAAGTCATTTGAGGCCTATCTTATCATTTGTCTAACTATTCTTGCTGATGCTGATTCTATTTAAGATAACTTAATATCAACAAGATTGGTGATTTTCTGCAGCAAAAATAATCTGAAAAGATAAGACTTATTTAGTTGTATTTACTGCAATAATTGCAGTCATCTATTCACAATTCCCAGGTTGTATAGCTCTTGCATGACTCTCTTGTGTTTCTGATCCACAGACAATTTTAGCAGTTGAAATCATATTTATTTGAAAGCCAGTCTCATCCATATTATAGATATCTTGTGTAAGGATTCTATAATTTTGAATAATATTATAGAACTGCTTAAACCATCTCTTGATCAGCTCTAGATCTTTACATTTAGCTCACTAGTAATCATACTTTCAGCTGTATTTAGAGCAAAGTTTATTGTGGTGTTTGATATACTGATTTACTCAGTTCTTACTGATGAAGGCTCTTTAGAAGGATGATAATCAAACAGATAGTAATAACTGCATCAGATAGTATACAGTTGATATTTATAGAGATAAACCATATCAGTCTATATTCAGAATTTATATTAAAAGTGTATTCTCTTCAGTCTCTGTCAATTTTTGACAATTGGTGATTGAATCTTTGTGAGAAGTAGTCTCACTGACATATATTATTAAGATGCTTTTAGGCACATCAAATGCATCTGCAGCCTTTTGGATTGATGGAAATTGGCTCTTTTTATAGGCCTGAAGAGCCAATTGAAGATGTTCCTCCCTAGATATATTGGCCATTAGGTGGTGGTGGTGGGTGGTGGTGGTAGTAATAGTCAAAAACTCAGTGTTGGTGTGGTGGCTGACCAGCTTGGTGGTGGATTATGTTACTCTTAATTTTATTATTAATTTATCTGATAATTAACTCTCTTGGCTTATTTTATCCAAAAATATCCTACTATTTTAAAAACTTAGTAAGTTTACCTGAATACATTATTTTAATTAACATAACCTAGAAGTCAGATAGGCAAGTTAGTCAGTCCCCCACTATGCAACACATCTTTTTATATGTCACAACAAATGAATTAAATCATCTGCATGTACTAGAAATCAGTTCTTTAGCAACTAGAGGATGTTCTAGCAGTGTTTTAATAAATTATATAAGCTGTACTGCAGTAATGTCTGTCTTTACTGACTATAAATCTGACTGCTTAATCATTTTTTCATACATTTAATCAGCTTGCTGAGCACATTATAGTCTCTTTTCAGCTGTTAAAATGCTTTCAGTAGTTATAAAAGATCTAGATGCATTCAGCTTTCTTTTCTGGTATTGATTGGCAGTTTATAGTCCTCTGTTTTGCATAAAAAGAACAGCATTATTTATTGCAATCTGACAGCCCTTAACTAATTGATTAAGAGCTTGATTTGCTGGACTTTGATGGACTTTATAAATAATATTTTAATAGTATTTAAGAGCTCTAGTCTGAAGCTCCAATTTCTTAATATTATAAGATGTTTCATGGATCTAGAATTCTAGTTGATTGCTGTAAGATATAGAAGATAATATAGATATCTTTATCTAAATATAAAATTATAAAAACACTTGATTTAACTAATATAGAATTAATCCAGTAGCTGTAAATCTACTGCAGATGTTAAATATAAATAAAGCTTTCTTTCTTATATATTGATATGCAATCAGAAAGTTCTATTTATTAATATAATTGATACCCAGCTGTATCCTAGATTATTAATAATCCTTTAACTAACGTAATCAGACACCAAGCGGGCCAGGACACCAAGCAGGCCACATAACCAACACCTATTATATTAAATATCTAGTTATCTCACCACAACACCCCTAAATTGAAGCTATATACACATAAAATAATTGCCTATCTGTTTGGGCAGCTGACCCTAGTATGACCTTGAATATTGCAGTTGCTGCACTGCAGTAGTGCATGTTTTCTAGGCCACTCATCACCTTCCACTACCCCCTCTGCTTGCAGCTCTGCAGCTTGCTGAGCAAGCTGTTGATCTTCTTCAGCAGTCAAAATACCCCCTGTACCAATATAGGATCTAGTTGTCTCTCACTTGTGTTTTTGACATTGATTTGCTGCACATAGCTGCTTGATTTCATGCTCTAAAAACACTGTATTATTCATTGCAATTTGGCAGCCCTTGACCACTTTATCAACTGCTTCACTGATTGAGCTAGGAGGACTGTGTGTACACTGTTGCCAGAGGTTCTTAATAAGCTTTGCCTGCTTCTCCAGCTCCCTAGCATTCTTTGGTGTCTCAGTGGTCCAGCTAGATGATTGATTGCTATGGGATATGCCTGGCAGAGTAGGTGTTTTCAACTAAATATGAAGCTGGTCAAGCACCTGCTCTGGTTTATATGGAACCAGGCCTCCTGCAGCAAATCCACTGCATATATTAGATGCTGTCAGTGCATGTGAATACACTTGCTGATAGATTGCAATAAAATCTTTCTTGTCAATATAATTGATGCTGTGCTGCATATAGATCTGTGTTTCCTGCCCATATGTGCATTTCAATGGCTCAAAGCAGGCAATATCAAGCAGCTGTAATAGATGTGATGAATATGGTGGAAGATATAGAGGAATAATTATATTCTCAGTGCAGAATTGATCAAATTCAGCAGATGCATGGCTGCTATAGCTATCAAGAATTAGCAGGCAATATCTCCCTGCTGTACAAGCTTTAATATGTTTATTAAAAACATCCTTCAGCCAACATATCTCAAGCTCATCAGTGGTCCAGCTGTTTTTACTGGTCTCAATTGTCCAGCCCTTTGGTAGTTCTGTATACCAATTAGATTGGTGATTCTGGGCTGCAAGGATAATCATTGGGGGCAGGGCCTAGCTAGCTAAATTGACTTCTTCAATTACAGTTACTTATTCTTAATTTTTTAATTGAATTGCTCTAGGCCAGTCCCTTATCTCAGAGCCAGTAATAATTTTTGCAGTTGCTATCAATCCCATTGAAAAGCCAGTCTCATCAAAGTTGTAGATATCCTGTATTACTTCACATTATATGCTTTTGCAGCCGCTCAAATGCTTTTTATTTGACCTGATTGAATTGCTTTGATGGCAAGCAAGATATGGCCCTCTTACTGAACTGCTGAATCTGCTTGTTTTGCTTGTTTTGGTGGCATATTTGTAGTTGAAGTTGATGAATATGTCATGTTGGTTGGTTACGTGGCCCGCTCGGTGTCCGATTACATTATCTCACAGTAATGAGTCAGTATTTAGATCTCTGAAACATCTTACAATATCAAGAAATTAATGCTTCAGAATAAGACTCTTAAGTATCTTTTGAAGCATCATTTATAAAGCTCATCAAGTCCAGCAAAGTAAGCTCTTAATTAATTAGTTAAGAACTATTAGATTGTAATATATAATGCTGTTCTTCTTGTACAGGAAAATAGAGAGATACAAGCTGCTAGTTAATATCAAAAAAGAAAAGAGGAATGTATCTAGATTCTATATAGCTACTGAAGGCACTCTAACAGCTGCAGAGGGATTGCAACATGCATAGCAGTCAGATCTACAGCCAGCAAAGCAGGCACCACTGTGGTGCAGCACATGCAATATACTAGGTCATACCAGAGTTCAATATTCTAGGTGCTAAGCAATTGATTTCTATTGTATATAGCTTCAATTTTTGGGTTGCTGTTATATATATAATTATTGAATATATTTAGGGGGAGTAGGTGGCCAGCTCGCTTATAGATTATGTTAAGCAAACCAGTGATTGAAATAAAGCAAAAAGATACAAAATTAAATACTTTAGAATATAGAGCTTAAAAAACTGCCGTTAAAAAGCCTTAAATTCCAAGAGGTAGAGTAATTTCAGTTATTCTTAAAGATGTAGGAGATTTTTATAAATTTAAAAAAAGGATCTTTATTATTACATCTGTTCTCCAGCACTATATATAATCCTAACTTAAAAAGTTGTATTAAGTCTGATGCTTCAGAATATATGCTGTCTGTAATATATCTGCAGTTGCAAAAAGATGATTATTAATAATATTTAGTAATAACATAATTCACACGCCACTCAAACACTTAATTGAGCTGAACACCCTTCCCATCTGCATCTTCTATATACAGAAATTGATAAATTTCAACATTATTATTATACCATCGAAAACATGTATATTAGTTGAGCAAACAGAAAGAATCTTATTGGCAATATCTGCTCTAAAAATCAATAAATTTCTTATATTTATAAAGTAGCACATCTTTATGTTTCTTTTATTATTCTACATAATTGATTTTATGATCCTGTTGCAAGAATTAAAAATATGTCAATAAATATAAATTGACAATTATTAGAGAGAATATGCTTCTGCAATAAATATATCTTTGAATAGATCTAAAGCAGCTTCTCAATCAGTCTTTATATAAGATACGATTAATATTTTTTCTTTTTGAATGCAGTCTGTCAGATATTTAACACTAAATTGGCAAAAACTAAGTCTATATTTGATTAGCTACTATAAAGAGCTAAAAACATAATATTCACAAAGATATAATCATCAGTATATCAAATGCAAGAATTTAAAGATTATCTATAAATAGTTTAAGTGTGTATAAAGCAGTATCCAACAATATGACATTTTTAATGATTGACATCTACAATTTTAATGAGATAGACCTTATAATGAACTGTTATTATAAAATAATTATTAGAATAGAGATTGCTGATTGTTCTATTCTTATACAATTAAAGAATTAAGAATGAGTCTCAATTATTAAAATAACTAATTTAATGAGATAAGCTCTCTTATTATATATTATATTTAAAGCAGAAACTTATTTATAGACCTAATATAAGAATAAGGCTTTACTATGTAACTGAAGAATTGAGATCAGCTCTAATAAATAGATTATAGATGATATTAGCATTTCATGACTTCAAAATCTCTTCATCTCACATATAAATATTTATTTAAAAAATATCAAATATTATAGTTTAATTGATCTCTGCTTAGAATTATATTATATTAATTTGCCTATTATTATATTTATCTCATCTACTATAATCTCTCAATATTAGCTGTTTGGCAGTTTTGAAGTAGATATACAGCTGTTTAATAAAGAAAAGTATGCAGCTTAGAATCAATTAATAAGCTAGATTTTCTCATAGTGTATTCAAAAACTTATTTAAGTCTTTAAATCAAAGAATATTAAAAATAGCTTTACAGTAACTAGATTAATATTATTTAATTTAGAATAGATTCTTCTACAGCTTAATGCATAGTTTAAGATTTTTTATTATTTAAAAGCTGTTCTGAAGGTTCACAGATTAATTAAATATTAGAAACGTCTTATAATACTGTTGAATTACAGCATTAAGCAATTATAATTAAAATCTTACTAAAATAGTGTATTCAGAGTTCTTTAAGCTCTAGAAATACTACATTAAATCAGCTTATCAAGAACTGTCAATTAATTAAAAATAGCACAGTACTTCTTGCAGAGAAAAAGTATGATTAGACTTCATAACTGGCCCACAAGACCTGATCCAATTGTTATTTATATGCTGCAAATAAGAAGTAGAAGCAGAAGGATAAATATTTACTCAATCAGCTGTCTTATATAGAAGATCTTTTAGTTCAGAAAGCCAAAAGTTTTTATAAAGTCAGAATCAGGTTTCTGAAGCTTCATTGCTCCAGTCAGAAAGATAGCTTCTTTATCTTATATGTGCATTCTGCTGAGGTGGAACAACTGTAATATTATTAGATATAAGAAAACTTAATGCTTTAATCGCTCTAATTCTTTTAATTAATTACTGTTTTAAGTAGATAATGAAGCTTCAATTTCTGTATAAAAGATGTGAATGAGAGAGGTGTTTGACTCAGTTATGTTGTTAAATAGCATGTAGATTATTACATTAACAATCTATAATGTAATTCACAAGTGAGCTGCCCACCTCCTATCTATATACAATCTTTCATTCTTTATAGCAGCTATAGATTCTAATAAAACATCTAATATATATTATTTCTCAGTTCTATAACACTGAGAGCATGTATAAGCATTATATTTTTTATATAACGGCATATACTATATTGCATAAGATGTGTGGTTTTGTCTAAGATAAAGTCTTAACTGTCTCTAATATATTTTTTAAACAGCCTCTATATGACCTTGTCTTTTCTATATAGTAAGAATGTCTTCTTAAGATATTTGAGCTGATAGCTTTATTTTTGCTTTTATTTCTTATTTGCAGTTGGTAATTCTTGATTTTTCTTTACAAGAATTACTATATTATATATTGCAATTTGGCAGTCTTTAATACTCAATCTGTTAGACTTAGTGGACTTTATATCTGATGTTAAAGAAAGGCTTTAATTATCTCAGATTAAAGCTTTAATTCTTCAATATTATAGGATGTTTCAGATATTTAAAAGGCTGATAGATTGTCTTGATTGATGCCAGAGAGTGTTGAGGCCTTTAATTAAATATAAAGTTAGAAAAGAATCCAATTAGATTTGTATAATTAATTCTATAGCTATAAATCTACTGCAAATATTCTCTAATTTAAATATCATCATGTAAGCTTATTAATGTGCAGCTAAGAAATCTATCTTATCAATATAATTGATTTCAAGCTGTATACTCTTCTCAATTAGACAATTAGTAGGATTTCTTTAGAATTGCAAAACAACCTATATTTGAAGATGTAAAGAATGAGCTGACATATAAAAAGATATAATAAGATTTTGGTTGAAAAGTGATTAAATTCTAAGTTAAATAACTTTTATAATTATTTCTTATCAGCATCTGATGGTTCTTCTTTATATAGTTCTTAATATGTTAATTAAAAATCTTCTTTAGCTAGAGTAATTTAATTTGATTATTAATTTAGCTATTATCACTGACTTTAATAACTTAATTAGAAAATTATTAATTATTTCGAAATTATGCTGCTTAATGTGTTTTTCATATAAAAATAATTATAGATGATAAAGCTTATTATAAATAAACTGACTGCTCCAATGACTGTAATCTATTTATAATTGTCAGATTGCATAAGAAGCAAACAGTATTTTCTAGTCTAATAATTATTTTTGTAGTTGTAATCAATACGGTATTTATTAAAAAGCCAGTTTTATTAAAATTATAAATATCTTTTTTGTAATCTTATATTGCTTAATTGCTTATTGTATACACTGAAATCATTTTTAATAATCTTTAGATCTTTATATTAAGTCTATTGATGATTATATTTATGAAAATATTGTGTTTTGAGATCACTATAATATTTAAAAAAGTTGTGAACTCAATTCTTGTTAACAGTAAATAAAATAATTAGTCTATTTTGCTCAGTCAGAAGAACATTAGTTATCTATAATATTAGATCCAGAAGATATTTCTTACTTATTTGTAGATAATGTTTTTTTTTCTTCAGTAGAAATCAATTTTTGATTTTTAAACCAAGATTTATATTATATAGTACAGCCTTGAAGCCAATCATATAGAGTACTGTTACAAAGGCATTGCCAGAGCCTAGTTGGAGGACGGAATTACTTATTTCTGGGATAAGTTATGTGACTGGATCAGTGCGATCAACCCTTGGCATACTGATCCAACTGATCTGGAGATCAGAGGATCAGTTCAGAATCCTACTGATTTAATGATCCAAGACTGTGAGCCCATTTCACAAACCTCAGAGACCCAGAAAGACAGCATGTATATAATAACACTTCTTTCTAATAGATTTTGACCCTTGTAGTTAACTCATACAGCAATCTGTTAACATAATCCACCACCGAGCTGGTCAGTCCTCAGCCAAGAGTTGCAGCCCAACACAAACAAAAATCTTAAGATTATTGCAACAAAATCTATTATATTTTCCTATATAAAAGAAAAGGCACTATTTATTAGGACATTTAAGCTAATTATAGCCTTCTTGATTGCAATTACTGCATCTTAATGGTCTCTATAGTTGTTAAGATGATTCTTGCAGTTGTTTATACTCTTAAGCTTTTTATTGTTCTTCAGCATCTGTTAAGCTTCCCCCTGCTTGAATAAAATATCTAGATGCTTGTTGTTTTCTTTTTTGGTGTTGGTTTTCTGTATAAAGCTGATGAATCTCTTGCTGTAATAAAATAGCATTCTGTATAGTAATCTCTATATATTTAATCATCTTATCCACTGCCTGTTCTATAGTAGAAGAAGATAATAATTAATAATTTTGAAGATGTTGAATTTGCTTCTTTTGCTGGTCCAGTTAATATATATCAGTTAATGTCTTATCTGGACCAAAAGATTGATTGCTGTGTGCTGTGAAAGATGGTGTTGATGTCTTGAGCTAAATATAAAGCTTTAAAAGGACTCTTTCAGAGAACAATAAAATTAGGCCAATTACTACAAATCTATTTTAGATGTTTGATGCTGATAAAGCTTGTTAATAGACTGCAGAATAGATATATAGAAAATCTTTTTTATTAATAGAATAAATCTCTCTCTGCATCATCTCCTAAGTCTTCTGACTATATAAGTGCTTTAATGGTGAAAAGCAGCTCACATTCAGCAGTTATAGCAAATAAGAAGAATGTGATGATATATATAAAGAAATTATCTTTCTTTCTATACAGAACTTGTCAAATTCTGCAGTGGCATGGCTACTGTGCCCATCTAGAATCAAAAGACAATATCTTTCAACTGTATGTGAAGCTGTATATATCTTAAAGGTCTCCTGAAGTTATTTGAGGCCTATCTTATTATTTGTCTCTGCAGCAAGAATAATCTGAAGAGATAAGGCCTATCTAGCTGCATTTACTGCAATAATTGCAGTCATTTATTCACAATTCCCAGATTGTATAGCTCTTGCATGACTCTCTTGTGTTTCTGATCTACAGACAACTTTGGCAGTTGAAATCATATTTGAAAGCCAGTCTCATCTATATTATAGATATCTTGTGTAAGAATTCCATAATTTTGAATAATATTATAGAATTGCTTAAACCATCTCTTAATCAGCTTTAGATCTTCATATTTAGCTTGCTGGTAATCATACTTTCAGCTGTATTTAAAGCAAAGTTTATTATGGTGCTTAATATATCAGTTTACTCAGTTCTCACTAATAAAGGCTCTTTGAGAGAATGATAGCTGAATAAATAGTAATAACTGTATTAGATAATATACAGTTAATATTTATAGAGATAAACCACATCAGTCTATATTTAAAATCTATATTGAAAGTGTATTCTCTTCAGTCTCTGTCAATTTTTGACAATTGGTGATTGAATCTTTGTGAGAAATAATCTCACTAACACATATTATTAAGATGCTTTTAGGCATGTCAAATACATCTGCAGCCTTTTAGATTAATGGAAATTGGCTCTTTTTATAGGCCTGAAGAGCCAATTGAAGACATTCCTCTCTAGATATATCAGCTATTAGGTGGTGGTGGTGGGTGGTGGTGGTAGTAATAGTCAAAAACTTGGTGTTGGTGTGGTGGCTGACCAGCTCAGTGGTGTGACCAGCTCAGTGGTAGATTACATTATATAGATATTGTTAGTAATACAGGTCTATTCTCACTTTTATATTGCTCACACTCTTGTTTTCTGTCCTCAAGATAAACCAACAGCTCTTTTAGATTTAGTTATCTAGGCCTGTTATTACACTTCAGCCACCTTTCTTGCAGGAAGCAAGGCATATTGTAGGCATCTAAAAAATTGCAATCATGGAGGGGTATATCTCCACCCAGAAACTGGCCTAAGTAGTAAGAGCTCTATAGGAACAGATTCAGCAGTTACAAAAGCAATTACAGAAGTAGGTCAATGAAAATATGCAACTTTATAAACAGATAGAATATCTTAGATGTCAAACACATCCCAATAAGAGCCACACAAGGCAGATGATTGACTCCAACCAGGATTTGAATCAGCAGATTAAGGTGGCTAAACCAGACCTCTTTTATGGAGAAAGGAAGAGGCTCCAGATGTTTAATTCTTAATTAAAGCTCTACTTCTTTTTCAACACATCAGATTTCCTGACTAAAGACAGAAAGGTTATGTTTGTAGCAATTTATTTTTAAGATATGGCAGCTCAATAATTTGAACCCTATCTTTATGATTGAATGCAAAGAGCACCTGAAAAAACATTAATCAAAAATCAATAAGATATTTAATAGATTTATATTTTTATAGCTAAAATAAAGCAGAACTTTAGAGACCTTAATAAAATTTGGAAAACCACTTATACTGTTATAACAATCTGATAAAAAACCTCTGTTGCTGCTTACACCACAGAATTCCAGCAAGCTATAGCATATTTAGGTGACTGATTAGAAAATCACTTATGGAGCACTATCACCAGAGATTGAAAAATAAGATCAAGAACAGACTAATAATTTATAAAAACTTTAAGAATCTGAATACACTCATCAATCTAACTATCAAGATTGATAATTGCCTCTTTAAATATTGGTATCAAGCCAATACTCCACAACAGACTAACCAGTAGCATACTAAAAATAGAGGGGATGCTATAAAGCTGAACAGCACCAATTAGAGAAGCTCTCAGAAGAACAAGTCTAAACAGTCTGATAAAAAGCCTCAAGAATCCAACCTTAACTGAACTGAAGAACAAAAGAAACACTATAAGCAGAAGCTATATATCAGCAGAACCCCAGGACAAGAGTTGAAACAAAATAAGGCAACTTGAAGGAGAAAAGATAATTCAGACTAATCATGTTCAAGAACATGAGGAAAAAAATAATACTGAGCTAAGCAAGTCTAGAGACATGATATTGCAGGTCTAAAGATATAATATTGCAGGATAAGAAACAGAACAGAATAAATATAAATAGAAACTCTTGCTCAAGCATGTATCTAGTCTATCATATCTTATTACAAAACAAATCTTAAAATCTATAGAGAATCAACTAGTTCTTCTATAGCTTCTACCTACTTTACTTATATTAAGAAGCTTATATTAATCCTAAATCAGTTGATATCTCTATATTTTAATAATAAGACACCCTCATTGTGAGTACTGGTGGGAAGCTATAAAAACCAATTATATCTACAATAAGTTAACTGACCAAACTATCTGCTCCTGCTACTGCTTTAAAGGCATCAAATACTTCTAGCATTAACATGGAGATTGTGAACAAATTAAAGAAGCAGATTACTCAGCTTATAAATCAGATTTAGATTATGCGGTCACTCAAGAATATCAAAGTTGCTGATATTGAGATGTTTGATAATAAGCACTCTAATGTAATCCACTACTGAGCTGCATGGACCACTGAGCTATGTGGCCACCACCTTAACCACCCCCTATTATTGGATTTATCATGATTTACCAACACACTGCATCATGGCTGATATATCAAAAGAAGGGTGTATGCAATTAGCACTTGAAGCCTATAAGAAAGATCTTTTTCTATCAAAAACTGCAGCTGCCAAAGCTTTTGATGTGCCTCCAAGGACCTTTATCACATGTGTTAATAAAACTACACTTGCAAAAATTCAACTGCAAATTATCACAAATTAACAGATACTGAAGAATCTACACTTTCAGTATAGATTTTTGATATGGACTGACATAGTTTACCTCCACAAATATTAACTGTATGCTATCTAGTGCAATTGTTGCTTTCTGTGCAGTTATCTTCATCTCAAGAAGCTTCTATTGGGAAGAACTGGATAAACCAATTTATCAAGCATTATAAAAAACTTTGCTCTAAATACAGCTGAAAGTATGATTATCAGCAAGCTAAATGCAAAGATCCAGAGCTTATTAAGGGCTGGTTTACACAGTTTTATAATATTATTCAGAAGTATAGGATCCTTGAGCAAGATATCTATAATATAGATGAGACTGGCTTTCAAATGGGTGTAATATCAACTGCCAAAGTTGTCTGCAGTTCAGAGACAAGAGAAAATCATGCAAAGACTATATAATCTAGAAACTGTGAATGGGTTACTGCAATTGTAGCAATAAATATAACTGAATCTGTCAAATACTTTAGAAAGTAATAAAGTCATGTTTGCAGAAACCTATCTTTAAGAAGCAGTATTTGATTGGTTTGAGCTATATATATGACTTTAATAAAAACTTATTTAAAGAACAAAAAAAGGATACAAGTTGTTTAAAAGTTAATATATATTAAGTTTAAGAAGAAGCTTCCAGCAATCTTTAAAGATCTAGATAAAGAATAAATTACACAACAGAAATTATACTCTCTTTAACAACTTTAGTGGCAAGTTATACATCGAAGTTTCATTAAATTATCTCTTATTTAAACTGAGATGAGTCAGTTCTTAAGGCACACTTCTATCAGAGCTTGAAGAATGAGATTAAAACTGAGATGCTATATATAAATAATAAATCTGAAACATTAAATAAAATGATTAAACAAGCTATCTGCATTAATAATTGACTTTATAAATAGAAGCTTACAACTCAATGTGACAATTAAAAATCTTAAAAAATCAGTTAAACATTAATAAAACTTACGAGCAAAATAAAACTGAGATAAAAATATCATTATAAAGTTAAATATGACTGAGAAAAAATTAAAGAATAATCTCAGAAAAATACTTGTTTCAAGTATAGAAAACCAGGACATTATGCAAAAACTTACTGATTGCGGAAACTAAGGACTGGCCTGATTATTCAGAAATTAGAGATCAAGACACTGTTACAAAGACATCGTGAGGCCCTAGTTAGAGGACGAAATTACTTATTTCCAGAATAATCATGTGACTGGATCAGTGCAATCAATCCTTGGCATACTGATCCAACTGATCTAGGGATTAGAGGATTAGTTCAAAGTTCTACTGATCTAAATAATCCAAGACTATGAGCCATTCCACATGCCTTGGAGACTCAGGAAGACAGCATATATATAAAGATGCTCCTTTCAGACAGAATCCAACCCTCATGGTTGACTCACATAGCAACCTGTCATATAGGCATTGCTAGTAACACAGGCTTATTCTTACTTTTATATTGCTCACCTCCTTGTTTCTTGTCTTCAAGATAAACCAACAGCCCTATTAAGTCTAGTTATCTAGGCCTGTTGTTACACTTCAACCACCTTTCTTGCAGGAAGCAAGGCATGTTGTGGGCATCTGAGAAATAGCAAGCATAGAGGGATATATCTCCACCCAGGAACTGGCTCAAGCAGTAAGAGCCCTACAGGAGCAGATTCAGCAGTTGCAGGAGCAGATTCAGCAGTTACAGAAACAGCTACAGGGACAGGTTAATGAGAATATGTGGCTGTGAGAACAGATGGGATACCTTGAACATCAAACACAAAAGAGCAACACAAGGCAGATAACCAACCCCAGCCAGGATTCAACTCAGCAAACTAAGGTGGCTAAACCAGATCTCTTCTATAGAGAAAGGAAGAAGCTCCAGATATTCATTTCTCAGTTAGAACTCTACTTCTTTTTCAACACACCAGATTTCCCAGACAAAGACAGAAAGGTCATGTTTACAGCAACCTATCTTTAAGGCACAGCAGCTCAATAGTTTGAACCCTATCTCCAAGATCAAATGCAAAAGGCGCCAGAGGAACATCAACCAGAAACTAATAAAATATTTAATAAATTCCCTACTTTTGTGGCTAAAATGAAGCAGAACTTTGGAGATCTTAATAAAGTCTGGAAGGCCACCCATATTGTTATAACAATCTGGCAAAAGACCTCTGTTGCCACCTACACCACTGAATTCCAGCAAGCTGCAGCATACCTAGACAACTGGTCAGACAAATCTCTCATGGAGCACTACTGATGCAGACTGAAGGATAAAATCAAAAACAGATTAATGATTCATGAGGACCCCAAGGACCTAAATATACTTATCAATCTGGTTATCAAGATTAACAACTGCCTCTTTGAATGTTGCTACCAAGCCAACCCTCCACAACAGAACAACCAGTGGCATACTGGGAATAGAGATGATGCCATAGAACTAGACAGCACCAATCAAAAAAACTCCCAGAAGGACAAATTCAAATAGTTTGACAAGAAGCCTTGAGGACCTAATCCTAACTGGATTAAGAAGCAAAAGAAGTGCTACAAGCAGAAGCTATACATCCATTGTGGAAAGAACAATTATATGGGATGGAAGTGTCCCAACAAGCCTAAGAAGAAGAAAAAGAAGCAAGCTGCTGCCACTCAGAAAAAAGAAGAAGATCATACCACTTACCACTGAACTGCCTGTTATGACAATGACTGCAATATCCACCAATCAGAAAAGGAAGCCACAGGCTGATATTTAAAACCATTCAAGTCAAAAAACTAGTTGGCCCTGCCAGAAAGGGACACTTGCAGAGAGTGCAGCTAGAGTCTTTACACCTTGACACAAGCACCACCAGAAAAGGACTATATCAGCAGCTTATTATTAATAGCAAAATCAATGGGAAAAAAGCAAGAATTATAATTAATAGTGAAGCCATAGAAAACTTTATTAGCAACACTTTTATCATCAAGAATTATATCCCTTATCAGGCAAAGGAAAAACCCTACAAACTAACTATAGCAGATAAGTCATCCAATAACTATGGAGATAGATGGATATAGATGAAAACCAAGGAATCCACCCTGAAGATTGAACAGCACTTGAAGCAGATCAACCTGAACATCACACAAATCTCAAGATATAATATTATTCTAGAAATACTCTGGCTAAAGACACACAACCCCTATATAGACTGGAGGACTGAAGAGATGCAGTTTGCAGAGACACCTAAAAGTGGCATAAGGCCTGAGGGGCAGCCTGAGAGACAGAACCAACTAGAAGATATTAAAATCCAGAAGATATCAGGGGAGGTGCTAAAACACATATGGCAACAGGGAGAGCAAGTTGGTATGTTATATATCTGCTCTAGAGAGGTCAGAGAAGTGGGAACTCTAATAAAAAAGCAGAAAACAGCCAGACCCTCTATCCAGAAGATGGAGAACATACCAAAAGAGTACTGAAACTTCCAGGATGTTTTCTAGAAAAGAGGCAAAGAACAATTGCCAGAATACTAGCTATAGGACTATGAGATACTATTGAAACCAGAGATATAATCAGCATTTAAACCAATCTACCCCCTCTTGAAAAAGGAACATGAGGCACTATAAAAATATATTAACAAGAACCTGGAGCAAGAATATATTAGGCCATTGACTTCACCAGCAGGTTACCCTATACTCTTTGTCCCCAAAAAGAATGGGAAGTTATGGCTCTGTGTGAATTACTGTCAGCTCAATGATATCACCATCAAGAATTGCTATCTGCTGCTGCTCATCTCAGAGCTTCAGAATAGGCTTAGAAAGGCCAGATATTTCACCAAGCTGGACTTGCACAAAGGCTATTATCTAGTCTGAATGAAGAAAGAAGAGGAATGGAAGACTGCCTTTAAAACCTATCTAGAACATTTTAAATACACAGTTATGCTATTTAGACTTACTAACATGCCTGCCACATTTCAGAGCCTAGTCAACAACACATTGCAGAACTACTTGGACATCTTTTGCATGGCCTACCTTGACAACATCCTCATCTATTCAAAAACCCTAGAAGAACATAAGGAGTATGTAAAGAAGGTCCTAAAAGCTCTACAAAATAGAAAGCTCTCTGTGGCCTCAGAGAAATGTGAATGGCATACTCAAAAAATGGAGTTCTTAAAATTTGTCATCACCCCAGAATATGTGAAGATAAATGAAAGAAAACTGACTATTATTAGAGAATGGCCTACTTCTACTTCAGTTAAAGAAGTGCAGTTCTTCCTTGGATTTGCCAACTTTTACTGGAAATTCATCTGGAACTACTCCAAGATTGCAGAGCCCTTGATACAGCTTACCCAGAAGAAGCAAAGCTTTGAATGGGAGAAAAAACAGCAGGCAGCATTTAAAAGATTAAAGCAGAAGTTCTATAAAGAGCCTGTTTTAAAGATTTATAACCCAGAGAAATCAGCTATACTGGAAATAAATATCTTTAATTACACTATTGGAGCATGCCTCAGCTAGTCAAATGAGGAAGACAGATTGCACCTCATTGCCTATTATTCCAGAAAGATGACACCCTCAGAGCTGAACTATGATATCCATAATAAAGAATTACTGGCCATAGTTGCAGTCTTGAAGAAATGGAGGCATTATCTAGAGGGAGCCAAGCACCAAACCTTAATATATTATGACTATAAGAACTTGGTTCACTTTACCACCACCAAGGAGCTGACTCAAAGACAAGCTAGATGGGTCAAAGAACTGGCACAGTATGACATCCAGATCACTTACAGGAAAGAAAGGGAGAATGCCAGAGCTGATACTCTTAGTCAAAGACTAGACTATAAGACAGAAAAGCTCAGAGCTCAGCCTGCAATCTTCAGAACCAAGATAGATGGCATGCTTATTCTAGCCAGGCAGCTGGCACTGGCTTTCTGAATTACTGGCTCATGGAAGGAAGAAATCAAGAAGGCTTATAAGAATAACTCTATAGCCCAGAAACTGATAAAAATCCTTGAAAAGTCTGAGATACAGGAACCTGCAGAGAGAAACTCTAATATAGCTATAAAAGAAGAAGACATTATCCTATACTAGAGATTGATCTATATGCCTGCCAAACTCCAAGAACAGTTGGTTAAGGACATTCATGAAGCCCCAGTATATAGCCATCAGGGAATGGATAAAACCATCAAATAAATCACCAGAAATTTCTATTTCTCAGAACTCAGAAAGACAATATAAAAAGTAATCTCCCAATATAATCTTTGCATAAGAAGCAAGGCCATCAGACACATCCTATATAAATATCTGCAGCCTCTGAAAGTGCTTAAAAAACCCTGGCAGTCTAATCCCTGGACTTCATCACCAATTTGCCAGAATTAGAGGAACTCCTGACCAAGGTGAAATATAACTCTATTCTGATCATTATGGACAGACTTATTAAATACACCTACTTTCTACCCTACTGGAAAATAGCCAACACAGATGATCTGGTATATATCTTTCTACAGATAATTGTGGGAAACCATAGCCTACCAGACAAAATTGTGTCAGACAGAGATAAGCTGGTCACATCCAAGTTTTGGCAATTCTTGACTCAGCAATTGGGCTCTAAGCATAAGTTGTCTACAACAGCACACCCACAGATAGATGGGCAGACTAAGTAAATTAATTAAATCCTGGAACAATACCTTTGCTGCTACATCAACTATCAACAGAATAATTGGGTTGAACTACTGCCTCTAGCCCAGTTTGCATATAATAGCACAAAGACTGAAGCCACCCAGGAATCACCATTTTACACCAACTACAGGTTTGAGCCTATAGTATATCAGGAGCCCATCTCTGGCAAAGTTCTGGCCCAGAAAGAAATCCTCAAGGCAGACCAATTGAAGAAGCTACACCAACAGCTAAGCCTGAATATTCAATTCATTGCTTACAGAGCAGCCATGTACTACAATCAGTGGCATCAGGAGGCACCTAAGTTTAAGAAGAGAGATAAAATCTACCTCCTCAGAAAGAATATTAAAATATAGAGGCCTAACAATAAATTGGATTTCAAAAAGATTGAACCCTTTGAAATTGAAGAACAGATTGGAAAAATGAACTATAAACTTAAACTGCTAGAGAACATGTGAATACACTCTGTTTTTTATGTCTTTTTGTTAGAACCAGCACTGACCCATGCAACAGTCATTACTGAAACTAAAGAAATACTGCCTGAGAACCCAGAAGCAGACCAAGAATATAAAGTTGAAAAGATACTAGACAGTGGATATGTGGATGGTCAGTTCAGATATCTAATCAAATGAGCAGGAAACAATGACTCAGAAAATACCTGAGAACTTTCTAAGAACTGTAAAGACTGCAAAGATCTTATTAGAGAGTTCTATCTCTGAAACTCAGATTGCTCAAAGCTAGAGGATCCACCACCTTGAAGGAAGAGAGGTTGGCCAAGAAAGAATCCCAGAAAGAGAAATAGAAGAAATTCACAGACAAATTAGCTGCACCTGCTGGGCAAGAAGCATCAAGCAATTCAGCACTAACAGCCAAATTGGATGCTATTGCCTGGGCATTGGAGGAAGAAGGATTGAAACCTGGATTATAATAAAGCCTCTTAGATTGATGGTCCTCTTCAGAAATCTTGGATATCAGACTTTTTAGGAGTTGACAATCTTCCTCTTCAAGAGATTCAGCATTCTTAGATTTCTGGTTCAAGATTGCATAGCCCTACTCCTCTAACAGACATTATTGTTTCTGAAGACAAAGTAATTTGGCAGAAAAGAACTATATCTTTTTGTGCAACCACTCTAGTTCCTCTGAAGCCTGTTGGAATTTAGCATAAGTTGATGCCTCTTCAGCACAGATCTGTTCTTGCTGACAACAAATACAATTCACTAAGACAATTAGACAAGCCAGCAAAAAACAGAAGGGGAGCAACAAACTAGTGGCAATAAAAACTTAAGAAGCATCATACATGGTGGAACCTCAGAGAATACACTTAAAACAGCAATTAGAGCAAGGACCAACTCAGCACTCCAGATCACAGAAAACACAGTCAAAGCAAGGAACAACCTAAAGCCTAAAATACTGAACAGCTATAGCCAGGCTAAGACAGTCAGCAGTTATATCTTAAAGACATTTTTGGGATATTGTGAAACCACATCTCAGGAACCAGGAAGATGATAAGAAGAGAAGAATAAGAAAAAAAGAGAACTTACCTCTTTAAGAGCTTTCAGGTCAAAAGCTGCCTAGAGGAGGGGTAATGTTACAAAGACATTATAAGACCCTAGTTAGAGAACAGAATTACTTATTTCCAGGATAATTATGTGACTGGATCAGTGTGATCAATCCTTAGCATACTGATCCAACTGATCTGGGGATCAGAGGATCAGTTTAAAGTCCTACTAATTCAAATAATCTAAGACTATGAGCCATTCCACACGCCTTGAAGACCCAGGAAGACAGCATATATATAAAGACACTCCTTTCAGACAGAATCCAACCCTTGTGGTTGACTCACATAGCAACCTGTCATATAGGCATTGCTAGTAACACAGGCTTATTCTTACTTTTATATTGCTCACCCCCTTGTTTCTTGTCTTCAAGATAAACCAACGGCCCTATTAGGTCTAGTTATCTAGGCCTGTTGTTACAGACACTAGCTGCTGCTTTGTAAAACAAACCAGAATTTGAGACAATCTAAAAGAATTATTAAATAATTTAGAATCAGAGAAATTTGCAATTGACTAGAAAAATAGCCCTGGGTATTGAGAAAGATTTAGAATTACTGCTTAAAAGCATGCATGAGAAAGACTATAATAATAGAAAGCTTAAGCAAGACAAACTGATAAAAAAAATCACAACAGAAACAAAGACCAGAACAAAGAAGAAGAAAGTTATAATTAAAGCTATAGCTGAAAGTTCTCTAAGTATTCTAAAAAAAAGATCAGCATAAAAAACTAAGTATCCAAGAAGAAGAGCTTGAGAAGAGTTATATAAGCCACTCAAAATAATAATTCATCTATTAGAATATCTTAAAGATCACTGCAAAAGCAAAAACCTGTATAATAATAATATAGAACCTCTTTTAAAACAGTTAGTTTTATAGCTGTCTAACAGCTCAGAACATGAAGAAATAGAAGATAGAGCCATCTAAATCTAAGTTGAGAACAACAGATGAAAATTTAAATTGTTGAGAATATTAAATAAGTATCAAGAATTTAAGAAACCTATTTCTGCAATAAACTGATAAAACATCTGTTAAACTGCAATTGTATTTATTATTAGAGGTTTTCAGGAAGCCTTTATCAAGAAAAGAATTGACAAGTCTGCTATAATGATTAGTGCACTCTTTATGACTAAAAAAGAGTTACTATAAATAGTATCCTTAGATATCACAGATTGTTGAAACTCAAGAACTTGAATATCTAATAAATAATTTAATATGCAACTGTCTGAAAAAAGAATCAGGATATTCAAGTCATCACAAAATAGATTTTAAGAAATGTCAGACACAGTACTGTTTCTAGCACTATAAAAATAAAACTAAAGAAGGAAATGCCTGATTTTAAGGCAAGAAAGACTTAAAACAATATTATAACTAATATTAAGAAATAATCGTGTTAGCAGCTATCAAGAATAAAACATCAAGTTTTATCCAAGAATAGATTGATGGAAAACCAGCCAGAATCATAATTAATTCAGGAGTATCCAGGAATTTTATCAGAACTATATCAACAAGTTTGAAATGGAAACTCAGAAAGCAGAGATGAATATTCAAATTAAAGAGCTAAATAAAGAATTAATTTATTATAGACCAGAGCTCAGAACAAAAGAAGTGATATTGTGATCAGAAAATTAGATATCTATATTAATATTTGGAGTTATATTTTTAGAAAAACAGTATGATGCTGTGCTAGAAATGCTATAACTATAAGAGCAGAACCCTCAGATTAACTAAAAAATTAACAAAGTAATGATTAATAGGTAAATAATGTAATTTATAAGCAAGCTGCACACTCAAGCAAGCTACACACCTCCTACACAATTCTAGCTATAACTGAAAGTAGGCCTGTTTTTTAATGCAAAAAATGTATTTTTATATAAAAACTAATTACTACTGCAATTAGGACATTACAATCTTTTATATTCTATAACATAACAATCATTGCATCATGATGATGCTTGTATAGGGTGCTAAACTGTAGATAATGCTGATTTAACTAATAGAGCCTCTTGGATCTCTTAGATCTTATTCTTATATTATATAAGCTCTTGAGCTTCCTGAATAGAAAGGCCCTCTGTATAAGCTATCTGCCAATTAGATTATTTTCTTTTTTGCTGTTGTTTCTTATGTGCAGCTTATAGATCCTGATTTTCTTTGATAAAAATAATACTATTTATTGCTATTTCACATCCCTTTATAAGCTGGTTCAACACAGTATTTGTTGGGCTTAAAAGACTCTGTGTATAATATCTTAGAAGCTTCTTGATTATAGATGCCTGCTTCTGCAGTTGGTTGAGATTATAAGGAGTTTTTGGTGCAGAATTGGTGGATTAACTACCTGATAGTGTAGAGATCTTAAGCTGTATATTAAGCTGCTCAAGCATCCTTTCTGGATTGAATAAAATCAGACCAGTAGCTACAAAGCTATTCTTGATAGTATCTGGTCTAAAGATCTCTGTATGAGCTTGTGAATATGCCTTAAGAAAGTTAAATTTGTCAATATAATTAAAATCAAGCTGTATTTTATTCTCAATCAAGCACCTATATGCATGCTTTAAAGATGTGAAATAGCCAACATCAAGAGATTGTAAAAGATATGATAAATATGCTAATATATAGTTTAATATAATGTTGTTCTCACTGCATATCTGATTGAATTGAGGAGTTAAATAACTCCCATAATAATCAAGAATTAAAAGGCAATATTTTCCAGTTATACAAGCCTCAGTAGCAGGAATAAGGATGTTTTTCAGCCACTATAGCCTCAATAGTCTATTTATTGTCACTGACTTCAATTCTCTAGTTGTGTGGTAAAGCCTTATCTTTATATCAATCCTAGATATAGACTTTTCTCTTGAAAATAATATAAGATGGTAGAACCCATTCTCTAGAGTTGATACACTCAATAGAAGTAACTTATTCCTGATTGTCTAGCTATATAAGAAAGAGCTGGCTGATCATCTCAGCTCTAGTAACTACTTTAGCAGTAGCAACTAGGCCTATTGCATATTCTGTTTTATCAAAGTTGTAGATATCCTTATATGCAATTCTATATTGCATGATAGTGATTTGTACACAGTTAAACTATTTCTTAATAATCTTTAGATCCTCACATTTAGCATGCTTTTGATTGTATCATCAGGAATATCAGGTTTTCAGCTCATTATGCTGTTTGATAAAGTTGTACACCTAGTTCTTGCCAATAGATTGGATATCTGCAGAACCACACTTTTATAGTAGAATATTGGCCATATCTTGAATATGAGATGGTTGAGGAGCTGCTTCATTGATCCAGGTATAAGCAATTCCTCTTTATTTTTTGTCAATTTATGTGAGTTGGTGTGTTGCTCAGCTCAATAAACACTGCTGTGAAGCTGGTCTTGTAGAGTTAATTCAGATATCATATAAACACATGCTGCTTGTTGTACATAGCAATTTTTTTTGTAATGCAGAAATTGCTAGTAAGATCCTTCCTTCTTGTTCAATAGAATTTTTTGACTTAGGAGGCATTTTTGGTGGTATAGTGGTGGTTTGAATAGATTCAACTGAGTATGAGAGAACATGTAGGAGGTGTGCAGCTCACTTAGGTGTGTGTCTCACTTGTGGATTATGTTAGTTAGTTATAACACTTATTAATAGAAGTTGAGGGCAAGCTTCACATAAGGGGAAACCCTTAGTAAACATATTAGTGAAAGATTAGTCTAAAAAAGCAAGAGAGACAGAAGATAATATCTAATCTAAAAAACTAAGAAAGGCAAGATTGAAGCATTATATAATAAGAATATAAAATAATCAGAAGAACAAAAAATAATTGAGAGAAAAATAATTACAGCTAACAAAATATTAAAGATTTAAGAGAAATCTAAAAAGATATATAAACAAGAAGTTTAAGAAGTTTTTGTCAAACTGCTTAAAAATACTTTAAGTTCCTCAAGCTGTTTGTTAAGAAAGATTATTGATTGTTATAATATAAAGAAGAATAAAAGCACAGATATCATTAAAAAAGAATACAGATTATTGTAGATTAATCAGCAACAGATATTAACATAATCCACCACCGAGCTGGTCACACCACTGAGCTGGTCAGCCACCACACCAACACTGAGTTTTTGACTATTACTACCACCACCACCCACCACCACCACCTAATGGCTGATATATCTAGGGAGGAATGTCTTCAATTGGCCCTTCAGGCCTATAAAAAGGGCCAATTTCCATCAATCTGAAAGGCTGCAGATGCATTTGACGTGCCTAAAAGCATCTTAATAACATGTATCAGTGGGACTACTTCTTGCAAAGATTCAATCACCAATTGTCAAAAATTGACAGAGACTGAAGAGAATACACTTTCAACATGGATTCTGGATATGGACTGATGTGGTTTACCTCCACAAATATCAACTGTATGCTATCTGATGCAGTTATTGCTATCTGCCCAACTATCATCCTCCCAAAGAGCCTTCATCAGTGAGAACTGGGTAAACCAGTATATTAAGTGCCACAATGAACTTTGCTCTAAATACAGCTGAAAGTATGATTACCAGCAAGCTAAATGTGAAGATCCAGAGCTGATCAAGGGGTGGTTCAAGTGGTTCCATAATACTATTCAAAATTATAGAATCCTTACACAAGATATCTACAACATGGATGAGACTGGCTTCCAAATGAGTGTGATTTCAACTGCCAAAGTTATCTGTGGATCAGAAACACAAGAGAGTCATGCAAGAGCTATACAACCTGGGAATTGTGAATGGGTGACTGCAATTATTGCAGTAAATGCAGCTAGATGGGCCTTACCTCCCCAGATTATTCTTGCTGCAGAAAATCACCAATCTTGTTGGTATCAAGTTGTCCCAAATGACTACTGAATCAGCATCAGCAAGAATGGTTGGACAAATGATGAGATAGACCTCAAATAGCTTCAGGAGACCTTTGAGACATATACAGCTTCATATACAGTTGGGAGATATTGCCTTTTGATTCTAGATGGGCACAGTAGCCATGCCACTGCAGAATTTAACAAGTTCTATACAGAAAGGAAGATAATTCCTTTATATATGCCATCACATTCTTCTCATCTGCTACAACCACTGGATGTGAGCTGCTTTTCACCATTAAAGTGCTTATATGGCCAGAAGATTTAGGAGATGATGCAGAGAGGGAACCATTCTATTGATAAGAAAGATTTTCTATATATCTATTCTGCAGTCCATAAACAAGCTTTATCAGCATCAAACATCCAAAGTGGATTTGCAGCAACTGGCCTGATTTCATTGTCCCCTGAAAGAGTCCTTTCAAAGCTTCATATCCAGCTCAAGACACCAACACCACCTTCCACAGCACACAGCAATCAATCTTTTGGCCCAGACAAGACACCAACTGATATGTATCAACTGGACCAGCAAAAGAAGCAAATTCAACATCTCTGAAGTCATCAATCATTATCTCCTTCCACTATAGAACAGACAGTGAATAAGGTGATTAAATGTGCAGAGATCACCATGCAGAATGCTATCCTATTGCAGCAAGAGATTCATCAGCTTTGCACAGAAAACCAATGCCAAAAAAGAAAGCAACAAGCATCTAGATATTTTATTCAAGCAGGGGGAAGCTTGACAGGTGCTGAAGAACAGCAAAAAGCTCAAGAGCATGAGCAACTGCAGGAATCATCTTGACAACCACAGAGACCATCAAGGTGCAGTAATTGCAATCAGGAAGGCCATAATCAGCTTAAATGTCCTAATAAATAGTGCCTTTTCTTTTATATAGGAAAATATAATAGATTTTGTTGCAATAATCTTCAAGATTTTCGGTCGCGTTGGGCTGCAACTCTTGGCGGAGGACTGACCAGCTCGGTGGTGTGACCAGCTCGGTGGTGGATTACATTACAAAATAAACTGAAGACAATAAAAGAATTCATTAACAAGTGTTACAGATTAGGAAGGAGGTCACATGATAGATCGTCTACAATCCAATTCTACAATCCAACTCCATGATCCAAAGCTGTGATCCCATTCTATGATCCCCAGGAACCCAGGAAGACAGGCATGTATATAATAACGCTTCTTTCAGACAGGTTTCGACCCTTGTGGTCGACTCACATAGCAACCTGTCATATAGGCATTGCTAGTAACACAGGTTTATTCTTGCTATTATATTGCTCACCCCCTTGTTTCTTGTCTTCAAGATAAACCTAACGACCCTATTTGGTCTAGTCACCTAGGCCTGTCGTTACAACAAGTTCTTAAAAGCTAAATATATCAGAGAATTGAATATCATTATAAGTAATATTTGTGCCAAAGAAAAATAAAACACTAAAAATAATAATCAATTATCAACAATTAAATAATGCAATCAAGGATGATGCAAACAAGATATTACATCAGAAACAGAAAAGAGATCTTTTACAGAGAATAAAAATTATAACTATATTTGATATTAAATAGAGATACTACAATTTGCAAATAAAACCAGAAGATATATAAAAGACTGTGTTCCTAATACAATTTAGAACTATACAAATAAATTGTTGCTCCAATAAGATTAAAATAACATCAGCAGAGTTTGCAAGATATATAACACATGTGCTTTAAAAATATATCAACAACTTTATTGCTGTTTACTTTGATAACATCATTGTTTTTTTGAAAGATATCAAAATATGACAAACACATCTAAAAAACAATAAGAAAACTTATAGAAGCTGCAATCATATTAAACATTAATACAAATCTGATATAATTAAAGTCAACTATCTTGAGATGGTCTTTTCATCAGAAGAATTGAAAATTCCTAAAAAAAATTAGACTTGATTTTGGAATAGCCAACTCTAACTGATCTGAAGCAAGTTCAAGGATTTCTGAGAGCAACTAAATACTGTTAATAATTCATTAAAGAAAACACTAAAATTGCAAAATCTTTGACAAACAAAGAAGAATCTTTTAAGTAGAGAAAACAACAGCAAACATTTAAATAAATTAAAAAAGCAATCTAGAAAGCACTTTTTAGGTTTTTTGACCCAGAAAAGCTGATAGTGGTTTAGATAGATACATCCAAGTTTGCTATTGGACTTGTCTTGAAATAATCTAATAATTAAGAAAAATTGAGACCTGTGATATTTTACTCTTGACAATTAACTAAATCAGAACAAAATTACAATATTTATGATCAAGAATTATTGATGATTGTGATTACATTCAACAAATAAAGACAGTATCTTTAGAAGACAAATATAAGATTATTGTGAAAAGCAATCACCACAATCTAAAATATTTTATTATAATAAAAAGACTGCTTGGATGACAAATTCAATAGGCTGAAGAATTGTCAAGATTCAACTTTCAGATTGAATATATCGAAAAAAGTCAATATTATTGCTCATATTTTAAGTTGCTGACCAACTATAGAATTGAAATCAGATCACCAGAAACCAACATTCTAGAAGAAACCAAAAAAGAACTTTGATATAATTATAAAGCAACTTTAGCTGCGACCATCTCTGTAATTAAGAATAAAACATAACAAAATAATTAAAAAGACTGCAAGAGACAAAAAATTGAGGAAAAAAATACAGAAAGATTTAAAAAGCAAGATAAATTAATATTCTGAAATTAGCTTATTATTGTATCAGCAACTATAAAAACAAGATAATTTAAAAATTTTATAATTCACCTGCTGACGATCACTCAGGAATCAGAAGAATTATAAAAAAAATTCAAATAACTTATTATTTTTTTAAGTAGATGCATCAGAAGATCTAAAGATACATTTAACAATGTAAAGAATGCAACTACAATAAACCAACAAAATATATGCTATATAAGAAAATGCAGATTCCAGAACCACTCACATAATCTTTAAAGGATTTGATTACAGGGATTGTTTATACAACTATATTAGTTATTGTGAACTGACTAATCAACTATACAATTTTATCTGATCTAAAGACCTCTGTATGAGCTTGTGGATATACCTCAAGGAAGTTAAATTTGTCAATATGATTGAAATCAAGCTGCGTCTTATTCTTAATCAAGCATCTGTATGCATGCTTTGAAAGCCCAAAACAGCCAACATTAAAAGATTGTAAAAGATGTGATGAATATGCTGATATGCAGATTGATATAATATTGTTCTCACTGCATATCTGGTCAAATTGAGGAGTTAAATAACTCCCATGGCCATCAAGAATTAAAAGGTTATATTTTCTAGTTGTATAAGCCTCAGTAGCAGGAATAAAGATGTTTTTCAGTTACTGTAGCCCAATATTATTAGTAGTCCATTTATTGTCACTGACTTCAATCTTCTAATCAGTTTCAATTACTGCAGAAGGACTAGCAACTATAATGCTGAGAGAAGTCTTTATTTGAACTAAATTATTAGAAAAATTTATATTAGACTGAGATACACTGTTCTCTTTAAAGTTCTGGAGAATAATTATAAAGGCCACTGGAATTAATCAAACAGCAAATCACCCACAGACCAATAGACAATCAGAAAGAATGATTTAGATAGTGGAACAATATCTGCAATATTATCTCAATTACAAATAAGATAATTGGGTTGAGCTCTTACTAATAGTCTAGTTTACTATTAATAATTTAAAAAATGCAATCATTTATAAAACACCATATTTTGCAAATCTTGAAGAGACATCTAAGGATGACATAAAACCAAATTGGGAGAGAACATAGATTCAAAAAAGATATAATTATAACTGCTAAACTGAAATAGCTATATTCACAAATTGCTAAAGATATACAGTGGGCTAAAGATCAAATAAAATAATATTATAATCAGTACTGCAAGAACACATTAAGTCTAAGAGAGAAAGAAAGAGTTTATCTCTTAAAATAAATAAAAGGCCAGAAGAATTTCAATTTGAAAAATAAGCAATAAAGTAACAAATTAGATGCTATCAAATATAGATTATTTATAATCAAGAGAAAACTGCCAAATAATAATTATAAACTTAAGCTATCAGAAAGAATAAAGATTCATTCAATATTTTATATCTTTTTACTTAAACCAACAGCCAACACAGAATCAAGCCAAGATGAAGCTACCAAAGAATAGAAAGTCAAAGAAATTCTAGCAAGAAAGTTAAAAAAAGAAAGAATCTATTAGCTTATCAAATAAAAAGATACTCACTGAAAGAAAGTACTTAAAAATCAATCAAGAATTTGAATTGCACAGAGAAGATCCAGGAATTTCAACACCAGAAAGAGCAAATAAAAAATTCAAGATTTTGTTAACTTGACTGTTTAATAGCAATGGAAGGAGAGGATCTTTCAATAAAGAATAATTATTTAAAACTGTATTATTCTTGCACTTTAGAGCTCAATTTTTTTTGTCTTTATTTATTCTCCTCTAATTTCTTTAATTCTTCAATCTCTTTAATATCACATATAAAGTTATTAGCTCAACAATGAAGAAGTTCTTGCCATTTGTAAATATAATAAGAATGAGCTACAAGGACTTTTATTTTCTTTTGAATTTGATTCTTATAAAGAGTAAGCTCTTATTATATCTAAACTAAGTAATACTACTTACAATTTTAAAAAAAGAATGTTCTAATTCTATATATTTTTGACTATCTACTTTTATACACTCAGCACATTAAGAAGAATCTTCTGATTTAATATAAACTTGTTCAGACAAACACAATAGATATAAGAAATAATCATTATAAAATTCTTTTTCTAAATATGTTGAAGGAGTTTTTTCTGCTTGAGCCTTAATCTTAAAGACATAATTAATCTTGGAATAATGAAGAAAAAATAATTAGACTGAACTTACAGATAAAAAGAATTGAGGAGATAGAAGACTGACAAGAATAAATACTTTCAGAACAAAAATCTTGAAAGCAGGGGATTGTCAGCAGAACCCTAGAACAAGAGTTGAAACAAAACAAGACAACGTGGAGAAAAGATAATCCAAACTAATTATGTCCAAGAATATAAGGAAAAAGTAATACTAAGCCAAGCATGTCTAAAGACATGATATTACAGACTAGAGACATGATATTGCAGGTCTAGAGACATAATATTGCAGGACAAGAGACAGGAAAAAATAGACATAAATAGAGACTTTTGCCCAAACATGTATCTAGTCTACCACATCTTAAATAATAAAACAGATCTTAGGATTTATAGAGAATCAACTAGTTTTTCCATAGCTTCTACCTACTTTGCTCACATTATTCTTATGAAGCTTATATTAACTCTACGTCAGTTGATACCTCTATATTTTGACACTATATTTATTGTAAAAAGAGTGACCACATGAGATGAAAATACCCCAACAAGCTCAAGAAGAAAGAGAAAAAGCAAGCTGCTGCTACACAAAAGAAGGAAGAAGACCATGCTATTTACCACTAAACTGCTTATTACAATAACAACTGCAGTATCCATTAGTCAGAAAAGAACACCACAGGATGGTATTCAAAGCTGTTCAAGTCAAAGAACTAGTCAGCTCTGCCAAAAAAACACTTATAGAGAATGCAGCTAGAGTCTCTATATCTTGACATAAGCATCACAGAAAAAGGTTTATATTAGCAACTTATTATTAGTAGCAAGATCAATGAGAGAAAGGCAAGAATTATAATTAACAATAACATAACTAAAAATTTTATCAGCAATATTTTTATCATCAAGAACTATATTTCTTATTAGACAAAGAAGAAACTCTATAAGTTGACTATAACAGATAAATCATCTAGTAACTATAAATGGATATAAATGGAAACTAAGGAATTCAATTCTGAAGATTGAACAATATTTAGAGCAGATCAATCTGGACATCACATAAATTTTAAGATATAACATTATTTTAGAAATCCTCTGGCTAAAGATGTATAATCTTTATATAAACTAGAGAACTAAAGAGATACAGTTTATAAAAACACTTAAAAGCAGTGTAAGACCTAAGAGGCAGCCTAAAAAAACAGAACTAGTCTAAAAATAATAAAATTTAAGAGATATTAAGTAAAGCACTAAAGTATATATAACATTAGAGAGAGCAAGTTGGCATATTATATATTTGCTCTAAGAAAGTCAGGGAAGTGGAAGCTCTGACAAAAAAGCAGAAAACAATCAGACTCTTTATTCAGAAATTGAAGAATATGCTGCAAGAGTATTGAAGCTTTCAGAATATTTTTCAGAAAAAAGACAAGAGATAACTGCTAAAACATTAACTATAGAATTATAAAATATTATTGAAATTAGGGATATAGCTAGCATTTAAATTAATTTATTCTCTCTCAGAAAAGAAGCATGAAGCACTATAAGAATCTATTAATAAAAATTTAGAATAAGAATATACTAGGCTGTCTGCTTTATCTATAGAATACTCTCTACTATTTGTCCTCAAGAAGAATAAGAAGTTACAGCTCTGTATAAACTATTACCAGCTCAATAATATCACTGTTAAGAACTGCTATCTGCTGCTGCTCATTCTAAGCTTTAAAATAGGCTTAGAAAAGCCAGATATTTCACCAAGCTGGATCTACACAAAGACTATTATCTGGTCTGAATAAAGGAAGAGAAGGAATAAAAGACTGTCTTCAGAATTTAATTAAAACATTTCAAGTATATAGTTATACCATTTAGACTTATTAATATACCTGCTACATTTCAGAGCCTAGTTAACAACACTTTGTAGGACTATCTAAATATTTTTTATATAGCTTATCTTGATGACATTCTCATCTACTCAGAAACTCTGGAAAAGCATAAAGAATATATAAAAAAGGTTCTAAGAGCTCTATAGAATAAAAAGCTCTCTATAATTTTAGAGAAATATAAATAACACATTCAGAAAGTAGAGTTTCTAGGATTTGTTATCACCTCAAAACATGTAGAGATAGATGAAAACTAACTGTTATTAGAGAATAGCCTACTGTTACAAAGGCATTGCTAGATCCTAGTCAGAGAACAGAATTACTTATTTCCAGAATAGTTATGTGACTGGATCAGTGCGATCAACTCTTGGCATACTGATTCAACTGATCTGGGGATTAGAGGATCAGTTCAGAATCCTACTAATTCAATAATTCAAGACTATGAGCCTTTCTACAAGCCTTGGAGACTCAGGAAAACAGCATGTATATAAAGACACTCCTTTCAGACAGATTCCAACCCTTGTGGTCAACTCACATAGCAATCTGTTATATAGATATTGTTAGTAATACAGGTCTATTCTCACTTTTATATTGCTCACCCCCTTGTTTTCTGTCCTCAAGATAAACCAACGGCCCTTTTAGATCTAGTTATCTACGCTTGTTGTTACAAGTAAGAGATATTATATATATACAGCTGCTCAGATATTTGAAATTTGGCCTTTTTTATCAATGATCAATGATATTCTGCCTTCTTGATGAGGGCATTTTTGATGGATTTTATAGACATCTCAGTAGTTAATTTCATTGAACATGTTGTGTATTGGGAAGTAGGTGGCTTGCTTGAGTAGATAACTTGCTTGTGAATTATGTTAAGCAAGTTAATCAGATAGACAAGTTAGTCTTCCACCATGCAACACATCTTTTTATAAGCTATATTACAATAAATGAATTGAATCATCTATATATACTAGAAATTATTTCTTTTGTGACTAAAACATGTTCTAGCAGTATATTCTAATAAATTACATACACTGCATGATAATAATGTCTGCTTTTCTGACTGTAACATAATCCACTATTAAGCTGGTTATACCACTGAGCTGGTCAGTCCTCAGCCAAGAGTTGCAGCCCAACACAACCAAAAATCTTAAAGATTATTAATAGCAACAAAATCTATTATATTTTCCTATATAAAAGAAAAGGCACTATTTATTAAAATATTTGAGCTAATTATAGCCTTCTTGATTGCAATTACTGTATCTTGATGGTCTCTATAGTTGTTGAGATAATTCTTACAGTTGCTTATACTCTTAAGCTTTTTGCTGCTTTTTAGCATCTGTTAAGCTTCTCTCTGCTTGAATAAAATATCTAGATGCTTGTCACTTTCTTTTTTAGTGTTGGTTTTTTGTGCAAAACTGATGAATCTCTTACTATAATAGAATAGCATTCTATATAATAATCTCTGCATATTTAATCATCTTATTCACTGCCTGTTCTATAGTGGAAGAAGATAATAATTGATGATTTTAAAGATGTTGAATTTGCTTCTTTTACTGGTCCAGTTGATATATATTAGTTGATGTCTTATCTGAGCCAAGAGATTGATTGCTATATGCTGTAGAAGATGGTGTTGGTGTCTTAAGCTAAATATAAAGCTTTAAAAGAACTCTTTTAGAGAATAATAAAATCAGGTCAGTTACTGCAAATCTACTTTAGATGTTTAATGCTGATAAAGCTCATTGATGGACTGCAGGATAAACATATAGAAAATCTTTTTTATTAATAGAATAGATACTTCTCTGCATCATCTTCTAAATCTTCTGGCTATATAAGCACTTTAATGGTGAAAAGCAGCTTATACCCAGCAGTTATAGCAGATAAGAAGAATATAATAATATATATAAAGAAATTATCTTCCTTTCTATACAGAACTTATTAAATTCTGTAGTGGCATGGCTACTATATTTATCTAGAATCAAAAAACAATATTTCTCAACTATATATGAAGCTGTATATGTCTCAAAGGTCTCCTGAAGCTATTTAAGATCTATTTTATTATTTGTCCAACTATTCTTGCTGATGCTATTCAGTAGTCATTTGGAACAACTTAATACTAACAAGATTGGTGATTTTCTGCAGCAAAAATAATCTGGAGAGATAAAACCCATTTAGCTGTATTTATTACAATAATTACAGTCATCTATTTATAATTCTCAGGTTGTATAGCTCTTGCATGACTCTCTCATATTTCTGATCCACAGACAACTTTAGCAGTTGAAATTATATTTATTTGGAAGCCAGTTTTATCCATATTGTAGATATCTTGTGTAAGGATTCTATAATTTTAAATAGTATTATAAAACTGCTTAAACCACCTCTTAATCAGCTCTGGATCTTCATATTTAGCTTGCTGGTAATCATACTTTCAGCTGTATTTAGAGCAAAGTTCATTGTAATGCTTGATATATCAGTTTATCTAGTTCTTACTGATGAAGGCTCTTTGGGAGGATAATAATCAAATAGATAGCAATAACTGTATCAGATAGCATACAGTTGATATTTGTGGAGGTAAACCACATCAGTCTATATTTAAAATCTATATTGAAAGTGTATTCTCTTCAGTCTCTGTCAATTTTTGACAATTAGTGATTAAATCTTTGTGAGAAGTAGTCCCACTAACACATATTATTAAGATGCTTTTAAGCATGTTAAATGCATCTGCAACCTTTTGGATTGATGGAAATTGGCTCTTTTTATAGGCCTGAAGAACCAATTGAAGATATTCCTCCCTAGATATATCAGCTATTAGGTAGAGACAGTGGGTAGTGGTGGTAGTAATAGTCAAAAACTTGGTGTTGGTGTTGTGGCTGACCAGCTCAGTGGTGGATTATGTTAGACTGCTTAATCATCTCTTTATATACTTGATTAGCTTGCTGAGCATATTATAATCTCTCTGCAGTTATTAGAATGTCTTCAGTAGCTATATAGAATCTAAATGTACTTCTCTTTTTTTAATATTGATTGACAGTTTTTAGCTATCTATTTTCTGCACAAGAAGAACAGCATTATATATTGTAATCTGATAGAGCTCTTAATTAGTTGATTATGAGATTGCTTTGCTGATAGATTTAGCACAGCTAACATAGTCAACCACTGAGCAGGCCACACCACCGAACAGGCTACCCAACACACGATGCAATATACTCAACAAATTCAAATCAAGATGTCAGCACTGCAGAGTGATCAAGATAGCTCTAAAGAAGGCAGATTTCTTCTGGCAATTAGAGCCTATCAAAATGGTCAATTTTCTAGTATTAGAGCTGCTGCTAAAGCATATGATGTGTCAAAATCTACCTTGACAGCGCGTCTTCGCGGCCGCACTTCGCATGCAGATTCAGCACCAAATTGCCAAAAACTCACATCTATTGAAGAATCTACCCTTGTGGAATGGATATTATCCATGGATAAATGTGGTATGCCACCTCATGCTGCCGCTGTACAGAAGATGGCCAATCTACTACTAGCTGAGTGTTCAAAATCAGCATCTATACCAACCACTATTGGCAGGAACTGGGTACAACAATTTATTAAACACCATGAGGAACTTCAATCAAGACATAACCACAAATATGATTATCAACAGGCTCAATGTGAAGATCCAAAGATCATCCATGAATGGTTTCAACACATGCGAGATATTATTCAACAATATGGTGTGGTTGATCAAGATATCTATAACTTTGATGAGACTGGCTTTCAAATGGGTGTGATATCAACTGCCAAAGTTATCACTGGCTCAGATTGATCTAGCTGTGCCAGATCTATACAGCCTGGAAATCGCAAATGGGTGACTGTCATTGAATCAATCAATTCATCTGGATGGGCCTTACCTCCCATGATCATATTCGCGGGAAAGATGCACCAAGCTTCATGGCATAGAGATATACCATCTGACTGGATAATTGAGGTCAGTGAGAATGGCTGGACAAATGATCAACTTGGCTTGCTTTGGGTCAAAGAGATATTCCATAAGCATACCCATGCCTGTGCAATTGGAAAATATTGATTGTTGATTCTTGATGGCCATGGAAGCCATATCACACCTGAATTTGATCAGTTCTGCACCCAGAATATGATCATTCCATTATGTATGCCATCCCATTCTTCACATCTTCTTCAACCACTTGATGTTGGCTGCTTTGCACCTCTGAAAAAGGCATATGGGCAAAAGGTTGAAAAAAGCATGCATCTTGGCATCAATCATATTGATAAACAAGACTTCCTGATTGCATATCAATCTGCGCGAACAGAAGCCCTATCCACATCCAATATCTGCAGTGGATTTGCAGCTACTGGCTTAGTTCCATATCAGCCTGATCAAGTGCTTTCGCGACTTCATATTCAGATGAAGACACCAACACCACCTACTACATCTCACAGCAATCAATCAGCATCCTGGATCCCTGAGACACCTCATAATATCAAGGAATTGGAGCTTCAGACCCGGGCTCTTAAGCGCCTATTGAGACACCATTCTCAAAGCCCACCAAGTCCTGCAAATCAAGCTCTTAATCAACTAGTCAAGGGCTGTCAGATTGCAATGCATAATGCAGTCCTTCTGGCACAGGAAAACAAAGAGTTACAGACTGCCAATTAGCACCAAAAAAGAAAGAGGAATGCACCTAGATCCTATATAGCTACTGGAGGTATTCTAACAGGTGCAGAAGAACTGCAATGTGCTCAAGAAGCTGATCAAAGGCAGGAAGAGGTGGTTGCGCAGGCAGATCTACAGCCACAAAAGTGGGCACCACCAACATGCAGCACATGTAATATAGTAGGCCATACTAGGATGCAATGCTCTAGGCGCTAAGCAATTGATATATAGTGTATATAGCTTCAATACTTGCAGTGTTGATAGTCTAATTGCAATTTGAAAATATTTGGTAGTGGTTGGGTGGCCCGTTCGGTGGTGTGGCCTGCTTAGTGGTTGATTACGTTAATTAATTGATTTACTCTAGTAATTATCTTGATAGTTGATATCACACTTATTTAAAAGCCAATCTTAGTAGAGTTATAAATACCCTGATCAACCGCATTATATTGTTGAATAATACTCACATTGAAATTATTTACAGATGATCTGTAAATCTTTATATTAAGCTTATTAATAATTATATTTGTTGTTATATCTTGATTGAAGCCTAAAATAGCGTTTGACAAAGTTTCATATTCAATATTTATTAATAGTAGTTAGATTTAATTGATCTCACTTAACAAAAAAATCATTTACTTAACATCAGCAACTTTAGATGATATTAATCTATAGATAGAATTCACTCTACTAAAGCTAATTCTTCAGTAAAAGTAAGTTTTCAATTTCTAAAATGTGCATCCTAATATAATAAGTGGCCTCAAAATAGTATGAAAGAGTAGCTTAAAAACATTATATACATGTGCTGCAATTGGATATACTTGAAAATTGGTTATTTTTATAAGCATTTATAGCTAAAAGAATTTTGCCTTCTTTATAAATAGCTTGATTTTCTGGTGTTGTAGATATTTTTAACAATAGAAAGATCGAGATGCACTGTGTGGTCTACTAGAGACTGACTAATGTAATTTATAAGTGAGCTGGCCATCTACCTCAACATGCAAATACATTCAATCAATTTTAAATCAGTGTCAACGTCACAAAATTATCAATGTCTCTAAAGAAGACAGATTCTTCTCGCCATTATAGCTTCTTAAATAATTAATTCTCTAGTATTAAAGCTGCTGCTCATGCATATAAATAATATCTTAAGATTAATTTTGACTGTCTGTCTTCAAGATTGTTTTGTACATGCTAATTCAATATTAAATAATCAAAAGCTTATCTCTATCAAAGAATCTGCCCCAAGAAAATAAGATAATGGCACAGGCTTTTAACCTAGTACAAATACTCTATGCTATATACAAGGGTGAGATTTTCTAATTCATCTGTTGTCTCTTGGGATTCAATAATGATAGAATAACCTGGCACAACATGTCCACTGCCATCTATTTTACCTAGGTAGTCCGACTCAGTTGCCTGATCTGGCAATTCCAACTATTGTTGCTCCTTGGTGGGGCGCGCCAACCCCCCTTCCCAATAACAATGATTGTTTGACAATGGCAGCTTATATATGTTCCTGCTGTGCAGGACCATGATGTCAAGGGTTATGAAGCTATATGAAATGCAAGGCTCCTGACAATCTGCTGACCCCAAAGGACTTATAGGTCTGATCTCCGAGAGGATGTTACGAGCCCTTTCTAACCTGCAACGGCCTCTGCGTCTGCTAGGAGTCGGTAACCATCCTAAAATTCGGCCTTCAACGGGCTTAGCAGCAGGCGCAGTATGGGTCCGTTCCTTATCTGCCAGACGGCGTTTGCGTACTGCTCTTTTTTTCCCTGGTTTGAGTCCTTTGCTGACCTATTGTGATGATGTGCGCTGAGACTTGATAGGCCACGGAGTGCATCGCGTCGGGATGGCCACTCCTTGGATTGATAATTTTCCAAACACTGCTCGACCATTCATGGACGAAATGGACAGTATCCTAGGGTTCCCTCTTTCTCGTATTATATCAGACGGACCAAATTCCAAGTTGAACGAGACCGAGAATTCTCAACCAGCAATAATGGCTACTTCGATCTTGATCCTTCGAGTGCTTGAAAAAGAATTCGGTTTTGATACAAAGTCGCGCGTGGATGTTTCTCTCGGACATAGCCTGGGAGAATATTCAGCTTTGGTTGCGGGGGGCTACATTGATTTCAGTTCAGCACTCAAGATGGTTCGGCGCCGTGCTGAGATCATGGCCAGATGTAGTCGTGACGCCTCTCAGCTATCAGGCGAGAGTTATGGAATGGTAGCATTAGTCTGCGAGCCTGATCATCTTAGCGGACTGATTGCGACTATTCAAGAATTCCTCGGTCCTGGATCCTCGGGCTCTAAAGATGATTCGAGCCACGAAGTGCCTCCTATCGAGCAAGTCATGATCGCAAATATCAATTCTAAAAACCAAATAGTACTAAGCGGCAGCATCGAGAGGATAAAAACCCTTCTTGTCCAACTTCGTCAATTTGGGGGTCACGATCCACGTGCGGTGAGGCTGAAGAGTGACAGCCCATTCCACAGCCCTATCATGGCACCAGCTGCGAGATACATGAGGAGCGCACTTGAAGAAGTTACAATTACATTTCCGGCATTGATGCCGTGCATATCGAACGTTACTGGCCTCCCTTTTCAATCAAAAGAGGAACTCAAGGATCTACTGTCCCGGCAATGTGTTGAAACCGTGAGATGGTGGGATAGCATAAGGTATTTGGATCAAGAGCAAGGAGTAAAACGGTGGATCGGTATTGGTCCTGGTAAGGTCGGCAGAAATCTAGTCGGAAAAGAGGTCGGCAGGATCATGACCAAGGGCGGAGGCGTCTGGGCTATCTGTGACCCAAGAGAAGTCGAGGACATTTTGATGGCCCTTGAAAAGACCGAATTTGACGATTCATAGGGTTGTCGATGCGAACGAAGCCAAGCAACACAACAGGAAGTTTCAACATCGCTAAAATCTATACCGGTCAGTCTTCGCTAGGCCTGGTTTCTAATTTTTTGACATTCCGGGCCTTGACTCCATATTACTATCTTCTTACCCTATTCATTATACGCCACAATGCACCCAACCGAAGCTTGGAGGACTCTAGTTACCATCTTTCGGAGCTACACCAAAGTGGCGGACAGATCCTGCGTCATTTTGCAATGCAGCATTGCAACATTTACCTGAAGCTGGAGACCGCGATTCCCACTGTCTATTATGTACCTGCAACCAATTTGTTGCGATTTTATTCCGTCACCGGAACCCATGCATCTCTCAAATTCTATTTTGTGCTCTCGTCTGAAGGCAAATTCTCATGTCCGATATAGAGAACAGGACGTGTAAAGTCGGGTCTCTGTCGGTCGGTGTTGATACCGGAAATTTATTTTCCGATATACTGTCATTTTTTGGACCGTCGGACGATGTATCATAGCATCCGTCGTCAGTCCAAAAAAATTATGTTCTCTCTTGGATTCACTTGGATTAGACGGCTCGCGGAACTCATATTCAGCTAGGTTTCGTTGCTCTCCGTCATATCCCGAAGTGTTCGGTCGGAAGGGCAAATTTGTATCCTGATAAATTTTCGAAAAAGGTCTCTTGGCACACGTTGCCATCGTCAAGGTTTTCCGCCCATCTGTCTGTTCTATCGCCCTTCGTTTCTGGAAAGAATGGATCGTCGACGTTGACACCTGCGCTTGTAAAAGCAACAGGCAGCGTGCCTCATAAACAGAATCGAGGAGAATGATGAACCTCTTGCCCTTTTCTTTTTCCCAAGAGGCCACCAGGGAGATATAATCGGCAGGGCCTGAGTTCGATCTGCATAGCTCGGGGAAGTCCTATATCGTTATTATTTATGTTCTATGGAACTTCCTTCCGTGGACGTAAAGGTGACCGGTCTGCCACTGAACTACAGCTGAGCCAATCTCGGACAGGACAAGGTCAGCTTTACGCGTCCATGCCGGGCATTTGTTGCCCGGAAATGAGGCCTCTCCGGATGAATGAACAAAGAAATATGTCGGTGTGGCATCTGAACGATCCTGTGCTTTGCTCTACATTCTCGCACCCTTTTATCCTTTGGATGATAGAGCTGTAATTAGGATCGAGGTCATCTGGTGAGTGGTGTCCTCAATGGAAATCTACTCTTTTACTTGCACTCTCTTCCCTCCTTCAGTTCCTGTTACCCTCCATCTTCAAAGTATCGCATCATGATCTGGGGATATCTAAGAAAACCGGGAAGTCATTTGATCTTGCGACCTCATCTGCTTGCGTATGAAGAGACCCTCATCTGGTCTCTAGCCTACCAGCAGATGTTTCAACCCTCGAATGTGGGGAGCGGAAATCGACGTCGACGTCTTAGCAAGGTCTCCCGGAAGCCTGTTAATAGTCGCTATAAGGACGTCGCCAATCTGGTAAAAGGCCATCAGAAGTGGACATCATCCTGACGTTGATGAAGCGTGGAATTCATCCAGGAAAATAATAGGAGACGCTGATAAGAAATCCCGGGCAAGCGCAGTGGTCGAATGTTCTTCGTTTGGATTGCGGAGAGAGTATTAGCATGTGTTGCTGTTCGCTGTTTTCTCGATCGTCTGATGATTTCCAGCATGAAATTATTGAAATACCATCTTCGCTTTGGTAAGTAGGCAATGGACTGGCAAGTAAGTCATAAGCATGCTTTGTATCTGCCAACTTCTCCATACAAAAGTAGTCCTTTTGGTGATATCATACTTCTCACTGAATCTATGAATCTATGACACCTTTTTTTTGGGCTTCTTCGAAGGTAAGAGCCAGCTCTTACTCGCACCGCCTCTCTGGTGACCAAGGGACGTCCACGGACACATGTTTGCCCGCCGCACAAATAGACGGTACGTTTCCTAACGAGCGGCTAACATTATCCAAACGGTCTCGATAATCCGATTCTTGAGCTCGAAGCAAAGTTTCTGCAAATGTACCGCAGCCCGAAGCTGGGCAGCGGACGTCCAGTTTCAATTGCTTTGTTGCAATGAGTTTTCTATATTGCATAAGTGGGTCTGTTATTGTTAAACTCATCGATCTGGGCCTGGTTGGCAATAGCCATCGTTGAATGATAACTTAGCCGGAGATCGCAATGGAAATCAAAGTTCGGCCGAAAGATTTTGGAGTTAGCTGTCACAGATCTTGGAAGCTTTGATGACGTCAGTACTGTACTGTGCCTGGGAATATTTCATGTGCCACACCCACATTTGATATACAAGAATGACTGGTGGGTCTAAAAACAAGGTGGTGATACGCACATTTTGGGATCGGGAAGGGGGAATGCTACCCCAGCACAGAGTTATAGCTTAGCTTCAGATCTAGGGAGTAGCTGTCTATATGTTTCACGCAAAGGGAGGGGATCAAACCCAAACAAATGAATTCAATGTTATCTAGAATACTTAGATTCATTTACATAGTCGAAGTCTTTAGTTATTCATTTTGGGAAATTTTGAGGTGCAGCCCTGGAGGCGACCGGTATAGTACTCCCATACGTTAAGGACGGGGCTAGGGACACCTTCCGCCCGACACCGGTCTATAATCCAAGAGTGAGTAAATATGTAATTGCCCTCCATGCTCCATAACTATAGCTTTCAAATACTACTTTGTTTCAGGAGTTCCCAGGACGAGACAGAACAACAGAATACTGGTATTAGGTACTATATGGCGGATGTAGAGCCCCGCTCTTCTCGTAGGTAAATTCCAATCTCTGGTATCTCAGAGAGTAAATAAGCATCTGCGGCTTTAGATGTTAGCCAGACCGGGAGCCCAGGTCTCCCCAATTCGCTTGACCTCTGCAATAAATCTCTGGTTTGTGATTTGCGGAGAACAGGAGGCAGCTGGAGTGGTCTTCGCAGTGGAGACGTGGTCGTCGGGAGCATAAAAAGGATTCTGCAGAAGCTGGACGTAGGCAGTCTGCAAAGCTCGGAACGCCTACGCCAAGAAAGATTAGTGTCTGGATCAAATAGAAAAGTAGAGTTGTACACACCGGCTTCAGGTCCGAATCTCTTAGGCCGGCGACCGCTGTCCCTTTGCGTTTCTCCGTGTCCACGGTCGTTGAGCATCCTGCCATGTCGACTATAATCAAGAACTTCACTCCCGTGTTTGTTAACCAGCCATAGGCCGCCAGTCTCTCATCAACGGCATGTAGAAGGCCAAGGTCCTGATCGACGGAGGTCTGCTTCTGCCGAATTTCGAATATGTCAAGACATGAGTTCAAGAGAAAAGAGAAGTCTAGGTGCGACTCTAGGTGAGGTGGGAAGAGCGAGACGTGAAGGGGCTTATCCTTTGGGCCAGTTAGCCGGTTTGCGCGACTCAGTTACCGTTGGCTCAACAAGTCGGCGCTCTCTCGTACATTCTTTCCGATAATCCCAATGCAGGCTATTGTAGGGCCCGCCATCTGAGAAGTATCCTCTTGCGGATGCCTGTAAGCCTTTGACACCCAAAGGGGGACCACAGAGAGTCTCAATGAGGTGTGGGCTCGCTCTCGGAGGGCTTGTTCCAGGCTTCCAGCCACAAATGGTTTTGTGGCATTTGCGGAGTAGAAGTGCGGGCCAATTGGGGAACTTGTAATGTAATTTCGAGCCCGTTACACAAGCGTACCCGCCGTACCGTCACAAGGTTCCCATCGTCAATAGTAACTTGTTAAACTTGGAGGCCTATGCAACGTCGCGATTGGTCTGTCACTATGTTTGCATACCGCCGGTACAGGGGAATTACCCCATTACGAGCCTTTAGTTTCAAAGTGAAAGAGCCGCACGGCTACTCCGCCCTCATCTCCATCTGTCTCTCGTCGCCACCTCCAAAGATTACAATTATTCCAACCTGTGGATAGAGTACCTCTGATCTGTTGTTCCCATTGATTGCCTATCGAGATTAGATGGCAATGCTATCCTTGTCCAGGACAGCAGTGCCTTGTGCGCTTCGTGGTAGGTCTTTTGCCAACGCTGTGAAATGAATATGCTGATGAGCGATAGCGCAACCGCGTCTCGTCTTATCTGTTACTCGCATACAACCGGCTGCATTGATTTCGAGTTCATCATTGAGGTCTGCAACGGCGCTCGAGAAACGAGGAGAAACTGGCGCTCCTCTGACTGCCTCTGGAAAGGTCCGAAGGGAGGTGCCTTTGCCCAGTCAGGAGAAGAAGGAGGGTGTATTACAATATGCTTTGTTTGTCTATCTTTGTCGATTTCGTTTATATGTGGGTACTGATTGTGAAACATCCTAGGACCACTCTCGATCAGGTTGCAAACTGGGCCCGTCAGAGTTCGCTATGGCCGATGACATTTGGTCTCGCATGTTGTGCTGTCGAGATGATGCACCTATCGACTCCACGATACGATCAAGATCGCATGGGGATAATCTTTCGAGCATCCCCACGGCAGTCGGATGTCATGATTGTAGCTGGTACATTGACAAACAAGATGGCTCCGGCCCTCAGGCAAGTCTATGATCAGATGCCTGACCCGCGTTGGGTCATCAGCATGGGCAGTTGCGCAAATGGAGGTGGCTACTATCACTATAGTTACTCTGTCACTCGAGGCTGTGACAGGATAGTACCCGTCGATATTTACGTGCCCGGATGTGAGTTGTCATTCTTTTCTGCTTGTCATTTTCAGTATTGCTTACTTCATCATCGAAGGCCCACCAACGTCAGAGGCACTTATGTACGGCATCTTCCAACTTCAGAAAAAGATGAGGCATACGAAGATTACACGTATGTGGTACCGACGATAAAGTGCTTTGCAGGAGGACTGTGTTCACCTCAGTGCAGCAGAAGTAGCTGGCTGAGGGCAATATGCGTTCGAGCACAAATATTTGCGCAGAGTAGAATCTCAGGTTCAGTTTCAAATTCGATTGTTTAACCAAGCATGCAACATCTTTTCTTCCGTTTCCTTCTACATTGAATATCCTCCGTACCCGTTTGCCGAGGGAATACACCCATAAGAGATGCCGCTCATTGCCTATAGAACCCCGTCTTCGTGTCCTTATCGTGTGCAGTAACAATCTGTTCAAAGGAATTGATACATTCGACTTCCAATCACCTATGCGACCTCTCTGTGTAGGTTGCTCGCCCGCGCTTCTGCTTGTTACCCATTAACTATGACGCCTCCATTTGGATGCAAGCACTGTCCTGAAATATAACTGCTGTCTTGACTTGCAAGAAAAACGAAGCATGCCGCGATTTCACTTGGCTGCCCCGGGCGGCCCATTGGTACCGCGCTGAACTGTTCCATGGCTGCGGTATCCATGGTCGACGGGATGAGAGGTGTCCACACTTTCAAAGTAGTCCCTCGTTAGCCACGGCAGACAAGTGTATAGTGCATTTCTTGTATCATACCTGGCCCAGGGCACACGCAGTTAACACGGATGCCTTTGCTTATCTGCTGGTTAGACAATGCTCTGGTAAATGCTACGATTGCCCCCTTCGTGGAGGTGTAGTCGAGAAGATCCGGTCGACCGATGTAATGATTGACCGACGAACAATTGATTATTGTTGATCCAGCTTTCATGTGTGGTAGTGTATACTTGGAGAGATAGTAGAAAGGGTGGATGTTAGTCTCGAAAGTTCGCTCCCACTGTGCTCTGTCGGCAGGACGATTGGTTAATCCATTGATCGCGACAAACCAGAGTTAACCAGAATTGATAGGGCAGGCGATACTGACTCCTCAAGATCCTTGATATCATGGATCATATTTTGATAAGCGGCGTTGTTCACCAGGATGTCGATACCTCCCATTTCTCGAAGGGCGACCTCAACCACCTTTTTACAATTTTCCTTCTTGCGTATATCTATCGCCAACAGGTGGCATTCCCGGCCATTTTCCTGCACCCGCCTCTTTGTCTCCTGCGCATCCTTTTCTTCCTCTGGCAGATAGACGATTAGACTCGAGGCACCTTCCATTGCGAAGAGTATTGCGATAGCGCGCCCGATCCCGGAATCGCCCCCGGTAATGATAGCTCTCTTTCCCACTAGCTTTCCAGCAGCTTTGTACGTCTGATACCCGCCATCCTCTGTGGGAATGTGAGTGGAGACTGGCTTTGGATCTTCCATTTCGGCTTGCAGTCCAGGCTGTCGTTGATGCTGAATGGGAATTTGATGCCCTGCATTTCTTTAGGTCAGTGACCATCTTACACTGACGGGCTTAGGACCCCACCGGCTTGAAACTGGGATTCGGCACCGCTGGCCTTTCTGACAGTGCATTTGGCAGCTTCCATTGTGTTGGATTGTTGATCCTTTGCTGTCTTCCAAGGAAGAGAGAGGTGGAACAAAAGGGTGTGAAAACAGTGTAAGCCTACTCCTGTATCCGAGAAAGGAGAGAAACACGAATCACGAATGAACTGGGCATTCAAAATCCGGTTACTAGCTCAGTCCATGTTCTCTGCCATTATAAATAGAGATAGCACCTGAAGATTTTCCGTCACCGTGACATGTTCACGAACTAGAACCAAGAAGGTGCCTCTGTTTCCTGGTAAGGTGCCCTAATGCTTAACCTTGGAAATATGAACCGCCAAAGAGCTCTGATTTCACAGACTTTTGGGTTATGTGTGGATATTAAATTTAGTCTTGCACATGTTACAGTACGTCTGATCAGTTGAAAGAGGCCTCACACCACTTCTTGGTAACCCACATATTTGGCCTTGGATTGCGTCAGTCTATCTCCACTGGTAGAGACGGAATTCAAACATAATCTTTCCTGTACAATAATGTGGCGTAGCGTCTATTTCGCCATGATTGAAATGTTCATCTCCGATTGATGCAACATCTGATTGACGGGTTTACCTTCCAACAGCCTTTTGGTGTTATCATTGTTTGTTTGGCATCCACACTCTTGACGCATGTCCATCGGACATGGAGCAATTACTTAGCTACTTGCTCTCAAAGTAGGTGTGTTCTGTGAGTGTAAATTCAATGTTATTCGGTGACCATGATCCAAAGTACCTTACATTCAACACAGAAAGCTGTGTACTGTCACACATTGCACTGCGCAGCTGATGAGATAATGATACCAGGGTAAAGCACTCAGTTACATCAGCCAAGACTTGGAGTGCGCAAAGTACGGAGTACGGAGGACTCCGTATTCATCATCCATCTGTCTTGCCCCCCAGTCTCTTTCCAATCCTGACATCAGAGCATTGTGTAGGGCATCGAAGCCCTATCATTGCTGTCACAACCCATAATTTCTTACTGTCAGTTGTCATTCTGACTAGCACATGACTACAGAGTCCTGTATTTGATTCTTTTATTTTTGCACAGCATGGCTAGTCCAACCTTGTGTAGGTTGTGCACAGCGGTACACTTTTGTGTTCTGCAGGATTGGTCACTTGTGGCTCACCGTCTGCGGGAAGTCCGGTGGCCGTCAGGTACCATTGGCGCAGTGTGGGAGCTACGGTTGCCCATATCCACCAGTTGTTCAGCTGGCTTGGGACCCGGATTCTACTAGGACCCCCTTCTACTACTGTACACTCTCTTGCCAAAAGTTAGGCTAGTATAGTCTCGACAAAAAAGTTTGGTTAAGTTTAGCGCGGATACTAATTGTTTGGTAGACTGCTATACTATGTCCACGTGACTTTAGAGCTATCTACACAATAAAGGTGTTCTAGACATGTACGATAGGTTGTAGGCCCTAAGTCAGCCAAGACCACGAAATCATAAAAGCAGCATGGTAGGTGGCTTCGGCGGTCCCACTTTATTAACATAACTTTTTCATAGGAAGTGCACAACTTTTGGTAGTACTGCCTTTTTTGGTCTTGGCTGTATCCAGGTAGCGTGGGAGTTAGGAAGGGGCCTTTTTAGATAACTTCAAAAATCACGTGGATATACAGTAGTTTGCCAAAATTTTCATTACACCTACATCGCTGCTTAGCAGCTTGATAGATTGTTCTTTTATACCCACATGATTTTGAAGCTCTCGGAAAAGCAATCAAGCATCATGATAGGTGACAGAACCTAAGCGAACAAAGCGAAGTCCGCCCAGATCATGATTTATTAATAGCGGCGAGCTATGTGGCTTAGACAGGGATCTAAGTGTAATCAGAATTTTGGTAATCTACTGTAGTGTAGATACCAAGGTACTGTACATATCAGTCTTTTTGATTGATGTTCATTAAGAACTGTTTACTGCGCTTGCAAGGATCTGTGTAAGTATTGTTGTCCTATTTTTGCCAATGTGTCAACAGGCTAATAATAATGCAGATATAACAATTCATGCTTTGCTATTAGAAAAGATTTATCCGATATAGAAAGATACTATCTATACAAAAGCCAATAGTTGGACTCATTTGCCCAGAAATACACCTATGTTCGTAGAATTCCGAGGCCGAATATCCAGAACAGTGTATATAGCATATTTGTAAGTGAAACTATATACACTCGATAAATCCTGCAAGACAGGCTCGGAACTAACAAGTATATAAGTGGAGATTAAGAATATTTGCTCAAATATTTACCAGGTCAATCTAATATAGTCTGTAAAATCTTAATGCAGATTTGGCATAGAGGGACTGTTGCCATAGCTGTACTTATTATTATATATCAATTCACGGCTCCAAGGCATGAAACCCATGTATCCTGTTGTACTGTGCTCATCCTGAGAGATCAGTTCTGAAACTGGCCAAGTGCACATGAAGAATTTTATGCCAATAGATTACTGTCTACGGAAAATCTGACTGCATATGTGTTAAAAATTCAGCCTTTAAGGTGGAGAAAAGGATGCAGGGATTAATTTAAGGCGACAATACAGATGGACAGTCTAGTCTGATAAATATCAGCACTGAAATTCACGGTCAGCCACGACTATACAGGAACTGCACTGAACAAAGACCTGAGTACAGGCTAAAGCCATCATGAGAAGGGCATCAAGATCCAGAGCCATCGGGTGTGCATCAATTTGCATCAATGCCTTCCCAATTTTGGTTTTGACGCATGTTAGGAGGCCACAAGGCCAAGGTCAATTAAACGCTGGAAAAGAAGAGTGGGAAAAAAATAACTGAGGACAAGGCGCTGCGGAGTAGTGACGGCGGCTGCTTTGGGGAAATGATTTTGCGGTGGGATTCGAAGTACTCAGTAGCAAAAGTACAGGTAAAGGAAAAAAGTATGACAATTTAAGGGTGTTGTATTTATATATAGAGATACATGAAGATCTATTAGTAGCGAGGGCATTACTAGTATCTTCCTGGGTAGGTTGACTGCTATATACGTCTACACAAGCGCGACGCCGCCGGCGGCCTGGGCAAAACGGCTTCAGTGGGTACTGGGACTAGTAACTGTAACACCGCCCGTTTCACACGCTAACGATCTCCGCAACACTTGAATAGCATTTTTTTTACCCCTCTTCACACTTCGTGGCAGGTGAAACATTTGTTTCTCCCAACTTCCAACACACACCTGCAAATTCTTCTCTCTAAACCTTTAAAATGACAGCGACGCTGGCGATAGATCAACATGGGCTTAATTCGGTTGATTTTGCAATCGGCGCATCGTCTGCCCGCGACCCTCCACGCCATATTCTCGATTGCATTTCTTCAACACCGCATTCTTTTCTACGCCCAACAACGGAATTATATGCCGCGTCAGTTGGTTCTGCGAAGCATTATCTGGATCCACTAGCCATTGCCGTGAATCGATCGCAGAGTGCTCGCCATCGAGAGCACGGGAGGAAACGGAAGAGGTCTGAGCTCGACGACGATTTCGCAGGCCATGTCTTGCAGCTGCAGCAGCTGTACGTGGAAGGATTTACTGTCGGTCAAATCTGGGAACAGGCAGCAAGAATTCTCGATTCTACTAGAAGAGAAATAAAGCGTGATCTTTCCCTTACCTTATCACCCAGAAAGAGACCTGCTTCTGCACCACAGCCCGAAGTTGAGTTAATGCGTTTTGATAGCGATGGGTTTGAAATAGACAACTCTGAGAGCCATGACTCTAGTAGTCAATCGGAGGATGTCTCAGAGCTGTCAAGCACAAGTAACTCCATTGATGTGGACTCTGGGTCTCAGCATGAAAATTCAGAGAGGGGCGATTCGGACGTGAAAAGTGACATGGATGAAACGATGGATGGAGAAGGTGATGCTATAGAGTCTACCAAAGAAGGTCACGATGTCTACGTGCAAGATCCCTATGGTCTGAACGACGGTTTCTTTTCGATCGATGACTTCAACAAGCAGTCTGAGTTCTTCGAAAGACAGGATGCCAGAGGTGACCATGATGAAGGTGCAGCAAGCGATGAGGAAGAGATTGACTGGCATGTCGATCCTCTCGCTCCTGGAAACTCCATCTCTGCTATGAATAAGAAAACTTCGTACCCAGAGCCTGAAGTCGATGCGGGAGATGACAGTGCTACTCAAACCACTGAAGACGAGGGACCTACGTTTGGTGACGCCAACTCTGAGCTTAATTCAGATTCTGAGGAGCGGGCATCACATATCCATGACGAAGACAGTTCAACCTGGATTAATACTAATGATATAAAGTACGCTGACTTTTTCGCTCCACCACCCCGCAAGGCTTCCAACAAGAAAACGCGTGCGCTTCCCAAAACGCAGCCAGAGGAGGATGATATTGAGAATGAAGTTCAACGTGCGATGGAAGATGTCCGTCGTGATCTTTTCGAAGACGACTCCTCGGATGAAGATGTCGATTCTGTTTCGAACGATGTCGATCAATCTCAAACTCGTCGCTCCACTCATGAGAAGCAGCGCGCAAGAATAGCGGACGAGATCCGTCGACTGGAAGCAGCTAATGTTGCCAAGAAGGAATGGATGCTTTCTGGTGAAGCGAGGGCCGTCGACCGACCTGTCAATTCACTTATTGAAGAAGACATGGATTTCGAGCGAGTTGGCAAACCAGTTCCTGTCGTGACACATGAAACTACTAAAAGCATCGAAGAGCTTATCAAACGAAGAATTCTAGCCAAGGAGTTTGACGAAGTCGTCCGTCGTCTACCAGGTTCCTTGCCTGGTCAGGATTTGAGGAGAAGCAGACTCGAGCTCGATGATTCAAAACCACAGCAAAGTCTCGCCGAGTTGTACGAGGCTGATCATCTCCGCGCTACCGATCCAAATTACATAGACCAAAAAGACCACCGGTTAAGACGTGAACATGCTGAAATCACTCAACTGTGGAAGGAGATAAGTTCCCAGCTGGATTCGCTTTCTAACTGGCATTACAAACCAAAGGCGCCCCAAGCAAGCATAAATGTAGTCACAGATGTTGCGACGATCACGATGGAGGAGGCGCGACCGACAACTAGTGGTGCCGTTGGCACGACAGGTGCATTAGCGCCGCAGGAAATATACGCTCCTGGGGATGACGGCAAGGTTGGCGGAGAATTGATACTCAAAAGCGGAGCGTCTGTGGCTAAAGAGGAGATGACTCGGGAAGAGAAGATCAGACGAAGACGGCGGCAGAAGGAGAAGATAAAGAAAGCCAATTCCGGGGCTGTTGGACAACAATCTCAAAAGGTGACAGAGAAGCAGCAACTTGTCTCAGACTTGAAGAAAGGCGGCGTCAAGATCATTGGTGATAGGGGCGAGATGAGGGATGTGTACGGGCATAAGGTGACAGGGTCTAACGCAAATCAGGGAGATGTGCTCAAACTGTAGAATCTTTCCTTTATACGAGACTGGTTTCTCTATACCAAAGCCAATATTCCTCTATTAGACCAATTCACAAGTGCTTTTGTTTTGGTTTCAGTTAGCATTGGGTTGATCTGTTACATTATTACACTTGCTAGACCGTGGACGAATCAAATAGAGAAAGATATTCTCCTTGACATAGACCTCCCGATCTGCGTAGTCTCGGATTTCCATGACGTCGAACATCTTCTTCGCCTGCTTGATGAATCTAAGATCCGCTCGTCGGCGCCGTTTGAAGCAGAAATAGCATGACGACTCCGGGCCCAACAGGCTCCGCAAAGTGGAGATCAGCAGGGGAAATGCTGGTTCAAAGTAGACACAGTCTGCGGCAAGGACGATGGATGGATGGGTAGGAATGCAGTCTGGGAGAGGGGCACCCCAGTCAAGGACGTTGGCTTGGACAGTGGAGGAGAGGCCATTCAATCTGATGTTGTGTTCCATCAGGGACAGCATGGGCTCCTGGTCCGTAATGTAGATCGGTGAATTTACAGAACAACCGCGAGCGATCGCGAGCCCAACGAGGCCGCCGCCCGCGCCAAGTTCAACTCTGCGAAAATTAGCCCAGAAAGTCCTAGGGCGGCTGCCACTTCATAAATCGGCAAGGAAAGAGGACGGGGCAAAGGTACAGACATTGTTTTGCCGAGGAGGTCCGAACGATGTTCGCGGAGCATGTACTTTGCTAGCACCATGCCAGCCGGCCAAAGTTGGCCACCGCATCCATTCCTGAGATCTTCCTTAAGAAGGAGTGGTTCCTTCAAAAGACCATCGAATGAGACGCTTGTAATTCCGGGCGCCTTGAGCTCCCTTACGGGGACCAGGGATTCGCTGACGTTGAAGGAGTCGGGATCTGATGAAACTGAACTGGTCTCCTGAGCCTCCATGCAGGGACGAGCGAAGACTTTTTGAAACGGCGCTTGGGGCTGGCAGACGATATATCGGAATGCGGCTGACGGGCGAATGATAATAGGGCCAGGAAGTCGGAACACACTATGCGATGCAGGTAGGGAACGACGGTTTGTGCGGGAAGGGATCGGAGGCTGGAGGAACCAAAAGAAACGAAGCCGACTCTTTGATAGAGCTCCGACACGATGGCCAATGGTTTCAATGGGTAGGGGTTTCCGAGGGGGCACAATCCACTCCATCCGTGGATGGACCATTTACTATTTGATCGAGGCCTCGTTACGTGAGAATGTGGTTGCCCGTTGCTGGTAATACATTATGCGTGCCAGTGGAAAGGCCCTTCTTGCCGGAGGTACCTGGGTAAGGAGACATATCGTTTTCAGCAGTGGTGAACGCCTGGGACTCGGAGACGAGTATGCAAGAGATGCAAGGCAGCTGGAGGCCTTGTTCATCGGACTCATCCTAGGTAGGGAGGTCGCTTTCTCCTGCTGCTGCTTGCGTCCGGCTTGACGTCATGCTCCATGCCCTTTCTCTTCAAGTCGCATCTTGGATTGCACCTAAGGGGACTATATACTAGGTATACTATAGCATTTCTCTATCCGTCGTCGGTTCATTGGTCCGCACCTTGCCCTTATGGTGGTGACTACGAAGTTGTGTCTGCTGCTGTCTGCCCATCACCATCTTCAAGTGTCCATCATTCCTCCTCGCATCATCCTTCGCCCTGCGGTCATGACGACGTCATTTCATTTCTCCCGGAGCCAAGCTTCAACATGTGGCCCCTCTCACTCTGTCCGTTGAAAAAGCATTCAGTCGCCCCCGGGCGTTGGGTTTTGTTGCTTCGTTCCTAGTTGCATCAACTTGACCGTCGTCTGGTTAATCTCTCTGTGTCTCTCTCCTGATCAGCCGATTTGCCTTTCCCCATTTTCAAACCTGCCTTCGCAATGACTACTCTACACTGTAAGTGTCTCTGGTCCTAGGTAGCCGTCGTCTTACAATTGCACCCATTGCTAGCTTTTCTTTCCAACCCTCCGGCTTGATGCGGACGAACTTCTGATCCATGTGTACCCACAGACCTGCCTCCAGTGAAGCCCTCTGCTATCGCGTTGGGCACTGTGTTTACTCACACGGCTTCTTTGGGCATACTTGCACCTGTTTTCGGCGATACCTACCATCGTGCGCAGGCTGCAAACTCGAAGGAAGAATTCATAAAATCTAAAGAGGCGGCCGGGGCTGCCGCGGCCTGGGGAAGCTCTTTAGTTGGAAGTGCTGTGCAGACCTACGGCGTGGCGGCTCTGATCAACGCAACTGGTACTTTGAGCTACAAGGGTGCTGCTTATCTTGGAAGTCTCATCTTCTTTGCAAGCTCAGCCCCGAGTGTGCGTTCTCCCGTCTCTGCGATTTTTCCTGATGGTTTCTTTCTCCTCCAAAATTGCCTTTCCTGATAGCTAATTTTTTTCGAGTTCGGTACAGTTTATCACACAGATTTTTGCTGAAAAGAGGCCGCTGGATACTGTTGCTGTGGGAGCGGTAAGCCGAGTCTTCGAAACTGTAGGGCTGAGCCTATTCCTTACCTGGTGGGGAACGCGCACGAATCCTTTTGACTAGAGACCCCTTCGCATCCTTCTATTAGAAGACCTTTGGCGTCATGTTGATAGGAAATGAGATGGCAGCAAAAGCAGCCGTCACCACCAAGCTCCTACCTCGATGTACTATACTTTGCAGAACTGAGATCATTGACGGCTTCAAGTACCCTAGACTTGGGGATATAATCTTTGCTGGCACTAGGTCCCCTGCGTCTCTCAGTATGCTTATCAGTCAAGATAGATATATGGTTAATATGTTCACGTTGTAACGCTCCCTGTCGCTGTGGTACCGTCGTATAAGATTGTAGAAGTCTCCCAACTTGAAGCTGTCATTCGAATATCATTGACATGGAGAATTGAACTTGCTCTGCTCTAACAGCTGGTCGCTCTCGGGTGTGAAGAGGACAGCAGTAAAGAACCCGCGGTGATTCCGCCGTTGGACTTGCTTCGCCCTGTACGGTGGGAAAATGGACTGTGAATTCATCAGATCAAGAATTTCCTAGTATGGAGTGGCCTTTGCCGTTGCGAAGAATGTGACCACACTCAGGGCTGGAAATCTACACAGAAAGGAGATATACACCAGCTGGTGGTCTGCAAATGGTCGGACAGTGGGTGTACATCTCACCAGGTAGGTGATTTGCAGCAAATACTGCGCATCAGGCATTCTATACATCGTAGTGAATTCTGCTCATCTTACTGTACATATGCCCCGAGGCTGAAGACTTGCTGTCACATTGATTTCCTTAAATCTGAGTTGAGCAATCCAATGAAGTGACAGTAAGGACAGGAAGCGTGGTAAAAAAAGGCGTATGAGGAACGTTGACAGCTGTCCCTTTGAGTTCACCTCAGCTAGCGGGAAATCCATCCGTATTATGTAGCCCATAAAGGACGGGTACAATGCTATCAGTTTAAGAAATCTAGTTGCAAGATCCATCATTCTGTTACGATGTTTGCTGAACATATAATTTGGCTTACAGAGCGGTGCGACGAGACAGAGAAAACTCAGTTATGGGTGGCAGGTTCTCTTGCAATCAGAATGGAAGCATTGCCCAAAGGACAGCATTTAAGAGCCTACATCTAGATCGCTGGGCAACAACATGAACGAGTACAACTGCACACCGTCGGAGAAAGATTGTGATGATCGATTCTAAAGTCATCCACCTCAGCCTATTTATGTGAGGAAGCAAAAGATATAAAAGAATGAGTTCCCTAAGAGTCCTACCGCACAGATTAAGCAAACGTACGGCAGGGATATCTCAACGAGGATGTCAGCGTCAATCATCGATAAAGAAACCGACAAAACTTACTTTTCTGGATACCCGTGTTCGGGATCAACCCGGTACTTCGACGAGGAATTCAGATTACACGGAAGTGGAGGTAACCCGTCAGGTTCCAGAACTCCCTGAATACCCTTCTTGTCATTCTCGAACAAAGGGGCCAAGCCCCGTTCTTCCCCTTCTTGTTTTACCGCGACCAACTGCTTCGCCCCAGCCTCCCCTATTTGAAGAACATCTTCTTTTGGCGCCTTCCGGCTGCCTACTGTGAGAAGACCCACAATATCTGCCTGGTTGATCACGCTCCGTCTGGGATAATTTCTCCGCATATCTCGTTTCCAATAAGGGTTATCGGCAATGTCACCTGCGGGAACCGTGACCGGGTCATCATAAGACTGAGGAGGTAGAGCTCCTGGCGGAGGGTTCCGGAATTGCGCATTCAGAGGAACACCCGTGGAGCGGTTAGGATCCAATGCCAAAAGACGTCGAAGACGCTCCCATATTCCAGTGGATTGGAGAGTGTATTTCTATATTCCTTTAGTAATGAGGATGACAGGGACAATGTGTCAGACATCTACGATGCTGATGGGATACTTACCTTGTGAACGGCAATAGCGTTCGAGGCCGATTTGGCCACTTTCAGGATCTCGCGAGCCATGACTGGGAAAGAAATGGGACTTAGTAGCAGTAAGTTTCGAATCCCAATGTGACAGACAGAATGGCATGTAGATGATATAGATGTGCACGCATACCTCCCCTACCTAGAAGGTCCTGGTCTACGGGTGTGGAGATTAGACATGCTCGGGTTGTGCCGTATCGACTGGACAGGATCGGTAGACGGATCAACCCGGGATATTATATTTCCGCAGCCCAAAGGTCCCGGAAGGCGGCGATGAACAAATCCATAACATCCGAAACTATTATTGACCGTGCCACTGGCAGCGTCTTCAGAATAAAGTGAAGGGTATTTCCAGCTCCTAGAGAGCAACAATGCTTCCGTTGATGTAGCTTTGACTCCTTCTAACTTGGTCCTGTTTTGACCATTGATCTTGAACGTTGTGTTGTAGTTACTACTGTCGGGTTCTGATTGGTTCAGTGAAACTCAAGTGTACAAGAGCGCATGAAGGTTTGGTATCCCAAGATTACCAACTTCGACAACAAACCAAAATTCATCTACATTCCCACTCTGCCAAGATTGACAAGACTTTGCCAATATATCCAATGCTGTGAGAGCTTTTCAACCAGATATAACCTCTCAAGCTTCAGCATTCGCCATGGCTTTCACAGCAGTAATTGGGGCCATGTCAATATCCTCATAGTTACATTCCGCTGGGAGATCCATCATGTCCTTTCTCTGCATCTTTGACTGTATCTTGGTGTGAACTCGCAGCTACCAGTCCATGCACTGCATCTACAGTTGCAGCCGGCCCACCCTGTTCTAGAAGCAATATTTTCCCTGCCTTATCGACAACAACAACGCCTCTGATGGTTCCTTTGGGGGCCTTTTTAAAACCAAGAGCTGCAATCAATGTAGCCTTTGGATCACAGAGAAGGGAGTAGGGAAGGTTCTGCTTGGTTTTGAACGAAGTATTTGCCTTGGGTGAGTCTGTAGAAAGTCCGTAGATAGACAATCCAGTTGACGTGAGGCGTTCATAATTATCGCGGAACAAACAAGCTTGTCGTGTGCCTTCATTGATGTCAGCATTACTGCAGGCGTTTGCTCTTGTGAATGGAAGTGGCAGATTCGATTCACACCGGAACAATCAGCAAAGGAAGTTTTACAAGACATGCAGTAAACTCCTATTTTGCTAGCTTGAGCACTGGCATAGTGGAAGACCAATGGCTCCAGACATGGATTAATGAAAGAGAAACACAGGAAATATCAAAGAGAAAAACGTGCCTAAGTCTAGCATCTGAAAGCTATTCAGGGAGATAAAAATGTCAACTTACATCCAGGGGTTGACGCTCTGGGATATGTGAAGATCACCACTCCCGATTTACTGGAGTCCACCAATGTTTTGAGAGTGGTTTTTACTCCCTCATTTGTTTCAATCTCGCCGCCAAAACCATCCAAGGGAATAGTGTCGCCGGAGCGTACTGGAGAAGGATCTGCGCGACTGGCGCCAGCTTGCTTGTCCGATCCTCTAGATTGCGTTTTAGAAATTGCTTTTTCGACAACTTTTGCCTTTTTCTCTGCCGATAGAGACTCTGCAGGTGCCTTGCGCTTTCTGAGCTCGACCATCTCCACAGCCTGACGGCGCAGTTCGATTGAAGATAATGCGGGAAAAGTGAACGACCAGATGTAATGGTAATCTCGAGGACGACAGTATTCTAGGAGTTGATAGCGATGCCTTGATCGACCTCTCCTCTTGCGCTGGGAGGTCAGGAGGTAGGGGAAGGGAACGCAGACGCGGGACGCGGACCACGTCCGCGGAGGCCCACGGTTCGGGATCGCGTGAGATAGTTTCCAACATACATAGTACATAGTAGTACACGGTGTCTGTCTTCAACTTACTCCGTAGTCGCTCATCAACTGGCGGCAAAGACGCTAACGGAGCAAAAACATGCTGGGAACATGCTGCTTTAGCAAACTGTGTATGATCAGCCAGGAGCGGACTCGAGTCCCCATATACACCGTTCGGCGATAGGATCATGCGCGGAGTAGTGCAAGAGCAACCATAGTCGAACCCAAGGGACGAGTCACTCTGCTACAGCCCTCTCCTTTGCGCGTCCGCCGGTGAGTGTCCTTCGCGCAATGGGTCAAGAATCCACATGCACGTGCTCGTCTGGGTTTATCAGTGTTCTCATCGACTTCGGACGTCAGGATGTTTGGAATATCTTTGGCAATAGCTCGCCGACCTTCACTAAATGATATTCCTCGGTGTTGACGATTGATCTTGCTCGTCTCTGATTTTCTCTGGCAATTGAATTAATCTTTTTATGCAGAGAATAGGGAATAACAACATTGCACATGGCTCTTTACTGTGTACTCGGCGCAGCGTGTAGAGAGGGTCTGATGACGTTTCCAGCTGGCACACCGGAAGACGCCGACCAGCTCGGAGTTATGCACGGCCTCAACTGAAAGATACCCTCCTTGCCGATAATTGTCCGTCGGTTCAGTCGAATTTCTGCCGGCTGAAGAGAGTCGGTCGTTGCATCCGGCACTATCATTATTATTATTGGAATTTGAGCGGCGAGCCAGACACCAGCCTCACGCGGGCCGCTCAGGGACCGAGCGTAACCTTGGAAAGACTTTTTTTTCCCCGGCTTGTGCATGTGAACCGGATCTGCCATCTTCTCATCGTCTTCCCTCTGTTTTTTTATCCTTTGCCGCGCGTCACTCTTTTGCCCGTCCTCTCCGTCTGTCAAATTTTCGCTCAACCCACGAACACCCCCCTCCCGCACCATTCGTGTGGCCGTGTGGCCTTACACCAGCTGCTCGCATTTCCATTTCCATTCACGCGTGTCCGCATCCGAACCCCGGTATCTCTCAGTGTCTTCTCTTGCGACGCCAAGCCGGGTTGTAGGAACGCTCTTCTCCTCTGTTCTGCGCCTTGCTCCGGCATGAAGGTATTTGCCTCATCATACACCTTTGACTACTCTTGGAATGAGGTCTCTACAGCCAACTGGCGCAAATACTGTCCATGGAATGACAAATCCACCCATGTCGTGGCTGTAGACACATTATCGAGGGTTGTCGACCCAGAAACCGGCATTGTAAGTCGAGCATGGTTTAATTCAAGTTTTCGGTGCAACGTTGATAGGATATTGCTGGGCTGACCGCCTTGCCGTCGCTAGCTGCGTACTGAGCGTCTCATCACTTGCAATCAATCGGCACCGCAATGGGTCCTATCATTGTTCGGAGGCAATACTACCTCACATGTCTATGAGGTTTCTTACGTTGATCCGGTTGCGAAGAAGGTTACGATGTGTTCCACCAACTTAACGTGGTCAAATGTTCTCAACGTCAGGGAAGTTGTTGTATATCAACCATCCCAGTCGATGCCTGATTCCAAGACAGATTTCAAACAGGAAGCAAAGATCACAGCGGTCTGTAGTGGATGGCAGAAAATCAAAAATAAGGTGGAAGAAGCGAGTGTGGAGAGATTCAGTCAGAACGCGAAGAGGGGCCGGGAAGGCTTCGAGACCGTCCTCGAGATGAGCCGAAGAGTCTTCGGCGAACAGCGCGAACGCGAGAATCAGAACTTGCAATCATAGGTGTTTAGAGCTTGACGTCTGTGCTTCATAGAAGTCCCTGTGTGGTCCTCTGTGAAGAGACTGCATATTCCGGCGTTCATCTGTCTATCAAAACATCTGGCATGAGTTTGGCGGTTGCATTTTACTCTTTTCCTTCCTTTTGTACTTTGTTTCAAGGCTGCGGGGGGAGCAAAAGTTTCGGATGACGGCGTTCTGGATGTGTTTAGATTGATGTTCATGCTGCTTCTACCATTACAAGACGAGAGACAGGAACAGATCAAAGACAATGCACAGGATGCCTTGTCTTTTATGACAACCGATTGTTTTCGCCCATATTTTATTTTCTCCTGGTCCTAAAGACTGGAAGCCTTTGTGACTGCTGCAATAGAAGCTTCGTGAAATTCGCTGAAAGGTAGTATATATATTGAGAAGACATAAAATTAAATATACCTGCATTTTGTCCATAGTTAGCCATTCCCAATACGCCTGGATCATATCCGTCCCCTCGTGTTCCGGAACGCCCTCCCTGGGCCAGAATGAGATCATGATTAGGAGGAAAGTGCCTCACAAAGACAAATCATTACTTAACCTAGGAGACCACCCAGAACTACACGTCCAACTCCGGCGATTTCATTCTTTGCGCCGGTCCTGCTGGCGTCCTCAAATTCGCGCACCACGCCTGCAACCATGATTTTCCGCAGTTTTGAATCGGCCTTGGAGAACATCTCACCTAGAGCGGCTGTGCAGACAGCAGGACTGGATACTAGAGAAACAAGCCGGGTGTAGCAATCTATTAATACATCGCAAAGTGTAGAGAACGTCTCGAAAAAATCGGGATCGAATGGCAGTGATGGTGTAAGAAGATAGGAGTATTCCTCTCCAGGAAGAAGATCCGAGGACTCTGTGCTGGGGAAAGATGTTACGGCTGGTGCCGCAGTTGCCGAAGAAGCAATAGTCCCCGTCATAGTTTTGCCGTCGGTTGGATCACTAGATTGCATGGGGAGACCGATTTCGGTTGCAGAGCTGGCTCTTCTCATTTTGTTGCCCGAATGCGTTGCTCTTCTGAACATGTGCGGTATTCGCGCTCTCGCTAGAGTTGACGAAGAGCTTCCATCGGGAGGGTGCACTTGTTGAAAGGCCTCAAACTCGAGCAGGAGAGCATTCAGGGCGCGAAGATACTCAAAGGGAGTCGAATTCACGTCCAAAATCGGCGGCAGAGAAAGCCCCAGAAGTAGGTAGTTGATTGCGCGGCGGGAAAGCTTCCGTGGGTCGAAGTATGGCATCTTGGCGAGGTCACTTTTGGAGAAGTGGACTGTATTAAACCAATACACGCGGCCTTCGTGACTGCAATCTGATGAGTATCGTCATTTTTATGCACATCTGTTGGAAGTGTTGGGAGTCAACTAACGCTTTCCTCAGGTAGTCCAAAGTGGATATTCGTTTTGACGCCATATCATGGATATGTTGGTAAATAGCGCTCGCGCTCTGCGGACCGAGTGTCCCACCGCCGCTGGCTGGAGGTGGAGGAAGGGGCGGTACACTACCGCTTCCATGCAGAGTCTCCTGATTGGAATGCCCTGTGCCTGAGGATTTCGTATCCCTTCGAGACAAGCCAGGGCCAAACGGAGACGCAATCATGCTGGCGGAAGGGGGATCGAGGTCGACAGGAGAGGTGGTGCTGCCGTTGTACGGCTGGTTTGCTTTCTTATGCTCTTGTTGTTTTCGTCTTTTTGCCGAATCCTCTGGAGGTAATTGGTAAAGGGAATAGCAGAGAGAGGCCTTCCGACGGCTGTGAGCGAGGAGCACTTGGAGGATCTTTGTGGGAAGCTTTTTGGGAGACCGGACGCTGCTAGCTAATACCAGCCCCTTTTACGGAGTAGGACCCGTGGACCTGGAGCCTGGAGGAGGAGCCGCGCCCGTGGAGAGACTGACACTGACCACGCGCTCCGTACTGCGTACTCCGCGCGCAGGTCCCGCTTCTCTGTTCTGTGACCTGTCGGCGCAGGTCCATACGAACCTAATGATGGTTCTGGAGCTCGTACTCCGTGCTAGTCTGACCATGGGGTTCGGCTACGTAGTGAGGGGCTCAGGGGTCCTCCAGGCTCTAGCCCTGAGGGCTGCTGGGATGGGGCCGTTCGAGGAGTTGTAGCTGATGATAGTGACACTGCTGGTGAGAAATATATTATTCCCGAGTGACTTCCATGAGAGAGAGATAATCTGCTTCCGGTCGGATCACTGGAATTTTGGAACGTCTGTCCACGGATATCCCGTGCGGCGTTCCTGGGGGATCAACATCATTTGTGGCTTGCGTCCTGAGCGGTCCATACATCGTAGGTACTCTGAAGATCCATCTTGATTTCCCCTCCTATGTAAAGTGAGACCGACAGCAATCTTCTCCTCTGGAATCAAGGAAATTCCATCGTCGTGCTCATCCATATCTGATAGGAAATTACCAAGGAATCCCCCCTCAAGATTAAGCTATCATCGACGCTAATTCGTCAACCCCTTTTCATCTTGACAAGGGTGTCTCTGCCCCGCTGTGGGTGTCCGGCGTTGACCAGGACAGTCAAAATTTAACTCAAGCACATACTCAGCGGACGTTCTCTCCATGGGCGCTTCTCCTGCAGAACCAATTCCTCTACCGGGGGAATGGCCAGTTGATCCGCAAGAGGACATACCTATTTCCAAAGATCGCATCTGGATAGATGGGTGCTTTGACTTCAGTCACCATGGTAAGCGGATAGTTTTCATCATTTACGTTGATGGTCATTATTTCGCTGATCATAGCACCTGTAGGCCATGCTGGAGCGATGCTTCAGGCTCGGAGACTAGGGAAGGAATTGGTGGTGGGCGTCCACTCCGACGAGGCAATTCTTGAAAACAAGGGCCCAACAGTTATGACACTTAAAGAACGGTCAGTGTGAAATACGCACCGGAATTTCTTTTGCGCTGACATCTTCGTGCCCCGTCTAGGGTGGCTGCTGTTGAGGCATGCCGGTGGGCTTCCTCATCCGTTCCTTATGCTCCCTATGTGACATCTCTTCCGTGGGTCTCGCACTACGGCTGTTATTACGTTGTGCATGGAGATGATATAACCTCAGATAGTAATGGGGACGACTGCTATCGATTTGTAAAGGCTGCCGGGCGTTTTCTAGTCGTAAAGAGAACACCTGGCATATCCACCACCGATCTAGTTGGCCGGATGCTTCTATGCACGAAGGGACATTTCGTCAAATCCGTGAAGAAGACATTGGCTGGTGAAGAAGGACCTGGTAGCCCGGAGGAGCGGAAACAGTTCGCCGAAGATCTCCTTCAGAGGATTCGGGACTATGCAACTGATGAGACTGGCCTACAGCCCGGCCCCGAGGTCTGGACATGGACTGGTTCAAATTCAGCGAAGCTTGACCATACAATAGAAGAAGCCGGGTCATTTCAAAATCTTGTTCCAGGGAAGCCACCCAGACCAGGACAACGGCTTATCTATGTTGATGGTGGCTTTGACCTTTTTTCCTCTGGCCATATTGAATTCCTTCGACGGGTTCTATCGAGAGAGGAGGAAGAAGGGCGCGAACGGGGTTGGTATCAACAGCAACAGAGAGATCAGAGAATCAAGGATTACGGAGAGGACTACGGGCCTGCATATGTAGTCGCCGGTATTCATGATGACGATGTGATCAACCATTGGAAAGGGCTCAACTATCCCATAATGAACATCTTTGAGAGAGGCCTCTGCGTTCTTCAGTGTAGAGTAAGTTATGCTCCGCTTGCGGCGTTTGCAAGCTCATCTCCACTAACCTTCTCTTTAGTATATTCACGCAGTTATATTCTCGGCGCCCTTCACACCAAACCAATCCTACTTGGAGGCCATGCCATATGGTGTTCCAGACGCAGTTTATCACGGCCCGACCACATTCATCCCTCTCACATACGACCCATATACAGCACCAAAGAGAATGGGTATTTTTAGACAAATTGATAGCCATCCTTTCCAGCATGTGAACGCCGGCGAAATAGTCCAGAGGATTTTGAAGAGCCGCAAAGCATACGAAGAGAGGCAGCGTCTTAAGATGCAAAAGAGCATTGCAGAAGAGGAATTTAGACAGAGAGAGGCGATGGAACGCAAAAACCAGAGTTAATTGCGAAAGTCAACTCTTGAAACAACGAAATAGATGCCTGACACTGCTTCTTCCGATTCCTGGTCAACATTGCATAACATTTATCCTAAAGAACTGTGAGTAGACAACGCTTGTTTATCAATTCTCACGCTATCCATAAAGGTTATACGGCCTCGCTGTGCACTGTGTAATACATACATCTGATAAGAGTTATAACTTTCCGGTTGGTCATCTATCTTTGGTCACCATATAGTTTAGGTCTATCACTAAATGACGGAATGATAGGTTTTTTTTATCTTGAATGATGTACATGTGAGCTCAGAGGAGTAACAGTTCTCCGTGTACTATTTCAATCCCTAGCGCTCCAGAATGAAGGCAATGTTTTTTTATAATGTAAACCGTGGCTTAATGTTAGCGTTGAGATCGTTTTACGCGAGAGGGAGTTGTGCACGTAGGTGCGTAGGTACCTAATTGTCTTATTATGAACTCTCGCTATTGCTGCATCCTTGCGAACCTCGGGCTTTCGTCTAAACTATTTTACTACTCGACGAGCTAAAGGGTATCGTTACATTATGTATCCTTCATAGGCCCTGTGAATCCGGACAGCATGATGAGGCTTCTAGATGCAGGCCTGTTAATTTGCGATTAAACGTGCGGTACGAAAGGATCAAAATCACTTAACATTTACCTAGATAAGCATCCATGAGTGGGCTGATAGCGCAACGGGACGAATGACAACATCAGCCAAGATTTGCTTGCAAAACTAGTATCAGCCAGCTCCTATTTAAATGGATATGGATGGCCTTCTCAGCCGGTCCGAACTCGAGCGTTGATTATGCAAGTGTTTAACCCAAGACGTATGCCAGTATTCGACCAGATTTTTAGGACTGGAAGTTGAATATCAAGCCTTTATTCATTTCCTTTTTCTTCTCCCCTTCAAATATGCAGTACTTCTCTGGTCAAGAGTCTTCGGGTATGGAATATTACTGGGGAAGATGTCATCGGTGAGAATTGAAATAGGATCTGATGACAACATGTCTATCATCTACAAGAAGGGATTAGGAACATAAAGTCAAACTTGGATATAATAGCATCCCGGGGAGAAGAGGAGGTCCAGAACATTCAGCAACTATCAGCAGGCACAGCCAGTAACAGAGAAAGGGGAAAAGAAAATATTGGACGACAAAACTAGCTATTTAGAAAACGTGCCCATTCTCATTGATCTTTTGTGAGAGAAAGTTATAATAGAGACGAAGGGTACCGGACAACCATCTTTCTACCTACGTACTATAACAATGAGAAAGGATGAGTTCTGTAAAATAAAATAAAAAGAAAGCTGAGTAGTCTGAATCAATTATCAGAAGAAAGATACTTCGGTCGTCAGAACCCGCATCATCTTTAGCTTCAGATTCAGCCACGGTGGATAACAGAAGATCCATAAGTTGAATCGCAGAGATGAAACAAGGAGCAGGGGCTCAACAGCAAAGCCACATATCGGAGTAATTCCGGTCTTGATTTGGAGTAAAGCATTTGCACTCGCTGAGCAGCACTGTTGGGAGAAAAAAAATTCGAATGTACTGTATAGAACTGAAGTAATGCGACGGATTCAGTATTTCGACCTCAGATCCGAATTTTTCCCACCAAAGTTGAGCTAAATACCTCAGCCGATATCACATCCCCCAGAGCAACAAAAGGCTAAACGATAAGATGGAGAAAGAGCGGGAAGCTGCAATGATGAAGTGCAACCAAATACTAAAAGCTCGTTGTCAAGATCGGGCGGCCAACTTTTGAGCAAGATCGCCCATAGCTTCCCAGTATTTTCGTTTTTCGGCCCTCCACGCCTAGATTGTTAAGTCAGGATTAGAAATTATATCAGTTATGCCAACTAGGATGTATGTATATAATTGGTGGAGCTAGACTGTTTCTCACCTTAGCCTGAGCTTTCGATCTGCCTACAGCCTTTTGGGTTATATTCTTGATCTTATCCGTTTCTCCATGAATCAAATTGTACAGCTCCGCTTTATGTCCTTCTAGGTTTTCATTGGAAGTCGTTGCAGCCTGGAGCCTCCTTCTAAATGCCTTCTGGCTGTTGGGTTTGATGCTATTGAAGCGTGAGGAGCCCAGCACTTCCAATCCGAGGCACACGATTTTTTGCTGTACTTTGCTCCATTCTTCCCATAATCCGCGAATATCACTGCCATAAACATGAAGACTACGATGCATGTCAGCCACGAGGCTCCCTAGGGACCTCTCCTCTCGAAAGTCTGTAGAATCGACTGCTGGGGGGCTCTCGACATCAAGGGGAGTAAGGATGGCGGTCTCTTCATGCTGCGAGAAGAGCAGATCATTCGCATGCAGGCAGATAGTTTCGGCTAAATGCTGATGGAGATTAGTTTCGGTTCTAGAGAGAAATGCTCTTATATCCTCGGCGATCTCTAAGCGTATACTTTGAAGGGAATCTGTTATTTAGGTAACTAATCAGCATAGACATACGGATGGGTGAATAGATATTTACCGGAGAAATCATCCAATAGCTCTTTGTTAGTCAAGGGCTTATTTTCCGTATAAGCGGTTGAGGTTTTCGTGCCGGTGGTTTTGGTCGTAGACTCTTCTTTGCCAGGTTTCAAGATCTTCATGGGTGATGGACGTCTCCGTCTCAGCTTTCCCTTCTCAGAACATGTTTCTGAATAGTTGGATCTTTTCGGTATACTCCGAGTAAGTATGTCCACAGTAGACACCGTTTTCTTGCGACTTCGCTTGGTTGATGCCCTGCGTTTGCCCATGCTGGGAGATGTCAAGCATTTGCAAATCTACAGCCATCAAATGCAGGGACAAAGCTAGGCAGATAAAATTCGCAAGTCAAAGTGAGGGATTAATTAAAAGACCAAGACGGAGTCTATGCTTGATGAGCAGGGAAATGCACCGGAGTGGATAAAAAAAGTCGTTTCGGGAGCGGAGGTGGCTTGAGGGCCTGAGCACTCAACGTCTCTTGCGCCTTTCATGAAGCAGCAAAAGTTGGCATTAGACGTACCACAACATTGAAGAAGGAATAATATTTTCAACAAGATAACTTCGTCGGTACAAACTGACCACAGAGGAATTGGCGCAATTAGATTGCCAAGGCAAACAGATCTAACACAATATAGATAAAACAAGGATAGAAAACTACAAAAGGTCACATTGCATCACAATGGAACAATTTAATTGATTCACCTCCCGGCCCGCTTTTCAAATTGATTATTCCGCTGGCAATAGAACTCCTTTTTCTTCCAGTAGTTTGGCAAGTTCGCCGCTTTGGTGCATTGACATTAGAATATCACAGCCACCAATGAATTCTTTATCCACGTAAAGCTGTGGGATAGTTGGCCAGTCCGAGTATTCCTTGATGCCTGGCAGTGCGAACAAGACCATTAGTGAACAGCTTGCCCAAGTTTCGGGGTAAAAGAAAGAGAATCTAACAAATGACAGCTTGCAAGCATACCTTGTCGTAGCTCTGGATCTTCCAAGACATTAAATGCGGCAAATTTTTTCGGATCCACTCCCTGAAGGCCCAGAATCTGTATACTGGCCCGTGAAAAGCCGCACTGAGGGGCTTCTGGTGTGCCCTTCATGAACAGGACGACCGGGGCAGACGCGACTGCTTTATCGATTGCTGCTCTCATTTCTGAAGATAGAAGTCGAGCTTGGATGGGTAACAGCCGGAATGCAGCAGGACCTGATTTTGAGAGACGCTTTGACGGCGCGGATTGCCGGAAGACCTGTGTTTTCTGGTAAGCATGCAGGATCAGAGCCGACGGACGGAAGATACGCACTGAGAGAGCTGTCTTGGAAAACATTGTCCCCACTAAGTCAGGTAAAAAGAATGAGCTGATAGCTGTACGCAATAAATGGTAGTTAACCTCCGTGATGGCAATCGGACTGGTTGATTACTGTGTACAGTACGGCGTAGTACATTTTTATAGCAACTCCAATTGATCAGCAATGGTTTAGTGTCTAGCGGCGCCACAGAATGCTGGACGAGTTACGTCGATGGCTCCACACCCCCTTCCATGTTAGGAAGAGTGACAACACCACCATTCAGTACCTCTGTGTCAGTCAATACAAACCAAAGCGTTCCGAGCCCTGACCTTTGACCTTTCATGCTGAACATATTCACAGGCGATCTGTGCTGGAGGGTAGGTTATACTAGCTAAGGGTGAACTCTGGAAATAGACAATTTCTATTGACTGAACTAATCTAGCCCTATAGACAAAAAGATGATATGCAGAGATTAGAACATCTTAATGATCTTAAGCAGACTTATATACTTCTTATAGTGATAAAAATGCTTCTGGAATTTTTTACAGAGAATTCTAAATTATTCTATGCTTCTATATTTTAGGATATTGAATTCTATAAAGCCTTAATTTTATCTGTCTAGGCAGTTCTAAGTGAAGTCAATTAGACATATCATGATGTGACATTGAGGTCATATATCCTTGCTCATAAGCAAGGTCCAAGGCTTCCAACCCTTGAGCAATGGTCAGAGATTGCCCGAATCCAACAATCTGTGGCTGGGGTGTGTGAGGATCCCAACTGGTACAGCATCTTCCTAATTTCAACATTGTGTTCATTGTCCTGTTTTCTCTATCTTTCCCGGCCGAGCGATACTGTAGGGATAACAAACTCCATATTTTGCTAGCGGCTATCGGCTAGCAGCTATCGACTAGCGGCTCTGTTACAACGATCAAATTTCTGAATAGCGCTGAGACTCTAGGATGTCATAAAGACTGTAGACGCAAATCTTGAAAGTTCTGTCGAGAGATTTTTCAATGTCCAGAGCGCCGATCAGGCTGTTCTGAAAGTCTTACAGCAGATTCCTGGTGTAATTTGGATGAAGATAAATGGATCCGTGGAGCACGACTATTGCTTATCACCCCTCTATCAGCGTAACACGATGGCAAAGATGACGATGGACATTATCGCTGACAATCTCCTTCTCTCCGCCGTCAGGGCTTGAGACGCAACGGCATGGTGGACTTGGGCTTAAAAAAAAAAAAAAAAAAAAAAAAAAAAAAAAAAAAAAAAAAAAAAAAAAAAAAAACTTTTGCGGCTCCCGCCATGAATACCGCCATGTGGAAGCATCCAATCATGGAGCAGCAGATCAAAGTGCTACGAGAGGGCTAGAGAGCAGGTGCTTCAGATGGCGCGGGTGAGATCACTCTTCTAGAATATGCTTGTCTGCAGAGATTTCGATTTCGATGACAGGGCCATCGTGGATTGGAGAGAGATAGTTGCCATTATTGAGAATTACGCTGGTTTGAAGGATAAAAACACCTAAACCTTATAGTACAGCTGAATCGAGCATTCAAATTACGAATCACTCGGGGAACCATGACGTCCTTCCAGTTTGGAGTGAGATCCTGCTTCTTCATCGTACAGACCCAGATATTGGGCCAGATACTCTCCAAGCAGTCCAAGTGTGATTCCACCACCAGTAAACCAGCATCCATTTTTGAACCACCACCAGCAATTCTTTACATCCTTCAGCTGAACTCGCGAGATCATGATGCCGAGAGATAGGATCGCGCTGCCACAGCCGCCGACGAAGAAAACAGGACCAGCCCCCGCTGCCACTCCCGCAGCGGCAAGGAGTGTCACTTGAGTTGCAGCTAACCCAGAAAGCACTGTCTTCGCATTGTGTGCATGACGTAACGCAATTGACTTGATCCCTGCCGCTAGATCATCTTTTATGTCCATATGTGCATATATCATGTCATACAACACTGTCCAGGCAACGCAGCTGGAATATAGAGCGATAGTAGCCCCCAATGCATCACGGTTTGTGAGAAGATCAACATCTAATGCTGGAAACCCCATGATTGCTCCCCATGAAAAGGTCAGTCCTAGGACAAACTGAGGGTAGTCCGTGACTCGTTTGGCTAATGGATATGTTGCCACAAGGAGCAGGCTGGGAACGCCGTACCAGAGGCACTGAAGGGGAAATTGAAGAAGGACCCCAAGGCCGGCAAGGAGCTGGACACCTGTGAAAACAAGAGCTTTCTGAGGAGTCACAGCTCTTCTGGCAATGGGGCGGAATCTTGTCCGTTCGACGTGAGGGTCCAGATTTCTGTCCCACAGATCATTGATCGTGCACCCAGCGCCTCGCATTATCAGGGCACCAGTGAAGAATAGTCCGGCTGTTGTAGCAACATGGAGCGGTGTTGCAATTGGGGATGTAAATGGTGCTGCCATTAATGTCGAGAATAGACAAGGGAAGAAGAGATAGTATGTACCCGTTGGTTTGTCAAGGCGTATCAATTCTGCGTATGGTATCCATGACTTCGGGAGAGACGCGACCAAACCGCGTTTCGGTGGCACATAATGAGAAACAACCGGTTCTGCTGCAGGGTTTGTTGACTGTGTTACAGGAGGCGATGCGACACTGGCATGCTGTGTAGAAGTGACAGAGGAGTTGCATCTGAAGGATCGCCTTTCGCTGTTTGTTGTATGCGGCTTTATGGATTGTTGACCCTTCACAGCGTCCACAAACTTGAAGGTCCTGTGGAGGCGCGCTGCAGTTCCTGGGTGAGAAATGTGACCGATCGATGACAAGTGGCCCATACGCAGAACCATTCGGCTTCTTTTTCTAGAGCATTGAACGGGCCATGCGCGAGGAGAGCTGAAGCAGCACGACGGAATCATCTCTTAGGGAACAAAGACAGAGCTGGAAAGGGTCTCGCATGAGAGTGAGGTAGAAATTGTAAGGCAATGTCGAGTCAACCACTGGTCATGTCTATGCGAATGATGACGGAGCTCCTGACTGTGGATCTTCCACTGAGGGCTGTGAAATAGTAACTTGATCTTAAGGCTCGCCAGCCGACCTCACCGTAAGGGGACAATGGGTCACTGAAACTCTGCGATCAAATCAGGAAGGTGAACTCGTTCGATCCAAGCAAAGGATCCGCTTGGATGCACCACTCCCTTTTACACCGTATGGTTTGCGGGTTGATTGATGTGAACAATGCTCCGTAGATCCGTGTTTTTAGTAGATATCAATAATCATCCGAGTCTGGTGTGTTTGAACGCTTTGCAGCTGTCGATCCCGGAAGAGACCCGTGACATGCTTAGTCCCTGAGCACCCGCGTCTCCCACAGGGTAAGCTGCCTACCTAGTCCTACCTAGGTACTAGGTACTAATACTGCGTACCTACATGTGCTAACTGGGTTCACGGCCCGGGACGTGCTCCGAACTACTACTAAATATTGGTACTACTACTCTAGCTTCTAACTCCGTTCAACGGATTACTCCGCACTCCGCACACCTTGCTCCTTCACGCTGTACATCAAACTTAACGGGTCTTCTTCACTTGATATTATTTTGAAGCTCCGAGGCCTTATTTGTTCGCCCAAGGATCCCGCACAGAGGACGTCCATCTCCGCCCTGCTTTCGAGTTCGCCATCGTCAAGGCAGCTTGCGCGCACATTATTCCATGGGGGCACGAGGGGTCTTCATTCACACAGTATAGTGATTACCTCTCTATCTCTTTTTCACGGTCTAGCGACTCATTTTTTATTCTTCGTTTTCCATCGTCCGTAGCGCCCGAAGTGTTACCGCATGGATTGGTCGACACACTTCGGGCTACAACGGCATTCCATCTGTCATCGGTATAAGACACTGAGGCCATTGTCCCTTGCTAAAGCTACAGACTACGCGGAGCAACTTGCACCCTTTTGCTGTTCGTATCTACGTCTCAGCTTGACCTGAGAACTGCTTCCTATGATGCATTCTGCCCTTGAGTTTCCCCGGTGATCCTGACACGCACCTCTTAATTAATCCTCATCGCAAACTATCCAGGATGCCAGCTCAGCGCCCCTGTGCAGCATTTGAACCGATCTCACCTGACCTAGATGTAGCGGCTCTCGTGGAGTCGACACCGAACTTCGAGTTTGCCGTGAGGATCCACTGTGATGCGATCGATGAGCAAGGCCTGGAGAACTTTGAGAAGTTAGTCCTTCTTCATGTAGTACTAGGGGGCAAACCTCTGGTAATTGAGGGCTACGACAAGCGACTGGAGAAATGGATATTCTCGGAGCAGTGGCTGAAAGATAACTACTCGACGAAGAGTATGTCATCCCTACTCCTTTCCATTTTGAATGTCTCTCTGGTTGCAGCTTCTGACCGTACCAGCCGAAATTGCGCGAAACCTGACAACTAAATCCAACCTTCCTCTCACAATCGGCCATTATCTAAATAACATGCCTCTTCTAACCGATCAATGGAATGCAAAGAACTACAAAGATCCTAATCGTCAAAGAATCTATTTAAAGGACATAGACTGCCCTCCTGTATGGCGTGAAAAATTGAAAGAAATCATTCCTCCGTTACTCTTTTATCTCAACGAGTCAACAGGGGATGTCGGTGCTCCGGGAGCATCTCTGGAGCCAAATCCGAATGGCCCTGGTATGAGAATTGGCAGGGGAATTGCGAAGGCAGGAGATCTAATGAGCAGTCTTCCACCCGATATGAGAGCCGTCAACCTGATGTGTTATATTGGCCATGAAGGAACTTATACACCGTGCCACCGAGAGATGTGTGCCACCCTAGGCCATAATATAATGGTAGAGGCTTCAACCGGGCTCGTTGAGAACGGCAAGCCAACGAAGCCTGGATCGTCCATTTGGTTTATGACGGAAAGCAAAGACCGTCATCTTGTCTCTGAATATTGGTTATCTACACTTGGCCATGATATCGAGGTTGAGAACCATTTCGCTCAGATTAATGCCTGGAAGGCAGCTCCATTCAAAACATATGTCGTTGAGCAGAAAGTCGGTGACTTTATACTCATTCCTCCTCTTGCCCCACACCAGGTTTGGAACCGGGGGACTAGGACGATGAAGGTTGCCTGGAATCGCACCACTGTCGAGACTCTGGAGCTTGCCTTGAACGAAGCCCTTCACCGATCAAGGATGGTCTGCCGAGATGAACAATACAAAAACAAAGCAATCGTATTCTACTCACTCGACAAATATTCAACCCTTCTCCGTCGAGTATCGGAACAAAAGCTCAGCAGTCCGAAGATTCGGCAGCTGCAGAAAGATTTTCGGCGACTATTCTCTCTGTATACCCAAATCCTTATTTCGGAGAGCTTTTCAAGAGATAGACCAGAAGAGAAGAATGTTCAGTTCCTTCCTTTTGACAGCAATGTTACTTGTTCATACTGTCGATGTAACATCTTCAATCGGTTTCTGACTTGTCCTTCGTGTATTGGTACTCTTCCATCCGGCGAGGAGGATAATTATGACATTTGCATGGAGTGTTATGCCATGGGCCGGAGCTGCGCTTGCATTTCAAAACTGAAGTGGGTGGAGCAGTTTCGTTGGAAAGAATTGACCGAGAAGCATGAGACGTGGAGACAACAGATACTCGAGTTTGGCGGCCAAGCCAGTGACCTCCCGCAGCCTCTGGATGTTGAGAGAGATCGGTTTGGCAAGAAGACCCTTGCCGAGATTTGCCAGGAGGAATTGAGAAGACGCCCCTGGGTAGACATCACTAAACCAGTTGTTAGTGCCGAGGATGATAATGATGTCGATGTTGATGACGAGGGTCGTGTCAGAAAACGGAGAAAAGTTCATCGGTCTGATAAGCGGCGCAAGGAGCATGGGAGCTGTCATATCTGCAAGACCCCTGAACCGAAATGGAAGCTTGCTTCTTGTAGATCATGTGGTCTGAATTACTGTTATGGTAGCCTTTTCAGAGCCTTCGACATCATGCCGCAGAAGGTTATGGAGGATTATTATTGGAAGTGTCCAAAATGTCTAAAAATCTGCAGCTGTGGTGCTTGCCGACGAGATCCTACTATGACTCCCTTTGAACCCACAGGAACTTTGCTCGGCAGTGACACGAGAAAGATAGCAGATCCGCGAAGTGTGGAAAGTTTGGTGGATTTTAGTCACTCAAACATCGTTTGGCTCAAAAAAGCTGGTGATGATCATCCCCATGATACGCGTCGACTAAGAAAACGTCAGGAAGAAGCCGAGAAGGCCAAACTTAACGAGCCTACTTTGGACGAACATTATGTCGAGGAAGGGAGCCCCGGTGACGTTGAAGCAGGGATTCTACGATTGGCAGAATATGAAGGCATCCCTATCGACCCTGCTTTAGGTCCTGGCAGTAATGGGGGTGGACAGCATCTGGACCAGCAAGAGGAGGCCAATCTTCCTATAGACCCGGCACTCGATTCGACTCATGGAGCGCAACAGCCTCAATTACTCGTCCCGAAGAACGGGGTATTGCGAAAAGACATGGAGAACGAGTATGACGCGATAGACGCGATAACGTTCGAGTATCCTGACCCAGAGGGCCCATCCTTATCCCCGATTCCTTCGGCGGAGACTTGCAACCCTGGTTCCATGGTGCCTAGGACTGCTCCTCAAGAACTGTCCCAGGAAAGCAGCGAATTAATTCTGAAAGTTGGCCGCAGGACACGAAGGCGGCCGAGTGAACATGTCGAGGTGCAGAATGGGGTTCAGTTGACGTATGACGGTTCAGGGGACACGCCGGCAGAACGAACGCAACTTCAAGAAACGCGGAATGAGTCCAAATCATCGATGGTTCGTCTGAAGATTGATGGAAGAAAGGCTCTGGATTCTGCACGAGAAGCCTGGATCCCTACGGCTTCAGACGGAGTCAAGTGTCCCGAAAGCACAACCATAGTTCAGTCTGATATACCGTTTGACCCAGAATCGGGTTCATACGGTTCTCGCTCTCATCAGCGTAAGACACCGAGAATTCGGGGTGAACACCACGACGACTTCACCCCCACAAGAGGTCATTCTCGCAGGGCACGGCGCCGCAAATCGACAACAAAGATGAGGAAAGCGAGAGTGGGTTATTCGGATGATTCTGAGATCTCCAGTGATGAGCTTGATGGCCATATACATAATGAGGCACGACCTGCCCAGGGCAGGCGCAACCCACCTCGCTCAACAAAAAGGCTTTTCGCTGGCCGCTCTGGTGTCGAGGATTCCCCGGATATTTCGCAGAATCCTTCAAATATGTTGCCAGACATGGCAACCGCCGGAGACAGTCAGCGTAATGGAGCTCGAGTTGATAATGAAAAAGATGCGGAATCTTCTCCATTAATCATCAGTGAGAATAGGCCTCAGAGCCCAATAATCTCTGGCCATCATGGTGCAACCCCGGAAACAGTGGATACACACGCCACCTCAGTCAACATCAGTGAACCCATCTCTCAATCGAAGTGATCTCGCCTCGTTACTGAGGCCGAGGAAAACCGCGAGGCCAAAATCATGGCTATGCAGTGGACAGAGGGCGACTACGAGGATTTAGGCAGCGAAGCCTGGCTTTCTTCCGAAGACACGCAAGATGAACATTCCGAGATACCTTCCGATCGGCCCAGGAAAACCGGTCGAAATAGATCTCAGGGATCCATTTCGCGTAATATTACAGGACATTCGAAGTCGAAGGCGGATCCAAAATGACAAACCTGGCAGCCTTGCTAGGTACTGTACAGAGGTTGAGGCGAGTCCGCGGACTCGAGTGGTGCCTACGACGGGTCCACAGCAAACTAGGAATACTACGTCTTACCTATTAAAGCGGCCAAAGGAATGGGTAAATTTTGAGGACCTATATTGGTGGCCTTCTATCTAGAAAACTGGACGGTTCCTTGCTCTTCCAAGATTGTCTTCAGTGCGACTATTGAGATGCGAGCACTGAAGGACAATCGAGCTGTGGTTCTCTACTTATAATCATACGACTTCACAGGTGGCCTTGTATGATTGATTTTTTTTTTGCCTTGACACGGGAAATGTGCCAATGAGATATCCGGTTACGAATGCTAGTGTATATGATCTAGTGTGCACCCTGTACTGCCTAACAAGAGATGTTGGTTCCGGAAAATCAACGCTGCTTTGTATCTTTCTTGGAGACGAAGGTGATCTCCAGCCCTCGCCTCGCCCTGAGCCCCTGAAGTCTTTGTAGATCATTCTATCAGGTCGTAGGTCGAGCTCGAGAATCTAGAATTTCGTAAAATTCCCATATCACGTCAAACTTGCAGCAATATCGGATGCCAGATACTAAGGGCGTCGATTTTACAGATGCCAACCTGCTAACTTAGTTGCTCAGCAACGGCGACCAAGGAGAAGGTACCGAGACCCTGAATCCCGTAAGCTTTCGGCGCTAATGATATGACACCGCGCGCCTCCCACAAATAATAGGTACCTGAGTCAGAAAACACCTTTGCTCTTTAGCCGGGATGACAGAGTCGACCACACGACCGTACCGGCAGGGCTTGGAAATCTCGGCCCGGGGGTCGCTGAATCTGCCGGATCATGGCTTTCGGAAAGATTATTTGCCAGAAACACCTTAACTATCATGTTCGACAGGTCGCCAACAAAGATCTATCCGCTGGGATGAAATCCAGCCAGAGCACTTTGATTACCCTGTGCGGCCGTCGAAATAATGACTGTAATGACGCCTGGTTGCAGCTTTTGAAAACCGTTTAGGCACCCTTGTACTCATAACGAAGGTCTTCGAGCTGACCAACATCGACGGAAGTCATCACCCTCCGTGCAACCCAGATGGTCCCAAGTACCGCTGTCCTGAGTGAGCCCGTTGCAACTTCATCTTACTTAAGTAACAAAATCACGCACCTCCTGGGACTAGATATGGAATCCACTGGACACCATCAGATTGCTTCCAGCCACCAATAAAGCAGGAAGCCAGTGTAAGCAGTGCGCAAAGAGCGGCATTGGCAGGGATGAGGTGCCTCCCCAAAGGCGTACTATCTTCTTCGACCTCTCTTACTAGACCCTTGTCCTTTCGATTTGGCCGTCGTAGAGGAATATATTTCATGATGTACGCGGACGCAAAAAGCGACATGATGCTGAGAAAGCAAAGAGTTCTTTGATACGTAGTAGCGGATGATGACAGCAACGCTGGCAGGAACGCAGCTGCCGTCACTAACGGGAGGATCGTGAAGATGAGCTTTCTCCTATTTCAGCAACGGTGGAAGTTGTACAAGATCGGGCATCAGACATACAGTATATTCAGCATTCCGCTTATCATCCTGCATTCGTAACTCCATGATGACTTTTTCCTGCTCTACAAGGCATCAGTGCGAGACCGGGATGAGCCAAGCAGATGCACGCCTCTAGGAGAGCGACGGGTCAAGAGCAATGATGGTCTTATACCTTCTTCATCAAGCTCCTGGCGCCCCTCGTTGTCGTCGTCCGAGTCTCCGGCATAGCGGAAGGTCCTGCGTAATCTTGCTGCCGCCATGCTTCCACACCGTGCTGAAAGCAGAGAGCGGATGAGGTTGGGATGGATGGGAACAGCCAGGTGCCCAGCTCGGTGTTGTGCTGTACCGGTCGGCACTGCACCTTGGCCGAGTTTGGCCTGTTGCCAAGTCCAGTCAGTTCCTCGATCAAAGACTCCGAACCGTCGGCTCGCTATCCAAATTGAAGAGCTTCTCGCCCTTCCTCTGCTTAAAGATCCAGCCGTCTCGAGTCTGTACACGACCCAGACCTCAAGATGGCTCTGCGGGCTCTGCAGACCCGCGTGCGCGCCCGCCCTTTGCCAATGATCCTTCATCAACAGTCACGTACCTTGATCCCCGCCCCCCGCCCTAATTCAGGGCCCCTCATGGATCGACGCCCGGATCGTGAGCTGCCCTCGGTCAATACGGGTCGACGTTGGGTGCGCACGCTTCCCATCTTTGCGGTTATCGTGGGCGCCGCGATGCTCGGTATATTCAACTACCAGAAAGCATCTTCTAGTGTTGTTAGCAGCACCCTTTACGCTCTCCGAACGTCGCCTCGCGCCCGAGAGATTCTTGGTGATGAGATATACTTTGCACAGAAGATGCCCTGGATCAGTGGCGAGATGAATCAACTACATGGACGAATTGATATATCTTTTTGGGTGAAAGGAACAAAGTCGAAAGGGAAAATGAGGTTTAGGAGTGTCAGGCCGGACCGGATGAGTTACGTGAGTTCCGCCCTCACGCAGAATCTTTGTCCAAATATAATCATGTCTTGCAGTCCAATGAGGACGAAGGGCTGATGTTCTTTGCTACGATATAGTTCCGTACTGAAGAATGGAGCCTGGAGACGGAGGATGGAACAGTGGTGCATCTCCTTAATGACGGTGAGAAGGATCCTTTCAGCAAGACGGAATAAGATTTCTACAGCCTTAGGGACTTTTTTCTTTCAAGGAGAGGAGTGTGAGGCAGAGGGATGTGTACAGCTAGTTATTGTTATGCATTGTACCCGGTGTTTGAGGAACAATACCATTGGTCCTGCTCCGCGTTCTGGCAACTATTACATCTCGGGAACGAAATTGAGGGTCATGAGGACAAGAAGACATTGGATATCACATGTATCTTAAACTGGCGCCGCTCCGATAAACAGTATAATAGTACATACATAGTACATACATACAAGGAAATTAGCTGTCTAGCTCAGGCCGCTGAAGCCTTTGTCTGTTGTAGAGCCTTTGGGGGCCACGGCTTCTTGATAGCATCCTGTATTTTCACAATGCAGCCCTTTGGTCCGCTGACAGAACCTGTTGAGAAGAACCTGTTAGGCAAACGCTCTAGAATCAAGGCCAAAGGGAGCAGTAGCATACCCTTAACAACGACGATGCCATTTTCAGCATCCACCTTAAGGACTTTCAAATTCTGAACAGTATTTCGCACATTGCCCATATTACCAGCCATCCTCTTCCCGGGATACACTCTCGAACCGCCTCCTTGACTCGGCCCTGCAGATCCTAGCGAACGGTGCGTCAAACTGACACCGTGACTGCGATCCTGGCCGCCCATGCCGTGCCTCTTCATTACACCGGCAAATCCCATACCTCTCGTATTCGACCGGGCATCGACGTACTGGCCTTCTTCAAACCAGTCCGCGTTGATCGTCTCCCCGATAGGCAATAGCCCGCTCTCATCCCTCACTCGGAACTCTTGAACATATCTTTTCGGTGAAACTCCGTTCGCCGAAAAATGGCCTAGCAAAGATTTCGTCATGTTGCTAGGGTGTTTCCAACCAGCACCGACCTGCACGGCATAGTAGCCATGTTTCTCGCGCGTCTTGTGCGAAACGACTTGGACTCGATCGAGCTGTAGTACGGTGCATGCGGTACGTTTACCAGTCTCGGGGTCATAAAACGCGGTCATGCCCTTCTTGATGGCGAGAGCGCCAGTTCGTAGAGGCAGTGTATTAGCCTTAACCTTGCGTTCGAAGGCCGCTGTGGGGGTCGACTTCAGCACGGGAAGATCGGGCCCGACGTTGAAGCGACTTGGTTTGGGGGGATTCAACGACTTGATGCCAAACGTCCGTTTCGGGGCATTGTGAGCGAGGATCTGATGAACCCAGAAGTGCGAGGAAGGCTGCTTGAGCCTCAATGAGAGACGCGGCGGCATTGTGAAGGGCCTCTCGTGGGGAGTGACACTGCTGGTCCTGGAGCCCAGAGTATGAGATTTTGCTTCCGCTGCGGAGAGAACGTCGGAAGATGCCAAGAACAGCATCGGCCTACCTGAGGCATCTCCGCACCCAGGCCACCGCTTTTCTCCCAAGACGTCATATAAAATCCACCTTGTTCTGCAAGGCGCTGCACACAGTGGGGTCTGTTCCAGGCCCCTCTTTTCTCTGACTTCTCTTTTTTCCCCCTTTCTTTTCCAATCCTTACCGAATATACCGGAAACAAAGTGGGCAAACAGGAATCCTGCCAAAAAAAGAGGTGGATATAAACAACCAGTATGCCTCCGCGCCATCCGCTCATGATCCGACTGTTGGATCGACAGTCGGAGCTCTTCCGGCAAGTAAACTGGTCATTGCCGCGGGAAAGTCGGTCGCTCTCCGTCTGGAGATGCACAATTTCTCGAAAATCTACCGTTTGGAGATCACCAACTCAGCCCCGTACCCTTTCGACCTGCCCTTCTTTCTTTGTCCGAACGCCTCGACTCAAGCATAGAATCAACGGCCGCGCGACAAACACGTTTTATTCTCTGCCGAGAGTACGAATTGCTCGCCGGTTTAATTCCTCCAAAGCCGACTCCTCGCAGTCCGAGTCCCATTCGCTTTCACAGCGATTGCGCCAGCTCTCCCGCGAATATGGCTGGTCCGCTCTGGGTGTCTACCTGCTGCTTTCAGCCTTAGATTTCCCGTTTTGCTTTGCAGCTGTGCGTCTCCTAGGAGTGGAACGGATCGGGCACTATGAACATGTGGTTGTTGAAGCAGTCAAAGGCGCAGTCCGGACCGTGTGGCCCTTTTCGGGGGTAAAGGAGCCCCATGCGAAAGATGACAAGGAAATAGAAAGACATACGATTGATCACGGAATTACTGAGGCTGAAATTAGAAATACTGGAGAAGGAGCGAGTACGCGAATTCCCGCCCTCATTGCAGCCTGTATTCTGAAGGCATTGTCATCTATGCTACACCGCGCTGACTTGGTACATTTCTAGGCATATGGACACAGCTTGCGCTTGCATACGCAATCCATAAGAGTTTTATCTTCTTGCGAGTGCCATTGACAGCGGCGGTCACGCCGAAGGTTGTTAAACTGCTGAGGCGTTGGGGCTGGGACATCGCAAAACGGAAGCCTAGGAGCGGGTAATAAGCACCGCCTTGTCCAACGATCAGGATATTAGTTGCTCCTGATTCTAATGCAGAATATATACCATTTGTGCGTGTCCACATTAGATTGTGGAAAGAATCCGGTCAGAATATCAGATTTGATTGTACATATATTATTGACTGCACTCCAAAACACATGTGCACCCAGGGCTGGATTCAATCTCATTCGGCCTAACACGGGTATGCTCGGATTAAGAAATGCAGGATTCCGACAATATTGGAAGAAAAAAAAAAGATACATGCCTTTGGGTGGAGGTGACGAGGATTGACCGTAGAAAATAGTGGTTCAATTGTGATATGGTTGGGAACGCGGATTCAGACAGAATTCCTCCCCGGCATTAGTATATATATAGAGCCAAGCAGATGGTGTTCGAATGCTCATTATCTTCGTGACCTAACAGGAATAGGCTCGTGGCAGACAACAACGGAAAATAGGTGCAGAAAGGTCACATGTCAATCGTGTCGTTGAATCTCAAGACACCGTTGCCTTTCATTACGCCGTTAACACCCTCGGGCATCCGATATGCCCATTCGGCACCAACACCCATGGCGCCCGCAGCTGCCAGGGCATCGGGTCTGGTCGGCTGTCCAGTTTCGTCGGAAGTATCGGCCACCAAGACAAGTCCTTGCTCCTTTATTGTTTCCACAAGTGCCGGCATGACATTCTACAGCGAAGCAAATGAGTTAATATCAAGATGTTCCGACGAGATGAACAACACGGTAGATCCCTGCTGGGAACAGCCATCACGAGAGCGGAGAGATTAGGAGACGTACCAGTAAGCTTGATCGACATATCAATCCCATCAGATTATTGCTCTGTGCTATTCGCGCAGACTCTTTTATAGACATCGAAGCTCGACCGCTGCTCTGCACAAGAGGCTTTGAGCCGACATCCTGAGCTAGATCGCGAATCTGTCCTAGATCATTGCACAGCAGCACCGGATCTGTGAGACGTAACAGTCAGTTACTTGGAATAGTTCGATCAGAATACCGCAGAGGCCTCACTCACAATTTGGCTGTTTCCAATTTAAGGCAGTACAGATGTTCGCATTGTACGACGTAAAAACAATAGAGCGCATAAAGTCAGGGTTCTTTTCTCTCGAAGCCCGTGCATGGTCGAAGACGTCCGTAAGTATGGCATCAGCGAAGGTGTTAATATCGGCCAGGGACGTCATGTCCAGCTTCTGCTCCTCTATGGCAGACGGATAGAGAATGGAGAGATTGACATGTATACCGATAGGAAGGTGGCTCAGTACCTCGCGTAAGGAGAGGAACGACGCGGCCAGGTCTTGGTGAATTTGGGCGATATGATTGACATTTTTATCTCGCAGCGACTCGAGTATTTTAGAATAGTTGATACCCCTTTCTAAGCCAATTGCTCTAAATTGGTCGTATGTCAGACGACAAACAGGTATATCGATACCATGATGATCGAGTACAAATTGTGGATACAGTACAGGCACCTTGTCCTTTGTCAGCTGCAGAAAAAGCTGGACGTAGTCGCCTGAAAGACTGGAGCCTGTGACGAGTCCGTTATGGTCTGAGTCGAGGGCACTTGTCGCTTTCCAATATGTCGCAAAATGGGTGATCTCGAGCGGATCGCCATGGTAAGGTTTGATGACTTGGAAGTTGAAACGGATTTGACCAACTGATCGTAGTCTAGGGTCAAATAATGGCAAGCAGCAGGACCCTGAGCTTGACTTTTCTGCCGTGAATACGGATGGCAAGGCCACACTTTTTGCAATCACTTTCGAGCCGAAAGTAGGGAAGATCTCAAAATCAACGGCGAAGGTGTCAAGGTTATCTACCTGGAATGAGACAGTCCTTGTGTCGTCCTGGATTGGAAGCATAATCGTCCGCGGAATCAGGTCAGAAAGCTTGGACGAAATCGTCAGCCGAGCCGCAGGATAGCGCCCGGCCTGATCAAATAAGATCGATCCAAAGCCAGTCTGTTCAAAGGATATCTGGACAAATACCTTCGTGTCCAGAAAATTGTGTCCATAACGCCTCAAAGGTATGATTGGCGGCGGCAGGGAGAGATCCGGGATGCCATCAGCTGTTTCCATGTCTGCTGGCACGGATGATACCGCCAAAGATTGGTCAGGTGCGGAGGTCGATTCTTGAAGCTTCAGACCATTGAGAACGTCAAGGGGCCTCTGTGGAAGACTGGACTTGGTCCGATGGGACCAGAGGAGTACCATGCACTCTAGGTGTCCTTCCCACGCGGCATAGTACATTGCGGACAGACCTTTCTCGTCAACAGCGTTGGCGTCAACATCTAATTCCAAAAGTGTTCGCATGCAGTCCACGCATCCTTCGCTTGCAGCATGGAAAAGGGGCGTCCACTGATAGAGCTTATCCCTCTGGTTAAGATCAGCTCCGTAGTTTTTGAGCAGCAGCAACAGCTCAGGTGATTGACCTGAACGTGCCACCATATGCTGGGGGTAGAGACCTTCCGCATCTGGGAGCAGGCGAGCATTCCTTTCAAGAAGCATCCTAACAATGGGTAGCGACCCATATTGGCATGCCAAATTTAGCGGGATATGATCGGAGTCAGAAGCCGGATCGATTCTCGCATTGCTCTGAAGTAGCTGTTCCGCACATGCCAGTTGGTTCTTCACTATGCTATGGATAAGCGGAGTAAAGTTGTCGTGGTCCATCAAGTCGACGGTGTGGGGACCAGCCGCTAGTAGCTCTCGTACCATCTCTACTCGACCATGCATACACGCGTAGTGAAGTGGTATCCTGCCGTACACATCGGACCTCGAGATGTCAACGCCTCCCAAGAGACCAGCTTTAAAAACGAAGTCCCGCCCAGAGATAGCCGCTTCGTGAAGGCAGTTGCGTCCGTTGATATCATCTTCCGCATGGATATCGACCAGACCGCTTTCTAGCAGAAGACCGAGGACATCGTCCGAAAACTCGTTGATCGCTGCAAGAAATGTACGCGTTACTCGGTCTTTGGCATCGGGGGAGGATCGAAGCTTAGCAATCCACTCGCGCAGTGTCTGAAGATTTCCCGAAGCAGCTGTCTGCAATACTTGCAGGTCGAATTCATCCTCCTCTGTACCAATGTGCTGACCGGTCACCGATCGCTCCGAAGGACGGGCTGCGTCAAATTGAATGTTCTCCCCTTCCGCCCACGCCTCAAGCTCCAGCCGTGCCGTCGTGGCTCGGTCGGATAAATCGCGCAGCACATCTCTGTTGAAGCATGGTTGCACCTCGACAGCCCTATGGAGGTACAGTTCCTTCATTCGGGACTGAAATTTGCTATCAGCAAGACCACCCAGTAACGATGACAGGCGACCGGGGAACAACTGCAGCTCGGACCTTTGAGGTTTTATCCCACTACCATTCTCGTCAGCTATCCGAACCCCAGCAAGCCCAAGTCTCCGTCATATCGACGAACCTTTTTGAGTATCTTTGACACAGCAGTCTCGTTGACTTCGACAAATTGCTGTCGACCGTGAGTGGTTACTCCGAGAACTTCCTGGGTGGTCGGACTTACCTGGAGCTTATTTAGATCGCCATCAAATTGCTGGAAGCCCTCAAACAAGGAAACAAAATTAGCGGGCGCCTTGGAGTTTGTAACTGTGCGCGACTGGATAACCCGTTTTTTATCCAGCAATGTTTTCAGCCGCAACGCGAACTGTACCTACGGTCAGTCCCGCGAATCTCGTGGATCTCAAGCCGGGGACCGACCTCGGCTTCTTTTTGGAGATAGAAGGCATTAACTTTTTCTATCTCTCGTTCCTGCAAGGGCTGGTAAGAATGGGGGACGCCTCTCCCAGGAGATCGGGCATACCAGTCGAAAGAAGAACACTTCCTTGTTTGCCCGCAGGGCAGCTTGTGAGTCGGGAGTTTCCTGTGTGATACCTGTGGTGCCCTGAGCGGGGATTGTTGGGGTTGCACTCAGCTGCTTGATGAGCTGGGAATCGAAGAGTTAGCAGTCGCAAGAAATCACACTACGAGTATGCACGCGGTTGCATTGAACCTGCCTTTTTCAGGGCCTTATAGTTGACGAAGCTAGCGGCATACTCTGGGAGATCAAGTTGTCTCCGTTGGATTTGCTTTCCGAACTTCCTGTGGACCGACACAAATCAGCATTGAGATACGGCGAGGAAAACTGTTGTTCTCTCGTGCGGAACAATGGCCATTCATCGAATTTTCTCGTCTGTCTTTCTCGTGGAATCGGCGCGCGTGTTAAGAGAACGTACATCTTTACTCCACCTCTGTGAGAGCCAGAGCTCTCACCTGCCCTCTGCCAATCAGACGGGTCTCCCACTCAACAGGGGCGAAGCGAGGAGTGACAAGAGGGGAGCCAGAGGATAAGACCGGAGTGCAACGGCGACTGGAAACAGCAATCGCATGGAAAGTGAACAGCTGGAGCTCTACCGATGATCGAGTGGCCGGGAAGAATCGACACAAGAGCGAAGAGAAAAAAGAAAGCTGCCGCTCAGCCCAGAAATACCGCGATTGCAGAGGGAACACAAGCGACACAGATGAGGCGAGGGGGGCAAAGAGAAGCAAATGACCATGCACAAGGTGGGGCAGGGCAGAAATGATGGTAGTGCAAGCTGGGCAACAGTAGTGGTGGTCAGCAATCACCGTAGCATGAGCTGTCTGCGTCTGAACGAGGGAAACCGTCCAGCGACTGGCCGCGACGAGAGAACCAGACTCGTGGCGGGGAGGAGGGTAGGTAGAATGGTCTGAGGAAGGACGGTGATGAGGACGATGATGAGCAGACGCGATGGATGGACCCCAGGAACCCGTGCCGGATCGAGAATAGAATGCCAGACCGAATTGGATGCTCGCCCACGAAACGTGCGGGGCTTGGCGGCAAAGCTTCTCGCGGCTCCGCAGCTGCGAGAGGATGCTCAGCAACGACCAAAGCAAGCTCGATGCCGGCGTGATGTGCAGCGCGCGTCTGCACGAGCATCGATCAAAGATGTCGTCGAGGCGCACCAATCGCGGCCAGCAGCTGGAGCACGTTCTGGGCTACCGGGCGCCACCGCAGAACGCTATGCGCCAACGGGGCCGCGCTAAGCACCGCAGAGATCTGAGGCTGCTTTTTCTGGATATGTCCAAGCCGCCTGACGCAATCAGAATTTCAGATACAGTAGTTGGGTATGCTAGGCCAGGTACCTACATGTCCGGAAGTAGTAGCCTACCTCCCAAGATACCTGACTCTATCCACAGACGTTAGGTACAACGATTATCCTTATCCTCCGCACATGGCTACCCTGCAGCAGACTTCCGCCATAGCATCAAGCCCCTTACAGTTCGTCAACATGTCATGGATCATCCTTGTGTTGCCGCCATTGCTACTTGCATAGACACAATATATATGGGGGATTGTGAGATGAGACAATTGTGGAAGTTCCAACCTCGCATCGAACTAGACTGTCCTGCCTACTACTCCCAGGCCATTCTGCTCGTAGGGACAACTCAGTGCTGAACAGGGAAAAAAGAAAGAAAGAAAGAAAAATATCGCATGTCGTCCGATGCCTGTTCTCATAGCACGTCCCCCAGACATCATGACTATGCAACAGAACTCTGCCTCACGGAACAAGAATGGCACGTGCAAATCGATATAATATGACTGAAGGTGCCTTTCTTGGTAATATATAGAATGAATTCCAAAATACATGAGGCTAAATGCAATAGACATGAAGCGAGAATGGACCATACGGCATCAAGGGATATGAAAAGGCAGTAGTCAACATAATTTAACTTGAGTAATGGTTACAGCTGAAATTCTGAGAAGGGGAGAAAAGAAAAGGAAACAGTTGTCGGAAATGAGACTGATGACAAAAATCATGCGAGTGGCAGCAGTAGTATTAGATCAAACAGAAGTGATCCTGCGGGACTACGGTGGACATGCAGATCTGCTATATGGAACAATTATTCACAATAATGTTTCCTCTGCTTGAAATGGTAAGCTCTTCCAAGCAAATCTGCAAAACTTCAAAGTGGCCTCGAAGCTGCTTCGACAATATACGTTCAAAACGGAGCAGGGCAGAAGAAGAAGAAGGGCATAGAAGATATCGACAAACAGGACACATCAAGGGAGGTCGCTAGAAATTCTGCGCGATGCCAGCGTTTCCTTGCTTCGGAAACACCGACGGACTCTCGATCCGGGTGTTTCGTCGCGCCTGGACATCCCGGATCACTGGTGGCGTGCCCCCATACGAAACATCTCCGTACGGTCCATGTTGCTGCACATCATTGTAGTACGGATTGTCATCGTAATATGGCGCAGCAGGGCGAACGCCCGCCACGGGACTGTCCTCTGAGCCGTCCGAGCGATCTGCCGCTGAATACGCAGAAGACGCGTTTGATAGGCCTCGGTGGATTTCGGCATTGCGGTTGTGAGAAGCCGCTGGAATACCACCAAGGACTCCAACGGTTTCAGAGTCGCCCGAAATCGGTCTGCCCTGTCCGTCGGAGTACTGTATCGTTCCCTCGCTCGGTGATGCCGCATGGTGGTATCCAGGCGCGCTTCCATTGTCCGACAATGCCAAGCCAACTCCAGGGCCGCTGGGTTTGCGAGTGTTCGATGTTGCCCCCCACCCTCTGTATCCAGAATTATCCTCTTTAGGCTCCAAGTTGGCCGCCATGCCCACGGCCGGCAGAGTTGGGTCATCGTTAGGGTTAAAGCCATACTCCTCCACCTCTTTCCTGCGTTCCTCTTCAGCGAGTTTCCTTGCCTTCCGTTTTCTCCAGCAAAAGAGCAGAGCCAAGATTATCAATGCGACAGAGACGACCGGAACTACCACTGCCACCGCTATAGTCCCGCCAGCAGAGAGCCCGCTAGAATCTTTAGCAACGTCCGTCGATGATGGGAGTGGGGACGCTTCGCTGGTGATCGTCGCCGAAGATGCGCCATTCGATGACGATGCATCTGATGGTGATGGGAAAGAGGCAGTCGACGTTATAATAACAGTTGTGGCACCTGATGGGCCTCCACTTGTCTTTGTGATCACAGACGTAACAATCTCGTCTGACGTTTGCGACGGTGGGGCTGGAGGAGTTGCGGTCGTCGAGGGAGCCTCCGTTGTAGACGGACTACTGGTGGTAGTAGTCGTTGAAGACGCAGTCGGTGTTGGCGATGTTGTTGGTGACTCCGTCTCCGAAGTAAGACTGCTGGCGGCGGTGGTGATGGGTACTACAACGAGAAAGATAGCAACTTTAGCGTACGGTCCACGCTTGCGGTATTTACAGCATTGCCCGTCTTTCCATCGAGGGGAGAATCATACCAGTAGAATTCCCCGACATCTTGAACTGAGATTTGGCAATTGAGACCCGCGCGCAATGTAGGCGTAAGGACTGGTGGAAGGAAAAGTCGTCCCGCCGATTTCCTGTAGGAGTTGCAGCTGCGTTTCCCTATCTGGGGGAGGTATCCGGCTCTGGGCGTTCGCTCAAGGCGGTGATGTCAGAGATGAAGCACGGACTGGCGAAGCTGCAGGCGGCTGTGCTCGTCCCAATTCAATGTCCTCCTGTGACCGGCGCTAGTGGTTGACAATTGCATGCACTCACGGAAGCGATCGTACGGGGCGAAATAGAAGAGCGGAGGAGGCTCTGCCACTCGGTTCCCATGGGATGATGTTCACAGGAAACGACGGGCACGCCAAGTATAGACGACGGCGATTCCGGCAGAACTGGCTTCCTATGTTCACTTGGGCGATGTCTCCGATTCCAACGGATCTCTTCCAAGGCGACGGAGGATGGGTGAGCGAGGGAAGACGGGCCGGGTTGCAATGGAAAGGAGAAAACCCGAAGCCAGGGCTCGTGGCTCGCCCGGGTAGGAGAGCACCAGGCGGTCGTCAAGCAGGGGAAGCAGAAGCGCTGACGGAGACGACGCGAGAGGGCGGTGGAGCAGGGAGGGAGGGCGCCTGAGCCTCCTCGACGCGGCTATTCTTGGAAGAACAACACGGGCAGGAACGCCTGGGGGCTACGCCGTATCGGGCGCGCAGCCCGTGCGGCGCCCGTGCCGTGCCGTAGGGCAGGCCCGTGGCTGGGTGCTTAGGTAATCGTCCCCGGGTTCCCATGATGGCAACTGGGACTTCCCGAATCTCACAAGGCTATCGGTCGCTACGACCTTGGATTCTCCGTCGTGGTATGTTTAGATTCTTTATGCACATCTCCGGATCGTGCAGAAGACCTGGCGATGCCACAGTCTACCTGGGAACATCTGGAACCCCCATACAGTCTAATACATTGATTTGTACGGAATACAGCTGACATTGATATATCATGTCGCAGCCATCGTCCATAGTGAAGGTAGTCTCGGTGTCCCCGGAGGACAAAGTCTTTCATTTCACGTGGTTGCTAGAATACCAAGAAACCGTAATGTACCAAATATATGTATATTTCGAAAAGAAAACCACAAAGCTGTCAACAAGGTTAATGGCAGCATTCAACGACGGGCACAACTCTCATCCAGCCAGCTAGAACGGTGTTTCCAGACGCCCCACGGCTCACAACTGCGGCACTCCTGGTTGGAGCACGGTAAAAAAAATTACCCCATACTGTGTCCATCAAAGGAGCCGTACATATGCCAGCACGATTCAACCACGGTATCCACAGGCCATACAAGCTATCCGCACACGGATGCCATGACTGTATCTTAGAAAAAAAAAATAGAAAGAACAGGATAACCTATAAGAAATAGCCCATGAAAAGCATCAAGGAGAGAAGTAATATGGCAACAAGAAGCAATCCAGATAACGTCTATGTACGCCCTTGACTCAAATTCGAAATATAGACCCAATACCCACGGTCGAACTCGGTTGTATCAGGAAAAAGGTGGACAAGTAGACAGGTCATAACTTGGTCTCAAGAAGATATCCAAAAGGTCATTAGATAGAATGGTAAGAACAGAGACCCCGGGGCAAGGAGACATCCATAATCAGCGGATATCCCATTTAGGACGCAGGTTGGACGTGATGTCCTCCTTGGTACCAACGGTGTCCGCTGGAAGGCGGCTGATACGGTACGCGCCAGCGCGGATATGCTGCAGATGGGCAGCCGAAATACCTGTCCGATTGCTATAGATGCTACCGGCATCGCTCCCGGTGTCGTGGTTCTTGAAGCGAACAGGTGGAGCGAAGTCGAGAGCCGTATATGTCCCCGATTTCCGTAATGCGTGCCTACAACGTGGGTCAGTCTGTGATCTCATCATCTTAGCATGATGTCTACAGGTGGGAAACGTACGGGCTAGGCATGACTGCAAGATCGTCATAGGACGAAACGAGTGGACTGTGAGCCGGCACTGCTGGGGAATATGGCCGTAGTCCACCGGTGGGCGTGTCCGGTCGGCCCTCTCTTTGATCCTTGATGGTCTTCCCTGGTGCATAATCAATAGAGTGGAGAATTGTCTCCTCATCTTTCAACAGGGCAGGGCTCGGGAGAACATGAAGGGGGGCCGGTGGAGGCGCCGGTTTCCGCGGTTCTTGTGCTCGGCCGGAAGCAGAGGAGAATGCACGGGGAGGTTCGGAACCCCCTGCCGAGTTGGTGGGCACATGTCGGGCGGCCCCTTGGAACCGTGGAGGCGCGCGAGGCGGAGGAGTCATCGCACGGCGGCCAACAGGTTCAGCGAACGGTCGGTGCGGCCCAGCCGAGTACTCTCCCGTGGATGGGTCGTAGACTCCAGCATCACCATAGACCTCCGGACCGAAGTCCTCCCAGTATTCTTCCTGTCCTTGCTTGTTGTTCTCATCAAAGTATTCTTTGTAGAATGATCGAATCCGGTTAGCACGCTGCTCGGGATTGTCTGATGGATCTTCCGGAGGCAGAGGGCGAAGTCCCATTGTCAGTCGACGCATGTTGGGACCATAGCCGGAGTCATTGCGTCGTTCTGAAGAAGGTTTCGCGGGGCTGGCAGACTTCTCATCATGCTGCTTGGCTTTATCCTTATCATCGTCAGCAGAAAGGACATTGACCGCGGGAATCTCAGGATCCGATTTCTGTGTATCGCCATAGTCACTGGCCCCATCACTGACGGGAAGTGAGATCCTGGGGAGTTGAGGTGCCTGGTCGGCGGAAGCATTCGTAGACGCAGGAGCTGTCAGGACAGGCGGGGGTTCGGACGGTGATTGCGCCTGATCCTTCGTTGGAGAACCTGGGCCACTCTGGACGGAATCTCCGCTTGTCACTGCTTGACCGGGAAGTACGTCATCCCCAGGCGGATTAGCTGGTGTGGATTTGGGTTGGTCATGATGATCTGGGGAAGAGTTTTGGCTGTGAGTATAAGTGCCAAGATAGTCATTGCTCTTCCTGAACTCTGGTCCGTCCATACTGGCGCTGCCAACAGCCGAACCCTGTTGCTGCCCACCGGCTACTCCGGGTGGTGGGGGAACAGCAGGAGTCAGAACCGCTGGGAGGCCATTCCCTGCGTGAGGCTTCACTGGTACGCCAAGGTCACTGTCAGCAAGCGAAGACCTCTCCAACGGTGGTGTGGACCTTGACATCGTCTGGGCGTTTTGCAAGAGGTTCTGACGCATATCGTCGGCAGGTGAAAGATGGGATCGGTATGACCTCATGGAAGCATTGTCGTTTGTGATTAAAGATGTTGCAGGACGATACTTGTCATCGTCTGCACTGATCGATCTCGACAAGGAACGCAGAGACTCTCGGGAGCCGTGTAGCTCTGGCGGGAGGAGATAGGGGCTGCCGGCCATGTCCAGTGACATTCCCTTGCCGCCTTTACGCTCTGACTTCTCGGCTTGGGCCGTCTCGCCCTTCTTGCCTCCCGCACCAGGTTCCACGATGTCCATGCCGAAATCCAGTGACTTGTGCTTGTCGTTGGCGTCTTCACGTTGAAGTCTTTTAATGTGCCTTCTGTGCAGAATCAGCAAGACAACTACGGCACAGACGATGGGTATCCTAAATTGCCAATTAGTTCTGGTTCTTGCTGCGGTAGTAAATGTATAAATCTTAACATACACAGCTCCCAATACAACGGGCAAAGTGGTAGTGGCCATCGAACTGGCCGGTTTCTCACATGCAGGGGAGTCATCATTGGGTCCACAGGTCGAGCGTGGAGTGCTTGTCGCTTCCACCGGGCTTCTTCTCACAAGACTCGGCCCTTCAGGAATCATGATATATGGAATACGATTCCGAGGAACCGGCTCCGGGCGGCCCTGAGCTCTCCTCCGCACATGGGCGTCATGGTGCACGGTGTACGAATGATGCATTTCGCTGTGGCTGTTTCAATGGTTCCTTTCAGTTCAGCTGGGGGGAGGGAAAGCCGCAAAGAGACTTTCGATATAACGGTTGCGACGCTTTGAAACGATTATAACTCAATTCAGAGCAGGAAGCGCCAGATGGAAACGACTAGGACCTCAACAGTCGATCGTTCCAGGATCATTAAACTCGCAGTCGCAGAAGGTCAGGGGCGGTCATGAACCACGAATGGGATCTATGGACACGGGATGACTTGCGTGACCGTGCCAAAAATGACCTCGAGAGAAGAGCGATCGAGCCGGGTTCCAAAAGAGTGAACGGGACAGTCACAGTCCCGGTAAAGAGCGGCAGCCAAGGGCCAGGCAATGAAAGAGCGAAGGCTAAAAAAAGACAGACGGACAGAGAGAGTGTGTGTGCGCTCTGGAGATGGCATCCGAAGAGTGAAGAGAGAGACGGAGGGAGGGAGAGGGAGACAGCCCAAGAGAAAGGCGAGACTGAGAGCCCAGAGCAGTCGACGGGCCCGCTCTGAGACGGCGCGGAGCCCACGGAGGGCGCGGGACGCAGCGTCAGACGGGGGTGGTGGAGTCGGGACGGACAACCGGGCTTGTCGATGATGTGACCGTGCTCTTTTTTGGCGGTGGCTTGGCGCAGCCCTGGAGCACGGAGGATGGAGGGCCAGCTGGAGCCCAGGGCATCTGCGTGCGGCGTGCTGGCAGCACACACCGTCCAGCGCATCCTCGCGAACCCCCTCTGCGCCCGAGGTGTTCCTGTACACCGTGGGATACCTCGAAGCAGCTGGAGGCATGCTGACGAGAACTTGGCCGGCCGCCTTGGCAGGGGCTGGCCAGTCCGAGGCGCGCCACGACGATCCACCCGCCCAGCCATCGCCCGAAGCGGCATGGACCGCCAGGGGAAGGGCGCTGCGAGATAACCTATCAGTGGCCCTTGAGACGCCGGCGCGCCACATGGCCGGCCTCGCCCTCTTCTCGCCGTCGCTATTGATTTATTTCCCCTGCAAGTCGTGTCATTATTATCCTTATCATTTATTCACAACCCGCGCAGTCATGTTGCGCCTTGTCACCCGAATCAAGCGACGAAGTGACCTTGGATACGGTCAGAACGTCACACCATCTCAGATGCCAGCACGAATACATCCACGGCATGAATGAGGCACGGCAAGGCCGACACCAAGAGAGGCCCTTGCTGGGTCATTATTTGCACCTCTCAGTCTGTCCTTCTCGCCGCTCACTACCAAAGGTCCTGCACAGTCGAAAAGCGTCCTGTCCGGCACCGACTCAGACCATGGTGCCCAAGTTCTAACAGAACTCGGTTTCGTCCGCTGAGTTGGCAGGGACCACCTTCCCCTGGGTCGAGAGTCACTACAAACTGATATCTGACGACTGAAGACGACACAGCAGTATCCTTTGGTGAGGCTCCTCAGGCCTGAAACAGTCTGTCGACTACCACATACACAAGCGTTGCTCTGTGTACCAACCTGGTTATGTTGGTCATAGCAAATGTGGACCGTGCCTTATCCCCTGATTACCTACCTAACTGGGGCAGAAATGTCCGTTTTCAGATGCACGTCATTTGGGGGACAGTTCCTCTGTCTTCGGCGTGATTGCGCGCTCCTCGGCACTTCAGATGGTTGAAGACATGTCATGGAAGCAGAATATTGACGAGAGGGCGTGCAAGATATGTGTTGAATGAACATGAGCAATTGATTCAGCGATACAACGGGTAATGTTTGGTAGTATTTCCCATGTCTTGGTACAGAGGTCGGAGTACTCCTGAAGTGTGCAGGTCACCCTGGCCCACACTAACCAGCATAGTTTTATTTGAGCTGTGTAGATACTCTTCCAAGCAACATATGTTAATTGAAGCCGTTGTAAGACATCATACGTTTGTTTCAGTCTTCTAGTCCTTTTTGCCAGTGAACAGAAGCTCTGAAGACGCTTCTTCAGTGGCTCCCCCATGATGTGTCGAGATGCTTCCATAGCTACCTTCTTGTTCATTAATCCATACTTTAAGTCAATATCCCCTCTCCTTACGCAGCATGTAGTACGGTAAACTTCAGTAAAGCGAGCATTGAGCCTCACTCCGCATTCATACTTGCGTTGATAGCCCCTACTCTCGCAGCTCTCCACTCTCCAAGACCTACTGATTTCTACCTTACCACCCCCTGCCCTTTTTTATTTTTTTTCATATCCACCCTGTTGTTGTGCTTTCTCTACAGGTGTTGCAGCTATATTCTATTTGGTAACAGTGGGCTGAGGAAATCTCTTATCGCTGAATCATCCATAGTACGTCTCCATGACAGACTTGAATTCAAGTTGATTTCTACCTTTGATTGTTAGATTGTTAGGTTCGATGTCATGAAGAAATACTGAATGTGTCCAGTGTGAGTAGCTGGTTCTAGCCGATATTCCAAGGTTGTACCGTGGTAGAGTCTTTTAGGTTGACCCAGTTTGATCCCCAATCCCGGTCAGCCTATCCTAAATTAGGTATCTGGGTAAGCTATGGATCATGATGACATCTGGTTGAGCCCTTAGAGATTCAGAAAAAATATTAATTATCCTCGCTGTACCCTCTTTTGTGGGCTGAGTTTGCACTTTATTAGAGCTCTTTTAACTATCCCTCTACGTAGATTTATATATATATTTTCCACCTACCTTCGCTTCTAGCCAATGAAGATTATCAGAGTTTTCATTCTGGGTGTCACATAAGCAGCATCGTACAATACATACATAGTCCTGCTCTGCTAGCTAAACAGCAGCTGCATGACAGTCGTCCAATTTAGCAGGTTAGACAAGAGAGCACTGGAAAAAAAAATCAGCGCTGTGTCTGATAGGAGCGGAGACTAAAAGTTCTGTTCGGAGTGGCTCTGTATCTGGGATCACGGGATTGAGAAATGATAAACAAGATCCGATAAGCTGCGCGGGCGCTAAGGATGCAAGTGCTTAATCGACATAGACTAAATCTGGTTGATAAGTAGTAAGACGAGTGCTTTGATATCGAGATCCCCTAGTACTTAGGGTCTACATATAGCTTTAGTGGTCTGTGACCTGCCCCTAGCTGCCTGTCGCCGTCAGCATCATAGGCCATTCGGTTCCTGGTGCAGCACAAATTCGGGCTGCGCCTTCGATCATGTCGGCTGCCAGTATCTATGAAATTGAAGTCATTGTTCGACAGGACTGATGGGAGTGTGCCAAGTATGTACAGTACGTGCCTCTTACTTGGAACCCCGCAAGCAATGAACTGGGGGCTGGCCCACGTTTCCCGCTAGATAGTGGTCCAAAGATAACCATAAAAGCTGGTCCGACGTCGTGGTGACACGGTCGCACCGCGATAACTGAGGATGCAAGAATCCTCCGCAGATGGAGGCGCGCCGTGTCCGCACACGGCCCGAAGGCGTGACGCAAGGCAGCAACGGGCGGTCCCCACCTCAGCCAGAACCGCCGTGAACAGCCGACAGCAGGTTGGACGACTGTCGACGTCCGATCTGATGCGGAAAAAAAACCTGGAAAATTCTGCGCGTGCGGCTGCTTCGCCAGACCGCTCTTCAAGCCTGTTCGGGGGACGGCGCCCACGCTTGGCCGGTTGGGCAGAAACGTGCAGACATGGTCTCTGCAGGTACAGTACATACATACGCCCTAGCCACCAGGCCTAACAGGGGAAAGAAAACAAAGGTGGCCACAGTGGTCGACGGAGCATATATGCAGACAGTTTCACACCGCTGTCATCCTCGTAGGGCGTGTGTATACTGTAAGTCCAGGAACTTGTATACAGCATCGGAGTCCAGCTGAAGCGTGACTATGTAGGGTTGAATCGGCCAAAAGGTTCCCTGCCCAGCGCCTGGCCCTGGATCTAGACTGCCGCCGGAGCTAGGAAATAAATAAAAAACGGCGGTCGCGGGAGCTTTGTGGAGACGGAAGCAGCTGAGGGTGGAGACGTCGGCATTCGGGAGCTCAGCAAGCGTCCCGGAAACATCAAGGATGGGCATCCATCGAACGTTTTCTATGAGCAGAACGGCGGTGGAGAGAGGCCGACATTTGACCGCGGAGAGCCAGCGGCCCAGCTCGCAGTGAGATGCGTTGCGTCCGTGAAGGAGGATGTTTCGAACCAGCGGGGGGCTGAGCAGAGCAAGCTACCTAAGCTAAAAAAGCTAGATTGACACCGGTCAGCATGCATAATCGCCGAGAACATCCATCTGTAGAAGCAGACCCGGAAGCCCCTGGTGACTCCCGGGCCGTCAGTAAGAGGAAAATAAATAAATGTTTAAAAACAAAAGTTAAAAATAAATATACAAACAAGAAATAGAACAACGAAGAAAAGAAATAACGAAAAATTACAAAAAAGAAATAGAGAAACGGGTACCTCACTGAGAGGATCTGCGTCGGGCGCGATACCGAGGACAAGCTCAACGCCCGCGGCCTTGAGATCATCGCCGTCGCCGCCCAACTCCCAAGACGGCGTCGCGGCCCACGCAGCAAGGCTCTTTTGCCTTCTCCCCACCGTTAGCCCTGCTATTTGTTTCCCAGGGACCGTCCTCTCGCCACCTCTTCTCCCTCCGATGCCTCTGTCAGGACTGCATCCGCGCCTCCATCTCCATCCCGCCGCGCTCTGCTGCTTCAATTGACACGAAGCTCTTGGCGCGGCATCAGATCGGATTCCCTGCTGGACCGTCGCAGGTCTCCCGCCATGGATACCGTGTCGCGGGACCTGGAAAAGGCCGAGCTCGACGCCAGTCGCTCCGGCACTCGTCAGAGCGTCGACAATGGCAGTCGTGAGCGTCGGTCGGGTTCTTTCTCGTCGTCGGCGTCTTCCTCCAGCGCCTCGTCCGTGGCCTCCTCCAACGACTCCCGCAATGGCAGCATCTCGAGAATCCAGACCGAGAATGACCTGCAGCTGGAGCGACACCCGACCGCGCTCAGTCGCATCGCAACTCAGCGCAGTCAGCACAGCGCGACAGTCGGTGCCAGCCTCAAGTCCCGCGTCTCCAAGAAGCCCTTGCCGCCGTTCGGCGCGGGCAAGCCCTATCCGCCTCCACTACCGGAAAAGGAGGAGTATGTCGTCGAGTTTGACGGCCCCGATGATCCCCTGCACCCGCAGAATTGGACTCTGAAGAGGAAGTAGGTCTCGCCTGATGTCGCTTTCGGCCAGTGGACCGCGTTTGTTGACTTGTGCTACCAGGGTTGCTACGTCTCTGATGCTCGGATGGACGACTCTGATCGCCTCGTTTACGAGTAGCATCTTTTCCGCGGCCACAACAAGCATCGCTGCCATCTACGATGTCTCGACCGAGGTTGGACTGCTGGGCCTCTCCCTCTATGTCCTGGGATTCGCCACAGGTCCCATTGTATGGGCGCCTTTGTCGGAGCTGCGTGGCCGACGCTTGCCTATCCTCCTCGCCATGTTCGGCTTCACCGTCTTCCAGTTTGCCGTTGCTACGGCAAAGGATCTGCAGACGATCATGATCTGCCGATTCTTTGGTGGATTCTTTGGAGCGTGTCCGATCGCGGTCGTCGCTGCGGTTTTCTCCGACATGTTCGACAATCGCTCTCGAGGTCTTGCAATCACGCTTTTCTCAATGACCGTCTTCACTGGACCCCTTCTGGCCCCATTCATTGGTGGGTTTATTGTGGAGAGCTACCTGGGATGGCGGTGGACAGAGTACCTCACCGGCATCATGGGGGCCAGCGCGTTGGTGCTGGACTTCCTCTTTCTCCAGGAGACTTACCCTCCGGTTGTTCTCATTGAAAAGGCAGCAGAGCTGCGTCGTCGAACCAGAAACTGGGGTATCCACGCTAAGCAGGAGGAGATCGAGATTGACTTTCAGGAACTCATTCAGAAGAACTTCAGCCGTCCTGTCAAGATTCTGGTGACCGAACCAATCGTGTTGCTTCTCAGTTTATACATGGCATTTATTTATGGCCTGCTTTACCTATTTATGACGGCTTATCCGATCGTCTTCCAGCAAGTTCATGGCTTTAACAAGGGCATCGGCGGTCTTCCCTATTTCGGCATAATCGTTGGTGAGGTTGTAGCGGGTTTCTGCATCATCCTTCAGCAGCCATGGTACAATAGGAAGCTTAATGCAAACAATGGCATACCTATCCCCGAATGGCGTCTGCCCCCGGTGATAGTTGGCGGTATCGCTTTTGCTGGCGGTCTCTTCTGGTTCGGCTGGTCTGGCTACAAACCTAGCATTCACTGGATCGTACCCACACTGTCCGGCCTTCTAACTGGCTTTGGCCTGCTCTCCATCTTTCTTCAATCTCTCAACTATATCGTCGACGCATATCTGCTCTTGTATGTCTTTTCCTCCACGGTCTTTCTCGTCCCGGTTATAGATTCTGCCAGATGCTGACTACATTTCTCAGTGCTGCCTCCGCTATTGCTGCGAACACTTTCCTCCGTTCTATCGCTGGCGCGGTATTCCCTCTTTTCTCGCAGTATATGGTATGCATGACTTTTAAGTTTCCTTGTTGCGAGACATCTGCTTACTTCTTCGATAGTTCCACTCGTTGGGTGTCAACTGGGCCGGTACTCTCCTTGGCTGTGTCGCTGCCCTGCTGGCTCCTATACCAGTCGTTTTCTACCTATACGGCCATAAGCTGCGTGCAAAGAGCAAATTTGCACCCACCTACATTACGACAGTGCAAGCTCAAGACGATCACCCGCGCGAGGCGTAGCCGAAGAAACCATGATGAAAAAAGGACTCTCCGCTAAACCACAGAAGCTTTACCTTATCTGTTAATATTTTATGACGATGGACATTTTATCCTGGTTGTGACTAGATACCCGGAGTCGCGTGTCTCAGCAGCCGGTTCTGAATGCTTCAACAAAAAAAGGATGTTCAGTATGTATAAAATAAATTACAGCTGGTTGAGTTGCATTTGTTATGATTGAGATGTGGATGTATGGATAGTACAGAACTATGTCTTTATGTGTATATAAATGCATGTGCAGTACATACCTATGGTCTGATTTAGCGAGCGATTCATCAAAGAAAGTTCCCTTCAAAAAGCTGTAGCAGACTCATATGATATTTCTGTCTAGAGTAAGTATTCTAGGGTAGTGCTATTCACCAGTTGAGCATCTATAAAAGGAACTCTGGATCCCTGAAGAAGAGAGGCCGCTATTTCCTCAAGTATTAGGTCATCATGATAATATCTACACGCATGTCGGGGGGTTTTCAGTCAGCCCAGGACAAGAATGATCGCATCGCATAGGGATCGTTCCGCCCGCAAGACTCGCTGGCTACTGTACATACCGCCCGCAGTTACTTGCGCTTACCGTTCGGAATGGCGACGACAGAGATCATATATTATATGCCTTTTTCCTCTTCGCCCGTGACCTTTCAGTTGGATTGCCTGTATGTGTTTTAAACATTGCGCCATTACAGTCGAAAATAGAAACGAAGGGACACGACAACCAACTTAGTGCATTTACCTAATTTTCTTCTCATTACTCAATTAGAGAATTAATTTTGGGGTGTTTTCGATGACATGTCATGCTTCTTGATTTTTATTCAACGTACTCTATCAGAGTCATGCTACATGCAACGATTGCGCCATTATTTTCCCGTACCAATGGCAGCAGTGATCAACTCACTTGCTGCTACTAAGACATGACAAAGAACCAATGGACAAATGGGCAAATGAAACCCGTCGAGTATTGGCCTGGAGAGAATTAAGAAAAAAAGAAGCGACAATGTGTCTGTTCACACAATGGCCAATGAATGACTGCCAAAGTGACATTACCAGTGTGAACCCAAAGGGGAAAATATACATGAACTCTTCACTCGTGCAAGGTGTAGTAGTCATCGCCAAACAGACATCTGTCTTAACCATACATTCACATCATATTTTTTTCCCCATCTCATATGCAAGACCATTCAAGTTACTGTTTCAATTAATTAGTCCGTATTCAGGACACTCAACATCATTCATCTTTGCTCGCCAACTGAATCGTTGACAGATTGTGTGAAGGTTGGTTGAATATTCGGCTGAATGGAGGGTCTGGGGGAGGGTGCTCATTTTCTGTTGCAGTTGCAACCCCTTCTGCTTTGCGGACTATTTCTTTCAACGCACGAGTCACAACACCCGCACGCACCACGAGGTCGCGGAGAGACTGTGTGTCGAACGGCAATTTTTGCTGGGAATGGGCATGGGCATCAGCAGAAAGTGGGTCGCGAGAACCGCGCTGTTGGTATATCATATCAAGCACAGACTTGGCTTTCGCAGAGGACTCTTTGCGAGAGCGGCTAGGTGTTGTGCTGGGACTAGAGTTTGTCTCTGCAGAGAACGACAATCGCCGGACTTCAGTGTTGTTGTGTTTTCTTGTCTTAGTGCTAGAAGGGGACTCTTCATCAAAGTCCTCGAAGCTGAAAGTCGGAGACGACGGAGACCGCGGGGGTGAGAATCCGTCCTCATCATCGTCAACCGTTGCTAGATTGACAATACCTTCTGCTTCCTTCCACAACTCACTCGACGGCCCATTGACTATTTGCAAAGCATTAGCTTGAAGGCGAAGTCGCTTGAGCTCTTCGACAAGCAGTCTCAACTCTTGGACCTGGCCAAATTGACCTTGGACACTGGCCTGCCGTTCCATGATAGCCTGTGGTACCTTCATCCCACGACGGCTCGTGTTGACACCTAGCTGCGCGTTGCCATCTCCTACTGAATTTTCATCGGAGTCGTCGAACTCAAAATCGCCGTCCCAGTCTTCACTAGCGCCCTTGCTACCTAGACCCCAAGTGCCAAATTTCCCTGAAGACTGACGAGAGTCATTCGAAGGTGCCAACTCCCTTGACACCGGAACACTCTGACTTCGCAGGTGTAGAGCACTCGGAGCTTTCCGCCCTGGCGCGTGGTAGCCTCTCACATCGCCACCCTGTTTCCCGTCCACAGTCTTTGGACGAGGAGTGGAACCTTGCAAATCACGGTCGCTCCTTGGCTTTTCTGACCAGTCAAAAAGAGTCATCCTTGTCCCTATATCTTGATTTTGCTTTGCATCTACCGGGGGATCACTCTGAACCAAGCAAACAGGAAGTGTGTCGGATCGTGCGCTAGTCCCGTCTCTTAACGATACGTGAAGCTCTCCATTGTCTTCCTCGTTGAATGGAGGTGGTGTACTGGAGGGTCTGGAGTATTGTACCTTCGTTTCACCTGCTAATGCCAACCACAGACTGTCCGAGTCACTTTGTTCCAAGGAACAGGATGGGGATGAGTCGGGCGTGCGCATTGACAACTCTGCTGAAGGAGTTGAAAGGGTATGTTTATCCGCTGAAGGGGATAATCGAATAGGTGTGGAATCAGAGTCCATATTACCCTCAGATGAACAACAAGATTGACCAGACAGCCGTGCCGAGAACGACCCATAAGGGATCAGGTCCTCAAGCGCTGCAAGTTTCTGTCCCACCAGCTCCGACGGGGGACTTTCATCAAATATTGTTTCAATACGTGGACCGCGAATCCCCGAACTCGTGCTCGTGCTCCAGCGCGTCCGAAAGGAGTCGAAGGCAGTGTCGCTCTGGAAATCCGTCTCATCTTCCTCTCCGGAAGTGAATACGCGTGTGTCGTCAGAACCAATCAAAGTCGATGCAGGGTCGGAGGTCGCAATAGAAAACCGCTTCGTCCGTACAGGATAAAGAACTGGCGGCGAAGAACCTAAGCTAGGTCGGCCGCAGAATGAATTCCGTAATGATCTCGCCTCAGGATGAGAGGTTGTGGAACATGTCAAAGGGTCCACTGGAGAGTCCATGCCAAGTTCAGAATACTGGGGTAACGGTGGAAAAGGCGCATTGGGGCAGCCCTGTGTTCCTGCGAAATTCAATGCATGCATAGACGGGAATTCAACCTGTGAAGCTGTCTGAGGCCGGCGGAAAGCACTAGGGTCTGTAAAATCTCTTTTCCTTCTCAGTGGTGGCACTCCTGGGTTTAATATTTCTGACCTCAGACCGTCCGAGCGCTGAGGTAGGGGACTCGAAACAGTTCGGGCCTTCCCCTGTGGCGCAGAGCTGCTATGGATTCTGCGAACACTGCCTGTATTCGACGCCGTCTGAGAAGTCGGCGAGCTTCCACCGACCATTTCACTAAAGGAAAACGATCGCTTAGGTGTCCTTAGGTCGCTGGAAAATGGAGGTTTTGCTTGTTTAGAGGGTGCCTTCGCTGACTGGAAAGGATCTTTAAATTGTGGCCGAGAAGGAGATACACATCTGCTATCACCTCCCAGTCCATCTACAGAGGTTCCGTGCACTATAGTGGTAGCAAGAAGCAGCGTAGGTGGAACTGACGAGTCTATGACTATCCGGCGAAGCGGCTGATCTCTCTGCCTATTCGTAACCGAGCTTCTCCTGGACTCATCCTGAGTCGAATTGAAATACGGCCGCCAGACTGCGTCAGTCTGGACCTGAATTATATCAGCCTGTGCCGAATCCTGCCGATGGGCGGTGGTAATAGGTGATTCAAGCCCTCTGTCACCTGCTGCTTGATATCGCCAGGTTGCAAACCTCTGGTAACTTGTAGCAGGTCTACCGAATCCGGATGACGTCGACTTCGGTGGCGACGAGCGGATATGCAGTGAGGCAGGGAGTGAATTTTGAGCGGTTGACCTCTTTACGAGCTTGTTTGGTTCACGGCGCTGGTTCGAAGACCGGCGAGGCATGGGGGTGGTGGGCCCGTTGAATGGCGGAGACGCGAGGCTTGGACTCAAAAATATACTCTCAGTGCGAGGTGAAATGAATGAGATGCGTTGCAACCATGATGTAGACCGCCGTCTGTCGCTGGAGACCTTTGGCTGATCTTCCGCAGCTCTCAGGGGGCCGCTGGTGTACGTTTGACGGCGACGACGCAACCTTACACTTCCAGGTCTCGATCTTTGCGGAGAGTCCAAGCCCCCGAATCGACGGCCGTCACGCAACCCCTTGTCCTCATTTCCACCAGAGCTGCGATTGAAATGCACGTCCGCCATCACTCGCCCGGCGCTGGACGGTGACGAGGTAATCAATTCCCGGCCAGGAGCGGGCGAAGATATATCAGTGGGCGCTGCATGCAGAGAGGACCGATTTCCCAAAGACATTGCCTTCCGATTTCTGGCCGATGTACGGCGTCGTTCCAGGCGTCCGAAAGCGAAGCCCGTGGCGGCAACGCCTACGGTGCCGAGTGCGCAGAGCTGCGAGGGAGAAACACCGTGGTTAGCTGAAAGTGACCAGGCAGGCATTGAGAAAGCAGAGCAAGCTGGAGGCACAGTCTAGGTCTCAGCCTCCGAGCCTCGACGGGCTCAGAGGTAGGGAGTCTCTTGAACGTGCGGCAGGTGCAGGGACAAAGAGCGAACGCCGAACGGAAGAAGTACAGGAAGACGGGAAGGAGCTCACCGTAGACACATGCTCCATGCTTTAAAGCGTCAAGCACTGTGAAGCACAGCTGGCAGCATCGATGTCGTGTCCGAGCAGCAGCATCCCATCCACATCGTGATACCCAGAGGCTCACCGCGCCGGGCTCATTGGGCGGATCTCCGGGACAGGCGCAAGACTTTCGGTCGAGACTCGTGGATAGCGACAGCCCGGAGCGGCGGACGCGAGCAGGAGCAAGCAGACCGGCGGCCGTAGGAGAGGACTCGCTGGTGGACGCGGTCGAGGGCGACACGCAGCGGACGTGTTTTTGTGGTAGGGCGAAGGGGAGAGGTTTGGAGGACCAGGGCCGTCGAGGCTCTGTTGCAGCGCCTCCTCCGGATCGCAGAGCAGACGGCGATTCCTGGGACTAAGAGAAATCCATCGAACAGTGGCCAGAGGGTGGTCTTGTCCGGGAGGCCTCCAGAGAGTCTGGGGAGCGCGCTGGAGGCGCGGAGAGAGCGCAAACCGAGAGGCCGGCGAGCCACACGCGAGGGAGCACAACAGCGCCGGCGGAATGCTCTGTTACTTGTGCAGATTGTCTTCCAGACCGATGTAAACAGAGGGAGCAGAGGGACCTCAAGAGGCCCACCGCCTTTATCGATTATCGTGTGTGTTTTTGGTGCCGTTGCGTACGACTATCGATGCTGCTCTGCAGTGGTCATGGCTGGATTTTCTATACAGTACAGCTGAATTGCCTTTATTGACTGCGACCGCCAGACTCCCACAATAATCACCATGGTGATGCACCATGCCTTGTGGCTCACGATCTGGCGGAGATGTCTCGACAGCTGGGCCGCTCTTCTAGATTTCCGAGTTGAGACGCCCCGCCGGTGAAGCTCAGATCACAATGGCCCCAGTGCGGCCGATCTCAGAGTTGCCAGACCGCCTGTATCGCGCCCAGCAACTCCGTGCGCAGCTCTCGAACCCCCGGATCTCGCGTCGTCCGGCGCCTATCCACCCCAGCCGCGTCCAGCATGGTTGGAGAGAAGTCCGTAGAAGACGGAGAAGCTGTCTCGGATCCATGCAGCATGCGATCTGGCGGTCTTCCCCTTGCGGTGTGCACGCAGCCTTGCAGACCTCGGAGAACTCCAGACGGGCGATTACGCTTGTGGGTCGGGGACGCCGTCCCGCACGCCAGCGCCGCTCCGGCAAAGCGGTGGTGATTGACGTGTCGGCGCGTGTTTTCAGGATTCTTCTGCAGGCTTCCTGCTCGTCACATCGCAGCAGGGTTGTGTTTTGAAATCTCCCTTTCGGGATTCTGCAGAGTCTTCGGATTGTCTCCCGCTTTTCTTGCTTCTGTCCGTGTTCGAGGATGCACCGTGACCCGCGGGATGATAATAATCCTACAGAGTAGACATGCCGGATCGTGGATCCGAAGTGTAGAAAAATTGTACATGGTCGCCGTCGGTTGAACACTGCCCCTTTTGAACCTTTAGGAATGACAATAAGGGGTTCTGTTCAGACGGATTCTCAATCGGCCGGTGATAATATAATAATCATACAGTCGAGCACTGTACCTACGGATTTGTCCCTGTTTGTCCCTTTTTTTTATCGCGAGAATGGACATGACGTGCAGCGATGGGCGCGTACAGTAGATTTATCTCGGTATAGCATCCGTGGGCCATGTTTGCAATAACAACCTCATGGTCCAGATCCCACGTTTGATAAAGTCCATCTTTCAATGCCTGGAATAGAATACCTGGGTGCACATGCGGTCCCTCCAGGAAAGGACAGGTTGCTAAAAACATCAACCGTCATGACAATGCGCTCTGTGTCTCCTGGCTGTCCAAAGCACGTTTGACGCATTGTTGGAAGAGCAGGATAGTAGTAGCCATCAAATCATAAAGCACACAAACACGCACAGCGTCTCCAATGGACTTCTGCCAGATGTGACTGGTACATAGGTTCGAGGTAGTTTGTGAGCTTGCCGGGATCGGGTCTGCCGTCAAATCAGCGGGTTTCCTGATGCGCTGCATTTCTGTTGATTCGGTTGATGCATTCTTAGAGGTGTTAATCCTTTCTTTCACAGCGCTTAGAGTCCTCCGGTACGTCCGTCGACCGATTAATTAATATATTATTATTATTATTTACATGATCTGGAGATCTCACTTGGTGGGATCTTTCCATCGCTCAGCGTACGCGATGATTGGCCGCCTCGGAGTCTCTCGTGTCGACTCTGTTCTCCACAGCTAAATTCGACGGCTCAGACTCCACCAACCGCCACTCGCGTCGACAATCGGGGCCTTGCTAACAGTAACAGTGCTTCTTATCCGAAAAAAAAAGACTGTCGTTAAACCGCGAGGACCACCATACCCTGAGGAGACCACAACGTGATTTCTTTCCGGGTCTGCTGAGCCGCCTTGTCGCTGTGCGGCCACACGTGATATCGTTGTACAGGACAAAGTCTCCGATTACCCAATATGGAGGCGGAACTTCATGCTCAGATCCCTGGTCTTGATCATGTAATCTCAGAATACTCCGTGGTATGTGTTACCATGAAGTAGCTATTAGAGACGAAACGGTCAGTCAACGGGGCGATGCACTCTACTAACTGAACTCCAGGGCTATCTGACCCATGCCTCTAAGGCTTATGTTGAGGATGCCGACCCAAATGCTCCCTCACCACTGTCGGAGGCCGCCGACACTGTCACGGAGCTTCTGGTATCGGCATCCGGTGATTTTTCACCTCAAAACGAGGAGGCTATACGCAACCTCGTGGAGAAGTTCATCTCCTCCTTAAGTTCTGCAGATGGGGTCGATGCGGAACGGAGGCAGATGCCTTTTACTGCTAAAAAGCTCGATCAGGCAATCAATGTGGGCTCTCAGCGAAATATCTCTTCCACCCTGGGACTTGCTGGCGGTACAGTCGATTTGGAGTCTGCCAGTACCAGGAAGGTGGAATCTCGCGTAGACCGAAAGAAGCTTGAGAAGGCCGAGAGGAAGATTCGTGCCAAGCAGGAGAAGAAAGTGATGAAGAACGTGCAGTATGAGGGGTCCCGCCTTCTCAATCAACCCAATAGCGCCCAGTCCTATGAAGAATTCTTCATGGCTGTCAACCCTCTGCAGCTGGGTCCCGAGTCTCAGTCGAAAAGCAAAGATATCAAGGTGGACGGAATTGATGTCTCCATCGGCGGCAAGCGTATATTGACGGATACGTCTCTAACACTGGCTTATGGCCGGCGATATGGCCTCGTTGGTCAGAATGGTGTAGGAAAGAGTACTTTGCTGCGCGCCTTGAGTCGCAGAGAAGTGGCAATCCCTACCCACATCTCTATACTGCACGTGGAACAGGAGGTAGGTCGACAATGAGGATAACAACCGGTGCTTTCTAGTTTTCACCGCTAACTGGACTCATAGATCACTGGTGATGACACCCCAGCATTGCAATCTGTCCTAGACGCCGACGTGTGGCGGAAACATTTGCTAGCGGAGCAAGATGTCAGTCCTTTACTTTTGATGACTGACTAGGAGGCTTAAGACTGACTCGAATTGCAGAAAATCACCAAGAGGCTTGCAGCTATCGATGCAGAGAGATCCACGATGGCAGATACCTCTAAGGATGCAGCTAAGCTTGATCACGAACGTGAAGGTCTCGATGCGACCCTGAGCGACATCCACGCAAAACTCGCGGAGATGGAATCCGACAAAGCCGAGTCTCGTGCTGCCAGCATTCTGGCAGGCCTTGGCTTCTCCCCTGAGAAACAGCAGCTCCCAACCAAGAATTTCTCTGGAGGGTGGAGAATGAGGCTGGCCTTGGCCCGGGCTCTATTCTGTGAGCCAGACTTGCTTCTGCTTGACGGTCTGTGAATCTATGATGATTGCCGTTGAAGAGGTCACCGTATAGCTAATACCTTGCAGAGCCCTCGAACATGTTGGATGTTCCGTCGATTACCTTTTTATCCAACTACTTGCAATCATATCCCAGTACTGTCCTTGTGGTTTCTCACGACCGAGCCTTCCTCAATGAAGTGGCAACGGATATTATTCACCAGCACTCCGAGAGGCTAGACTACTACAAAGGAGCTAATTTTGGTAATGTTGCCCGCATATACAAGTTCTGTCAGTTGTGCTGACTCTTAATAATTAAGACTCCTTTTACGCCACGAGAGAAGAGCGAAGAAAGAACGCAAAGCGGGAATATGAGAACCAGATGGCACAGAGAGCGCATTTGCAAGGTCCGTTACTTTCACCAGGGTTTATGTTTCCCTTTCGCTGACGACAGCTACCAGCCTTCATTGACAAATTCAGATATAATGCGGCCAAATCACAGGAAGCGCAGTCGAGGATCAAGAAACTCGAGAGAATGCCGGTCCTGCAACCTCCAGAGGCTGAGTATACTGTGCACTTCAAATTCCCCGAAGTAGAGAAACTTTCGCCACCTATTATTCAGATGTCCGACGTGTCCTTTGGGTACACAAAAGATAAGCCTCTTCTTCAGCATATCGACCTCGATGTTCAGCTCGATTCCCGGATAGGGATCGTCGGCCCAAACGGAGCCGGTAAGACCACGGTTCTGAAGTTGTTGACCGGTCAGCTTCAGCCAACCAGTGGCTTGATAACTCAACACCCGAGGTTGCGCATTGGCTACTTCGCTCAACACCATGTCGACTCACTGGACTTGACTGCCAGTGCGGTTAGCTTCATGGCGAAGACATTCCCGGGGAAGACGGATGAGGAGTACCGGAGACACTTGGGGGCGTAAGTCCTAATACCAAGAGCCCTTTGCAGGAGGTAGTGTCCATTTACTGACAGGCATGTAGTTTCGGCATCACCGGTATGACCGGGCTTCAGAGGATGGAATTGCTCTCCGGTGGTCAGAAATCACGTGTGGCTTTCGCGTGCTTGTCCTTGATGAACCCCCATATTCTCGTGCTCGACGAACCATCTAACCATCTGGATATCGAGGCCATGGACGCCCTGTCGGAAGCGCTGCAGAAGTTCCAAGGTGGCGTCTTGATGGTCTCCCACGATGTGACATTGTTGCAGAATGTGTGCACCAGTCTCTGGGTCTGCGACAAAGGAACGGTCAAGAAGTTTGATGGGGATATTAACGCTTACAAGAAAATGATTATTGCCCAGGCAAACGAGGCTGGTGTGGTTGTAGCCCACTAGATGTAACTGGGTTAATTAGGTACAGTACTTTGCTAGTTGAATGGGGAAAAAGGCCCGAACGGAGCGTCCTACTTCCGTCACTCGTTGTCTCTTTCTTGTCTACTAGAAGCTAGTAATTGGCCTCGAGCATCACGGCCGATCAGGCACGTATTCGAGTCGTACAATAACGTAAAATATCCATGGATTGCCTGGGACAAGAAACACGTGACGTGTCGCCTGTGCCTACCAATTCGGCACCGGGGCAGGTGACCACCCCGAGTCCCTGACCGCCTCGCGGCCCTGACGTACGTCGGACGAACAAGGCTAGCAGCTTGAGCTCCCTGTGTGGTGCCCAGGCACGAGGTGGATCGCGCCGTTGCTTCTCGGGCTTCCATACATATAGCTCCCCGTGTTCCCTGCGGAACGGAGCTTGCTATACAGTCCGTGCGACTTCACGTATGCCAACAGATGGATTTGACTCGACTTGTGCAACCGAGGAACAAGTAGCGCTTCAAGCCATGGCTGCCGGCCACACCAACGAACGCATTGGGGTCGAGGCGCCGTTGCTCGCCGCAAACAACGCCGATGTTCAAGACCAGCGAGGCAGCCACGATGAGCCATTGCAGAACCCGAGGTCGAGAAGATCTGGTGACCGGTTTGTATGGGCCTTGACCTTTTCCGCTGGAATCAGCGGGCTTCTCTTCGGTTACGAGTATGGAAACAAGTTCTCTATCTACCACAGCCATAGACAATCGTTGTTGACGTTCCTGCACTATGCAGCACCGGAGTGATTTCCTCGACGCTCGTTTCTATCGGCTCCGATCTCTCCAACCGCCCCCTTACCACCCTCGACAAGAGCCTGATTACATCCTGTACGAGCCTGTTTGCTCTGATCGCTAGTCCCCTGGCCGGAGTTCTCGCAGACAAACTCGGCCGGAGAAAGGTTATCCTTGTTGCGGATGCTCTCTTCGCCGTCGGCGCATTATGGCAAGCCGTCACAGGCAGTGTATGGGGTATGATAGCCGGACGGAGCGCCGTTGGTTTGGCAGTTGGCGGCGCAAGCCTAGTTACACCCTTGTAGGTGATTCCGAGAGAGAGTGCTTGCGTCGTTACCATGGATAGACGAAATGATGATAACCTAATGATTGCTGACGTGATGGTGCGCAACTAGGTATATTTCGGAGTTAGCCCCTTCAGAAATGAGAGGAAGGCTGGTGACTATCTTGAGCCTGTTTATCACCGGCGGTCAGGTCGTCGCCTACGTGGTCGGCTGGTTATTCTCATTAGTGCTGGGAGGCTGGCGCTGGATGGTTGGTCTCGGGTCTCTTCCAGCCTTTTTCCAGCTTGCGATTCTTGTCTTCCTGCCAGAGACCCCTCGATGGCTGGTCCAAGCGGGCTATGAAGTCGAAGCAAAGAAGGTTTTGACCAGAGTCTACGGAAGTGGCTTGGACAGTGAGCGCATATCCGAGCGTATCCTGCGGGATATTGAGAGAGAAGTTGCGGAGGAAGAGGAAGAGATGGGTCATAACAAGCCCTCAGGCTCCATGGGGTGGTACGACCAAGCGGTTCAGAGAGTTGCGGAATTGTTCCGCGTTGGAGGAAACCGACGAGCATTGACAATTGCGATGATGCTGCAGGGGCTGCAGCAGCTCTGTGGTTTCAACAGCCTCATGTATTTCTCCGCGACTATTTTTTCCTTACTTTCTTTCTCCTCTCCGACTCTGACGTCGCTATCTGTCGCCATAACGAACTTTTTGTTTACCCTTCTCGCTTTTTCCCTGATTGACCGCATAGGCCGGCGACGTATTCTTCTCTACTCGATTCCAACCATGACCCTCTCGCTGGTCACATGCGCATTTGCATTCTCCTCCCTGGATCTGCCGAAATTGCCGAAGGAAAGAGTGGTGGGAGATTCGAGCAGAAGTCCCTTCCTTCCAGTAGCTATTCTCCTATCATTGACTGTCTATACCGCATCATATGCCTGTGGTCTAGGCAACGTGCCCTGGCAGCAATCGGAGCTTTTCCCTCTGAATGTCCGCTCTCTTGGCTCGGCGCTTGCCACAGCTATGAACTGGGGCTCGAATTTCGTCGTGGGACTGACGTTTTTGCCAATGATGGAATGGATCTCGCCAGGCTGGACCTTCATCGTCTATGCGGTAGTATGCGCGGTTGGCTGGATCGGTGTATGGGCGATTTACCCTGAGATGAGTGGCCTGAGCTTGGAAGAAGTCAAGGGCTTGTTGGCGGACGGATGGGGCGTTAAAGAGAGTCTGAGAAGGAGACGAAATCTTCGCAGGGACTAGAACTAAGTTATGTAAACTTTTGATCTTCTTCAAATTAATTTTCTTCCTATCTCTTGATTCTTTTTAAATTGAAAACTAAACTGCGCAGTAATACTCTTGCAGTGCATAGTGATTGCTGATGTTAGTTGCGAGCAGAGCAAATAGTCCTCACTTAGAGATGCTGTACTAGGCCAGATTCAGTAAGCAAAGATGCCATATAAAAGCCATACAACACGGCGAACAGAGTGCAGACCCAGTTGATACGGTAGTGTTGACCTTTCGAAACGTTGGGCTGCTCCTGGTAGACAGGAGCTTTCCTACCCGAAGCCCTAAGAATACCCTCCTGCAGAGTGTTGTCTCGAGCTTACAACGCTTCCGCGATGATATTGACCCAGTGCTCCATATATATGTATAATATTAATATCAATTGCTCTAATGCAAAGTAGCAGGGCCCGCTCATTGTTGAGTGCTATGCTGTACAGAACCCTGAATAGCAGCCAAACATCATGTCCATTGCAGGTTCCTGTAGGACCTTTCTTGCACTGACAGATTTGATAGTCACCAGAGACATGCCTTTTGCTTGTCCTGCTCAGCTGACCCATAAAGGAGCTGCGAAATTGCCCTAGGAAAAGACTTTGTGATGCTTTTTTTCTACCAGAGAGCAAACACAGCGCTGATAATGTCACTACAGCTATAAACATCTGGGAAATTGTCAAGAGAGAAAAATTGTGTGGCTCATGTCCTAGGCACGCATTCAGACCATAAATATCACCGTCATTTTCTTATTGAGACTCTTGATCTTAACTGAGAACAACGTGGATTTACTGCTTGATCACCTACTATCCACCTAGGTCTTCTCGCATATTCAGCTCACACGCATACTTTCTCTTTTCTGCCATGAAGCAACCTCCCGACGCCAACTCCTGAAGTCACAGAGACGTATAACTCTGAGGGTGCATCGTTCAGTTTTCTTGTTTTCGTCCATCCACGAAGTAGATCCCCTTTTGCTCCTCCAAAAAGAATGGACGATCGTCCAATGGATTACACAATTTCAAGTGTCGGGGACAGTTCAGCGCTGTCTGATATCCAAACAGATACCGACTGGAGTCTTGACCATGAAATGTTCAACCCGTTCTTGAAATTGCCAACCGAGGTTTGATCAGTCGATACATCCTAGTTCCTCGGTCTGTGAATCAGATGCTAATGTTTCCGCTGTTATCCAGCACATTGCGAATCTTCTATCAGATGATACTGATATTGTGAACTTCGCTTCAACGTGCATTTTTTATCGCCGAGAAACTGTTGCCACCATACTCTTCTATCTGGCGCAGGCGATTCACGGACCGATATGACGTGCCTCAGGAACGGTCTTCTGCAGAGATCAAGATCGAATACCAAATACGCGCCATCGTCCTATCGCAAAAGATCTCTTTTAAAAGAGGAGAAAGAGAGGCGCAGACTTTATGGTTGGAGGTTGTCAAGACTCTGCTCCTAGAATCCTATTCTTCACCATCGCCTACAAACAGCACATCGTTTACTTCCAAGAACCTCAATAGGATCCGCGAGGTGCTCACGGATTCTGACTTCATGAATCGATCTGTGAGTGGCTACGGTCGCCGCTCGAAGCGCTCCCTATCGGACTTATTCTGCGCAGTACAGCTGGTGAGGAGAACCGACCATTTTGACAACTTCTTTGATCTGTACAGTACAATAAAACTGATGAACCGGGCCTCATTTTTCTCCAGTGCCTTACCTACCAATGTCTGGACCTTTCAATGTCTTACCGTTGCTTACGAACTGACTACGATATCGGGAGCGTCTACTCCTACGGGAGCACCTCCAACGAGCCTCTTGTCTCAATCACTAAATTGGACCTGGAGAAGATATTACATATCCGTAACTTCTGGCAGCGGTACCTCACCAATCCCGATGAAGCGACATTCTCAGCTCATTTGAGAACCTCCCAGAGAGCCAGAGGCCTAAATCCTGGGAATGTGCTTTGGAAGCAAGAATGGAGCTGAGGACTCTATGGCTTGGATATTACTGTAGGTGATGGCACGGCCTCCATCTCCACGTTGTGAACGAGAGGGTAATTAATCAATCTGAGTCGTGATCGCAGCATGCATCCATCCATACCCAAAAACGCTGAGCAGTCTCGAAGACCGTCAAACGTGCGCAGATCTGGACAGTCACTGGACGCATATTCTTCCCCTGGTACGTTACAGGATCAGGCACCGCCAAGCGGAAACTGACCTGTTACTTTTTCTAGTCCCTCCATCTTATCCCCGACTCGGATCCCTTGAACTGGCCAACAGCCTTCGACATCACCATTCCGATCCTGGGCACCGAATCTGCTCGTACCTACTTCCGTGGGGTCCAGCGCTTTCACCAAATAACGGACAGCTCTAGCTTCCTCGTCCGCGGGTTCACAGAGTCTATTTCATCGCCGCAAGGCAGCATTCCTGGCTGGACCCGTATCTGCTTCGTAATCTACGATGCAGACAGAGAATTTCTGAAACTAGTCCCTCAAGGCGAGCATGGGGCGAGTGACAAGGAGAAGGAGCATGGGTGGCTTCCGGAGGAAGAGTGGCCGCCCGTCGATTTGGAACTGGAGTTCCATTGGATCTTTGGATACGGAGGAGTGATACTTCCTGGGGGAAGGATTATGATAGGACGTTAGATTGACATGAGGGAACCGAGTGCAGCTGGACCATTTATTTTCTGGGATATATGAAATGGGTTGCGATGACTTGGAGATATCTTCTTGTGCAAATCTGGGGTTCGAAAAGCGCATTCTATTATCCGGAAGGGAAGCTTTAAAACCAAAAGCATCTCCCTCGCCATATTCTGAGCTTTCTTGCAATATTACATGTCGCTTTTCTGCCTAACCAAATTATTCGCTGGATGTAGGACGAAGCATGTCGCGGCGCAGGAATGGTAAGATATATCCGGACATGATATAGGTGTCTAACAAGCAACGTTTTGGGTAAAACGAGACAAAAGATACAAAGAAACAGGGGCCGGCCGCTCAGGAAGCTAATGAAGTCCTTACTCCTCAATGTCCTTTACCTTTTCCCACTGACCCTTCAGATTCTCCTTCCACAAGCTGACCTTGTTGTCGCCGCCGCTTACGGCAAGGATGTTTCCGCTTAGACTCCAGCTGACCCTCCAGAGCACCGTGTCGAACTCAAGCACCTGGCTGGTCCACTGGCCAGGGTTCGAGGCGTCGGAGGTCCAGATTCGGACAGTCTTGTCTTGGGAGGCGGAGGCAATGTACGACTTAGAGAGGATGCTTGGCGACCAAGCAACGTCACGAACCCAGTCTGTGTGGCCTTCGAGGGTTTGGGTGAGCGTGTAGGACTTGGTTTCAGGGCTGGTCAGGGCGGAATGAATTGTCAGTAAACATCAATCTCGAAGTCTATCCTTGAAAAAAGTAAAAAAAAAAGTGACAGGTAAGGTCAATAATCAACGTACTTGTACTCCCAGATCTTAACTGCATTGTCACTTCCACCGGTGACGAACCTCCTCTGCTGGCCAGGCCCAGGATTGGCGCTTATCAAGCTCCCGGGAGATGCTGCAGGAGCCCAGCTGACAGCGTTCACGCCCATTCCGTGGGCATGGAATATTTGGTGGGTCCAGCTGTTATCACGGAACTCGATGACACTGACATGGCCGTCCGAAGAAGCGCAGGCGAGGAGACAACCACTCTCATGGGGTGCCCACGAGACCATGTTCACAGAAGCAGTATGGAGAGAAAAGTCAAAGACTTTGCTCCATGAGCTGCCGCCTGCGGGAGACGTCGTGCTCACGGGGTGTTCACGCCAGATAAGCACCTTCCCATCGTACGAGGAAGAAGCCAGGATCGTGCCAAATTTCGGATGCGCCTACACGTTCCACGTCCTTCCAGTCAGTTGCATATGAAGAATGCCAGAAAAGCAAGCTACCCGTAAAATAGGACTTTCACGTACCCATGCGACGCACCACACTGCTCCTTCGTGCCTTGTGCACGCCCAGTGTCAGCGCTTGGATCTGTTAATAAGGTCGGGACGTTCATCTCACCCTTTCAGGGTCTCAACCAATCGATGTGTATCGCCCTCGATCTCGAATATTTTTATCGTTTTGTCAGAGGAGCACGTTGCAAGTCTCCGGCCGTAGTAGTCCAGGCCGGCATCGTGCTAAAATCGGAAGGACAAGTCAGTCGCATAAGATCACGGAGCAGCGCGTGTTACCAGCGAGACGCGTATGCTGAGGGACAGGTCTGGCAAAACCTACAATCATGTCATCATGGCCGGAGTTAGAGATCACTTGCGCCTAGAACCTCGCGTGGACGGGTTAGTGAGGCAGCACGCCTAGGGCGGGAAAGGGGGGATACCACTGACCATCTTCGCTGTGCATACGAAGGCGAGAAGAGGAAGGCCTTGTGCGAGTTCCTCGTTCCTCTCTAGACCTGTCTGGGAGCGGCGGTTGGAGTTGGCGCCGTGTGGTTGAGCTGGGGAGGAAGAGCTGCTAAGCAAGGGCAAGCCAGCAGCGACGGGGAAGCCAAACACGGCCAGACTGTCCGCTTCGGCAGGCCCTTGACGGAGCAGAGCCGCACGGGGCGATCTTATCTTATCGATCGGCGCCAAGTCACGCTCCTTCCCCTTCGCCCCACGTGAGAGACAGCCTCGGTCCGCATCGGTCATCGGACTCGGTCAGCGCTCGTCGCATTCACCATCCCACCATCTTCGTCTCATCTTCACCGTCTCATCCGCCTCCTTTGCTCTCTGACCTCTCCCTCCCGCTCCTCCTACTTCTCGCAGCGTTATTGTATATTCCTTCCTCGCATGCTCCTTTCGTCTTCTGCTCAGAGTTGCGACTGCTCGATATCCTCTTTGCATATTCATCAATCTGTTCCGCATTCACATACCATCTCTCCATATACAGCATCTCCGTTCTCCGTGCTCCAGTGACCATCATGGCGGATGCTCTTTGCGGCCCGTCGAATGCGCTTCAAAACCTTCAAAAACATACCTCTGTCGACCGGACGCTCCAGCAGGATCGGTTGACTTCTCGCCAGTCACCTTCCCAGGTAAGTATCTTCGGGACTCCCTGGTCCTGTTGTGTGGACTCTCAAACAGCTAATTCATCTTGATCAGGGCTTTCGCTCTCAGAACCCCAATGCAGGCATTCTAGATCCTGAATTCGAGGCTTTCGAGGCCAATCGGGCTGGACCCCCGCTTTCAAACCTTCAACATGCAGGCCCCTTAATTGCTCCCGACCATCAATTCCCTATTGTCGCTCCTACAGCGGGCTCCGACTGGGCAGCAGATTTCCAAAGGTTACAGCTGTCAAATTCCTCACAACCGAGCCCTCAGCATCAGTTTCGAACGGAGGCTCCACTGAATAGTGCCGCCCATGGTGGTTGGCAGAACGAGTTCATGCAACAGCAGCAGAGAGCCTCTTCCAATAAGCAGTTGCCATCTCATGCACAAGGATTTCAGCCCTCGTTCAGGCCTGGTTACCCTATAGAGGGAACAATGATGAACGCTTTCCCTGCTTACCAGCAGCCTTCACAGAGCCAATATCAACCACAGACCGAGACCTTCGATGAATCTGCGTTTGAGGCCGCATTCGAACAGGCTAGGGCAGAAGTGGAAAGGCAGGAGAGCATTGCAGAGAAGAATGCTGAGGCGGCCAGCGAACCAGTGCAGGCAGATTCGACTGTGCCTGTAGAACATCTAGAACCAATAAGGATTGGTTCGGATACAATTCCGTATGTGGACAAGAAGGATGCGGCAGCCCGAGATGACGCCGATGAGCTTGCGAAGACAGCGGGACAGTTGCTTGACAGTGTCAGCCATGATCAGAGCGAAAAATTCAAACAAAGCAACTTCCTCGCCCTGATGCGACGGATCCGTGACCGGGAGGTCCGTGTCGAGGGCGACGAATTCCGCGAAGTCAGTACCATTCCGTAAATGTTTTTTATACAAATTTCCGGGAGGCGCGACATATCCGCTGGTATAACATTGACCATCTGAGTTGGCTCTTGTTCTTGCTAATGGGTCTCCAGACCAAGCAGCCTCTACATCCCGGGGGGAAGTACTACCCAAGGGATCAATATCCACTGCCCGAATTTCAGGCAGAGATGACGGGGGCCAGAATCACCGCCGACACCACCAGTAAGTTCGACGACACGGAGGAGTCTAGTGCCCTTTCTTCCAAATTCGGCACCCCTTCGTCCGTGGACCGATAGAGACCTGACGCAGTATGGAAGACCAACTAGACCTCCCAGATGGCGTTTCCAATGGCACGGAGAGCCGTGGGAAGGGTGCTACGAGCGAGACACTGCTTGCGGATGCCGTTGGGGCTGGGTCTCTCGCTGGATCCGGAGATACCGATTCTCTCTACGCGGGCCGGGAGCGGAGTAAGGGCCTGGTTGACCGTGGAATTGTATACCCGGCGTCTTGTTTCTTTAGGAAGGATCTAGAAGCACATGGCCTGGCTTAGAGAGGGTTTGATACAGGATACGCCTTGGAAAACTCACGTTGATGATGTATCGATTAGGCCTGCATAGACATAGGGCTTGTATGGAGCGCTGCTACGGCAGCCATTTACAGTACATCCTTCCTGGTATGTACGCAGTACCTACCGGCGCTGTGTGCCGCCGTTGCGTCCTCCCACCTGCTTGAAGCATAAGTACGTACATATATCGGAGGAGAGAGTATTGAGATACAGTAAACGGAGAGCCAAACGCTGCCAGCAGTGGCAGCCTGGGAGAGGAAGTGGGGGGCTAGTGGTGGGAGGAGAGGTGTTATTATTGATGTATTGATTGATGCCCTGAGCCGGAAAGGAGGCGCCGGATGCGGGCATCACATGACAGCGACAACGAGAACAATTAACAGGCGTCAATGGCCACAATAGCAACGCCGTCAATAGGGAGGGGCATCCGTCGCCCTATCAACACGGCCCTTTCAGCGCGACCTTGGATGAAAGCACGATGTGCGGTCGGGCTGAAAGCCCTATTCATGCACGCCCGTCCCTTCCTTTTGTGCCTGCCGAACCAGGGTGCACATGCTGCATGTAACGGTCCTATTCACCATCCATTTATTATCCAGGATGGCGGCCCGTCTATATCTTTTCCTTGATCCCTTTTCTCCTTCCCTCTCTTTTCTCGTTTTCCTCTCTGCCCTTTTTTCTCATCTGTCATAGACTAATCTCCAAAAGGGGGGAAAGAGGGGTTAAAGAGTGCTTTTGTTGGACTAGTTTCCTTTTCTCCAGATCTCTGCTTCGAAAGTGTGACATAGTATCTCTTCTGTGTCTATTCTATCAATATTAGACGTCCATCCATCTCTCCTATCCTCGACCCTTTCATTATGCAACCTCCCTCAGACTCCTTTGGTCACCAGTACCGCAAGCTGGCAGAGGTACTGGCGGACCTGCGGAACCGGTCTTCCTCCTCCCCCTCGACGACGGCTCCGCCGCCGCCGTATTCAACAAACGCCGCGGTTCCATTCAGGGACGATACATTTAGCGACGTCGACTGCGAGGATGAAGACGGTGCGGCTGATGCAACCGTCACGCCCATCACCATCAAGATCGATGCATCGATCAGCATTGTTGGCCATGGGAACACGGTCGTCATCCCGTCCGCCTCCGACTCCAGCATCAGTATTGTAGGCGCGGGCACGGGATCGACGACATGTTCTTCTCCTTCTCAGACGGCTTCATCCCAGACGACAACGACGCAACATGCAGGACCCTTGCAGCCACTGCAGCGGCAGCAACAGGCCCGGTTGAGCCAACTCGCCACATCCATCATCGACGCCCTCAAAACGTCCCGTCTTCTGGAAGACAGGGGACGTGGTAGGTGTCGACCGGTGGAGCTCAACATCAACACGGGGATCCGTATACAGGGGAGCAGGAACGTTGTGTGCGCCGGCGCCCGGGATAGAACAGCCAACAGGAACGCGAATGCAAAGACCGACGACAATAGCCTCGAGAGGAAGAGAAGAGCATGGCTTCTGGTTTCTTTCTCTCCCTCAAGAAGTTTCACACCGGTAGGGCCTGAGATAGCGTATTATCCCCACAGGCTGTGTTTGACGTGGCAAAGTCCACAATGAAGAACCAGTTAAACCACTTGTTTTCTTCAAGAGCTGTTGTAAAAGGAAGCCTGCTAGACATCTCGGTTCTCCCTTATTCTGTCCGAGAAAGAGATGGTGTCTGAACCCTATATTCTGCTGGGCTAGGGACAGAACTGCTAGACATGTGATATGCAACTCTACTATCAGCAACGCCTTGCTAGACTGCGGAGTAAGGTTTCGCGACTCCGTTATCGGCACAGGGCGTTCGTTCTGTACCCAGCCAGATGGTTCAGTTTCCGTTCTGAGCAAACGGACAGCGCGTACTTGGTTGGCCAGCAGAGAGGAGAATTTAGATCAGATCAGCTGGAACCGCACGGCCTCACGTCAACCATGGTCCTTCGGCCTTGCTTACGAAGTTTGGCATCGAGCTAGCGGGATAAGGATCTGACACTCTCTCCACCACGTGCAAGCAACATTCAAGGGTCTTTACTCTAGAGGAAAGTCGATACGGTTGTCTTTAGGTTACGAACCAGTGCATCGGCGTCTGTGTTATATTTTTTGAGCATTCCAGGATCCAATGCGTCATCTGATTCAGATACAACTCTCACCTACGTAGTAGTATCTATGATGGGTCGTCGATGGATATACACTATACTACGACGCCGCACCTAGCTAGGCATAGCTCTCCGCACACCATGGAGGATGCCAAGGCATTTGACGGAGAGTGTACCGCACTCCGTTCCAGAGCTTACAAATACGGACGTTAAAAAGGCCTGGTCTGCAAGGCTACCAAGGAATCAAAGACGGGAAAGATGCGCCTGTCTGCCTTTCCCGTCATTCTGGCTGCTGAGTCGTCTCCAACTTCTCGATTGCCGTGATGACAAAGCAAACACTGTATGTACAACTCCCTGGCAGCCCACGCGAAAGTAAAGCCCGACGGAGGCCGTTTACTAAATAGTTCAGCTGCTTGCAGGGAAAGACGCACGGCTCCCGCGTTCCATGTTTCCTACGGATACCTACAGGACAAATCTTCAGGCTTCGAACAGAGACTCCAATGGCGGGAGCGGGGCACATTGTTGGCGGAGCTTGGGGCAGTACTGCGCAGTGCGTACGATTTGGCGGTTTGCGGCGTCGGTGAACCGGCCCAGGCGCGGGGCCCTGGACAGTGCTACTGCCGGATTGGGGAAATGGTGTCGCGGCCTCTTCGAGGCCTCCCAAACGCCGGGGGTCGTGCGGGCAGCCCGTAACTCCGCGGCCGCAGGGCAGTAGCCGCAGTGGTGCGTCGGCATAACAGCCTCGCCGCCCACTGGCCCGCCCGCCGCACACCCCCACTGCCACGCCGTAGGGCTGAAAGACGCCTCCGCACGCCGGTCACGTCGCCGGCCGTAGCCCCGACTCCTCCGCCCTCACTTCCCCGAACCCCCGGTCTTTCTGTCTGATTTCGCGAAACAGGTGTTAGAGATGCGGGACACTCTTAGAAAGTCTCATTCAAAGCGCGTTGGATGTTCGGGATCAACCTGGCTGACCATAGTATTTAGCAGATACTCCTCCCCCTTCGTTTATTGTGCTGTGTTGGCAGGTTCTCAAACAAACCGTGGCGCTTTGCGTGGGAAGCACGCTGCTGACAGCATTCAGCCACAGGTGACCCATGAATGGCTCTAAAATCGCTTGACCGCAGACGATGCCTGTTGCCAGCACCCTTCCCTTCCTGACCTTTGGACCTGCATGGCACCGGTCTTTGGAACATACGTCGAATTTTCCATGCCACATAGCGCCTCTCCGAAGCGCCCTTGGCATGTTGCGATCCCGATTGACCTTGTGGCCACTCACCAGAGGCTCGGTTTGAGGTACAAGGGCTTCAGCCTAAGTTGATGACAAATCACGGAATATTTTTATCATCATGACTCTACCACTCCGTACTCCGTATGCCGCATTTAACTCCGTGGGGCGTCTGTTGGGAGCTGAGGAGACATATATAGTAATAGCCATATCGTTCTTCATGGTCCCGGAGAGCTTCGGCCCAGATTCGACAGTGAGCCCGATACTTTACGGCCGCAACTCAACTCTGCTGGCTTGGAATGCGTTGAGACTCGCCTGGAGAACCATACATGTTGTGTTTTTCCGCTTGTCTATCTCAAACTCTTTTGGCATTCTCTGTGTGATTAAGCCTCGCGGTATGAAGCCCAGACGGCCCAAGCACACGATAGATGAGCCCTGCAACGAGGTGATCCTTGATCAGATGGAGCTTAGGGAGACGTAGCTTGTATTGTACGGAGTAGATATACCATTGACAGTTATCTGCTATCAATAGCACAGCCATCAGATAAGGATATCAATACTATGAGACGAGTTTGTTAACCGTTATTCCGACAGATATTTGCGTCGAAGACGGATCTACATAAATGAACAAAACAGATAAGAAGTACATTAATCCTGGTTCAAAGTCTTCTGCATTGTTGTTTCGACAAAAAGTCTTTATCATCATACCCCAGACAAAGTACGGAGTAGTACCGTGTAGATCAACCATCCTGGATCCATGTCAGGCCTATTGGATGGACCGCTACCACACGATTCCACAATGTTGGGTCCAACCTGAGGACTCGTGGCTTGTCTGTCCACCACCTTTCCTTTCAGCTTCCGTGAGCCAACCACTCAACATGCCGGAAGTTAACCACGTGGCTGCGAGGCGCGAAGGTTTTCCCATCAATAATCCCTCCCGTTGGCCCAGAGAAGCAGGCGACCAAAACCCCGGTCCTGCCAAATTCAGTAGAAACATGTGCGTTTTACTTTTAACTGGCCTATGAGAAGCGAAACAGGAGGATGTCCCCCGGTCCCATTCAGCTATGGCGTTCCGCTGAACCGAATCCAGCCAATGCTCGCCTTGGACGTGGCTTGCGATCCCGGCGCTATCGGACGTTTTATCTCGAATAAGCGTCCGCACAGTAGTAGTTATCTTTGGCTGTGAGCTTGTTGTTATTAGGTCTCCCTTGTCAGTTACCCTTTCCAGGTGCCTGTCTATTCTATCTGATGACCAATCCATGTCGAGACGTACTTCCCTTTTTGGATAATGCTTTACAAGGGTATGTCCTATTCTTCTGGTCATGATTGTTATTTGCTTTCTTCTGTCTCCTACTATTTATGCTTAATATTAGCAATCGCCATACAATGAGATTTTTTTCCTGGAAACAAGACAAGTCAGAACAGCTTCTACTTGCTTCATTAAACGCCTAGGCAGGTATGATAATATGCATTTGCATAACAGCAATCTATGAGACCAAAGCCTGGCTAAAGCACTTTGGCAGGATCCATCTCATGCCCTCTTAGTCAGTTTTCAGAGATTGGACCTCTCCCTTTAGAGATAAGCTTATCAGGGTTATTCCTGTTCCAGGAACATGCTTATTATGTTTAATTCGTTTGTCTTTTAGCCGGGCCCGCTGCCTGCTTGTGCCTTCGCTATACTCCTCAGTCATGTTATTCAAGCGTTTTGTTTCTTTGTTTGTAGACTGTGTTGAATGAGGAGAAGTGTCTCAGAACATGTGAAGAAACTTGGAGACCTGGTCCTCGGCCAAGCTAGTTGGCATGTATTATTGATTATGGAATGTCGCCTCTTGTTATTCTTGTGACATGGTTTTCGTATACTGATTCCCCTTGCGGACTGATATTGTTCTCAATATGAGGCGAGGTTGATGCCAACACATCAACCAAGATTAGGCACCCCTGAAAGTATGCATTTTGCGCTGCCAATTGGATTGCGTGTTATTTCCACACGTTGAAGGGTCTTGAAGAAGCAACGCATCAACTATGAGACAGAACCACACACATCCACAAAGTCTGGACTCCTCGTAGAAGGTGAAACTTCAGCACCGAGGACTGGACTTCAACAAGACCAATTAGCCCTCTATATGAAAGGAGATCTTCAATAGTGATCCAGGCTAGCCTTCATGCAGACGGTTGAGGCGTTTAGGCGAAATAACTGCTTACTAGTCCCGGAGCCTGTTCCACACCGTCACTCCCAACAGTCAACAATTGGGATTCTTTCAGCCCCGTTACCCCCTGTTGACGATCGACGATCACCTTTGTCGTTCCCACAGACCCAATGGCTAGCGAGCCAAACGCGAATCTAGCCCCAGCTCTGCCTGATACGCAATTGACCCGGCGGGCCGGCTCTCCGGGCGCCTCTGGTAGCCTGCTAGCATGGTAAAATTGAAGGTGCCTAGTGCGTAAATAGAGGCGTAGAGGCGCAGAGGCTCGGGCCATCCTCGCGTCTGGCAGTCGGCAAGCATAGCCTCGGTCCAACTCCCAAGGAGTTATAACGTACGGGTTACACGCCCAGAAAAGCTGGAGGTGCGGAATCGTAGCCTGGAAATCATCTCGTCCCAAGAACCCGGGAGGAGCCCACAGGGGACACAAAGCGGCTGATTCTCATGTGGTCTTCATGTGTTTTTCTTCTTCATCCCATATAGCGAGCTTGAGAGCAGATGCGAGCATACCTACCTACACAGTGCATATACGTAGTTCGTCCCTAATGTATCACAATGATTTAATCAACTGGAAGGCTTCCACTGAGCGGGAAGAGAAGAAAAAAATTCACTCACATACCGTGTGTGATTGGTCTTGTGGTCATATTATCAGATGCTGTGCGACCCCTTTATTTCGTCCCAGGAGCGAATAGGCGTGTGGATTTTTTTTCCCTTTGAGGTTAGACTCAATGACGGTCTGGGGTGGCTTGCATGCATTGGCGTGGTTCATTTCAGGTATGCATGATATACTTCTTCTACACCTACATTGAGAGTTTTCACTACCACCTACCGTCCTGTTTAATAGACTAGACAGGTTACCTACTTCCTAGGTTCTATCATTCGGATTTGCTCTGTTCCATCAGTAGTGACTAACTCTCAAGGAAATACTATTGATAAAGTTGCGCACGTCTGACAGAGTCACATCCATTCCGTCATGGAGGAAGGGGATTCAACGAAGTGATTCGTTTCACTTATTTCCACCGCCTGCAGCGTCTGCTCGATCGACCTTTTATACATCACTCCAGCCGGTTTCAAGGCTCGAAAAGCACCACACCGTCGGGAAGGGGGGTGTCACTATCCCGTGCTGTCATCCCCCGATGCTGAACTTCAATGCGGATTCACGGCATCCCCAATCTTTGCTGTTGCCTCACCAGAGAGTGTGTGAGATATGAGACAGAGCCAGGCTAAATCTTGTCATGCATGTATGCATGAAAGAGTGAGAGCTACTAGTCCACCCGGGATACATCCTCGCATAAAGAGAGCCTCGTGTCCTACTTACGTACTCACCATTGAGAGATCTCCAACCACACCCGTCATCTTCTCTCTCCATTTACACCGCATAAGCTTCTCCAGCATTCCAACCCGGTGGCAGTTGCTGTGGCCACAACCTGGACGGTTGGTTCGTTGCAGAGAAGAGTCTGGTATTTGTCAACAACCATGTTCAGAGACACGGCACAACTCTCAAGACCCAGTGTGCCGCCGATCCTACGGTGCAATGCTGAGGACGCACTCCTTGTGAATGTGAAATTCCGAGGATAATTGATTGAAGGAAAGGGACGTCAAGGAATAGTACCTACATCTCCGGGCCGGACTGGACGGACGAAGCGCACCCAACGAAAGTAAATCACCTGAATCCGTTGAACTTGAAAACAGAAAGAAAAAAACCTTTCGAACAAGGAAGTCAGTTGTAGTCTAGATATCGTAGTGAGTGTGCAGGCAGAGAACGTCTAAGTGGAGTGTTCCGTTCATAGATCCGGCATTTCGAGCATTTCCCACCATCTCCACGGCTCCCTATATACGCGAAGTCATTCAGGTGGTATTCAATCAGAAAGGTACGATAAGCTTTTCATGCACATAAAATCTCCTAGTGATATTCCTTCCTGCCGAGGAAATTGGTTAAGGCGCGTAGTATACATCGGAAACGGGATAGACCTCAGGAGAAACATCAGTTATCCAAGTATCGGTTCTCTCCCCCATCCATATTGACAAGGCAGTGGATCTCATATATGGGTAGGGTAAAGAAACAAAGGGTGCACGTATCAGGTATTTCCCATCAATAATTACCGACTACAGCGACTTCCGATGCGAATCTAACTTGAAAATGCGAGGAAGAGACTTCTATTCCCATTTGAAGATGTCTCTACAGTACGTTGCGAAAACTTTCGTTGCACTTACATCCCTGCCTAGCAGCTTTTTGCAGATTGCCATTTTATACTCATGTGATTTTAGGGCTATTCAAAGGTGATGAATCACTATGATAGTCAACTGACCCTAACAGTGAAGTCAGTCCAGATCACAATAAAGAAAAAGCAGCGAGGTAGGTGGCTTGGACAGGGGATCCTGGGTAAAGAGCTCTGGCAACCTACTGTAGGGGCCTGGGTGAAGAACCTATCTACTGCCATTTTTGATGTATTGTGGACTTCAGAGAGTTGACCTCCATAGTCAATCTATACCACAAAGAGAGAAATTGTTCCCAGGCTACGTGAACTGGGTCAGGGCTCACACATCCCCAAGATTATACAATGCTTTTTCTCCAAGAAGTCCTGAGCCCGGAAGGCAGAAAGTATGAGCATGACAAAGATGCTGGAGAAATGCTCAGAGTCTATCTCAATGATGTTTCGCTAGGCTATTTATTAATTTAGCATATCAGGAGACCGAAAAAAATTGGCATTAAGCAGCAATATATGGCGGCTTTTTACAGGTATATGCTAGTATATATGGTTTGGAGGTCTGAGCCCAGTATCATAAGATGCGAGCATTTAGATATGGAACATAGGCACCATATGGGAGGTGAAAGCCATAATTGCGTACAGACACAATAGCTGAGAATATGCTGCCAAATAAAAGAAGAATATAACGAGGATACTCTAGTCCCGCTCCCAATTAAACTTGACTGGCTCCATATTCCTCAGAAGCAGTACGCAGTATATCAAAATAAAGTCTATGGCTAAGGACTCGTGATGGAACAGCAGACACAAGTCACAAAGTCAAAATGTACTCTACTCTAGAAATCAGGTTGGAAGGTTGCGAGTAGTGGCTGCCGTGGCCACCTAAATGTAGACATAAATAAGTCCGCCAAGAATGCAATAATGTTATCATGACGGCAATCGTAAGAGAATGCCAGACGAATACTTTTGGCGAGGCAGGATGCCACTTTTAGACTGCCATTTTAGACGACATAGCTAAGATGACGGTTAACAGAGTCATGATCACCATGCGGATACGATAAGCAATGGAACTTACCTCCATGGGTGCTCCTCGTCACCATACTGGATCGCCTCGATCCAGTTCTTCATACGCAGAGCAATTTCTCCGGCCTCTTCGTTCTCCTTGAGCCCGCAGTCCACCAGCTTGCCCTTGTAGCTAATCTTCCGGACGGGGCTGACAATAGCAGCAGTTCCCGAACCAAACACCTCGATCAGTCTACCCTCAGTGGCAGCCTCTGCCACTTCGGACATCCTGATCTTCCGCTCGGACACCACCCATCCTTCTGGAACCAATCTCTCCCTTGCCAGCGCAAGGACGGAATCTCTTGTAACACCCTCGAGGATAGTGCCATCTAGAGGTGCGGTCACCAGTTCCTTCTGACCAGTTTCCTTATTCTTCAGGGCAATAAAGAGGTTCATCGTGCCAACTTCTGTCACATACTCTTCTTCTCCAAAGAGCCACAGGTTCTGCTGGAAACCCCTCGACGCCGCTTGAAGCTGAGGCACAATGCATGGGGCATAGTTGGCACCCAGTTTCTTGTCTCCCACACCACCTGGCCATGCTCTCACCGCGTAGTCAGTGGCCTCCAGCGAGACCGCCTTGAAACCAGTAGGGTAATAGGGACCCACAGGACTGGCGATAACGAAGAGAAGCGCAGATCCGGGAGGTCCAACACCTAGAGTCCTCTGGGTGCCAATCATGGTCGGTCTCAAATACAACGAGTATCCCCGGGCTCTGTGGAACACGTCAGTCGACCGATCTACCAGACAATAAACACACAAACTGACTCTGGAATAAAACGGCTATCCAGCTTAACAAGTTCCCCAATCAGTTTTATGAGGGCATCCCCATCGAATGTGGGAAGGGCAATTCGCGCGGAAGACTTGTTGAGACGCGCCATGTTCTTATCAGGTCTGAATAGTCGAATGCGGCCATTTTTGTCCTTGTACGCCTTCATACCCTCGAAACATTCAAAGGCATAGTGGAAAACACAGGTCGCAGGGTCGAGGCTGAGATTTTGGTAAGGCGTGATGCGAGGAGCTAACCATCCGTCGGAGGCTGTCCATTCAACGGAGAGCATGTGGTCTGTCCAAGGGACATGATATTAGGAACCGTACCGATGTGCAATACATTGTCGCAGAATCTCTCACCGGTGAATGTCTTTCCGAAGACAAGCTCCTGCGGCGGGAGAGGTTCTTTGGGGGTCGTCGTTTTTGTGATAGTTAACTTTGAAGGGTCGAGCCCAGGTAGCCGAGGATCAGTGGTAGCCTCAAGCTTGACGCTGTAGGTTCTCTGCCATAGCCGGTTCGCCGCAGAACTCTGTAGCGACACGGTACGGAATAGACCATTCGCAGACCGCGGGGTGCCGCGGGTCAATTGACGAGCTAGACTCATGATTGCGGAGCACTCAGCGGAACAGGAGGGGAGAATGACGCCCGAAGACAGAGACGGGGCAGGATTGAAGAGGTTGAGGGAGAAGGACAAGAGAGAGGAGGAGAAGATAAGGAATTGTGTAACGCCGCGGGAACGAATGACTCTTCCGCCGGAGCTGTGCCTCGCGATACCTGCGCGGCTGCCCGCGGAGTTTTCTCTGTCCCCCGCTCGGCCTGGTCCTCCCGGCCCGACGTCCAATGTGCGCGCGGAGGCGGCTCTGGCGGGTCGCGCGGCACGTGAGGGTGGGTTTGTGTCACGTGAGCTCGGCATGCATGGCGACAGCGTGGTCGCCAGATCGAGACCGCGATGCCTCGAGACGGTCGTGCAGAGCTGAGCAAGGACATGCGGGGCCATGATGAACACATTTCACGTAAACACGCTTTGTTGCAGACGGTGCTGAAGACTTCTGCTTTTGTTCCGCCCACCATTCGTTTTATGACGCTGCACTTTCTCGGGGGCTAGTCAGACATGACTGTTTCATCACCATAGCTCCGGGTGGAAGAACGCTGCCACAGTTGATTTCCATTCGGGGCCCCGTGCCTCCTGTGGAAATTGATCCATTATGTTTGCGAACGCATTCAAGTCGCTGAGCTCCAATATCTCAGCAAACTATCAAATCTCTCCTAATCCTACCCTGGTCTCTGGTCCCTGGAAGATCCATGATGGAAAGAAGAAGTCCACGGGCAATGCCGCGTCCATCTTTATATTTGACCGAAAATTTCTGGAACCTCGCTCCGGGGCCTTCGGCAGCAAGTCCAGCTCTTCCCCGACGAAGAAACTGCAGGATGAGGCTGTAGAACGGCTGAAGCGTGAGGCCAGCTGTCTCGCGCGTTTGAGACACCCGTCCATTCTGCAGATCCTAGAGCCTGTGGAGGAAACCAGAAATGGCCTGATGTTTGCAACCGAGCCCGTCACTGCGTCTCTGGCGGGACTTCTGCATGAGAGGGACGTGCAGGAGAATGCGGCAGGCAGTCGTTACATGGTGGAGGAACCTGATGGGACCCGGAGAAGAAGAGACCTCGAGATAGACGAGCTTGAGATTCAAAAAGGACTGTTGCAGATTGCAAAAGGCCTAGAGTTCTTGCATGAATCGGCCGGTCTGGTCCACGGAAATCTCAATCCAGAAGCTATCTACATCAATGCCAAGTCTGATTGGAAGATCTCAGGTCTTGCATTTGCAATGCCCCCCGACTCCGCAGGGACCCAGTCACCACCTGCACCATTTGCTCTGTCCGAGGTTCTATACCAGGATGCAAGGCTTCCCAGATCGGTCCAATTGAATCTCGACTACGCATCACCCGACTTTGTATTTGATTCGCATGTGACGACTTCGGCAGACATGTTTTCTCTTGGACTTCTGATTGTCGCTCTCTATAACTCTCCGCATGCCTCCCCTCTTCAGACCCGCTCCAACCTGAATATCTACAAAAAGCTGCTCAGCTCTCCTTCCACTACCCCTTCTCAGAGTAACAATTTCTTGTCTTCGAGACCGATACCAAAAGATCTGGTCTCTCATGTCCTGCCCAGATTGATAACTCGGCGTCCTGCCGAGCGAATGAATGCCCGGGAGTTTCAGCAATCCCAGTACTTTGACAATGTCCTGGTGTCGACGATTCGCTTTTTGGAGTCATTCCCAGCCAAGACGCCCAATGAGAAGTCCCAGTTCATGCGTGGATTGCAACGGGTACTACCGGAATTTCCCGTGTCGGTATTAGAGAGAAAGATCTTGGGAGCTCTGCTGGAGGAGATGAAGGATCGTGAGCTCCTATCGCTCATTCTTCAGAATATCTTCAAGATCCTGAAGAGGCTCCCCAACAGTCATCGTATATTTCCCGAGAAGGTTATTCCGCGCCTGAAGGAAATATTTTTGACCGGTGGAGACAAGGGAGCTACCCAGGAACGCGACGCTAGAAGAGATGCTGGTCTCATGGTTGTGCTTGAAAACATGAATATCGTAGCCGAAAATTGCTCCGGCAAAGAGTTCAAGGATGGTTTGTCTGCCTGCTTTTGAGTCGGAATATAGTGCATTACTAACTGTACCCTCAGACATTCTTCCAATAATTCAGCTAGGGATGGAGTCCTCAACTCACGCCCTGGTGGACGCCGCCATGAAATGTCTGCCAGTGATGCTCCCTGTTCTAGATTTCTCCACAGTTAAGAACGAAGTATTCCCACCAATCGCTTCTACTTTCAGCAGGACAAGCAGTCTCGCCGTCAAAGTCCGCGGTTTGGAAGCCTTTGTTGTACTATGCGGAGGTTCTGTGGACGGGGAGACGGAGCCTGAAGACGATCTATCTGGCGTAACCAAAAAGCCCAAGTCAGCTACGGCTTCGATTTTGGATAAGTACACTGTACAAGAAAAACTTGTTCCGCTGTTGAAAGCAATCAGAACGAAAGAGCCAGCTGTCATGATGGCGGCCTTGAAGGTGTTTCGACAGATTGGCAAGATCGTGGATACTGACTTTCTTGCTCTGGAAGTGCTCCCCATACTATGGAGTTTCAGCCTTGGTCCTCTTCTGAACCTCCAGCAGTTCGAAGAGTTTATGGCGCTGATTAAATCACTTTCCAGCAAGATCGAACGTGAGCAGACGAAGAAGTTGCGGGAACTGTCGTCCGTAAATGAATCTGCCGGCTTCAAAAATGGTACCCAAGGCGCTTTCGGAGGCGCGGGGGACAGCGGTGGATTTGACGTCGATGGCACGAGGAATGATTTTGAGCGTCTTGTCCTTGGCAGAACCGAGACATCCAATGCCAAAGATGACGATATCTGGGGCGATTGGAGTTCAGAGCCTTCGGCTTCGAAGACTTCGAGCCAAGTAATGCCGCCAACATTTTCCTGGTCATCAAACGTAGCCGGCTCAGTTAACAGGTCGAGTGGCACATCGATGCACAATGCGACCACGGCACAGACGGGTTCGAACTCGCGTTCAATCACCCCTGATTCTCATATGAGCGCCTTTCCATCTCTCGAACCTACAAACAAGCAAAATTCTTCCATTGGGCAGTCGTTTCCTGCACTACAGCCGACCCCAGCGTGGAACGCATCTAGCTCTGTTAATCCTCAGCAAAACACCCAGCGGAGTGGATCTAATGTTCCGCTGGCTACGATGGCAAGCATGAGGGCTTCGAACTCCTCGTCCTCGATTGGACACGCACCCCAAACCCCAAATTATTCGGCATTTACTATTCCGCCACCTCCTTCGACAAACAGTCAACAACCCAAGCCTTCATCCATTTTGTCTCCCCCAAGTTCGAACAGTCTCAATTTCGTCCAGACTCAATGGGTTACAAATGTGGGACAGAGTTCGTTTCAAAACAATCTCTCCACGCAGCCTGCAGGACAGGAAAAGCAGGGTCTGGACAAGTACGAGAGCCTTCTGTGATAGACAATTTGGCGGGAGGGGTCTTCACTTTTTTTCTCCTTTTTCTAATAATAATGCGGGCAATTGAAGCAACTGCCACGTTGATGTACGATCATTATGCCCCGAGAAACAACTCGTCGCTCGGTATTGTGGCCTTCCGAGCCAGCCTTGTGGCCCCGAACAAGAGCATTATTCAACTCATTCTCAGGTCTTCCGATTGGATCAGTTTTTGTTGGCTGACGCATCAAATTCTGCAGCATCTCGAACTTTCTGGGATCTCTTCCACGGAAGACCAATGCTATTTGCTCGTCAACCTTCTGCGTTACTCCATTGATCTTGCCTCGTTTATTTTCCTGTATTTCGGTCAGTGGCATATTGTCTGTCGATGCGCATCTTTACTCCGAGTTACTAAGTGACATGTGTATAATCCATATCCCATGATTCCTATTTAAGGTCCGGCAAAGCACGGCGGATCTACAGTTTTGGAAATTCTTGATCATCTCGGCCATCAAAATTACTATGTGACTGTTCGATTCCTGGGGGATCCTCTTGTGCAATCTCAGTGTTGTATAGAATCGAAATTTATGATAATTTAGATACCTTGAAAGGAAATCTTGTAAGGATCGCGCTTAATATCGGGGCGGAAGCCCCGCGCCATGGGAACAGCAGGGCGGGTCCCTCACGAATCCGATTCCGATGCGCCGCTCCGCTCTCTGTCGACTGAAGGTTGATGCCATGACTCCCCTCAGACACCCCTCCAAGGCTTCGGCGCATCTCCGCCTGTTCACCGCCCGCCGAAGTCCCATTTATTCTCCTTTTCCTCGCCTTTCACAGGTCCAGCATCATATCAAGAGGTCCTACTCAACGAGTTCGACCGGCGGTCCTGAAGCCCACCAGCAGCCTCCCGCACCGGCTGCCCCGCGCGCGATCCGAAGAGTTACAGCAATGGACCCAAGCACAAGAGAGCAATATCTAGCAGACTCACCACCGACGGTGGTCAAGCTGGAAATCAAGCCGCACTTCGAAGCTCTCAAGGATGAGCGGCTGAAACGATATGCGCATTTCATGAGCAGGTTGGCTTTCTTGACAATAAGATCCCCCGCATCCGGGTTTTACAATACTCCGAATTGGCCCCGGAAGTTGCTATGCCGCTGCTACATTCAAGGTGCAACACTAACATGACATGGTGGTAATTTCAGAGCCGCTTTTGAAGGCACTCGAATCACACTGCGCCAAGTATCTCCTGAATCGGAGCCGATCTACGATCTGATCATTTCTCTCTACCGTGCTTGCAATGGCGACTGGAACAGCCTCGCTCAGAAGACCAACGTTAGCGCCGAGGACCTCAGATTCTTCCTCGAATATGCAGCTCAGTTCCTTGGCAATTGCGGTAACTACAAAGGTTTCGGTGATTCCAAGTTCATTCCCAGGATCCCGCCAGCCGCTTTGGAGGCGCTGGCCTCTGTTAACCCCGAGACAAAGGCGGCGTTTAAGAAGGCAAATAGTACAGGTGGTGGGATTTATGAGACGGAGAGTCAGGCCCTGATGCACCTGGGCTACGTGGAGGATGGCCATATGACAACATACTATCCCGACTCTCCAACTATCACCAAGGATGAAATCACTGCCATTGGTGATTTCATGGAGCAGAAAGGGTTGCCGTTGGAGAATACCAGGTTAAGAAAGACTCCCACCGGAGATTTCGAGCTGCTGATCGCCTCCGGCCTATCGTCGCCCCCGGCTCAAGACAGGGACCTCGGTGACGCTACTCACTGGGAGCTAGATGGAAAGCTCAAAGGGAAGACGCTGACTCTTGTCTTTGGTGATCACTTAGAAGAGATGGCGAAGATTGCCCACAGTATTAAGCAAGCGGAGCTCAATGCAGCAAATGATATCCAGAAAAGGATGCTTGAGCAATATGCCAAATCGTTCAGCACCGGTTCCATTGAGGCTTTCAAAGAAAGCCAAAGGCTTTGGATCAAGGACCAGGGCCCTGAGATCGAGACGAACCTGGGCTTTGTAGAGACATACAGAGATCCGCATGGAGTGAGAGGCGAATGGGAGGGGTTTGTCGCTATGGTAAGTTCAATATAACCTACATGGGATAAGTACCAGTCTAGAATTCTCGATATCTCGCTCATCCATGACCCGGGGTGCTAATAGTTTTTTTTAGGTCAACCAAGAGCGCACTAGAGCATTTAGCAAACTGGTGGCCAGTGCAGAGGGCCTCATCTCTAAGTTGCCTTGGAGCAAAGACTTTGAGAAGGACAAGTTCCTCAGTCCTGATTTCACATCTCTGGAAGTTCTGAGCTTTGCCTGCTCAGGACCTCCTGTGGGCATCAACCTCCCGAACTACGACGACATTCGACAGAACCTAGGATTTAAGAATGTCTCTCTTGGCAATGTGCTTAGTGCCAAGGCTCCAAACGAGCCGGTGCCATTCATTCCCGAGAAGGATCTGGAAGTGTATCGCAACTATCGCGACGCAGCATTTGAGGTGCAGGTTGGGATCCATGAACTTCTAGGACATGGAACTGGAAAGCTCCTTCAAGAGAAATCTCCTGGGGAGTACAACTTTGATGTGTCGAACCCTCCGATTAGCCCCATTACCAACAAGCCGATCTCGACATGGTATAAGCCTGGCCAAACCTGGAGCTCGGTGTTTGGGCCGATCGCTTCGTCGTATGAAGAATGTCGTGCTGAATGCGTGGCTATGGTGCTCAGCTGTGACTTCAGCGTCCTGAAGATCTTTGGCTTTGGTGATGGTAAAGAGGACCTGTCCAACGAAGCTGGAGACGTCCTTTTTGCAGCATACCTGCAGATGGCACGAGCCGGGGTAGCCGCCCTGGAATACTGGGACCCGAAGAGCAGAAAGTGGGGGCAGGCTCACATGCAGGCGCGGTACAGCATCCTGCGGACGTTCCTCGACGCCGGCGATGACTTTGTCAAGCTGGTCTACAGCAAGGAGGATCTCTCTGACCTTGAGATCCACCTGGACCGGTCAAAAATCCTTTCACATGGACGCCCGGCGGTTGAGAAGTACCTGCAGAAGCTGCACATCTACAAGAGCACGGCAGACTTCGAGGCGGGGAAGAAGTTGTACGACGAAACCACCCATGTGGATGACTGGTGGGGGACTAAGGTCCGCGACGTCGTGCTGCAGAAGAAGATCCCCCGTAAGGTGTTTGTGCAGGCCAACACGGTCCTGGAGGGAGACAAGGTGGTTCTTAAGGAATATGAGCCCACGCTCGAAGGCATGATCCAGAGCTTCGCGGAGCGCAATGTATAGAGGACACGGGTCTGCCTGTAGCATCTCCTCCCAAATCATGTGGATTAATATACGTCAAATGACCCTGGATGAAACTTGTTGAAGAACGTAATTACCATCTGTAACCTTTCCAATTGCACTGTACGTACAGCACAGCGCAATCTTGTTTCCTTTCGTCTTATCCATGATGAGGTGGACCCGCAGACGCAGGTCGGTCGACCGGCTGCAAGGTAAACGGTATGGATATATGCCACAAGTGGCACAAGTCTTCCATGTGTGAATCTGATAGAAGATCACAATCCGTAGGACAAGCCAGGTGGGGCGGCGGAGCAGGCCAGGCAGAGACGACCTGTTCGAGCCCCTTGGCCGCCTCCATCCCGGCCAGCGGAGGAGACGCCGCGAGCTAGCACAGCACATCACCTCTCCCATCACCGCCGCGCTCTCCAATCCCAACCACGCGCCTCGCCTCCTCCTCCTCCTCCTCCTCCTCCTCCTCCTCCT